>JAAIGF010045458.1_pt1 | contig 448570 bp, 368 predicted proteins | sample 6487441 | NCBI WGS metagenome assembly JAAIGF01 (sample SAMN13974129, study PRJNA590717) | phyllosphere metagenome | biome: pepper field; feature: multiple bacterial spot infested pepper fields; material: pepper leaves; isolation source: leaves from pepper fields | host: Capsicum annuum ...
CCACACTGGATGGAGCAAGAGCGGATGTGTTTGACTACATCGAGCGACGCCACAACCCAAGGATGCGGCGAAGGGCGGCCAAGCAGGATCAGAAGGTTGCAGCTCTTTTACAACCGTCCGTGATATCGGGGTAGAACCCGCCCGGCCATGAGCTCCATCAAGAGATCACGCGGGAAATCCAGTTGCTTCGTCGCCCATCCAGCGTTACGTACATTCGACAGGTGCTTGCGAACGGGTTTCAGATGTTCGAGTACACGTGCTCTGAGCCAGGCGTCATCGCGAAATGGTTTAGCCATGCGCTCGCTGATATCGATACACCCGAGTCCATTGCGGTCATTGAAGAGTTTGCGAAATGCAGTGACCCGGAAATCGCGGAAGAAATGACCTACCGCTTGAGGCGCATCAATGCCTGAAACCTACGCCAAGGTGTCCTCGAACGTTCGCCGGCAGAGGGAGCCACGGTGCATTTAGACAGAAAGCAACGAGGCGTGGTCCTCGGCATGGCATCTGGCCTTTTTGCTTCTCTACTCGTTGTGTTCCTACTATCACGAGCGTTCTTGCGCTGGGACACACCAGAGCGGACAGTTATCAGCTTGCTGTTGCCGGCCGCGGCGATGTTTGTCGCTATCGCACGCATGGCCAAACACCGATTCGTTACGCCTGCAGACATTGACGGCAGCGCGATGGGTGATGGGACCGTTCGTGCTAAAACGTTGCAATCTTTGCTTCAAAATACGACAGAGCAGCTAGCGTTTGCGCTGCCGGTCTACGTCGCCGCCCTCATGAACCCGCACCGCGGCATCCAAGCCGCAGTTCCGGCATGCGCTTGTGCGTTCTTGCTTGGAAGGCTGACGTTTTTTGCGACCTACAGTGGCGGTGCTGGCGCCAGAGCGCTGGGGTTCGCACTGACCTTCTATCCCACTGTGCTCCTGCTCATCTGGCAACTCGTGCTGCTTGCAGTTAGTGTTGCCGGCTAACAATTCATTGAGGTATTGGGCCGCATGCAGACGTTTCTAGAACCTGTCGGCTCCGAGGTCCAATGGCATGAAGGCGCAGACGTTAGCGAGATCATCAGCACCAGCTCTGGCCTGCGCATTGTTGTGGCGGCGCCGGCGGGAGTCGACCGCCACCTTGAGATCCACTTTCCTTTCGTTCGGGCATTCCAGGTGATGGACGAAGGGGACATGCTTGAGTACTGGGAAAGCCCGCTCACTACAGGCCACCTCCTCTACAAGGTCATTTCCGGCGGCTGGCGGGATCGCACCGCAGGTCACTTCCTGCACGTCACCGCATCGTTAGACTCGATGCAGGAGTGGCTCATAGTCTCCGAGTGCCTCTGTGTGTCTGTGCTCTCAGCGTATGTGCCGCATCTGCGCGAGTTCGGCGATGCGTCGTAACCATCATTCATACCGCACCCGCTTTGCGGTTCGGCTTACCTCAAGCATCAGGCCGTATGACCAGTTGCCCCATGCTCACTTCAACTGCAAGAGATTGATGTCGCCCCGTGCTTCGACTGGGGGCATGCAACTGGCGAGCTAGACCAGTGCATTGGCAGAGAAACACGAGTACCACGGCTTTGAAATTTGGGGCCAAGAGAGTGTCCTCTGCGACTTCTGCTATGCAGATTTTGGATCGTACTTTCCGGACTACTGGGCGCCTGCCGGAGGAGCCACGGCCAGATTACCCGCTGCATCTTGTTCGCAAGGTTGAGCGCCCCGGCATCGGGCTGGACCTATACTGCGCCAACTGCAATCACCGCCTGGAGTTTCTACTGTACCGGTCGCGTGTGACGGCGCAAAATGCGGCCTAACAACTCTTTCAAGCCAAGCCCGTCTCGCGGGCAGGCGGCAGCGTAATTCAAGCGCTGGTGCTCTTCAGGAATCGGTGCATGGATAAGTCACAAGCAGACGCAATCGCGCAGGCCATACTTCAGCCGGATCTGGAAGCACGAGAAAAGATTCGTCGCAGGCGTGCCGCGAAAGATCGGGCCGTGGCGGGCCGTCGGATGGTTGCCTGGTTCTCGCTTTCCGGCTTCGTTATCGGTGCCGGTGTGGCACACCTTACTGGCTATCGCTTCACCGATGGCATCATTTGGGGTGGCATCGCTGGCGGCGGGGTTGGCTGGGCTGCACTGACGCTGTGTCGTCGCCGGCTGGCGCCCTGACACTTCATTCCATCCGACAGTACTTCACAGCGCGGCCTGACTCACGCGTCAGACCGCACATGAGAGAGATGCAAGCAGGGACACCACGAGTGCCTTCTGCAGTCACGGCCGACAGCCCAGCCGATACGCACGCGGGAGCGCCGCTGCACCACCTCAGCGCATTGGCTTGAATCGGGGCGACGCAGCACTGCGCCTATGCCATCGCTTCGTCGGGATCCAACGCCACTGCCGCCTGCTGCGCGCGATCGAATCGCTCGCGCGCGGCGCGGATGCTGCCGTGGTTTTCGCCCGCCCACGTGAGCAGTTGCGAGACCGGGCCGAGGAGTGAAATTCCCAGCTTGGAGAGCGCGTATTCCACGCTCGGCGGCTTGGTGGCGTAGACCTTGCGGGTGATCATGCCGTTGCGCTCAAGATTGCGCAGCGTCTGGGTCAGCATGCGCTTGGAGATGTCCGGCACGGCGCGCTGGATGGCACTGAAGCGGGATGGGCCGGGGATCAGCGTCAGCAGGATCAGCAGGGTCCACTTGTCGCCGATCTGGTCGAGTACATCGCGCACCGGGCACTTGGTGGCGTCGAAGGGTCCTTCCAGGGACGGCGGCAGCGGGAACAGGGCAATCGCATTCACGTGCGGTATCTCACGGTAACCAGGGGGAGCGAAACTGCCTCCTTGCGGAGGCCGGGGCGGGGCTGACACTATGCGGGCGACCAATGAGGTCTAGATAGTAGACCAAATCTCTTATGCAAACCTAACGGAGCCCGTCATGACATCTACATCCCCCCTGATTCTTGTCACCGGCGCCAGCGGGCAGTTGGGTGCGCTGGTTGTCGAAGCGCTGCTTGGCCATCTGCCTGCCAACCGCATCGTAGCAACGGCGCGGGATACCGCGTCACTTGCCGAGTTCGCAAAACGCGACATCGCGGTACGTCAGGCCGACTATGCGAACCCGCAAAGCCTGGACACCGCCTTCGCCGGCGTGGGCCGCGTGTTGCTGGTCTCGTCCAATGCGGTCGGCCAGCGCGTGCCGCAACACCGCAACGTGATCGAGGCTGCAAGGCGCGCCGGGGTGGAACTGCTGGCGTATACGAGCATCCTGCATGCCGATACCAGCACGCTGTCGCTGGCCGCCGAGCATGTGGCCACCGAGGCGCTGCTGCGCGAGAGCGGCGTGCCGCACGCGTTGTTGCGCAATGGCTGGTACACCGAGAACTACACCGGCTCGATCGCCGCAGAAGTCGCCCACGGCGCGGTGATCGGCAGTGCGGGCGACGGCAAAATCAGCGCCGCCACGCGCGCCGACTATGCTGCGGCGGCGGCTGCAGTACTGGCTTCGGACGCCCCACAGGCCGGCCAGGTGTACGAGCTGGCAGGCGATGCCGCTTTCACGATGGCCGAGTACGCCGCCGAGGTGGCGCAGCAGTCGGGCAAGCCGGTGGCCTATCACGACCTGCCGGAAGCCGATTACGCGGCAGCGCTGGTGCAGATCGGCCTGCCGGCCGGCTTTGCGCAGGTGCTGGCGCAGTGCTCGGCCGCCTCGCGCGACGGCGCCCTGTTCGATGAGAGCCAGACGCTGGGCCGGTTGATCGGCCGCCCCACCACGCCGTTGCGCGACGCGGTGGCGGCGGCACTCGCGGCGCGCTGAGTCACGGCGCGACCACTGCGCTGCCCAGCCGTTCGGCACGCAGTGGTTCGCGCAGCGTTGAGCAAGTGCGACGTGACCCCTTGGAACCCGGCGAACTTCGTGGCGCTTCACCGCATGCAACCAGCGGCGATGGCCGGCTGGTCGGCGTGGCTGCGTGTGTCGGGATGATCTCCAGTGCGTTGGACCAGTGGCACTGGTTCAGGCGATCGGGTGTGGCGCTGCTCTGAACGGCCGATCAGCAGCCGTGCGCGTCTCGGTTGGTCAACGCGTGGCGCGGTGAGCGCGCCGATGCGGCACTGGGTCGCTGCCAGCGCTGGAGACCTGCACAGCCTGGCGCTGCGCGACATATCCCCCCGCGCAGCAGACGGCCGCGTGACCGGGCCGATGTCGCTGCCGATGACACGTGCCTGCGGCTACCCAATGGTGGCGCAAACGCTGCGCACGCTGGCGAATCCAGCAGGTCTCATGCCGCGCAGCCATCGGCGATGGGCCACGTCGAAAGCTTGGACGGCCCGTGCGCAATCTCCGCCATGCCCTACGACCGCACCTTCCGAATCCAGTTCTGTACGAGCGTCTGCACCCCATCGCGCGCAGCTGGGCCCGCCTCACGTTGGTCGCAGAACTGCCATCGCCCCGACACGACCGTGACACAAGGGCCACGACAGCGAGGTCTGCCAGTGTCACCAAACTGACATCAAATCTAAATATAACTGCTGCCATTGCCGCTACGTCAGGACGACCGGCGCCTGGCAGGCGCTTCCACGCCGTGCAGCCGCCTTCTTGGCAGCACCGGATCGACGCAGCCGCCGACCCGTTTCCCTTGCACGAGCCGGACCAATGAAAAAACGCAATTTCGCCACTGTTCTGTGCGCCCTCAGCGCGACCGCCAGCGGCAGCACGCTGGCCGCCGAGCTGGAGCTGTACGTCGACCGCAAGACCAAGCAGATCTTCGCCGAGCCGGCGCCAGGGCGCGACAAGCTGGGCACCTTCGTGCAGGTGGACGAAAACGGCAAGCTGCCGGCGTCGGCGATGCCGGCAACGCCTGCGCAACCGCTCGCGCCCGCGCCGGGCGCCGCAACGCCCGCCGACACTGCCGTTGCCCAGGCCGGGCCTGCGCCGGCGCCCGCTGCAACGCCAGCGCCGGCCAAGTCCGGCGACGCCGGCAAAAAGTGGTACGACAAACTCAGCCTGCGCGGCTACACCCAGATCCGCTACAACCAGGGCATCGGCGGCGATGCGCAGGACCTGCGCGCGCCGGGCGACCGCTTTATCGGCAACGACCAGAGCCTGGGCATCCGCCGCGCGCGCCTGGTGCTGAGCGGCGATCTCAACGAGCACGTGTCGCTGTATTTCCAGCCGGATTTCGCCAGCACGCCCACCGGCTCCACCACCTCCAACTTTGCGCAGCTGCGCGATGCCTACGCCGATATCTTCTTCGACAAGAAGCGCGAATACCGTGTGCGTGTGGGTCAGTCGAAAATGCCGTACGGCTGGGAAAATCTGCAGTCCAGCCAGAACCGGCTCTCGCTGGATCGCGCCGATGCACTGAACTCCGGCCTGCGCGACGAACGCGATATCGGTGCGGTGTTCTATTACAGCCCCACCGTGGCCAAGGGCCGCTTCCAGGACCTGGTCAAGTCGGGGTTGAAGGGGTCCGGCGATTACGGCGTGATCGGTGCCGGTGTGTACAACGGCCAGGGCGCCAACCGCGCCGAGCGCAACGACAGCATGCACGCGGTGGTGCACGCCACCTACCCGTTCAAGTTCGCCAACGGCCAGTACCTGGAAGTGGGCGCCGACGCCTACGCCGGCCGCTTCGTGCCGACTTCGGCGGCAGTGAATATCGGCGGCCGCAGCTTTACCCCGGCCATCACCGAGCCCAATGGCTATACCGACCAGCGCGTGGCCGCGCACATCATCTACTACCCGCAGCCGTTCGGACTGCAGGCGGAGTGGACGGTGGGCCGTGGCCCGGAACTGGATGTGGCCCAACGCCGCATCCGCACCCGCTCGTTGAGCGGCGGCTACGTGCAGGCCATGTTCAAGCACGACTTCAACTACGGCACCTTGCTGCCCTACCTGAAATGGCAGACCTACCGCGGCGGCTCCAAGTTCGACACCAATGCCCCGCGCATGCGTCTGGACGAAGTGGAAGCCGGTGTCGAATGGCAGCCGATGGATGCGCTGGAACTGGTGTTCGCCTATTCGAAGATGAAGCGCACCGACGTCAGCACCGCGCCGTATCCGGTGGTGGAAGGCGATTTGCTGCGCCTGCAGTTGCAGGTCAATTACTGAGCAAGGTCGGCAGCGCCGGTCATGGCCGGCGCATTCGTGTGCGGCTGCGCACGTTCGCGCCGGGATCTTCATGCACGCAGGTGCCTGCGCGATGCTGCCAGCCCCGCGCGTGGTGACGCGCTCACTGGAACGCAGATGCACATCAAGGCCACGGTGGAGCGACTTCCCGGCGGGATGATGCTGGTCCCCCTGTTGCTTGGGGCGGTTTGCCACACGCTCTGGCCGCAGGCCGGCAGCACCTTGGGATCTTTCAGCAACGGGCTGATCAGCGGCACCGTTCCGATCCTGGCGGTGTGGTTCTTCTGCATGGGGGCAACCATCCAGCTGCGCGCCTCCGGACGGGTGCTGCGCCGTTCGGGCAGCTTGGTGCTGACCAAGATCGCCGTGGCCTGGCTGGTGGCAGTCCTGTGCGCACCGCTGCTTCCCATCGGCGGCGTGCCGAACGGGCCGCTGGCCGGGATGTCGGTCCTGGCGCTGGTGGCTGCGATGGACATGACCAACGGCGGGCTGTACGCCGCGTTGATGCAGCAATACGGCAGCAGCGAAGACGCAGGGGCGGTGGTGCTGATGTCGCTGGAATCGGGCCCGCTGATCTCCATGCTGATCCTGGGTGCCAGCGGCCTGGCCAGCTTCGACCCACTGCTGTTCGTCGGTGCGGTGCTGCCGCTGTTGCTGGGCTTTGCGCTCGGCAACCTCGATGCGCAATTGCGGCAGTTCTTCGCGCAGGCGACCACGACGCTGGTGCCCTTCTTCGGCTTCGCGCTCGGCAACACGCTGGATCTGTCCACCATCGCCCACACCGGCGCAAGCGGGGTGCTGCTGGGCGTGGCAGTCATCGTGATCACCGGGCTACCCCTGCTGCTGGCCGACCGCTGGATCGGCGGCGGCAACGGCACGGCCGGGGTGGCGGCCTCCAGCACCGCCGGTGCCGCCGTGGCCACTCCGGCGCTGATCGCCGGCATGGCACCGCAGTTCGCACCCGCCGCGCCGGCCGCGACGGCGCTGGTGGCCAGCGCGGTCATCGTCACCTCGTTGCTGGTGCCGTTGCTGACGGCCTTGTATGCACGCCGTGGGGTTGCACGCAGCGGCTGAGAGCCGGGCGGGTGTCATGCGGCCTGCGATGGGATGCGTGGGCCATGCGCGTTGCGCCATGCATGGCGCCGGCGCGATCAAGCGCCGGCGACGCCCGTGCGCAGCCGCTGGCGATGATATGGACGATGTCCACGAATCGGCATCTGCCGCGTTTGCGCGCACCCCGGGCCCGCCCGACGGCACGGGGCACACTGCTGTGGCAATGGGACTAGGAGCGGCTGACAAAACGTAGCGAGCGGCCGTGAGGTGGGCGCGGACGGCGTGCTCAGAACCGCAATGTACAAGCGGTACATGAGAATTCCGAGCACCGGCCGCGCCCGCCTGACGGCTGCGTAGGAGTGTTGTTAGTTGCCCTAAGCCGACAGCTCGTCACGCACGATCTGCGCGCCTGCACTGAGCGCACCGAGCTTGCCGCGCGCCACGTGCCGGGCGAGCGGCGCCATGCCGCAGTTGGTGGAGGGATAGAGCTTGTCGGCATCGACGAAGCGCAGCGCCTTTCGCAGTGTCTCGGCCACTTCCTGCGGTGTTTCGATGGTGGTGCTTGCCACGTCGATGGCACCGACCATCACCTTCTTGCCGCGAACGAGTTCGATCAGATCGATCGGCACGTGCGAGTTGTGGCATTCCAGCGAAATGATGTCGAGCGAGGATGTTTGCAGCTTGGGAAACGACTCTTCGTACTGGCGCCACTCCGAGCCCAGCGTCTGCTTCCAGTCGGTATTGGCCTTGATGCCGTAGCCATAGCAGATGTGGACGGCGGTCTCGCACTTCAGCCCTTCCACCGCGCGCTCCAGCGTGGCAACGCCCCAGTCGTTGACCTCGTCGAAGAAGACATTGAAGGCCGGTTCGTCGAACTGGATGATGTCCACGCCGGCCGCTTCGAGTTCCCTGGCTTCCTGATTGAGGATCTTGGCAAACTCCCATGCCAGTTTTTCGCGGCTTTTGTAGTGCGCATCGAAGAGGGTGTCGATCATCGTCATCGGGCCGGGCAGCGCCCACTTGATCGGCTGGCGGGTCTGCTGGCGCAGGAACCTGGCGTCGTCCACGAACACCGACTTTGGGCGGCTGACCGCGCCGACGACGGTCGGCACGCTGGCGTCGTAGCGATCGCGAATCCTGACCGTCTGCCGCTTTTCGAAATCGACACCGCTGAGATGTTCGATAAACGTGGTGACGAAATGCTGACGGGTCTGTTCGCCGTCGCTGACGATATCGATGCCGGCGTGCTGCTGTTCCTGCAGCGACAAACGCAGCGCGTCCTGCTTGCCTTCGATCAAGTCGGCGTCCTGCAATTTCCAGGGCGACCAGAGCGTTTCGGGCTGGGCAAGCCAGGACGGCTTGGGCAGGCTACCGGCGGTTGAGGTGGGAAGCAGCTTTGTCATGATGAGCAATGGGATGGGTTCTGGTTGATTAGGAAGCGTGGCTGGACGCCCACTGGGCAAGAAGGTTGCCGTAGGGCCGGATGAAGTGCTCTTCGGTGAACTTGCCCTGCGTCACGGCGAGCTGGCTGCGCTCTTGGCGGTCGTAGACGATCTGGGTGGACGAATAGTCCTGATGCTTCAGGCTCGGCCGATAGGTCGGCCCTGCTGCAGCGTTGGCGTTGTAGATCTCTGGCCGGTAGATCTTCTGGAATGTCTCCATCGTGGCGATGGTGCCGATCAGCTCCAGGTTGGTGTAGTCGCCGAGCAGGTCGCCGAAGAAGTAGAACGCCAAGGGCGCAACGCTGTTGGGCGGCATGAAATAGCGCACCTGCAGGCCCATCTTTTCGAAATACTGGTCGGTCAACGAAAACGCGTCCTGGCGGTATTCGATGCCCAGGATGGGGTGCCGGTTTCCGGTGCGGTGATAGGTTCTGCTGGTGGAGACGCTGATGCAGATGACCGGCGGCTTCCGGAAGTGCGCGCAGTACGCGGGCGAATGCACGAAGTGCTTGAACAGTTTGCCGTGCAGCTCGCCAAAATCGTCCGGGACGTTGAAGCCGGACGCATCCTGGTTGTGCGCGGGCAGCAGCACGCTGAAATCGTAGTCGCGTACATAGGAGGAGAAATTATTGCCGGCAATGCCGTCGATACGCGCGCCGGTGTGGCGATCGACGATGGTGGGCTTCAATATCTCGATCAACGGAAACGCATCGTCCAGCGCGCGTTCGCCGATGTGCATTTCGACGGAGATGATGTCCAGTTCCATCGCGTAACGGTCGCGGTCGGGGTTATCCCAGTGCGCCAGCTCGTTGCAGCGGTTGTCGATCATTGCCAGCGTGTTACGCAGGTTTTCCTGACGTCGCTGACCCCTGGCCAGGTTGGCGAAATTGGTCGTGTTGCGCGTCGTGGCCGAGGGACGGTAGTCCTCATCGAAGCGCAGGCTCTTAATGGTGAAATTCAATGCGTGAGTCATTGCGAACCGATGCCTTGTTTCTAAGATGGGAACGCGCGCATGCGCTGTGTAACGGGTCATGCCGGCGGCATGCAGGCCGGGAAGTGGATCAGCGCGCGCTTGCCGACCGATCCGGTTCCCTGGCTACCGCGAGCTGGGCCATCAGGCCGCAGCCACGCCCGGCGCGGCGATGGACCGTGCATGCCCGGTCAGCTCGATCAACGGCAATGCCCGCTGCACCGCCAGCCTGGCCCGTTCGGCCAGCGCGTCGTTGTGCACGCGGTAGTCCAGAAAGTCGCGGTCGGTTGCGTAGACGCCCAGCGGCAGGGTGCGTGCCTGGAAGAAACTGAAAAGCGGGCGTAGCTGATGGTCGATCACCAACGCATGGCGGTCGCTGCCCCCGGTTGCGGCGAGCAGCACGGGCGTGTCGATCAAGGCATCCTGATCGATGAAATCGAAGAAATGCTTGAACAGTCCGGTGAAGGAGCCGCGGTAGACCGGTGTTGCCACCACCAGCACGTCGGCCTGCTCCACCAGGCAGAGCGCCTGCTCCACCGTGTCGGGCACTTGGGTACGCCAGAGCGCGCCCGCGAAGTGCGGCGCCAACGCTCCAAGTTCGACCAAATGGCGCTCGCACGGCACCTGATCGGCGATCAACTCCAGCAGGTGCTCTGCCAGGGCGACGGCCTTGGAGGGGCGTTGCATCCCGCCGGAGACCGCAACGACGCGGAGTGGGTGTTTGACAGTCATGCTGGGCAACCTTACGCAGTGGGGACGTCGTGCAGTGCGCCAGGACGCTTGCGGCCCGACCCATCGGCCGCGCCTGGTCCGAACCCGTTCACACGGCAGCGGCTGAACGACGAGTCCCGATGCTAGGGCTCGCATTCGATGAAGTAAAATGGTGTTATTTCAACAATCCATGAATTCGGATCATTGAATGCTTGAGCGCATCCATCTCACCATCGTCCAGCAGGTCGAGCAGCAAGGCTCGCTGACTGCCGCCGCAGGCGTGCTGAATCTGACCCAGTCGGCGCTGAGCCACAGCATGAAGAAGCTGGAACAGCAGCTGGGCACCGACATCTGGTTGCGCGAGGGGCGCAGCCTGCGCCTGACCCAGGCCGGCCAGTACCTGCTGGCGGTGGCGAACCGGGTGCTGCCGCAACTGGATCTGGCCGAAGAGCGGCTGGGGCAGTTTGCCCAGGGCGAGCGCGGTGCGCTACGCATCGGCATGGAGTGCCATCCGTGCTACCAGTGGCTGCTCAAGCTGGTGGCGCCGTATCTGGCCACGTGGCCGGATGTGGATGTCGATGTGAAGCAGAAGTTCCAGTTCGGCGGCATCGGCGCGTTGTTCGGCTACGAGATCGATCTGCTGGTCACGCCCGACCCGCTGTTCAAGCCAGGGCTCAGGTTCGAGCCGGTGTTCGACTACGAGCAGGTGCTGGTCGTGGCCAAGCGCCATGCGCTGGCGTCGGCGGCCTACGTCAGGCCACAGCAGCTCACACGCGAAGTGCTGATCAGCTACCCGGTGGATCTTGAACGCCTGGATATCTACAGCCAGTTCCTGTTGCCGGCCGGCGTCACGCCGCGGCGCCACAAGGCCATCGAAACCACCGACATCGTGATGCAGATGGTGGCCAGCGGCCGCGGCGTGGCCGCCATGCCGCGCTGGCTGGTGGAGGAATATGCGTCCAGGATGGACGTGGTGCCGGTGCGGCTGGGTGCGCGCGGCATCCCCAAGCAGATCTATCTGGGCGCGCGCGAGGCGGACATCGCGATCGATTACCTGCGCGCCTTCATCGAACTGGCGCGCGCGCCCGCCAATGCCACTGCCTACACGCAAGGACCCCACTGACGGATTCCACTGCCCAACGCATGCCACTTCCACTGCCTGATGGCCACGCCAAGGTCTTGCTGCATTCGTGCTGCGCGCCGTGCTCTGGCGAGGTCATGGAGGCGATGTTGGCCTCCGGCATCGACTACACCATCTTTTTCTACAACCCCAACATTCATCCGCGCAAGGAATACGAGTTGCGCAAGGATGAGAACGTGCGTTTTGCCGAACAGTTCGGCGTGCCCTTCATCGATGCCGACTACGATCGGGACAACTGGTTCGAGCGGGCGCGCGGGATGGAAAACGAACCTGAGCGCGGCGTGCGTTGCACCATGTGCTTTGACATGCGCTTCGAACGCACCGCGCTGTATGCCCACGAGCACGGCTTTCCGGTGATCACCAGTTCGCTGGGCATCTCGCGCTGGAAAAACATGCAGCAGATCAACGACTGCGGCATTCGCGCCGCGTCCAGGTATCCCGGCTTGATGTATTGGGAGTACAACTGGCGCAAGGGCGGTGGCGCCTCGCGCATGATTCAGATCAGCAAGCGCGAGAACTTCTATCAACAGGAATACTGCGGCTGCGTCTATTCCCTGCGCGACACCAATCGGCATCGTGTGGACAGCGGCCGCAAGCGCATTCAACTCGGTGTGAAGTTCTACGGCGATGACGCGCCGGAAGACTGAGCCTTTCGCCAGTCCAGCGGAGACCCCATGTGGATTTGGCTCCTTTCCGCTGGATCAGTGCGTCGTGGCGATGCCACCCGATCATCATGACAAGACGGCAAGACCCGTGATTTCTACCGACACGCCGAACTTCGCGAGCACCGTGACCGAGGCCTATTCGCTGGAGGTCAGCGCCAAGGACATCGGCGCGCTGACCAATGCGGCCCCACGCATCCTGCCTGGCTGCGCCATGTTCATTCCCTACCTGCCAGGCCAAAACCAGGCGGTGCGGCTGGCCGCAGCACAGATGGTGCGTAGCCTTGGTTTCGAACCTGTGCCCCATCTTTCCGCGCGTCGCATCGGCTCGCTCGGGGAACTGCAGGCATGTATCGCGCGCCTGGTCGATGAGGCCGGCGTCACACGCTGCCTGGTGATTGCGGGCGATCCCTCCACCCCGAAGGGACCGTTTCCCGACAGCGTGTCGCTGATCGAGACGGGTGTGTTTGAACGCTCAGGCATCCGCACCATCGCCGTGGCGGGTCACCCGGAGGGGCATCCGATCCTGCGCACGACAGAACAATGGGAAGTGCTGGAACGCAAGTGTCGCAGCATCCAGGAACGCGGCATGGCGCCCCTGATCGTGACGCAGTTCGGGTTCGACGCCGACATCGTGGTGACATGGCTGGAAGCGTTGCGCGCGCGTGGCATGACGCATCCGGTGCGGGTGGGCGTGCCTGGTCCTGCCAGTGTCGCCGTTCTCGCACGCTATGCGGCAAGCTGCGGTGTCGGCGCCTGCGCGTCGGTGCTCTCAAACTATGGCATTTCCATTGGCAAGTTATTCGGCAACGCGGGACCGGATCGCTTTGTCGATCGCCTCGCCAGCCGCCTGACAGAAGCCCATGGAGATGTCCGCCTGCACCTGTTTCCGTTCGGCGGCATCGCCCAGTCTGTGGAGTGGGTTGCGCACTATCGCTCGCGTGCTTCGCAGCAAGATCGCATGCGTTCCGTGCGCGCGGATCAGGCCTGACAGCAACCTGTCCGTGTGCCAATCGACGCGGGCTTGAGACGGTCACACCGCTGCTGATCTGGCTATCCAGCCGTGGCAAGGCCGACGGAAATGAGAACAGCTGAATGCGCCGTATGTGTCATGGGTCAAGGCCATCTGGCCGCTCCAGCTAAATCGCATGAGGTTGAAAAGAGAATTGCGTGTGCCTGCGCTGCACGCGGTTCTCTAAACAACACCGCGTCAGCGACCCCGATCACCATCAGCATTGCTTGATTTCTAACGACTTGCGCGCGGCACCGCGAGTGTTGCAGCGCACAGCAGACCTGTCACAAGAGCGCGGTATAACCGTCGACGAATCGCGGCGAGGGGGCGCTGCATCCGATGTCGTTGCCGTGCGCGATGGCATCGCTTCTGCAATGCTCACGGAGAGATCTGCCATGCCGAAGCCGTCGCCGTTGTCGCTGTTGTGCTCCCTCTCATTGCTCTGCGCGCCGCTTGCGGCAGCCGAGTTGCAGCCCAAACAATTGGCTGGCCCACCGGACGAGTTCGCGCAGATGCGTGCGCCAGATCCGGCCGAGTCGGCGATTCTGTCCAAGAGTGCATTGCTGCCGGTGGAACTGGCACCGGCCGGTCAATCCGCGCGCTGGCAAGGCAGCTTGCCGGTGGAAAACGGGCACCTGCGCTTCATGGTGCTGTCCGGCGATCAGGCCTGGGAGGCGGCAGTGGCTGCACCTCAGCTTGCCGGCGCGCGCACCGCCGCCGTGGCGACGCCGCTGCAAGCGCAGCGCACGCTGCTGGGCAGCGCCGAGCACGGCACCAGCGGCATGCGCTACGCCGTGGATTCGGCGCGCAACGGCGCCTGGGCATTGACGCTGCAGTCGTCCTCGCCGGTGGCGCAGCGTGGCTACGTGCTGATGGAAGGCGATACGCGCACGCAGCTTGCTTCGTACCTGCGCACACGTCAGCAGCAGGTTGGCCAGTCGCTCACGCTCAACGCGTTGCTGACCGGAACGATCGACGAAGCAAGCCTGCGTGTGATCGATCCGCAAGGCGGTGTGCGCAGCATGCCGATGGCCGACGACGGCAAGCACGACGATGGCGCCGCTGGCGATGGCGTGTACGGCGGCACGTTCCAACCGACCAGCGAGGGTACCTGGATTGCCCAGGTCGTCGTGCATGGGCATGACCAGGCCGGCCAGCCGTTCGTGCGGACCAGCGAGCATGTGGTGCCGGTGGTGGATACGTCGTTGCGTCTGCTCGGCAATGCCCTGGGCGCACGCGCTGCAGCCGGCACGCGGCTGACGATCGCGCTGCCAGTGGCTGCGCGAGGCAACGCGCCGTCGCATTACCGTGTGTTTGGCCAGGTCTGGGGCACCGATGCCAAGGGCAAGGACATCCCGGTGGCCTGGATCGGCGGCATGCTGACGCCGCAACAAGGCCAGCTCCCGCTAAGCCTGGACGAACGCTGGATTGCGCGCGCCGGTGCGCGTGCGCCGTTTACGCTGCGCAGCCTGCGCATCGAAGACCCGGACCATTACATCCCGCTGGTGCAGGCCGCCACTCTACCGTTGCAGGTGCCCGCGCTGCGACGCGCCAGCATCTCGCGCGCCAGCACGGCAATCGATGAAAGCATGCGCATGGGCCCGCGCCCGACTGCGTTGGCGTCTGCGATGGCGATGGCGCAGCCACAAGCCGCCGGTTCGCAGTTGGTGCTGGTGCACGGCTATTGCTCCAACGGCGTATGGCCACAGGCGCAATTCACCAACGCCTCGACCTTCCTGGATGCCAAGCAGAACCGCAGCAACGACCAGTTCGCGCAGCGAATCGCGCAGTTCGCCAGCCAATGGTCGTCGTTCTCCACGGTCGCGCACAGCCAGGGCGGCATGGCCGCGCTGCACCTGTATACCTATTACTGGAGCGGGCTGGATAACGCCACCGGTGGGCGAGTGATGCAATCGGTGGGCACGCCGTATCAAGGCACCAATCTGTCTGGGGTGCTGGCCGCGGTGGGTTCGTGGTTCGGCGTGGGCTGCGGCACCAATAGCGACATGACCTACGACGGCGCCAAGGCCTGGCTGGCCGACATCCCGGCCGATGCACGCGCCAAGGTCAACTACTACACCACCTCGTTCGCCAAGACCAACTGGTACACCAACGACTACTGCAACGCTGCCTCGGACCTGGTATTGAACGACCCGGAAGACGGCACGGTGGAGCAGGTCAATGCGCAGCTGCCGGGTGGCGTGAATCGCGGCCACACCACCGGCCAATGCCACACCACCGGCATGCGCGATCCGGCGCAGTATCTGGATGCCAATCGCAACGCGGTGATGAATGCGAATGCGGCGCGTTGAGGGCCGGGATGATCAGCCATTCGGCTACTGAAAAGCCAGGGAATCGGGATCAGGGATTGGGCAAGGCGCTGTCCCGGGCACGTCCCAGTGCAGCGCCGATTTGACCAAGTGCCTAAGCTGACGCTGGTGCAGTTTGATCGGAATATGTTTGTTGTAGGAGCGGCTTCAGCCGCGACAGGCATGACCGGCAATGTCTGTCGCGGCTGCGCCGCTCCTACGAGCGTGCGGGCAATACGCTAACGCGCCGCACCCGCCACAGACGCGCCGCTCTGCGCATCGGCGCCACCGCCGAGTACCTTGTACAAGGTCACCCGATTGCTCGCCTCGGTCAGCCGCAAGCTGATCAATGTCTGTTGCGCGCTGTAGAGCGTGCGCTGCGCATCCAGCGTCACCAGGTAACTGTCCACGCCATGGCGATAGCGCGCATCCGACAGGCTGAAGCTGCGTTGTGCGGCGTCCACCATCGCCTGCTGCGCATGCATGCGTTCTTCGAGCTGCGTGCGTTCGGCCAGTGCATCGGCCACTTCACTGAAGGCGGTCTGGATCGCCAATTCGTATTGCGCAATGGTGATGTCCTTTTCCAACGTGGCCACATCCAGTTCGGCCTTCAACGCGCCGGCACGGAAGATCGGCAAGCTCACGCTGGGCGAGAACGACCATGTATGGTCGCCATCGAACAGGCTGGATAACGCATCGCTGCCGCGCCCGGCATTGGCGGTCAACGAGATGGTGGGGAAGAAGGCCGCACGTGCCGCGCCGATATCTGCATTGGCGGCCTTGAGCGTGTGCTCGGCCGACAGCACGTCCGGGCGCTGCAACAACACCCGCGATTCCAGCTGGGCAGGCAACGGCGCCAGCGCCACGCCCGTCTCGATCGCATCGCTGGCAGGCAACAACGCAGCCGGCACCGGCGTGCCCACGACCAGATTCAAGGCGTTGCGCGACTGCGCCAGCTGGGTGGTGTAGTTGGCCACATCAGCGCGCGCGCTTTCCACACTGGTCTGGATCTGCGCCAGATCCAGACCGGAGGCGATGCCGTTGTCGTGCTGCAGCTCGGTCAGACGCAAGGTCTTGCGTTGGCTGTCCAGGGTCTGCTGCGCGAGCGCCAGGCGCTGCTGATCGGCGGCAACGGTCAACCAGTCGTTGGCCACTTCAGCGACCAGACTCAGACGCGTGCTGCGCTGGGTTTGCTCGCTGGCAAGATAGGTTTCCAGGGCCTGGTTCTTGAGGCTGCGGATGCGGCCGAACAGGTCAAGCTCCCAGCTGCTGATGCCCACCTCGCCGCTGGCGCTGCGGATGATCTGCGGGGCGCCGGTGAAACTGGTCGCTGCCGCAGCGCGCTGCGCGGTATGCGAGACGGTGGCATCGACGGCGGGAAACAGGCTCGCACGTTGGATGCGGTACTGCGCGCGTGCCTGCTCGATATTGAGCACTGCCACGCGCAGGTCGCGGTTGTTGTCCAACGCCAGCGCGACCACCTGCTGCAGACGCGCATCGGTCACCACCTGCCGCCAATCCACAGCGGCTGCATTCGGCATGCCGGTGCCTGCGTTGCCGGTGCTGCCGGTGTCGCCGATCACCCCGGGCACCGGCGCATCCGGGCGCGCGTAATGCGGTGCCATGCTGACGCAACCACTCAAGGCGATGGCGCAGGCCGCTGCCACACTTGCAAAGCTGAAGCGCATCACGGGGCCACCTCGGACGTCTCAGCGGCTGTCGCGTGATCAGACGCCTTGCCCGGAAACACGCTGCGCACCATCACGTAGAACAACGGCACGAAGAAGATGCCCAGCAGCGTAGAGACCAGCGTGCCACCGAGCACGCCGGTGCCCAGCGAATGGCGTCCACCGGAGCCGGCGCCGCTGCTGACCACCATCGGCAGCACGCCGAGCAGGAACGCCAGCGAGGTCATCACGATCGGGCGCAAGCGCATGCGCGCGGCATGCAAGGTCGCTTCGATCAGCGGCTGGCCCTTTTCTTCCAGTTCCTTGGCGAACTCCACGATCAGGATGCCGTTCTTGGCCGCCAGGCCCATCGTCGCCAGCAGGCCGACCTGGAAATAGATGTCGTTGGAGAGCCCGCGCAGCCACGTTGCCAGCAGTGCGCCGACGATGCCCACCGGCACCGCCAGCATCACCGAGATCGGGATCGACCAGCTCTCGTAGAGGGCGGCCAGGCACAGGAACACGAACACCAGCGACACCGCGTACAGCATCCAGGTCTGCGCGCCGGCAGCCTGCTCCTGGTAGGACATGCTCGACCAGGCGTAACCCACGTCCTTGCCAATCTTGCCCACCAGCACGGCGATGCCGTTCATCGCTTCGCCGGAACTGATGCCACTGGCAGCGCTGCCGGTGATCTCCATCGACTCTACGCCGTTGAAGCGGCTCAGCACCTGCGGCGCATACGCCCACGCGCTGCTGGAGAACGCCGAGAACGGCACCATCTCCGAACTGCTGTTGCGCACGTACCAGCGGCCGATGTCGGCAGGCAGCATGCGCGCGCTCGGCTCGCCCTGCACGTACACGCGCTTGACCCGGTTGTTGTTGAGGAAATCGTTGACGTAGCTGCCGCCCATCACCGTGGCCAGCGTGGTGTTGATGTCCGCCGCATCCAGGCCGAGCGCGCCAGCCTTGGCGTCGTCGATCTGCACGCGGTAGGTGGGCGCATCGTCCAGGCCGTTGAAGCGCACGGCGGTCAGGTCCTTGTCGGCGTTGGCCAGTTGCAGCAGTTGCTGCCTGGCGGTGACCAGCGCGTCGTGGCCCTTGCCGGCCACGTCCTGCAACTGCAGGGTGAAACCGGAACTGGTACCCAGGCCGTTGATCGCCGGCGGCGACAGTGCGAACACCTGCGCATCGGGCAGCGCGCCCATCATCGCGCCGGTGATGCGGTTGGCGATCTCCTGCGCAGGCGCATCGCGCTGCGCCCAATCCTTGAGCTTGATGAAACCCATGCCCGAGTTCTGGCTGCTGCCGGCAAAGCTGAAGCCGGAGATGGTCATCATCCCCGCCACTTCCGGTTGCTTGAGGATGAAGTCGGTGGCCTGATCGATCGACTGCTGCGTGCGCTGCTGCGTGGCGCCGGCCGGTGTGGTGAACATCACCATCAGCATGCCCTGGTCTTCGTCGGGCAGGAACGAACTGGGCAGGCGCCAGAACAACAGCGCCATCACCACCAGCAGCGCCAGGTAGACCAGCCCGCCGAGTTTGCGATGGCCGATCAACGTGCCCACGCCGCGGCCGTAACCCTCGGCGCTGCGGTCGAAGCGGGCGTTGAACCAGCCGAAGAAGCGCCCGAGCATGCCCTGGCGCGAGACGTCTCCGCCGCGCGCGATCGGCTTGAGCAGGCTGGCGCACAATGCCGGGCTCAGGGTCAGCGCCACCAGCAGCGACAGCAGCATCGCCGCGGCGATGGTCACCGAGAACTGGCGGTAGATCTCGCCAGTGGCGCCGCCGAAGAACGCCATCGGCAGGAACACCGCGGTCAGCACCAGGGCGATGCCCACCAGCGCGCCGGAGATCTGCCCCATCGAGGTGTGGGTGGCCTGCCGCGGCGACATGCCTTCCTCGCTCATCAGGCGCTCGACATTCTCCACCACCACGATGGCGTCATCGACCAGCAGGCCGATCGCCAGCACCATCGCGAACATGGTCAGCGTATTGATCGAATAGCCGAGCAAGGCGAGCACGCCGAAGGTGCCCAGCAGCACCACCGGCACCGCGATCACCGGCACCAGCGTGGCGCGCCAGTTCTGCAGGAACAGGTACATCACCAGCACCACCAGCGCGATCGCCTCGAGCAGGGTCTTGACCACTTCCTCGATGGAAATGCGCACGAACGGCGTGGTGTCGTAGGCGATCTCGTACTTCAGCCCGGTGGGGAAGTACGGCTTGAGCTGTTCCAGCTTGTCTTCCACCGCCTTGGCCGCATCCAGCGCATTGGCGCCGGTCGCCAGCTCCAGTCCCATGCCCGAGGCTGACTTGCCGTTGTACTTGGAACTGGATGCATACGACTTGGAACCCAGCTCCACCCGCGCCACGTCGCGCAGATACACGGTGGCGCCGCCGGGCTGCGACTTCAGCACGATCGCCTCGAATTGCGCCGGGGTCTTGAGCTTGCTGCGCGAGGTGACCGTGGCGTTGAGCTGCTGACCCTGCACCGCCGGCAACGCGCCCAGCGCGCCGGAGGAGACGTCGGCGTTCTGCGCCGAAATCGCGTTGCTCACGTCCGCGGGCATCAGCGCATAGGTGCGCAGCTTGTCCGGATCCAGCCACACCCGCATCGAGTATTCGGAGCCGAACACGTTGACCCCGCCGACACCGTTGAGCCGGCTGATCGGGTCCTGCAGCGTGGACACCATGTAGTCGCCGATGTCGGTGCTGTCCATGCTGCCGTCTTCGGAGGTGAAGGCCAGCACCATGAACATGCTGCTGCCGGTGGACTTGGTGACGGTCACGCCATTGCTCTGCACCGCCTCCGGCAGCATCGACTCGCCTTGCGACACCTTGTTCTGCACCTGCACCTGGGCGGTGTCCGGGTCGGTGCCGGAGTCGAAGGTCAGGGTGATCGAGGCGGTACCGGCGGAGCTGCTGCTGGAAGACATGTACAGCAGATGGTCCAACCCGGTCATCTGCTGCTCGAGGATCTGCGTGACCGAGTTCTGCACGGTCTGCGCCGAGGCACCGGTGTAGGTGGCGCTGACGTTGATCGTCGGCGGGGCGATGTTGGGATACTGCTCCAGCGGCAACGACAGGATCGAGAGCGCGCCGGCCAGGGTGATCACGATGGCGATGACCCAGGCGAAGATGGGACGGTCGATGAAGAAGCGGGCCATGGCGGTTCCTCAGTCGGCCTTGGGCGCCGCCGCGGCGGTGCCCTGCGTGGATGGCGACGCGTTGGCGGCCGAGTCGGCCGCAGCGGTCTGGCTCACTTCCACGGCCCTGACCTCGGCGCCGACCGACGCCTTCTGCAGGCCCTGCACGATGACCTTGTCGCCAGCCTTCAATCCCTGGCGCACCACCCACTTGTCGCCGATCGCATCGCCGGTGGTCAGCACCCGCTGCGCGACCTTGTTGTCGCTGCCGACCACCATCGCCACCGCCTGGCCCTTGCTGTTGCGGCTGATCGCCTGCTGCGGCACCAGGATGGCCTGCTCGTCCACCGCCATCGAGAACTTCGCGGTGACATACATGCCCGGCAGCAACACCCGCTCGGGATTGGGCACCACCGCGCGCAGCTTCACCGTGCCGGTGGCGGTATCGACCGCGGCATCCACCACCTCCAACGTGCCGCTGTGTGCGTAGGTGCTGCCGTCCTCCAGTTGCAGCGTCACCTCGGCCTTGCCATCCACTGCCTTGAGCTGGCCGGCGTCGAGCTGGCGGCGCAACTGCAGCAGCTGGACGCTGGACTGGGTGACGTCCACATAGATCGGGTCCAGTTGGTTGATGGTGGCCAGCACCTCGCTCTGGCCGGCACTGACCAGCGCGCCCGGCGTGTAGCTGGAGGTGCCGATGCGGCCGGACACCGGCGCGGTGATGCGGGTGTAGTCGAGATTGATGCGCGCGGTCTGCAACGATGCCTTGGCCGCGACCACCGCTGCCTGGTTCGAGCGCAGCGTGGCCAACGCATCGTCGCCGTCCTGCTTGCTGACCGCATCCAGCCCGACCAGGGTCTGGTAGCGCTGCGCCTTGGGCCTGGCCGACAACACCGCCGCCTCGGCTTGCGCCAGATCGCCCTTGGCCGTGTCGTACGCGGCCTGGTAACTGGCCGGATCGATTTCATACAGCACCTGCCCGGCCTGGACGTCCTGGCCTTCGGTGAACAGCCGCTTGCGCAAAATGCCGCCGACCTGCGGGCGCACGTCCGAGGTGACGTAGGCCACGGTGCGACCGGACAAGGTCTGGTCCACGGCCAGCCGCTGCACCTTCAAGGTCTGCACGCCGACCTGCGTCTGCGGCATCTGCGGCGGCTGCCTGGAAGAACACGCGGCCATGAGCGTGGTCGCGGCGGCGAGCAGCAGCAAGCGCACGGACGCAGTGCGAAAACGATGGGTAGCGACGGGCAACATGCGACGAACTCACGGTTTATCCGAATGTGGCCACGCTACGGCGCGAATGTGCAGCAAATTTGGAGATTGCCGGCCGCGGCGTCGATTCGCTTGATTTCCCCTGGCCCGACCCGGCTAATACGCAGCAGCTGCGGTTACCGCGCTTCGCATCACCTCTTCGATGAAACTGGGTATCACCGCCAAGCTGTTTCTCGCCATCCTCGCCGCGTGCGTGGCAGTGCTGCTGATCAACGGCATCGCGGTGCAGGCCTTCGTCAAACGCCAGTTCCTGGACTACCTCAACGAACAGGGCGTGGAGCGCATGCAAGAGACCTTGCCGCGGGTCAGGGCCGAATACGCGCGGCACGGCAGCTGGGAGTTCGTGCGCGACAATCCCGATGCCTGGTTCGTCCTGATGCGCCCGGAGCGTGGCCCCGGCCCGCCGCGCGAGGCACCGCCGATTTCCGACCAGACCGGCGCGGTGTTTCGCTTCGCGCTGCTCGACCAGGACTACACGCCGGTGATTGGCAATCCGGATGTCGGCCGCCACGACATCCTGCGCCCGGTGGTGGTTGGCGGCCGCACCGTCGGCTGGATGGCGATGCTGCCGTTCCAGAAGGCGCTGGCAGCGGCGGACGCGCGCTTCTACGCCGCCCAGCAACGCGCGTGGTGGGCGATCGGCGGCGCCTGCCTGCTGGTCGCCGCGCTGCTCGGCTGGCTGTTGTCGCGCACCTTGCTGCGGCGCCTGCGTGGCCTGACCCAGGCCACCCACCTGCTCGCTGCGGGCGACTACGCCACCCGCATCGACGCCGCGGCGCGCGACGAACTGGGCCAGCTGGCGCGCGATTTCAACCTGCTGGCGCAAGCGTTGGAGCACAACGAACGCGCGCGGCGCGACTTCATGGCCGACATCTCGCACGAGCTGCGCACGCCGCTGGCGGTCCTGCGCGCCGAACTGGAAGCACTGCAGGACGGCATCCGGCCGATGACACCCAACTCGCTGGGGTCGCTGCACCAGCAGGTCGGCCAGTTGGGCAAGCTGATCGAGGACCTGTACGACGTGTCGCTGACCGATGTCGGTGCGCTGGCGTATCGGCGCGCTCCCGTCGATCTGGCGGTCATCCTGGCAACCGTGCTGGACGGCTTGCACGCGCGCTTTGCCGCCGCGCAGCTGCAGGTGCAGGCGCAGATCGATGCCGGCCCGCTGCAGCTGGACGGCGACGAGCGCCGTCTGCAGCAACTGCTGGGCAACCTGCTGGAAAACACGCTGCGCTACACCGACGCCGGTGGCACGGTGCAGGTGCGCTGCGTGCGCCGCGGCGCGGTGCTGGAGCTGGTGGTCGAAGACAGCGCGCCAGGCGTGGATGCAGACAAGCGCGCGCGGTTGTTCGAACGCTTCTACCGCACCGAGGCTTCGCGCAATCGTGCCAGCGGCGGCAGCGGCCTGGGCCTGGCGATCTGCCGCAACATCGCCGAGGCACACGGCGGCTCGATCCACGCCGAGGCTTCCGCACTGGGCGGGCTGCGCATGGTGCTGCGCTTGCCGGCGCTGGCCGCATGAGCAGCGCGTCCCCGATCGGGCATGTGCTGATCGTCGAGGACGAACCGCGCCTGGCCGCGGTGTTGGGCGAGTACCTGCACGCGGCCGGCTATTCGCACGACTGGATCGCCGATGGCGCGCAAGCGTTGGGCGCATTCCGCGCGCAGCAGCCGGACCTGGTGTTGCTGGACCTGATGCTGCCCAACCGTGGCGGCCTGGACATCTGCCGCGACCTGCGCAGGGAAAGCGCGGTGCCGGTCATCATGGTCACCGCACGCGTGGAGGAAATCGACCGCCTGCTGGGCCTGGAGATCGGCGCGGACGACTACATCTGCAAGCCGTTCAGCCCGCGCGAAGTGGTGGCGCGTGTCCAGGCAGTGTTGCGCCGTCATCGCCACGACCCCCACGGCGCACCGGCACCGGGCCTGCATATCGACGAGGATGCCTGTCGCGCCAGCGTGGACGGCCGCGCCCTGGACCTGACCCAGGTCGAGTTCCGCCTGCTGCGCACCCTCGCCGCCGCCCCGGGGCGGGTGTACTCGCGCGAGCAACTGATGGGCCGGCTCTACGCCGACCACCGCATCGTCACCGACCGCACTGTCGACAGCCACGTCAAGAATCTACGCCGCAAGCTCGCCGACGCCGGCGGCGAGGACTGGGTCCGCTCCGTCTATGGCGCGGGGTATCGCTTCGAGCCGTGATTCGGGATTGGGGATTCGGGATTCGGGATTGGCAAGATCGGTAGCGCCATGGCTGAAACGCAATCGGTCAAGCCGCTTTCGCGAATCCCCAATCCCGAATCCCGACTCCCCGCCTCAACGAAACACCACCGTGCGATGTCCATTGAGCACGATGCGGTGTTCGACGTGGCGGCGTACTGCGCGCGCCAGCACCAGCGATTCGGTGTCGCTGCCCAGGCGGATCAGGTCGCGCGGGGTCATGGCGTGGTCCACGCGGGCGACGTCCTGCTCGATGATCGGGCCTTCGTCCAGATCTTCGGTGACGTAGTGCGCGGTGGCGCCGATGATCTTGACCCCGCGCGCGTGCGCCTGGTGATACGGCTGCGCGCCCTTGAAACTGGGCAGGAAACTGTGATGGATATTGATCGCGCGCCCGGCCAGTGCCCGGCACAGCTGCGGCGACAGGATCTGCATGTAGCGCGCCAGCACCACCAGATCGATCTGCAGATCATCGACCAGGGCGAGCAGCTGCGCTTCCTGCGCGGCGCGCGTGTCGGCGCTCACGGGCAGATGGTGGAAGGCGATGCCGTAGGAGGCTGCCAACGGCGCGAAGTCGGTGTGGTTGGAGACCACCGCAGCGATGTCCACCGGCAATTGCCGGCTGTGCATGCGGAACAACAGGTCGTTGAGGCAATGGCCCTGCTTGCTCACCAGCACCAGCAGGCGCGCGCGGCGGCGTGCGTCATGCAGTTGCCATGTCATCTGAAATTCGCCAGCGAGCACGGCAAAGCGCTGCTCCAGCGCGGCAATGTCGGTCTTTGCCGGTTTGTGGAAATGCACGCGCAGAAAGAATCGCCCGCTTTCGTCGTCGCCGAATTGCTGCGCGTCGAGGATGTTGCAGGCCAGGTCGAACAGCAGCCCGGTCACGCGATAGACGATACCGGTGCGGTCGGGACAGGACAGGGTGAGGATGTAGTCGGAGCGCATCGGCGCATGATAGCCAATGCACGACATCACCGACGCAGTGCTTGCGTCGGTAACTTTTGCAGTGCGAACGGGTGCAAAAACCGGCGTGCCGTCCAGCCGATGTTTGACGCTCTGACCGTGGCGGCGTTGCGCTCGTACTGCAAGATGACGTGCAGCCAACATCACGTGTCGCCCGGCAGGGCCATGCGTGCACCGATGCGGATGCGCGGCACCGCCACGCACGTCCGGCATCGGCACTCAGCGCGGCGGCAAACGCAGCATCAGCCGCCGGTTGATCTCCTCCAGCTGCGCAAGCGATGCGTCCACCGATGTTTCCATGGCTTCCTGCGTGGTGATGTGTGCACGCAGATGCGCGGGGTCGGACAGCTCGCCACGCACCAGGAACACGTTCTCGCCGACTTCGCCCAGATGGCGGCTGAGCACCACGTAGTCCACCTGGTCGAAGCCATGCTGCTTGGCCAGCGGCAGCAGGCGCGCGGCCATGCGTTCGCTTGCCTGATCCACGGGCTTGCCTAACTCGGCGTCCAGCACGCTGACCGCTTCGCGGATCTGTGCGAACAGATAGTGGTCCGGGTGCTCGGGATGGTCGGGGCCCACCGGGCCCTGGTGGATGACCGGTGCGTCGGTCATCGCGTGCCACCGGCGCAAGCCCGTGCGCGCGGCGCGCGCGCGGCCAAGCCGAGCGTGATCTGCAGGTGTCGCATCGCATCCTCCCTGGGGCGGCGGCTGTAACGAGCCGGCATTTTAGAAGGTCCGCTGCATGTTTGGGTGAGCAAGCGGTGGGCCGTCGTGGCATGAAGCCAAGTGCCTTGCGCAGGGCTCAATCCGCGTTGCGCAAGGTGATCAGGCCACCTGCCCTGCCCGCCGCGCCGAGACGTCCGCCAGGACCGCCCAGTCTGCGTTGCCGTCGCCATGCGCAATGGCCTCGTCCAGCCCTGCGCGCAGCAGTTCGCCCAACGGCATCGGCACCTGCTTGTCGGCGCCGGCCTGGATGGCCAGGTCCACATCCTTGCGGCCCAGCGTGGCGGTGAAACCCGCCGGCAGGTATTGGCGCTGCATGATCAGCCGGCCATAGCCCTGGTAGGCGGGCGCGGCGAACAAGGTGCTGGTGAGCATGCCCAGAAATTGCGTGGCATCCACACCGTGACCGCGTGCCAGCGCACTGGCTTCGGCCATGGCGCCGATGGCGCTGGCCAGGCAGAAGTTGGCGGCCAGCTTCACTGCATTGGCCTGCTCCGGTGCGCGACCGATGTACCAGGTCTTCTGCCCCAGCGCATCGAACATCGGCTGCACCCGAGCCACGGCCGCTTCATCGCCGGCGGCCAGGATATTGAGCTTGCCGGCTTCGGCTACATCCACACGCCCAAGCACCGGCGCGGCCACGTAGGCCACGCCACGTTCGGCATGCAGCGCGGTCAACTCGTGTGCCAGCGCCACCGAAATGGTGGCCATGTTGACGTGCACGCTGCCCGCCGGCAGCGCGTCCAGTACGCCACGCTCCAGCACGGTCTGGCGCACTGCATCGTCGTCGGCCAGCATCGAAAACAGCAGCGGGCCGTGCGCGGTATCGTGCGGTTGCTCCACCACCGTGGCGCCAGCGTCGTGCAGCGGCTGGGCGCGTTCGGGCGAACGGTTCCACACGCTCAACGCGAACCCGCCACGCAGCAGGTTGTGCGCCATCGGCAGGCCCATCGTGCCCAAGCCCAGAAATCCTATCGGCATGCGGTGTCCTTGTTCGGTATGACGTCAGGTGAAGTCAGTTGGCGAACACGCCCCGCGCATCGCGCGGTTCGCAACGCAGGTATTGCGGTGCCGGCGTGACCGATGCGCCCAGTGCCGCGGCGGCATGCCACGGCCAGCGTGGGTCGTACAGGATGCCACGCGCCAGCGCGATCGCGTCGGCCTGGCCTTCCTGCAAAATCGCCTCGGCCTGCGCCGGCTCGGTGATCAAGCCTACGCCAATCACCGGCGTGTTCACCTGCGCGCGAATCTCCTGTGCGAACGGAATCTGATAGCCCGCCTGCAACGGAATCTGCTGGCGTGGATCAAGCCCGCCGCTGGAGACGTGGATGTAATGCGCGCCGCGTGCATCCAGCGCCTGCGACAAGGCAATGCTCTGCTGCACATCCCAACCGCCTTGGACCCAATCGGTGGCCGAGATGCGCACGCCAACGGCGATTTTTTCGGACACTGCCGCACGCACCGCATCGAAGATGCGTAGCGTCAGCCGCATGCGGTTTTCCAGCGACCCGCCATACGCATCGCTGCGCTGGTTGCTCAGCGGCGACAGGAACTGATGCATCAGATAACCATGTGCGGCGTGCAGTTCGATCAACTCCAGGCCCAGCCGTTCGGCACGTTTTGCCGATGCGACAAAGGCGTCCACCACGGCATCGATCCCCGCCTCGTCCAATGCCTGCGGCACCGGCTGTCCCTGCCGGAACGGCAGCGCCGATGCAGACACGGTCTGCCAGCCATGCGCATGATCGGGTGCGATGGCCTCGCCGCCTTTCCACGGCAGATCGGTCGACGCCTTGCGGCCGGCGTGCGCCAGCTGGATGCCGATCGGCATCGGCGACCAGCGTCGTACCGATTGCAACACCTCGGCCAGGGCCTGCTCGGTCGCATCGTCGTACAAACCAAGATCGGCGTAACTGATGCGCCCTTCCGGCACCACCGCCGCCGCTTCGAGAATCAGCAAGCCGGCGCCCGATTGCGACAAGGTGCCCAGGTGGATGCGGTGCCAATCGCTGGCGCGGCCGTCCTGTGCCGAGTACTGGCACATCGGCGCAATGACAATCCGGTTGGCGAGCGCGAGCGGACCGAAGGTGATGGGGGAGAACAACTGGCTCAAGGCGGCATCCACAGCTGACATGGGGTGCTTATTGCACTGCGCCGCGCGCGCCGGCACAACCGCTGCGATGGATCACTGCGTCATGCAGAGCGCGCACCGGCGTCATTGACGCTACGTACACGCGGCAGGTCCGTCGGCCCGTGCAGGAACGCCAGCGCCTGCGCACACGACTGCTCCACCTTCAACGTCAGCAGCGCGTCCGCACGCGTGCGCCCGAAGTTGAGCGCGGCGATCGGCAAGCCGTTGCGCGCGGCGGTCTGCACGAAGCGAAAGCCCGAGTACACCATCAACGACGAACCCACCACCAGCACTGCATCGGCAGCGTGCAGATGCGCAAAGGCGCGCTCCACCCGCTCGCGCGGCACGTTCTCGCCGAAGAACACCACATCCGGCTTGAGCACGCCACCGCACACCGGGCACGGCGGCACCACGAAATGCTCGAAGGCCACATCGTCCAGATCGGCGTCGCCATCAGGCGCCTGCGCGGCCTCAAGCACTGCCCAGCCCGGATTGGCCTGCTCAAGCAACAGTTGAAATTCGCTGCGTGGCATGCGGCGCTCGCAGCCCATGCAGCGCACCACATCGAGCCGGCCATGCAGATCGATCACCGCCTGGCTGCCAGCGGCCTGATGCAGGCGGTCCACGTTCTGGGTGAGCAGCACTTCCAACTGGCCGCGCGCTTCCAGCGCAGCGAGCGCGTGATGGGTGGCATTGGGTTGTGCCAGGCCGAAGCGCGGCCAGCCGACCAGGCTACGCGCCCAATAGCGCTGCCGCGTGGACAGCTCGCCCATGAACGCCTGGAACGTCACCGGCTGTGGACGCTTCCAGCCGCCTTGCAGGTCCCGGTAATCGGGAATGCCCGAATCGGTGCTGCAGCCGGCACCGGTGAGCACGAACAGGCGCCGATGGCGCGCGATGAAGTCCTGCAGCGGGTGGTCGTCGTGGGCGGGGACAACGGTCATGTGGTAGTTCCGGAAAGCCATGGGAGCACGTTGCGCCAGCGCCACGTGCCCGGCCCGCCGCGGCGCCGTGTCGGCCGCCAGACCGGCGCGCTTGTTCGCGCATAGCTGTGCACATCACACCGTCGTCGACGAGTGAAGATGTACACCGAATACGCGCAACGCGCCGCCCTGGATGCAGGCACGCAGACGGTACAGCATCACGCCATGGCCGCGCAGGTGGTTTCGAGCCGTCCGCAGTGGGGCATGTCGTGGCTGCCGGCGCTCAATGCGCGGCGCGTTCAGTGATCGACAAAGCGCAGCAGATCCTGATTGAAACGCGCACTGTCCTCCAGGAACGGCGCATGCCCGGCATCCGGATACAGCACGGTCTGCGCGCGCGGCTGCAGCTGGCGCGCACGCGCCACGGTCGGCTCGGTGGCGACCAGGGCATCGCGCGCGCCGTACATCAGCAGCACCGGCAGGCGCGTGCGCTGCAGGCCGCCGACATCGATCGACATGCCTTGCACGGCACGCTGCATGTCCCACGAGGCCAGCGATGCGTTGGCCAGCAAGGTCTCGAACACCGGCACCGCCGGTTGGGTGGCAAAGCACAGCCGCAGGAAATCCTGCACCGCCTGCAGATGCGTACGCAGATCGGGCGAAACCAGATCGCGATAGACCGCCGGATGCGCGCCCAACTGCTCTGCGCGCAGTTCGATCACACCGTCGACGTACACCACGCCGGCAAGCCCGGTATCGCCATATCGGCTCAGGTAGTTGCTGATCACCGCGCCGCCCAGGGACCAGCCCACCAGGACCGCCTGGCGCGCGTTTGCGGCCTTCAACACGGCAGCCAGGTCGTCGGCCCAACGCATGCCCTCTTGATACGCCGATGCGGCAGCCGGCCTGCCGGAAGCGCCATGCCCGCGCAAATCGTACGTAATCAGCCGATACCGCTGCAGGCGCACATCGGCCAGTTGTGCATCCCAATTGATGCGACTCCCGAGCAGGCCATGCACGAAGACGATGGCCGGGCCATCGGTGGCGCCGTGCTCCTGCACCGCCAGGCGCACGCCATCGGGTGCGGTGACGGTATAGCTGCGTGCGGCCGCAATGGCGCCCGGGCTGGCTGTCGCCCACATCGAGCATATCAACAACGCACACGCCAACAGGTAGCGCAGCGGCAGCATGCGGCTGCCGGGCAACAGGCGAACGGACATCGGGTGAGCTCCAGACGAATGAGAGCCGTGATCGTGCAGCCTCACACCAATGTGAGGGTCAAGCCGTGCGCGCAGCGTATGCTTGGCGCATGGCCGCTTGCTCCGAACCCTTGCTGCGCATTGGTGCGCTGGCGCAACAGACCGGCGCCAGCGTGCGTTCGATCCGTCATTACGATGCGCACGGGTTGCTGACATCCTCGCGCAGCGCCAACGGCTACCGGGTCTTTCCTCACGCATGCATTGCACAGGTGCGCCAGATACAGCGCCTGATTGCAACAGGTTTCAACCTGGATGAGATTGTCGGCTTTCCTGAGTGCATGCGCCTGGTGGAAGGCGCGCAGATGTGCCCGGAAACCGCGCAGGCGCATCGCGCGCGCCTGCAGCTGATCGAGCGCCAGCTGGCCGATCTGGAGCGGCGGCGTGCGCATCTGTTGGCAACCTTGGCGCAGGCAGCCGGGGATGCAACGGCCGCCACGTCTTCAGCCGCGCAAGCCACACGGCGCAAGCGGGCGCGCTAGAAGCGTCGGGCGCGCTGCATCACTCGCCCCGCGCAGGATGCGGGGCAAACCGGCCATAGGGGCGTGCATCGTCGGCACGTTGGCGCAGCACGTATGCCGACGCAAGCGCCAGCATCAACAATGTCAGGCACATGCCGACCAACGCGGCCCAGCCGCCGTGTTGCCAGAACCAGCCGCCGAGCGCGCCGATCACGCTGGAGCCGGCGTAATACGCCAGCAGATACAGCGACGCGGCATGGCTGCGATGCGCACCACCGAGCCGGCTCACCCATGCGCTGGCGGCCGAATGCGCGATGAAGAACCCGATCGTCACCACCACGATGCCGGCCACCACCAACGCCAGCACGTGCGCCAGGGTCAGCGCCACGCCGAGCCCGCACAGCACGATGCCGATCGTGACCACTGGCCCGCGCCCGAACCGGTCCGATGCCGCACCGGCCACCGAGGAACTGACGATGCCGAACACATAGGCGCTGAAGATCATCCCGATCTGGCTCTGGCTCAGGCCGAATTCCGGCCCGCCCAGGCGAAAGCCGGCGTAGTTGTACAGGCACACAAACACACCCATCAACAGGAACGGCAGCGCGAACAGAAACGGCAGATTGCGATCGCGCAGGTGCCCGGCCCAGGCGCGCAGATGGAAGCGCAGGTTGATGCCGTGCCGGCGCACGAAATTGCGCGACGGCGGCAGCAACCAGAAGAACGCCAGCGCGCACAGCAGGTCGAACACGCTCAACACCGCCAGTGCGGTGCGCCAATCGGTGTGGTCGGTCAGCACGCTCATCACGATGCGCCCGCTCATGCCGCCAAAGGCATTGCCGGCCACGTACAGGCCGGTGGCCGCCCCCATCTTGTTGGCCGGCAATTCTTCGCCCAGGTACACCATCGCCACCGCCGGCACCCCGCCCAGCGCGATGCCGGACAAGGTACGCACCACCACCAGCGCGCCCCAGTGCGGCAGGAACGCAGCAATCAGATTGAGTCCTGCCGCCAATGCGATCGACACGAACATCAATCCGCGCCGGCCCAGGTTTTCCGACACTGCGCCAGCACCAAAAATCGCCAGCGCCAGCGCACCGGTCGCCAGCGACAACGGCAGCGAGGCGGTCGCTGGGTCCACCTTGAAGGCACGCGCAAATTCCGGCAACAGCGGCTGCACGCTGTACAGCAGCGAAAAGGTCGCAAAGCCGGCCAGAAACAGCGCCAGGCGAATGCGTACCGCTGCAGGTGCGTCGGTGTCTGGGTTGGAACGGGTGGGTGGGTCAGGCAGCAAACCCGGGCGATGATCGGAGGAAGACACGGCAGTGCACGTGTGACGTGGGAAGGGGAGTATTCGCCTGCCGCCCCCCTGTCCAATATATGATGCTGGCAGTTGGCATATCTGGAACAGATGGATGGAGCTGCGTCACCTGCGCTATTTCCTCGCGGTTGCCGAAGAAGGCAATTTCACCCGCGCCGCCGCGCGCGTGGGCATTGGCCAACCGCCGCTCAGCCAGCAGATCCAGACCCTGGAACGCGAGCTGGGCACACCGTTGTTTCGGCGCACCCACAGCGGCGCCGAGCTCACTCCGGCTGGCGAGGCGTTTGTGGGCGAGGTGCGGCGCGTGCTTGCCGATGTGGAACGCGCCGCCGAAACCGCACGCCGGGTGGCGCGTGGCGAATCCGGACGGTTGCGCCTGGGCTTCACCGCCTCTGCCGCCTTCAGCCCGGTGGTGCCGCGCCTGATTCGCGACTTCCGCCGCAAGTGGCCGCAGGTGGAGTTGCTGCTGGAAGAAACCAATACCGCCAGCCTGCTGGTCGGGCTGGCCGATGGCCGTCTGGATGCGGCGTTCGTGCGCTATGGGCTGAACACGCCACCGGATCTGGAATTGCTGCGCTTTGCCGACGAGCCGATGAAGATCGCCGTCCCCGCCGCGCACCCCCTGGCCACGCGCAACAGCGCGCCGTTGGCGGCCCTGGCCGGGGAACCCTTCATCCTGTTCCCGCGCAGTTTCGGCTCGAGCCTGTACGACGAAATCCTCGCCGCCTGCCGCGACTCCGGCGTGACCTTGCGCATCACCCAGGAAGCGCCACAGATGTCGTCCATCATCAATCTGGTGGCCGCCGAGCTGGGCGTTTCGGTGGTGCCCGCCTCCACCGCGCAGCTGCAGCGGCCCGGCGTGCGCTATCTGGATATCGAAGGCCATATGCCGCTGGCGCGACTGGCCCTGGCCGCCGCGCCGGGTGGACTGGAAACCACACCGTTGGTGCGGCATTTGTGGGCGCTGGCCAAGTTGATCTAGCGCTGGCCACACGACCTACGATACAGCGACGTTCCTGCTTGATGCCGTTGGAACGATGTTGACCCTGGGCCCTGATCATTGCCGACCGCATGCACCGACCGCGAGGGGCCGGCGCTCACTGCAGACATCGTTCGAGTAGCAACCCATCGTTTCCCAGATCATCGACGTCTGGGCAGTGCCAGGTTGTTACTCGCGCAGGGAACACCGAGGCAGACGTTGCGTGGCTGCGCTTTGGAAGACCAATCGCCGTCCTATGGAGACCATTGAGACTCTGCGGGCTCGCTCTTCAAGAAATGCCATCGCTGGCGCCACCGCGCATCCCAGCATCGCTTACCGCCTTCCGCCTGCTTGGTGAGTAACCATCCTGTAGGACATTGGCTAGCGCGGGTCGCATATAGTCAAAATAGCCCGAATCCTGACTTCGAAGCATCGCTTCAAGCGATATAGTGACACTATCGAAGTACGCGATGGCACCTCCACGGCAGCCGTCGTATTGGATGCCGGCACCATTGGCTTCAATCCTCGTCAGTTCATTCAAGATGCCTTCCAAATCTTTTATATTTAAATCGATATCATTCAAGATGTCCTTGTTTTCGCCTCGGCTTGAGAGCTCGTCTTTCAGCAGCTTCAGCCGGGCCAGGAAATCGTTCGCTTTTGCAAGATGCGATTGCAGTTTTTTTTGATTGCTGATTTTTTTCTCAAAATCCTGCAGTGTGCGTTCGATTCGGTGAAGGTGGCGCTCAGCGATATAGCTACCTTCACCGCCCATGCGCTCCAACGCCTGTTTGTCCCGGTCAATGATTCCCTTGAGAATATCGAGATTGAATGCTTGCCGGCCGCCGACACTTGTTCTCGCGCAGCGTTCCTGAAGACTCCGCCACTGGTCTTCCAGAATGATCGCGCGCTGTAGCATCGATTGGCGTTGCTCGGTCAACTTCTCCAACTTCGATTGGGGGCGCGACTGGGCGGTGGGTTGGCTCCTACTCCCGGAGGGTCTGCGGGCCGGTCGCTCCAGGGATGACAGCCACATATCGGCAATCTGGCGTCCGGCGCAACCCTCGACGGCAGTGTGCTCCTGCGGCCCAGCCGTCATGTTTCCTGCATGCGGCATGGGGTTGCTGGTGGACGCTTCGGCGGTGCCATGCTCCGGCAACGCGGGCGCCATGTTTGCAGATGGTATGCGCAGGCAGTTTCCCATTTGTACATCTCCCATGCTTTTCTAAAGCATAGGCAATGATGCGCACGCCGCGTCCACGCCGATGGAAATCCCGCTTGCGTATGCGAAGGCCCGGCCTGCGAAGCAGCGAACTGTCGGGCAACTAACGAGTGGCTGTGACCATTGAAATCGATCGATGCCAGCAATTGCAGGCAAAACTCAGCCAGGTCAGCCCGCCGGCCGGCACTTACTCACCACCGGTTACGACGCGCAGAGTGGAAACGCTTGACCTCGACTGCGCTTGAGGTCGTTCAATGCCGGTTTTCCAACGACATTGCCGCCATGCATCTGCGTCATCTGGTACTGCCCTGCCTGGACCCCGACCTGACCCTGCGCTTCTACCGCGATGTACTGCAGTTGCCCATCCATGGCAACGCGGTGCGCATCGGCTGGAGCACACTGGAGTGCGTGCAGGCGCAGCGGCCGGTGGGCAGCGTGCATCTGGCCTTCAACGTGGCCCCGTCGCGCTTCCAAGCCGCTGCGCAGTGGATTGGCGCACGCGCCACCTTGCTGAGCGATGCACACGGTCGCGAGCATTTCGCCCTGGACGGCGTGTGGCAGTCGCACTCGGTGTACTTCGCCGGGCCCGATGGCGCAGTGCTGGAGTTGATCGCGCGCAATGCCTTGCAGGATGCACCGGTCGGTGACGGCCAGTTCGGCGGCGAAGAACTGCTGTGCCTGAGCGAAATCGGCCTGCCTAGCAACAATGTCGAGGTGGTGACACGCAGCCTGGCGCATCACTTCGGCCTGCAACCGTTCGCCCCGCCGCTGGAGGGCTTTGCGGCCTTGGGCGATGACCACGGCCTGTTGATCGTGGTCGACCAGCGCCGGCGGTGGTTTCCGCAACAACGGCAACTGCCCTGGGCTGACGGCCTGCGCATCAGCGTGGACGCGCCAGAACCCGGCCTGCACCTGCGCGATGCGCAGGGGTGGGAATTGCTGGCCGCGTAAACTTCCGCGCGCAGCAGCACTGCGCTCACCGCCGGCAGGTACGGCCGGCTCGGTGCGGCATGCGGCACGGTGCACTGCGGTAACAGCGCGCCATTGCGGCACGATTGCGAGATGCTGTCAGCCGCTCGTGGCGCTGGCAGGCTCCGGCAAGCGGAAGAACGCACGCGCCGCGGCCGTGCTGTTGGCGGCGGTCACCGCGACATCTTCGCCACGATCGCGCGCCAGCTCTTGGACGATATGCGACAGGAACATCGGCTCGTTGCGGCGGTCCTTGGGCATCGGCTTGAGCGTGCGCGGCAGCAGGTACGGCGCATCGGTTTCGATCATCAACCGGTTGGCCGGAATGTTGCGCACTAGCTCGCGCAGGTGCGCACCGCGGCGCTCATCGCACAGCCATCCGGTGATGCCGATGTAGTAGTCGCGGTCCAGATACGCGAACAGTTCGTCGCGCGTGCCGGTGAAGCAGTGCACCACCGCCGCACCCAGGCGGCCTTCGAAGCTGCGCATGATGGCGATGAAATCCTCATGCGCATCGCGCTGGTGCAGGAACAGCGGCTTGCCGTTGTCGGCGGCCAACTGCAGCTGGCGTTCGAAGGCCTTGTGCTGCGCAGGGCGCGGCGCAAAATCGCGGAAGTAATCCAGCCCACACTCGCCCACTGCCACCACCTGCGGATGCGCCTGCAGGGTGCGCATTTCCGCTTCGCATTCGGCAGTGAATTCCATTGCGTGATGCGGATGCACGCCGGCGGTGGCGTAGAGAAATCCGGGGTGTTGCTGCGCCAGTTGCAGGGCCAGCGGCGAATGCTCGCGGCTGGCGCCGGTAATCACCAGCTGCGCCACCCCGGCATCGCGTGCGCGTTGCAGCACCGCATCGCGATCGTGATCGAACGCGTCATGGGTGAGGTTGGCGCCGATATCGATCAATTGCATGCTGCGGTGTCGCCTGAAAGAACAGGGGTGATTGTACTGGGTGAGGTTGCTCATCCGCCCTGCGGGCGCCTGCTCCGGCAGGCGGGGGAAAGAACATCCGTAACGGGATCTGCATGCGGTCAGCGGTGCCTCAGCCACGAGCCTGCACGAACGCGCGATCCTTCCCCCTGTGTGACAAGGGCAGGGATGAGTGCCACCTGCGCGACACACTCACCCCACCGCCGGCACCGCCATCGCATCGATCTTTGCCGCCAGCGCCTGGATCGCCAGCTGCGCCGAACGCGAGAGCTGCCGCTGCGGGGCCACGCACAGCGCCAGCGTCATCGGTTTGGTCAGGTGCTGACGAAACGGCACGAAGGCCAGGCGCCCGTCGGCCACGTCCGGGGCGGCGTCCAGCCACGACATCAGCCCCACGCCGGCGCCGGCACGCACCAGGCCGCGCAGGGTGCGCACGTCGTTGCAGTGGGTGAGCCGCTTCACATCGATGTGCTGGCGCTGGTACAGCACCTTGGCGTGCTCGCCGACGATCAACGGGGCGGCCGGCAGCAACAGACGGTGCTCCAGCGTCTCGCTCAGCTGCAGCTCGGTACGGGTGCTCAACGGGTGCCCCACCGGCATCGCAATGCCGAGCGGAATGTCCGCAAACGCGCGCACCTCCAGGTCCACGCTGCTGACCGGGTCCAGCAGCAGGCCGATATCCACATCGGCCGAGGTCACCATTTCCATCACCCGCTGGTTGCGCGCGGTGGACAGGTTGAAGGTGATGCCCGGGTACTCCTGCACCAGCGCGGCCACCGCCGCGGGCACCACGCCTTCGCTGAGCGCGTCGATCATGGCGATCTCCACATGCCCCCGGCGCAGGCCCTTGAGCTCGTCGAAGCGCTCCAGGGTGCGTGCGTAGGCCTTCTCCCAGCCGCGCACGTCCACCAGCAACAGCTCGCCGGCAGCGGTCAGCCGCAGCCGGCCGGGCAGGCGTTCGAACAGCTGGGCGCCCAGTTCTTCTTCGGCCTTGAGGATCTGCCGGTCGATCGCCGACGCCGACACGTGCAACACCTCGGAGGCCTTGCGGATGCTGCCGCAGCGGGCCACTTCGATGAAATACCGGGTAAAGCGCGAAAAGGTCAGCATGCGGCGGGGCTCGGTTGGCGTTGCATTTTTTGCAATGGCTGGGCTGAAAATCGATGTTTGATCACACACCCCCGGCTTCCTAGAGTCAATCCGGCACCGCTCCCGCCCCACGCCAGAGACCGCCCATGGATGTCGCCGTCCCCGCCCTGCCGCTGCACTGCACCTTCGAGGCCGCCGATTGGCAGCGCCTGGCCCGGCACTGGCATGCGGTGGCGCTGAGCAGCGAGGTGAGCGAAGCGCCATTCAAGGCCACCCTGCTGGACGAGCCGCTGGTGCTGTACCGGCTGGGCAGCGAGTTGGTGGCCGCGCGTGATGTGTGCCCGCACCGCGGCGTGCCGCTGAGCATGGGCACGGCCGATGGCGGCGGCGTGGTGTGCGCCTACCACGGGCTGCGCTTCGGCGCGGGCGGGCGTTGCAACCATATCCCGGCCAGTCCCAGCCAGAACATCCCGGCCAGGATGCGTCTGCACACCTATGCGGTGGCCGAACGCTACGGGCTGATCTGGGTGTGCCTGGCCAAGCCGGCCGGGGTGAGCGATGCGGACATCCAGATTCCACCGATGCCGGGCTGGGACGAAGACGGCTTCCAGCAGATCGTCTGCCCGGCCTTCGACATCGGCGGCAGCGCCGCGCGGCAGCTGGAAGGATTCATCGACGTGGCGCATTTCGCCTTCGTGCACACCGCCACGTTCGCACAGCCGGACAAGCGCGAAGTGCCGGCCTACACCACCACCGAAACGCCGACCGGCTTCAACGCCGATTACCTGAGCACCGTGGCCAACTATTCGGTGGACATGCCGCTGCCCGACGTGGCGCCGGACTTCCAGTGGCTACGCCACTTCGAAGTGCATCTGCCCTTCACCGCCACGCTCACCATCCACTTCCCGGTACCGGGCAAGCGGTTGGTGATCATGAATGCCGCCAGCCCGGTGTCCAAGCACGCCACCCGGCTGCTGGTGCCGATCGCGCGCAATTTCGACACCCATCTGCCGGTGGAAGACGTGCACGCCTTCAACCTGCGCGTGTTCGAAGAAGACCGCGCCATGGTGGAAGCGCAGCGGCCGGAGTATTTGCCGCTGGACCCGCTGCTGGAAGTGCACATTCCCGCCGATCGCAGTTCCATCGCCTATCGCCGCGGGCTGCGCAGCCAGGGCTATAGCGACTTCTTCCTGCGCTGACGGCCGAGGACACCCGCATGAGCCTGCATGAAGTGCGCGTTGCCGAGGTCGTCGATCAGGGTCACCGCCAGCGCGCGATCCGGCTGGAACCGGTGGGCGCGCAATTGCCGGCCTTCGAGGCCGGCGCGCATGTCGACCTGCATCTGCCGGATGGCTTGGTTCGCCAGTATTCGATCGCCAGCGCGCCGCATGTGCGCGACCACTATCTGCTGTGCGTCAAGCTGGCAGACGCCTCTCGTGGCGGCTCACGGCATCTGTGCGAACAGCTCGCAACCGGCGACCGCCTGCGCATCTCCACACCGCGCAATCTGTTTCCGCTGCACCCCGGCGAGCGCCATGTGCTGCTGGCGGCCGGCATCGGCATCACCCCGCTGCTGTCGATGGCCGAGGCGCTGGAAGCGCGCGGCGAGGCCTTCGTGCTGCACTATTACGCGCGCCGGCATGCGGATGTGGCGTTTTCGCAGCGGCTGCAACAAGGCTTTACGCATGGGCAGGTGTACCTGCACCTGAGCGATGGCGGGCAGAGTCCACGCGTGCATGTGCCCGAGGAACTGCGCCAGGCACGTGCGCGCGACCAGCTGTATCTGTGCGGGCCGGCGGCGTTCATGGACCACTTCACCGTGCTGGCAAAGGCGCATGGCTGGACGGCGGCGCAACTGCATCGCGAACACTTCGCCGCCGCCGCGCCCAGCCTCGCCCACGATGCCGACAGCGCGTTCGAGGTGGAACTGGCTGCCAGCGGCCGCGTGGTGCAGGTGCCGGCCGATTGCAGCATCGCCAGCGCCCTGCGCGATGCCGGTATCGAGGTGCCGCTGTCGTGCGAACAAGGCATGTGCGGCGCCTGTCTGACCGGCGTGCTGGCTGGCACGCCAGATCACCGCGACAGCGTGCTCAGCGACGCCGAACGCGCCGCCAACCGGCAGATCACCGTGTGCTGTTCGCGCAGCCGCTCGCCACGGTTGGTGCTGGATCTTTAAGCTCGGTCGTCGCGGCGCCATTGCGGTTGTCATTCACCTCGCGCAGCCTGACGCCTCGCTTGCCCTTCACGATGGCAGGCGACACAGCGCGCCATCGCCCACGGCACGTGCGCTGCCATGCGTGCAGCGGCGGCGCGGCATGCGCCGCAACGATGCGCGATGCCGCGTGACGCTTCCGCGCACCTGTGTGCAAACGCTCCTGCAGCGCAATCCGTGCCCGATGCCCGTGGCAAGCGCAGCGCAACAGGGCAAGATGGGCCGCCCGCGTGCGTGCCCTGCCACGCACCCCGCCCCGTATCGATGAGATCTCTGCCGATGTTCGTTTGTCCTGCCGTCAACCGGCTGTACGCCCCGAGCGCATGCTGATGCGCTGGCCCGGTTTTGCGCTTGCCGCCAACGGCAGCAGCGTGCGCACCGAACTGCTGGCCGGTGCCACCACCTTCCTGACGATGGCGTACATCGTCTTCGTCAATCCCGACATCCTGGCCACCACCGGCATGGATCACGGCGCGGTGTTCGTCGCCACCTGCCTGGCCGCCGCACTCGGCTCGCTGTTGATGGGCATGCTGGCCAACTATCCCATCGGCATGGCGCCGGGCATGGGCTTGAACGCGTTCTTCGCCTTCAGCGTGGTCGGCACATTGGGCTACAGCTGGCAGCAGACCCTGGGGCTGGTGTTCGTTTCCGGCTGCCTCTTTCTGCTGCTCACCGTCACCGGCGCGCGGCGCTGGTTGGTGGATGGCATTCCGCCCACCTTGCGCAGCGCCATTGCGGCGGGCATTGGCTTGTTCCTGGCCCTGATCGGGCTGCAGAAGGCCGGACTGGTGGTGGCGCATCCGCAGACCTTGCTGACCTTGGGCGATCTGCACCGGCCCGAGCCGCTGCTTGCGCTGGCCGGGCTGCTGCTGATCGGCGTGCTGGAAGTGCGCCGCGTGCGGGGTGCCATGTTGCTGGGCATTCTTGCGGTGACCGGCGCGGCGCTGGCGTTGGGGCTGGTGCGCTACCAAGGCGTCCTGGCGCTGCCGCCAAGCCTGGCGCCCACCTTGCTACAGCTGGATATCGTCGGCGCCTTGCACGGCCATGGCGGCGGCGGTGCGCTCGCTGCGGTGCTGCATGTGGTGCTGGTGTTCGTGCTGGTGGAAATGTTCGACGCCACCGGCACGCTGATGGGTGTGGCGCAACGCGCCGGCCTGCTGCACACGCCCGCGCAGCGCCGCCAGTTCGACCGCGCGCTGCTTGCCGACAGTACCGCCATCCTGGCCGGCTCGCTGCTCGGCACCTCCAGCACCACTGCCTATGTGGAAAGCGCCGCCGGCGTGCAGGTGGGCGGGCGCACCGGCCTCACCGCGCTGGTGGTTGCCGCCTTGTTCTTGCTTGCCCTGCTGTTCTCGCCGCTGGCCGCGATGGTGCCGGCCTACGCCACCGCACCCGCGCTGATCTACCTGGCCTCGGTGATGCTGCGCGAATGCACGCAGATCCAGTGGGACGATGTGGGCGACGCCTTGCCGGCCGCCATCTGCATGCTCGCCATGCCGCTGACCTATTCCATTGCGACGGGGCTTGCGTTCGGCTTCGTCACCTATGCCGCGCTCAGGCTCGGCAGCGGCCGCTGGCGTGGTGTGCACCCGGCCACCTGGGCCATCGCGGGCTTGTTCGTGCTGCGCTATGCGCTGGAATGATGCGTGCCTCCACGTGTTCCAGGCGTGCTTGCCGGCGCGTACGTGGGTGGCTTCGGATCGCGCTGGTGGGCAAGCTATGGGGCCGCCGGCCGTCGCACGCCACCGTCTCTCCAAACGAGTCTCCTGCATGCCATTTGTTCGCCGCTGTCTGATCCTGAGCGTGTGGGCGTGCTTGCCCGTTGCCGTGCACGCACGGCCAACACCAGCACCGGCGCCTGCGCAACAACGCCAACTGCAGGTGTCGCAGTTGTTCCGTGAGGCGGCCGCGCAGCCGGCACAGCTACGCACCTGGCTGCAGGCCATGCCGAAAGGTGGCGACCTGCATAACCACCTCTCCGGTTCGGTGTATGCGGAAGACTATCTGCAGTGGGCCAGCGACGATGGCGCCTGCGTGCAACTGGACGACCTGAGCCTGCGCGCGCCGCCCTGCGGGGCCGGCCAGGAGCCGGCGGGCGGCCTGGCGACCCGCAATGCCGCGCTGTACGGGCGGATGGTGAATTCGCTGTCGATGCGCAACTTCCTGCCAGGCCCAACGCACCCCAGCGGCCACGATCAGTTCTTCAGCACCTTCGGCAAGTTCGATGCGGTGGTCCGCACCCGTGTCGCCGACACCGTCGCCGCAGTGCTGGAGCAGGCCGCACGCGACCGCGTGCCGTATGTGGAAATCATCGCCAACCCGCCGCAGATGGATCAGGCTGCCAAGCGCATGCAGTTACTGCCGTGGAAGGGCGAGGACGACGCAGCCAACCTGCGTGCGTTGCAGCCCGACCTGGCGCCGCTGGTGCAGGCCGCGCAACGCGATCTTGCCGACGTCGACGCGCAGGTCCGGCGCGTACTGCGTTGCGACCAGGCCGATGCACGCCCCGGCCGCACGGTCGAGTACCGCTATGTTCCGTATGTGCTGCGCGTGCTGCCGCAGCCGATGGTGTTCGGGCAGATGGCGCTGGCGCATGCGCTGATCGCGGCCGGCGGCAGCCGCGCGGTGGCGCTGAACATCGTTGCGCCGGAAGACAATCCAGTGGCGCTGGCCGATTACGCACGGCACATGGCGATGTTCCGCTTCTTCGCAACGCGTTATCCCGGTGTGCCGCTGTCGCTGCATGCCGGCGAGCTGGCGCTGGGGCTGGTGCCGCCGGCGCAGCTGCGCTCGCATATTCGGCAGGCGGTGGATGCCGGTGCACGCCGCATCGGTCATGGCGTGGACCTGCCCTACGAAGACGATGCGGAGACACTGCTGCAACGCATGCGACGCGATCAGGTTGCGGTGGAGATCAACCTCACCAGCAACGATGTGATCCTGGGCGTCAAGGGCATGGCGCATCCGCTGGCGCTGTATCTGCGTGCCGGCGTGCCGGTGGTGTTGTCCACCGACGATGCCGGCGTCTCGCGTGCGGACATGACCCACGAGTACCAACGCGCGATGCAGGAACAAGGCCTCGACTACCCCACGCTCAAACAGCTGGCCCGCAATGGCCTCACCTACAGCTTCCTGCCGGGCACCAGCCTGTGGGATGCCGACGGTAAAGTTGCGCAGGCCTGCGCCACTGCGTTGCAGCGCGAAACCGATGACGCTGCCTGTCGCGCATTCCGCCAGGGCAGCGAGAAGGCGCGGCTGCAATGGCAGCTGGAAACCGACCTGGCCCAGTACGAGCGCACGCTATTGCTGCAACACAGATAGCACCGACAACGACATGACACACGCAGCGTAGGAGCGCGCCCGAGCACGAACGGGCTTAACCGGTAACGCACCGTCGCGCGCAGACACGCTCCCACAAATGCCTCTCTCCATCGCCGTTGCAACGCCTTCAACCTTCCACGACAAGAACGCAATGAACGATCCGCACCGCCCCTCATCCAGACGCCGCGTCATTCTCGAAGACGACATCGACGGCTTCACGCCCGCACAGCTGCTGCTGTTGCAATCGCCCGACGTGCAGGTGCTGGGCATCAGTGCCGTCAGCGGCAATATCTGGCGCGATGAGGCGCTGGCGCATACCTGCCGCCTGCTGGAACTGGCTGGCCATCCGCAGATTCCAGTGCTTCCCGGCCCGGTGCATCCGCTGCTCAATAGCGAGTCGGCCACCGAGCGCTGGGAAGCGCTGTACGGCAAACTCGTCTGGAAAGGCGCATGGACCAGGCACTGGGTGGACGGCGACACCGTGCAAAGCGCGCCGCGCTATCACGCCCACGATGTGGTGCCCGAGCTGGCGTTGGGCAATCCCAGCGTGGTGCGCCCCGCAGACGAGCCGGCCGCGTTGTTCATGCTGCGCATGGTGCGTCAATACCCGGGCGAGGTGAGCATCATCGCAACCGGCCCGTTGACCAATCTGGCACTGGCGCAATCGCTGGACCCGTCCTTTGCCACGTTGGCGCGCGAGCTGGTCTACATGGGCGGCAGCCTCAATCCACGGCAGCAACGCAACAGCGTGAGTGCGCAGCAATTCGCACGCGAGTTCGTCAATTCGCCGCGACGCGAATTCAATATCCGCTGGGACCCGGAAGCGGCCAGCATCGTCATGCGCGCGCCGTGGCGGCAGATCACCATGGTGCCGGTCGACCCCTCCACCGCCACCGAACTCACCACCGAGTTGCTGGCGCGCATGAGTGCGGCCGACACCACGATTGGCCACGCACTGCGCCGCCGCGAGCCGGGCTTTCCGATGTGGGACGAACTGGCCACGGCCGTGTGGCTGCGCCCCGACTTGGCCACCCGCACCGAAACGCTGTACGTCGACACCAACACCGCCTTCGATGCCGGGTACGGCGACATCTTGTCGTGGGCACCGGGGTATCAGCCCGGGCTGGGCGAGCAGGCGCAGACGGTGGTGCATGCGGTGGACGTGCCGGCATTCGAACAGCTGCTGGTCGACCGCCTCACCGCGCCGCAACCACCGGCAGTGGGGTTACCACTTCCCCTTTTTCCCATCGGACCTCGGTCCCCTTGATGGAACAAGGCGCCCGCAGGGCGAATGAAGGTTCGATATGCAGATGACAGTGCTGCATCGGTAGAGTCGCTGGTGAGGAATGTGGAAACAAATGCCTGGCACATCTCCGACTGCCGTGACAGCCTCGCCCAACGCCGCCAGCGCCCCAGCCCGCGTTTGCGATGCGAACGCTCCCATGCATGCGCACCGGTGGCGCGCAAACCTTGCCTTCTCGCTCCGCGGGAGAGCCGTTCGATCAGGACGTGAGACAGCACGACGCGCGATGACGCTGCTGCATGATTAGATCCAACGCCGGAAGCTGCACGTCTGCGGTCTTTGCGGTCACAACGACCACTGTAACGGTGACGCGCATCCCGACAGCGTCGTGTCGGCTCTCAACGCATCAGCCAGCACGTTTGCACGACCCGCACGCCAAGCACACAAGCGAATCTCAACTCCCCAATCCCCGCTTTCCAACAGGTGATCCATGCAACTCCCCGCGCAATGGCAGGCAGGCGTCGATCGCAATACCGAAGTGCTGCGTGGGCACGCGCAGCTGCTGGCCAGCTTCCATGCGCCGCCTGCAACGGCACACGAGGGCGGCGGTGCGCGCGGCCAGATTGCCTCCATCGTCAGCACCACGCGCAGCCAGCCCACGCTGGCCGCGCGACTGGCCACCCAGACGCTGACGCGCATCAACCAGGCCAACGACCGCCTGTGCGCCATCACCCGCCTGCTGCCGGCGCGTGCCGCGGCCGATGCCGCGCGCGTGCAGGCCGCGCTTGCCGGGGGCAGCGACGGGGGCGCGTTGGCCGGCGTGCCATTCGTGGTCAAGGACCTGTTCGACGTCGCCGGGCAGGTCACCACCGCCGGCGCCGCGGTGCGTGCGCACTGCCCGCCGGCCAGCCGCGATGCGGCGGTGGTGCAACGGCTCAGCGACGCCGGGGCCGTGCTGGTGGGTACCGCCAACATGGACGAATTCGCGTACGGTTTTGCCACCGTCAACGCGCATTACGGCACCACCGCCAATCCGCACGATCTCCAGCACCTGGCGGGCGGCTCGTCGGGCGGCTCGGCGGCTGCGGTGGCGGCCGGGCTGGTGCCGTTCGCGCTTGGCTCGGACACCAATGGTTCCATCCGCGTGCCGGCCGCGCTGTGCGGCATCTACGGCCTGCGCCCCACGCACGGCGCCGTGCCCCTGGATGGCGTGTTCCCGTTTGTCGACGCACTGGACGTGGCCGGCCCATTCGCCACCTCGGTGGCCGACCTGCGCCGCATCCATGAGGTACTGCGCGGGCAGCCGCTGCCTTCGTGCCATGCCGGCAACCTGCGTGTCGCGCGGTTGGGCGGCTGGTTTGAACGCAATCTGGATCCGGATCTGGAGGCCGGGCTGCAGGTCCTGCTCACCGCCTGCAACAGCCTTTCGTCGATCGACCTGCCGGAGGCCGAACGCGCACGCGCCGCTGCCTTCGTCCTGACCGCTGCCGAAGGCGGGCATCGTCACCGCAGCGCACTCACCGCGCACGGCGCGCAGTTCGACCCGGCCACCCGCGACCGCCTGCTCGCCGGCTTGCAGCTGCCCGCCAGCGCGGTGGCCGATGCGCACCGCTTCGCACAATGGTTTGCCGATGCCATGCACGCGCTGTGGGACCAGGTGGAGGTGCTCATCGCGCCGGCCACCCCGTGCGTGGCGCCACGCATCGACCAGGACACCATCCAGATCGACGGTTTGCCCGTCTCCGCACGCGCGAACCTGGGCATTTTTACCCAGCCACTCGGCCTGGCCGCCTGCCCGGTGCTGGCCGCACCGTTGCCGCGTCCCGGGCGCCTGCCACTGGGCGTGCAACTGATCGCCGCGCCCGGCCGTGAAGACCGCCTGTTTGCGCTGGCCGCGCAACTCGAACGCGACGGCCTGCTCGCCTTCAGCCCGCCGCCGGAGTCACGCTGATGGTGCATACCCTGCGCGCGCGCCGCGGCATGGTGGTCGCACCGCACCACTTGGCCGCACAGGCCGGGCGCGATGTCTTGCGCGACGGCGGCAATGCCGTCGAAGCGGTCGTGGCCACCGCCGCCTGCCTGGCGGTGGTCTACCCGCACATGACCGGCATCGGCGGCGATGGCTTCTGGCTCATCCACGAACCCGATGGCCGCGTGCATGCCATCGATGCCTGCGGCCGCGCGGCGCAGGCGGCAACACTGGATTTCTATCGCGGCCACGCCCACGTTCCGTGGCGCGGGCCAGGCGCGGCCAATACCGTGGCCGGCACCGTCTCCGGCTGGGCGCTGGCCCTGCAGCAGGCAAACGGCAGCGTGTCGCTGCAACGCCTGTTGAGCGATGCGATCCATCACGCCAGCGCCGGCGTGCCGGTCACGCTGGGCGGGGCGCAGATCGCCGCCAGCAAGGGCGCAGAACTGCGTCTGCAACCCGGCGCCTATGCCGAGATCTTCGAGCCGCACGGCGTCCCGCTGGGCGAAGGCGCGCTGCTGCACCAGGCGCAGCTCGCGCGCACCCTGCAGCGGCTCGCCGATGAAGGGCTGGAGAGTTTCTATCGTGGCGCGATCGCACACGATATCGCCGCAGACCTGCAGGCATTGGACAGCCCGCTCAGCGCACACGACCTGGCGATCCATCGCGCCGACGTCAGCGTGCCGTTATCGGTTGTCATCCAGGGCGCGCGCCTCTACAACCACGCGCCACCCACGCAGGGGCTTGCCTCGCTGTTGATCCTGGCGCTCTTCGATCGCCTGAAGGTGGAAGACGCAGACAGCTACGCACACCTGCACGGGCTGATCGAAGCCAGCAAGCAGGCGTTCCTGATCCGCGACGCACACCTGGGCGACCCCGCCTGGATGACGCTCGACGCGCAAGCCCTGCTCGACGACAGCACCGCACTCGATGCGCTCGCCGCACGCATCGACATGAGCGCCGCACTGCCGTGGCCACAGCCCTCGCAAGCAGGCGACACCGTCTGGTTCGGCGCCATCGACGCGCACGGCCGCGCGGTCAGTTGCATCCAGTCCACCTACTTCGAATTCGGCTCCGGCCTGGTGCTGCCGCGCACCGGCATCACCTGGCAGAACCGAGGCTGCAGCTTTCGCCTCGCCCCCGATGGCTGGAACGCCCTTGCCCCAGGCCGCAAACCCTTCCACACCCTCAACCCGGCACTGGCCACCTTCGACGATGGCCGCGTGATGGCCTACGGCACCATGGGCGGCGAAGGCCAACCGCAAACCCAGGCCGCCGTGTTCTCCCGCTACGCCCGCTTCGGCATGCCGCTGCAGCAGGCGGTCAGCGCACCGCGCTGGCTGCTCGGCCGCACCTGGGGCGAAGACAGCACGGCGTTGAAGCTGGAAGACCGCTTCGACCCGGCCGTGGTGCAGGCCCTGCGCAACGCCGGGCATGCGGTGGAACTGCTGCCGGCGTACAGCGCGGTGATGGGGCATGCCGGTGCCTTGGTGCGTGAGGTCGATGGCGTGATCAGCGGCGCCAGTGATCCGCGCTCCGATGGGGTGGTGGCGGGGTGGTGACTAGGGCGGTCGTTCCGCTGCGGTCGCTCGCCCCATGCGCGCCATGGGCATGCACCGGGTGAAAGTGTCCATGTGTCGCAAGACCATCGTGCCGGAGCCTTCGTAGCGAACCCAACCACGGCAACCTTGGCGATCCGTGTGCCATGCTTAGGCACGCCAACGGCGCGCCATCCACATCTGCGTTACGGCTAACGCGTCGTCCAATCCACTCAAGGAGAGCAACATGACAGACCAAGATCAACATCAACCGTCGCTGGAAGACGTCAAGCTGGCGTTCGATGGCCAGAGCGTGGATTGGTATCTGCAGAAGCTGGTCGGCATTGCCAACACCTCGGACGTGCAGTTCGGCGTCACGCTGTTTGTCGAAGGCATCGTCATTTCCGGCCAGTTGGTCAGCGGCAAGCGGTATTTCGAGGCATTTGCGCAGGAGTTCTCTGCGGCCTACCCCGGCGCGGCCGATGAAAAAGAAGATATCCGTCGCGCGTTTGCCAGCCACGCCAGCATCTACGATTCCGAAGACGATGCGCAGCAGAGCAGCACGCCGCCGCAGTTCATCCACCTGATCGATGCGCGTTGCTTCTCACCGGGCGGCCAGCCGCTGCCAAGCAACCGTGGCGTGTTGTGGCGTGGCAAGGTCAATGCGGTTTCCGGCTTCACCCTTGGGTCGCTGTCGGCAGACTGAGCGCGGCCAACAACACGTCGCGCGCCGCCGTCAGGTGGGCGCGGACGGCGCGCTCAGAACCGCAGTGTACGTGTGGTACATGCCGATTCCGGGCACCGGCCGCGCCCGCCTGGCGGCGGCGCAGTCGTTTTTGTTAGGTGCTTCAAGCCCCGTACCGTCTGCTCCAGTGTGAGTGCGCGCCATCTCACACTGGACTACCAACCACATCTCGAAGCAGTGCAAGGCCGCTCCAGAACGGCAGCATTTGGCGATCCTGTGTCAGGCAGCGCCGTTGGACCTCAGCGCACGTTGGCGATGCAGTGGCATCAACACGGCCACGCGTCATACAGACGGCGCGAGCGTACGCGACAAGAACTCACTGATGGAGTGCGCAATCTCCACCGCATGCGTCTCCAGTGCAAAGTGCCCCGTGTCCAGCAGGTGCACTTCGGCCTTTGGCAGATCCTTGCGGTAGGCCTGTGCGCCGGCCGGGATAAAGGCTGGGTCGTGCTTGCCCCACACGGCCAGCAATGGCGGCTGATGGGTACGAAAATACGCTTGGAATGCCGGGTACGCTGCCACGTTGCTGCGGTAATCCAGGATCAGGTCGAGCTGGATCTCTTCGGCGCCCGGGCGCGCCATGTAGGCGATATCCAGCATGTAGCCGTCCGGCGACAGTGCCCCGGGCGCGACACCGGTACCGTACTGCCACTCACGAATGGTCTGCGGCGACAACGATGCACGGCAGGCCTCGCGATTGGCGGCGCTTGGCTCACGCCAGTAGGCTTGCCAGGCGTCCCATTGGTCGCTGAAGCCCTCCAGGTAGGCATTGCCGTTCTGGCTGATGATGGCGCTCACCCGTTCCGGATGCGCGGCCGCAAGGCGGAAGCCGACCGGTGCACCGTAGTCGAACAGGTACAGGCCATAACGCGTCAGCCCCAAGGCGTCGGTAAAGCCTTCGATCACCTTGTAGAGCGCCTCGAAAGTGTAATCGAACTGCCCACGCGGCGGTGCCTTGGTCATGCCGAAGCCGGGGAGATCCGGGGCGATCAGACGGTATTGGCTTGCCAGCAGCGGCATCAGGTCGCGGAACATGTGGCTGGCACTGGGAAACCCATGCAACAGCAACAGGACCGGTGCGTCCTTGCGCCCTGCCTCGCGATAGAACACCTGGACATCGCCAACCTGCTGGGTGCGATACCTGATGCGCTGGGTGGAGTCGTGGGACATGCTGCCTCCGTCAAGTGGTGGGGTGTATGCGCCGGAAGTGTCGGCTGCACGCAATCTGCCGGCCCCCAGGGCCAGTGCGGTGCCCATCCCCCCAGGCGCAGGATGGAGCGGCGCCCGTGTCACGCCGGCGCATGTTGCCGGTGGGAATTGATGCGTGGGGCTGCGCGCATGCTGGTGCGGCAAAGCGTGTGGAATGGCGGCCATGCTAGGTGCGCCGGTCCAGCACGAGAACCACCCTGGGGTTCAATTGAGCATTGCATCGCACGCAATGCCGCGGCCACTGTTGCGTTTGCATGCGCTGCATGGCGCATGCGGCATCCAGGGGTTGCTCACATCGGGCTGCTAGGCTGCGTGCCCGGTCGAAGGTGATTGTCGAAGTCGAGGCGCAGGTGGACCGCATCCAGGAAATGACGCTGTTTGCCGCGCTGGCCGAGCACACAAGCTTTGCGGGTGTCGCACGCCGTCTCGGCATTTCCACCGCCACAGTCACGCGCACCATCGCGCAGCTGGAAGCGCGGCTGGGCGTGCTGCTGGTGGTGCGCAGCACACGCACCATGCGGTTCACCGCGGCAGGCCAGCAGTATGCAAGCGACTGCCGGCGCCTGTTGGCCGAGCTGGAGGATGTCGAAAGCCGCGCCGCTGGGCTGCATACGCTCCCCAGCGGCTTGCTCACCGTGACTGCCCCGCAGATGTTCGGTGCACTGCATGTCACACCTGTCGTAGCGCACTTCCTCAGCCGTTACCCGGCGATGCGCGCACGGACACTGCTGGTGGACCGCGTCGTGCCGCTGCTGGAGGAAGGCATCGATGTGGCGATCCGGATCGGCACGTTGCCCGATTCGTCGCTGACTGCCATCCCGGTCGGCAGCGTCCGTCGCATGGTCTGTGCCTCGCCCGGCTATCTTGCAGAACACGGCATACCGCAGCACCCGGACAGGCTGCCGCAGCATGCAACGATTTCCACCTCCGCGGCCGAACGCGCGCCCAAGTGGGCGTTTCGTCTGGATGGCCGTGCGCATGAGGTGGACGTTGCCTCGCGCCTGAGCGTCAGCGCATTCAACGCCGCCATCGTTGCCGCAGTGGATGGGTGGGGCCTCACGCAAGTGCCGTCCTACCAGGTCCGCCAACACCTGCAAAACGGAACGCTGGTCAGCGTGCTGGATGCCTTCGAAATCGCGCCCGAACCGGTGCACGTGGTCCATGTCGAAGGCCGCCGCGGCTCGTCGAAGGTGCGCACCTTCGTGGACGAGTGCGTGGCTGCGTTACGGCACGACCTTGGATGTGCGGACGGCGGTTGAGCGGCGCCAGGCAGCCCCGCCATGCCGTTGGCTGCCGCACGCGCGCGAAGGCGCGCCTGACCGCAACAACGCCATGCAGTCGATCAGCTGACGCAGTTGCGGTGCGATCCTCCCGAACCGTATTAACAGCCGCCCCCGCCCCATGGGCACGTTCCGAGGTTTTCCTTCGCGCGGCGTGTGGCGCATGGGCTGCGCGTGACGCAGCGCCCACGGCGTTGCGGTGCATTCGCGGCGTTGCCGCCAACCGGTGCGGGCAAGACCGTGGCCGAGGTGCCGCTGGCACGCGCACGCATTCGCTGGATGAGGTCGTCGCAAGGGCATGCCTGCCGCGGCAGCACCAGGCCAGCGGGGCGCCTGTACCGCGTTGCATTTTTTGCAGCACAAGCCCGCGAAAAAACTCTTTGATGGCGACAGGACTGCCTCCCTATAGTCCAAGCGTCACCTCTCCCGCCTGCTCCTGGACCGCTGTTGAAGGCTCCACGAGCCCCGTTGGTCCTGTCGATGCCCGCTGCCCTGCCGTCCCGCCAAGCAACCGCCGACCTCACCGCTCCTGGCGGTGCGCGTGCGGTGGCACGCTGCGACGCGCTGGGCGTTGCGTCCTACAGCGATAGCGATACCGGGCTATTCCGCGGCTGGCTTGGTCCTGCCCACCGCGCCACGGTGGAACAGGTGAGCACCTGGATGAAGGCGGCCGGCATGCAGGTGCGCATCGATCCCCTCGGCACATTGGTGGGCCGGTACGCCGGCACGCGGCCAGACACGCCGGCGCTGCTGATCGGCAGCCACCTGGACAGCGTGCGCGATGCCGGGCGCTACGACGGCCCGCTCGGCATCCTGCTCGGGATCGAATGCGTCGCTGCGCTGCATGCACAGGGGCGCAGACTACCGTTCGCCATCGAGGTCATCGCCTTCGGCGACGAGGAAGGCTCGCGCTTTCCCGCGTCCATGTTCTGTAGCGGCGCGGTGGCCGGCACGCTCGATCCCGCCAGGCTGGCGGTCACCGACGCCGCCGGCATCACGGTGGCCAGCGCCCTGGCCGCGTGGAACCTGGACATCGCCCACGTGCAGCGCGCCGCCCGCGCGCCGGGCAGCGTGCTGGCGTATCTGGAAACGCATATCGAACAAGGCCCGGTACTGGAAGCCGAAGGATTGCCGCTCGGCATCGTCAGCGCCATCGCCGCGCAGCGGCGCTTCGCGCTGCGCTTCGAGGGCCGCGCCGGGCATGCCGGCACCACCAGCATGTCACTGCGCCGCGACGCGTTGAGCGCCGCCGCCGAAGCGCTGCTGGCCATCGAGCGCATCGCGCGCGTAGGCAGCAGCGATCTGGTTGCCACCGTCGGCACGCTGCAGGTGGCACACGGCGCCACCAATGTGGTGCCGGGGCGTGTGGACTGCACGCTGGACGTGCGCGCCGGCAGCGACGCGAGCCGCGATGCCGCCGTGCATCAGATCGAACAGGCACTGGCGCAGATCGCCATCCACCGCGGCATCGCCATCGCCATCGAGCCGCTGCAGACACTGGCTGCCAGCCCCTGCGCGCCGGCACTGATCACGCGGCTGGAACATGCGGTTGCCGCGCAAGGCATCGCACCGCGCCAGCTGGTCTCCGGTGCGGGCCACGATGCCATGGTGATGGCGGCGCTGTGCCCGACTGCGATGCTGTTCGTGCGCTGCGCCGGCGGGATCAGCCATCATCCGGACGAGCATGTCGATCCGGCCGATGCCGAGATTGCACTGGCGGTCATGCGCCATTTCATCGAACACCTGGGAGAACCCCTTGTCACCTGATCTGCGTCAGCTGCACACCTTTGGCGAACTCGATCCCCCGCAGCGCCTGTTGATGGGCCCGGGCCCGGTCAATGCGCATCCGCGCGTGCTGCGTGCGATGGCCGCCGATCTGCTGGGGCAGTTCGATCCGGAAATGACCGCCTACATGAACGAGGTGATGGCGCTCTATCGGCCGTTGTTCGGCACCGAGAACCGCTGGACGTTCCTGGTCGATGGCACCGCGCGCGCCGGTATCGAAGCGGCGCTGGTGTCGCTGGTCAGCCCGGGCGAGCGCGTGCTGGTGCTCAACTTCGGCCGCTTCGGCCTGTTGCTCACCGAAATCCTGGGCCGCCTCGGCGCCGAGGTCCACACGGTGGATGCGTCATGGGGCCAGGTGCTGCCGCTGAGCGCGATTGCCGAGGCGATCGAGCGCGTGGCGCCCAAGCTGGTGGCCACCGTGCACGGCGACACCTCCACCACCATGGCCCAGCCGCTCGATGGCCTCGGCGCGCTGTGCCGCGCAGCTGGCGCGCTGAGTTATGTGGACGCCACCGCCACCATCGGCGGCATGCCCGTCGCCAGCGACCGCTGGGAGGTGGACGTGGTCACCGGCGGTTTGCAGAAATGCCTGGGCGGGCCGTCCGGCTCGGCGCCGATCACCGTGTCCGAGCGCGCGGCCGAGGCCATCTTCGCGCGTCGCCATGTCGAACGCGGCATCGTGCGCGCCGACATCGCCAACGGCAGCGGCCCGCGCATCGCCTCGAACTATTTCGACCTGGCGATGATCATGGATTACTGGTCGGACAAGCGCCTCAATCACCACACCGAAGCCACCACCATGCTGTACGGCGCCCGCGAATGCGCACGCGTGGCCCTGCAGGAAGGCCTGGATGCACGCTTCGCGCGCCACGCGGCGGCCGGGCGCGCGGTCAGTGCAGGTATCCGCGCGTTGGGGCTGGAAGTGTTCGGCGACGATGCGCATCGCATGCGCAACGTCACCGGCGTGGTGATTCCGCCTGGCATCGACGGCGAGGCGGTGCGCCGCCGCATGCGCGAGAATTTCGAGATCGAGATCGGCACCGCGTTCGGGCCGCTGCAGGGCAAGATCTGGCGCATCGGCGCGATGGGCTACAACGCCATGAAGCACAAGGTGCTGATCACCCTGGCCGCACTGGAAGCGGTACTGCGCGCCGAAGGTGATGCCTGCACGCACGGCCTGGCGGTGGAAGCGGCACTGGCCGCCTGGCACGCGGAAGCGCAGGCATGAACGCTGCGCGCGACCTGCTCGGCTATGGCGCCACGCCGCCCGCGGCGCAATGGCCGGGCGGCGCGCGCATCGCAGTGCAGTTCGTGATCAATTACGAAGAAGGCGCAGAAAACTGCGTGCTCAATGGCGATGCCGGGTCCGAAGCGTTCCTGTCCGAAATGGTCGGTGCACACGCGCACCCCGGCGCACGCGCCATGGCTATGGAAAGCCTGTACGAATACGGCAGCCGCGCCGGCTTCTGGCGGCTGCATCGCTTGTTCACTGCACGCAACGTGCCCATGACGGTGTTCGGGGTGGCGCAGGCCTTGGCATCCAATCCGGATGCGGTGGCCGCGATGCAGGCGGCCCAGTGGGAAATCGCCAGTCACGGTCTGCGCTGGATCGATTATCAACACGTGGACGAGGCCACCGAACGCGCGCATATCGCGCAGGCCATCGCCGTGCATACGCGCGTCACCGGCAGCCGCCCGCTGGGTTGGTATCAGGGGCGCACCAGCCCCAACACCGCCCGCCTGATTGCCGAGGAAGGCGGCTTCGTCTACGACGCCGACAGCTACGCCGACGATGTGCCGTACTACGACCACCGCCACGGCCGTGCGCAGTTGATCGTGCCGTACACGCTGGATGCCAACGATATGAAATTCGTCGCCTATAACGGCTTTGCCGATGGCGAGCCGTTCTTCCGCTATCTGCGCGACAGCTTCGAACAATTGCGCAGCGAAGGCGGGCGCATGCTTTCGATCGGCCTGCACGGGCGCATCGTGGGCAAGCCGGCACGCGCGGCGGCGCTGGCGCGCTTTGTCGATCATGTACTGGCCAGCGGCGATGCCTGGATTGCGCGCCGCATCGATATTGCGCGCCATTGGCTGCAGGTGCACCCGGCATGAGCATTGCCGCCTCCCGGATCGATCTGCCCGAGGTGATCGCGCAAGTGACGGCCGCCTTCCATGCCTACGAAACCGCGCTGATGCGCGACGACATCGCGGCGATGGATGCGCTGTTTCATGCAGCGCCCAGCACGGTGCGCTATGGCGTGGGCGAAGTGTTGTACGGCATCGATGCGATCCGCGCATTTCGCAGCGGCCGCGGTGGTTCGCCGCAACGCCAGCTCGCACATGTGCAGGTACACGGCTTCGGGCATGACTTTGCCACTACGCACGCAGAGTTCATTCGCGAGGGCAGCAGCGCACGCGGGCGGCAAAGCCAGAGCTGGGTGCGCTTTGCCGACGGCTGGAAAGTGGTGGCTGCGCATGTCTCGTTGCAAGGCACGCACGCATGAGCGTGGTCGACGACCCCGCGCTGGACGATGCCGCCTTCCTGGCGCGCTACCGCGACCTGTTCGAGCACTCGCCGTGGGTGGTTGAACGTGCGCTGCGGCGGCGGCCGTTGGCCGATGTGCATCACGGCCTGATGCAGGTCGTCTACGACGCATCGCCGCAAGATCAGGTCGCACTGATCCGCGCCCACCCAGAGCTGGCCGGCAAGGCCGCGATCGACCGCACGCTCACCGAAGCATCGGCCGCGGAGCAGGCTTCGGCCGGGCTGGACCGGCTCAGCGAGGACGAATTCAAGCGCTTCCACGCGCTCAATCAGGCCTATCGCCACCGTTTCGGATTTCCGTTCGTGATCTGCGTGCGGCTGCACGACAAGGCCGGCATTCTGGCCGCGCTGGCGCAGCGGCTGGAGGCCGCGCGCAATGCAGAGATCGCCACCGCCATCGCCGAAATCGGCAAGATCGTTCACCTGCGCCTGGAGGCACTGCCATGAGCCTGGCCCACCTCGAACGTACCCTCGCCCACGACCTGCAATGCCTGGCCCACGGCGGCGATGCCTGGGTGCAACCGCGCGTGCATCCGAGCGGGCACGTCTACGACGTCATCATCGTCGGCGCCGGGCAGAGCGGCCTGGGGGCGGCGTTCGCGCTGCAACGCGAGCGTGTGCACAACCTGCTGGTGATCGACGAAAACCCGGCGGGCCAGGAAGGTCCGTGGGTGACCTACGCGCGCATGCAGACCTTGCGCACGCCCAAGCACATCACCTCGATCGATCTGGGCGTGCCATCGCTCACCTTCCGCGCGTGGTGGGAGGCGCAGTACGGCAGCGCCGCATGGGATGCGCTGGACAAGATTCCGCGCGCGCGCTGGATGGATTATCTGCGCTGGTATCGCACAACGCTGCGCTTGCCGGTGCGCAACGCCACCCGCCTGGTCCGCGTGGAGCCGGACTTCGCACCGGGTATCCATCGCCTGCATCTGGCGATGGGCGCCCCCCTGCTCACGCGCAAACTGATTCTGGCCACCGGCATCCAGGGCGGGGGCCAGTGGGTGGTGCCCGAGTGGATCAGCCGCGCCCTGCCCGCGCACCGCTACGCGCACACGTCCGGCCAGATCGATTTCGCCGCACTGGCCGGCAAGCGTGTGGGCATTCTGGGCGGCGGCGCCTCGGCCTTCGACAATGCCTGCTTTGCGCTCGAACAAGGCCTCGCCAGTGCCGAGGTGTTCGTGCGGCGTAGCGAATTGCCGCGCATCAATCCGTTCCGGCACATGGAACAGGCCGGCATCATTCCGCGTTTTCTGGCGCTGCCGGATGCAGACAAGTATCGGATGATGGCCAGCTTCTTCGCGCACAACCAACCGCCCACCAACGACACCTTCCAGCGCGCCTGTGCGCATGCCGGCTTCGCGCTGCATCTTGGCGCGCCGTGGCTGGACGTGGCCGAACGCGATGGCGAGATCGTCGTGCGCACGCCGCAGCGCGAACACCGCTTCGATTTCCTTGCCATCGCCACCGGCCTGGTCACCGATCCGCAGCTGCGTCCGGAACTGGCTGCGCTGTCCGGGCGCATCGCCTGCTGGGGCGACCGCTATCGGCCACCGCCGGGCCAGGCCAATCCGGTGCTGGACGCACACCCCTATCTGGGACCTGGCTTCGAACTGCTGCCACGCACGCCTGACGATGCCGCGCTGCTGCACGGGTTGTTCGCCTTCAACTATTCGGCGCTGATCAATCACGGCCCATCGGCCGCCGCGCTGTCCGGGCTGAAGGTGGCGCTGCCGCGGCTGGCCCGCGCAGTGGCCGACCAGTTGTTCCTGGACGACCGCCAGGCCATCGTCGACAGCTACCTGGCCTACGACCAACCCGAATTCGTCGGCCAATGGCCGCAACCCACCCAGGCAGTGGCATGAGCACGCTGTCCACGCACGTGCTGGACACCGCCAGCGGCCGCCCCGCCGCGGGCGTGCCGCTGCGGCTGTTCGCCGGCGAGACGCTGCACTTCGAGGGTGTCACCAATCCCGACGGCCGCTGCCCGGACCTGGCCGCGCTCGCGCTGCAACCCGGCCGCTACCGGCTGGAATTCGACCTCGCCCGCTATTGGCAGGCAACCGGCATGGCGCTGGCCGATCCACCGTTCCTGGACTGCATCCCGATCGCCTTCGGCATCGCCGACGACGGCCACTACCATGTCCCGCTGCTGCTGTCCCCGTACGGGTACTCCACCTATCGCGGCAGCTGAGCGCTGCGTCGTGCCGCAGTGCAGGCAATTCGGGCCCGTCTGCACGACGGCCTGCGCTTCCATCGCTGCCGGTGCGCATGACCCCCTGCGCACGGTGTCAGACCGGTTTCACTCAAGCCCCGTAGAATGGCCGCTTTCCGGCGACAGGCCGGGGCACCGGAACGGTCATGATCCACAACGATGTACTGCGCAGCATACGCTATATGCTCGACCTCAGCGACGACAAGGTGGTGGACATCACCCACCTGGCCGACCCCGAGTTCGCGCTCGACAAGCCGCAGGTACAGGCCTGGCTGAAGAAGGAAGACGAGCCGGGCTTTGAGCCCTGCACCGATGCGATGCTGGCGCGTTTTCTCGACGGCCTGGTGCTGCGCTTCCGCGGCCGCGACGAGAGCCAGCCGCCACGCCCGCTGGAAACCCGCGTCGGCAACAACCTGGTGTTGAAGAAGCTGCGCGTGGCCTTCGAATTGAAGGACGTCGACATGCACGCCATCTTCGCCAGCGCCGGTTTCCCGCTGTCCAAGCCGGAACTCTCCGCACTGTTTCGCCAACCCGGCCACAAGAATTTCCGCCCCTGCGGCGACCAGCTGCTGCGCGCCTTCCTCAAGGGCCTGACCGCCCGGATGCGCGAAGCGGGATGATCTTCAGCGCACGCGCTTGGCCGCTGGCGCTTGTCCAGCGGATGCCCTTTTTCGGCGCAAGAGCATGAGAACCGCACGCACGCTCTAAATCGCCACCACGGTACGAATGGCCATGCGCCATCCGTACCGTCGTCGTCAGATCACGCGTGACGGCGCCCAAAACGCAGCAGGTGCGATCAGCTGAAACGTCTGTTGCGGATCTGCTCGCGTTCTTGTTCGGTCATATCATCCATGTGGATGTAGTGGACGCCTTGTCCGCGCGGGGCACTGAGAAGCTGCGACTCGATGTCCTCCTGGTCGCCGTCGGGCGAGGAGATCAGACCCACGATGGTACCGTGCGGGGCAACCCGCCATAGCGCCACACGTTGGAAGACGCGCACCTGGTCGGTATCGGTCACTTGGGGATAGGTAGCGTACCAACCATCGGCAGGCAGGTAGCGATAAGAACCGTAGTCGTTCATAGCGTCTCTGGATTGGCGGAGTGGCCTGCCGATTGTGGAAAGACCTTGACCAAGTGGGATACGGGGATTTCCGATTTAGCGCTGCGATTACGTCTCTCGCACCCGATGTTTCGCTGCAGCGTGGAGCGTTTCGTGCGCTGTATCGTGGTGAGCCGGAACGCAGCGGGCTGCCGGCAGTTGCGCACAGGTCTCTGTCGCACTCTATGCAGCAGAAACGTATCCTTCCCGCGCATGACCGACCCTGCTTTTCCGATCTCCCCGTTGTTGCCGCAAATTCGCGACAGTCTCGCTGCGCATCCGCGGCTGGTGCTGGAAGCCCCGCCCGGCGCCGGCAAGACCACCCAGGTGCCGCTGGCGTTGCTGGACGCGCCGTGGCTGGCCGGCCGCAGAATCGTGATGCTCGAACCGCGCCGCGTGGCGGCCCGCAGCGCGGCGCAGTTCATGGCGCGCCAGCTCGGCGAGCCGGTCGGCGAAACGGTGGGGTACCGCATCCGCTTCGAGAACAAGACCTCCGCGCGCACCCGCATCGAAGTCGTCACCGAAGGCATCCTGACCCGGCTGATCCAGGACGACCCCATGCTGGAAAGCGTCGGCGCGCTGCTGTTCGACGAATTCCACGAACGCCATCTGGCCGGCGACCTGGGTCTGGCGCTGGCGCTGGATGTGCAGGCGCAGGTGCGCGATGACCTACGCATCGTGGCGATGTCGGCCACGCTCGATGGCGAACGCCTGGCCGGCTTTCTGGAAGCGCCGCGGCTGAGCAGTGCCGGGCGCAGTTTCCCGGTGGAGATTGCGCACTTTCCGGCGCGCCGCGACGAAGCGCTGGAGCCGCAGACGCGGCGCGCGGTGGAGCACGCGTTGTCCACGCATCCCGGCGACGTGCTGGTGTTTTTGCCCGGCCAGCGCGAGATCGCGCGGGTGCATCGCGCACTGCAGGATGCGCTGGATCCGGCGGTGCAGGTGCTGCCGCTGCACGGCGAGCTGTCGGTGGAGGCGCAAAGCCAGGTACTGCAGCCCGACCCGCAAGGCCGCCGCCGCGTGGTGCTGGCCACCAACGTGGCCGAATCTTCGGTCACCTTGCCCGGCGTGCGCGTAGTGATCGACAGCGGGCTGGCGCGCGAGCCGCATTACGACCCCAACAGCGGGTTTTCGCGGCTGGACGTGGCCGCCATTGCGCAGGCTTCGGCCGAACAGCGCGCCGGCCGCGCCGGGCGTGTCGCCAGCGGCTGGGCCTACCGGCTGTGGCCGCAGTCGCAACGGCTGGAACCGCAGCGCCGTGCCGAGATCACCCAGGTGGAACTGGCCGGCCTGGCGCTGGAACTGGCCGCCTGGGGCAGCAGCGCGCTGCGCTTTGTCGATGCGCCGCCCAGTGGCGCACTGGCCGCCGCGCGCGAGCTGCTGCGGCGGCTGGGCGCGCTCACCGCAAGCGGCGGCATCACCACGCTCGGCCGGCGCATGCTCGCGCTGGGCACGCATCCACGCCTGGCGGCGATGCTGGCGCAGGCCGGCGATGCGCCGCGTGTGGCGCTGGCCTGCGACCTGGCCGCGTTGCTGGAAGCGCGCGATCCGCTGCGCCAGGGTGGCGATGGGCTGGCCGCGCGTTGGCGGGCGCTGGCGGCATTTCGTCAGGGCCGCAGCGCGGCCGACGCCGATCGTGGCGGCCTGGCTGCCATCGACAGCGCCGCCAAACAATGGCGGCGCCGGCTGCGCTGCGACAGCGCCCCGCCATCCAGCGTGGAGGCGCACGCGCTCGGCGACCTGCTGTCGCACGCATTTCCCGATCGCATCGCCGCACGCCACCCGGCCGACCCGCTGCGCTACCTGCTCGCCAACGGCCGCAGCGCGCGCCTGTTCGACCATAGCGATCTGCGCGGCGAACCGTGGCTGGTGGCCAGCGAACTGCGCTATGAAGCCAAGGATGCGCTGTTGCTGCGCGCCGCGCCGGTGGATGAAGCCTACCTGCGTCGCAGCCTGCCTGAGCGCTTCGTGCAGCAGGACGTGGTGCAGTGGGACGCGGACAAACGGGCCCTGGTCGCCCGCCGCCAATCCAGCTTCGACCGCATCGTGCTCGACAGCCGCCCGGCCGGCCGCGTCGACCCGGCACACGCCGCAGCCGCGCTCACCGACGCAGTGCGTCAACTCGGCCTGGACGCCCTGCCTTGGACAGAAAACCTGCAGCAGTGGCGCGCCCGCGTGCAGTCGCTGCAGAGATGGATGCCCGAGCTGGCGCTGCCCGATCTCTCCGATGCCACACTGCTGGAGACGCTGGACACCTGGCTACGCCCGGCCTTCGCCGGCAAGACCCGCCTGGACGCGCTGGATGAGGCCAGCCTGGGCGAAGCACTGAAGAGCGCGCTGCCCTGGGAGCGCCGCCAGTGGATCGACCGCCATGCGCCCACCCGCATCAGCGTGCCCTCCGGCATGGAGCGCCCCATCAGCTATGCCCTCGACCACGCCGGCCAACCGCTACCGCCGGTGCTGGCGGTCAAACTGCAGGAACTGTTCGGCCTGGCCGAAACCCCACGCATCGCCGACGGCCGTATCCGGTTGACCTTGCACCTGCTGTCGCCCGGCGGGCGGCCGTTGCAGGTGACCCAGGACTTGAAGAGTTTCTGGGCGAATACGTATCCGGACGTTAAAAAAGAGATGAAGGGGAGGTATCCGAGGCATCCGTGGCCGGACGATCCCTGGACAGCTGCCGCAACCCACAGAGCAAAACCACGCGGCACCTGAAACGCACGGACCCGCGGCGGCGGTGAAACAGACAGGCGCTCGCAATCTCCTGCGGCGCGGACAGCTGCAGCAACCCACAGAGCAAAACCACGCGGCACCTGAAACGCACAGACCCGCGGCGGCGGTGAAACAGACGGGCGCTCGCAATCTCCTGCGGCGCGGACAGCTGCAGCAACCCACAGAGCAAAGCCACGCGGCACCTGAAACGCACGGACCCGCGGCGGCGGTGAAACAGAAGGGCGCTCGAAATCTCCTGCGGCGCGGACAGCTGCAGCAACCCACAGAGCAAAACCACGCGGCACCTGAAACGCACGGACCCGCGGCGGCGGTGAAACAGGCGGGCACTCGGAATCCACCGCGGCGCACTACCTAACCGTAAGCCAAACGGCACCCGGTCCCGCTAACGCCGCCTATACGCATCAGCGCACAGACTGCAGATCACGTACTCAGAAAGGAAACGCCTCCGATGAGCAAGCTGACTGTGATCACCGAACGCGCCCTGGAGCGTGCCCTGGAACTGGCCGGCACTGCGGGCGACCAGCTGCGTCATGCCGCGTCCAACGCGGGCGACCAGGCACGCCACGCCGGCAGCAGCCTGCGTCATTTCGGACCGAGCGCAAGCGAATGGCTCAAGACCGGCGCCGCGCTCGGCGCAGTGCGCACCGGTGGCAAGGCCGCCAGCAAACTGGTCAAGCGCAACCCGGCCGTGACGGTTGCCGCCGCGGTCGCAGGCCTGGGCCTGATCGGCTATGCGGTGTACCGCAAGCGTCAGCGTGACCAGCAGGTGCTCGGCGGCAATGTGCATCGTCTGGATCGCGAACATGCCAGCAATGCCAACGCACGCCGTGCGGCCTACCAGCGCCGCGGTGCAGTGACCCCGAGCGACGGCATCGAATAAGCCATCGCGCGAAGTCATGCATAAACGCCACGGCCTGATGCCGTGGCGTTTTTCGTTTGTGGCATGCATGTCTGCGTGCAGCGCAATGCACCGATGTCAGCGATTGAGGGGCCCACGCTGCGTGCCGTCTGCGTCATATGATGGGACGACCATCGAACCCATCGAATAACGGTCGGCCATGCGTGGCTCAGGCGAAGCGGGAGACAAGAACAGGATCTGCCCGCTCACACGCTCCGGTCGTTGCGCCCGCTGGCGATGCGAACGTCCTGTCAGCGGCTACACGCGTTAACGCAATGCCACGCGTACCGCGCCCGCCACAGATGCCACACCTCAGCGCGGGCTCCGGCGCGGGCGCGCGCTGGCGGTGTCTTCAGCGCGCCACTGCCCAGGTGCAAGCGCGTCCAGCCGCCAATCGCCGATGGCCACGCGCACCAGGCGCAAGGTCGGCAAGCCCACCGCCGCGGTCATGCGCCGCACCTGACGGTTGCGGCCTTCGGTGATCTGCAGCTCCAGCCAGGCATCGGGCACGGTCTTGCGCACGCGCACCGGAGGATCGCGCGGCCACAGCTGCGGTGCCGGGTCGAGCATGCGCACCTGTGCCGGCCGGGTGGGTCCATCGTTGAGCACCACCCCGTCGCGCAACGCCTGCAGTTGTTCGGGCTGTGGCGCGCCCTCCACCTGGACCCAGTACGTCTTGGGCTGTTTGTGGCGCGGGTCGGTCAGCCGATGCGCCAATGCACCGTCATCGGTCAGCAACAGCAAGCCTTCGCTGTCATGGTCCAGACGGCCTGCGGCATACACATCGGGCGGCAAGCCGAATTCGGCCAGCGTGCGCTTGGGCGGCTGCGAGCGGTCGCTGAATTGCGAGAGCACACCGTAGGGTTTGTTCAACAACACCAACATTGCCAATCCTGTTGCGCGACGCGCTGCACATACCCGATGACGTCAAACATCTGCATGCCGACACGCGCAGCGCGCCGGCATGCAGCCGGGCGTCAGCGCTTGACGAACTTCAAGGTCATGCGGTCGCTCTCGCCGATGGCCTGGTACTTGGCATCGTCGGCCTTGTCATGGCTGTTGCTGGGCGGCAGCGTCCACACACCGCCCGGGTAATCCTTGGTGTCGCGCGGGTTGGCGTTGACCTCGCTCTTGCCAACCAGGGTGAAACCGGCGGCTTCGGCCATTGCAATCACCTGTGCCTGGCCAACGTAGCCGCTCTTGTCGTCGGCCGGCACATCGGCCTTGGCGCGATGTTCGACCACGCCAAGCACGCCGCCGGGCTTGAGCACCTTGTAGAAGCCGGCGAACATCGCCTCGGCAGTGCCGGCCATGCGCCAGTTGTGCACGTTGCGGAAGGTCAGTACCAGGTCGGCGGAGTTGTCCACGCCAAAGGACGGCGACTTAGGCACATACGACACGAGCGAGGGCTTGCCATACACCTCCGGCTTGGCATGGAACTTCTTCTCCAGCTCGTCGCGCGCACGCTGCGCGTAATCGCGGCTGCGGCCTTCCGGTGCCGACGCCGGGTCGACCACCGCAGCCACGTACTTGCCCTTTTCGCGCAGGTACGGCGCCAGGATTTCCGAATACCAGCCGCCGCCGGGAGTAATTTCGATGACGGTCTGGGTCGGCTTGATGCCGAAGAACGCCAACGTCTGACCGGGATGGCGATACTGATCGCGCTGCACGTACACGCGGTCGCGCCAGTTGCCGTTGATGGCTGCCTGCAATGCGGCGTCGGGCGCGGGCAAGCTCGCGCTATCGGCAGGCTTGACCGCCATCGCCAGCGGCGCGCTCATCGCCACCACCACACCCATCACACATGCACAGGCCAGCTTGTTGCCGATCATCGCAGCACCCTCATCCGGGAAAAAGTAGCGCGAGCCTAACATGCGCTCCCGGGCCTGCCATGTGCCCGTCGTGCATCCGCACAAGGCCTGTTGCCGCGTCCCCCGTCGCCGACATGTTCAGATCCTGTGAGCTGCTGAGGACGATCGGCGGAACGCTGAATCCACGCAGATGTCACACGCAACATCGGTGTGCGTGACTATCCTGTTGCCAGTTCGAATCAGGAGCATCCACGATGACCCAACCCCGCGCACTCGGCCGCTCCGGCCTGCAGGTTCAACCGATCGTCTTCGGCGGCAATGTGTTCGGCTGGAGCGCCGACGAGGCGACCTCGTTCGCCTTGCTCGATGCATTCGTGGATGCCGGCTTCAATCTCATCGATACGGCCGATGCTTACTCCGGCTGGGTACCGGGCAATCGCGGCGGCGAATCGGAAACCATCATCGGGCGCTGGCTTGCGCGCAGCGGCAAGCGCGACAAGGTGCTGATCGCCACCAAGGTCGCCAAGTGGAGCGAGCATCCCGGCCTGTCGCCGGACAACATCGCAGCAGCAGTGGAAGATTCGCTGACGCGTCTGCAGACCGATGTGATCGATCTGTACCAGGCGCACGAAGACGACGAATCGATTCCGCTGGAAGCCACGCTGGCGGCATTCGGCCGACTGATCGAGCAAGGCAAGGTGCGTGCGATCGGCGCGTCCAACTACAGCGCTGCGCGCCTGCGCGATGCGCTGGATATTTCCGAGCAGTACAAGCTGCCGCGCTACGAAAGCCTGCAGCCGGAATACAACCTGTACGACCGCGCCGGTTACGAAGCCGAACTGGAGCCCCTCGTGCGCGAACGCGAGCTGGGCGTGATCAGCTATTACTCGCTGGCCAGCGGCTTTCTCACCGGCAAATATCGCAGCGCCGACGACGCTGGCAAGAGCAGCGCACGCGGTGCATCGGTGGTCAAGCAGTACGTCAACCCGCGTGGACTGCGCATCCTGCAGGCGCTGGACGATCTGGCCGTGACGCACAACGCCACGCCTGCGCAGATTGCGCTGGCCTGGCTGATCGCACGCCCCGGCCTGACCGCGCCGATCGTCAGCGCCACCAGCGTGACCCAGTTGCACGATGTGCTGGCAGCCGCACGTGTGGCGCTCAGTGCCGATCAGATCGCGCAACTGGACAGCGCCAGCGCGCCGGAGTCATCGGCACCGCGCTAGTGCATCAGGGGGCATGTCGCGTTGTGTGCCGACCATGCACCCTGCTGCGCCTGTGACAGCACTCTCCCGCGCAGCCGCACAGCGGCTGTGCTCACCCGACCGCCCACGCGCGGACTGCCTACGAGCCATTCCCCATGACGTCCATCATCAACCGCCGCATCGTGCTGGCATCGCGCCCGCACGGAGAACCCAGCGCCGACAATTTCCGCATCGAAGAGGTCGCCGTCGAACCGACCGGCCACGACCAGATTCTGGTCCGCAATCGCTTCCTGTCGCTGGACCCGTATATGCGTGGCCGCATGGACGAAGGTCCCTCTTACGCCGCGCCAGTGGCCATCGATGCCGTGATGGAAGGCGGCACCGTCGGCGAAGTCATTGCGTCCAATCACGCCGACTATCAGCCTGGCGATCTGCTGGTGCTGCCCGGCGGCTGGCAGACGCATAGCCTGTTGACCCCCACGACACCCCTGCGCAAGCTGCCCAAGGACGACAGCCTGCCACTGAGCACCGCGCTCGGCGTCTATGGCATGCCCGGCTTTACCGCGTATGCGGGCCTGCATGAAATCGGCAAGCCACAGCCCGGCGAAACGCTGGTGGTCGCTGCCGCCAGCGGCCCGGTCGGCGCCACGGTGGCGCAGCTGGCACGCCTGCAGGGCCTGCGCGTGGTCGCCATTGCCGGTGGCGAAGAAAAAGTACGTTACCTGCGTGACACGCTGCAGGTGGAGGTGGCGCTGGACCACCGCGCCGACGACTTTGCAGAGCAGTTGCGCGCCGCAACGCCGGACGGCATCGACATCTATTTCGAAAACGTTGGCGGCAAGGTGTTCGATGCGGTGCTGCCGCAGCTCAACGACTTTGCACGCATCCCGGTCTGCGGCGTGATCGCGACCTACAACAGCCGTGGGCAAGCCCACCCCGGCCCGGATCGCCTGCCCGACTTCATGGGCCAGGTGCTGCGCAAACGCCTGACGGTGCGCGGCTTCATCCAGCACGATTTCATCCGCCTGATGCCTGCCTTCCTGCGCGAAATGGGCCAGTGGCTGCGCGAGGACAAAATTCAGTACCGCGAGCACGTGCTGCACGGCCTGGACAGCGCCCCGCAGGGCCTGATCGACGTGTTGCGCGGCAAGAACTTCGGCAAGGCCGTCGTCGCTCTGGACTAACGGTATTCGTCGTGCCTCTCTACACCCTTCGCGCTTGCGATTTTCCATTCCCAAGCGACCCAATGCGCGGCGGCGCCAGCGCCAATCATTCGTGATCCCACACACGACTTCGGCGAACCAGCAACGTTCGCCGAGCACCTTGCCACACTGGGTGCGGGGTTCATGATCGGAGAGCGACATGGGACTATGCATTTCAAAGCCGGCGATGTCTGGGTCGAGCGTGGCAGCGTCACCTGAGCATCCCGAAAGCCCTGCCTCAGAGCAGGTCACCGCCCCCACGCCTTTACCCGAGCCATCGGTGCCGCCTAGCCTGCAGGGCTTGGCGAGACTCGGCGCTGCCCGTGCGAGGCGGAGGCGCTCCGGGAAACCGACCCTGCAGCCGCACGAAGTCCAGCAGGCCGCCTACCAACTCGGAATGCGCCTCAGCGGCAGGCCCATTGAAGACGTTCGCGACCGTCAACGCCTGGCCGACGCTACGGCAACGGTGCACGAGACACGGCTGGCCTTGCATCATGGACGAGGCAATATCGAGAGCGATTTTCGGCTCAGCAATGGGCGCAGCTCCACCTGTAGTTACCTGTCTTACAGTTTCCTGTCTTACTGGCCCGGGAAACATGACATCAATTTGATGGCAGGTTGCGCGCTGGCTGTCAGCGCAGGCAATTGTGACCAAAACGCAGCGATCAACACACGCCGGCATGCGGCCCGCATGGAGGGTGGCGGGCAGATAACCAACGTCTGTGACCAAGCGTGCGCCCACATGTACGCGCTGTACCAGCCTCCAGGCTCGGCAGAGGCCCAAGACTCGGCCGTCGTTCTCGACTCGTGGTCCGATGGTCCGGCGGTTCTACTCAGGGATTCGCGCTGGGCCGGAACATACCACCGCACATCCACCTATCCGATTGAGCGCTTCGACAAGCCGGGTGCAATCGATGCGCTGGCCAGGACCCGCGCATTGCAAGCCGAAATCGAGGATCCGCAAACCGAGTTCCATGCACATCTGCGCGGCGTGGAGAGCGTCGTTCGCACCCCGCCCGTACCTCGCAAGATCTATGCCTCAACTCCGGTCATCGCCCCCGACCTGGTCCAAAGTACGCGCCAGAGGCTGCAAGAGTTATCGCCGCGGACGCGTAAGGCGCTGGCCGCCGATGCGGCGCGGCAAGCCTACGGACTGGATGACGCACAGCCCATCTCGCCGCGCACGACGTCAGCGATCCTGAAAGACGCAGCGCGCCTGGATGCCTTGGGTCGCCCTCCCTTGAGTTGGGCGCCAACTTCTCACGCACGGCTGAAGCGTTTTGTCACCAATGCCCGAACCAATGCAAGGCAGGCTTTCTGGTATCGACGCGGGTGGCGCCCGCCTGTCACGGTGGCGAGATGAACGCCCCTTCGATCAGGCGAACAGCTGCCTGATCGTTCAGCGGTACCCCGTCATCGGCCTGATGGGCTGATGGCGGCCCGCCGAACACCTTTGCTGCGCAATACGTTGTTGGTAGACGGTGGAATTCAGCTGCGCGGCACCGGCAGCCTGTGCGCAAGACCGTGTCGTGATGCACGGCCCGTGCAGAAACCTCGGGTTGAAGATGATCCGGTAATGCTGCCGGGTGAGATGCGCCTTTGAACGGACGCGCAAGCGTCAGCTGTTAGCCACGTGCACGACACATAACCGCGAGGTGCGGCCCGATCGCCGCTAGTTCAACGGCCCGATCGCCACCGCCTGGCGGTCGATGCGGTGCTTTTCGGCAAGCGCCTGCATGCCTTGCAGGGTCGAGGCGATCAGGCTCGCGTAACGCAATCGCCACAGGGTGGCGCGGTCGTTGTCGTCGTGCGTGCTGCCCAGGCCGTCGAGCACCTGCGGCAAACGGCGGTCGGCAAGCGCCGACGCTGCCAGGTAGGGCTTTGCGGGAGCGATGACATCCACCGGCTCGCGCCAGTCGTTGGCCACCTGCCGGGCGATGCCGGCCAGATGCGAAAGCTGGTGCATGCCGATCAGCGTCTCGTGCAGCATCTCGCGGCATGCCCATTGCCACAGCGCCACCTTTTCCGACGGGTCCTGGGCAATCTCGGTAAGCGCCAGGTCTACCTTTTCGATGCGTGGGTCGAGCATTGCGTGGCTCCGATGCTGCTGTGCAACATAATCCACACCATCAGCCGTGAGAATCAAGTGAGCGCGTCGTTTGAATGCCGTCAGTGCGCCGATGCTCGACCGGGTTCACGCTTCGCTGCAGCCGCTTATCGACGCGCACCGGCGGCACCCTGACTTCCTTCCCATGGCGGCGCCCTGCACCGTGCGCAATGCTGAAGGCCCGATTCCCAAGGCCACCACATGCGCAGCACCGTGTTTTTCGCACCGTTGTGGCTGCTGGTGGCCTGCGCCGCACAGGCCCAGACCGCAGCGCCGCGGCTGTCCTCGCAGCAATGCACGGTCAGCACCTCCTACGACGTGCTCGCAGATACCGGCGGTATCTGGCTGCGCCGCAAACAGGGCCTGCCGCGCGAGATCTTTTTCCACGGTGGCGAGCTCAACGTGGACCGCCAGCCACAGCCGGTCAGCGCCGCCGACGCGCAACGCCTGCGCGAGCTGGAGCAAGGCACGCGCGCGTTGATGCCGGCGGTGGCGTCGCTTGCCCAGTCGGTGGTCGACATCACGTTCGATGCGCTCAATGGCGTGGTGCACGTGCTGTCCGGCAGCGCGCGCCAGCAGCGCAAGGTCGAGCAATTGCGCACGGCAGCACAGGCGCAGGTGGCGGACACCCTCGGACGTGGGCGGTGGGAGCAAGCCGTATTCGACGAGCGCTTCGAGGCCAAGGTCGAACATGCGGCCGAAGCGCTGGCCGGCAGCCTCACCCGCAGCATGATGTGGACGGTGATGAGCGGACGCGCTGCGCAGTTGGAGCGCCGCGGCGAGCAACTGGATGCACAGATGCAGCAGCAGATGCAGGGCCGCAGCGACGCGCTCCAAGCGCAGGCCCGCACCCTGTGCGTGCAGGCGCAAGCGCTCTACGCCGTGCAGCAAGCGCTGGAGTACCGCTTCAACGGCGAGCGCCTGCAGATGCTGGAGCTCAACGCGCACCCGCAGCCGGCGGATGTCGTGGCCTCCACTGGCGTGGCGGCGACGGCGAGGCGCTAAGCAGCGTGTCGCCTTGCGCGCGTCTGCTCGATGCGCTTGCCGTGCGTCACGGTGCGTACGCCGCGCGTCGCATGCCATGACAGGCGACGCCGAAGTGCCCGCTGGCGCGTCATCGCCGGGCAACGCGTGCGCGAACCCGCAATCTTCTCAAGCCACAACGCACAACGGCCCGACGCATGCGCCGGGCCGTCGTTGAAACCGTGACACGCACTGCGCATCACGGCCAGGCCTGCATTACGCCAGGGTCAGGGTGACGTCGATATTGCCGCGGGTTGCGTTGGAGTACGGGCAAACCTGGTGCGCCTTGTCGACCAGCGCCTGCAGGTCGGCCTTGTCCATGCCCGGCACGGCGATACGCAGTTCCACGACGATGCCGAAGCCGCCCGGAATCTGGCCGATGCCCACGCTGCTGTCGATGCTCACTTCGCCCGGCAGCTTGAGCTTGTCCTGTGCGGCCACGGCCTTCATCGCACCGATGAAACAGGCAGCGTAACCGGCTGCGAACAGCTGCTCCGGATTGGTACCGTCGCCGCCGGCGCCGCCTAGCTCGCGCGGGGTGGACAGCTTGGCGTCCAGCGCCTTGTCCGAGGACACGGCACGGCCTTCGCGGCCGCCGGTGGCAGTGGCGTGGGCGGTGTAGAGGACTTTTTCAGGTGAGGCCATGGTTCTCCAGGGTGAGCGCGAGGGGCGCATGAGGGTTCAATAGTTGACGATTGAATCGTGTACGACGCGTTGCAAAACAGTGGACATGCCGGAAGCTCACCCGGCGCCAAGGCTGGAGCGTAGCTTCTCCAGTTCCTGCTTGAGTTGACGCAGTTCGTCCAACGAACAGGCCGACGCACAAAACACCTGTTCCGGTACCGCGCCCGCCTTGCTGCGCAACGCACGGCCGGTCTCGGTCAACGCGATGATGACCTGGCGCTCGTCGTTGGCCGCACGCGTGCGGGTCACCAACCCGGCCGCCTGCAGACGCTTGAGCAACGGCGTGAGCGTGGCCGAATCCAGGTACAGGCGCTCGCCGATCTCCGACACGCTGCGTTCATCGGTCTCCCACAGCACCAGCATGACCAGGTACTGCGGGTAGGTCAGGTCCAGCGCCTTCAGCAAGCCGCGGTAGAGCTTGTGCATCGCCAGGTTGGCCGAATACAACGCAAAGCACAGCTGGTTGTCGAGCTGCAGCAGCGCATCGGTGCGGGCAGTGGTGGCCGTGGCGGTGTCCATGGGGCGCAATTTACATAGTGTACGATCTAATTGCAAGCGATTTTTTGGGATGTTCTCTGCGGCTTGGCTCCGTAGGGGACCATCGGCCATTGCGACCAGAACTTCGGACGCTGGCTGGGAGCTGGGGCCTTCGCAGTAGCGCTGCAGGATCAGGCGCTGTGGCAGGGATGCCACAGCCGCGCGTGACATGGCGGCGGCACGTATCACGATCGCCGGATGCGCACGGCATCACCTGGGGCGCCTCATCGGCTCCACGAAGGAATTGAAGGACGTACCAGCAACAACCCGACTATCGTCGTCAACCGCAGTTGAGCGGTCACGCTGCCGGCAGTGCAGTGCCACCACCGCACATGCACGGCAGTGGCAATCGCACAGGTCATCGCCTATCCGATGACCGACTCACGCGCGATGCGCCGTTGCCAGATACTCCGCGCTCTGCATTTCGATCAGGCGCGAAGCGGTGCGCTCGAATGCACCGGCCAGGCGCTGGCCGCTGTATAGGGCCGGCGGTGCGTCTTGCGCGGTGCAGACCAGATTGACATGGCGGTCGTACAGCTCGTCGATCAGGTTGACGAAGCGGCGCGCGGCGTCTTCGTTCATGCGGTCGAAGTGCGGAATACCGCCCAGCAACACGGTGGTGAACTCGCGCGCAATCTCGATGTAGTCGCTGGGTCCGCGCGGGCCTTCGCACAGCGCAGCAAAATCGAACCAGGCGATGCTCTTGCCGCGTGCGCGCACCGGAATCTTGCGCGCCTCGATTTCGATATTGCCGGCACGCGCTTCGGCGTTGCCGCTCAACTCGGCCCAACGCTGCGCAAGCCAATCGTCGGCCTGCGCATCCAACGGCGCGCGATACACCGGCGAACGCGTCAGCGCGCGCATGCGGTAATCCTCGGTGCCTTCGGCGTAGAGCTCCACGCAGAACTTCTGCAGCAACCCGATCGCCGGCATGAAACTGTCGCGCTGCAAGCCGTTGGCATAGAGGTTTTCCGGCGCGGTGTTGGACGTGGTCACCAGCGTCACGCCTTCGGCGAACAGGCGTTCGAGCAAACGTGCCAGCAGCATCGCATCGCCGATATCGGTAACGAAGAATTCGTCCAGCACCAGCACGCGCAGGTTTTCGCGCCACTGCTGGGCGATGCGTGCCAACGGATCGCTTTGACCGGCGTGCTCGCGCAACTGCTCGTGCACGCCGCGCATGAAGCGGTGGAAGTGGGTGCGGTATTTCTGCTTGATCGGCAGGCCGTCGTAGAACAGATCGACCAGAAAAGTCTTGCCGCGCCCGACACCGCCCCAGAAGTACAAGCCGCGTACCGGCTCTGGCTTTTTCCAGAACGCCGACAGCCGGTCCAGCCAACCATCTTGCGCGCTGTCCACCAGCGCCTCGTGGATGCGGTCCAGCTCGGCCAAGGCCGCCTGCTGCGCAGGGTCGGCGCGCCAGTCGCCGCGTTGTACGCCGGCGGCGTAGCGCTGCGACGGGGTCATCTCACTCATTGCATTCTCCGCGGGCCGCCGGCTGTTGCGCGGACCGCTCAACAGCGCATCGCCTGGCGATACGCGTGGGCCGTGCCGCGGTCAGGCTGCGGCCGGCAACCAGCGCCGGACACCATGCTGGATCGCACCGCGCAGGTCGATCAATTTGCGGTGGAAGAAATGGCTGGTGTCGGGCATGCGCACCAGCTCGGGTTGCTGCTCCAGCGTTTCCAACCAGTCGTAGACCGCCTGCGGGTCGACGATCTCGTCGGCATCGCCCTGGATCACCAACCATTGCGCCGGCGGCTGGATGTTGCTGAAATCCCAGCGCCCGGCCGGCGGCGCGATCGAGATCAGCACCTGCGGTTCGAGCGAGCCGGCGGCGCGCAACGAGACATACGCGCCGAAGCTGAAACCGCCCAACCACAACGTGTGGCCTGGCCGTTGCGCACGCACCCACTCGGCAACCGCACGCAGGTCGTCCTGCTCGCCATCGCCATGGTCGAACGCGCCGGCCGAATTGCCGACGCTGCGGAAATTGAAGCGCACCACGGTGATACCCAGCTCGCGCAGCGCGCGCGCGGCCATGGTGACGACCTTGTTGTGCATGCTGCCGCCCTCGGTGGAGAGCGGATGGCAGAAGATGGCGGTGACCGCGTGTGCGGCAACATCCGGCTCGGGCAGATCGACCGCGACATCCAGCGGGCCGACCGGCCCGTCCAAGGTCAACGCAGCCGATTCGGTGGGGAATGAGGGATTGGACATGCCTGCATAATAGCCGCCCCGCCGGCCGCGTTCATCGCCCTGCCTGCACACTTCGTTGCGTTGCCCATGCATTTTCTGCTGTTTGCCGTTGTCTGCAGTGTCCTGGTGTCGGTGCTGTTGAAGCTTGCGCCACGCCACCGGATCGACGTGTTTCAGGCCATTACCTGGAACTACGCCACCGCTGCACTCCTGGCCTGGCTGATCCTGCATCCGGCGCTGGACACGCTACGCGCCACGACTACTCCCTGGTTGGCGTTGCTGCTGTTGGCCGTGGCGCTGCCCTCCATCTTCCTGGTGTTGGCGCGGTCGGTCGCGGTGGCCGGCGTCGTGCGCACCGATGTCGCGCAACGCTTGTCGTTGGTGCTCTCGTTGGCCGCCGCCTTCACCGTTTTCGGCGAACCGGTCAATGGCTGGAAACTGGCAGGGCTTGCGCTGGGCATGGTGGCCATCGTGTGCATCGTGCGACGCCCCCGTCAGCACCTAGCGACCGATCCGCTGCCGAGCACAACCGGCCTGCCCTGGCTGATTGGCGTCTGGATGGGCTTTGCGCTCATCGACCTGCTGCTCAAGCACATTGCGCAGGCCGGGACACCATCGCTGACCTCGTTGACCTTGTGCTTTGCGCTGGCCTTCTTGCTGATGCTTGGCGTGCAGGGCGTGCGTTGGGCACGTGGCGCACGCCTGAGCACCCGCAGCATGCTTGCCGGCGTGCTGTTGGGTGCGCTCAATTTCGGCAACATCCTGTGTTACGTACGTGCCCACCAGCTGCTGCCGCACAGCCCGGCGACCGTGTTTGCCAGCATGAATCTGGGTGTGGTCGTGTTGGGGGCACTGGTGGGCACATTGGGATTTGCCGAACGCCTGGGCCTGCGCGGCTGGTTGGGGCTGGCACTGGCCGCACCGGCCATCGCGGCGATTGCCTGGGGAATACGCCTGGGTTGACGCCCGCTTTCGGCCTGCGCGACGTCGGTTCGCCATCCGCCTTCCGCGCCGGTTGGCGGTCGCTAGCATGAGCGTGCATTCCCGCGGGAGTTTGTGATGCGCCTGACTTCGTTCTTTCGCAGCACTCATCCGGTTGCCCCGGAGCCGTTCAATCCGGCAGCCACCGATACGGCAGCGACAGCAGGTGCGACGCCGTCGCCGCACCTGCTGTCTCACGCGCCCAAGGCCGGCACCGCGCAGGGCGCGGCCAAATCGCGGCAAGGCATGCTGGCTTCGGCACGCAAGTCGCTGGCCATGCTACGCAAACAGCTGCCGTCGATGTGCATGGGAGCGCCAGCCACGAAAACGGCGCAGAGCCAGCCTGCGCTGGCCACATCGGCACCGAACGCTGCCAGGCAAGGCACGCACCCGCGTCCACCGGCACTGCAGGCTGGCGTCGATGCGCGATGGAAGGCGCCCGAGGCGATGCCTCAGCCGCGCAATCGTGCGCCGATATACACAGCAGCGCCACCGCAGCAACCGCCGTCGCCGCCACGCGCGTCAGAACGCTTTCAGCAACGTCAACGCGCTCCCGAGCAACAGCGGCAGCAGCAGGTTCCAAACGTGGCCAGGCGCGAACCGCTACGGCCGCCGCAGCAGCCGACGTTCCCCGTGCGGCCGGCACCGGCTGCTTCCCCGAAAGCGGCGACACCGGCTCCGCCCTCGCCGTCCAGGCGGCTACGCCCGGTGCGCAACATGAATCTGGAATTGGCCGCGCTCAACGAGCAGTGCCATTACATCGGCCGGCGCCTCTACAAAGAGCGCCGGGCGCCTAGCCCGCAGGAAAGGTCGGTGTTCGAGATGCGTGCGGCCCTGATCGCCGAGCGCGACGCCGTGCGCGATCGGCAGCTCGATGGAATGTTGGCGGCGCTGGCGCCATTGGAAAAGATCGCTGCGCCGAGGACCACCAGCAGCCGGCTGGCCATGGTCCAATATGACGTGATGCAGTCCAATCGCCGTGCGTTGCTTGCGGTGCGCGAAAATATCGACATGACCAAGATGGCACGGTATTACGCGCGCGCGCAGCGGCGCCTGCAATCCTTGAAGGAGAGCGATGCTCCGCCCGACAAGATCCGACGCCTGGAACGCATGATGCAGGGCTATACCAACGTGCTGGCGCTGGAAGACATGGTCAAGCGCACCGACGACCAGTTGCATCGGATGGGTGCGCCACGCTTGATGGACAGCATCCCCACCACGCCGCAGGAGCGTGCGCTGTCCGAGCAGAACGAACGCGACGACCATCAGGAGGCGATCAACAACGGCTATTGAGCGCGTCGTCGTTGCGCGCAAAGCGTCCGCGGACCGCCAGCGCCCACGGAGGCCCTGGCGTCAGCCACGACACAGCGTGCCGTTGACCAGAACTGCGATCTCGCCAGTGCGATGAGGCTGGCGATGGCCGCGGCTCGCCCGTCGGGCGGCAGCAGTGCTGCCTTCAACGCGCCCAGTGCGGGAATGGGTCGTCCAGCAGTTGCCATTGCGCCGGCCCCTGCCGTAGTTCCTGGTCGCTGAGCAGGCACGCGTCCAGCGCGGCGCGTGTACGCGGTGCATCCATGTCCACGCCGATCACCGCCAGTTCCTGGCGGCGGTCGCCCCAGAGCGGATGCCACAGCCGCTGCATCGCGGCGTATTCGTTGGCATCGCCCACCTCGTGCGGTTGCGGCAGTGGCGCGGTCCAGCACCGCGTCTGTTGCCGCTGCCAGCCGATATCGGTGTATGGCAGTGGCGTGACGCTGGTCTGCAGCGGCTGGCCGACCGACTGCGCATCCACACGGTGGCGCGCAGCGAACCAGAACCCGGCCGCGCTGGTCTGGGTGGCACCGCCCACGCTGGACAGTTCACCCACCCAATCCATGCGACTGGCCAGCCAGAAGAAGCCCTTGCTGCGGATCACCTGCGGCAAGCCGCTGTGCACCATGCGCGCGAAGCGCTGCGGATGGAATGGCCGGCGTGCGCGGTACACGAAGCTGCTGATGCCGTATTCCTCGGTCTCGGGCGTGTGCTGGCCGCGCAGCTCCTGCATCCAGCCCGGCGCCAGCTGCGCACGGGTGAAATCGAAACGCCCGGTGTCCAGCAGCTGCTGCAGCGGCACTTCGCCGTGCGCGGCATCCACAATTGCCGCGTCGCGGTTGAGCGCGCGCAACACGGCGCGAAGGCGTTGCAGCTGCTGCGCGTCGATGCGGTCGCACTTGCTGATCACCAGCACATCGGCGAACTCCACCTGTTCGCCCAGCAACTGCACCAGCCCGCGCGTGTCGTCCGGGCCGGCTTGCTGGCCCAGGTCGGCCAGCGTGGCAGCCGAGCCGAAGTCTTCCAGGAAACGGCTGCCGTCCACCACCGTCACCATGGTGTCCAGCCGGGCGATGTCCGAGAGGCTGAAACCATCGGCATCGCGCACTGCGAAGGTGGCTGCCACCGGCATCGGCTCGGCAATACCGGTCGATTCGATCAGCAGATAGTCGTAGCGACCCTGCTCGGCCAGCCGCCGCACTTCCTGCAGCAGATCGTCGCGCAGCGTGCAGCAGATGCAGCCGTTACTGAATTCCACCAGCGTCTCTTCGGTGCGCCGCAACGCCGCGCCGCCCTCGCGAACCAGCTGCGCGTCGATGTTGACCTCGCTCATGTCGTTGACGATGACCGCCACCCGCAAGCCGTCGCGGTTGTGCAGGATGCGGTTGAGCAAGGTGGTCTTGCCCGCACCCAGAAAGCCGGATAACACGGTGACGGGAAGGCGCGCATCGCGCTGGGGGGACAGAGACATCCTGAGAACCTGGCGGGAAAGAAGTGTTACTATATAACACTTACTGGACCGGATGCTTCTGATGCGCGCCACCGCCTCCCTGCTGGACAGCTCGGCCATCGCCTTGTCCGGGTTATGCCTGTTGCATTGCCTCGCCCTGCCGCTGCTGGCCGCCACGCTCCCGCTACTGGGCGCCTGGAGCCGGGCCGAGTGGATACATGTGATGTTCGCCACGGCGGCGGTGCCGCTGAGCGGCTACGCGCTATGGAGCACGCATCGCCGGCACGCCCTGCCGGCGCCGGTCTGGGTGCTGGCGCTGTGCGGACTGGCCGGGCTGGTGATTGGAGCGAGCGGTCTGGTCGGCGATGCGCTGGAAACACCGGTCACGGTCGCCGGCAGCCTGCTGCTGGCCAGCACGCATCTGCTCAATCTGCGGCTGCGTCGCCGCACACACTGCTAGACCTAGCGGTCAAATCTAACTAGGTGCACAACGTCTGCATCAGGAAGACTCAAGAATCAGATTCGGCTCGAGTGAATTCTTGGCTAATCCTCAATTGCCCAAGAGCTTCTTCTTCTCGGCGTCGTACTCGCCATGCGTAATTGCACCAGCATCAAGTAGTGCTTTGAGTTTTGCGAGATTCTCATACTTGGCCGCGCTGTCTGAAGCTGACGCTACGGGCTCAGGTGCACCACACTGAAAGTAGATGGTTCCCGTTGCTCCGCGAGCGGCCTGCCTTAGATGGCCGCTGTTGTTAATCGTGCCTGGAATAGCTTCCGAGCCATCTCTTTGAAGCAAAAAGGCCTCTTTCCCGTTTTTGGCCTGACAGAACTTACCAGCCTGCTGCATAAGCTTTGCAACGATCTTGTCTGAACTTCCAAAGATCGTGATGTTCTGCTCGACGAGCATGTACTTGCCTTCTCCGATCAGAGTTGGCTCCTTTGCAAGAGCAGTGACGCTGACAGAAAGCAGCGCCGCTACACACAGAAACTTCATTATTCCTCCGATCAGATGATGATGAAAACTAGTAAACATGACCCACCAGATCGCGCTACAACGAAAAACCCAGCAACACCGGGTCGTGATCGGAGCTGCGCCACGGCCCGGGCAGGTTGCGCTTGGCGTAGCCGGCGTCGTCCATGACATCGGCATTGATATGCCATTCGGCCGCGCCACGCAGCTGCTTGGCCATCGCCGGGCTGAGCAACGCATGGTCCAGGCGCCCGCTCAGGCCGTCGTAAACGTAGCTGTAGGGCTGCTTCACACCGGCCACTGCAAACGCGTCCTGCCAGCCGCTGGCGCGCAGGCTGCGCATCGGCATTTCCATCGCATAGGCATTGAAGTCGCCCAGCAGCACGGCGAGCTTGGTCTGCGCGCCAGTGGGGTCGGTCTGCAGCCACTGGTGCAACCGCTTGGCCGATTCGGTCCGGGTGGCATTCCAGCAGGCCTGGCCGTCCTGCTGATCGGCGTCGGCACCACTGGCGTTGCCGCAGCCTTTGGACTTGAAGTGATTGGCGACCACCACGAAGGTGGCTCCGCGGGCACTGCGAAACGCCTGCGCCAGCGGCACGCGACTGTGGTTCTCGAACGGCCCGCCGGTCAGCGTGGCCGGCTTGCCGACCGGGGTGACCTGCGAGCTGCGATAGAGGATGCCGACCCGGATCGCATCGTCGCCCGGGCCGCTGCCGGTATCGACGAACTGCCAATCCTTGTCCTTGCCGGCAGCGTTGAGCGCGGCCACCAGTTGCGATACCGCCGCATCGGCGCCGTTGCCGTCGTTTTCCACTTCCATCAACGCAGCCACGTCGGCGTCCAATGGCACGATGGTGGCGACCAGCTTGGCCAGCTGCGCCTGGAACTGTTCGTGCGTGCGTGCGCCACGCTTGGTCGGGAAGCCACCGCCACGGCCATTGCCGTTGAAGAAATTCTCCAGGTTGAACGAGGCAATACGCAGATCGCCGCCCACCTGCGGCGCAACGGCTGTGGGCATCGCCGGCAAGGTCAGTGGGCTCAGCACCTGGATGCGATAGTTGCCGTCGTAGCGTTGATCGACGATGCCATCGACCGATTTGAGCAGGCTGCCGCTGCGCAACACCGGATCGGCCGGCAGATACGACACCGTCTTGGGGCTGCGGCCGTTGCGCGCATCGTCCAGCAACACGCGACGACGTGCGTTATCGGCCTGCACCTGCGCGAACGCCGGCGTGCCGGCAGCGGCGACCTCGCTCGGCTGCCACAGGCGTCCGCCGAACGCGGCGAACAGCTCGCCGTACGTATCCAGGCGGTCGCTGCCATTGAGCGTGAGCGAGGCGATGCGCACGTGCTCGCCTTCCAGCGCTTCCCAGTTGGCCGGCGGGCCGCTGAGCATGCGCACCGGCACCGGCTGGCCACTGGCAAGCCGCTCGATGCTGCTGGCGTCCACGGTGGTCAGGCTCGCCTCGCCACCTGCCGAAACCTCGCGCACGGTGCCGACGATGCGCACGCGGTCGCCCACCGCCAGCTCGGCATTGCCGGCCCCGGTGACGAACAGGCCATGCGAGCGCCGCGGTTCGAACCCGGGCTGCTGCACGAACAGGCCGGCCAGCCCCGCGCGCGTATCGGCGGTGACGATTGCTTCCACCTCCACCACGCGACCGTCGTACGGGCTGCGGCTGTCTTCGCCCTGCACGTCGGCAATCGAGAGCCGCTGCGCGGCACCATCGGCGGCGCTGCACAGCAACGGGGCCAACAGACCAACCAAACCGAGCACAACCAGCGGGCGAGGCGACATCGAACGACTCCAGTGAGTGGATCAAACGCAAACGCCGCCCGGAAAGGCGGCGCGTGATAACGAAAAAGCGCGGAAACAGGCTAGCAAACGATGGTCAATGACCGCCAGGCACATACGCTGCGCAACCGTGATGCGGCTAACGCGTGCACTGATGCAGTGCTGCAGCGCCTAGGTCACCTCTGCACGCGAGGCGTTTGATCAGGCGCGCAACACAGCCAATGCGCGGTACCAGGCGGGAATCGCAGACCCATCCGCCTCCGCCGACTTGCCGAGCCCTTACTTGAGGTTGCCCAGCATCCAATCGACAGTGGCGCGCACCTGCTCTTCGGTCAGCGCCGGGTTGCCGCCCTTGGGAGGCATGATGCCGCCATCCGGACCGGTGTAGCCCTCGATCGCGTGCTTGTACAAGGTGTCCTTGCCCTGTGCGATGCGTGCATCCCAATGCGAATGGTCCAGCGTGGGCGCCTTGCCGACACCGGTGGTGTGGCAGGCGGTGCACAGGTTGTTGAAGATGGTCTTGCCGTCGGTCGTACCGCCGTAAGCAGACTGCGAGGCGGCCTTGGCCAGCGCCGCGGCCTGGGCTGCGGCCTGCGCGGACGCGCCCGTGGCGCCGGCATACACCGCACCGGCAGGCGCAATGCGTTGCTGCACACGTTTTGCGGCGGTGGGCGAGACTTCGTCGGGGATAGCGCGTTGCAAATACGCTGCCAGGGCGATCAGGCCCAGGGTGATCACCACGAGTAAACCGATCACCATCGAGAATTTTTTCAGGAACTCGAGGTCGTAATTCCGCACGCGCTCACCCCTGGCTGTTGGTCGAAGACCTCTGCTAGCGCCGGAGTATAGAGCACACTTTGCGCCAGTCTGACCAGCCTGTATGACAGTTTTCGCAGCGATGGGCGCTGCGCGCCCGGTGGGCGGATGCTTCTGTCCACGGGCACGCTCGCCCCGGCTGACCAATTGCCGCAGCGCCGCATGCCGCGCATTGGTCTCCGTTGTGGGAATTGCGTATCATTCCCAACAACCACGGTGGCGCGGTTCTCGCCTCGCCGGTCCCGTCCTTGAGGAGTCGCCGCGATGAAATCCTTCCTGCTGTCCTGCCTGGCCTTGGCCAGCATCAGCCTGTCTGCCCAGGCCCACGAAATCTGGATCGAGCGCGACGGCAGCGGCCCGGTGCGCATCTTCTTCGGCGAACCGGCGCAGGACGCGCTGGACCACGGCGAAGACGAGATCAAGCGCGTGGTCAAGCCGAACGTGTTCGGCACTGCCGGCAAGGCCGGCCCGCTGCAGCGCGGGACCGAGTTCCTGACCGCGCCGCTGGCCGGCAGCGGCGATGCGTGGTTGAGCGACGACAGCGTGTTCGAGCCGTGGAAGGGGGAAGCCGGCGGCTTCGAGACGGTGAGCTATTACGCACGCGCCGGCCGTGCCACACCGGCTGCAAAGCTCGATTTCGAGCTGGTTCCCACCGCTGCCAATCGCAATACGCTGACCGTGCTTTATCGCAACAAGCCGCTGCCCAAGGTGGAAGTGACGGTGATCGACCCGCAAAAGTGGCAGAAGACGCTGACCTCCGATGCCAAGGGCCAGGTGACGCTGCCCACGCTGCGCGCCGGCCGTCACATCCTGGTGGCCACCCACAAGGAACCGGTGAAGCGCGAGATCGCCGGCAAGCAGGTGTCGATGGTGCATCACATCAGCACGCTGACGTTCCTGGCCGAGTAAGCGTGGTCGGCACATCTCCCGCGCACTCATGGAACGGGCGCTGCCGCTGCGCGGTGGCGACGCCGGGCTTGCGCGTCCCATGCCACACGCGGGAACCACTTGCGGTTGCCGGCCCACCCGGCTGGGCAACGTTGCGTTGCGGTATGGCGGTTGCCCCACGTCCATCGCGCGCGGTGGCGTGATGTCCAGCGCCTCGCCCCTGCCGCTTGCCTGGTTCAGGCGCCCCTGGCTGGGCGTGCTTGCGCGCACGCTGGCAGCCATCTTCGGTGGCTACGCGCTGGCCAGCGCCACCAATCTGTTGCTGGCGCTGGTGCTGCCGATGCCGCGCAGTGAAGCGGTATTGACCAGCATGCTGATCGGAATCGTGGTGTGCGCGTGTGCGCCGTTGTGGGCCTTCGCCACCGCCAGCGTGTGGCGTGCCTGGGCCGGCATCGCGGTGCCGGCGGCGTTGATGTTTGCGTTGGCCACGTGGCTGCAACGGAGCGCGGCATGAAGCAGGGCTTTCGCCAATCGATGGCGTGGCTGCACACCTGGACCGGGCTGCTGGTCGGCTGGGTCTTGCTGCTGATCTTCATGGGCGGCACGGCCAGTTATTACCGCGACGAAATCAGCCGCTGGATGCGCCCGGAACTGCCCACCACCACCGTGAGCACCGCCACCGCGCTGCGCAGTGCCGAGCAGTATCTGCAGACACACGCAGCCGATGCAGTGAGCTGGAACATCACCTTGCCGGATCCGCGCACTCCGGTGGTGAGCATGTACTGGCAGAATCCCGCGCCCGCCGACGGTAAACCGGCAGAGCGCCGGCAGATGTACGGCACCGCCATCATCGACCCCGCCACCGGCAAGGACATCGCCGCACGCGACACGCTGGGCGGCGAGTTCTTCTACCGGCTGCATTTCGACCTGCATTACGTGCCGGTGATGTGGGCGCGCTACATCGTGGGGTTCTGCGCGATGTTCATGTTGGTGGCGATCATCAGCGGGGTGATCACGCACAAGAAAATCTTCAAGGATTTCTTCACCTTCCGCCCCGGCAAGGGGCTACGGTCGTGGCTGGATTTCCACAACGTCAGCGCGGTGACCGCGCTGCCGTACCACGCGATGATTACCTACACCGGCATCGTGACCTTGATGTTCATGTACCTGCCGTGGGGCATCAAGGCGCGCTATGCCGGCGATGAGATGCGCTTCTACGACGAGGCGGCCAACCGGGTGGCCGATACGCGCAAGGCCGCCGGTGTACCGGCGCACATGCTGCCGCTGGAGCAGTTCGTGGCACGTGCGCGCAGCGACTGGCGTGGTGGCCAGGTGAGCAATGTGGCGGTGTCACTGCCCAACGATGCGCACGCTGCCGTCGGGGTGAGCCAGTTGGCCGACAACCTTTCCACCGACGTGCCCTCCATCCTGTTCGATGCAGTGAGCGGCGAGCGCCTGCAACGCAGCGGGCCGCCGGGCGGTGCCAGCCAGACGCGCGGGGTGATGGTGGGCCTGCATCTGGCCCATTTCGCCGGGCCATGGCTGCGCGCGCTGTTTTTCGGCTCCGGCCTGCTGGGCTGCCTGATGGTGGCCAGTGGCGTGGTGATGTGGGCAGTGAAAGAACGCCCCAAGCATCTGAAAGCCGGGCGAATCGGTTTCGGACTGCGCCTGGTGGATGCACTCAATATCGGCACCGTGGCCGGTTTGCCGATCGCATTTGCCAGCTTCTTCTGGGCCAACCGCGTGTTGCCGGTCGGCCTGGATGCGCGTGCAGCGATGGAGGCCAATGTGTTTTTTGCTGCGTGGGCCACGGCATTGCTGGCCGCATTCGTGTGGCCGCGGCGTGCGATGTGGAGCTGGCAGCTCTATCTGGGCGCGGCGTTGTTCGCGCTGGTGCCGGTGCTCAACGCGATCACCACCGATGCGCATCTGGGCGTGACGCTGCCGGCCGGGCAATGGGCACTGGCCGGTGTGGATCTGGTGTGCCTGTTCCTGGGCCTTAGCCTAGGCATTGCCGCCTTTCGCCTGCAGCGTTGGAAAGCGCCGCAGCCGGCTTCGGCACGACGCGCGCGCGCTGCGGCTGCCGCAACGCCCGTGCCGCACACCGCGCCGATCCAGGAAAGCGCATGAGCGTGTTGCTGTTGCTGGCGCTGAATTTTTCCGGCTTTGCTGCGCTATGCCTGGCGATGGACAAGCATCAACTGGAACTTCACGGCCGCCTGCTGGGCACTGCACGGTCGCGCCAACTGCGTGTGCTGGCTTGGTTGCTGCTGTGTGTCACCTTCGCGTTGGCGGTGCATGCGCAGGGCTGGGGCATCGGCGCAGTGCTGTGGCTGGGCACGTTGACCGCCAGTGCGGCGGTGTTGTCGCTGTGGCTGCTGCCGTATCGGCGCGGCGCGATCGTGCCGGCCGCAGTGGCTGCACCGGTGCTGGCGGGTGTGATGCAGGTGCTGATTGGTTGAAGGTGGTTCGCGGCTGATCAGAGGTCTACTGCGTGCGTTTGCATGCCGACCCGGCGGCAACGAGCAGCATGAAGCACACGCGTGACCGGCCGACGGAATCGCCGAGCTAAACTGTCGGCGGGTCGCCCCAACTGCGGCCATCGCGCGGCAGGCGGCCATCGTCAAGCACCTGCAGCACGCGCTCGGGCTGCAGCATGTCCAGAAACAGCACCATGTTGACGCCTTCCGGCCGCGCCATGCTGGGGAAGATCGCGCCGGGAATCTCTGCTTCGCGCAACAGGTCGCCGAGCACCCAGCTCACCGGTTCGATCTTGTTGACCAGCGCCTTGCGCCAGTCGTCGGCCCAGTCGGCCCACACCGCATCCCAGCTGGCATCGAGCAAACGCAGATCGGCCAGCGCCGGAAGATCGGCGGCGTAGCTGACCAGCGTCAACGGTGGCAGGAACGGGGCAGCCTGGGCATATTCGGCCGCGGCGGTTTCCAGTTGCAGCGACAGATAGAGCGCCGGCTGGCCGAAGCGATTGAAGCGCCCACCCGAGCGCGCCGCACCGGCACCGCTCAGCGGTTCGGCGGCCCAGCGCGGGGTAAACGCGCGATAGAGCGTGCAGTGCGCCGGGGCGCTCAGCTTCAACCGGCGGCCCCTGCGGCGACCGTGCGCAGATAGGTCAGCGCATCGTCGGTGCGCCCCTGCTTGACCACTTCCAGCAAGGTGGCGAACTCGAACGCGGGGATCGGCGTGTTCTTGAGGTGGAACACCACCTGGCGCTCGTCCGGTTGCACCTGCGCCATCGCCACCAGCAGCCGCGACAGATTGCGCAGCAGGTCCTGCACGCGCGGGCTTTCAGGGTGCACGCGCAGGCTGTTGCGATGCACGCCGGCCAGGTCGGCCAGTTCCTGTTGCGAAAGATCCAGCAGACCGGCCATGGCCGACGGCGACAGGATGGTTCGGTCCGGCACGCGCAGGCGTTCGGTCAAGGCCAGGGGATTGAGAACGGCGACCATCGCACGGCTCCGGCAAGGTAGGTGCACAGTATATGCACAGTCAGCTGCATCTGGGAGGCACATCCATGCGCTCGGTCAGTGCACTGTCAGCTGCGCGCTTGCGCTGCCCCCACCGCGCGCAGACAGAAGCCGCAGATCGCTTCGACCAGTTGCTCGCCCTGTTGCGGGTCACCACGGCTGGGGGCGATCGGTCCCACCAGGGCCTCGGTAAACGCGCCAACGATGCAGGCAGCCGCGGCATCCAGCGACTGCTGCGGAAACTCCCCGGCCGCCACGCCTTCGGCAAGCAGCTGGCGAAACACCTCACCGAACAGGCGGCGGCCGCGGATGCGCTCGGCGTCGACCTCGCTCTCCACCGGCTCGGCGATGAAGGCGTACGCCAATGCCGGGCCGGCCAGCGCCCGCCGTACGAAGGTGGCGATCGCGCTACGCAGGCGCTCGGCTGCGCTGGCCTGGGTGGCCGCAATGGCACGCAGGATGACCATCTCGCGCTGTACCGCTTCGTTTAGAACTTCTACGAAAAGTTCAGCTTTCGACGGGAAATGTCGATAAATCTGCCCGGTTGATACGCCCGCCGCCGCGGCCACCGCGGTGACCGGTGCATTGCGGTAACCGCCTTCGGCGATCAGGACACGGGCGGCGTGCAGGATCCGTTCGCGATTGCCGGCCAGGCGTTCTTCCATCAGGGCGGAGCGTCGATAAGCCATGGTGTGATTCTTGGTTCAATAGTTGAATTTTAGTTCACTTTTTTGTTGCGGACCGCTAGTCTGGCCGCATCCGCCGCGCGGTCCGCCCGCTCCCACCCGGCACATCCCGATCCCTGTGGAGTTGTTGCATGCATGTGCCGTCCTTGAACTTCGAGCTTGGCGAAGAGATCGACCTGCTGCGCGAAAGCGTGGCCGCCTTCGCCAGCCACCATATCGCTCCGCTGGCCGCGGCAGCCGACCACTATAACGTGTTCCCCGCCCAGCTATGGCGCCTGCTCGGCGAACAAGGGCTGCTCGGTCTGACCGTAGAAGACGCGTACGGCGGCAGCGGCATGGGCTATCTGGCGCACGTGGTGGCGATGGAAGAGATCTCCCGCGCTGGCGGTGCGATCGGGCTGTCGTATGGCGCGCATTCCAATCTGTGCCTGAACCAGCTGCGCAAGAACGCCAGCCACGAGCAGAAGCAACGCTACCTGCCCAAGCTGTGCAGTGGCGAGCATGTGGGCGCGCTGGCGATGAGCGAAGCCGGCTCCGGTTCGGACGTGGTGTCGATGAAGCTGCGCGCCGATGCGCGCGGCGACCGCTTTGTGCTCAACGGCAGCAAGATGTGGATCACCAACGGCCCGGATGCCGACGTGCTGGTGGTGTACGCCAAGACCGACCCGGACGCCGGCGCGCGCGGCATCACCGCCTTTATCGTCGAGAAGGGCATGCCGGGCTTTTCCACGGCGCAGAAGCTCGACAAGCTGGGCATGCGCGGCTCCAACACCTGCGAGCTGGTGTTCACCGATTGCGAAGTACCGGCGGAAAACGTGCTGGGCACGCTCAACGGCGGCGTGCGTGTGCTGATGTCGGGGCTGGATTTCGAACGCGTGGTGCTGGCCGGCGGGCCGCTCGGGCTGATGGCCGCAGCAATGGACGTGGTGTTGCCGTACGTGCACGAGCGCAAGCAGTTCGGCGAGCCGATCGGCACCTTCCAGTTGATGCAGGCCAAGCTGGCCGACATGTATGTGGGACTCAATGCCTGCCGCGCGTATGTGTATGCAGTGGCGCGCGCCTGCGATGCCGGGCGTACCACCCGCCAGGACGCAGCCGGCGCCATCCTGTATGCCGCCGAGAAGGCAACCTGGCTGACCGGCCAGGCCATCCAGGTGCTGGGTGGCAATGGCTACATCAACGAGTACCCCACCGGACGCCTGTGGCGCGATGCCAAGTTGTACGAGATTGGCGCGGGCACCTCGGAAATCCGGCGCATGCTGATCGGCCGCGAGTTGTTCGAACGCACCGCCTGACGGAGCCACCATGAGCGTGATCGATAGCCAGCTGCAGGTCAGCGGCGAGAGTTTCCAACACAACGCCGCCGCGATGCGCGCGGTGATCGACGACCTACGCCACACCCTCGCCCGGACCGCGCGTGGCGGCAGCGACGCCGCACGCGTCAAGCACACCGCACGCGGCAAGCTGCTGGCGCGCGAGCGCATCGATGCCTTGCTGGATCCGGGCAGCCCATTGCTGGAGATCGCCCCCCTGGCCGCCCATGGCATGTACGACGACCAGGTCCCGTGCGCGGGCGTGGTGGCCGGCATTGGCCGCGTGTCCGGCGTGGAATGCGTGATCGTGGCCAACGACGCCACCGTCAAGGGCGGCACCTATTACCCGATGACGGTGAAAAAGCACTTGCGTGCGCAGGAGATCGCGCAGCAAAACCGGTTGCCGTGCATCTATCTGGTCGATTCCGGCGGCGCATTCCTGCCGTTGCAGGACGAAGTGTTTCCGGACCGCGACCACTTCGGGCGCATCTTCTACAACCAGGCCAACCTGTCGGCCAACGGCATCCCGCAGATTGCCTGCGTAATGGGCTCGTGCACCGCTGGCGGCGCCTATGTGCCGGCAATGAGCGATGAAACGGTGATCGTGCGCGAGCAAGGCACCATCTTCCTGGGTGGCCCGCCGCTGGTGAAGGCCGCCACCGGCGAAGAAGTCAGTGCCGAAGACCTGGGCGGCGCCGATGTGCATACGCGCATTTCCGGCGTGGCCGATCACTTTGCCGACAACGATCTGCAGGCGCTGGCGCGCGTGCGCGCCATCATCGCGCAGCTCAACTGGCGCAAACCTGCCGCATCGCTGGCGCTGCAGGCACCGTTGCCGCCACGCTATGCCGCCGACGAACTATATGGCGTGATTCCTGCAGATACGCGCAAGCCGTTCGATGTGCGCGAAGTGATCGCGCGCATCGTCGACGATTCGCGCCTGGATGAATTCAAACCGCGCTATGGCAGCACGCTGGTGACGGGGTTTGCGCACCTGCATGGCTACCCGGTCGGCATCATTGCCAACAACGGCATTCTGTTTTCCGAGTCCGCGCTCAAGGGCGCGCACTTCATCGAGCTGTGCACGCAGCGCGGCATTCCGCTGGTCTTCCTGCAGAACATCACCGGCTTCATGGTCGGGCGCAAATACGAACATGGCGGCATCGCCAAGGACGGCGCCAAGTTGGTGATGGCGGTGGCCTGCGCCAAGGTGCCCAAGTTCACCGTGGTGATCGGCGGCTCGTTCGGTGCGGGCAACTACGGCATGTGCGGACGCGCGTATTCGCCGAACTTCTTGTGGATGTGGCCGAACGCGCGCATCGGCGTGATGGGTGGCGAGCAGGCGGCCAGCGTGCTGGCCACGGTGCGTCGCGACGGCATCGAGGCCAAGGGCGGTGCATGGTCGGGCGAAGACGAGGATGCGTTCAAGGCGCCGATCCGCGCGCAGTTCGAGCAGCAAGGCCATCCGTATTACGCTAGTGCTCGGCTCTGGGACGATGGCATCATCGATCCGGCCGATACGCGCCGCGTGCTGGGCCTGGGATTGTCGGCGGCCTTGAACGCGCCGATCGAACCCACGCGCTTTGGCGTGTTTCGCATGTGAGTGAGGGGGAGCATTGCAGCCGCGGTTCTGCGTGCTGCGGCACCCGATGCTGGTGTGCAGGCTGGGAGTGAGGTTGTGTATATGCGTGCCGGCAATCGTCGACGTTTGCGCAGGTGGCTTGCAGCAACACAGCGCCGTGTGACAACAAACCTGCTTGCGCTCGATGTCGGTGTGCAACAGGCAAGCCGTTTATCTTCGTAAGACGACCCGCCGCTACGGCGACGTGCAGAGACTGATCCGATGACCCAGCGCGACCCTATCGCCGCAGCAACGCAAGCGCCCTTCGACAAGATCCTGATCGCCAATCGCGGCGAGATTGCCTGCCGGGTCATCGCCACCTGCCGCACCCTGGGCATTGCGACGGTGGCGGTGTATTCGGATGCAGACCGCAATGCACGGCATGTGCGCATGGCGGACGAGGCGGTGCACATCGGCGCCGCGCCCGCGCAGCAGAGCTATCTGCGGGGCGAAGCAATCCTGCAAGCGGCACGCGCCACCGGTGCGCAGGCGATCCATCCCGGTTATGGGTTCCTGTCGGAAAACGCGGCATTTGCCGAGGCTTGCGCACACGCTGGCATCGTCTTCATCGGCCCACCGGCGGCGGCGATCCGGGCGATGGGCGACAAGAGTGCGGCCAAGGCACTGATGCAACGGGCCGGCGTGCCGCTGACACCGGGCTACCACGGCGACGAGCAGGCACCGGCATTCCTGCGTGCGCAAGCCGACGCCATCGGCTACCCGGTGTTGATCAAGGCCAGTGCCGGCGGTGGCGGCAAGGGCATGCGTCGGGTGGATACCAGCGCAGCGTTCGAAGACGCGCTGGCGAGCTGCCAGCGTGAAGCGCAGTCGGCATTCGGCAACGCGCACGTGCTGGTGGAGAAATATGTCCAGCGGCCGCGGCATATCGAAATCCAGGTGTTCGGCGATACGCATGGCGAGGTGGTGTACCTGTTCGAACGCGACTGCTCGGTGCAGCGCCGCCACCAGAAGGTGCTGGAAGAAGCGCCCGCACCGGGCATGAGTGAAGCCAGGCGCGCGGCGATGGGCAAGGCGGCGGTAGATGCGGCACAGGCGGTGGGCTACGTCGGTGCCGGCACGGTGGAATTCATCGCCGGCCCGGACGGCGATTTCTATTTCATGGAAATGAATACCCGTCTGCAGGTGGAGCACCCGGTGACCGAATTGATCACCGGCACCGACCTGGTCGAGTGGCAATTGCGGGTTGCCGCTGGCGCACGCTTGCCGCGCAGGCAGCACGAGCTGCGCATCCACGGGCATGCACTGGAAGCGCGCCTGTACGCCGAAGATGCCGAGCGCGGTTTCCTGCCGTCCACCGGCACGCTGCGTCAGTTGCAGATGCCTGCTGCCAGCGCGCATGTGCGCGTCGATGCAGGCGTGGAGCAAGGCGACACCATTAGCCCGTACTACGACCCGATGATCGCCAAGCTGATCGTCTGGGATACCGATCGCACGGCTGCATTGGCCCGCATGCGCGCGGCATTGGCGCAATTCCACGCAGTAGGGGTCACCACCAACAGTGCATTTCTGTCGCGCCTGATCGCGACCGATTCGTTCGCATCGGCGAATCTGGACACCGCCTTGATCGAGCGCGAACACGCCGTGCTGTTTCCAGAGGCGCGCAGCCCCGACAACGCCTGGTGGTGCTTGGCAGCGGTGTTGATTGCCGATGCATTGCCGCCAGCGGCCGTTGATCCGGCCGATCCGCATTCGCCGTGGCAGCACGCGGACGGCTGGCGCATCGGTGCGCATGCAGCGCAGCGCATCGTCCTGGAAGCAAACGGCGAGCGCCGCCAACTCGCTGTGCGCCCGGATGCCGATGGCTGGCAAGTCACCGACGCAGGCCAGACGCATGCCGTGCGCTACCACCCGCACGAGACGGGCGTGCGGGTGGAGATGGACGGCCGGCAATGGCGTGCACAGGTGTTGCGCGACGGCGCCACGCTGACCCTGATCGGGGCCACGCAGCGGGCCGTCTTCCGTCACCACGATGCACTGGCAGAAGCCGACCAGCCCACCCAGGACACCGGCGGACTGACCGCACCGATGCCCGGCCGCATCGTGGCCCTGCCCGCAGCAGTAGGCCAGCCGGTCGCCCGTGGGCAGGCACTGGTGGTGCTGGAAGCGATGAAAATGGAGCACACCCTGCACGCGCCCAGCGATGGCACCGTGCAGGCGTACCTGGTGGCCGAAGGCGACCTGGTGAACGACGGTGCGGCGCTGGTGGAATTTGTGTCCGCGTCTGCGTAGCGGCGCATGGCAGGGTGACCAACGGCACGTTCGCCTGCGCGCACGCTGCCGCTAGCGTGGCAAATCGGCCGGTTCGGCCGCCTTGCCACCGGAGTTCCCATGCAACGCCTGCTTCTTGTTTCCAGCATGCTGCTCGCGCTGTCTGCGTGCAGCGACAAACCTGCGCCCGCTCCCGAGAAAGCGGCAGCACCTGCACCGGCGGCAGCAGCGCCCGCAGCGCCGCCTGCGCTGATCACCCGCGATGCGCTGTTCGGCAATCCCGAGCGGGCCAATGTCAGCATCAGTCCGGACGGCAAGTACCTCAGCTGGGTGGCGCCGTTGGCGGGCGTGCTCAATGTCTGGGTTGCGCCGGTGGATGCGCCCGACCAGGCGCGTGCGATCACCAAGGACACCGCACGCGGCATTCGCAATTACTTCTGGACCTACCAACCCAATACCTTGCTGTATCTGCGCGACAACGGCGGCGATGAAGATTTCCACCTGTTTTCGGTCAATTTGGCTGACGGCAGCAGCAAGGATCTCACTCCGTTCAAGAAGACCAATGCCGAGGTGTATCGGGTCAGCGCACAACATCCCGAATCGATCATGGTCGGCATGAACGACCGCGATGCCAAGTGGCACGACCTGTACCGCGTGGACCTGGCCTCCGGCAAGCGCACGCTGGTGCAGAAGAACACCGACAGCCTGGATGCGTACCTGCTCGATGGCGACTACCAGCTGCGCTACGCCACGCGCGCGACAGACGATGCCGGCAGGGAGTTGCTGGTGCCCGATGGCAACCGCTGGAAGAGCGTGGACCGCATTCCGTTCGAGGACGTCACCAATACCGCGCCGGAGGGCCTGACCGAGGATGGCAAGACGCTGTACATGCAGGATTCGCGCAACCGCGACACTGCAGCGCTGTATGCCATCGACACGGCCAGCAATACACGCACGCTGCTGTTCGAAAACCCGCGCGCCGACGTCGGCGCCACCTTGAATGACCCCAAGACCGGGGCGGTGCAGGCGGTGTCCACCGACTACCTGCGCGAAGAATGGAAGCCGCTGGACAACGGCATTGCCGCGGATCTGCAGAAACTCAAATCCCTTGGCGGCGGCGATGCCAGCGTGGCCGCGCGCACGCTCGACGACCGCATCTGGATCGTGGGCTATTCCGCGGCAGAAACCCCGCTCACGTACTACCGCTACGATCGCGCCGATGGCGGCAAGCTGACCAAGCTGTTCTCCGCACGGCCCGCACTGGAGGGCAAGCCGCTGGTGCCGATGTGGCCACAGGAGCTGACCGCACGCGACGGCCTCAAGCTGATCAGCTACCTCACCCTGCCGGCCGAAGCCGATGCCAACCACGACGGCAAGGCCGACAAGCCGGTGCCGTTGGTGCTGTTCGTGCACGGCGGCCCGTGGGCGCGCGACAGCTACGGCTACGGGCCGTACGAACAATGGTTGGCCAACCGCGGCTATGCGGTGTTGTCGGTGAACTTCCGTGGCTCCACCGGGTTCGGCAAGGCATTCACCAACGCCGGCAATGGCGAGTGGGCCGGCAAGATGCACGAGGACCTGCTCGACGCGGTGCAATGGGCGGTCAAGCAAGGCGTCACCAAACCGGACGAGGTCGCCATCATGGGCGGCAGCTACGGCGGCTATGCCACGCTGGTCGGCATGACGTTTACCCCGGACGCCTTCAAATGCGGCGTGGATATCGTGGGCCCGGCCAATCTCAACACCTTGCTCGGCACCGTGCCGCCCTACTGGGCCAGCTTCTACAAGCAGCTGACCCGGCGCATGGGCGACCCCGCCACCGAAGCCGGCAAGCAGTGGCTGACCGACCGTTCTCCGCTGACCCATGTCGACAAGATCAGCAAGCCGCTGTTGATCGGCCAGGGCGCCAACGACCCGCGCGTCAAGCAGGCCGAAAGCGACCAGATCGTCAACGCAATGAAGGCCAAGAACATTCCGGTCACCTACGTGCTGTTCCCCGACGAAGGCCACGGCTTCCGCCGCCCGGAAAACAGCAAGGCCTTCAACGCCGTGACCGAAAGCTTCCTGAGCCAGTGCCTGGGCGGCCGCGTGCAACCGATCGGTGCGGACCTGGAAGGCTCCAGCATCACCGTCCCGGAAGGCGCCGACAAGATCAACGGCCTGAGCGAGGCCTTGAAGACGCATACGCAGGCGATTCGGAAGTAAGCCTGCGCGTGACTTGCTTTAGCCGGGAAACGAAAGCCGACGGCACTCTGCCGTCGGCCTTCGCAGGTGCTACGAAACACCGGAGCGCGGCTCGGATTGTCAGTAAGCGGCGCCAGATACCGGCGGGTAAACCGGGTGTATCAAGGGCAGCTACCAATACGTCAACGGCACACGCTCGGACATAGCGAGAAAGCGAGCAAACTGACCTCACGCGATTGTCCGATACGTCTCAAGTCGCTGCGGACCAAATCGCACCCATAGGATCCAGCTCTGCCGTCACCATGGTCGTGGCGCGCCAGCCAAAGCCGCATACGGCGAGAACGCCTTGCGAAGTCGGGTCCAAACCAAGCGCGCGCTCAAGATGTTTTTCGTTCACCGCACCGGTGATAAACGCCCCCAAACCGAGGTCGGTTGCCGCCAGATACAGCGTCTGCGACAAGTGCCCGGCTTCCAACGCAACCACGCGATACCCTTTGGCATGCTGCCTGTATTTCCAGAAGGTTCGATCAAAGCGCGGCACCAAGGCAACCAGTACATGCGCGTCTGCGAACCAGTGTTGCTGTCCTACAGCCTGCATGACGAAGTCATCGGAGCACTCAAGACCTGACATACGCTCTAAGGCGTGACTATCTGCACGATAGTGGTAGACGCCAGATTCCAGATCTTGGACGTTCCTCACCAAAATGTATGCCTCGATAGGATGCAAGCCACCACCGGAAGGCACATTCTTTTTAAGAAAAACCAGGTCATCGCCCACCTTTACCTTGGCATGAGCAGCGAACACCCGCTGCAACATGTGGGCGAACGTCGGTAGAGGAACGGGTCTGCTCTGATCGAAATTACGACAAGTGACACGCCGTCCCAGCAGGTCATCGAAATCGTTTGCGACCATGGGCGGCAGGCCGATGAGTGTTCGACGGTCATTTGCCGGCAACACTTCCGGAGGCGCAGGCCCCAAGACACGCCGCATTGCCACCGCTGTATCGGTGCCAGAATCCCGGGTGTTCTTGACCGCATCTACCCCATCCCATCGCGTAAATGCGTGCAGCACCGCGGCAAGCGGATGCCAGTGCGAGGCCCTCAGACGCGAATCGGCTTTAGCAAACCTGCTGCCTTGCGTTTGTTCCTCCAGCACCAGGCCCTGCGCGATCAAGCCGTCAAGCGCTTCACTCTCGTATGGCAAGCGGGTCGTCCAGTGCGAGGGACTAAGCTCACCCAGCAACGCCCGCTGAGCTTCTGACACGGCCACCGGGGCATCGAGATGCGGCGCGAGCGCAAACCACTGCATCGAATGGTCCAGCCCATTGCCGCCTCGTAGAAGACTGTCCAATGTGTAAGACACGGTCTCACGTGGCTCCAGCACGACAATTGCGCAACGCTTGACCAGCATCATCTTCTCCAGCGATCTGAGGTACACCGTGTGCAGATATTTCTGCTCCAGGGATAACGCCCCGCCGTTGCCTAACTTGAGCCAATGCGTGATGCCGCTCAAGCCAGCCCCGTTAGAGCCGCTATGTGTTACTTCATCCCACTGAAGTGCCAGCGATGCCAATGCTGAAGCTTGAACCTGCTGTTGCAAGCAACCTGATCGATCTACTGTCTACCGATGATGCCTTTCGTGCATTATTCGTCTCAGACACATTAGAGGCACTACGACAGGTTGGGCACATCGCCGCACCTGGCGACGACATCGAGGCATTCGTTCGCGATTGCGCATGCAATATCCAGTTGGCAGATAAGGATGTAATCGCAGGTGCGCGTGAGCAGATCAACACCATGCTGACGTCTGGGACCTCACACATCGTCCCTCAGCTGGATGCCGGTTACAACGGCGATAGGACGCTCAAATAAAGGACAGCTTTTTGGCACGCTGCAGGTTCACCCCTGCGTCTCTGCTATCCACGAATCTTCTGCTGTTCTAAGATCCACCAGATTGAGCGGCTGCAGACAGTATCCGCATTCGATCTCCGCGTAAGCCAAACCTCGATGCTGGCGGATCCAGTCGTGTTGAATCCGCGCATCTGCGTTACGCTGTCCAAGTTGGGCAGCGCGCATTGCGGTTGCCCTTGTCTGAAATCGCGACATCGAATCCAGATAGGGACTGAGCATGCGGAATGCATCGTCTGGCCGCTGCTCGGCTAATAGAATTTCCGCATCGACAACCGCACCCAGTTCCACCACCAAGCGGTTGGCGTAGGCCAGTGGCGCCACCTTGACCTGCTGCCGGACCCTAGCGGCACCTTGGGTATCGCCGGTGCGGGCCATGATGAGCGCGGCAGCCAATGCGGTGGACAGGTTGTCGATCCTATCGATTGGGACATCTGCGCCTAAATCCCGCAATGCCAACCTTGCCCCCTCTTCGGCGACCTCCGCGGCTTTTGGTCGCTGCCCGGAGGCAAGCAACGCAGTTGCTAGCGGGACGTAATAGTTGATCCGATCAGTTCCTCTCCTGTTCAATCCTGCGCTCAGTCCGACTTGGGCATGCGCGACCGCCGCGTGCAGATCCCCTTCATCAAGAGCGATAGTGGTTCGCGTGATATCGGCATGGAAATTCGTCTTGTCGACTCGAGCAAGCGCATCGCGTGCGCCCGAGTAGTCACGCTTCGCAGCCGCGACAGCAGCCTGACGCAGCAGCGCGCCATTCCATCCTGATCCGACCGCCTTTCTCACTGCCTGATCGGCTTGGTCGTATTGACCAAGAGCCAGCAAGATACGCCCATACATATCGAGCGATACGCTGGAAAGATCGTACTTCCCCTGCGCCGAAGCACGCGCGTACGGCAGAGCGTCAGCGAACCGATTAGCGACGAACAAGTCCATCGCTGCGTTCGCTTGGGCAGGTGCATAGTCGGGATACAACTCCGCCATCTGTATCCAGAAATCGGCCGCCTGCGCTGGATCGAGAATCTGCACGCCCCAGCTTTTTACGTAAAGCGCCTCGCGCGGGGGGAGCCTGGACTTGAATTGCTCAGCAACCCTAAGCGTTTCGGTCGCCTTCTTGTAATCGACATTGGCAAAATGGGCGCGCACTTGACCAAGCCAGGCCAGCGCAAAGTGCGGATCGATATCGACTGCTTTCTGGAAGAAATCCAAAGCAGCACCGTATTTCCCTTCCGAGTATCGTTGTTGTCCCAATGCATAAGCGCGCAACGCATCGAGACTAGATGTGGTGACATCCGGCAAGGCAGGACTGTTTTGTCGAATACTGTCACGGTTTTCGCCGAGCTGCGTCCTCAGTTCGCCCGTCACTGTATCAACAGCAGAAAGAATCGACGGATTTGAGCCGAATGCGGTACTTACAGCAACAGTCTGCTGAGTTTTCGGGTCGACCACTTCCACGACGAAACGTGTGCGCCCCCCAACGTAACCCACGGAAGGAAGTAACACCGCTCTCGCACCGGTGCGTAATGCGACATCCGACGCGTTCTTGCGGTCCAGCGGATCTTTGGTGGGATCTTTGCGCATCAGTGCTAACAGTTTCAGTGTTCTGTCTTCACTGAGAACGTTGACGTATCGCGACTGCTCCAGGCTGATCCGAAATGCCTGATCGAGTGCTCCGTCCAGCATCACGTCATTGGTGAGGTTGCGGACCGTCCCGACAACCACCCAGTCGCGTTCTGCAAACGCGAGCGCTGGTTGCGGCCGTGCAAAGAGCCAGATTGCGAAACCAATCCCCAGCACCACCCCCACCTCAGCCACCAACGCGGCCGGCCTGCGCCACAGCGGCACATCGCGCCAGGCTTTTGCCGAATTCTTCGGCATGCGCAGGGGAGTCAGGCCGACTTCGCCGACTTCGTAGATCTCCATCGCGGTGGGCATGCCTTTGAAGCGCCAGCGCCCGTGCGATTTCCACAATAACCGGTCGGCCCGGTTTCCGAGTTCGCGTGCGGCGCGATGGGTCAACGACTCGGCCACCGCCGAGAGCAAGATCTGCCCCGGCCGTGCCATCGACATCAGGCGTGCGGCGGTGGGCTTGGCCAGCCCTTCGACTTCCAGCGGCTTGGCGCCGATGCTGATCGCTTCGTCGCTATTGCGCCAGGTCAGCACTTCGCCCACATGCAGGCCCTGGCGTGCGCAGAGCGTGAGCGCATGCGCATCGCCCATCGTCTTGAGCCCGCGCGCGTAATCCAGCGCGAAACCCAGGCCATCGATGGGGCGGTCGAACAGCAGCAGCAGCCCGTCGGAACGATCGATCAGGCGGCCGCGCCAGTGCTGCTGCAGCTTGACCACCAGGCGGTCGTGCTCGCGGAACAAGGCGGCCGCGGCGTTGTCGCCGATACGTTCGACCAGCGCGGTCGAATCGCAGAGATCGGTCAACAGCAAGGTGCGCAGCCGCGGCGCCTGGATCGCTTCCGACGACGCGTACTTGCGTGCGTGGGTGCGGCTGCTCATCGCTCAGCGGTGACCGGTGGCAGGCGGTTGATCCAGGGCCAGCGTCTCCTGCATGCACAGCACATTGCCGCCCTGCCGCTTGGCCTGGTACAAGGCGCTGTCGGCGAGCGTGTACCAGTCGTTCCAGGCCGCGTCCGCGTCGATCATGCACGAGCCTACGCTGACCGAGCAGCCTTGTTCGCCCTGGCCGTTGCACAGCCGCGCTTCCACCGCGCGCACGATGCATTCGCCGATGTGGTGCACCAGCTCGCTGGTGCCTTGTGCGACGAGCACGCAGAATTCGTCGCCGCCGAGACGGCAGGCCAGGTCGCCTTCGGCGATCACTGAACGCAGGGCATGCGCCACGTTCTGCAGCACGCGGTCGCCTGCCAGGTGACCGAACTCGTCGTTGATGCGCTTGAAACGGTCGCAGTCGATCAGGATCAGGCCCACACCCGGCACGTGGCCGGCCCGCCGGCATTCCTGCAGGTGCAACGCCAGCCCGCGCCGGTTGTGCAGGCCGGTGAGCTCGTCGGTCCGGCTCAGTTCTTCGGTGTGGTTGAGCTGGTGCGAGGTGACGTAGAGGTTGTCCAGCGCCGCTTCCAGATCGTGGTTGCGGCGGCGCAGCTGGCGGATCAGCAATTGTTCGTTGTTGACCACCCGCACGATGGAGCGGCGCAGGAAGTGCGCCACCACCGAGGGGTCCTGGTCGACCAGACGCTGGAAATCCTCGTGTGCCAGCTCGATCAGACGGCTGTCGGTGGAGGCGCTGGCGCCGGCGCTGCGCGCGTGATCGCCGATCAGCAGGCCGAGCTCGCCGAAGAATTCTCCCGGGCCCAGATGCTTGAGCATCAGGTCCTCGCCGAAATCCAGGTCGATCTGGCCGCTGACAACGATGTACATCTGCGTGCCCACCGCACCGCGCTCGAACAGCGACTGGCCCGCGGACACCTCACGCGAACGGCCGAAACGGGCGAAAAACGCCAGTTCCTCGGCAGTCATCAGCGCATGCAGCCCATCGGGGACCGTTTTGGCAACGTTCCCTGTCGGCTCGAGTGCGCCTGCGGTGTTGTGGCACGTCATCGGTTTTCCCTTAGGCCAGCCTGCACCATTAGCCCATGGACAAATCCTACAGGACCCCCTTGTTCAGCACCAGATCACACTATTTCTCACCAAGAAAGAGACGAATTGACGGGTATCGGACGTAAAAAAAGGGCTCGGTTCTCCGAGCCCTTCCCCCTCCCAGGGTGGCGCAATGTGGCGCCGGTTGAATCTGCCTTGGTCGGCTATTGCTGTAGCAACAGCTGCATCAACTCAGCGCCAGGTGTCGCTGCACTGCATTGCCTCATGTACAGCCGCTGCCGTTGCGGTGCCGCCAGCCATCAGGCCGCCTTGTCGCTATGGAATTGCGCTTCTTCGGTGGAGCCACGCAAGGCGGTGGTGGACGATTGCCCCTGCTGGATCGCCTGCGTCACTGCATCGAAATAGCCGGTGCCTACTTCGCGCTGGTGCTTGACTGCGGTAAATCCCCTCTCCGCCGCTTCGAACTCGGCCTGCTGCAATTCGACGAACGCACTCATCTGCCGGCGCGCATAGCCGTGCGCCAGATGGAACATGCCGTAGTTCAAGGCGTGGAAGCCAGCCAGGGTGATGAACTGGAACTTGTAGCCATAGCTCGCCAGTTCGGTCTGGAATTTGGCGATGGTGGCATCGTCCAGATTCTTCTTCCAATTGAAACTCGGCGAGCAGTTGTAGGCCAGCAATTTGCCGGGGAACCTGGCATGGATGGCCTGCGCAAACGCACGCGCAAATTCCAGGTCCGGCTTGCCGGTTTCGCACCAGATCAGGTCGGCGTACGGGGCATAGGCCAAGCCGCGGCTGATCGCCTGGTCCAGGCCATTGCGGGTCTTAAAGAAGCCTTCGACCGTGCGCTGCCCGGTGGTGAACGGTTGGTCGTTGGCATCCACGTCGCTGGTGATCAGGTCGGCGGCTTCGGCGTCGGTGCGTGCGATCAGCACCGTCGGCACGCCCAGCACGTCGGCAGCCAGGCGCGCGGCATTCAATTTTTCGATCGCCTCACGCGTGGGCACCAGCACCTTGCCGCCCATGTGGCCGCACTTCTTGACCGAGGCCAGTTGGTCTTCGAAGTGCACGCCAGCCGCGCCGGCTTCGATCATCGCCTTCATCAGTTCGAAGGCGTTGAGCACGCCACCGAAACCGGCTTCGGCGTCGGCCACGATCGGCTGCAGGAAGTCGATGGCATCGTTGCCTTCGGCATGGTGCAACTGGTCGGCGCGCAGCAAGGTGTTGTTGATGCGCTTGACCACCGCCGGCACCGAATCGGCCGGGTACAGCGATTGGTCCGGATACATCTGCCCGGCCAGATTGGCGTCGGCGGCAACCTGCCAGCCGCTCAGGTAAATCGCCTTCAAGCCGGCCTTGACCTGCTGCATGGCCTGGTTGCCGGTCAATGCGCCCAGCGCATTGACGAACGGCGTGGCATGCAATGAGGTCCACAATTTTTCCGCGCCCAACCGCGCCAGCGAGTGCTCGACATGCACGGTGCCACGCAGGCGCACCACATCGGCAGCGCTGTAATTGCGGGTGATGCCGCTCCAGCGCGGGTTGTTGGACCAGTCCTGCTGCAGTTGTTCGGCGCTTTGCAGTGTGGTGCTCATCTTGCGTTCTCCTGAGAGGTACGACGGATGGAACGAGGAAGGAATGGTGGGCATGCGGCATGGCAAGGCCGTCGTTGCGCGTGCGTGCGCAACGGGCGTTGGAATGCGTTGAAGTGGAGCCTGCGCGACGCCGGTGGCAGGCGTCTCCGCAGGGTGAAATCAATCGATAAGGCGGTACGCCGGTACGGTAAGGAAGTCCGCCAGTTCGTCGGCGCGGCTCAACTCTTCGAGTAAGGCGATCGCTTCATCGATCCGTGCAGCGCCGGGCAGCGCGGTGGCGGTTCCCAGCCGTGCAGGCAGTGCGCGCAAGGTGGCCTGCAGCAAGTGTTGATCGATGGCGGTGCCATCATCCAGGTGCTGGCCGTGATGCAACCATTGCCACAGCTGCGCGCGGCTGATTTCGGCCGTGGCGGCGTCTTCCATCAGGTGGTGGATCGGCACGCAGCCATTGCCGTCCAGCCAGGCCGCCAGATAGCGCACGCACACTTCGACATTGCCTTCGAACCCGGCGCGGGTGACATTGCCCGGCGAGGGCGCGATCAACATGTCGCGCGTCACCTGCACGTCATTGCGCACTACATGCTGCTGATGCGCGGTGGGCATGTGTTCGTCGAACAGTTTCATCGCCACCGGAATCAGCGCCGGATGCGCCACCCAGGTGCCATCGTGGCCGGCGGTCACTTCGCGCAACTTGTCGGCACGCACGCGGGCCATGGCCTGTTCGTTGGCGGCTTCATCGTGATTGATCGGAATCTGCGCGGCCATGCCGCCCATCGCATGCGCACCGCGGCGATGGCAGGTCTTGATCAACAGCTCCGAATAGGCCTTCAAAAATGGCTGGGTCATGGTGACCTGGCCGCGTTCGGGCAGCACGCGGTCGCGGTGCGCACGAAAGGTTTTCAGGTAGGAAAAGATATAGTCCCAACGCCCGCAGTTCAGGCCCACGATGCGCTCGCGCAGCGCGTGGAGAATTTCGTCCATCTCGAACACCGCCGGCAGCGTTTCGATCAGCACGGTGACCTTGATCTGCCCATGCGGCAGGCCCAGCATCGCTTCGATATGCGCCAGCGCGGTGTCCCACAGGGCGGCTTCTTCCATGCTCTGCAGCTTGGGCAGGTACAGGTACGGGCCGCGGTCCTTGGCCAGCAACGCACGGCCATTGTGGAAGGCAAACAGCGCCGCATCGAACAGGCCGCCGGCCAGCGGCTGGCCGTCGATCAACACGTGCTTTTCGTCCAGGTGCCAGCCGCGCGGGCGCACGATCAGCACTGCACGTTCGGCCTCCGGGCGCAGGGCGTAGTGCTTGCCGTTGGGCGCATCGAAGCTGAGGTCACCGCGCACCGCCGCAGCCAGGGTGCGCTGGCCGGCCAGCAGGTTGCGCCAGGTCGGCGCGGTGGAATCTTCGAAGTCGGCCATGAACACCTTGGCGCCGGAGTTCAGCGCGTTGATGACCATCTTCGGGTCGGTCGGGCCGGTGATTTCGACACGGCGGTCCTGCAGTGCCGCCGGCAGGGGAGCCACGCGCCAATCGCCGGCGCGGATGGCCTGGGTATCGGTACGGAAGTCCGGCAGCTGACCGGCATCGAAAGCGGCCTGGCGCTGGCGCCGCTGGGCCAGACGCTGCTGGCGGCCGGGCTCGATCGCCCGGTGCAGCGAAACCAGCAGGGCCAGCGCAGCGGCCGGCAGCAGCTCCGCCTGGCCGGCGATCTGGGTGGTCAGCGCAATGCCGGGCGTGGCGTGGTCGGTGGGACGGGGAGCAAACGCGGTGGCAGCCATGTGGGAGTCCTTGTGCATCCGGACCTGCACCGTGCGCCCGATACAACTATTTGACAAAGCAGTTTTATCAATGCTGTAAATAAGCTCGACTTATATTAGACCAGCGCAACGCACGCTCATGGCGCCAACCCCGCGATTTTCCTACAAATCTGATCGCCTCAAACCGTTACGCGCATTCTGCCAGACGGTGCGGCTGGGCTCTGTCTCACGGGCCGCTGAGGCGCTCTATGTCAGCCAGCCGGCCGTGACCCTGCAGCTGCAGGCACTGGAGCGTGATCTGGGCGTGCCGTTGTTCGAACGCTCCGGGCGACGCATGGCACCCAGCCGCGAAGGTCAGTTGCTGTACGACATGGCGCAACCGCTGGTGGAAAGCCTGGATGGGCTGGAAGCGAGCTTTCGCGAAAAGGTGCGCGGGCTGGATGCCGGCGAGCTCAATATCGCCGCCAACAGTTCCACCATCCTGTACCTGCTGCCGCGCATCGTGGCCAACTTCCGGGCGCGCCATCCGGACGTGCGGCTGACCCTGCACAACGCCATCAGCGCCGATGGCACCGACCTGCTGCGTGAAGATGCGGTGGACCTGGCGGTTGGCTCGATGCTGGATGTGCCGGCCGACCTCAACTACGCGCCGGTCTACCGTTTCGAGCAATTGCTGATCACCCCGCCCGATCATCCATTGGCCGGCAAGGCCGAGGTCTCGCTGCAGGATCTGTCGCCATATCCATTGATCCTGCCGCCGCGCCGGCAGGTGACCTACCGCCTGGTCGATCTGGTCTTTCAGCAGGCGCGCGTGCCCTACACCGTGGCACTGGAGGTGGGCGGATGGGAGGTGATCAAGCAATACGTGGCGATGGGCATGGGTATTTCCATCGTCACTGCGATCTGCCTCACCGACGCCGACCGCGACAAGCTGGCCACGCGCTCGCTGAAAGATTTTTTCCCGACCCGTAGCTACGGCGTGGTGGTGCGCAAGGGCAAGTATCTGTCGCCGCAAGCACGCGCGTTTATCGAGCTGATTCAGCCGGATCTGTTCACGCCGCGTGGCTATGACGAGAGCGGCGATTCGGAGCGTTGAGTCGTTCGCCATAGCCCGACGTCATCGTCTGGCATTGCGGCCATGCGAGCACGCGTCGCGCCATCCATCACGCGCATCCGCCGGAAGACGCTGGATCAAGCGCGCCAAACGTGTGTGCCGTGCAGCAATGCGAGCGAACGCGACAAGATGCCGTGACCTGCATCGGACCATCTACCCCTCACGTCAGGACGCATTGCCTGCGCGCGTTGATCGCCAACCTGATCGCAGCGCGTCGCCATGCATACACTAAGCGCCGGCGTGCCGCGCATCGCCGTGCCGTCGGTTGGGGGAAACTTGCCGATGCCCTGCAGGACGCGCGGCTGAGCTGACTCAACCACTGGAATGCTCACGCGATGAATCCGACCACGTTGTTGCTGGTGCAGTTGGCAGTGATCCTGGGCGCTGCGCGCCTGTGCGGTGCGTTGCTGCAACGCATTGGGCAGCCGCCGGTCATCGGCGAAATGGCGGCCGGGTTGTTGCTCGGTCCGATCGCATTCGGTGCCTGGCTGCCCGACCTGCACATGGCGTTGTTCGCCGCCAGAAGCCTGCCGCCGCTGTCCGGCCTGGCCACGATGGGCGTGGTGCTTTTCATGTTCGTGGTCGGTGTCGAATTGCGTGCGCCGGAAGGCACCAAAGCGCAAGTGCGCGCCTCGATCCTGGTGGGCGTATCCGGCATCGTGTTGCCGCTGCTGCTCGGACTGGCTGCCGCGCCATGGCTGTTCCCGCGCTTCGCACCGCAAGGCGTCAGCTTCTGGCCATTCGCGCTGTTCATTGCCGCGGCGATGTCGGTAACGGCATTTCCGGTGCTGGCGCGCATCCTCAAGGACCGCAACATGACGCGGACGCCCGCCGGCCGCCTGGCGCTGGGCGCGGCCGTGATCGACGACGCCACGGTATGGATCTTCCTGGCGATCGTGCTGACCTTGACCGGCAACAACGCGCATGGCGGCGTGGCGTTCACGGCGATCGGTGCGTTGGTCTTGATCGCCGCCGTGTTCGGTGTGCTCAAGCCTGCCTATGCGCGCGTGCTGCGCGCACGCGCGCATGACGGCCGGTATGCACCGAGCGCGCTGGTATGGGTCTTGATCGGTCTGCTGGCGTGCGCCGCGCTGGCGGAGTGGATCGGGCTGCATGCGATCTTTGGCGCCTTCCTGTTCGGCATTTGCCTGCCGCGCGATGACCGCCTGCTGGAACATCTGGCCGGGCGTATCGAGCCGCTGGCCATCACCCTACTGATGCCGGTGCTGTTTGCGGTTGCCGGTCAAGCCACCAGCCCTGGCGCATTCGCCGGCGCCGGCCTGAGCGGACTTGTGCTGGTGATCGGGGTGGCGGTGGGCGGCAAGTTGCTCGGCTGCACGCTGGGTGCGCGCCTGAGCGGCCATCACTGGCGCGACAGTCTTACAGTGGGCTCGCTGATGAACGCACGCGGGCTGATGGAGTTGGTGGTGATCAAGATCGGCCTGGATAGCGGCGTGATCGGGCCGGATCTGTTTACGCTGTTGTTCGGCATGACGCTGGTGACCACGGTCATGGCCTCGCCGATGGTGGCCTGGTTCCAGCGCAAACGGCATGCAGCAGCCGATGCGCTGGCCGCAAGCAATTCACCTCACGGATGAGGGCGCGATGGTGCTGCGGTGCCGCGTCAGGCCCGATACCGTGCATGCAACTGGGCTGCCGTGCAGCGCACGGCATTGAATCATGGCGCGCTCCACGTTGCGGCACTGCACGCGCCCGCATCCACTCTTACGCAGAGTGCCGTCATGTCCGACCCAGCTGAGCCATGTTATGCCGAAAGCGCGGCACCGCCTGCGTTACGCGCGCAGCTGCAGTGCAGTTGGCAATTTCGCCAGGGCGGTCCCGCGCCGCAACCGGTGCTGGTGTTGCCCGATGGCAGCGTCGATCTGATCTGGAACGGCAGCGAAGTATTCGTTGCCGGGCCGGATCGCATTGCCAATCCCGCATCGGTGGCGGCAGGCACGACGTTGACCGGTGTCCGCCTGGCAGCGGGCGTGGCAGCCGGTCTGCTGCAGCTGCCGTTACACGCCATTGCCGACCAACGCGTTGCGCTGGAAACGCTGTGGGGCGAGCGGGGCCGCACATGGCAGCATCGCCTGGAAGACGGCGCCGACCCGTTACAGACCTTGCAGGCACTGTGCCTACAGCACGCCGCAGCGCGCGATCCGCAGATGGCTTGGCTGTTCGAACAACTGTCCGTCGGCGCGCCGACCCGGCTAAGCGCGTTGACCGACGCGTTGGGAATCAGCGAGCGCTCGCTGCGCCGCCGCTGTCAGGACGCGTTCGGCTACGGCAGCAAGACGCTGGAGCGCGTTCTGCGCCTGCAGCGCTTCCTGCGGATCGTGCGACGGCACCGCAACTTGACCGAGGCCGCGCTGCATGCCGGCTACGGCGATGCGCCGCATCTGGTGCGCGATGCACGTCAACTCACCGGGCTGAGTCCGCGCGCCCTGGTGCAGCAGCATGCACGCTGAGTTGGCCGTTTTCGCCAAGCCACCGGCGTGCGCCATCTGCATGCTGTGCGCTCGCTCAGGAGCACGCCATGACCGACACCACGCAGCACCGCATCGATTATCTGGAATTTGCCGTCGACTCGATCGCCGTCGCCAAAGCCTTTTACGGGCAGGCCTTCGGCTGGACATTTCAGGACTACGGCCCTGACTACTGCGAATTCCGCGACGGCCGCCTGAGCGGCGGTTTCTTCCATGGCACGCCGCAGCCGGGTGGCGCGCTGGTGGTGCTCGCCTCCGATGATCTGGCGCGCAGCCAGGCGCGTATCGAAGCGGCAGGTGGACGCATCACCCAACCGGTGTTCGCGTTCCCGGGCGGGCGCCGTTTTCACTTTGCCGACCCGCACGGCTATCCCTTGGCAGTGTGGTCAAAAGACTAAGCGCAGCTGGCAAAACGCCTACGCGCGCCGCCAGGCGGGCGCAGCCGGTGCGCGAAGTCGGGGCATGTCTCACTCGTCCGCTGCGCCTGTGAGTGCGCCGGCTGCGCTCACCTGACGACTACTCGCTACGCCTTGTTAGCAAATGAACGGGCTGCCCGCGCTTATTTGCGCGCGTACAGCCCCAGGAACATCGCCACCGCCGATTCGGCCACCTGCGTCTGTTGCTGCGGCGACAGCGGCGGCTGGCCCATGGTGATCTGCGGCCAGAACGCAAAGCCCTTCACCAGCGCCTGCAACTGCTGCGCGGCGAATTCAGGCTCTACGCCTGCCAGCCGGCCATCGGCCAGTGCGGCACGCAGCCAGGCGGTGGTGCCCTCTTCCTTGCTGCCCAGCTGCGACAACAATTCGCGCGCACGCGCCGGCGAGTGGATGCCTTCGGCGATGGCCACGCGCGACAGATCGATGAACGCCGGGTCGTCCAACAGCCGCAGTTTCTGTTGCAGCAGGGCGATCAACTGCAGGTGCAGCGGTTGGTCGGGCCGATAGGCCAGGTTCACCGCCTCGGCGCTGCGTTGCCACAGTCCGCGCAAGATCTCGCCAAACAAGGCGTCCTTGCTGGGGAAGTGGTTGTAGACCGTGCGTTTGGAAACGCCGGCGGTGGCGGCCACGCGGTCCATGCTGGTCGCTTCGAAGCCGTGCTGCCGGAATTGGGCAATGGCGGCCTCGACGATGGCGTTGCGCTTGCGGTCGGTCAGGCGCTGGGGCGTGGCCGGAGAGGAAGATGCGGTCGACATGGGGCGATTTTACACCGGGTAGTTTACTTTCACTAAAATAAAACTACACTGTGTAGTGTAATCAGTGCTGGTGCGCTGTGTTGTTGTCACCGCGCCGCCGTTGGTCTGTAGGAAGCTGCCTGTACGGCCGTCCATGCCGATCCTGACGCCAGTTCCACCCAGTGCTTGCTGCATCGCCGTTGCCTGATCGCTCGTCCTTCTGCTCTCCCACGTCTTGCCCGGACTTCCTATGGCTTCCCCACGCCCTTCCCCGTATGTCGATTCGCCGCAGTTTCGCGCTGGCCGCTTCCGTAATGCCATGCCGTTGCCGACCACCGTCATGACCCTGCGCGAGCAGCTCGGCCTGATGTGGGCCATGGTATTCGGCAAGCCCCGCACCACGGCGCCCTCCGCGCCCTTGCCGGTGCAGCCGCTGACACGCGCGCAACTGCTGGCCGCACCGGATCGCAGCCTGTACCGGCTGGGCCATTCCACCCTGCTGATGAAGCTGGCGGGCGGGCTGTGGCTGACCGACCCGGTGTTTTCCAAACGCGCCTCGCCGGTGCCGTTCGCCGGACCCAAGCGCTTCCACGCCCCGCCGATTGCGCTGGACGCGCTGCCGCCGCTGGCTGGGGTGATCCTGTCGCATGACCACTACGACCATCTCGACCGCGCCACCATCGGTGCGCTGGCCGACCGTGTCGGCGTGTTTGTCGCTCCGTTGGGCGTGGGCGACCTGCTGGTGCGCTGGGGCGTGGACCCGGCCAAGGTGCGGCAGCTGGACTGGTGGGAGTCGATCAGCGTTGCCGGCCTGCAGCTCACCGCCACCCCGTCGCAACATTTTTCCGGCCGCGGGCTGTTCGACAACGGGCGCACGCTGTGGTGTTCCTGGGTGATCCAGGCAGGTGACCTGCGTTTGTTCTTCAGCGGCGACGGCGGCTATGGCCCGCACTTCAAGACCATCGGCGAGCAGCTCGGGCCGTTCGATGTGGCATTGATCGAAAACGGCGCCTACGACCACATGTGGCCGCACGTGCACATGCAGCCGGAGCAGACCTTGCAGGCCTTCTTCGACGTCGGCGGGCATACCTTGTTGCCTATCCACAACGGCACCTTCGACCTGGCCTTGCATGCCTGGTCCGAGCCGTTCGAGCGCATCGTCGCGTTGGCGGCGGCCGCAAACGTTCCGCTGGCCATCCCGCAGATGGGCGAACGGGTGAACGCGCACCGCCCGGACACCGATCAACGCTGGTGGCGCACGCTGCCCGACACTCTGGTACTTGCGTGATGAGCGGCTGGACGCTAGCCGATCTGCCATCGCAGCGGGGACGAGTGGCCATCGTCACCGGCGCCAGTCCCGGCGGACTGGGCTACGAAACCGCGCTGGCCCTGGCCGGTGCCGGCGCCCATGTCGTGCTGACCGCACGCAACCCCGACAGGGGCGAAGCGGCACGCTGGGCGCTGCTTGCCCGCCATTCGGAGGCCGAGGTGCGTGTGGAGGCGCTTGACTTGGCAAGTTTGGCGTCGGTTCGCGCATTCGCCAAGCGGCTGACCACGCGCCATGCTGCGGTGGATCTGCTGATCAACAACGCCGGCGTGATGGCGCCCCCGCAACGGCAAACCACCGCCGACGGGATGGAGTTGCAACTGGGCAGCAATTACCTGGGACATTTTGCGCTGACCGCGCAGGTACTTCCTTTGCTGCGTGCTGCGTCGGCACCGCGTGTGGTCAACTTGTCGAGCCTGGCGCATCGACAGGCGCGCATCGATTTCGACGATCTGCAGAGCGAACGCCCATACCGTCCGTGGAAAGCCTATGGGCAATCCAAGTTGGCAATGCTGATGTTCAGCCTGGAATTGCAGCGCCGCAGCAACACGCATGGCTGGGGCGTGCGTGCGATCGCCGCGCACCCGGGAATCGCACGGACCGCCTTGATCGCCAACGGGCCGGACGGCGCAGGCCGACGCAGCGCGAGCGGCGTGGCCACCGGGCTGTTCACCCGCTGCATCGGCCATTCGGCAAGCGCGGGCGCACGACCGACGCTGTATGCGGCGACGTCTCCGCAGGCACAGGCCGGGGGCTATTACGGACCAAACGGCCTGTTCGAGCTGAAGGGCGATCCGGCGCCTGCCAAGATCGCCCACCAGGCGCATGACCAGCAGGTGGCAGCACGCTTGTGGGATACCGCGTGTGCGCTGACGGGCGTGGCGTTCTGATGGCGCCCTGATGAAGCCGGCCACGCAGTTTGACTTGGTCTCTGCACTGCGCTGCGCAAGTGAAGCCGTCGCAGCGGCTGCGCTTGCGGAGACGTTGCGATAGCGTCCTGACAGGGTGCCCTGCGCTGCATCCGGCATGCTCGCGAATGCGAGAAGGTTGCCAGGTCCGCAAACGAAAACGGGATGGCCGATGGCCACCCCGTCTCGATCTGCATGCACGATACCCGTGCAGCATGTCGCCGCAGCGCGGCGCTTACTCGGTCAATCCACGGTTTTCCAGCAGCGCCTTGACGCTGGGGTCTTTGCCGCGGAAATCGCGATACAGCGTGGCCAGATCGACGGTGTTGCCGCGCGAGAGGATCTTGGCGCGGAACGTGTCGCCGTTCTTGCGGGTCAGGCCGCCGTTTTCCTTGAACCATTCGAACGCATCGTCGTCGAGCACTTCCGACCAGAAGTACGCGTAGTACCCGGCCGAATAACCGCCGCCCCAGATGTGGTCGAAGTAGCTGCTGCGATAACGCGGCGGCACTTCGGCCAGATCCACCTTGAAGCGCTTCAGGGCGTCGGCTTCGAACTTGCTCACGTCCTGCAGCGGCGCGTCGGCCGGCTGGGTGTGCCAGGCCAGATCCAGCAGCGCTGCCGACAGGTATTCGGTGGTGGCGTAGCCGCTGTTGAAGGTCTTGGCCTTCTTGATCTTTTCCACCAGCTCGGCCGGCATCGGCGCGCCGGTCTGGTAGTGCTTGGCGTAGTGGGCGAAGACCTTCGGATCGGAGGCCCAGTGCTCGTTGAACTGCGAGGGGAATTCCACGAAGTCGCGCGAAGTGCTGGTGCCGGCAATCGAGGGGTACTTCACCTTGGAGAACATGCCGTGCAGCGCATGGCCGAACTCATGGAACAAGGTGGTGACGTCGTCAAAGCTCAGCAACGCCGGCTGGCCGGCGGCCGGCTTGGTGAAGTTGCACACGTTGTAGACCACCGGCTTGGCACCGGTAAGGCCATCCTGCTCGACGAACACGTCCATCCACGCGCCACCGGACTTGCTGTCGCGCTTGAAGTAGTCGGTGTAGAACAGCGCCATGGAAGTGCCGTCGGCATCGAACACCTCATACACCTTCATATCCGCGTGATAGGTCGGGATGTCGGTGCGTTGCTTGAAGGTGATGCCGTACAGCTGCGTGGCGGCGTAGAAGACGCCGTTCTGCAGCACGTTGTCCAGCTCGAAGTACGGCTTGATCTGCGCCTCGTCCAGGTCGTACTTGGCCTTGCGCACCTGCTCGGCGTAGAAGTCCCAATCGGACGCGGCGAGCTTGAAATCGCCGGTCTTTGCATCAGCACGTTGCGCGTCGATCACCTTCTGCATGTCGGCCACTTCGCGGCGCGCCTTGGCGGTGGCCGCCGGCACGGTGTCGGTCAGCAGCTTGAGCGCAGCATCCGGCGTCTTGGCCATCTGGTCGCCCAGGCTGTAGGCGGCGTAGTTGTCGAAGCCGAGCAACTTGGCCTTTTGCGCGCGCAGCTGCGCCAGGCGCTGGATGGTCTGGCGGGTGTCGTTGGCATCGCCCTTTTCTGCGCGTGTTTCAGAGGCCTTCAACACCTCGGCACGCAGCTGGCGATCCTTCAGCGAGGCCAGCACCGGCTGCTGGGTAGTGTTCTGCAGGGTGAGCAGATACTTGCCATCGAGCTTGCGGGCCTTGGCGGCATCGGCCGCGGCGGCGATATCGCCTTCGCTCAGGCCATCGAGCTTGGCCTTGTCGTCCACCACCACCGCGCCGGCGGCCGAGGCGGCGACCAGGCGGGTATGGAACTGCGTGGAGAGGGTGGTTTCTTCCACGTTGAGCTTGCGCAGGCTGTCCTTGTCGGCATCGGACAACTGCGCGCCGGCGCGTACCAGCTCTTCGTAGTCGCGCTCGACCAGACGCTTCTGCTCCGGGTCCAGATTCAGCGTGTCGCGCTGGTCGTAAATGGTTTTGACGCGTGCGAAGAGTTTGGGGTCCAGATTGATCTCGTCCTGATGCGCGGCCAGCTTGGGCGCGATCTCTTCCTGGATTTTCTGGCGTGCGTCGCTGGTATCGGCCTGCACCAGCCCGAAGAAGATGCGCGACACGCGCGTAAGCGTTTCGCCACCACGCTCCATCGCTTCGATGGTGTTGTCGAAGGTGGGCGCTTGGGGGTTATCGGCGATCTTGCGGATGTCGGCCAGATGCTGGCGCATGCCTTCTTCGAACGCCGGCAGGTAATCGGCGTCCTTGATCTTGTCGAACGGCGGCGCCTGGAACGGCAGCGTGCTGGCAGTCAGCAAGGGGTTGGATGCAGCATCCGCGGCCGGGGCCGGGGCGGTTTTCTCGGTCACGGTGGTGGACTCCTGGCCGGACGACTCTTTTCCAGAACAAGCAGCCAGTGCCAAGGTGATGGCAGCGGCCAGAACGACGGTACGCGACATGGCGTGTGATTCCTGAGTGGGTAGTGCAGCCGGCCACGCTAGCGGGTTTCGCGCCCGCTGGCATGTGCCGTTGGATTGGGTCGACGGACGCGGTTGGGGATGGCGGCGCTACAGCGTCTCGTCCTTGAAAATCGCCACATGCGGGGTGCCGTCGGCACCGATCCAGCCGCGGTACATGCCCTCGGTATTGAAGGGAAACGCCAGGTTGCCCTGTGCATCCAGCGCGATGGCGCCGCCGTCGCCGCCGGCCTTTGGGATCTGCTGGTCGATCACGGTCTCGGCCGCCTGCTGCAGCGATTGTCCGGCGTATTTCATGCGCGCGCAGATGTCGTAGGCCGCCACGGCGCGGATGTAGAACTCGCCCCAGCCGGTGCCCGACACCGCGCATTGGCTGTTGGCATAGGTGCCGGCGCCGATGATCGGCGCATCGCCCACGCGGCCATAGCGCTTGTTGGTCATGCCGCCGGTGGAGGTGCCAGCGGCCAGATGGCCGTCGCGGTCCAGCGCCAGCGCACCGACCGTGCCGAAATGCTTGGCGGTTTCCAGGTCCAGCTGCGCCTGCGCCTGGCGGTCGCCGGCCTCGGCCTTGAGCGCCTTCTGCAGCTGCTGCCAGCGCTTGTCGGTGCGGAAATAGCTCGGGTCGACCAGGGCGATGCCTTGCTCGCGCGCGAATTGCTCGGCGCCGTTGCCGACCAGCATGACGTGCCTGGAGTGGTCCATCACGCGGCGTGCCAGCTGGATCGGGTTCTTGACCGTGTGCACGCCGGCAATCGCGCCGGCCTTGCCGCTGGCGCCGTCCATGATGGCCGCGTCCAGTTCGTTCCTGCCGTCGTGGGTAAACACCGCACCACGCCCCGCATTGAACTGCGGTGCGTCCTCCAGCACGATGATGGTGGCGGCCACTGCATCCACCGCACTGCCACCGCGGTTCAACACCGCGTGCCCGGCGCGCAGTGCGCGTTGCATCGCCTCGCGCGCCTGCGCCTGCTCGTCCTTGGAAAGGCTGGATTTCTCCACGCCCGCACCACCATGGATCACCAGCATCGGCGTGGCCGACAGCGCCGGGCCGGCGATGAGCAGCAGAGAAAGCGACAGACACAACGCGCGTGCGTACCTAGCGATCATGAAGTGCCTCGATGGAATGCATATTCGACGACAGGCGCACCGGTTCACCAACCAACGCCGACGATCCTTCAACCGCGCGCCACGCCACTCACAACGTATCGCGATGCTTGCCGCGCCACGGCCGGTACCAGGTGCGGATGGCGGCGATATCGGCGGCCATGTCGTTACCGGTCCAGAACGGCTCGCCGATGCCCACGGTCTTGCTGGGGTAGTCGAAATACACCGGCAGGATCGGCACATTGGAATCGGAAGCGATCTTCCAGAAGCCGGCCTTCCATTGCTCCACCCGCTTGCGCGTGCCTTCGGGGGTGATCACGTACCACATCTGCTCGGAGTTACGGATCAGCCGCACCGCCTGGCCGATGGTGCCCTGTGGCGAGCTGCGGTCCAGCGGAATGCCGCCGAGCTTGCGCAGCAGCGGGCCCAGCGGCCACCAGAACAGCTGCGCCTTGCCCAGCACGCGCACTTCGAAGCCCAGCGCGAACTTGGCCGCAAAGCCCAAAAAGCCGTCCCAGTTGGACGAATGCGGGGCCACGATCATGACCAGCTTGGGCTCGTCGGGCAGCCGCCCGAGCAGGCGCCAGCCGGTCACGCGCAAGGCGGTACGGCCCAGCCAGCGGATGAAGCGGCCATGGGCACGCGGCATCCGGGGCGGAGATGGCTGCAGCAGGATGTTGGCCTGTGTTACCGGTGGCAACGACGGGTCGGGTTGACTCACGCTTACTCCCAGTGGGACGCAGAGCGTCCACGCTTGATTTGGCTGCGTTCCCGCTTGGCATCCAGCCGCCGCAGCTTGGCACCATGACTCGGTTTGGTGGCGACCCGGCGCTTGGGCACCGACAGGCACGCACTGATGATTTCGACCAGCCGCTCGCGCGCATCGTCGCGGTTGCGGTCTTGGGTGCGGAAGCGCTGCGCGTCGATCACCAGCACGCCGTCGGCCGTCATGCGGCGGTCGCGCCGCGACAGCAGCCGCGCCCGCAGCGGCTCGGGCAGCGACGGCGACCCAGCCACGTCGAAACGCAGCTCCACCGCGGTGGAGACCTTGTTGACGTTCTGCCCGCCGGCGCCGCTGGCACGCACGAAGCGTTCGACGAGTTCGCTCGGCGGAATCGTCAGGCTGGGGGTGATCTGGATCGGGTCGCTGGCCATGTGCGCCGATTGTATCGGCAGCGGCGTGGACGCGCGCGCGAACGCCGGCTCCCGTATGCTGCGGCCGGTCCCCCGTTTGCAGGATGCTCCGATGACACCTACCCATTCGCTCACTGCCACGCGCCGCCTCGGACGCCGGCTGCTGCTGTCGGCCCTGCTGGCCGTGGCTGCCCCGGCGGCATTGGCGCAGGCGCCCAGCGATGCCGACATCAACCGCCTGCTGGCCGCCTCGCGCGCGCAGACCATGCTGGATACGATGCTGCCGCAGATCGAAGCACTGCAGCAGCAGCAATTCGCCCAGCTCACCGCACAGCGCCAGCTCGACCCCGACCAACAGGCGCAGCTGCAACGCATCCAGGAACGCACCCGCCAGACCGTGCGCAAGGCGCTGTCGTGGTCGGAACTGCGCCCGATGTATGTGGATATCTACAAGCGCTCGTTCTCGCGCGAGGACGTGCTGGCCATGGCCGAGTTCTACGAGAGCTCGGCCGGCCAGAGCCTGCTCGACAAGACCCCCGCCCTGACCCAGAACCTGATGGGCGCCATCCAGCAAAGGATGCTGCCGCTGTTTGCCGACCTGCAGAAGGACCTGGAGAAGATCGTCAACGAACCTGCGCCGGCCAAGAAGCCCTGAAAGGCGGGGAATGGGGAATGGGGAATCGTCAGAGCTTGCTTTGCTGGGGCCTTGAGTTAGCGGAGAGTGGCACGCGCGTTGACCAGGCGGGCTGAGCGCGCGCCCTCATCCGCCTCTGCGGCGCCCCTCCCCCGTAGGACGATCAGGGCGCTCCCGCGCGACAGCGGTGGCGCCACCTACAACTGCGCCACGTCCCAACCAAACAACGCACACGCCTTGGTGAACTCCGCATCCAGCGGCGCGGTGATGCTGATGCGCCGGCCACCGCCCGGATGCGGAAATCCCAGGCGTTCGGCGTGCAGCAACATGCGGTGGATGCCGAGCATGCGGAAACTGCGGTTGTGGCGGCCGTCGCCGTGGCTGGTGTCGCCGATCATGTGATGGGACAGGTGCTTCATATGCCGGCGAATCTGCCGGAAGCGGCCGGTCTGCGGCTGACAGCGCAGCAGTGCGTAGCGCGAGGTGGTGAACCCGGTGGAAGGAATCTCCAGCTCGCCGGTGGCCAGACGCTGGAAATGCGTCACGGCCGGCTTCTTGACCGGCTTGCCCGGCCCGCCGTCCAGGTCATGGTCGACGATGAAGCGCTCCTCGGCCGGCCAGCCGCGACAGACGGTGAGATAATCTTTCTCCACCTCGCCCGCCATCAAGGCCTTGCCCAGCGCACTGGCGCTGTCGCGATCGAAGGCCAGCAGCAGGCAGCCGCTGGTGGCGCGGTCGAGCCGGTGCACCAGAAAGATCGGCTTGCCCAGCTGCTCGCGTAGACGGTCGGCCAGGAAGTCGTCCTCTCCACGCGCCAGCTTGCTGTCATGGACCATCAGGCCGGCGGGTTTGTCGACGACGGCCAGGACATCGTCCTGGTAGAGAATCTGCAGATGCTTGGGGGATATGCTCACCGGCGGATTATCCGCATCGCCGACACCGCATGCCACTGCATCGCCGCGCTGCCGACGGCGAACAGACCGTGCTGTCGCCAGCCACGTGTACGGCAATGGCTGCGGCCTGGACCGCTCGTACGGTGCAATTGCTGCGCGCTCCACACGCAACTGATGCCTGCCCGCCGCATGGGTGGCTGCTTCACGTCTCACTTGCCCCAACCACGCCAGCGTCAGGGCAGCAGACGGATGCGCGTATCGCGGTGTATTGCGCCATCGTGCAACGCCAACAGATGGACCACCACCGGCGCGCTCAGTAGGGCGTGCCGTCCTTGTGCCGGTACGCGCGCTGCCCGTCCGCCACGGGGACCAGCATCAGGTCATCGTCCGGATAGGTCACGCAATCGCCGGCACTGCGGTCGCCCACTTCCAGGTACGTCACCACCGTCTGGCTGCGATTGATCAGGCAATGCGCATCGCCATCACCGGCGCGGAAGCCAACGCACATGCCCGGCTGCAGCAACTGCTCGCCGGCGTTGGTGATCAGGCTGGGCGCGCCGCTGACGATGTAGACGAACTCGTCCTGCTGCGAATGCCCGTGCCGCAGCGCCGAACGTGCACCCGGCGCCAGCGTGGTCAGGTTGACGCCGAAGTTGCGCAGCCCGAACACCTCGCCCAGTGCGCGCTTCTGGCGGCCGCCCATCTGCGCGGCGAACAACGGCGGATAGCTGGATTCTTGCGTGCGCGGTGGCGCATCCAGCGCCGCAATCGCCGCTACGGATGTGCTTGCGTCCAAGGTATCGGTTGCGTCGGGCATGGTCGTCCCCTATCGCCGCAACCAGGCGACCAGCAGCGCGGCCGAACCGGCGCCGCCGCTGATCCAGCTCCACACCGGCACCGTGCCCAGGTACCAACCATCCGGATGCAGTCCATAGAGCACGGCCGCGACCACCAGTAACCCGCTGCCGGTGATGGCGGTCACCACGCGGGTCTGCAGCTTGCGCAGGCTCAGGTCCAGGGCGAGCAGTTCGGGCGAGCGGATGTCGATCTGATGGCGGCCTTCCACCTGCTGCTTTAGCCAGCTGTGCACCAGGCGCGGCATGTCCGGCGCATGGGTCATGATCTCCGGCAACCGCTTGCCCAGTTCGCGCAGCACGCGGCGCGGGCTGTAACGCTCGCGCAGGATGCGCTCGAGCACCGGTCGCGCCACTGCCCAGATATCCAGCTTGGGGTCGAGTTGCCGGCCCACGCCTTCGATATTGAGCAGCGTTTTTTGCAGCAAGATCAGCTGCGGCTGCAGCGTCAACTCATAGCGCTGCGCCACGCGGAACAATTTGATCAGCACCTGCGCCAAGGAAATTTCCGACAGCGGCCGGGTGAAATACGGCTCGCATACCGAGCGCGCGGCCGCCTCCAGTTCGTCGATGCGCACGTTGCTGGGCATCCAGCCGGCCTCCACGTGCAACTCGGCCATGCGGCGGTAATCCTTGTGGAAGATCGCCATGAAGTTCTCGGCCAGGTAGTACTGATCTTCCTGCGAGAGCTGGCCCATGATGCCGAAATCTAACGCAATGAAGCGCGGATTGAGCCGGCGTTCCGGGTCCGAATCGACCCAGATGTTGCCGGCGTGCGCATCGGCATGGAAGAAGTTGTCGCGAAATACCTGGGTGTAGAACACGCGTACGCCCTTGGCCGCGAGCGCCTTGCGATCGATGCCCGCCGCATCGAGCTTGGCGATGTCGTCGGATGGAATGCCGTACACGCGCTCCAGCGTGAGCGCGCGCTCGGCGGTGTGCGACCAGATCACTTCCGGCACGTACAGATCGTCCGAGCCTTCCCAGAACCGGCGCAATACGCTGGCGTTGGCGCCTTCGCGCTGCAGGTCCAGTTCGGCGGCCAGCGTGCCTTCGATCTCGGCCACCACTTCACGCGGACGGATCTTGTCGGCACGCGGGTGGGTGCGCTCGACCAAAGTGGCCAGCGAGTGCAGCAACGCGATATCGGCATCGATCTGGCGTTCGATGTCCGGACGCAGCACCTTGACCACCACTTCGCGGCGCACGCCGTTGGCATCGGGCGGCAACGTGGCCGCATGCACCTGCGCGATCGACGCCGAGGCCAGCGGCACGGTATCGAAGCTGGCAAACGCCACGCTGACCGGCAGGCCGAGTGCGGCTTCGACGATCAGGCGCGCGGCCTGGCCATCGAACGGCTTGACCCGGTCCTGCAGCAAGGTGAGTTCTTCGGCCACGTCGGCCGGAATCAGATCGCGCCGGGTGGACAGAATCTGCCCGAACTTGACGAAGATCGGCCCCAGCTCCTGTAGCGCCAGGCGCAGCCGCGCACCGCGCGATTGCGCGGCGATTTCGGCGCTGGCACGCGGCACGAAGGGCTTGGCCAAACGCAACCAGCGCTCGGCCGGGGTGCCTTCCAGCAAGGCATCCAGGCGATAGCGCAGGATCACCCGGCCGATGCGGCTTGCCCGCAGGATCGCCTTCATGCCGTGCCTCCGCTCGCACGCAGGCGGCGCACGCGCGCGGCCAGCCGTTCGACGTCATCGCGTAGCTCGTCCACGTCGTCATGGAAAGCCTCGAGCTCGGCGCGCGGCACCACATCGCGCGATTCTTCGGTGACGAATTCGGCCGCGCTCTGCGCCAGATCCACCGCACTGCGACGTGCCTGCTGCAGCGCTGCGCGCACCGCGCCGGCGATCTGCACGCCCAGGATGTCGCCGAACACCGTAACGAACGGCAACTGCCAATCCGGGTCGAAGCGGCCGGCCAGTTGCTGCAGCTGGCGCGCCAGTTCGGCATCGCCGGAAACCTTGAGCCGACCGGCCGGCGCGCCGGCGCGACGTGCGTTGGCCAGCAGCGGCAGTTGCCCGAGCAAGCCGGCCAGGCTGCTGCGCACCGCCAGGTCAGGTTCCTGTGCCTGATCGACCGGGCCGACCAGCAACCGGCGCTCGTGCACGCGGATCTGCAGGGCCAGCGCGGGCGCCTCCAGGGTCAGCGCGATGCGCTGGCCTTCCAGCGGCAGCAGGGCGTCGCGGGTATCCGGGTCCAGCGCCAGCGCACGGTTGAGCGCTGCCTGCAGGGCCTGGCCGGCGAGCGGCTTGAGAGAATTGAAGAGTGATCCGGGCATGCCCGCATTCTACCGCCCCTGCATGTCGCAGCTGCCTGACGGCGGTGTGGCACGTGCGCCGGCTGTCGGTACGGCGGTCGTGCGGTCGTTGCGACGGCAGGTTGCCGGGCACCGCGGCGCATGGTCAGGCGCATCGGGCACGCCGGCGTTGTTCGCCATGGTTGGCTGCAGCACGACTTCCTTCAGCGCATACGCCACAGGCATCCTGTCCACTTCCAATGGCAGGAGCAGGCAATGCGCATGATTCGGGTCGGCCTCATCTTCGGTGGCAAATCGGCCGAGCACGAGGTCTCGTTGCAATCGGCGCGCAATATCCTGGATGCACTAGACCCGCAACGCTTCGAGCCGGTGCTGATCGGTATCGACAAGCAAGGCCAGTGGCACGTCAACGACCCCGACAGCTTCCTGCTGCATGCCGACGACCCGGCGCGCATTGCGCTGCATCGTAGCGGGCGCGGCGTAGCGCTGCTGCCGGGCGCGCAACAGCAGCAGGTGCGGCCGATCCAGCCGGAGCAGGCGCTGGCGCAGATCGATGTGGTGTTCCCTATCGTGCACGGCACCCTGGGCGAGGACGGCTCGCTGCAGGGGCTGCTGCGCATGGCCAACCTGCCCTTCGTGGGCTCCGGCGTACTGGGCTCGGCGGTCGCGATGGACAAGGACATGGCCAAGCGCGTGTTGCGCGATGCCGGGCTGGCGGTGGCGCCGTTCGTCTGCTTCAACCGCCACACCGCCGCGATGGCCGATGTAGAGGCGTTGATCGCGCAGTTTGGCTTGCCGCTGTTCGTCAAACCGGCCAACCAGGGCTCGTCGGTCGGCGTCAGCCAGGTGCGCAGCGCCGATCAGTTCGCCGCTGCACTCGCCTTGGCCTTGGCCTACGACTACAAGGTGTTGGTGGAAGCGGCCATTGCCGGGCGCGAAATCGAATGTGCCGTGTTGGGCAATGCCACACCCCAGGCCAGCGTCTGCGGCGAGGTGGTAGTGCACGACGCGTTCTATTCGTACCAGACCAAATACATCAGCGAACACGGCGCGGAGATCGTGATTCCGGCCGACATTGATGCGCGGACCCAGCAGCGCATCCAGCAAATCGCGGTGCAGGCTTACCAGGCGCTGGACTGTGCAGGCCTGGCGCGGGTGGATGTCTTCCTGTGCGCCGATGGACGCATCGTGATCAACGAGGTCAACACGCTGCCGGGCTTCACCCGCATCAGCATGTATCCGAAATTGTGGCAGGCAAGCGGGCTGGACTATCGCAGCCTGATCGCGCGGTTGATCGAGCTTGCACTAGAACGGCATGCCGACGATCAATTGCTGCGCAGTGCGGTCCAACTGCCTTGATGGCGCTGCCGCCGTTACATCGCATACAAGCGCGCGACCACGACCACGACGCCGCGCCTGGACTCGACAACGCACATTCAAAATCCGCGCATTTCCGGCCACAACGCACAGGGCCCGCATCCTTGCGGAAGCGGGCCCTGTGAGCGCCAACCGGCAGCGCCGCTGCCGTGACGTATCGCAGCTAAGCGTTATACCTTGCCGCGACGGAACATCGAGATCACTGCCAGGATCAGGAACACCACGAACAGGATCCAGGCGATGTTGGTCGCCGCACCGGCGATACCGCTAAAGCCCAGCACAGCAGCGATGATGGCGATGACGAAAAAGATGATGGCGTAATGCAGCATGGCAAGGTATCCAGAAGTTGTCGTGCCGAATCGGCGCAGACGTATCTTGTGGATATGCCGGTCTTTATCCGGTGATGGCGATGTCGTTGGAAGATGAGGATCGCAGCCGTTGCAGGCCTTCTTCAATGCTGATGCGCGGTACATAGCCGAAGTCGCGACGTGCCGGCTCCATGCTGTACCAATGCGGCGTACACAGCTGTTCCACCAGAAAACGCGTCAACGGCACCTCGCCTGGCAGACGCAACAGTGGCCATAGCGTTTCGCACACGGCGCCGATGCGGTAGGCGGTGTTGAACGACAGCGAGCGCGTGACTGCCGGCGCGTCCACCGCAGCCAGCAAACGATTGAGCAACTCGCGCATCGGCAGCGGTTCGCCATTGGAAATGAAGTACGCCTTGCCTGCGCAGGCAGCGCCCACGGCAAGGTGCTCGAACGCATCGAAATGCGCCTGCGCGGCGTTGTCGATGTACGTGCTGTCGACCAGGTTGCTGCCATCGCCGACCATGCGCAGCCGCCCGGCACGCGCACGCGCGGCCAGGCGCGGCAACAAGTGATTGTCGCCCGGCCCCCAGATCAGGCGCGGTCGCAGCGCCACTGTCGCCAACTGGGCATCGTTGGCCGCCAGCACTGCACGCTCGGCAATGGCCTTGGTTGCCGCGTAGGCGGCGCGCAGATTCTCGCCATACGGCACTTCATCGGCACCGAGTCCTTCCACCGGATTGGTGGCGCGATGGGTGACGCTGGGCGTGGAGGTATAGATCAACCGCGGCACGCCGTTGGCGCGACAGGCCTCGATCACGTTCTGCGTGCCCACCACATTGGCCTGGTGATAGCTGTCGTAACTGCCCCATGCGCCGGCCTTGGCGGCATTGTGGAACACCGCATCGATACCGGCGAAGGCATGCCGCACCGCCTGCGGGTCGGCCAGGTCGCCGCGGATCTGGCCCACGCCCAGGCGTTGCAGCACCGGGTAATCGCCGCGCTGGAAGCTCACCACCTCGTGCCCACGCGCGCGCAGGCCGCGGCACAACGCCTGGCCAAGAAAGCCGCCACCACCGGTCACCAATACCTTCATCGCACCACACCTCGCCTCTGAGGGACGACACCATAGCCGGCCACACCCGACTTGGCGATCTTGCGTCGACGCGCGGCCGTGCAGGCTGCCGTCGAGGGCCGCAGCGATCAACAGACACTGCACCTAATCCCTGGCGGGCGGGTGCGGTGATCGGAATCGACCACTTGCGCGCTGCAATTTACGAGTGCGCCATCCATACCCGCCTGACCACTAGGCGCTCCCTGTTGTCATCCGTTCTCATGCAGCTGCTGCGCTGCCCACACCGCCAGCGTTTCGCGGCCGATCTTGGCGTTGTGGCGGATGTCGACCGGAAAACCGGAGTGGCGCAGGAAACGCGCGATACCTGCGGTGTGCGGGCGGGCAGCGCCCAGCGCGCGCAGGTCGCTTTCCACCTGTGCGAACGCAGGAGCAGACACCCCCGGCTGCAACTCCACGCACAGCACCGGTTGCTGCTGTCCGGGCGCACCCACGCCCACTAGCGCGGTGCGCCGCACCTGCGGATGCACGTTGAACACCGGCTCCACCTGTTCGGTGTACAGCGGGCCGCTGGCGGTTTCCACGCGCTGGGTCTTGCGCCCACAGAACCACAAGCGTCCTTCGGCGTCGAAATATCCGACATCGCCCATGCGGTGCACGACGCGCTCGCTGCCATCGCTGCGGCGTTCGCGGATCTTGGCGATGCGCGTGGCCGCATCGCGGTTGAAATAGGTGTCGGTGGCGGTGGGGCCGGCAACGGTGATCTCGCCGACCTCACCGGTCGCCAGCACGCGCACGCCACTCCAATCGGCAATGGCCGCATCGTCAATCGCAATAATGCGCACCTCATTCGGCGCGACCACCTGGCCCACACAGGTGCCGGCACCAGCCTCGGTAGCGGCGCGCGTGGCATCCAGGGTGCGCCCTTCGATCGCGGCCACCGGCAGGCACTCGGTGGCGCCGTAAGGGGTCCAGAACTGCGCATCGGCCGGCAGCAGCGCGCGGATCTTCGCCACCACATCCGGCGGCACCGGCGCACCGGCCGACGTGACCAGGCGCACGTTGGGAAGCGGCTGCCCATCGTCGGCCAGCACGCGCATCAGGGCCGGCGAACCGAACAACTGGGTGATACCGAAGCGCGCGATCGCATCATGCAACTTGCGCGGGTCGGCACTGCCCGGGCGCGTCGGGTCCATGTCCGGAATCACCGAGGTCAGTCCCAACGCCGGATCGAACAAGGCAAATGGCGGAAACGTCGGCAGATCCACCCCGCCGGGCTGCATGTTGAACGCATTGCGCAGCAATTCGATCTGGCCGACGAAATGCCGGTGGCGATACACCACACCCTTGGGCACACCGGTCGAGCCACTGGTAAACAGGATCGCCGCCACATCGTCGGGCGCGGTGTCGGCCAGTTGGCTGCCTGCGCCGGCACCATCGCGCTCCACGCGCGCCAGCGTCACCCCGCCCCAGCCATAACGTCCGCCGACGGTGACGATCTGTTTGGCAGAGCGCGCCCAGCGCAGCAAACGGCGCGCCAGCTGCGCCAGCGCAATGCCGATAAATGCCTGCGGCTGCGCTTCGTCCAGGCACTGCTTGAGCGCACGCTTGTCGATCCCCGGATCCACCAGCACCGGCACCGCGCCAGCCTTGAACAAGGCGAACATCAGCAGGAAGAATTCCGGCGACGGCCGCACCATCACCACCGCACGCGCGCCGCGCCCGATGCCGCGGCGTGCCAGCCCGGCGGCGATCGCATCGCTGCGCGCATCCAGCTCGGCATAGCTCAAGGTCAGATCGTAGGCGGCAAACCCGTTGGCGCCGCGAGCGCCCGGGCAACGGATGGCGATCTGGTCGGGGCGCTCGCGCGCCAGTTGCGGAAGGGTGGCCGCGATATTGCAGAGGGTCGTCATCTGCGCATTATCACCCATGCGCCAATGACGCCGGCCGCTGCAGCCTGCCTGAAGGCGACGCACGGCGCGGGCGCAAGCGCGGCTCATCATCGCCTGACGCCATGACGCATCGATGCGCGGCAGTACCCGACCCAATCGCCGCAACGCGTTCGCAGCGCATGCCTGGGTGCGCGACACGCGTGGAGCGCCGCCCACCCAGGCATGGCGGCGCGCATCTGAATCGCTAACCGGTCACCGCGGCACGCTACTTGTATCGCGGCGCGGTTCGGTCAAAATGCCGCGCTTCCCACGCGATTTCGCCGCGCCAGGCCCGGCACTCCATGGCACACCCCTGCCTTACCTGCGGCGCCTGCTGCGCCTATTTCCGCGTCAGTTTCCATTGGAGCGAAGCCGATCCTGCATTGGGCGGCAGGGTGCCGATCGAGCTGACCGACGCCCTACGCACGCATGAGCGGGTGATGCGCGGCACCTCGCAGTCGCAACCGCGCTGCATCGCGCTGGATGCAGACATCGGGCGCTACAGCCGCTGCAGCATCCACGACCGCCGCCCCTCGTCCTGCGCGGCCGTGCCGGCCTCGCTGGAATTCGGGCAGCGCAGTGCGCAATGCGATAAAGCGCGTTTGGCGCACGGCCTGCACGCACTGACCGATGCCGATTGGGTTGGCGTGGACGACGCACAACGCAACCCGCTGCCGCCGATGTAACGCTATAGCGCAGCACCTTGTGTCGTGCTCGCAACCGCGTCGGCAGGCATCTGGCCGGGATGACCGATGCGCTGCATCGGATTTGGATGCAGTCATTCCAGTCATTGCGTGCAGTGAGCTGACGCGTGGCCGCACGCTGCTGCCGGCGCAATGCGCTAGAGCGGATTGCGCTCCAGAAACGCGCGAATCGCCGGCACCAACACCTCATGCTTGTCTTCCAGCACATAGTGATTGGCATCGTCGAATGCTGTCACTTCGGCCTGCGGCAGTGCCTTGCGAAAGCCGGCCAGGAAGTGCTTGTCGAAACAGATGTCGCGCAGGCCCCAGGCAATGAAGGCCGGGCGATCGGCGAACGAAGGCAGCGCCTGCGCCGAGCGCTCCAGCAGCGACCAACCCTTGTCGGCCGGCGACAGCGGAATATCCTGCATGAAGCGGATGGTGGAGATGCGATTGCGCCAGTTGTTGTACGGCGCCACATACGCACGGCGAACATCCGACGGCATCGGCCGCGACACGCCCAACCATGAAGCGCCGGACGAGAACGCATTGAACGTGCGGATGAACCACTCGCCCAGCCGCCAGTGCCGGCCCATCGCAATCTGCCACGGCATCGGCTTTTCCGCCGGCAGCGGGAACGCTGCGGTGTTGGTGATGACCAGCCGCTTGACCTGGGCGTGATGCGACAACGCCCAGCCGAACCCGATCATGCCGCCCCAATCGTGCACTGCCAGCGTCACCGGCCCGGTGATGCCCAGATGTCGCAACAACGTATCCAGATCGTCCACGCGCGATTGCAGCGTGTAGTCATAACGCGGCTGCGCGTCGGGCGCATCGTCCGGCTTGTCGGACAGCCCCATGCCGATGTGATCGGGCACGATGCAGCGGTAGCGATCGGACAGGCCGCTCACCAGATGCCGCCACAAATAACTCCACGACGGATTGCCGTGCAGCATGACAACCACCTCGCCATCGCGCGGGCCTTCGTCCAGATACGACATCGCAACGCCGGGGCGCACTTCAAGGCGCTTGGGGGTAAAGGGGTAGCCGGGGTAATTCATGCAAAAACGCGTCCGATTCAGTTCGAGTAATTTCGCGCGGTGCAGGTGCTGCCCTGTACCGCACACAAGTGCAGATTACGTTGATTGTCACGATGCGTCCGGGCCAAGGCACGCCACCCGTAGCGGAGATTTCAATAGATCCCAAGCGTCACTCGGCTTGCCTCGCATGCCCCCGATACGGCGGCAGTTGATGCTCGTCGCTGGACAGCAGCTGTAGAAATGCCGGATGTAGGAACAGTTTTTCTTTGCCTAAACGCTGCTCTTTCAAGACACCGATATCTACCAGTTCCTTGAGGTGACGTGCAGCGGTTTGCCTGGTCACGCCCAGCACCTCTACAACATTTTGGATGCGGCAATACGGCTGATTGAAGATCACATCGACAAGCTCGCGGCTGTAGGCCTTCGGTGCGAGGCTGCGGACGTGATCTTGTGCCTGTGCCTCCAAGCCGCGAATCGCCTGGATTTTGGCTGTTGTCCATGCAGCAGTCTCAGCGACGGCAGCGAGCATGTAATGAATCCACTCGGCCCAGTGTCCATGCCGCGTCACGTCCAGCAGCAAGCGGTAGTAGTCGCTGCGATGTCGAATGATGTAGCGCGACAGATACAGCACCGGTACATCGAGTAATCCTTGTTCGATCAGCATCAGCAGATTCAACACCCGCCCTGTGCGACCGTTACCATCGGTAAATGGGTGGATTGCTTCGAATTGATAATGCGCAACCGCCATCCGGATCAATGGATCGACATCGGTGTGTTCGTGGATGAAGCGCTCCCAGTTCGCGAGTTTGTCGCGTAGCAGCGTTTCACCCACTGGCGGGGTATAAATGATCTGCTGGATCTGATCGTTAGCCAGCGCAGTACCAGGCACGCGACGAATCTGCATCTGCACCGCTTTGATACGACTGCACACGACAATTGCGGTTTCGGTACACAGCGGCCGCTGTCTGAGCGATTGAAAGCCTTCGTACAGCGCACTGCGGTAACGCAGGGCTTCTTTGGTCGCGGGATTTTGGGCGCGCTCTTGGTCGTCTGCGTAGCGAAATAAATCGTCAGTGGTCGTGACGATGTTTTCGATCTCCGAGCTGGCCTGCGCTTCCAGGACCGGAATCGTATTGATCAACACGGCCGGGTTGGGTAACAACGCGGTGGCCTGTTTCAGTTCGGCCAGGGCGGTGCGTGCGACGATGCAAGCCTTGAGCAGGCTGCGGGTTTCTATATCTCCCGCCGGCGGTAGCGGCGGGAGAGCATTGTGGGGTTGACCCGGGTCGAAAGCGGGTGGTTCATCCATGGCACCTGCTCATGTTGCGAGAACGAACATGATGCAAGAACGCGTTCTAAAAATCCATTTTTTTTAACGCGTCTTTCCGTGCATCACCAAACCACTTCGGCCATCGAGCAGTTCAAGCCCGAGCCAATGCCCAGCAGCGCGATGCGGTCGCCCTTCTTCAGGCGGCCCAGTTCCTTGAGCTTGCTCAGCACGATCGGCACCGAGGCCGGGCCGATGTTGCCGTGCTCGCCGAAGATGGTCATGACCTTGGCCGGGTCGATGCCGAACGACTTCACGAAGGCGGCGGTGTGCGGGCGGCTGACCTGGTGGATGACGAACTGGTCCAGCTCCTCCACCGCCCAGCCCAGCACCTGCCTGGCGGCCATGAAGGTCTTCTGGGCCAGCTTGATCCCTTCGATCAGCAACAGCCGGGTGTCGGTGACCATGCGGTCCAGGTTGCCCCGGCACAGCTTGTTCCACTCGGTGGCCGAACGGGTCACGCCGCCCTTGTAGCGCGGCGCGTCGGGCACCAGCTCGGTGCGCGCCATCACCATGGCTGCTGCACCGCAGCCCAGGGTCAGCGCGGCAAGTTCGTTGCGGAACTCCTCCTCGGTGACATCCGGCGAGGTCATGCGCTCAAGGGTCTTTTCGTACACCAGGTTGGCAGTCTCGCCATCCACCACCAACGCATAGTCGATCTCGCCGCGCTCAAGCATGCGTGCGGCGATGTCCATGCCATTGATGAAGGCCAGGCAGGCGTTGGCCACGTCGAAGGTGACGCAGTGGTCGCCCACGCCCAGGTTGCCGGACACGATGGACGCCGTGGACGGCTCCAGGTAATCGCGGCTCACCGAGGTGTTGACCAGCAAGCCGATCTTCTCGATGCCGATACCGGCATCGATCAGCGCCTTGCGCGCGGCCTGGGTGGCGGCGTCCGATGCCTGGACATCCTGGTCCCACAAGCGCCGTGCATGGATACCGGCAACGTCGCCCAACACGTCGGTCTTGATTCCGAGGCGGTCGTAGGTCGGTTGCAGGCGTTCGTTGATTTCCTTGGAAGTCAGCGTGTGCGGCGCATCAACATGCGCCAGTCCCGCGATGGAGACATTCTGGAAGAGCATCGAAGTAGCGCCATGGCGTCAGGCGAGGGGGCGCTAGTCTAGCCGCTGGCTGGTTTTACCGCATCTTTACAATTGAATCGCCTGCGCCCCAGCCCAACGGTTCAGCGCGGGGGGCAGCGGAAGGCGTTGAAACGCTGGCTGCCGTCGGCCGGCTGGCCTTGCGCCTGCACCGCATTGGCGTTGGCGCCGGGGGCCTCGTTGCGCGCCAGCGTTTCCAGTTCTTCCTGCACGCGCAGCGGGTTGCGGTTATAGAAGCCGACCTTGCTCTTGACCGTCACCACCACTTCGCCCTGCTGCTGACACCCCGCTGGCACAGGGCCTGCGGGCAGCACCCGCACACTTTTGCCGCTTTGTTCGATCGGCACCCAGGTGCACGCCGCAGTGGTGGTGGCAACCAGAACAGACAGCATCAGCACGCGCATAAGTCATCACACCTGTGGGGAAAGCCGGATTGTGCCGCAGTTGCGTGCTGGCGATCCGGCGCGCGGTGGCACCCGCCATCCACCCATTCAGCGCACCGAACCGCCTTGCCTTGAGCGTGCATACCCGTTTGGGCGCGGTGTCCGCCGTCCTGCAGCGCGTCCGGGTGTCCGGACGCGGACACTCTTACGCGGCTGAAAACCCTTTAAAAACAATGGCCTTTTGTTGGCACACCGTTTGCTCCCCTGTATCTCGCAACCGCCGACAACCACTGAAACTGACTTTTCGCTGAACAAAATAAAAAGCCACGCGAAAGTTCTTGTGCATACCGAAACGGTGTACTACCTTACTACCACACCACTGATTAACAACACCAAGAGACCCCGCCATGAAGACCCAAACCCTGCGCATCGCCCTCTCCACCGCCCTGTTCGCTGGCGCCACCCTGGCCGGATTTGCCCAGGCCGCGAGCCTGACCACCCTGGACACCGTCCAGGTTCGCCCGGCCGCCGACCAGATCGCCCAGCAGACACTGGAGCGCAACAGCGCCATTCGCACCCTGACCGCCGTGCAAGTGCGTCCCTCGGCCGAGCAAGTGGCCGCGCTGGCCGCCGAACAGGCCGGCCCGCGCATCGTCACCTTGGCGGCGGTGCAGGTGCGCCCTTCGGCTGAACAGCGTGCCGACCTGGTGGTGCGCAGCGCCGCCGCCAGCGCGCAGAGCGCCTCCAGCCAGGCAGCTGGCGCCATCGGTGCACTGATGGGCCAGGTCATCGTGAACCTGCCGACGCCGCAGCTGCAGCCCTCGCCGGCCGAACCGGAAGCGCTGGTCAACGCCGCCATCAGCCTTTAAGCACGCGCGCAGCTACACTTGCGCGCATGCCAGCACCTGTCCTCGACGTCATCCTGTTTCAGCCTGAAATTCCGCCCAATACGGGCAATGTGATTCGCTTGTGCGCCAATACCGGCGCGCGCCTGCACCTGATCGAGCCGCTCGGCTTCGACCTCAGCGACAAGCAGCTCAAGCGCGCCGGCCTGGACTACCACGAATACGCGCCGTTGCAGGTGCACACCGACCTGCCCAGCGCCCTGGCCGCGATCGCGCCCAAGCGCGTCTTCGCACTGAGCACCCGCAGTACGGTGCGCTACGACACACCGCAGTTCGCCGATGGCGATGCGTTTTTATTTGGTCCGGAAACCCGCGGCCTGCCGGCCGAGGTGCTGGAGTCAATTCCGCCGCAGCACCGGCTCCGTTTGCCGATGCGCCCGGACAACCGCAGCCTCAACCTGTCCAACACCGTTGCGGTGATGGTGTTCGAAGCCTGGCGGCAATGGAATTTCGCTGGCGGACAGTAACCAGGCGATAGCCGGGACTGTACGCAACGGCATGCGCCTGCGTGCCTGCTGGCAAGACCGCGTCGCCGGACGCGCGATGAGATGGTGGCTATCGCACCTGATCTCTCACCAGGACGCGGCATCTGTGGTGGTGGCTATCGTTGGACAGCGACAGACACTGCATCGATCCGGACCAACGAGGCGATGATGTGCGCCGCGTCATCTGCGCGCATGCCAGGCCTGCCGGCCGACAGGACACGCCCCTGGTCAGACCGCACTTGCTCGTCCCGTCAGCGCAGCGCGATCGATAACGCGCAAGCCGCGACGGACAGCGATCGGTCGCTCCGCTTGCGCGCGCCCTGCGCACCGGTCACAGCACTGTCTCGGCCTGCATGGAAGCCGCTGCCTGCAACATGCCGCGACAGCCGGCCCACAACGCCACTGCCAGCAGCGCGATCGCACCCAAGGTCAGAAACGCGATGCGGTAACCGAAGGCATGCGCCAACCAGCCACCAAAGGCCGGACTCAGTGCCGCACCGACGCCCTGCACGGTCATCACCGCGCCCTGGCCGACATTCACGCGCCCGGTGCCTTGCAACAACCGCGCGACCAGTGCCGGCACCACCACGCTTTGCAAGCCGGCGCCGAGCCCATCGAGGATCTGCACCGGAAACACGCCCCAGCCGTGAATCACCGAGGCCGCCACCAAGGCGCGCAACGGCAGGGCCATGAACGCCACCAGCAGCACCCACCAGTGCCCATGCACGCGTATCCAGCGCATCGCCAGCAGCGCGACCACCACCATCGTGGCCTGTGCCACCACGATGGTGGTGGCCGTCAATGCACTCGGGTCGCCGGCGTGCGCCGCCACGATCGCCATGCCGTACAGCGGCAGCATCGCCGCATTGCCCAGATGGAACAGCCCCAAGGTCGCCGCCAGCAGCGCCAGCGGGCGGCAGGTCAGCAGCACACGCCAACCGCTCAACGCATCCCCACCGTTGTTGCTTGCCAGACCGCGTGCTGCGCGGTGGTCGATGGCCGCAGCCGGAATCGCCAGCACCGCCACCAGCGCCAGGGCGCCGAAAAAGGCGGTCAGCAGGAACACGGCGGCGAAGCCATAGCGCCATCCCAACCAGCCGGCCAGCACCGCGGCCAGCACGTTGCCGGCATGGTTGGCCACCTGGTTGCGCGCCAGCTGATGGTCGAAACCGTGCGCGTGCACCAGCCCCAACGTAATGCCCGTCAATGCCGGGCCAATGCCGGCCGCTGCCAACGCCGAGGCGATCTGGGCGGCGACCACGCCCGAAGAGGTGGGCTGCAGCCAGATCAAGGCGGTGGCAAGCAGGATCGCCAGGCAACCGATGACCACCACGGCGCGTTTGCGCCGGGTGGCATCGACCAGCGCGCCGGCCGGTGTGGTGGCGAGCATGCCGGCAATGCCGCCCACGCTCATCACCGTGCCGATCGCCGCCACCGACCAGCCTTTGGATTGCAAAAACACGCTGAGGAACGGCCCCAGCCCGTCCTGCACATCGGCCACGCTGAAATGCAGTGCTTCCAGCGCGCGTGTCCCACGGGGCCTGTCCTTGGTCACCGGCATGGCACCGCTCCGCTGCGAGCGCGCACGAAGGCGCACGTGGCAGACCACGGGGCGGGCATCTCAGTGGCGCGCGGTGGCCGCATGTCCGGCTCCTAGTGTTTGGGCTTGGGCTTGGGTTTATGCGCAGGGCCGTGCGGTGGATGCTCGATCTGCTTCAGCGTCGCCGCCTTGCCACCCAAGGCATGGGCATGGATCAGCACACCGTGCGGCGTGGCCTTGGTCTCGCCTTCGGCCACCAGTGGCTTGCCGACCACCAGCTGCTTGGCGAAGTCGCCACCGGCATGCGGCGGAAACCGCACCGTGACCGCATCGTCCAGCAGCACGCCATGCACCTGCCCATGCGGACCATGCAGCAACCGGGTGATGGTGCCGCTGTGCTGGGCCACTTCCGGCTTGGGCGGTTTGGGTTTGGGCTTGGCATGCGGCCCATGCGGGCCTTCATCGAGGATGCGCTTGCCGCCTTCCGGATCGATTGCCAGCGCCACCAGCATCTCCACGTCGCGCGGCTTGAGGCCACGTACGGTGAGCGCGCTACCAGGCTTGAGCGCCTTCAGCAGCGCCTCGGACAGATGCGGCGGGGTGTGCACTTCGGTGCCATCAGTGAGCAGCAGGCCGTCGATATCGGCCTTGGGGTTGAGCAGGAAACGCGCCAGGGTGCCGCGGGTGGCGGGGAGGAAATCAGGGTCGACCCAATGCATGGTGTTACTCCGAAAAAGGACCGGCATTGCCGGTCAAGCCGCTGGCCACGCGGCTGCGTGACCAGCGGAGGAAACCAATGAAGAAAACCGGAGCGGTACGACTCAACGGCCGGCCGGCGGAACCGGCGCGCCCGGCGGCGGTGGCGGCAGCGGGCCGTCCGGACGCGGCGCGGTGAACAGCGCACGCAGCGAGGAGCGATCACGCCCCAGCTGGGTCGCCTCGATCGCACGGCCGTCCGGGGTGGCCACACCGAAGCCGCTGGCGCTCAGCGGCTCGCCCACGCGCAGCAGATCGGCAAACTGCAGCGCCAGATGCGGTGGCATCCGCACCACCGTGCCATCGCTGACCAGCGCACCATTGACCTCGCCGGCAGGCCCATAGACCAGGCGCTGGATCGTGCCATCGGACTGCAACGGGGTCAGCTGGCCGGGGGTCGGCGGCGGCGGCGGGGCGGCGCCGAAGGTGGGCGGACGGTCGACCACCTCGCGGCCGCTACGGCCGGAGCGGATCGAACTGACCTGCAGCACCGGCAGATTGCCCAGGCGGAAGCCCTTGACGACGACACTGTCGCCGGCCCGTACGGCTGCCTTCACCTCGCTGGACAGATGCGGTGGAAACCCGACCTGGGTGCCGTCGCGCAGCCACAGTCCGTCGACCTCGCCATTGGGGTTGAGCAGGAAGCGCTCGACGGTACCGCTCACGCTCACCGGTGTGGCGGCGACCGGGGTCGGCGGGGCTGGCGGACCGCCGATCGGGCCATTGGGCGCCGGCGGCGGCGGCGGGGCGGCCACTTGTGCGGCGGCGGCGCCGATGGTGCAGGCCAGGGCAATTGCAAGAACAGTCTGACGCATCATGGGGATGTCTCCTGCGCGGCGGGACGGGGCCGCGTACCAGAGACAAAGCAGCAATCGTGCCAACCAATAACTGATTGTTTTGAAAGAGCTTTATTTGCTCTGCAGCCGGACGGAGACGTCTGCATTTCATCCACCCTGTCCGGTTTGGGGACACCTGTCCCGCAGCCTGCGATCGATGTGCGCGCAAGTGTCACAGGCCGTATTCCTCCAGCTTGCGATAGAGCAGCTGCCGGTGGATCCCCAGCCGGCGCGCGGCCTCGGCGCGATTGCCCTGGCTGTGTTCCAGCGCCGACCGGATCATCTGCGTTTCCAGCCGCGCCACGGCCTCGGGCAGGGTCCCGGTCACCACCGATGGCTCCTGCGGCGGCAACTCGCCCGCCTCGCCCAGCGCTTCATCCAGATCCGCCGCATCGATGCTGGCGCCACGCACCAAGACCTGGCTGCGCTGCATGACATTGCGCAATTCGCGCACGTTGCCAGGCCAGCGGTGCGCGAGCAGTCGCTCCTGCGCGGCCGGCGACAGGCTCTGCGCACGCGCTGCATCGGCGCTCAGGAAGTGCTGCGCCAGCAGCAGGATGTCCTGGCCACGCTCGCGCAATGGCGGCAATTCGATCGGCACCACATTGAGGCGGTAACGCAGGTCGCTCCGAAAGCGTCCGTCGGCCACGCAGGCCGCCAGGTCGCGATGGGTGGCGGCCAGCACCCGCACATCCACCTTCTGCGGGCCGCCACCCAGTGGCGTCACCTCGCCTTCCTGCAGGAAACGCAGCAGCTTGGCCTGCATCGGCAATGGCATGTCGCCGATTTCGTCCAGAAACAACGTGCCGCCATCGGCTTCGCGAATCAGCCCGCGTCGGTCGCTGCTGGCGCCGGAAAACGCCCCCTTGCGATGGCCGAATAGCTCGCTCTCCATCAAGTCCAGCGGAATGGCCGCGCAGTTGACTGCGACAAATGGTGCATTGGCGCGCGGGCTGGCGCGATGCAGTGCGCGTGCGGCCAATTCCTTGCCGGTGCCGGTTTCCCCGGTGATCAGCACCGGCAGATCGGACGCCGCTGCCAGCCCGATGCGCTTGTGCACGGTGCGCATCGCCGGGCTGTGGCCGACCAGTGCATCCTCATCCTCGACCGGCGCAGGCGAGCTGTCTGTCGCTGCAGCCTGCGCATCGGCACGACTGAGCAGCGCGCGCTCCACCACCTCCACGATATCGGCACGGCCGACCGGCTTGACCAGATGATCGAAGGCGCCCAGCGTCATCGCCTCGATCGTGTTGCCGCTGGACACATGGGCGGTCAGCATCACCAGCGGCACCTGACGCGCCTGCGCATCGTCCAGGCGCGCACGCAGCACCGCGATGCCGTCCATGCCCGGCATGCGGAAATCCACGAACGCCATGTCGATGCCGCCTTCGCTCAGCCGCGCCAGCCCGTCCGGCCCGTTCCCGGCGGCGACCACCGTATGCCCGAGCGAGCGCAAGGTGGCCTGCAAGGTGGTGCGAAACGCCGCGTCGTCGTCGATGATCAGGATGCGCGCCATGGCAACTCCAGGATGAAATGGGTCAGCCCGTCGGCATGTGCGTAGCGCGCGTGCCCGCCATGCGCACGCGCGATCTCGCGCACCAGCGCCAGCCCCAGGCCATTGCCGTCGGCGCGGCCACTGACGAACGGTTCGAACAGGTGCGCAGCGATCGGTTCTGCGATCGGCGCGCCACGGTTGCAGACCTGCAGCTGCAACATGCCCTCCACTGCTGCCGCCTGCAGCGTGACCTCGCTGCCTGGATCGGCGTGCTGCGCAGCATTGCGCAGCAGGTTGTGCACGGCGCGCCCCAGTTGCTGCGGATCCAGGGTCCAGCGCAACGGCGCGGCCGGCAGCAGCAGGCGGGGCGGCGGCGTGCCCGGCGGTAATGGGCTGTGTTCCAGCAGCGTCGCCAGCCAGTCCTGCACGACCACCGTCTCCAGTTGCAGACGAATCGGCTGCACCATGCCGAGCAGACTCTCGACCACGCCATCCAGGCGACGAATCTGCCCCAGCATCAACTCGCCATGCGCCGCATCGTCCGGCGTCGCATCGCGGCGCGCGATCTCGTTTTCCAGCGCCAACCGCATCGTGGCGATCGGGTTGCGGATCTCATGCGCCACCGTGGCCGTCATGCGCCCCAGTGCGGCAAGCCGTTCGTGCCGCGACAGCTCGTCGGCCAACCGGCGCGTCTGCGCCAGCGCCTGCGCGTTGCGCTGCGCATAGTCGTTGACCGCCGCGCCCAGGCGGTCCAGTTCCGGCGTACCGGTCGGCGGAATGTGCGGCATCTCGGTGTCGGCCGCCAGCGCCTGCTGGATCCGCTGCAGGCGCTGGCTCCAGCGCCGCACCAGCACGCCCAGCGCAATGGCCGATATCGCCACCATCGCGAAGATCAGCAGCATGCCAACGACCAACGGCCGCCACGCGTCGGCCTTGCTGGCCGGCACCCGCGTCATCGTCCATGCCGCGCTGCCGGATGCCAACGGACAGGCGCTGATCAGCAGCACCTCGCGGCGACCGTCGCGACGGTATTGCGCCGCCTGCCTTGTCGTCACGCTCTGCTGCGCCGTGTTGACGATGTTGGCCCACTCCGCGGCGGGAATATCGGTCTTGTGATCGCTGCCGTCGTAGGTCGGGTAGGCATAGGCAACAAAGCCCTTGTGCAGGTCCCAGACACCGCCCTCGACGCCTGGCGCATCGGCCAGCACCAACTGCACCACCACCGCTGCCAGGCCTGCGCCATCGTCGCCGCGACGCGCCGCCTCGCTTGCCCCGGCATAGCGTTGCACGATGCGCGCGCATTGCCCGCCCAATTGCTGGCGCGCCTCTTCCAGCCGCACACCCTCGGTCTGCCGATACAGGCCGTACAACATCGTGGCCACGCCCACACAGGCGGCCACGATCACCATCCAGATCAGCAACAGTTGCCGGAGCAGCGAACGGGGCATGGACGAAGCGGCCTGAAGAGGACAGCCAGTGTGCGTGAGTGCAACTGAATTAACGCAGGTTGGTCTTCACCAACTCGATGACCTCATCGCCACGCCCGCTCATCACTGCCTTGAGCAGATACAGGCCCATACCCTTGGCCTGTTCGAGTTTGATCGCCGGCGGCACCGCCAGCTCCTGCGTGGCGATGCGCACATCCACCAGCGCCGGACCCGAATGCGCGAAGGCTTGGCGCAATGCACGCTCCAGTTGCGACGACTCATCGACACGGATGCCGAGGATGCCCATCGCGTTGCTCATCGCCGCGAAATCCGGATTGCGCAGCTCGGTACCGGTATCCAGGTAACCGGCAGCCTTCATCTCCATCGCCACAAATCCCAGCGAAGCGTTGTTGAACACCACCACCTTCACCGGCAGATTCAATTGCGCCAGCGAGATGAAATCGCCCATCAGCATCGCAAAGCCACCATCGCCCGATAGCGAAATGACTTGCCGACCGGGAAATGCTGCTTGCGCACCAAGCGCCTGCGGCATTGCGTTGGCCATCGAACCGTGATTGAACGACCCCAGCAAGCGACGCTTGCCGTTCATGCGCAGGTAGCGGGCGGCCCACACCGTGGGCGTGCCGACATCGCAGGTGAACACTGCATCCTGATCGGCAATCTGGCTGATCAGCCGGGTCACGAACTGCGGGTGCAGCGGCTGCCCGGGATCTGCCGGCACCGCCAGATCGTCCAGCCCTTCGCGCGCCTTGCGGTAGTGCGCAAGCGACTTTTCCAGAAACCCGCGTTCTTCGCGGCGCTGCAGCTGCGGCAGCAATGCTGCAATGGTTTCGCCCACATCGGCGGCAATGCCCAGCTGCAACGGCGTGCGCCGACCGAGCGCGCTTGGGTCGCGATCCACCTGCACGATGGTCGCGTCCTTCGGGTAGAACTGCCGGTACGGAAAATCCGTGCCCAGCATGAGCAAGGTGTCGCAATTGAGCATGGCGTGATAACCGGAACTGAAACCGATCAGGCCGGTCATGCCGACATCGAACGGGTTGTCCCACTCCACGTATTCCTTGCCACGTAGCGCATGCACCACCGGCGCACCCAACGTGTCGGCCAACGCCACGACTGCGTCATGCGCGCCGGCACAGCCACTGCCGCACAACAGCGTCACCGCCTTGCTCTGCTGCAGCAGCTCGGCCAATTGCCGCACATCCTCGGCGGCAGGCAGCATCCGCGGCTGACGCAGCGCCGGCCACGCACTGGAGACATGCTTGTCCACCTCCAGCAGCGCGATATCGCCGGGAATCACCACCACCGCCACGCCTTGCTGCAGGATGGCCGTGCGCATCGCCCGATGCAGCACTTCCGGCAATTGCGCCGGGTTGGTCACCAACTCCACGAAGTGACTGCACTCGCGAAACAGCTCCTGCGGGTGGGTCTCCTGAAAATAGCTCAGCCCGATCTCGGACGACGGAATATGCGCGGCAATCGCCAGTACCGGCTGGCGGCTGCGATGGCAATCGAACAGCCCGTTGATCAGATGCAGATTGCCCGGCCCGCAACTGCCCGCACACACCGCCAGCTGGCCGGTCACCGCCGCCTCGGCACCTGCGGCGAACGCGGCCACTTCTTCGTGCCGCACATGCATCCACGCGATGGTCTGCATCTCGCGCAAGGCATCGGTCAAGCCGTTGAGGCTGTCGCCGGTCACGCCCCAGATCCGCTCGACCCCGGCGCTCTGCAGCGTCTCGGCCAGAAAGCGCGCCAACGTTTTTTTCTTCGCCACGATGCAGCTCCACAGGTGTGTTCAACAGGCGTGCAATGCTCCCAGCGGCGGTGTCAGTGCAATGTGCTGGTGGAGCGCGCGCGCGTAAAACGTTGGAAACCAGGCGATCTGCCGCGTTTGTGTACACATGCCTCACGTCGGCGCCATGTAAGCGCTAGAGCATCACGTTTTGCACGTGCTGTACGCGCATCTGCACGCTACACAAGAAAGCGCAGCTGAATCTGGCGCGATGATTCATCAACTGGTCAGTCCAAAATTCATGTCGCGTTCCATCGAATAACGGAGAATTTACATCTCGGCAGCGAACGGCATCCGCCTCAGCGCCGGTCCAATCAAATAAGTACAGGTATCCCGATCATGAAGACTTCTTTGCTGGCCCTCGGCCTTCTCGCAGCTCTGCCGTTTGCGGCTTCGGCTGCTGAAAACCTCTCCTACAACTTCGTCGAAGGCGACTACGTGCGCACGCCGACCGAAGGTCGCGATGCAGACGGCTGGGGCGTGAAGGCCTCCTACGCCATCGCTCCGAATTTCCACGTGTTCGGCGATTACAGCAAGCAGAATGCTGACGACAACAACAACGTGTTCGAAAACACCGACTCGGACTTCCAGCAGTGGGGCGTCGGCGTGGGCTTCAACCACGAAATCGCCACGAGCACCGACTTCGTTGCGCGCGTTGCCTACCGCAAGCTGGACCTGGACACCCCGAACATCAACTTCGACGGCTACAGCGTTGAAGCCGGTCTGCGTAACGCCTTCGGCGAGCACTTCGAAGTCTATGCCCTGGCTGGCTACGAAGATTTCTCCAAGAAGCGTGGCATCGACATCGGCGACAACTTCTACGGCCGCCTTGGCGCCCAGGTGAAGTTGAACCAGAACTGGGGCATCAACGGCGACATCCGTATGGATGGCGACGGCAACAAGGAATGGTCGGTCGGCCCGCGCTTCAGCTGGTAAGCCGCACGTTTGACTGCAGCGCGCTCTCTCTCCCGCGTTGCACTGGAAGCCCGGTCCCCCGACCGGGCTTCTTTCTTTTGGGCGATCGGTTGGCGGTTTGGACATGCACGTCACGATGCGCGTCACTTCGCACAGGAAACTCGCCAACGTTGCATCTGCGTCACGAGGGTGGGCCGTGCTCGCGTTGGGTGCCCCAACGACCTGGCGCCCGATCCGCCAAAGCCGTGCTTGCGCCGCGCGGCAAGCGGCCAAACAAACGCGCCCGGTACGCCGGGCGTTGTGTTGTGCATTTTCGCATTGGATGCCAAGGCGCTACCGGTCTTGGCGCGGCGAACAAGACGGAGCGAGCAATCATCCGGGGGCGTGGACAGCGCGCGGAACCGTCATGCAAGGGTGGCGCACGAGGATTCTAAGCACCGGCCCACGCACGACTGGCAGTAAGCGCAGCGGTTTGTCGGCTGTTCTCAGGTAAACAAGGTCTGCGGGTACTCTGGCTTGCGCTCGCGTGCCAGCAGTTCCTTCAGGCCTGCTTCCGGAGTGATTTCACCGTGTAATACCGCACGCACGGCATTGGAGATCGGCAGTTCGATGCCGTGGTGTTCGGCCTGACGCATGACCTCATCGGCCGTCTGCACCGATTCGACCACCTGGCCGATCTCGCGGATCGCATCGTCCAAGCTCTGCCCGCGCCCCAGGGCCAGACCGAGGCGCCGGTTGCGCGACAGATCGCCGGTGCAGGTAAGCACCAGATCGCCCAATCCGGCCAGGCCCATCAGGGTCTCCGGACGTGCGCCGATCACCGCCGCCAGACGCAGCATCTCGTTCAAGCCACGCGTGATCAGACCGGCCCGTGCATTGAGACCAAGCTGCATGCCGTCGGCCACGCCGGTGGCCACCGCCAGCACGTTCTTCATCGCCCCGCCCAGCTCGGCGCCCACCATGTCGTCGCCGGTGTAGGCGCGGAAGGTGGGGCCGTGCATCGCATCGGCCACCACTTGTGCAAACGCCGCATCGTCGCCGTGCACGGTGATGGCGGTCGGCAGGCCGAGCGTGACCTCCTTGGCGAAGGAGGGCCCGGTCACCACGGCCAGCGGAACGCTGGGGCCGAGGATGTCGCGTGCCACTTCATGCAGGAACCGCCCGGAACCGGGTTCGAAGCCCTTGGTCGCCCAGGCAACGCCGGCACCGGCCGGACGCAGCGGTGCGATCAGCCGGATGGTCTCGGTGAACGCATGCGAGGGCACCACCACCAGGATCCAGGTGGCGTCAGCCACCGCCGCCTGCAGGTCGGTGGTGGCACGCAGACTGTCGGGCAGCGCAATGCCCGGCAGATAGCGAGCGTTCTCGTGGGTGCGGTCGATGGTATCCACCATCGCCGCATCGCGCCCCCAGAGCACGGTCGGATGACCATGCCTGGCGAGCAGCGCGGCCAGGGCCGTGCCCCAGGAACCGGCGCCGAGAACGGCGATCTTGTGGGTCCAATCGCTCATCGGCGCAATCAACGCTTAGGCGTTGCCAGCCGGCTCGGAATCGGCCAGCGAAGTGCCTTCGTTCTGACGCTGACGCAGGGTTTCTGCGTACAGGGCTTCGAAATTGATCGGCTGCAGGTAGAACGGCGGGAAGCCGCCGGCCTGGATCAGGTCGCTGACCAGGGTGCGCACGTACGGGAACAGGATGTTCGGGCACTGGGTGCCGAGCAGCACGTCGATCGCCTGCGGGTCCAGGCCGACCAGGCCGAACACGCCGGCCTGCTGCACTTCGGCCACATAGGCCGTCTTGCCACCGGCGGTGCAGGTCAGGGTCACGGCCAACACCACTTCGAAGGCGTTGTCGTTGAGGCGCTGCACCTTCTGGTTGAGGTTCAGCTGCAGCTCGGGCTGATTGGCGTCATTGAAGACGGCCGGTGCGTTCGGAGATTCGAAGGACACGTCCTTGACGTAAATCTTTTCGATGGTGAAGGCGGGACCAGCAGCGGCGTCGGCCGGCGCAGCGGCGCCGTTGAGGATTTCGTCGGACATTCCTAACTCCAGAAACGGTTCGGTGGATGCAGCGTTGAGTGATGCGAACGTGAAAGCGCAAGTCTCTCACGCCAGCAATGGGGGCGTGCCGGTTGCCGCACAAGGCGGATCAGCGGCCCTTGATCAGTGGCAGCTCGGCCATCTGCCAGGCGGCCACGCCGCCTTCGAGCCAGTACACCTGTTCGAAACCAGCTTTCTTCAGCGTCTTGGCTGCACCGGCGGAGGTGGTGCCGCTGCGGCACACCACCACCACCGGCGAGGCCTTGGCGTTGGCCAATAGCTTGCCGGCTGGGTCGAACTTGGCCAGCGCCACGTTCCGGCTGCCGGCGATGTGGCCTTTTTCGAAGTCGGCAGTGGGCGACAGGTCGATCACCAGCGCATTTTCGCTGTTGATCAGACGGGTCAGCTCGGCCGGCTTGAGCGCGCGATAGCCGCGGAACAGGCGCGCGACCTCGGTGACGATCAGGGCGATGGTCAGGCCCACCAGGGCCAGCGACAACATGGGGTTGCGGCCGACAAAGGCCTGCAGCTCTTCGAAATTCACGGGGTCAGGGTCAGTCGAGCGGGCGGGAATTGTCGCACAGCTGGCGCACGCGACGCCCGGCGCGCAGGGGCCAGGCTACTGGCCCTTCCACAGGTCGGGCAGGCCGCTGGCCAGCCACCAGCGCTTCTGCTCGGGATTCCAGCGCCAGATCTCGATGCTGCGCACCAGCCGTTCGGCCTGGGTATTGCGGTTGATCACCCGCAACTCGACCTCGCGCCGCAGGTCGCCATTGGGGTCTTGGCCCACGCGCACCTCGCGGTAGCCGGAAATCTGCACCTGCTCGTAGCGCGAACGTTCCAGGTCGCTGAGCGGATGCGCCTGGGCATAGGCCGGCTCGACGAAGCCCTGCGCGGCATCGAAATCGTTCCAGCGCACGGCGGCCGTGTAGGCGGCCTGGATGGTTTCCAGCGCCCGCGCCTGGGCACGGCTGCCGGCATTGGCCACCCCGCTCAGCAGTGCCAGCCCAAGCAGCACGATCGTTGTAATGACTGCACGCATGCGTATTCCCCCGGATCCAGCCGGCATCCTACCGTTTTGGAAACGCCACGAAGCGCCCGCTCAACGTGGCCGCGGCGGCACCGGAGCCCAGTGCGATCTGCGCGCGCATGCCGATGCGCGCCTTGCCACGCTGCCGGAACGTCGCCAGAAAGGCCTCCCAGCTTCCCAACTCGGACGGCTCGGCATTGGCGACCAGGTCTTCGTACACAGGCGCGACATAGCGCAGCTGGCTGTCTGCAACGTAGACATCGGCGTGGTGCCCAGCCAATTGCAGCTGCAGGGTCAGCCACCCCCAGCTGGCCAGCGTCATCAGCGAGGCCAGGCTGCCGCCGAACGCATTGGCCTTGTCGTTGACGTTGGCCTGCAGCGGCGCCCGCAGGCGCAACGCACCATCGTGCAGACCGTCCACGGCAATGCCCATCGACAGGACCGGCGGCATGGCGATGAACTGCTGCTGCAGCGACTGCAGGGCGGATGCGAGCGTGCACGAAGGAGTCATCGGCAAAGACTGAAAGACGGCGAAGGGCGGCATCATGCCGCAATGTTCTGCGAGCGTCTTGTGCACCTGCATGACATGCGGTACCGCATGGTGAATGCAGTCATCGCCACGTGCGATGTGTGGGCCGGCATCGCGCTGGCCACATGCAACAACCTTTTCGATGCCTTGGCCCAGCCCGGATCACGCGCTCGGTCAGCACGCGGTATCCGCCACGATGCCTGCCGGTGGCGTTGCAGATAGCGCGCCATGCATCAAACCGCCCGCCAACGACCGCGCAACCGCCCGGCACGACCGACGCCTGCGCGCGACGGATTGTTTGCCGCGCTAAGGCGCAAAGACCACCTTGCGATAGCCCTGCGCCACCCGCAACAGCGCGGTGGCCTTGGCTTTCCAATGCGTGCTGCGCTGCTTCTGTGCGTGCGTCAGCGGCGCATCGATGGTGCTGGTAAATACGATGTTTTCCGCAGCTGCATGGAAGAATTTGTCCTGGATGCACGCAGCCGGCGAGAGCTGATAGGTGGACAACTGGTGCGCCACCGGCGACTCGTTCCAGCCGAACAAAAAGATATCGGCCATGGTGTGCCAGCGCGCCTTCGCAGCCAGCAGCAATCGCGCCGCATCCCTGCTGATGATCAGCGCGCCGGCGCATACCGGCCAGCAATGCTGATACGTCGATGGCCGCACCAGGCGCAGTTGGCGTCCGGCGACATCCGCCACCTTGGCATCGAGTTTGATGCGGTTGTAGGACGGCTCCAGCCGCACGATGCTGCGGCCACCCGGTAGCCAATCGGTGCTGCCCAGCAACGCCGGCAGCGCATCGGACAGATGCATGTCGTCTTCGAAAATCGCCGTGTAGGCGTCGTCGGAATCGGCCGCAATGCGCCACGCTGCCTGGTGACTGAGAAAGCAGCCGATGTTGGACGCCGTCCACTTGCGCGGGCCGGCGCTGAAGGCATCGCCCGACCCTTCCAACGGGCGCTCGCGTACAAAGTGGGCGATCTGCTCGTCCGTCAACGTGGCGCCATCAATGGCAGCAATGCGCTCGAACGGCAGGCCCAGCGCATCGAAGCGCGCCGACATGGCCTGCAACCGGTCGCCGCTGCGCTGCATGTTGATAAGGTAGGACTTGATCACTTCGCCGCTCCAGCACGGTTGTCGGCCAGGATCGTGACCGGATTCCCAGCGGTTGCAAGAGGTTCCGGATCGAGTCGAAGGGCGCCAGTCAGGCTGCCGAATCATCGCTCTGGCTGCCGGCATTGCGCCATCGATTCGTACTGGCATCCCCGGATGCGGCGACAGTGGGCCGCAGGTGACCCACGCTCTCGCATAATCACCTCATGACCGGCCTTGCCCATCCCGACGCTGCCTGGACCCTGATCTCGCTGCGCCCCAGCGGTGAACATGCGCCGTTACGGCGGGCAGTTGCGCGGCATAGCGGACGGGTACTTGCGCTGTCGCCATGGCGCCTGCAGACCCATGACACCGCGCAGGCGCGAGACGCGCTGCGGCAGGCGCTGGCAGCACCGATTGCGATTTTCACCAGCCCGGCCGCGGTGCAGGCAGCGCATCGTCTGGCGCCGCTGCAGCGCCCGGCGCCGGCGCACTGGGTCAGCGTGGGCGACGGCACTGCACGCGCATTGCACGCCTGCGGCATCGACAGCGTGGTGCGGCCGGCGCGCATGGACAGCGAAGGCCTGCTTGCGCTGCCGCTGCTGCAGGCACCGCTACAGGCCGTCGGGCTGATCACTGCCCCCGGCGGGCGCGGCATGCTGGCGCCCACGTTGCAGCAGCGCGGTGCACGCATCGTGCGTGCCGATGTCTATCGACGCGTCCCGCTGCGCTTGCGCGCCTCGTCCATCCAGGCGTTGTCGCTTGCACTGCCGCGCAGCGTGCTGGCGCTCAGTAGCGCCGAAGCGCTGACGCTGGTTCTGCAACAGCTGCCTGCCGAATTGGTCGCTGCGTGGCAACAGCGTCCGGTAGTGGCATCCAGCGATCGCATGCTCGACGCCGCACATGCAGCCGGTTTCGTGCATGGCATGCGCGCAGCAGGCCCGTTGCCGCAGCAGCTCGCCGCTGCTGCTGGGGCGGCAATCATGACACCACCACGACCTTGCTGAACTGCGAACTCAAGCACAGCTTGCCGCCGTCCGGCGCTGCACGCCATGCTGTGTGCGATGACTGCGGCGCCTGCGCCGGTCGTGACTGCCCGAGGATGTCCGAATGACCGAAATGCCCGCTCCTGCGCGACGCTTTCCCTTGGCATGGCTGCTGCTTGTCGTCGCCGTGGCGGCCGTGGGCGTGGCGCTGTTCCTGGGCTGGCGCGCGTGGCAGAACTATCAGGCAACGCAGCTGCAGGCCGCGCAGGCGCAGCAGCAACGCTGGGACGGCACCCAGCAGATGCTGGAGACGCTGCGCCGCGATCAGCGCCTGGCCAACGAGCGTCTGCAGGACGCGGCGGCCACCAACCGCGTCCTGCGCGACGAGATGCTGGGCTTGAGTCAGCGCAGCGCGTTGCTCGAAGACACCGTGCAAAAGCTGGCCGACCCCAACCGTCATGGCGCACAGGCGCTGCGTCTGGATGAAGTGGAGCTGCTGCTGCGGCTTGGCCAGCAGCGCCTGAGTATCGCCGGCGATGCCGATGGCGCGCGGCGCGCCTATGCGCTGGCCAACGGCGCACTCAACGGCATCGACGACCCCGGTTACCTCAATCTGCGTCAGGCATTGGTGCAGGAACGCGATGCGCTGGAGCGTCTGGGGGCCGGCCCGCAGGCGGAGGCGGGCAAGAATCTGGACACCTTGGCCGCCGAGTTGCAGCGCCTGCCGGAACAGACCGCACAGGCCAGCGCCGCGGCGCAACCGTGGTGGCAAAAAGCGCTGGCGCCGCTGGTGGACATCCGCCCCAGCCGCGGCGACGCCTTGCTGACCGGCGGCGACCGGCGTGCTGCGCGCGATGCAGTGCAGATCGAAATCAGCCTGGCCCGCGCCGCCGCGGAACGTGGCGATGCCGCCGGTTTTGCGCAATCGCTGCGCCGCGTGGAGACCTGGACCACCCGGCTCTGGCCGGATTCGCCGCAACGTCGTCAGCTGCGTGCACGCTTGCGCAGCCTGCAACAAGCGCCACTGCGTCCGCGCCTGCCGGAACTGGGCACCACCCTGCTGCAACTGCAGGCCATGCGTGAAGGGAGATCCACCCAATGAAAGTGTTGCGTACCGTCTTGATCCTGCTGATTGCCGTGGCGCTGGGCGTGCTTGGCGCACAGTGGCTGTCGCATCAGAACAGTTACGACCTGGGCAACGTCGTTGTCAGTGTGGGGGGCAACGACTATCACGCCGCCATGCCGCAAGCGCTGCTGATCCTGCTGATCGCATTGCTGGTGCTGTGGCTGCTGTGGACGTTGATCAGCCTGCCGTTCCGCGTGTGGGGCAAGTACCGCCGCAACAAGGGCCGTGCGCGTTTGATCGAAGGCCTGCGCGCTGCCGATCATGGCCAATGGCAGCGCGCCGAGCGGCTGCTGGTCAGTGCCAGCGAAGACGACGAGGTCAGCGGCATCGCCCTGGCCAGCGCGGTGCGCGTGGCCGATGCGCGCGGCGACGAGGCGGCGGCCACGGCACTGGCAAAGCAACTGGCCGAGCGCGACCCGACAGGCTATGCGCTGTTGCAGGGCGAGCGGCACCTGGCGCGCCAGCGCCCGGTCGATGCGATCAATGCACTGGATAGCGCCAACGCGCAGCCGTTGCCGGCACGCGGCCTGCTGTTGCGCACCCGCGCCCTGGCGCAGATCGGTCGCGCCGACGAAGCCTATGGCCAGCTCGGTGCCCTGCGTCAGCAGGCGGTCTTGGCGCCCGATGCCTACAGCACGCTGGAAGCGACGCTGGCCGAGCAGACCCTGTTGCAGGCCAGCGACGCCAATGCACTGGCCGAGCGCTGGGAAGCATTGCCCAAGACATTACGCACCACTCCGGCAGTGGTTGGCGCCTACGCGCAACGTGCGGCCGTGCTGCATTGGGACGATGCCGCCGTGCACAGCCTGGAGCAGGCGCTGGACGCGCAATGGGACGAATCGCTGGTACGCCTGTACGGCGTGCTGCCGCTGGAAAAATACGATTCGCGCCGCGCCAGCGCGCAGCGCTGGCTGACCCAATATCCCGACAGCCCAGGGCTGTTGCTGACACTGGCGCGGCTCGCGCGTCATCAACAGCAGTGGTCGCAGGCCGAGGAATTCCTGCATCGCGCCATCGCAAGCGGCGCCGGCAGCGAGGCCTGGGAAGAGCTGGGACACGGGTTTGCCGCCTCCGGCGACCTGCTGTCGGCACAGCATTGCTACGCCAATACCTTGCGCGCCGCACGCGGCGAACCGGTACGCGACGTCATGCCACAGCAGTCGTTGCGCGGGCCGATCGTCACCACGTACGACCCGGCGCCAGTCGATCCGCACGCAGCGGACGATCGCATTTTGTAGTCGGGACAGCGGCGGTATGCGATGTGCGTACCGCCGCATTGCACTCCCGCGAACGGGGCCAATGCGCGCCAAGCGGCCATCTACTTCATCGGAGAAGCTGACGTCGCATTGTTAGCCATACAGCGATGGAATTAAGGATGGCGGACCCGCAACGGCAGAATTCAACTGCCGCTTCTGCAAATCCCCAATCCCGAATGCCCAATCCCGTACCGCACCACGGCATCAGCGCTCGACGATCGCCACCACGCCCATGCCGCCGGCGGTGCAGATCGAAATCAATGCACGGCCGCCGCCGCGCTCTTCCAGCTGTTTGGCGGCCGTGGCCACCACGCGTGCGCCAGTGGCGGCGAACGGATGGCCGGTGGCCAGCGACGAGCCCAGCGGATTGATCTTGTCCGGGTCGATGCGTCCCAGCGGCGCATCCAGCCCGAGGCGATTGCGGCAGTAATCCTCGCTCTCCCAGGCACGCAACGTGCACAGCACCTGCGCGGCGAAGGCCTCGTGGATTTCGTAGATGTCGAAATCCTGCAGGGTCAGGCCCTGACGCGCCAGCATCTGCGGCACCGCGATGGTGGGCGCCATCAGCAGGCCTTCGCCATGCACGAAGTCGACTGCCGCCACCTGTGCATCGCGCAGGTAGGCCATCGGCGTGTGGCCATGCGCCAGCGCCCAGGCTTCGCTGGAGAGCAGCACCGCGGCGGCGCCATCGGTGAGCGGGGTGGAATTGGCGGCGGTCAACGTGCCGCGGCCGGAGGTCTTGTCGAAGGCCGGGCGTAGCGTGGCGAGTTTTTCCAGCGAGGTGTCCGCGCGCAGGATGTTGTCGCGCGAGACGCCGCGGAACGGCGCGATCAGCGAGTCGAAGAAACCGCGCTCATAGGCAGCGGCCAGCTTGTGGTGCGAAGCCACCGCCCATTCGTCCTGCGAATCGCGCGAGATGTTCCATTCCTTGGCCATGTCCTCGCAGTGGTCGCCCATGCTCTTGCCGGTGCGCGGCTCGGCCACGCCGGGGAACTCGGGCTTGAGCTCGGCCAGCTTGAAGCCACGCAGCAGCGCCCTGAGCTTGTCGCCGGTGGCCTTGGCACGGTTGGCGGCCAGCAGCCGTGCGCGCAACTTCTTGCCGTACACGATCGGCACTTCGGAGGTGGTGTCAGAGCCGCCGCCGATGCCCGAGTCGATCTGCCCCAGCGCGATCTTGTTGGCGATGGTGATCACCGAATCCAGGCTGGTGCCGCAGGCGCGCTGCAGGGTGATGCCCGGCGTCAGCGGCGACAGACCCGACGACAGCGCCGCCTCGCGCGCCAGGTTCCAGTCCGCGGAATGCTTGATCACCGCGCCCATCGCCACTTCGCCCAATTGCTGCCCATGCAACCCGAAGCGCTCGACCAACGCGCCCAGCGTGCGCACCGACATGCCCAGGTTGCCCACATCCGCGTACGCGGTGTTCTGACGACAGAACGGGATACGAACGCCGCCCAAAATGGCGACGGGACGGGCTGCGGGCATCGGTTGACCTGGCATGGAGGACTCGGGGACATGGCCTGCACAGGGCCGGCAGGCATAATGGCCGCAGTGTAGCTTCGACCCCGTGATGGGCCAACCGCGAATCATGAGCAAGACCGAACACGGCGTAACCGCCATGGGTGTGCTGGCGCTGGAATTGACCGGCGGAAGCGCCCCCGAGCGCGGCGCCTTGGCGCCGGCGCAGGCCGGCATGCTGGCCGAACGCATCGGCCGCGACCTGGCGCAATGGATCCCGGAAGTCCGCGATCTGGAATTGAGCGTGGCGTTGGCGCATTTCGATCCGTCCGAAGTGTTGCGGCCCGGCTGGCCGCTGCATCGGCGCCTGGAAGAGCTGCAGGCGCGTGCACCCGGGCGCGACCAGGGCCCGCGGGTGCTGGCCTTCGGTGCCGACGCGCAAGGCGAGATCCCGCTGCCGTTCCAGGCCGATGCGCAACTGGCCGGCGGTGGGTTGCGCGTGTTGCCGTTCCTGCTGTCGGGCGACCCGCACACGGTTGCCGGCGTGGCCGACGCCATGGAGGAAGTGCTGCTGGCCCAGGGAATGGCGCAGGCCGATACCGCGTTGCTGGCGCAGGAAAGCTTCGGCGCCCGCATCGAGCATGCGCGGTATCTCACCGCCAACGATCTGGCGGCGATGATGTCGATGCAGTACGACAATCAGGGCCTGGCGCCGCTGTGGCCGCTGATCGAAGCCGCACTGCTGGCGCCGCACACCGAAGAGTGGCTGGAGCAGCCCCCCGAGCCGGTGTTGCGCTACATCGATGGCGAAGTGCGTATCGCCTTGTTCGATCCCGCAGGCTGGTGCGATTACTACGCGCACGACCGCGAAGATTGCGAACGCCTGCGCGGCGTCTATGAGCACTATCTGGCACGCCAGCGGCAGATGGCCGCCGTGCTGGAAGCGCATGGGCTGCCCGTGCTGTACGTGCATATCGAGCCGGGCCAGGATCCGCGGCAGGCGCTGGCGGCGTGAGCCAGACGCCGGCGGCCTTGCCCCCTGCGCTGCAGGGCGTGCTGGAGACCGGCGTGTATGTTGCGGACCTGGAGCGCGCATGCGCCTTCTACGCGCGCGTGCTGGGGTTGCAACCGATGCACCGCGATACGCGCATGGCCGCCTACGCCATCGCGCCTGGGCAGGTCTTGTTGGTGTTCCTGCAAGGCAGCACCTCGGCGACGGTCACGCTGCCAGGCGGCACGATTCCGCCGCATGAAGGCAACGGGTGCCAGCATTTCGCACTGGCGGTCGCAAGCGATGCCCTGCCCGGCTGGGAAAATCACCTGCATGCCTGCGGGGTCGCCATCGAAGGCCGTACGCAATGGCCGGGCGGCGGGCAAAGCATTTACTTCCGCGATCCCGATGCGCATTTGCTGGAATTGGCGACACCGGGGTTGTGGGCGAATTATTGAGTGATCGCTGCGCGGTGAGCCGCATTTGCCGTGATCGATCAACACCTGAGGTTGTCGCGCGATTGGCGGGCTGGATGCCACCGGTTCGATCTCCTCGAACAGCGTGCACTGCCTTCAAGCGAACTGTTCGCGTGCCCGATTGGCTCTGGCCCGATCGGCCTTGGACAGACACCGCGTCTGCCTACGCACAATGACCGCTGGCAAGCGGATCACCGGGTGATCGCCAGGGGCAGTGGAAGACGGCGTTTGCCGCGTTCGTTCGACAATCGCTGCGCTGGATGCGCACGGCTCGCGCTTACGGCATCGGCAAGCTGCCGCATCCAGGCGCATGCACCCATGTGTGCGCCATATCGCGATCGGAGCGAAGGTTGGACGCTGCACCTCGCGCCTACGCAAACGCCGCGGCGCTGTCGCCGCGGCGTTGGTGTGTGAGCTGCAGCGCTGCCTGCATGTCCACCGGCCGGTCGGCCGACATCGCCCGCAACGTCGTCGTATTCAACCGTTGCCGTGCATCGACAACGGTCGCGGAGCGCTTACTTGGTCGCCGCCTGCGCGTTGTCGGTGGTGATCACGCCGCAAGCCAGGCGGCCGCCCGCGTTGCCGGTGGGCTGGGTTTTGTAGTCGTCTGCGTCGGCATGCACGATCACCGCGTGGCCGGCGATATCGAACTGGTCGGCCTTGCCGAGGTTGACGTTGCTGGAGACCGGGCCGTCGATGCTGGCGTTACCCTGCGCGTCGGCGGTGATGTTGGGCATGTCGCCACCGTGGTGCGGCTCGGCGCTGACGTTGCCGTGATCGGACTGGGACGGGTTGAAGTGACCGCCGGCGCTGCTGCCGTCCGGTGCGCTGCAATCGCCCTTTTCGTGGATGTGGAAGCCGTGCTCGGTATTGGGCTTGAGGCCGCTGAGCTGGCCGGTGACGCGCAGCGCACCGTCGACGGTCTTGAACGTCACCGTGCCTTTGACGTCATTGCCCTTGGTCGGCTTGAGCTCGGCGGTTGCGGTGGTGGTGGCCGCCGCCTCGGTGACCATGGAGGCGGCGTGTTCGCCACCGTGCGCCGCTTCGGCCGGCGTGCTGGCCTGCGGTGCGGGTGCCCGCTCGGCCGGCGCTGGTTCCTCGCGCTTGCACGCGGTCAGCACCAGGGCGGTGGCCAGAAACAAGGTGGTCGGAACAATGCGCATGGAGTACTCCTGAAGAAAGGCCGCAACTGCAGCCGTTGACGCCCCGACTCAGGGCTGCGAAGGGGGCGTGCCCCATTGGGTGACGCGAATGACGCCGCAGGCCAGGCGCGCACCGGCATTGCCGCTGGGCTGGCTGCGATAGTCGTCGGGGTCGGCATGCACGATCAGCGACTTGCCGACCACGTCGGTCGGGGCGCCATCGCCCAGACTGATGCCGGACAGAATCATGTCCAGATGCACCACGCCTTCGGCGTCTGCACGCAGATTGTCCATGTCGCCCAGATGATGCGCGCCGCCACCGGCACGCCCGTGCGGCGCGCCACCCGGGTTGAAATGCGCGCCTGCGCTGCTGGCATCGGCCGCGCTGCAATCGCCGCGTTCGTGCACATGGAATCCGGACACACCGCCCGGACGCAGGCCGCCGATGGTGCCGGTGAGGCGGATGCCCTGCAGCGCCGGCACCAGCACCACCCGGCCGCTGACCAGGCTGCCCGAGGCCGAAGCCAGCGCGGCCTCGGCTTGCTGCACCGGGCGCGCAGGCACGATCCGCGCCGCTGGCGGCGGAGGCGCCTTGGGCGGCGGTGGCGTGCTGCTGCAGGCGGCCAGCGCCAGCGCGGTGAGGGCAACGATCGTGGGCGACCGGTAACGCATCGAGCAGTTCTCCTGATCAGGCTGGAAACCTATGCGGGCGCATGTTCACGTGTCATGAAATGGGCCTGCTGGCGGCACGGGAGTGTACGGGGTCGGTGTGCCGGGTCGGCTTGTCGGATGGTGTGCGAGGCGCCAGGCACGCTGCGTGACTGCCCGGACGACGGCGTCGGCACGGCAGGGTTGCGGTGGCGTCATCGACAGCGCCGCATGCGGCGGCGTACCACTCATCAATGCTTGCCGCGGGCACTGTCGGGCGGCCTCGGCTCGATCAAGGCATCGCTGGATAGGTGCGCGGGCACTCGCGCTTTCATCGGCCGGCACCCTCGCCCCAACCCCGTCCCCATCGGCGAGGGGCGTTGGACCCAGATCAGCGGCGTTTGCGCCCCGGGCCGAGTTTGCGGGTGACCGTGTTGCGGCCCAGTCCCAGGCGGGCAGCAGCTTCGGCGCGGCGGCCCTGGGTGAGTTGCAGGGCCGCTTCGAGCAAGGTCCTGTCCAGGCGCTCGCGCGCTTCGGCGTGCAGGCCCTGGGCACCTTCGCTCAGGCGTTGCGCGGCCCAGCTGGAAAGCATGTCGTCCCACTGCCCGTCGCTGCGGCCGCTGCGGTGACGCCGGCCGCCGCGCGCCAATGCGGCGTCCACGTCGACCACGTCGATGATGTCCGAGGTCGCCAGCGCCGCCAGGCGCCAGCACACGTTTTCCAGTTCGCGCACGTTGCCGGGCCAGTCGTACTGGCGCAGGTCTTCCAGCGCGGCCGACGAGAGCCGCTTGGGCAGCATGTCGAGTTTGCGCCCGGCCATGGCCAGGAAATTTTCGGCCAGTTGCGCGATGTCGCCGCGCCGTTCGCGCAGTGGCGGCAACTGCAGGCGCACCACATCCAGGCGGTGCAGCAGATCGGCGCGGAAGCGGCCTTGTTCGACCAGCGCTTCCAGGTCCTGGTGGGTGGCGGCAATCACGCGTACATCGACGCGGATCAATTCGCGCCCACCGACGCGGAAGAATTCGTTCTCTGCCAACACGCGCAGCAGGCGGGTCTGCAGCGGCAACGGCATGTCGCCGATTTCGTCCAGAAACAGCGTGCCGCCATCGGCCTGTTCGAAGCGGCCGATATGCCGTTTGGTCGCCCCGGTAAAGGCGCCGGTTTCGTGGCCGAACAATTCGCTTTCCAGCAGTTCGGCCGGGATGGCGGCGGTGTTGAGCGCGACGAAGGGTTTGCGCGCGCGCGGCGATTCGTTGTGCAGCGCGCGCGCGACCAGCTCCTTGCCGGTACCGGTTTCGCCATTGATCAGCACCGACAGCGGCGCCTGCGCCAGGCGCCCGATCGCGCGGAACAAGGCCTGCATCGCGGGCGTGTCGCCGATCAGCGAAGCCGAGCCCTCGGCCAGCCGCGTGGCGACGATTTCTTCGACGCCGGCATCGGCGTCCGGCAGCGCGCGTGCGGCCAGTGCCACCGCGTCGTCCAGGTCGAACGGCTTGGACAGGAACTCGTGCGCCCCGCCGCGGAAGGCACCGGCGGTGCTGGCAACGTCGGTATAGGCCGACATCACGATCACCGGCAAGTGCGGGTGTTTGGATTTGAGTTTGTCGAGCAGGGTCAGGCCGTCTTCGCCGGGCATGCGCACGTCGGTGAACAGCAAATCCGGCGTGGGCCGCATGGCGAGCGCCTGCAGCGCGGCGGCGGCGCTGTCGAAGCCGTCCACGGCATAGCCGGCATCGCGCAAGGCGGTGGACAGCACGAAACGGACCGACCGGTCGTCGTCGACCACCCAGATATGGGATACGGCGGCGGCCTCAGCCATGCGGTTGCTCCTTGTCGTGATCGCCGGCCAGCTCGGGCAGCAGCAGGGTGAAAACGGTATGGCCCGGACGCGAGCGATAGGTCAGCGTGCCGTGGTGCTCGCGCGAAACCTGCTGGGCCAGCGCCAGGCCCAGACCGCTGCCTTCGGCACGGCCACTGACCAGTGGCAGAAACAGGTGCTCGGCCAGTTCTTCCGGCACGCCGCCGCCGTCGTCGATGATTTCCAGCCGCAGCGACATCGCATGCACGCGGTCGCGGATGCGCTGGCCATGCTCCACGCGGGTGCGCAGCGTCACGCGTGTGGCGCCGGCCTGGAAGGCGTTGCGCACCAGGTTCCACACCGCCTGGGTCAGGCGGTCGCCATCGCCCAGAATGTCGGGAATGCTGGGGTCGTAGTCGCGCTGCACCTGCACCGACCAGCCGCCTTCAGCTTCGGCCAGGCGTAGCACGCGTTCGAGCACGACATGGATGTTGAGGCGGTCGTGCGGGCGCGCCGGGGTGGGCGAGAGCAGCCGTTCGAGCAGGGTGTTGAGGCGCTCGATCTCGGTGCCGATCAGCTCGATCAGCTCGCGCTCGTCTTCGTCGCGCCCGGCCGCGCGGCGCGCCAGCAGCTGCGCGGCGCCCTTGAGCCCGGCCAGCGGGTTACGCAGCTCGTGCGCCAACCCTTTCAGCGCAGCGCTCAAGGCATTGGGCAGGGCGTGGGTGGGATCGAGCGCGGGAAATTCGTCGACCGGGTGGGTTTCCAGCAGCCAGCCGCCATCGTCCAGCCGCGACAGCCAGCCTTCGGCAAAACGCGGCGCATCGTTGGGCAGGCCCAGCGCCAGCCGGTGCAGGCGCAAGACGTCACGTTCGTCGTTGAGCAGAAAGCGCGCCAACGCGTCGCCCTGCACTTCCAGCGCGGCCAGGGGCTGTTCGACCAACCGCCGTGCACTGACCCCGAGCCAGCGCGCGAACGCCGGGTTGACGCCCAGCACGTGGCCCTCGCGGTCGGCCCAGGCGACCGGTGTGCCCAGGCTGTCCAGTGATGGCATGGAAGAGGACGTCACCATTGCACCAATTTAGTGCAAAGCGCAGCGCCATGCATCGATGTCGCGCAAAGCGAAGCGCACGGAGACACCATGGAGGCCGGACGGCGGCGGGTCGCACCGATCCAGCGTGCATCCGCGCCGGCAGTCACGGGCGTGGGGCTGGTCATGCAGGCACCTCGGCAGTGGTTCCGCGCCCAATGGGCGGCGGGGGAAAACGGACCCGGCTGGGCGGTCCCGGCCGGGTCAGGGCGCCACCCGCGGCAGCGCGGCCGCGGGTGTGCATGCTCAGGACTCGTACGCAGCTTCACCGTGGGAGGTGATGTCCAGGCCCTCGCGCTCGGCTTCTTCGCTGACGCGCAGGCCGAACACCAGCTTGGCCACCAGGAACCCGACCACCGACACCACGCCGATCCAGCCCACGGTGATGCCTACGCCCAGGGCCTGGATACCGACTTGGTGCACGATGTCGTAATCGCCACCCTTCTGGCCGCCAAGCGAGGCCGCCGAGAACACGCCGGTGAGGATGGCACCGATGATGCCGCCCAGGCCATGCACGCCGAACACGTCCAGGCTGTCGTCGGCGCCCAGCAGGCGCTTCAGGCCGGTGACGCCCCAGACGCACAGCACGCCGGCGGCAAGACCAATGACGATCGCGCCGAACGGACCCACGGTGCCGCAAGCCGGAGTGATGCCGACCAGGCCGGCCACCATGCCCGAGGCCACGCCCAGGGCGGACGACTTGCCCTTGATGATCTTCTCGGTCAGCGACCAGCCCAGGATGGCGGCGGCGGTAGCCAGCAAGGTGTTGAGGAAGGCCAGCGCCGCACCGGCATTGGCTTCCAGGTTGGAACCGGCATTGAAGCCGAACCACCCCACCCACAGCAGCGAGGCGCCGACGAAGGTCAGGGTCACGTTGTGCGGCTTAATCGCCTCACGCCCCAGCCCGGCACGCTTGCCGACGAAGTAGGCGCCGACCAGGCCGGCAACACCGGCATTGATATGCACGACCGTGCCACCGGCGAAATCCAGCGCGCCCAGTCCGAACAGGTACCCGCCGGTGGCCCAGACCATGTGCGCTAGCGGCAGGTAGCCGAAGGTGAACCAGATCACCGAGAACAGCAGCACCGCAGCGAACTTGGCGCGTTCGGCGAAGGCGCCGACGATCAGCGCACCGGTGATGCCGGCAAAGGTCGCCTGGAACGCGACGAACACGTATTCCGGCAGGCTCACGCCCTTGGTGAAGGTCGCCGCCAGGGTTTCGATGGTGACGCCCTTGAGTAGCGCCTTGTCCAGATTGCCGATCCACGCGCCTTCGCCGGAGAACGCCAGGCTGTAGCCATACAGCACCCACAGGACGGTCAGCAGCGAAAAGACTGTGGCGACCTGGATCAGCACCGACAGCACGTTCTTGGCGCGCACCATGCCGCCGTAGAACAGCGCCAGGCCCGGCACCACCATCATCAGCACCAGCAAGGTGGAGGTCAGCATCCAGGCGACGTCGCCCTTCTCCACCACCGGCGCGGCTTCGGCGGCGGCGACCGGCGGGGCGACCGGCTGCGCCGACGGCAGCGGTTCGGTGGTGACCGGCTCGGTCGGCAACGGCGTGACCTGCGCACCGGACTGCGCCTGCGCGCTGCCCATGCCGCCCACCATCAGCGCGCTGAACAGCATCAGCATGCACACGCTGTAGAACCGGGCTTTCCACCCGGCAAAAAGAGCTGTCTTCATACGAACTCCGGGGCTGGTGGGGTCAGAGCGCATCGGCGCCGATCTCGCCGGTGCGGATGCGCACCACCTGCTCGATCGCGGTCACGAAGATCTTGCCGTCGCCGATCTTGCCGGTGCCGGCGGCGTTCTGGATCGCTTCGACCACCGCGTCCAGACGGTCGTCGGTGACCACCGTTTCGATCTTGATCTTGGGCAGGAAGTCGACGACGTACTCGGCGCCGCGGTACAGCTCGGTGTGGCCTTTCTGGCGCCCGAAGCCCTTGACCTCGGTCACGGTGATGCCCGACACGCCTGCTGCAGACAAGGCCTCGCGGACCTCGTCGAGCTTGAACGGCCGGATGATGGCGGTGATCAATTTCATGCGCATACCCCGAATGGAGGAAAGAACCGGCCGGCATTGCGCCGCCCGGCGGTGTCAGTCACCTGGATGCCACCCCGGCATCCGATCGTTCGCGATTGCGCGGACCCCAGCAGATGCCATGCATCCGCCTCGTGGGAGAGGTCAGGCCCGCACGCCGCGAACGATGTGCTCTCTCGTTACCCCTGCGATCCACGGCCGGAGCCCTGGATCGATCGAACATGTGCGGCGATGGCGGAGGTGGGAGGGGGGCCTCCGCCATCACCGCGGTGGAACTCAGTTGCCGTAGTACAGCTGGTACTCCAACGGGTGGGTCGCAGCACGGAACTTGGTGACTTCCTGCATCTTCAGCGCGATATAGCCGTCGATGAAGTCGTCGCTCATCACGCCGCCGGCCTTGAGGAACTCGCGGTCCTTGTCCAGCGCTTCCAGGGCCTGGTCCAGGCTGGAGCACACCTGCGGGATCAGCTTCTCTTCTTCCGGCGGCAGGTCGTACAGGTCCTTGTCGCTCGGGGCGCCCGGGTCGATCTGGTTCTTGATGCCGTCCAGGCCGGCCATCATCAGCGCGGTGAAGGTCAGGTAGCCGGACTGCAACGGATCGGGGAAGCGCATTTCGATGCGGCGCGCCTTCGGGTTGGTGACCCACGGAATGCGGCACGAGGCCGAACGGTTACGCGCCGAATAGGCCAGCATCACCGGCGCCTCGAAGCCCGGAACCAGGCGCTTGTAGCTGTTGGTGCCGGAGTTGGCGAAGGCGTTGATCGCGCGGGCATGCTTGAAGATGCCGCCGATGTACCACAGCGCCAGCTGCGACAGGCCGCCGTAGCCGTCGCCGGTGAACAGGTTGACGCCGCCCTTGGCCAGCGACTGGTGCACGTGCATGCCCGAGCCGTTGTCGCCCACGATGGGCTTGGGCATGAAGGTGGCGGTCTTGCCGTTGCGGTAGGCGACGTTCTTGATGATGTACTTCATCGTCAGCAGTTCGTCGGCCTTCTGCACCAGCGAGCTGAACTTGGTGCCGATCTCGCACTGGCCGGCGGTGGCCACTTCGTGGTGGTGCACCTCGGTTTCGATGCCGACCTGTTCCAGCGTCTTGATCATTTCCGCGCGCAGGTCGTGCAGGCTGTCGGTCGGCGGAACCGGGAAGTAGCCGCCCTTCACGCCCGGGCGGTAACCGCTGTTGCCGCCGTCGTACTTTTCGCCGGTGTTCCAGGCCGCCTCTTCCGAACCCACCTGGAAGAAGGTGTGGCCCATGTCGTTGGCAAAGCGCACCGAATCGAAGATGAAGAATTCCGGCTCCGGGCCGAAGAACGCCTGGTCTGCGGTGCCGGAGGACTTCAGGTAGGCCTCGGCGCGCTTGGCGATGCCGCGCGGGTCGCGCTCATAGCTCTGCATGGTGGCCGGGTCGAGGATGTCGCAGGTCAGCACGATGGTCGGATCGGCGAAGAACGGATCCAGATACGCGGTGCCCGCGTCCGGCAGCAACACCATGTCCGACTCGTTGATGCCCTTCCAGCCCGCGATCGAACTGCCGTCGAACATCTTGCCTTCTTCAAACAGCGCCGGCTCGATGATATTGACCGGAAAGGTGATGTGCTGCTGTACACCACGCATATCGACGAAGCGCAGGTCGACGAACTCGACCTTGTTGTCCTTGATCAGCTTTTCAACATTTTCCACGGACATCGGAAGAAACCTCAGGCAGGAGTTAAGTGGCTCGTGGGCGGTAGTACAGCAGGGATCGTGCCAAGCCTGTGCGCTTCACAAGCCCTTGATTTTGCTTACATCGCTCGCAACTGTACCACCGGCATCGCACCATGAAAGTGCAAAGCGCAAATTAGAACGCACCGATATGGTGCATGCCGCAATGCACTATCCTGGCGCCTCCCTCACCCCTGCCCAGTCCGATGTCCGATCTGATTTCCGCCCTGTTGTTGGGCATTCTCGAAGGCCTCACCGAATTCCTGCCGATCTCCAGCACCGGCCACCTGTTGATCGCCGAACAATGGCTCGGACGCCGTTCTGACTTCTTCAATATCGTCATCCAGGCCGGCGCGATCCTGGCCATCTGCCTGGCGCTGCGGCAGCGCCTGTGGAGCCTGGCCACCGGCCTGGGCGAGCGCGCCAACCGCGACTACGTGCTCAAGGTCGGCGTGGCCTTCCTGGTCACCGCGGTGGTCGGGCTGATCGTGCGCAAGGCCGGCTGGCAATTGCCCGAAACGCTCCAACCGGTCGCCTGGGCGTTGCTGATCGGCGGGGTATGGATGCTGGTGGCCGAACACTTCGCCGGCAAGCTGCCCGAGCGCGATGTGGTGACCTGGAAGGTAGCCATCGCCGTAGGCCTGGCGCAGGTCGTGGCCGGTGTTTTTCCCGGAACGTCGCGCTCGGCCTCGACGATCTTCATCGCGATGCTGCTGGGCCTGAGCAAGCGCTCGGCAGCGGCGGATTTCGTGTTCATGGTGGGCATTCCGACCATGTTTGCGGCCAGCGGCTACGCGCTGCTGGAGATGTACAAGGAAGGCGGTTTCGGCACCGAAAACTGGACCGACGTGGCGGTGGCCTTCGTGGCGGCGACCATCACCGGCTTTGTGGTGGTGAAGTGGCTGCTGGGCTATATCAAGAAGCACCGTTTCACGGTGTTTGCGGTGTATCGCATGCTGCTGGGCGCCGCCCTGCTGCTGTGGCTGCCGGCGGCGGCGGGCTGACATTCCACCGCCCCGGCCTGCACGTCGTGATGGCTGCGACGTGCAGGCCGGGCGCACACAAACGCGCTGGGCACTGCCGCGTCCGCGCGCTGCCAGCCGATTGCGGGCAACGGCCGCCCCGCCGGATATCGGACGCAGTCGCTTGGTTGGTGGCTCTGATGCGTCCACGTCGTGACGCCGGTCATTGCCCCGGGCGCACGCTGGCGGTATCACTGACGCATCGACCACCGGGAGCTGCGCATGCGTGCCGTGTTCTTCGCCCCTGCATTGCTGGCGGCGGGCGTGACGGCCTGCGGGTCGGGTGCATCGCCGGACCCACCCGGCTCCGGCCACGCTGCTGCGCGGGCACCGGTCACCGCTCCCCCCGACACGGACAATGTCCCATTGCGCGCTGCCCTGCGTGCGCAGCACTGGCACTTGCAGCAGGCCAGCGATGCGCATGGCACGGCCTTGCGCAGTCTGTTCGTCGACGGCGTGTCGCCAGTGCAACTGGACTTCGACGATCAGCGCATCCAGGTCAGCCAGACCTGCAACGCGCTGGGCGCCAACTACAGCGTGGCCCAGGCGCACGTGCAGATTGGCCGGGTGGTCTCGAGCAAGCGGATGTGCGCCGATGCACGCCGGATGGCGCAGGAACGCGCGGCCAGCGACCTGTTGTCCGGGCGCTTTGCAGTGGTCATGGACAACGCGGCAGCCGTGCCTGGCCTGACCCTGACCCGCAGCGACGGCACCGTGCTGATCTTCGGCGGTACGCCCACCGCGGACACCCGGTATGGCGGGCCGGGGCAGACGCTGCTGATCGAAGTGGCCGCAGAGACCGTGCCCTGCGTTTTGGACCCTGCGCGCCGCTGCCTCCAAGTGCGCGAGCACGAGCCGGGCGCGGCCGCCGCGACAGCGGCCGCCACGTCGTGGCAGCCCTACGACGGCACGATCGAGGGTTTCGACCATGAAGAGGGAATCCGCACGCTGCTGCGCGTGACCCGCTACCCGGCCGTCAGCGCGCCTGACGCCAAACCGGTCTACGTGCTCGACCAGATGATCGAAGCCGGCGGCTAGCGCAGCCGCAGTAGGGAGCCGGCGACGGCATCGCACGCTGCGACGCCGCCCCGCATCACAACCGGATGAGCACCTTGCCCACGTGTTGCGCCTTGGCGAAATAGTCCAAGGCCTGGGGCGCCTCATCGAACCGAAACGTCTTGCTGTGCAGGGTCTTGATGCGGTGCTGCTCGATCGCCCGCAGCAGGTCCACGAACATCGCCCGGCTGCCGTTGGCGATCCCGCGAATGGTCACGTTCTTGCGGATCAACGCCACGTAATCGGGAATGGGCGAAGACGCCCCGGGGGTGACGCCGATCACCACGATGGTCGCGTTCGCGGCCGCCGCCTTGATCGACTGCCCCAAGGTGTCCTGCCCGCCGGTCTCGATGATCACGTCCACGCCACCGCCGGACAGCTGCACGACTGCCTCGGCCCAGTCGGGGTGGGTGCGGTAGTTGACGGTGATGTCGGCGCCCAGGCGGCGTGCGAGCTCGAGCTTGTCGTCGCTGGACGAGGTGATGGCGACGCGGGCCCCGTGCAGCTTGGCCAGCTGGAGCGCGGCCATCGAGACGCCACCGGTTCCCAGACACAGCACCAGGTCGCCGGCCTTGATCCTGGCCACGTCCACCAGGGCGTTCCAGGCGGTCACCGCGGCCGATGCCAGCGCCGCGACATCCTCGTCCTCCAGCGACGCAGGCACCTTGATCAGGGCACTGGCAGGCAGCGACACCTTTTCGGCCAGCCAGCCGTCGTGGGTCACGCCCAGGTCGTGGGCGAACATCTCGGCATCGAACCTGCCCTCCAGCCAGGTGGGAAAGTGCCCGCTGACGACACGGTCGCCTGGCGCGACCTGGCCGACACCGGCACCGACGGAGGTCACGATGCCCACGCCCTCGGCAACCGGAACGCGCGTGGGCGCAAGCTTGCCGCCGTAGGTGCCTTTCAGGATCTGCAGGTCGCGGTTGATCAGGCCGACCAGCCGCGGAGCGACGATGACCTCACCTGGCCCTGCGACCGGCTCAGGCATCTGGACCGCGACCAGGCTGTCAAGGCCGGTTTGATTGCCAATCTGGAATGCTTTCAAGGGGATTACCTGTGCTGCGACGCCGGCCGGACGTGGCTGGCGTCAGGGGATGGGCGATCGACGCCATCGGCGCGATCACTCAGCGCAGCGACGGGTTCAACGTGTAGGTGCCGTGCAACGCCGCTTCGGCCAGCACATGCCCCTGCATCGCCGACAGCACATCGGCGGCGGTAAAGCTGTCGGGCAGGCTGAGTTTGGCCACGTCCAGCGCGAACACGCGGAAGAAATACCGGTGCACGCGCAGGTCGTTGAACGGCGGGTACGGGCCGTCGTAGCCACGGTAGTGGCCGGCCATGTCGGCATTGCCGGCGAACCACTGGGTGTAGGAATTCAGGCCCTGCCGGGCACCGGCCGGGCCGGCTGGCTGCTGCTTGCCCTTGACCACGAAGCCGTCGCTGCAGCTGCCCGCCGCAATCTCATGCACATCGGCGGGGATATCGGCCATGGCCCAATGCACGAAATCGGTGCGTGGCTGCTCGACGGGAATCCGCAGGTCGTCACGGCCGACGGTGTCGGGCACGGTCGGCACGTCCGGGTCCAGGCACAGCAGCGCAAACGACTGTGTACCGGCCGGCACCTCGCTCCAGGCCAGGTGCGGATTGCGGTTGGGCGCAAAGCCCTCCGGCGTGCCGGCGGCAAATTCCACCGCGATGGGGTTGCCGTTTTCGATGCTGTTGCTGGTCAGACGCATGGCGGGTCTCCGAGGGAAGCGATACGGATCAGGGTGCCTGGGTCCGCGCCACAGCGGAAGACGTCGCGATGGAACCTTCTGATGCGCTCGGCCGGGTTTACCGCCGCGTACGTACCGCGCCTGCACACGATGCGACGAAGCGACTGCGGCCACGCCCAACTGCCGTGGGCGCGACCGCGTTGATGGCGCCTCAGTCCTGCGGGTAGCCGAAGCGCACCGCGATCAGGGTGAGCAGATCGAACTGCGCGCCGAGCACGCCGCGGTAATCGCGCCAGCGGCCGGAGGCCAACCGTGCCGGGCCACGCGGTTCGACCAGCGGGAAGCTCAGCCCGAACGCCTGCTCCAGGGCCGTCGAAATACCCTGCGGGTCGTTTTCGATCCCGTCCAGCCGGATGATGCGGTGGGGGTACAGGTCGCGCTCGCGCAGCGTGGCCAGCTGTTCCAGCGCGATCAGCAACCAGTCGGTGGCCTGCTGCGGCGATTGCAGTGCCAGCGGCGCCGACGCCCCGGCCGAGAGCCAGTCCAGCAACATGTCGCGCGGGTCGCGCAACGCGATCGCCAGCCGGCCCTCGGGCAGATGCGGGCGCAGCGCGGTCAGCAAGGTGTTGTCCCACCACAGCAACCAGTCGATGACATTGCCATCGTCGATGCCGCGGCGCGGCAGTTGCGCCTTCCAGCCTTCCACCAGCGCCGTCGGTGCCAATTCGCCAGAGGCCAACTGTTCGAGGGTGCGGTAGCTCTGCAGCGCATCCGATGGCGGCGTGGTGCCATAGCGGTCGCCACGCACCAGTGGGGTGGCCGCGCCCATCACCGCGACCAGGCGTTCGACATGCGAGCCGGGCGTGCCCCACACGAACAGCGGGCGTGCGGTGACCGTGTCGGGAATGCTGCCCAGCGCAGGCCACTGCGTCGGCTGCCTGGCTGCCTGCGGCGGCAGCGGCAACCGATGCTGGGCCTGTTCGCGGTGGAACTGCATCCAGGTACCCACGGCGGCATCGGGCTGGCCGGCGCGGTCCTGCACATTGCCCAGCCATGGCCGCAGCACGGTCTGCTGCGGTGCAGGCAGCGACTCGATCAACGATTCGACGCAGGCGATCGCCGCCGGCGGGTCGCGTCGCAGCAAGGCTTCGACGATGCGCTGCTCGCCGCTGATGCGGCCCGGCTCCACCGCCACGATCTGGCGCGCCACCATTTCCGCCTCGTCGGCCTGGCCCTGCATGTCGTGCACGCGCATCAGCGCTTCCAGCGCCGGCAGGTGTTCGGGCATGGCCAGCAGCCAGCGCTCGATCACCGCCTGCGCCTGCGGCCCACCGACCGGCTCCACTGCCAGGCGCGCCAGCCACAGGTCGTGTGCCGTGGCCGAGGTGGCCAGTGCCGCATCCAGGGTGTCGCGCGCATCGTCCACCGCGCCCAGCCGCTCCCAGGCGGTGAGCAGCGCGTGCAACGTGCGGCGATCGGCCGGCCAGTGCGCCAGTGCCAGGCGCAGGTGCGCGGCGGCCTGATCGGGACGACCGGCCTGCAGCTCCATCTCGCCGGCCAGCCGGCGCATGGCCGGCAGATCGCCGCCGGGCTGCTCGAGCACGCCCTGCATCGCCGCCAGTGCATCGTCCAGGCGGCCCTGGCGTTGGGCCAGTTGCGCAATGAAGGCGCGCAGTGCGGTGCCCGGCGGATTGAGCTCGATCACGCGCTCGAAGGCGCGCTCGGCGAACGCAAAATGCTCCTTCTGCAGATACGCAAAACCCAGCGAAAACAGCACGCGGGCATCGTCGGGCAGCTGCTCGGCAGCGCGGGTCAACAGCGCCAGCGCGCGGTCGCTGTGGCCGCGGCGCATTTCCACCACGCCATCGACCGCCAGCAATTGCGGGTGTTCCGGCGCCAGGCGCGCAGCGGTGCGGCTCAGCCGCTCGGCCTCGTCCAGATCGCCGCGTGCCACCGCCAGATGCGCCTGCATCACGTAGGCATTGAACTGGTTGGGATCCAGCGCGGTACTGCGCGACAGCGCGGCATCGGCGGCGGACAGATCGCGCGTGGCCAGCAATGCGCCGGCGCGCAGCAGGTGCAGGTCGGCATCTTCGGGCGTCAGCGTCAGCGCGGTATCGATGCTGTCCAGTGCCAGCACCGGCTGCCCTTGCTGCTGCAGCGCAAGCGCCAGCCAGCGGTGGGCACCGGCGTGATCGGGCGCGTTGGTGACCCACTCGCGGGCCAGCGCCACCGCATCGTCGGCCGCATTGCGGCGCAGGGCTTGAAGGATGGCGTCTTGCATGGCGGTGGCGGTCCCGGACAAACCGCTATTGTAACGATGCGCGCTGCGGCGGCTTGCATGGGCGACGCACGCTGCTGCCTGCCGCCGTGTGCAGGGTGGGCGTTATCGGCGGTGCGAACCCACATCGATCGTTCGCGCCGGCCAGAGGTTCAAACGCTTGCCGACGTCCGACGCAGCACGCTCGCGCCGCAGGCCACGCAGAGCGCCCCAAACATCAACTGGCCCAGATGCCAGAGCGCAGCATGGGCGCCGACGGAAACCGATCCTGCGCGGGAGCGGAACAGGATCTGCCCGGTCTGCGGCCGGGTGTAGAGGCTGATAGCGCTGAAGTAGACCCTCACGCAACCGACGATCACTGGCAAAACGGCGATCACTGCATCCATGGACGGATGTCGTCTCAGCGTCATTCGCGCGCGGTGGTCAGCCGCTCGGCCACCCAGCGTTCGGCAAAGCCGTCGCCGCGGGCGTTTTCCAGAAAGCCGCAATGCCCGCCCCAGCGTGCGATTTCCAGCTTTGCATGCGCCGGCAACTGCCAGGCGGCGAAATCGGCGAACGGAATCACCGGGTCGTCTTCGGCCATCAGGATGTCGACCGGCACCTGCAGGTTGGCCAGGCGTTGGCCGGCAATCGAGTAGCTGTCGAAATACGCTTCCAGCGAGCCGTGTCCGGTGTGCTTCACCGCCAGCCAGGCCATCAGCCCGCGCATGTCCAGCGCCAGGGTGGCGTCGTCGTACCCGTGCTGCTCGGGGAACAGCTTGCGCTTGCGCAGCAGCGATTCGCGCCATTTACGGCGGAAGTACCAGTCGTAGAACTGCGGGCCCTTCTCCAGCTGGGTCATGGTGGCGGCCGGGTCCAGCAACGGGCACACCGCCGCCACGCGCGCCAGCGGCAGGCCGGCGGCGGGCGCACGCAGCGCCAGCCGCAGCGCGAAATTCCCGCCCAGCGAATACCCTGCAGCCAGCAACTGCGGCGCAGGAAAACGCCGCCACAGATCGCCTGCGGCATTGACCACTTCTTCGATGCGGTCGGAGTGGAACAGGTCTACATTGAGATGGTGGGTACCGCCGTGGTCGCGGAAGTTCAGCCGGAACACCTGGTAGCCCAGACCGAGCAGGCGCGCGGCGGTCAGGCGCATGTAGTTGGAATCGGCGCTGCCCTCCCAGCCATGCAGCAACAGCACGGTGCCGCGCGGTGGCGCATCGCCGGGCGGGATGCTCATCCAACCCTGCAGGCGCACACCGTCGCCGCCATCGAGGATATGTTCGCTGGTGACCGCACCGCTGGCGGCCAGCAACTGGCGGCTACGGATGCGCCGCAAGGCGCTGCTGCCCAGCACCGATTGCACGTGAGGATTGCGCAGCCAGCGCGGCGGCAAGTAATCGGAGGCGTTCATGCGCGCATCGCACCGGCGTTGCGGCTGGCCGCAGGGGAGAGGCGCGTGCGCATCGTCGGCTAGGATTCCATCGCTGCGACGATCCGTTGGCGCGAGGTCTCGGCCATGCGACGGCGGCCTTCGATGTCCAGCGCGCGAATCGGCTCGAGAAAATGCACTTCGGCCAGCCGCGACGGCTCGCCCAACAGGCGCACGATATTGGCGAAGAAACTCTCGCGCTCACCGAAGGCCACCACCGCCTGCGCGTTGCCGCGCAGCCCGTACCGCAGCGCCACCGGCTGTACCGGCACCCCGGCTTCCACCGCCGCCTGGAAGATGCGCGCATGGAACGGGCCCACTTCGGTACCGCCACGGGTACGTCCTTCCGGGAACACCCCCACCGGCTTGCCGCTTTGCAGGCGCAGCAGCATTTCCTGCAGCACCCCGCCCAGCGATTCGGTATTGCCGCGCTGGTGGAAGATGGTCTGGCCCTTGGTTGCCAGCCAGCCCACCAGCGGCCAGCCGGCGATTTCGCGCTTGGCCACAAACCCCATCACGCGCTGGCTGTGCAGGATGGAGATATCCACCCAGCTGAGGTGGTTGGCCACGAACAGGGTCGCGCCCGGTAGCGGCGTCCCGAAGCGGCGCAGCCGGAAGCCGAACACCCGCATCAAGGTGCCCTGCCACCAGCGGATCATCCGCTCCTCCAGGGTGTCGTCGTGCCCGATCCGGATCTGCGCCAGCGCCGGCACCACCACGCACAGCATGGTGACCGGCAGGCCGAGACACAGATGCAGCAACAACAGTGGCACCCGGTAGAGGTACCGGAACCAACGCAACGCGCCGCCAGCGTCGCGCGTGGCGTCCAGGGATGACTCGCTCATTCGACGAACGGAACCGGTAACGGGGGAAGGAAGCGCAACCATTGTGACAGCAGCGTGGCCGCCGCGCAGTGCCGGCAGCGGATGACGCTGTTCCATGCATGCCGCTGCCGGGCGAGCTCAGCCATTGCTGCGCGCGACCACCGCCAGGGTCAATCGCGACACACAGACGCGTTTGCCGGCCGGGTTTTCGATGGTGATGTCCCAGACATGCGTGCTACGCCCCACATGTACCGCCCGTGCAGTGCCGGTCACCAGCCCCTGGGTGGCGGCGCGCAGGTGATTGGCATTGATCTCCAGCCCCACGCAGATCTGGGTCGACATATCCACGCACAGGTTGCCGGCGCTGCTGCCCAGCGTTTCGGCCAGCACCACCGAGGCGCCACCGTGCAGCAGGCCGTAGGGCTGCCTGGTGCGCGCATCCACCGGCATGGTGGCGCGCAGCCAATCGTCACCGGCTTCGGTAAAGACGATGCCCAGATGCTCGATCAAGGTATCGCGGCTGGCGGCATTGAGGGCGGCTAAATCGACGGGTTCGCGGAAGGTCATGGGCTGGGAATGGGGAATGGGGAATGGGGAATGGGGAATGGGGAATGGGGAGCGCAAGAGCATCCCGGCGCCTGGGGCGCGATGCAACTGGGCAGTGCTGCCGATGGCAGACAGCATTTGTTGGGGCGCCGATGCACTACGCGACCTTCGCCCGTGACAACTGCAGCCGCTTCGGCGATTTCCGGCGTCCAGGGGCCGATTCGCAGCCAACTGCGTGCATCCAACCACAACGCGCTGCGCCGCGGGCACCGGCTGCTGCGACCCGCGCGGCACGCCAGCCGATCAGAGAATCGGTACCAGCCCGGCGCCGAAGGCGGTCAGCATGCGCACCAGCAGCCACTTCGGGCCGACATTGACCTCCGGAAAATCGCCCACCGCCACATAGCACTGGCGGAACTGCGGGTCCTGCCGCTTGAGCGGGAACGGGCAATCCGGGCCGGGCTGGAACTCGTAGTTGGTGGCGTAGCGCCATGGCCAGAAGTCCAGCACCGGCAAGGCTTCGGAGACCTTGCCCACGCTGTAGTTCAACCCGCTCAGCACCGGCGGCTTTTCGCGCGGCGCCACCGTCCAGGCATTTTCCGGGGCGACGTCGCGTTCGATGCTGGCAGCCAACGCCTGCGCAAAGCGCGCATCGTCGATCACCACGGCCGCTTCGGTGTTGTAGTTCTCGCTGCGCGGGTCGAAGTTGTGCGTACCGATCACGCCGATGCGGCGATCCACCACCAACGACTTGGCGTGCAAGCCCATGCGCGCACCGGCGCGGGTCACCGGCAGCGGCTTGTTGACCGCGCGCGTGCCCAGGAACGAGGGCCGCGTTTCGGTACGCAACACGCGCCGATCGACCTCGCTCCCGCCCGGCGCACGGCCGCCGCCACTGCCGCGCAGCACGCTGCCGGCGCTCGCGCTGGCGTTGCCTTCCGGGCCGCTGCTGCCGCGCATCGCATTGCCCGCTGCGCTGCCGCCGATCAGGCGATTGTTGCGGCTGTCCCGATTGACCTCGGAAGCGGGGTTGAGCGGGTCCGGCACCAGGTTGGCGTAATCCACCGGGGCGTCGAGCGGAAACGGCTTGAACTCGTACACATTGAAGCCCAGCTCGCGCATGTTGCGGCGTTTGAACTTGTACGAGAGCGCATACACGATGGGGTTGTCGGTGGCGGCCAGGCTATTGGTCGACACCACGATGCGCGGCGGCTGCGGGTGTTTGCGCAACGTGCGGAAGATCGCCTGCGCCTGGTCGGACAACACCAGGTACGGGGTCTGCAGCAGCACTTCCTGCTGCGCGCCGGCAATCAGGCCATCCAGTTCCGGCGCCGTGGACACCGCCTTGGCCGCATGTTCCCGGCGGTGCTTTTGCGGCAGATCGGCCACGTACAGCACACGCTGCACCGGCATGGCCGGGGTCACGAAAGCGTCGCGCACGAATTGCGGGTCGCGCACTTCGCGGTCCACCCGCGCCACCCGGTCGGGCCGGCGGAACTCGGCCGGCGGCATCGTCGGCACGCCCTGCTCCAGCAGCAGGCGCCCGACATCGTTCAGACGCTCGGCCGGGACGCTGCGCCGGGCGCGCCAGAACGCATCGAAATTGGCGGCCATGGCGCGCACTTCCGGCCCGGCCAGAATCACGTCGCGGTCGCGGAAGTTGTACTCGCTGTCCCAGTCGTAATAGTCGTCCTGGTAATTGCGCCCACCGACCACGCCCAGCACGTCGTCCACCACCAGCAGCTTGTTGTGCATGCGCTGGTTGAAGCGGCGGAAGCAACACAGCACGCTGCCGGCATAGTCGAAGTAATTGAGTTTGACCTTGCCGAAGGTGGGGTTGTAGATGCGCAGCTGCAGGTTTTCATGACTGCTGGCCAGCGCACCGAGAATCTGCAGATCGGCGATCGCCGACAACTGATCGATCAGGATGCGCACCTTGACCCCGCGTTGGGCGGCGTCCACCAGTGCGTCCAGCACCATGCGCGCGCTGTCGTCCTTGTCGAAGATGTAGGTCTGCAGATCGATGCTGCGGGTGGCGCTGCGGATCAGGTTGAGCCGGGCCACCAGCGATTCTTCGCCGTGGTCGACGATGGTGGCGTAATGCCGCGGTGCCGCCGGTGTGGAGGCGGTCATCGCCTCCCCGCCCAGCGCGCGCAATGGCGAGGGTTGCGCACAGCGATCGGCCTGGCTGCAATTGACTACAGTGCTGCGTGCCGCGGCAGCGACACCGGCGGCACGGTTGCGTTCGGTTTGTGACAGGCTGGCGCATCCGGTGCCGAGCAACAACGTTGCCAGCACGCACACCCTCAACAGGCACTTCACGGGCGCCGCGCCTCCTGCAGGCGCCCACGCAGAATGAACGTCACCCTGTCGCCCAGGGCCATCTGCCACGCATTCATTCCGTAACGTCCACGCAGGACCGTCCCTCGACTGATCACGTCGCAATCATAGCCCGGCCGCGTGCATTCGGCCGGCACCACATGCAGCGTTTCCAGATGGGTGATTCCGCGGATGGTCAGGTTGCCGACGATGTCGCCACCCTGCTTCACCACTTCGTCGACATACGGCAGCGACTCGAATTCGACGACCGGGTACTGCGCAACGTCGAAGAAATCTTCCCCGCGCATCCAGCTGGTGTAGCGGTCCTTGCCGGGGATCTCCACCTGAGTGGCGTCCAGCCGGAAGCGCACCTGCTGACGCCCATCGGCCAAGGTCACCACATCACCGCGAAAACGCGGGAAAAACCCCTCGATCTTCATTCCGAAGCGCGTCTTGATCTCGAACCCGAAGCGCGATTGCGCCGGGTCGATGGACTGCACCTTCTGCTGCGCCATGCAGGGGAACACGACCCAGAGCGCGAGCCAGGCGTACCAGCGCAGCGACGATGACACGGATCAGGGCCACCAGAAGGCGGTCAGGCGGGCGATGCCCGGCTCGATGGTGGCGTCCAGCAGCAAGGCCAGCAACGCGATCGAGGCGGTGGGCATGCCGCGGTAATCGCCGGTCTGGCCGCTGTGCATCAGCGCTGCCAGCCGTTCCAGGCCAGGGTTGTGGCCCACCAGCAGCAGGCGCTCGGCCTCGCGATGTTCGTCCACCAGGCTGGCCAGGGTGCCGGGCGTGGCCTCATAGATGCGTTCGTCCAGCCGTTGTTCGATGTAGCCGGTGAGCTCGAGCACCGCCTCCAGGGTTTCGCGGGCGCGGCGGGCCGGGGAGCACAGCACCCGGTCGGGCACCAGCCGCTGCTCGCGCAGCCAACGCCCGGCCGCCTCGGCCTCGGCGATGCCGTGCGGCGACAGCGGGCGATCGAAATCGGCCTGGCCGGTATCGGCCGGTTCGGCGTGGGCATGTCGCAACAAGATCAATTCGCGCATAGGAACTTTCCGGTTCTAGGACTTCTTGAGCCACTTGAACAGCGGCTCCCAGTCCTGTTGATGGTCGCGCACCTGCGCCGAGCGGTAGTCGAACAAGCTGCGTCCCAGCCCGGCCATCACCACATAGGCCTGGGTGTCGCGCAGTTGGGTCACCAGCGGATACGGCCAGTTGCCGATCATGTCGGCGGCCTGTTGCGAGGTCTGGGTCCAGGGACGGGCACGATTGAGTACCAGGCCCACCGGCAGTTTGCGCTGATGCACGCGCGGCACCTTGGCCAGCGTGTTGAGAAAGCCGACCACCGCTTCGATATCCAGCGCCGAGGACAACACCGGTACCACGATGGCATCGACGTGGTCGAGAAATCCGCTCAGGTCGTCGGCCATGGCACCGGCCGGCGCATCGACGATCAGGGCATCGGTGCCGTCCGGCACGGCGCTCTGCCAGCTGCGGCGCTTGGTGGCGTCGATCGGCAAGACCGCACTTTCCAGGCTGGCGCGGCGCTCTGCCCAGCGGGTGGACGAGCCTTGCGGATCGGCATCTGCCAGCACGGTGCGCTGGCCTTGCAACGCCGCATGTGCGGCCAGATTGGTGGCGATCGTGGTCTTGCCGACGCCGCCTTTGGAGGCGGCCACCAGGACTGTCTTCATGCACGCCTCGCTTCCGGGAGCAAGCCGGCAGCGTACACCGCGGCAAGGTGAGGAAGTAGTCGAAACGCGTTAAACGCACTGCTGCGGGACAGGCAACGACAGCGCAGACCTTCAGCCGATGCGCGCAAGGCCTTGCGCCGCAGCTGTGCGTGGCAACGATGGAAGCCTGGCACGGCGCAAGATCGTCCACGCGTATCGCTCAGCCGCGGCGTCGCAATGCAGCATGGCGCCGATGTTGCAGGTGTTGGCGTACCACAGCCCGAACAAGCGCAAGCGTGTGCCTGCGGCGCCAGCGCGCTCTGGCTGCTGCGAGCGTTACGGTTTCACGCCACCAGCCGCGCCAGCAGCCAGGCCCACGCAGGCAGCGTCAGCAACGACAGCAGGATGCTGTAGCCGACCATCGCTGCAGCCAGGCGCGGGGCCAGCCGGTGCGAAATGGCCAGCGCGGCGGCGGTGATCATGGTGGGCATGGCCGATTCGAGCACGTTGGTCTGCAGCATCTGCCCATGCAGGCCCAGCCCCCAGGACAACGGCAAGGCCAGGACCGGCATCAGCAGCAGCTTGAACACCAGGCCCACCGCCAAGGGCTTGAGTTCGTCGGCAGGCAGGCGCAGCTGCAGCGAAAAGCCCACCGACAGCATCACCAGCGGCAACATCGCATCGGCCAGGTTCTTCAGGCCCAAGCCAATCCAGGCCGGCGGTTGCTCGGGCATCAGGGTCAAGGCGAACAGCAGCGCCCACAACGGCGGGAACTGCAGCACGCGCATCGCGATCAGCCGTGCGGTCGGCGGGGTGTCGCCGCTGTACCGGGCCAGCACATACAGCCCGAACGTGGACAGCAACACGAAGGTGCCGAACTGGTCGTAGACCACTGCATACGGCAGCGCGTGATCGCCGATCAGCGCGCGCACCATCGGAAAGCCGATGAAGCTTGAATTGGTAAACACCACACACATCAGCAGCGCGGCGTATTCGGCGCGGCCCAAGCGCAACAGGCGGCTGCAACCCCACAGCAACGGCACGATGATGGCGGTCAGCAGCCATGGCGTGGCAATCACCCCACCGAGCGAAGCATCCAGATGCAGGCGCGGGACATAGGTCAGCACCGACGCCGGCAGGCAGATGTACAGCACGATGCGGTTGAGCACATCGGCGCTGTTGTCCGGCAACACCCGCAGGCGGGCGAACAGCAGGCCCAGCCCCAACATGGCCAGAATCAAGGCAAATGCATCTACCGCCATGCGCGATCGTGTCCGTTGGAAAGCGATGCACAGGATCGCATAGCGCGCGGTGCGCGCATCGGTGGATGCGTTGGCCTGGCTGGGGTGCAAGGTGCACGCCACCCGAGCTCCGGTCACCGCGGAGCTGCCACGACCGCATCGTTTCCCTATGCGGAAGCCAGCGTATCGAACACGCGGCGCCCTCGCCGCTCCGGACAATGCGTTGGTCAAACACGTCCTTGCACCGTGTTCCGCGATGGTGGGCGGACCAGGCCGTGGAGCAAGCTTGCAGCGCCGAGTGCGCGACACGCCGTGAACCCGTCCGTGGAGGCTCGATGGCGGGATCCATGCCGCCAACGGTCCCGCGATCGGCAAGCACAGCGCATCAGACAGTTCGTTGGTGACTCGATTGAAGGAGCGAGGACGCCGCGCCAGCCAGGCGACCTGCTGCTGTCTTAGCTCTGCGCATCGACCATCTCAACTGGTCCTTGCGCCCGCCGTCGCGGGACCTTACGCGGCACGGCTGCCGCGCAAGCGCTTACAAAAACGTACTTGCAGCGTGTCCTGCGATGGTGGGCGGACAAGGACCCCGCAGCCACGCCACAGACCAACGCGTTGCTCTCCCGCATCGACTTCGCAACGTCGGCACGCCAAAGTTTTGAGTCGTGACTGCGATCAGGCGCAGACCTGCTCAGCCTTTCACTGAGCTAGCGGAATCAACGATTAGACGTCTTCGTTTCAAGTAGGCGGCAGGCCGACGCGCCAGATGGCGCCTGGCGTATCGGCAAATGGCGGCAACCGGTCGATTCACTGCACACGCCGCGCTGCAGGAACTCCCGCAGCGCGGCGAGGCGCTTACGGAAACGCCGGCGGGTTGGCCTGCCAGGCCGCAAAGACCTCGGCCAGGCTGGCGCGCTCTGCCTCGCGCCATTCCGGCAACAGGCTGGCGTAGTTGGCGGTACTGCTCCAACGGTCCGGCCAGGTGCGCACGGCTGCGGCATACCACTCGACCGCCTCCTGCTTGCGTCCGGCGCGCCAGAGCGCCAGTGCAGCCGTGGTCGGCAGCCATTCCGGCGTGGCCGGACGGCCATTGGCCAGGTTGGCCCATTGCTGCAGCGCCTTGTCGGGCTGGTCGGCACGCAGCAGGTCCCATCCATAGTTCCAGGTGATGGCCCGGTACTGCTGGCTGCCGTTGGAGACCAGCGCCAGCGCGCCCTGATACAACTCATCGCCCAACTGGGTGCGCCCGCCCGCATAAGCCAGCGCCGCCAACTGCGCGCGCGGATCGGCCGCACGGGCGTCGCGTTGCACCATCGCCGCCAGCCGGTCGACGACTGCATCGCCCTGGCCCTGTACGGCCACAACGGCCTTGGTGGTACCGCGGTCTTCGTCGAAATAGAACTCCTTGGGCTTGGGCAAGCTCTGCGCCTGCGCCAACGACCACACCCCTCCGAGCAGGGCCAGAGCGGCCCACGCGTATTTCCTTTTCACTGTGTTTTCCCCTGACAGCAAACGACCCCTTCCCATCCCCATCCTACCCGCAGCGCGTCGGCTGCGCATCCGCACAGGGATAGGTGCGGAAAAGCTGACTGTTACACTTTGCGCCGCCGTTTTGGAATCCGTCGGGTGCGTCAGATAGTTTCAGATGACATGCACCGGGGCCCAGCCACCCTTTCCGGGCACGCCATGACCAGTACCGCTGCGCTTTCTTCTCCCGACTCTGCCAACACGCCGGAGCTCGGCCGGGTGGATGCGGACTACACGCTGGACCACAAGTACACGCGCACCGATGGGCGCATCTACCTGTCCGGTGTGCAGGCGCTGGTGCGGCTGCCGCTGCTGCAGCGCCTGCGCGATGACGCCGCCGGGCTGGAGACCGCCGGCTTCATCAGCGGCTACCGCGGCAGCCCGCTGGGCGGGCTGGACCTGGAACTGTGGCGGGCGCGCAAACACCTGGACGCGGCCAAGGTCACCTTCACTCCAGGTCTGAACGAGGACCTTGCCGCCACCATGGTGTGGGGCACCCAGCAGACCAACCTGTTCCCCGGCGCGAACGTGCAGGGCGTCTACGGCATGTGGTACGGCAAAGGGCCGGGCGTGGACCGCAGCGGCGACGTCTTCAAGCACGGCAATGCCGCCGGCACCTCGCCGTTTGGCGGCGTGCTGGCGCTGGCCGCCGACGACCATGCCTGCCGCAGCTCGACCCTGCCGCACGGGTCCGAAGACGAATTCGTCAGCGCGATGATGCCCATCCTCAATCCGGCCGGGGTACAGGACATCCTGGACATGGGCCTGCTCGGCTGGGCGATGAGCCGCTACACCGGGCGCTGGATCGGCTTCAAGACGATTGCCGAAACGGTGGAATCGTCCGCCTCGGTGGACGTGGACCCGTTCGCGCGCACCATCGTGCTGCCGGAGGATTTCGCACTGCCGCCGGGCGGCTTGAGCATCCGCTGGCCGGACCCGCCAGTGGACCAGGAGATGCGCCTGCACCGGTATGCGATCGCCGCCGCGCAAGCCTTTGCGCGCGCAAACCACATCGACAAGGTGGTGTTGGATTCACCAAATGCGCGACTGGGCATCGTCACCACCGGCAAGAGCTACCTGGACGTGCTGCAGGCGCTGGAATACCTGGGTCTGGACGCGCAGGCCTGCGCGCAGATCGGCATCCGCGTCTACAAGGTCGGCATGACCTGGCCGCTGGAGCCGGCAGGGATCAGCGCGTTTGCGCAGGGGCTTGAAGACATCGTGGTGGTGGAAGAGAAAAAGGCCTTCATCGAGCGCCAGATGAAGGAACTGTTCTACAACTGGCCGGCCAGCGCCGGCGCGCGGCCGAGCATTGTCGGCAAGTACGATGAGCAGGGCGCGTGGATCCTGCCGTCCACCGGCGAACTGACGCCGGCCACCATCGCGGCGGTGATCGGCAGGCGCATCCTGCGCCTGCTGCAATCGAGCACGATCAATACCGATTCGATCCAGCAGCGGCTGCGCTGGATGGACGCCAAGGAAGCGGAAATGGCTTTGCCGCGCGCGCAATTCCCGCGCGTGCCGCATTACTGCTCCGGCTGCCCGCACAACACCTCCACCGCCGTGCCGGAAGGCTCGCGCGCGCTGGGCGGTATCGGTTGCCACTACATGGTGACCTGGATGAACCGTGCCACCGACACCTTCACCCACATGGGCGGCGAAGGCGTCACGTGGTCCGGGCAGGCGCCGTTTACCGACACCCCGCACGTGTTCCAGAACCTGGGCGATGGCACGTATTTCCATAGCGGCTCGCTGGCGATCCGGCAGTCGGTCGCCACCGGCGTCAACATCACCTACAAGATTCTCTACAACGATGCGGTGGCGATGACCGGCGGGCAGCCGGTGGACGGCACGCTTACCGTGCCGGACATCGCCCACCAGCTGCGCGCCGAAGGCATCCATGAGATTGCGGTGGTCAGCGACGACATCGGCAAGTGGACGCGGCGGCGCGAGCTGTTTCCGCCTGAGGTCGCGTTTCACGATCGTGGCGAACTGGATGCGGTGCAGCAGCACCTGCGCACCGTCAAGGGCGTGTCGATCCTGATCTTCGACCAGACCTGCGCCACCGAGAAACGCCGCCGTCGCAAGCGCGGCAAGCTGGTCGATCCGCCCAAGCGGGTGATGATCAATTCGCTGGTGTGCGAAGGCTGCGGCGATTGCGGCGAGAAAAGCTTTTGCGTGTCGGTGTTGCCGAAGGAAACCGAATTCGGGCGCAAGCGCCAGATCGACCAGTCCAACTGCAACAAGGATTATTCCTGCGTCGCGGGCTTTTGCCCGAGCTTTGTCACCGTGCATGGCGGTGCCCCGCGCAAGGGCAAGCGGCGCGACGCCAGCACGCTGCTGGACACGCTTCCCTCACCGCCCAAGCGCACCGCGCTGGAACGGCCCTGGAACATCCTGATCACCGGCGTCGGCGGCACCGGCGTGGTGACCATCGGCGCGCTGCTCGGCATGGCCGGGCACCTGGAAGGCAAGGGCGCCACGGTGCTGGACCAGACCGGCCTGGCGCAGAAAGGCGGCGCGGTGACCACGCATATCCGCATCGCACGCCAGCCCGCCGACATCCACGCCGTGCGCATCGCCGCCGGCGAAGCAGACCTGGTGCTGGGCTGCGACATGGTGGTGGTCAACGATTATTGGGCGCTCTCCAAAGTGCGCGATGGCCGCACCCAGGTGGTGCTCAACACCTACGAAGCAATGCCGGGCACGTTCACCACGCAACCGGACCTGCAGTTTCCCGCTGCCGAGATCATCGCCGGTGTGCGCACTGCGCTCGGTGGCCAGGAGCCGTTGTTGCTGGATGCCACGCAGCTGGCAACGGCGTTGCTGGGCGACGCCATCGCCAGCAATCTGTTCGTGCTCGGCTACGCGTGGCAGCACGGGTTGGTGCCGCTATCGCATGCGGCGCTGATGCGCGCGATCGAACTCAATGGTGCAGCCGTTGCGATGAATCAGCAGGCGTTCGCCTGGGGGCGCCTGGCGGCGATCGATCTGCCGGCGGTGCAACGCGCTGCGGGTCTGGCCAGTGCCGACGCGCCTGCACATCTGCATGGCGATACACCGCATGCACGCGGACCAGGCAGCTGGGAAGAGCACGATCTCAGCGGCCAGAGCGCACCGCGTGCGCTGGCACAGACCGACGGCAGCACGTTGCATGGCGAGGTCGCTGCACCGGCCGCGCCGCTCGACGACGAGCAGTTGGCGCATTCGCTGGACGAGGCCATCGCGCGTCGCGTCGCGTTCCTGACCGACTACCAGGATGCGGCCTACGCGCAGCGTTATCGCAGCCTGGTCGAGCGCGTACGCACGCACGAGCTGCAGCGCGTGCCCGGCAGCAGCGCACTGACCGAGGCGGTGGCCCGGTACGCCTTCAAGCTGATGGCCTACAAGGATGAATACGAGGTGGCGCGGCTGTATACGCGTGGCGATTTCCAGCGTCGGTTGCAACAACAGTTCGAGGGCGACTACACCCTGCGCTTCCATCTGGCGCCGCCGTTGCTGGCAAAGAAAGACGCACACGGCAACCTGATCAAACGCGAGTACGGGCCGTGGATGTTCACCGCCTTCAAGCTGCTGGCGCGATTGAAGTTCCTGCGTGGCGGCAAGTTCGACGTCTTCGGCTACAGCGAAGAACGGCGTGGCGAGCGTCGGCTGATTGCCGATTACAGCGCAACCGTGGACATGCTGCTGGAACGGCTGGATGCCGATAACGTGGGCTTGGCCGCGCAGATCGCCAGCATTCCGGAACACATTCGCGGCTATGGCCACGTCAAGCACGCGCATCTGCAGGAAGCCAGGGCGCGCGAAGCCGCGCTGCTGGCGCAGTGGCGTAATCCCAAGGCGTTGCATGTGGTGCAGGCGGCCTGATGTCACCGAACGATTACATCCTTTTGATGTAGTCGCTCGGCGACATTCGGTTTAATCCCGCTACTTAATCCCGCAACATACGGAAGCTGGCGCATCCACTCAATGGGGCTTCAGTCGAAATGCGGCCCACGCATCAGTCGAATCGGTCCGCGTGCGGTGGCAGGGTCCACAGTTCGACCCTGCTGGGTGATCCGTACCAGGCCTCTGCCTGCGGCAGCTGCGGCCACCGTACGCACCTGGGGCATCAGGCTTCGCCACACCGCCGCGTCATCGCTCAAAGCACGCGCGACTTCCGAGGGACAGATCGATTGCTCGGGCCGACGTTGCGCAAGCAGGTGCCGGATCAACGCGGCAACCTGCGCATCATCGGGCGACTGCACGCCTGCCCCGCAGGATCACAATGGGCGCAGCAGGCGCAGGCCGAACCAATCCTTGGCATCGTTCCAGCCGTGGGTGACCTTGAGCCCGGCTGCGGCAGCCAGTTCGGCAAAACGCGCGTCGGTGTATTTGCAGCTGTATTCGACCTGCATCGCTTCGCCTTCGGCAAACGCGATGTCCTTGCCGCCGACCCGCACCTGCTGCGCGCGTTGGCTGACCAGGAAGGTTTCGATGCGGCCGCGCTCACGGACATACACCGCGTGGTGACGGAAACCGTCCAGATCGAAATCGCTCCCGATCTCGCGATTGAGCCGCGCCAGCAGGTTGAGGGTGAACTCGGCGGTGACGCCGGCTGCATCGTTGTAGGCCGCCTCGATCAGCCCGGCGTCCTTGTCCAGATCGATACCGATCAGGGCGCAACCATCGCTGCCCATGGTCTGGCGCATCGCATCCAGCAATTCGATCGCGGCCGCATCGGCGAAATTGCCGAGCGTGGAGCCGGGGAAGAACACCACGTGCCGCCGCGCCGGGCGCTGCGCATCGGGCAGGCGCAGCGGCTTGGTGAAGTCGGTGCACACCGGCAACATCTGGATCTGCGGAAATTGCTGGGCCAGCCGCGCGGTGCTTTCCAGCAGCGCGGTACGGGAGATTTCCAGCGGCGTGTAGGCCACCACATCGCGCAGGCCCTGCAGCAGCAACTCGGTCTTGCGGCCGCTGCCGCTGCCGTATTCGACCACATGCACGCCAGCGCCGATCGCCTGAGCGATCGAGCCCATGCTGGCTTCCAGCAAACTCAGCTCGGTGCTGGTGAGGTAATACTCCGGCTGCTGCGTAATGGCTTCGAACAGTTGCGAGCCGCGCGCATCGTAGAAATATTTCGACGGCAGCGTCTTGGGCGTTTGCGACAACCCCGCCAGTGCATCGGCGGTGATGTCGTCCGGCTGCGGGCGCAGGTCGGTCAGCGCGGCGTGCGCGCGTTGCAGGGCATGGGCGGCGGCGTTCAAGGCAGATCCTTGGCAAGGCGCACGCCGGCAAACTGCCAACGCGCATCGGAGGGGAAAAAGTTGCGGTAACTGGCACGCAGATGGCTGGCCGGGCTGGCGCAACTGCCACCACGCAAGACCCATTGCGCATTCATGAATTTGCCGTTGTATTCGCCCAGCGACCCGGGCCACGGGGTAAAGCCTGGATACGGCAGGTACGCACTACCGGTCCACTCCCAGACATCGCCGAACAGCTGCTGGATACCGGTGTCCACTGCTTCTGCGCCACGCGGATGCAACGCATCGGTGTCGACGAAATTGCCCTGTACCGGCACGCCGGTCGCGGCCTGCTCCCACTCGGCTTCGGTGGGAAGGCGCGCACCGGCCCAGCGCGCGAACGCATCGGCTTCGAACAGGCTCAGATGACAGACCGGCGCGTGTGGATCGCGCGTGCGCCAGCCGTCCAGCGTGAACTCGCGGCCATCGGCATCCCAATACAAGGGATGTTGCCAACCCTGCGCCTGCACCATCGCCCAGCCATCGCTGAGCCAGGCACCGGCACTGCGGTAGCCGCCGTCATCGATGAATTGCTGGAACTCGGCGTTGGTGACCACACGGCTGGCCAGCGCATGCGCACCGACCAGCACGCGATGGCGCGGCGATTCGTTGTCGTAGGCGAAGATGTCGGCCTGTGGCCATGCAGCGGCGCCGATCTGGACGATCTGCTCGTCGCGCGCATGCCAGCGCAGCGGGCTGGCAACGGCCGCAGGCGGTGTGGGCAGGTCACGGTAGGCCGGCTGCAACGGGTTGCTCCACAGCGCATGCTTGATATCGGTCAGCAGCAACTCCTGGTGTTGCTGCTCGTGCTGGATGCCGAGCTGCACGACGGTGCAGGCCTGTGCATCGAGCAGGCCCTCGCGCAAGCGCTGTTGCATCTGCCTATCGACCGCAGCACGGTAGTCGCGTACCTGCTGCAACGAGGGGCGCGAAAGCACGCCGCGGCGGGCCCGCGCATGCATCGGCCCCACGCTCTGGTAGTAGCTGTTGAACAGGAAGTCCCAGGCCGGGTCGAACACGCGGTACGCCGGATCGGCCTGCAGCACGAAGCGTTCGAAAAACCAGGTGGTGTGCGCCAGATGCCATTTGCTCGGGCTCGCGTCCGGCATGCTCTGCACCATCGCGTCTTCGGCGCTCAAGGGTGCGGCGAGACGGTCGCTCAGCGCGCGGGTCTGCGCGTAGCGTTCCAGCAGCATCAACTGCTGTTGCTGGAGGTGGCCCAGCAGAGGTGAGAGTGCAGACATCGCCCTATGCTTGGGGAGCGCCCGTGAACGTGCCGTGTGGGCAGCGTGGCAGCCAGCGGTAAGCTGTGGGCATGTCATCGCCATCTCTGTCCAGTACGCTTGCTGCGCCCCTCGCGTGGGCCCAGCGTCAGCAGGCGTTCGCGCTGCCTTCCGGGGTCATCCATCTGGATGCGGCGTCGCGTGGTCCGTTGTTGCGCGCCATGCAGACCGTTGCGCACCAGGCGGTCGATGCAATGGCCACACCATGGCGGTTGCCGTTCGATACCTGGTTACAGCAGATCGAGCAGGTGCGCGGACTTGCGGCCGCGCTATTGGACGGCGATGCCGATGCGGTGGCCATGGTGCCGTCGGCCGCGCACGGCCTGGCCACGGCCGCGCGCAATCTGCCTGTGCAAGCCGGCGACGCAGTGCTGGTGCTGGAAGGGCAATTTCCGTCCAATCTGTTGATCTGGCAGCGCCGCTGCGCAGAGACCGGCGCGCATCTGGTGGCGGTGCCCGCCACCGCTGGCGGCAGCTTGACCGATGCAGTGCTGCAGACCATTGCCGACACGCCTGCGCTGCGGATTGCCAGCTTGCCGCATGCGTACTGGCTGGACGGGCGAATGCTGGATCTGGACCGCATCAGTGCCGCCATGCAGGCACGCGGCGCTGCCCTGGTGCTGGACTTGAGCCAGAGCCTTGGGGTGTTGCCACCGGATCTGCCGCGCTGGCAACCGGATTTCGTGGTCAGCGTCGGGCACAAATGGTTGCTCGGGCCGATGGGATTGGCATGGCTGTGGGTCGCGCCGCAGTGGCGCACGGACGGGCTGCCGATCGAAGAACACTGGATCGGCCGCGATGCGGGCAGCAGTTGGGAATTTCCGGTGGCCAGCGCGCCGCGGTATCGCAGCGGTGCACGCCGATTCGATGCGGGCGGGGTTGCCGACCCGTTGCGGGTCGCAATGGCCACGGTGGCCCTGCAACAACTCACCGCGTGGCAGCCGGCGCGCATCGCAGCGGCGTTGGGCGAGTTGACTGCGCATTGGGACGCCGCCCTGCAGGCGCGCGGCGTGGGCAGCTGGTGCACGCCCGGACATGCGCCGCATCTCACCGCACTGCAGCCGCCGGCAGCGGCATTGGATGCGGTGGCAACGGCGCTCGGCGCGAGTGGCGTGATCTGCACGCGTCGGCATGGACGTCTGCGCATCGCGCCACATTTGAGCGTCACCGACCACGCGTTGTCACAGGTCATTGCAGCGCTGCCGGATGGGTGAGGCGGCGCGCAGGCATCGCGGGCCAGGCATCTGCAGCGGTACTGGTTGCAACACATGTACGCAGGCCAGCGCGTCATCAGGCAGCATCGGCAAGGCTCCATCGCAGGCCAGCGCGCTCTACGAACGACAATTGGCGTAAGGATCAGCGGCAGCGAAGCGGCGCGCGCGATTTTCAGCGATTGAACCCGCGTCACTGCCGCTGGCTGATCCGCAACCCACGCGGCGTGACCCATCGCTCCGCGCCTTCGAACACCGCCTGCACCAGCAGCGCAAGCACGGCAGCGGGAATGGCGCCTTCCAAAATCAGGCCGATATCGTCCAGACGGATGCCGGTGAGAATCGGTTGGCCATAGCCGCCCGCACCGATCAGCGCACCCAGCGTGGCGGTGCCCACATTGATCACCGCCGCGGTCTGGATGCCGGCCACGATCGTGCGGCGGGCCAGCGGCAGTTCCACCCGCCACAGGCGTGTCCACGCGGGCAATCCGATGGCGTGCGCAGTCTGGCGCAGTTCGCGTGGGATCGAGGTCAGCCCGGCATGGGTGTTGCGCACGATCGGCAGCAGGCTATACAAGAACAGCGCGGCAATCGCCGGCTTGGCGCCGATGCCGAACAGCGGAATCATGAAGACGAATACCGCCAACGACGGCAGCGTCTGCAGCACACCGGTCAACGACAACACCACCTGCCCCAGACGTGGACGCCGCGCCGCCAGCACGCCCAACGGCAGCGCAAGCAGCAACGCCAGACCCAAAGAAATACCCACCAACGCCAGATGCTCGCGCGTATGCCGCAGCAGCCGCGTCAACCGCGAGTCCGTTTCAGAGGCCGGCGTGACGCCCAGCCAACGCGCGGCAACCGCCGCTTCGGACTGCCGCTCCAGTTTGACCTGTGCATTGAGCCGTTGCATGGTCGCTTCATCGATACGTCCTTGCAGCCCCCGCAAGGCCTGCAGCATCGCCGGCGAGCGGTGCGCCAGGTCCTTGCGATACACAAAAATCGCCTGGTAGTCCGGGAAATAATGGCGGTCGTCGCGTAGCACCTGCAGCTGGTAATACGGAATTTCCGCATCGGTGCTGTACAGATCGGTGACCTCGATGGCGCCGCTCTGCAACGCGCGATAGGCCAGGTCGTGATCCAGCCCGGTCGCGGCCTGCGGCAGCGCGTACGCCGCGCGCACGCCCGGCCAGCCATCGGCGCGCTGCATGAACTCATTGCTCAGACCGATCTTGAGGCTGGGATGCCGTGCAAGATCCGACAACGAGGCGATGCCCAATGCCTGCGCACGTTCGCGCTTCATACCGAAGGCATAGGTGTTCTGGAAACCCAGCGAATCGGTCATCGCCAGCCCGCGTGCGTCGAGTGCGGCACGCAGCTCGGCCTGGCTGGCGTTGGGCAGTTGCAGCAGCTCCTGTGCCAGCGTGCCGGTGTATTCGGCATACGCGTCGATCTGCCCGGTCTCCAGCGCCCGCCACAGGATGCGCGTGCCACCGAGTTGTGCGCGGTGCTGCACGTCTACACCATCACGTTTGCCGGCGGCGGTGGCGATTTCGCCAAGAATCACCGCTTCGGTGAAGTTCTTCGACCCAATGGTGACCTGCGCGGCCTGCGCGCTAACACTGCAGATCAGCCACACCACGGCGATGAGCGCACGCGCCATCATGCGGCATCGCCAATGCTGCGCTGGGCGGTGAGAAAGCGCTGCACGAACGCATCGGCCGGCTGCTCCAGCAGATCGCGCGCACGGCCTTGCTGCACGATGCGGCCGGCGCGCATCAGCACCAGGTTGTCGGCCAGATAGGCGGCTTCGGCCACGTCATGCGTCACCAGCACCACGGTCTTGCCCAGCTGCGCGAACAGTTCGCGCATTTGCGCCTGCAGGTCGTAGCGCACGATGGGATCGAGCGCGCCGAGTGGTTCGTCCAGCAACAAGGCCGGCGGGTCCAGCATCAGTGCACGAATCAGCCCCACGCGCTGGCGTTGACCACCGGAGAGTTCGGCCGGGTAGCGCGCCAGCAACTGCGTTGGCAATTGGCACAGGGCGCACAAGACATCCAGACGCGCCTCGATGCGTTCCCGCGTCCAGCCCAGCGTCTGTGCCAGCAAGGTCACGTTGCTGCGTGCATCCAGATGCGGAAACAGGCCGCCTTCCTGGATGACGTAGCCGATGCGTTGCCGTTGCGCCTGCAGGTTGGCGCGCTGCAACGGGGTGCCGTCGAAAGCGACCGTGCCGCTGTCCGGCCACTCCAGCCCGACCAGCATGCGCAGCACGGTGGATTTGCCGGCGCCGCTCGGGCCGATCAATGCGGTCGTGATGCCGCTGGCAAACGTCAGCGAGACAGCATCGAGTGCGATGGCCTGGCCGTAGCGGCGGCTGACCCGGTCGAGAGTGAACATGCGGCCGAGCTTGCCGAAGGCAGCGTCAGCCACGCGCGAAGGTGCGCATCAGCGGGGCGGCGCCAGCAGTTCGCGTGCACTCAGGTAGCCGTCGCCATCGGCATCCTGCCGCGCGAAGCGCGCGATCAAGGTGGCACGATGCGCCGCACGGGTGATCGGCTTGCCGCGACGGCCCGGCAGTTCATCGCCTTGCAGCACGCCATCGTGATCGGTATCGCGTTGATCGAAGGCGTAGCTCATCCAGGCCAGATATTCGTCCAGGCTCACCCGCCCATCGCCATCGGTATCCATGCGCTGCAGATATTGCTGGCTGTCCTGGACCTGGGCCTGCGCGGCAATCGCCGGCACACAGGCACACCACACAACCAGCAAGGCACGCACGATCACGCCACGCGCCCGGTGTACACGCACCACAGCGCGCCTGCCGCCCGGGTTACGCACCACTCAGCGCATACCCCTTGAGCCGCGCCGCATACGCCTGCAACGCGGCATTGCCGCTGGCCTCGGCCTCATGGCACCACTGCTGCAATTGCCGGAGCCGTTCGGACGCATCGTGGCTGCGCGCTTCCAGTACCGCGGTCAGCCGCGCACGGTACTCGACCAGCGTGCGCATGCGCGGACGCTGCGCCACCCATGCCTGCAACTGTGCACGCGCGTCCGGCTTGAGCCAGCGCCCGTCGTCGACCAGGCCCTTGCGCAGGCGACGCGGCAGCAACTCGCGCAGCTTGGCGCCGGTGACGGCCGCCTCTTCGCGCAACGCCGGCTTGAGCACATTGCGCTGGTAGTCGGTCATGGCCTGGAACCGGTGCGAGAGCAGCGCCTTGAGCGTGTCGGCATCGGGCACGGCGATATTGGGGCGGATATCCAGCGACGGCGCCACCCGCAACACCTTGGCAAGGCCCAGTGCCTGCAAGCCGCGAATGGCGACCCAACCGATATCCAGCTCCCAACGCCGCATCGAAAACCGCGCCGAGCTCGGGAAGGCATGATGGTTGTTATGCAATTCTTCGCCACCGATCCACAGCGCCCAGGGCGTGAGGTTGGTGGAGGTGTCGGCCGATTCGAAATTGCGATAGCCCCACCAGTGGCCCAGGCCGTTGACCACACCGGCGGCCCAGAACGGAATCCACGCCATCTGGATTGCCCACAACGCAATTCCCGGCAATCCGAACAACACCGAGTTGATCACCAGCAACGCCATCGGGCCGGCGTTGGCATGCGGCGTGTACAGATGCCGTTCGATCCAGTCGCTGGGCGCGCCCTTGCCGTATTGCTCGATGTCGGCACGCTCGGCACGCGCCTGCCGATACAGCTCCACACCGCGCCAGAAAACCTGGCCGATGCCCTTGGTCTGCGGGCTGTGCGGGTCTTCCTCGGTCTCGACCTTGGCGTGATGCTTGCGATGGATCGCCACCCATTCGCGGGTGATCATCGAGGTGGTCAACCAGGTCCAGAAGCGGAAGAAATGCGCGATGGCCGGATGGAAATCTACACCGCGATGCGCCTGGCTGCGATGCAGGTACAAGGTCACTGCAAAGATGGTGAGCTGGGTGAAGACTAGCAGCACCGCCAGCATGCCCCACACGCCCAGCCCTGCCACGCCGGAAGTCAGAACGTCGATGATCGGATCGGACAACATCGGCATCTCCACAGCAGCGCTCTCCATTTGATGCAGACATGATGGGGGCGATCGCGGCAAACTTCACCCTTCGGATGCGTAGGGTTGCACCTACATTTCTAAAGCGGTTCAGACCCCCCTTCCCCACTTCCGTCTGCTGTCACCCGTATGACTGTTGCCACCGAACATGCTGCCGATTCCACTGTCGTTACTAACGCCGCCCAGCTGATCGAACTCGACCAGGCCAGCGTGATGCGCGGCCAGGTCCGGGTCCTGCATGCGCTGAGCCTGCGCATCGCGCTGGGGCAGCACACCGCGATCCTGGGGCCCAATGGCTGCGGCAAATCGTCCTTCATCAAATTGATCACGCGCGAGTTGTACCCGCTGGCGCGCGCCGACGGTCTGCCCGCAGTGAAGGTGATGGGACAAACGCGCTGGCAGGTGGATCGCCTGCGCTCGCAATTGGGCATCGTCACCAGCGATCTGAGCGTCAATCTGGCCGACATGCCCGGGCTGGATGTGGAAAGCGCGGTGCTCTCCGGATTCTTCGCCAGCTACGTGGTGCCGCCGCATCGCGAGATCAGCGACGACATGCGTGCACGCGCGCGCGAAGCGCTGGCGCTGGCGCGCGCATTGCCGTTGGTGGACCGGCAATTTGCGCAATTGTCGGCCGGCGAAACGCGCCGTGTGCTGATTGCGCGTGCGCTGGTCAATCGCCCGCAGGCGTTGCTGCTGGACGAGCCGTCCACCGGGCTGGATCTGGTGGCACGCCAGCACCTGCTCGAGACGATGCGGCACCTCGCCCGGCAAGGCATCACGCTGGTGCTGGTGACCCATCACATCGAAGAAATCGTGCCGGAGATCGAACGGGTGATCCTGCTGCGCGCCGGCAAGGTGGTGGCCGACGGCACGCGTGAGGCGCTGCTCACCGATGCCAGCCTGTCGGCCGTGTTCGATGGCCCGGTGCGGGTGCAGCGCAATGGCGCGCGCTGTTGGGCAACGGTGGGCGAGTAAGGGCCACCCACCCGCAGCTCGCGCAGGCCGTGTCCTTGCACGAGCTGCCGGCGATGCTCCGCATTGCGATGGCGAAGCGCTCCGGACGGGCGCACAACCGCGTCACAACCACGCTCTGCAGACATGACCTTGGACACGGGACGCCGCCGCGGCGCTTGCGCTTAGACTCGCCGCACACACAGACAGGAGTCGTCCCGATGGCCCAGTGGTATTTCCATAACCCCGGACAGGCCGACCGTCTCGGCCCGCTCGACGATGCCAGCGCCCGCGCGCATGCGCAGCGCCAACCCGATGCGCTGGCCTGGCGCGACGGGCTCGATGGCTGGACGCCGGCCCGCCAGCTGGCCGAGCTGCAGGGCAGCGGTAGCGCGCCGCCGCCGTTGACCGGCATGAGCGGGCGCGCAGATGAGATCGACTACCGCATCGTCGGCAACGACATGCAGTTCGTCGAAGTCGAGCTGGACCCCGGCGAAAGCGCCATCGCCGAGGCCGGTGCGCTGATGTACAAGGACGCGGCGGTGCAGATGGACACCGTGTTCGGCGACGGCTCGCATGCCGGTCAAAGTGGCGGCGGGCTGATGGGCAAGCTGCTGTCGGCCGGCAAACGCGTGGTCACCGGCGAAAGCATGTTCACCACCGTGTTCACCCACGCCGGCAGCGGCAAGGCCAAGGTCGCTTTCGCCGCGCCCTACCCGGGCACGGTGCTGGCGCTGCGCCTGTCCGAGCATGGCGGCCAGCTGATCTGCCAGAAGGACAGCTTTTTGGCCGGCGCGCGCGGGGTGTCGCTGGGCATCGCCTTCCAGCGCAAGATCCTCACCGGCCTGTTCGGCGGCGAGGGCTTCATCATGCAGAAGCTCGAAGGCGACGGCTGGGTGTTCGTACATGCCGGCGGCACGGTCGTCGAACGCGAGCTGGGCCCGGGCGAGCGTATCGACGTGGACACCGGCTGCGTGGTGGCCTACCACGCCGGCGTGGACATGGACGTGCGCCGCGTTGCGGGCCTGAAGAGCATGTTCTTCGGCGGCGAAGGCGTGTTCCTGGCCACCCTCACCGGCCCGGGCAAGGTCTGGCTGCAATCGCTGCCGTTCTCGCGCATGGCCGGCCGCATGCTGCAGGCCGCCCCGCAAGCCGGCGGCCAACAGCGCGGCGAAGGCTCGGTGCTGGGCGGCCTGGGGCGGTTGCTGGATGGCGATAACCGCTTCTGACCTACATCCCGGCGCGGCCGCGCCCATCTCAGGAGGGCGGCGGCATCACGTTCATCACCGCCAGTGTCATCGCTTCCACGCCGGTCCGGATGCTTGGCTGCGGCACCGGCGCGAAGTCCGGCGAATGGTTCACCGGAATGCGCTCGCCCGTTTGCCGGGCCTGCTGCAGCCACTGCGGATCGAGTCCACCGATGCCGAAGTAGAACGACGGCACGCCGGCAGCGACGAAGGCCGAATAGTCTTCGCTGGCGGCACTCGGTTCGCGCTGGCGCTCGGCATCGACCCCGAACGCCTGCGCGAAAACCGCCCCGGTACGCTCGGCCAGCGCTGCATCGTTGATCACCGCCCTGGACCCGCGCTCGCCCAGGGCGATCTGCGGTACCGGCGCGCCGGCCATCTGAGCACTGGCCAGCGCGGTACGTCGCACGCCGTCGAGCAGCTTGTCGCGCACCTGAGGGTCGTGGCTGCGGATGGTGCCGCGCAGCTGCGCGCGGTCGGGGATGACGTTGCCAGCCGTGCCGGCGTTGAACGCTCCAATGCTGACCACGCCAAACGCAGCCGGGTCTTTTTCGCGACTGATCACGCTCTGCACATCGACAACGAAGCGCGCCGCGATCAGGATCGGATCGATCGTCGCGGCGGGCATCGCCCCATGCCCGCCCTTGCCTTGGAACACCACCTCCAGCGCATCGGAGTTGGAGGTCACCGCCCCGGCCTTGTAGAACACATGGCCGTAGGCATCCGGACCGACATGCAGGGCAAAGCCGTAGTCCGGCTTGCCGAACCGGGCAAACAGGCCATCGTCAAGCATCGCCTGCGCACCGCGACCCTTTTCCTCCGCTGGTTGGGCGATGAACATCAGCGTGCCGCGCCATTGGGCGCGCAGCTGCACCAAGGTTGCGGCCGTGCCGACCCAGGCCGCCATGTGAATGTCGTGACCGCAGGTATGCGCCACATAGGTATCGCGGTCACTGGACTGCAGATGGACGTCGCTGGCGTACGCCAGCCCCGTGGTTTCCCGCATCGGCAACGCATCTAGTTCAGTGCGCACCATGATCGTGGGGCCGGGGCCATTGTGATACATCGCCACCAGCCCAGTCCGGCCAATACCCGCGCTGACATGAAACCCCAGCGCGCGCATTTCCTTGGCCAGCCGTTGCGCAGTCGCGGTTTCCTCGAAGCCCAGTTCGGGGTGCTGGTGCACGGTCCGGTATAGCGCCTCCCAACGTGGATAGTCCCGATCCAGAATGCCATCGACCTGCCGCTTGACCGCTACCGCGTCCAGCGCATGACAGGGCGATGCGGCTAGCAGCAGTGACAGTGCCAGTCCACGCAGCGGACACCGCGCAGACGCGTGATCGAAGATGCTGCTGCTGCAGACTGTGCGTTTGGCCGAGTCCATGCCCTACGGTACCAACGCAAGGACGCCCGATACCATCAGGGCAGGCGAGGTGTGCGCGCAGCGCGCAATATCTGCGCATGACGCCCTGCCGCCCGCCGCCAATGCAGACCGGCGGCCAGGGCTGCGGCGTGTATGCTGCGCCGCTGTCCACATCGCGCCCTGTGCACGCTCGCCATGACCGCCTTTCCTAGCAAGTGCCTCCTGTTGTCCCTGTCCCTGTCACTGGCCGGGCTGCTCAGCGCCTGCGGGGGCGAGCCACGCCCGGCGACACCGGCGCCGGTGGTGCAGGCACCTTCGGCCGCAGCCCCCAAGCCCATCAAGATCGGCGTCGCGCTCGGTGGTGGTGCGGCCAAGGGCTTTGCGCATATCGGGGTGATCAAGATGCTCGAGGCCAACGGCTTCGCACCGGTGGTGGTGTCTGGCACCAGCGCCGGCAGCGTGGTGGGCGCGTTGTATGCCAGCGGCATGGATGCGTTCCAAATGCAGGAAAAGGCCGTCGCGCTCGACCAGACCAGCATCCGCGATGTGCGGCTGTTTTCCGGTGGGCTGGTGCAGGGCCAGAAGCTGCAGGACTACGTCAACGAGCAGCTCGGCGGCAAGCCGATCGAAAAACTGCGCAAGCCGTTCGCGGCGGTCGCCACGCGGCTGGAAGATGGCGAGCGTACCGTGTTCGTGCGCGGTAATGCCGGCCAGGCGGTACGCGCGTCCAGCAGCATTCCGGGTGTATTCGAACCGGTGACCATCGGCAAATACCACTTCGTCGATGGTGGCGTGGTCAGCCCGGTGCCGGTGGATGCGGCGCGCCAGTTGGGTGCCGAATTCGTGGTGGCGGTGGATATCTCCAGCAAGGCCAGCGGCAAGAATCCGGGGGACCTGCTGGGCACGGTGAACCAGTCGATCTCGATCATGGGCCAGCGCCTGGGCGAGGCCGAACTCAAACGTGCCGACGTGGTCATTCGCCCGAAGGTCAACGAGATCGGCTCGGCCGATTTCAACCAACGTGGTGCGGCGATCCTCGAAGGCGAGCGCGCCGCAATGGCGGTGATGCCGCAGATTCGCGCCAAGATTGCGCAACTGCAGGCCGCGCGCAGCAGCGCAGTCCGGACCGCCGCCGACCAGGCCAAAGCGGCCAAGCAACAGGCGTACGAGCGCTGCCTGGAACAACGCTCGCGTTGGGAAAAATTGCGTGGCACGGATGAGGCCTGCGTGGCGCCGTGAGCCGGCTGCGCTGCGCTGGAGAAATGGATTGCGGCCGTATGCGGCCGTGGGCGGGGCGCACATGCACGCAAGGACTCCGCCGGCGATGCCTGTCGCGCGCGCCTGCCGGCCATTCGCATGCGCCTGCACAGTCGGTCCGCTGGATGTCGTGGGTGCTCGGGCCAGATGTCATCGGCACGGCATCGCGGCCAGGGCCGCTCCTACAATGGCCTGCGCCGCAGCCCTCGGTGTTGCGGCATGCGTGCGCGCCAAGGGAGGTGCTGGTGGGTGCCTGGTCGCAATGAATGCACCCCATGTGGGGCCTGCACCCGACGTGGTGGCTGGTGCGGACGGCGGGCTTGGCCGAGTCGTGGCAGTTGAGGACAAAACGTCATCGAGATGGCGTCGTGGCCGAGGGCTCGACGACGACGACCTGCCTCGTTGCACCGCGCTTGTAGGAGCGACCTGGTCGCGATGCCGTCCCGGTCACCACACCGCACGCATCGCAGCGTAATGCGCGTCGCTCGGCCGCATGCCTCGCTCAGGCGTCTGCATCGCCCACGACCTCAATACCGCCAACGCAGCGACACGCTGACAAAGCGCGGTTCGCCGTAGTTCTGATAATCCAGATTCGCCCAATAGGTCTTGTCGAACGCATTGCGCACCGCCAGCGTGGCGGTCCATTGGTCGCTGATGCGGTAGTTGGCGTTGAAATGCACCAGCGCGTACGGGTTCTGCACCACGGTGACCGGGGTGGTGGCGCCAGTGCCGTCGCCGGTGGGGCGCGCGATATTGAAGCCGCGCACCGCGCTCTGCCAGCTCACGCCGCCGCCGATGCTCAAGCGGTCCCACGTCCCCGGCAGGCGCCACTGGGTGGAGAGCTGCAGATAATCTTCGGGCAGGTTGGCGTAGATCGCATCGGTCGGCGCGCGCGTCACCTTGACGTGGGTATAGCCGGCGTTGATGGTCCAGCCGGGCAGCACTTCGCCATTGAAGTCCACTTCCCAACCGCGGCTCTTGGTGCCGTCCACGCCGATGTACGCAGAGCTGCCATCCGGCAGCGAGGCTTCCGGCTGGGTCATGTCGCGCACCGCGTAGTTGTCCTGCTTGGCCTCGAAGACGGCAGCAGTGGCCATCGCATGACCATCGAACAACTGCGCCTTGATGCCGGCTTCCAGGTTGGAGCCTTCCACCGGTGCGAGCAGGTTGTTGTCCTTGTCGCGGTAGTTCTGCGGATTGAAGATTTCGGTGTAGCTGGCGTACACCGACACATCCGGCACGATGTCGTAGACCAGACCCACGTACGGGGTGACTTCGTCGCTGACGTCATAACGGCCGCTGGTGCCGGTGTAGCTGCCGCTGGCATTGAACGCCTGGGTGCGGGTCTCCCACGAACTCAGTCGCGCGCCGGCAATCAACGACAGCGGGTCGGCCAGCCGCAAGCGCGTGGAGGCATACACGCCGCGCTGGGTGGTGCGTGCCTGGCGACGCGCACCGGTGCGCGTATAGGTCACTTCCGAAGCGTCGCCATTCCAATGGCGGATGTTGGGAATGAAATAGCAACGTTCGCTGCCGCAGGTGGCCCAGTCGTCGGGATAGGTCTGCGCCAGGGTATAGGTGGTCGATTGCAGGTCCTGCCAGCTGCCGCCGATCACCACATCGTGCTGGCGGCCGAACAGGGCGAATCCGCCGGACAGATACACGTCCACGCTATCGCGCGTGTCCTGCGTTTCGCCAGCGTTGGCGCGCAGAAACACGCCGCTGCCATCGGCGGCCGGGTAACCGGTGCCGTAGACGCGCAGGCTCTGCACGGCGCCCTTGGTGTGGGCGGCGTTGACGCGCAGCAACCAGTCCTGCCCGAAGCGTTGTTCCAGGTTGGCAAACGCGGTGCTGGTTTCGCGCTGCCAGCGGGTCCATTCCGGCGCCATGTTGGTCGAGCGCGACAGGTTGGCGAAGGAGCCGTCGGCCGCGAAGAACGGCACCGTGCCCCAGGTCGAACCGACCGGGGTGTTGTCCTGGCGCTGGTAGCCCACGGTAAGCGTGCTGCTGTCGGTCAAATCGCCTTCCAGCACCGCCATGCCCGACATCTTGCTGTCGTGGTAGCGGTCGTAGTAGTAATCGCGATCCTGCCAGGCGGCCACCACGCGGCTGCGAAAGCGTCCGTCTTCGGTCAGCGGCGCGTTGACGTCGGCCTGCATGCGGCGGAAATCCCAGGTGCCCGCACTCACCCCGAACGCGGCATCGAAGTCCTTGCCCGGGCGCTTGCGCAACAGGTTGACCGTGGCCGAGGGAATGCCCGCACCGGTGAGCAGGCCATTGGCACCGCGGATCACCTCGATGCGGTCGTAGAAGACCGTGTCGTATTCCTGGTTGGTCGCACCGCTGTAGGTGGGCAGGCCATCGACCTGGAAGTCGGTGATCTGGAAACCGCGCGCGAAATACAACGGGCGCTGGGTGTCGTAGAACGACACGTTGACGCCGGTGACGTTGCGCATCACATCGTCGATGCTGAACAGCGATTGCTCTTCCAGGCGCTGCAGCCCGATCACGCTCACCGATTGCGGCGTTTCCTGCAAGGTCAGCGGCAGGCGTGTGGTGGTGGCCGGCTGCGCGCGGCTCACCGTGCCGTTGACGCTGACCTGATCGAGCGTCGTGGCGTTGGTCGCGTCGGCGGATTCGGCGGCATGGGCGGCGGGAGCCAAGGTCGACAGCGCGCACAGCAGCGCGGCAGGCAACAAGCCAAGGGGAGCGATGGCAGCAGACATGGGGCGTTCTCGTCGATCGCTGCGGACGCAGCGCGTCACGCAACAGGGAAAGGCACAGGCACACGCAGGCGTCCACTCGAACCGGCTGGCTGACCCTGCGTGGGCTGGCGATGCGACACGAACGACATGGCCGGACGCGGCCAGGATGTGAGGTAAATGTAAATCGTTATCGTTTATGTGGCAAGCAGCACGTTTCTTGCGTCCGCCTGGAAACCGGCGCGACGCCGGTGCGTCTTGCCGGCTGCGGCATGCGGGCGGCGCCCTGCCCTACCGGCACGCGGCTGGTTTGCACCTCAGGCCAGATGCGACAGCGGCAGACCTTCCGGCGCCTTCACCGTGCGCAGCACGAAGCTGGAATTCACATCCGACACGCCGGTGGCATTGAGCAGGCGATCGAGCAGAAACCGCGAGAAGTGTTCCAGGTCGCGGACCTGTACCTGCAGCAGGTAATCCATGTCGCCGGTCAGCGCCCAGCACGCCACCACCTCGTCCCAGCCGCGCACGCCCTCGGCGAAATGTTCGATGTCGGCCTGCCCGTGCTGCTCCAGCTGCACGCGCACGAACGCCTGCAAGCCCAGCCCCAGCGCGCGCGCGTCCAGGCGCGCGCCATAGCCGGCGATGATGCCGGCCGCCTCCAGCCGCTGGGTGCGGCGCAGGCACGCCGACGCCGACAGATTGACCTGCACGGCCAGCTCCGCATTACTGCTGCGCCCCTGCGTCTGCAGCAGGGCGAGCAGACGCAAATCGGTGCGGTCCAGGGCGATGGGTTGATCCATATGTTGCGCAGCAGCAGACGATGACGCACGAATCTTGCGCCAATCCGCTTGCACCGCGCAAGATTCGCAATCCCGTTGCGCGCACATCCGGCCTAAGGTGACGGCTGATCACCGGGAAGAGCCGCTGCATGAATACCGCCCCGCAACGCGTCGAAAACCAGCTCACCGACAAAGGCTATGTGCCGGTCTACACCACCGCGGTGGTGGAGCAGCCGTGGGACAGCTACAGCGCCGACGACCACGCCACCTGGGGCACCTTGTATCGGCGCCAGCGCGAGCTGCTGGTGGGCCGCGCCTGCGACGAGTTCCTGCAGGCGCAGGACGCGATGGGCATGGGCGAAACGCACATCCCGCGCTTCGATGCGCTCAATCGCGTGCTGCAGGCGGCCACCGGCTGGACCCTGGTCGGCGTGCAGGGCCTGCTGCCGGAACTGGACTTTTTCGAACATCTGGCCAACAAACGCTTTCCGGTGACGTGGTGGATCCGCCGGCCCGATCAGATCGATTACATCGCCGAACCCGATCTGTTCCATGACCTGTTCGGCCACGTGCCGTTGTTGATGAACCCGCTGTTTGCCGACTTCATGCAGGCCTATGGCCGCGGCGGGGTCAAGGCGCACGGCATCGGCCCGGACGCGCAGCAGAACCTCACCCGGCTGTACTGGTACACGGTGGAATTCGGTCTGATCGACACGCCACAGGGCCTGCGCATCTACGGTGCCGGCATCGTGTCGTCCAAGGGCGAATCGCTGTATTCGCTGGACTCGCCGGCACCCAACCGCATCGGGTTCGACCTGCAGCGCATCATGCGCACGCGCTACCGCATCGACAGCTTCCAGAAGACCTATTTCGTCATCGACAGCTTTGCGCAGCTGATGGAGGCCACCGCGCCGGACTTCACCCCGATCTATGCCGAGCTTGCCCAGCAACCGCAGGTGCCGGCGGGTGACGTGCTGCCGGGCGATCGGGTGATCCAACGCGGCAGCGGTGAGGGTTGGAGCCGCGACGGCGACGTGTGAGGTCGCTGCCGAGGTCACGCCGACCAACCGCTGCGCGGCGGTGCGGCGCGGTCACGATGCCGCGATGTGACCTGCATCGACTCGACACCACCGCCGACGCGCACTAAGGTCAAACCTCCCTACATCGCCTTCGCTCAATGGACCTGACGCATCTGCGCATCCGGCGCTTGGAGCTGGACGACACCCGCCTGCTGTTCACCCTGGCCAACGGCATCCGCATCGACGAGCCCATCCAGGCGCATCGGCTCCTGCTCAAGGCATCGCCGCCGCAACGCGCGCAATGGCAGATCACCGAGGACGGCTTCGGGGTGAACTGGCCCGCGGTGGCGCCTCCCACCGCGGAGGGCCTGCTCAACATGCCCGAGTTGCTGTGGCGCCGCCGCGCTGCCCGCGCCCAGGCCAAGCTCGCCCAGTTGCGCGGGCGCATGGATGCGCTGTCGCCGGGCGAACGCGAACTGATCGCGCTGGCGCGGCTGGATGCGGACATGAACGAGAGCGGCTACGCCCGCTATTTCGACCGCTGGGATGCGGCGACCCGCAGCGATGCTTTGCGGGGTCTGGCCGCCATGGGCGCGGCGCAAGCGCGTCAAGCCATCGAGGGCCTGGGCGCGGTGTTCGAGCGCCTGGAAGAAGATCCGAATCTGCTCAGCATCGAAGACATTCTCGATGCCATGAGCGACACCGACCGCCAACGCGTGGATGGGTGGGAAGAGGTCTACTACCGCCGCTCGGCCGAACTGGCGCGCCTGGGGCTGACGCACTACGGGGTGGATAAGGCCTGACGGTGCTGGAAGGCTTGCATCGCTGGATGTCGGCCGCGACCACCCCTGACATGGTTTGTGCGCCGGCGTGATCGGCTGTCTGCCGTCGCTGGCTCCTGCCGCTGATCCACTGCAGCCATCTGCACGTGGAAGCAGGCGACTCGCAGGCTGGCCGTGCCTGACGACAACTCAGCCCATTTGAAAAACGCAGCGCTTCGTTGCAGCTGCGCTGTCTGAGGCGCGAGGGCTACTTGGATGCGGTGTACGCCAGCAACAGCACCAGCGGTTCTTCGCCGGTTTGCTGCAAGGCGTGCGTGCTGCCCGGCCGCGTCAACAACGCATCGCCAGCGGCGACATCGTATTGCTTGCCGTCCAGCGCATATAAACCGCGCCCACTGACGATGTAATAAATCTCATCCTTGTCGTGCAGATGCAGGCCGATGCCGGCGCCCTTGTGCAGCACGCGTTTGCGCAGCACGAATTTCAGCGCCGGTGCATCTGCGAAGAACGGATACGCCGTGGTCGGGCCGGCGCCGCCATGCGGGCCGGGCTGTTCGCGGGCGAGATCGCGCTCGTGCACCACCAGCGAGGGATGCGCCTGCGCGGCGCGTTGCGCGCTGGTGTTGGGCGCTGCGCCGCAATCGGCATCGCGGCGCAGTTGCGGTTTAAGCGCTGGTTGCAGCTGCACCCAACCGTGCACCACCAGGCAGGCGATGGCGGTCGCGCCGGCGCGGCTGAAGTGGGTACCGTCGGCCTTGCCCTGTTCGGGCACGAACAGGAAATACGGTTTGGCCGCCTGCTCGCCGAGTGCGCGGATCCAGTCGCTGGAACTGGCGTTGAGATCGATCAGGCCAACGTGTTCCTGCGCGGCGAGTTGCTGCATCGCCAAGGTGTAGCGACCGTGGGTGTCGAGCAACGCGCCGAAGTCGTACAACAGCCGGGCAGCCGGCGTAATCAGGATGGGCGTCGCGCCTTTGTCGCGCGCAGTGGCGACATAGCGGCGCAGGAACTGCACGTAGTCGGTCGTGGGATCGGTGTAGCGCGTGGGGTCTTCGCGTTTGGCATCGTTATGGCCGAACTGGATCAGCAAGACATCGCCGCGCTGCAATTCTTTTGCGATGGCATCCAGCCGCCCTTCGGCGATGAAACTGCGCGTGCTGCGGCCGCCCTTGGCGTGATTGCGCACCTGCCATTGCGCCGGGTCGAACCAGTCCTGCAGCAGCTGGCCCCAACCGGCTTGCGGCGCGCGCTCGGCGCCGTATTGGGCAGCAGTGGAATCGCCAGCGATAAAAATGCGCTGTGGTGCGGCGTGGGCGATGCATGCAAAGAGCAGCAGCAATGCGAACAGCAGCAGACGCATGATGGGCTCCGGGAACAATGCTAAGGACGCGACGCTGTTTCCTTCTCCCATCGGGAGAAGGTGCCCGAAGGGCGGATGAGGATGCGGCGGCAAGGAAATGCAGGACGGCCGTCCTGTCTTCTCAAGCCCTTCAAGCCTCCCCCGTTCAAGCCAGCTGTCTTCCGCCTTATCCTCACCCCAACCCCTCTCCCGGCGGGAGAGGGGCTAAAACGCACCGACTAATTACGCAGCTGCTGCAGCAGCTTCGGTCTTGCCCAGCAGGCCGGCAACGAAGTTGCGGATTTCAGCATCCTGGGCGTTGTCGAAGAAGCACTGCTGGAAGCGCTCGCCGCCGATGGCCTGCTTGATCAGTTCCGGGTCGATGGCGCGCAGGCCGTCCAGGTACGACTTGGCGGTGGCCTGCTTGAGCTGGGTCAGGATGCCGGCGTTGGCCTGCTGCGATTCGCGACGCTCGGCCGGGTAACCCATGCCACGCTCGCCGCTGAAGGCCTTTTCGAAGATGTAGCGCACGTTGATTTCCGCACCCCAGCCGTAGCCCTTGGCAAACGCCAGCGACAGCGCGTTGCCGTTGTTGACCTGGGCAAACAGGTAGGCGTCGGTCGGCTCGATGCAGTAGCCGCAAAACACGCCCGGATGGGCGTTGAGCGACATCATCGCGCCCTGGCCGGTGCCGCAACCGGCAACCACGAAGTCCACCGCCTTGGAGTTCAGCAGCAGGCTGGCGACGATGCCCAGGTGGATGTAGGTCAGGCGGTGGTCGTTGTCGCCGTCCATGCCGACGTTGAACACGCTGTGGCCCTGCTCGCTGGCGACCTCGTTGAGCTGCTGCAGGATCACCGGGTTCTTGGCGGCCTGGCTAAACTCATTCATGAGTGCGATTTTCATGGGGATGCTCCGATTGGTTTGGGGAAGTTGTGTCGACTGTGGAGTCGGTTGGTGTGCGCGCCTGGGTGCGGTCTTGATTCGCTTTTCAGGTGCGTTGTCGGTGAGCGATCAGGTTCTGAAGAACGTGTCGGAGCTGCGGGACGCGTCTGGTCATGTGCATGCACCCCGACCCTCATCCGCCCTTCGGGCACCTTCTCCCAATGGGAGAAGGAGAGCCGTACAGAGGCGAGCGCTTAGCGCGCCAGCCAACCACCGTCGACCGGAATGATGGCGCCGTTGACGTAGTCCGACGCGCTGCTGGCCAGGAACACCGCGGTGCCGCCCAGGTCGGCCGGCACGCCCCAGCGCGCGGCCGGAATGCGGTCCAGGATGGCCTTGTTGCGGTCTTCGTCGGCACGCAGCTGCGCGGTGTTGTCGGTGGCCATATAGCCCGGTGCGATGGCATTGGTGGTCACGCCCTTGCTGGCCCATTCGTTGGCAAGCAGGCGGGTGATGCCGGCGATGCCGGACTTGCTGGCAGTGTAGGACGGCACGCGGATACCGCCCTGGAACGACAGCATCGAGGCGATGTTGATGATCTTGCCGCGGCCTTGCGCGATGAAGTGACGGCCTGCGGCCTGCGCCATGAAGAAGGCCGATTTCAGGTTGACGTTGAGCACGTCGTCCCAGTCCTGCTCGCTGAAATCCACCGCATCGGTGCGACGGATCAGGCCGGCGTTGTTGACCAGAATATCCAGCCCGCCGAGGCCGGCGATGGTCTCCTCGATGATGCGCTGCACCGGCTCGATGCTGATCAGGTTGGCTTCGATGGCGATGAAGCGGCGGCCCAACGCCTTGACCTTGGCTTCGGTCTCGGTGGGCGCCTGGATGCCGGCGGCAGCGATGTCGGCACCTGCCTCGGCCAAGGCCAATGCGATGCCCTGGCCCAGGCCGGTATTGGCACCGGTGACCAGTGCGACCTTGCCTTCGAGACTGAACGGATTGCTCATTACCTTATCGCTCCTGCTGGATGTGCCGTGGTGTGATGAGTAAGCCGCGCAGCGCGCGGCCGGGTTGTACGAACTGCTGTAACGCCGGCGCCCAACTGGGTCGCGCCAGCGTTGTTGGCGCTCGCCTCGCACAAGGCGGCGTCATGTCTGGCCTGGTGGGTGCCGGCGCGTCGATGCAGGCCTTACTTGAGCTGGCAGATGTCCAGTACGTGCATGTCGGTGTAATCCAGGTTTTCGCCGCCCATTGCCCAGATGAAGGCGTAATTGCTGGTGCCGGCACCCATGTGGATGGACCACGGCGGCGACACCACCGCTTCGTTGTTCTGGATCACGATGTGGCGCTGCGCATCGGGTTCGCCCATGAAGTGGTAGACGCGGTCGTTGGCGCCCAGGTCGAAATAGAAATACACCTCGCTGCGGCGGTCGTGCAGATGCGGCGGCATGGTGTTCCAGACGCTGCCGGGCTTGAGCACGGTCAGGCCGAGCAACAGCTGCGAGGACTGGCAGGTGGCCGGCACGATGTACTGGTAGATGGTGCGCTCGTTGCTGGTTTCCAGCGCACCGCGCTCCAGTGCCACCGCATCCTTGATCGAGAGCTGCTTGGTCTCAAAGCGCGCATGCGCCGGCGTGGAGGCGAGATAGAACTTGGCCGGGTTGGCCGCGTCTGCGGAGGCAAAACTGACATCGGTGCTGCCCATCGCCACGTACAGGCCGTCCTTGGGCCCCAGCGTGTAGGCGGTGCCGTCCACGGTCACCGTGCCGGTGCCTGCGCCGACATTGAGAACGCCCAGCTCGCGACGCTCCAGGAACGGATGCCCCGCGGCCGAGGCGGGCTCGGTCTGCCTGGGCAGTTCCAGCGTCTTGCCCAGCGGCGCGGCGCCACCGAGCACGAAGCGCTCGTAGTGGGTGTACTTGAGCGTCACCGCGTCGTCCACGAACAGCCCATCAAGCAGATACAGCTCGCGCAGCGCGTCGTTGCTGGCGCCCTTGATGGCGTCGGGATGGGTGGCGTAGTGCGTTTTGCAGTACAGGGACATGGCACTTCTCCAAGGCAAGCAAGGGGGAACGTGGGCTTGCACGGGGCTAGTCTACCGACTCTGGTTAACCGGTGTCATTGCGCAGTGCACGAAAGACGGTGTCGGTGGACGCACGGACTACCAACTCCCTTCTCCCATCGTGAGAAGGTGCCCCGCAGGGGCGGATGAGGGTACGAGGCTGCGCGCTGTGTTGAAGAGCACAGCTTGCTTTGTGGGTGGTGGCCTATTGCCTTCCGGCGCAAGCCTGAGCTTTCTAAATTGGCTGCCTGCCGCCTTACCCTCACCCCAACCCCCGCTCCGCGCCCCGGCCCGCGCCAGCGGCGCGGGCGCTCCAAGGCACGCGCGGCGATGCCGCGCAAGCTGTGCCTTCTCGCCCCGGCGGGAGAGGGGCTTTGTTCCTCTTCCGCCAGGACCAAGTAGCTCAATCTTCCGGCGGCTGGCAGGAGTCGCGCACGATCAGGTGCGGCCGCACGCTGGCGGTGGGCAGCTGCGGCGCGTTGTCGGGCTGGATCAGCATCGCCGCGGCGGTGCGGCCGGTGTCGCGGGTGTGGCGGCGCACCGAGGTCAACGGCGGCCACAGCCGCGAGGCCAGCGAGCTGTCGTCGTAGCCGATCACCGAGAGCTGGCGCGGGATACTGATGCCGGCGCGCAGGGCGACCTTGTAGATACCGGCGGCCATTTCGTCGTTACCGGTGAAGATGGCGGTGGGGCGCTTCTTGCCCAGCAGCAGCTTTTCGGCCGCCGCCACGCCCGATTCGAAGGTGTAACCGGCTTCGACGATGCGCTCGGGCGGCAGTTCGATGCCGCGCCGGGTCAGCGCGTCGGCAAAGCCGGAGGTGCGCTCGATCGAGGAGCGGTAGGCGCTGGGGCCGGTGACCAGGGCGATGTCGCGGTGGCCCAGCGAAAGCAGGTAATCGGCCGCCTCCGCTGCCCCGTCGCGGTCGTGGGTGATCACCGTCTGCGAGGTGGTGTCCAGCGCGATCGAGGCGATGCGGGTGTAGCGGCAACCGATCTCGGCCAGCATGTCGGCCAGCGCCTGGTCTTCGGAGGCGCGTGGCACCAGGATCACGCCGTGCAGCTTCTGCGCCTGCGCAAAGCGGCGCACGCCTTCGATATAGCCGGGACTGCGGCTGTCGCAGGGGTGCACCACCAGTTCGAAGCTGGAACCGCGCAGCGCGTCCAGCGCGCCGTACTGCATGTCCACGATGTATTGCGCGGTGGGGTTGTCGTAGACCATGCCGATCAGGAACGAACGGCGGAACGCCAGCCCGCGCGCGAGCGGATCCGGCGCATAGCCGACCTCGCGCATCAGCGCCTCGACCTTCTCGCGCGTGTCCTGCCGCACCAGCGGCGAATTGTTGATGATCCGCGAGACGGTCTTCTTGGACACGCCCGACATCCGCGCGATGTCGTTGATCGTTGCGACCCGACCCTTCGGCAGGCCAGGCATTCCCTCTTCAGGCATCTTGCGGGCGGGCATAGCGGTCAACCAGTAAAGTTGATTGGATTCTACCGGCCCGACGGCCGGCAGACCTGAGCGAAGCCTGCCGCTGCACCGGGTCCGCCGTGACGGGCCCGCCACAGCAGGCAGCGCCACGACATGCCCGCCGATGCAGAACGGTCAGTCCAGGGCGCGGTAGCGGAAATTGCGGAATTCCACCTGGCCGGGGCCTGCGGCATACAGCGCCGGCTTCAGGGCCAGGAACTTGCCGGCCACGTTGTGGTGGTAACCGGACACTTCCATCTGCACCGGGTACTTGGTCCAGGCCTTGCCATCGGTGCTGCTGTGAATGGTGACGATGTGGCGGTTGTTGGTGACGCGCAGCCATAGCGTGCCGCCGTTGGTGCTGGGCGCCAGCGTGGCCGGGCGTTCCTCGCCGTAGCGATGCATGACGAACTGTTGCCCATTGCTGCCGACGCCGGCATAGAGCTTGTCGCTGTAGAACAGCAACGCCCCGCCCTGTCCGCCCGGTGACACGGTCATCTGCACTTCGAACTGGTAGGCCGGGTCGGTGGCGATCACCGTCAGCGGCGAAGCGTCGCGCGGCGCGCTGCCCTTGCCCTGCAGCCGCAACACGCCATTGCCCACCTGCAGGCGCTTGGCCTCGTCGGCGGCCGGATTGAAGAACGCCCACTGCGGGCCGAGCGTGCTGGCGCGGAAATCGTCCGACAACGCCAACCCGTGCGGCAGGGCCTGCCCACTGGGCTTTTTCAGCGGCGTGCCCAGGTCCCCACCCTTGGCGACGAACCAGCCATCGGGCGTCCATTCGATCGGGTCCAGCAGCGCCTGCCGGCCTAGCGTCCAGTAGCCGTTTTCGTAGCCGTGGTAGAGCATCCACCAGCGCTTGTCGGTGCCCTCCACCAGGGTGGCGTGGCCGCGCGACCACCACGGCTCCTGCGCGCTCCTGGTGCGGGTGATCGGGTTGTTGGGCGCGTTCTGCCAGGGGCCGTGGATCGAGCGCGAACGCGCAGTGATCACCATGTGCCCGGTCGGCGGGCCGGCGGTTCCGCCCACGGCGGTGGTCATGTAGTACCAGCCGTTGTGGCGGGTGATCTTGGGGCCTTCCTGGGCGTAGCCTTCCACGTCCCAGCTTTCCGGATATTTCCAGCCGTCGTAGACGTGCTTGGGGGTGCCGACCACCTTCAGGCCGTCATCGGACAGCTGCACGTAATCGCCGCCGCTCAGGAACAGGTAACGCTTGCCGTCCTCGCCCACTGCATGGCCGGGGTCGATGTATTTGCCCAGGCCGATGTCGATCGGCGCGCTCCACGGGCCTTTGATGTCGTCGGCCCAGACCACAAAATTGCTGCGCTCGCCCTGGTCGCCGCGCCGCGCCGGGAAGTAGATGTAGTAGCGCTTGCCGTGCTTGATCAGGTCCGGTGCCCAGATCGCGCCCACGTTCTGGGTGATGGCGTGGCCCAGCGGCTGCCAGTTGACCAGATCGCGCGAGTGCCAGATCGGCAGGCCCGGGTAGGCATCGAACGAAGACAGCGTGAGGTAGTAATCATCGCCATCCTTGAGCACCGACGGGTCGGGATGGTCGCCGGCCAGCACCGGATTGAGAAAGCTGCCATCGCCCTGGTCGGCGATGCGCTGGTGCTCGATACCGCGCTTCCAGTCCGCCGCAGCGCTCAGGCCGGCGCACAGCAGCAAGCCGCCGGCCATCGGCCAACGCCATCGGGATGAAATGGGACGCACACGCATGCTCTCTCCTAGTCCCGGATGCCGGGCTTTACCACGATGGCGCGCAATGCCACCGGTTAACCAGATGCGACAGAGCCTCCCGCCGGCAGCGACGCCTGACGCGCCTGCATGTGGATGGCAGGCGCTCGTTACCACGCGAACAAGCCGTACCGACCGCCCGTTTGCCGTTACGCAATCACGCAATCGCCCCAGCTCAGGCGCGCAGGGCGCGCGGCAGCCACAGCGACAACTCAGGGAAAAAGGCAACGATCAACAGCACGCACAACGCCGCCAGCCAGAACGGCCAGATGGTGCGCATGCTTTGCGCGATGGTGATCTGCCCGATGGAAGTACCGATGAACAACACCGAGCCGATCGGCGGCGTGATCAGGCCGATACCGCCGGCCAGCACCATCACCAGGCCGAAGTGGATCGGGTCGATGCCGTAGGCCTTCACCACCGGCAGGAAGATCGGCGTGCAGATCAGGATCTTCGGCGCCAGGTCCATGAACATGCCCAGCAACAGCAGCATCACCACGATCATCAACAGCACCATGTTCTTGCTGTCGGCAATGGCCTGCAGGAACTTCACCGCTGCCGCAGGCACCTGCAAATAGGCCAGCAACCAGCCGAACACCGCAGCGGTGGCGATCACGAACAGGATCACGCCGGTGGTGCGCGCCGCATGCGTCACCGCCGCGAAGAACTCGGCCCAACGCAATTGGCGATACAGCAATGCGGTGACGATCAATGCGTACACCACGGCAATGGCGGCGCTTTCCACCGCGGTGAAGATGCCGGCGCGAATCCCGATGAAGATCAATCCGACCAACCCCAGGCCGGGCAGCGCACCGATCAGGCGCAGGGCCAACGCACGCCAACCGGGAAAGGCTTCGGTGCCGTAGCCGCGATGACGCGCCACTGCATAGCCGGTCACCATCATCGCGGCGGTCATCAACAACGCCGGAAAGATGCCGGCCGCGAACAGATCGGCAATCGACAAGCCGCCGCCGGCTGCGGCCGAGAACAGGATCAGGTTATGCGAAGGCGGCACCAGCAAGGCCACCAGCGCAGCGGTCATGCTCACGTTCACCGCGTAATCGCGGTCGTAACCGCGTTTGATCATCTGCGGAATCATGGTGCCGCCCACCGCCGAGACATCGGCAATCGCCGAGCCGGAGACGCCGCCGAAGAACAGCGACGACAGCACGCTGACCTGGCCCAGACCGCCGCGCACACGCCCGACCAACGACGAGGCCAAGGCGATCAGGCGTTCGGAAATGCCACCGCGCAACATCAACTCGCCGGCGAAGATAAACAGCGGGATCGCAATCAACGACGCCGAGCCGCTACCGGCAGAAATCTGCTGCACCAGCACTACCGTGGGCAGGTCCAGATACAGCAGCGTGGCCAGTGCCGCCGCGCCCAGGGCGTAGGCCACCGGCACGCCGATCAACAGCAGCACCACGAAGGTGCCCAACAACATGGCGATGCCCATCAGCGCACTCCTCCAGCATGGACCGGGCGCAGCACACGCCACAACTTGAACACGGCAAACAGCACCATCAGCGCACCGCCGATCGACAGCGGCAGGTAGTTGATGCTCTGCGGCATCTGCGCACCGGCCATCTTGATATCCAGCCCGTCCAACAGCAGCGCCGCGCTCCACCACGCCAGCACCGCGCCAATGGACATGATCATCAGCGGGCGGATCACTTCGAACATCTTGCGCACCAGCGGCGGCACGTGTTCGCCCAGCAGGTAGAAGCCGAAGTGGCGGTTGGTATGCACGCCGGCCGCCGCGCCCAGGCTCAGGGCGGTGCTCAGCAGCAACAGGGTTACCGGCTCGGTCCAGCTGGGCGAGTCGTTGAGCACGTAGCGGGTAAACACCTGCCAGCCCTGCACGACCACCAGGCCCAGCAGCGCCAAGGAGGCCACGCCCACGGCGATATCGGAAACGCGGTCCAGCGCGCGCTGCAACGGCGCGACCGGGACGGCAACAGTCTCGGGTTCGGTCATCGGGTCACCTCTATGCGAAATCGCGGATGCGGCGGTACAGCGCTTCGATCTCCGGCTGCTTGCGGTATTCGGCCAGCAGCGGGGCAGCGGCGGCGCGGAACGCCGGCATGTCGACCTGGTTGAGCTTCACGCCGTAGTCGATGACCTGCTTGCGCGCCACCGTCTCGGAGGCATCCCACAAGTTGCGCATCACCGGCACCGAGGCACGCGCCAGTTCCACCACCAGGCCGCGGTCGGCCGCGCTCAGCGATTGGAAACTCTGGCGCGACATCACCAGGATGTCCGGCGCGTAGGAGTGTTCGCTCTGCGACCAGTAATGCGCGGCTTCGAAATGCCGGCTGGACTGGAAGCTGCGCATGTTGTTTTCCGCACCGTCGATCATGTGCGTTTCCATCGCCGAGAACGTCTCGCCCAGCGACATCGGCGTGGGGTTGGCGCCCAGCATGCGCATCAGCTTGAGGAAGATGTCCGACGACGCCACCCGCAATTTCAGGCCCTTGAGATCTTCCGGGCGATGCAGCGGATGCTTGGTGTTGTAGAAGCAGCGCGCGCCCGAATCGTAGATGGCAAGACCGACCAGATCGCGCTGCTCGAAGCTGCGCAGCACGCTGTCGCCGACATGCCCGTCGATGGCCCGGCGCAGATGCGGTACCGAATCGAACACATACGGCAGGCATAGCGCCTGCGTGAGCGGGAAGGTGTTGTTCAACGCGCCCGAATACACACGGGTGATGTCGATGGCGCCAAAGCGCGCCATGTCGATCGCCTCCGACTCGCGGCCCAGTTGGCCGGAGTGGTACTGGCGCAGCTTGAGCCGGCCATGGGTGCGTTCTTCCAGCTGCTTGCCGAACCAGCGCACCGCTTCCACGGTGGGGTAATCGCCGACGTGCACATCGGTGGCGGTGAGCAACTGCCCGCCGGGAATCGGCGTGGTGGCGCCGGCACCCAACCAGGGGGCGGCAGCCGCGGCGCCGAGCCCGGCACCAAGAAAATGTCTGCGTGTGATCATTGGCGCCCTCCCAAGCGTCTGGTCACGGGGGCCGCCGTCAACTGGCGGACACAGCCGTACAGGAAATATCGCCGATGCCGGCGAAGCGAATCAGGGCACGCTGCCCCACTTCGATGTCGTGGATACCGGTGGCATTGCCGGTGGCAATCAGATCACCGCGCTTGAGCGGACGCCCGCGCTGTGCCGAACGGCTGAGCGCGAATGCGTAGGCCGCGCGCAGGCCGCCGGGCAAGGTGGTGGCGCCGCCGGTGCCGACCACCTGGTCGTCGATCAGCGTCTGCGCAGTGAGCGCAGCCTCGTCGCGCGCCAGCCAATCGGTCACTTCCGGGCCCAGAATCAGGCCGTTGTTGTTGCCGAAGTCCGAAATCACCACCCGCGGGCCCAACTGGTTGATGGTGGCCAGCGGGCTGCTGGCGATTTCCACCCCGATGAACAAGGTGGCCGGCACCTGCGCGGCCTGCTCCGGGGTAAAGTGGGTCTGCTCGGCCGGGGCATCGGCGCCGAGCACGAGCACATATTCGGCTTCCACCGCGCCGAAGCCGCCGACAAAGATCGGGAACTCGGTTGTTCCACCGGTAGCATTCCAGACCTTCTGCGAGAAGATCGGGCCAAGCAGGCGCTCGTCGCCGGATGCATCGCGGCGCTCGGCGGCGATATACCCCACCTTCCAGCCCACGACATGGTCGTGCCATTGGCTGATGGCGATGTCCTGCACCTGGTAGGCGGTGACCAGATCGTCGGGGATTTGCCCGGGAAAGTCAGGCAGCGATGCCCCTGCACGGCGTGCTTCCACAAAGCGCTGGGCGATGGCGGACAGCGTGGATGTGGACGGTGGCGGAGTGGCGGCGTCGTTGCTCAAGGGTGTCTCCCCGATAGGTGTCTTGTTGCACTGCCAATCGACAGCGGCACGGTGTGCTGTATATGGTAAACCGGTGTCATTGGCAATGTGCACTGCGGCATTGTGGTCGCGGTGACGAAGTGGCCCTGGGAGGGGTGAATGGAACAGACACGCCAAACGCGGGCTTTGACCGCGCTTTCGCGCGCCACGCGGCATGGCCTGGCGCTCGTTGTGCTGGGCGTGCTGCTGGCGCGCCCCGCGCCGGCGGCCGAGCGACCGAGCGCCGACACTGCCGCCGAACAGGCCAGCCGGATCGCGCTGTGGCCAACGCCGCTGGCACCGGGGGATACGGCGCTGCCGCAACCGCAGCGCATCGTCGAGCGCAGCAGCGACCAGGCGCAGCCGGATCGCTACATCCAGCAGGTCAGTACGCCGTACCTGGTGGTCTATCGGCCCAAACAGCCCAATGGCACCGCCCTGCTGGTGACGCCTGGCGGCGGCTATCAACGCATCGTGCTGGACAACGAGGGCAGCGCGCTGGTGCCCGGTTTCGTCGACACCGCCGGCATCACCCTGTTCGTGCTGCGCTACCGGCTGCCGGGCGAAGGCCACCCGAACGGCGCCGACGTGCCGCTGGCCGATGCGCAACGTGCCTTGCGGCTGATCCGCGCCAACGCGGCGCGCTATGGCATCGATGCGCAGCGCGTGGGCGTGATGGGCTTTTCGGCCGGCGGCCATGTCGCCGCCAGCCTGGGCACGCGTTACGCCGCGCAGATGTATCCGCCCATCGACGCAGCCGATGCACTGAGCGCACGACCGGACTTCCAGTTGCTGATCTACCCGGTGATCGACATGGATAGCGCCAACGCACACAAAGGCTCGCGCGAACGCCTGATCGGCAGCGCCCCGAGCCAGGCGCAGGTGCAGGCCTATTCGCCGCAGCTGCACGTGGACGCGCACACGCCACCCACTTTTTTGCTGCATGCGCAGGACGACAGCGTGGTGCCGGTGCGCAACAGCCTGCTGATGCACGCTGCGCTGCTGCGCTCCGGGGTGCCCAGCGAGCTGCACGTATTCCCGCAGGGCGGCCATGGTTTCGGAGCTGCCAGCGGCAGCGGTCTTACCGTGTCCGCATGGCCGCAGCTGGCGCAAGCCTGGATCGCGCATGTCACCAAGCCGCAGCCGCCTGTAGCCAAGCCTGCACCACCTTCACCGGCGAAGGAGATGGGGCGATGACGACCCAAGCCACCCCCGACACGCGACGCCGCACGCTGCTGCGTGGTGGCCTGCTCGCGACTGCGGCAGCAACGCTTCCCGGCTTCGCTGCCGCGGCCGTACTTGCGCCGCCACGCGACGATGGCGCGCCGCTGGCACGCGTGCGTGGCGGCGCGCTGCGCGGCTACCGCGACCAGGGCGTCTGCGTGTTCAAGGGCATTCCGTATGGCGGCGACACTGCCCCGCGGCGCTTCCAGGCGCCGCTGCCGGAAACGCCGTGGCACCACGTGCGCGATGCCAGCGGATTCGGTGCAGCGGCGCCGCAGCTCAAGGCCAACGAGCCCACCAGTGAGGACTGCCTGTTCCTCAATGTGTGGACACCTGGCCTGCGCGATGGCGGCAAGCGGCCGGTGTTGTTCTATATCCACGGCGGCGGCTACACCACCGGCTCCGGCAGCGACCCGCTCTACGACGGCGTGCGCCTGTGCAAGCGCGGCGATGTGGTGGTGGTCACCGTCAATCACCGGCTCAATCTATTTGGCTACCTGTCGCTGGCGCAGCTGGGCGATGCCGGTTTTGCCGACTCCGGCAATGCCGGGCAGCTGGACCTGATCCAGGCCCTGCAGTGGGTGCGCCAGCATGCGGCCGAATTCGGCGGCGACGCCAACAATGTCACGGTGTTTGGGCAATCGGGCGGTGGCGCCAAGATCGCCACGCTGATGGCGATGCCGGCCGCGCGCGGGCTCTTTCATCGCGCCTGGACCATGAGCGGGCAACAGGTCACCGTGGCCGGGCCGCGTGCGGCCACCCAGCGCGCGCAATTGTTGCTGGATGCGTTAAAGATTGCGCCAGGCGAGATCGCGCGCATGCGCACGCTACCTGTGGCCCAGCTGCTGGCCGCCGCGCACGTGCGCGACCCGTCGCGGGTGGAAAACACCGCGCTGTATTTCGGCCCGGTGCTGGACGCGCGCAACGTGCCGGTGCATCCGTTCTGGCCAACTGCGCCGGTGCAGTCGGCCCGCATCCCGATGGTGATCGGCAATACGCGCGATGAAACACGCGGCTTTCTCGGTAACGATGCGAAGAATTTCGCGCTGAGCTGGGACGAGCTGCCGGCCAGGCTGGAGGCGCAGCAATACGTGGACCTGTTGCCGCAGGTGGTCATTGCCGAATATCGGCGGCTCTATCCGCAGTACACGCCGTCGCAGGTGTTCTTCGCAGCCACCACCGCCGGCCGCTCGTGGCGCGGCGCTGTCGAAGAAGCCGAAGCGCGTGCCCGTCAGGGCGCGCCCACCTGGGTCTATCAACTGGATTGGGGTTCGCCGCTGGATGGCGGCAAGTTCGGCGCCTTCCATACCCTGGATATTCCGCTGGTGTTCGACAACGTGCGCCAGCCGGGCTCGCGCACCGGCGATGGTGCCGATGCGCAGCGCATGGCCGAGCAAATGAGCGAAGCGCTGATTGCGTTTGCCCGGCATGGCGAACCCAACCGCCGCGGTGCGCCGCACTGGCGGCCCTACTCCTTGAAACGGCGCGAAACGCTGGTGTTCGATACGCCAAGCCGGTTGGAACTGGATCCACGTGGTGGCGAGCGCGTGTTGTATCAACAAGCGCCGTTCATTCAACGCGGGACGTTTTGATTGCCATGCAGCGCAAACACCATGCGCTGCGCGCGGGCCCGGCCCTCAACGCGCCGCGGGCACCGGCGCGTCTGCCTCCATCACGCCTTCGCGCTTGAGCGCTTCCCACAGTGCCGGCGGAATCGCCACCTGCATCGAGGTTGCATTGGCGCGGGCCTGCTCGGCCGTGCGCGCACCGGGAATCACCGCCGACACCACCTGCGGAGCTGCAGCAAATTGCAGCGCAACGGTGCGTAGATCCACGCCATGCCGGTCGCAGATGGCCAGCGCTTTCTGCCGCTTGGCAGGCGCCCATGGCGGAATGGTGCCGTCGTAGAGATACCGCTCGCGCCCGGCCAGATAGCCAGCCAACAATGGCGCACCGACCACCACCGAGGCGCCATGCTTTGCGATCTTCGGGAAGGTGTCATGCAAGGCCTGCGCATGGTCGAGCAGCGAATACTGGCAGGCGAGCAGGAAGATGTCGGGGTCGGCTTCTTCGATTGCGCGCAAGGCCGGCTCAGGACGATTGACGCCAAAGCCCCAGGCCTTGATCAAGCCCTCCTTGCGCATCTTGGTCAGCTCCGGCATCGCGCCCTTCACCGCCTCGGCGAACCGCTGCTCCCATGGCATGCCCAGGTCTTTTTCGTTCTCCGGCGAGAGATCGTGGATATATGCGATGTCGATCTGCGACACCCCCAGACGCTGCAGGCTGTCTTCGATCGAGCGCCGCACACCGGACGCGCTGTAGTCATAGCGATAGTCGAACGGCGAAGGTTGCTGCCACATCGTCTTGGGCGGCGTGTCGGTCGCGGTGAGCAGGCGCCCGACCTTGGTCGACACCACGTAATCGTCGGCCGGATGGTTGTGCAGATGATGGCCGGTACGTCGCTCCGACAAGCCCAGCCCGTACCAAGGCGAGGTATCGAAATACCGCACGCCCGATTCCCATACCGCTGCCAGCGTTTGCTCGCTCTGGGCGTCGGTGGCAGGCGCAAAGCCATTGCCGATGGCCACGCCACCGAAGCCGAGACGACTGCGAGGCCGGTAGCGTTCGCCCTGGACGCGCGGATTGGTCGGCAATGCGCCCGCATCGGTTTTCCCGCGCGTGGGCATCACGCTGCCGGGCGCCGATGATTGCGCCATCAACGGTGCAGCGGCCAATGCCGCAGTACCGGCCGCGGCAGCAGAAAGGAATTGGCGACGTGTATTCATGGGGAATCCCTTGCAACAACGTGGCCCACGAGCATGGCCCCGCCGGTGTGCATGCCAAGTCAGCGGACTCAGCCAAGGGCCAATGGCTGCACGTGCGCGCGCGGCGCGCCATCGCCCAGCCAGAGCATGGCCACGCTGATCGGCAGACTGAAGCGACGCGGCCCGGCGCTGCCCGGATTGAGGTACAGCACCCCATCGTGCATGCGCACCGACGGCTTGTGCGAATGGCCGCTGATGACCACATCCGCCTGCACCTGCGGTGCCAGCGTCTTCAGATCGTGCAGCACGTGGATACGCACACCAGCGATGTGCAGATCCAGCGTCTGCGGTAAGCCGTTCGCCCACGGCTTGTCGTCGATATTGCCTGCGATGGCATGCAGCGGTGCCAGTGCCCGCAACGCCTCAAGCACCTGCGGCTTGCCCACATCGCCGGCGTGGATGATCTGCGAGCAGCCCTTAAGCGCGGCAAGCGCTTCGGGCCGAAGCAGGCCATGCGTATCGGAGATCACGCCGATGCGCGTGCCGGTGCCCGTCTCGCCATCATCGTGTTTGCGCGTGATCATCGGGATGACCTGCTGCTGGATGACTTGCTGCGCAAGCGTCCGCCTGCACAGACCCATGCCATCGCAGTCGAGTGGGAGCGCAGCAATGCAAGCGATGCCAGCACATGGCCCACCCTGTCGATGAAAGCTGGATGCATGACGCAGCTGCCGCCTACCACCAGGCCAGGTGCCCGGTGGTAGGCGCAGGAAGCATCAGCCATACGGCGTCAGCACGATGGCGCCCAGCGGTGGCAACAGCAGCGGCAGCGATTGCGCGTGCCCATGCATGGATTGCTGCTCGGCCGTCACGCTGCCGCCATTGCCCAGGTTGCTGCCGCCGTAGATGCCGGCGTCGCTGTTGAACACCTCGCGCCACTGGCCGCCTTGTGGCACGCCGATGCGATAGCCGTGCTGCACGACCGGAGTGAAGTTGATCACCACCAGCACCGGTGCGTCGCCACGTTTGCCCTTGCGCAGGAACGCCACCACGCTATTGCCGGCATCGTCGCCCACCACCCAGGCGAATCCGGACGGATCGTCGTCGTGCGCATGCAGCGCCGGGTATTGCACATACAGCCGGTTCAAATCGCGCACCAACGTCTGCACACCACGATGGCGAGGGTCGTCGAGCAAATGCCACGGAAGGCCGGCGTCGTGGTTCCACTCGGTCGGTTGACCGAATTCGCAGCCCATGAACAGCAACTTGCGCCCCGGGTGGGTGAACATGAAACCCAGGTAAGCACGCAGATTCGCGAAGCGCTGCCAATCGTCGCCCGGCATGCGGCCCAGCAACGAACCCTTGCCGTGCACCACTTCGTCGTGCGAGATCGGCAGCACGAAGCGCTCCGAATACGCATAGACCATGCTGAAAGTCAGCTCACCGTGGTGGTAGCGGCGATAGATCGGATCCAGCCCGGCGTAATGCAGGGTGTCGTGCATCCAGCCCATGTTCCACTTGTAGTGAAAGCCCAGGCCGCCGTGCGCCACGTCGGCGGTGACACCGGGAAACGCAGTGGATTCCTCGGCAATCATCACCGCGCCCGGCGTGTGCTCGCGCACCACCTCGTTGAGCCGGCGCAGGAACGCGATGGTCTCGTAGTTCTCGCGCCCGCCGTGGATGTTGGGTATCCACTCGCCGGCGTTGCGGCTGTAATCGCGATACAGCATCGAAGCCACTGCATCCACGCGCAGGCCATCGACGTGATAGCGCTGCAGGAATTCCATCGCACTGGCAATCAGGAACCCGGATACCTCGCGGCGGCCGTGGTTGTAGATCAGCGTATTCCAGTCACGGTGGAAGCCTTCGCGCGGGTCGGCATGCTCGTACAGCGCGGTGCCGTCGAAATGCGCCAATCCGTGCGCATCAGTGGGAAAGTGCGCCGGCACCCAATCGACGATTACGCCGATGCCTTCGCGGTGGCAGCGGTCGACAAAGCGCGCAAATCCATCGGGTGTCCCGAAACGCGCGGTCGGCGCGAACAGACCCAATGGCTGGTAGCCCCAGGAGCCGCCGAACGGATGCTCGCTCACCGGCATCAACTCGACATGGGTAAAGCCCATATCGGCCACGTACGGAATCAGGCGATCGGCCAGCCCGTCCCAATCAAGGTCCAGGCCTGCTTCGCGCAACCACGAGCCGGCGTGGATCTCGTAGATGCTCATCGGCGCGTCATGGGCCTGGCGGCGCGCACGCGTGGCCATCCAACCGTCGTCGCTCCACTGATGCGGCGTGGGATCGGCCACGATGGACGCAGTGCCCGGCGCAAGCTCCGCGCGGCGTGCCACCGGGTCGGCCTTGGCCGGCAGTTCGTGCCCGTGCGGACCGCGCAGCTGGTACTTGTAATGTGCGCCGGGGCCGACGTCGGGCACGAACAACTCCCACACGCCGGCCTGGTGACGCAGCCGCATCGGATGACGGCGCGCGTCCCAGCTGTTGAAGTCGCCCACCACCGCCACGCGCGAGGCATTCGGTGCCCAGACGGCAAAGCGCGTGCCGCGCACGCCGTCCACTTCGACCACGTTGGCGCCCAACGCGTCGGCCAATTGCAAGTGGTGGCCTTCGCTGATCAGGTGCAGGTCGAAGTCACTGAGCTGCGGGCCGAACGCGTACGGGTCGGCGGTCTCCTGCTCGCCACCGGGCCAGCCGATGCGCAGGCGATACCCACCGTGCGCCGGCAACTCGCCGGCGAACAGGCCCGGCTCCGGGCCAGCGTCCAGCGCCACCACCTGCCCATCGTCGAGCACCGCGCTGACCCGGTCGGCGCCGGGTAGATAGGTGCGCAAAAAGCGCCCGTTGTCGGACGGGTGTGCGCCCAATACCGCGAACGCGTCGCCATGGCGCGCCTCTGCCAGGGCGCGTACCGCGCCGGGATCCCATCGATTGCTCACTGCTGTCATTACTCCACTCATCATGTGTCTCCTGCACCGGCGCGTGCGCGTTGCAGGATGCGTCGCAAGCCTTCGATCGGCACCATCAACCAGCCAGGGCGATTGGCCGCTTCATAACGCACTTCGTAGCAAGCCTTCTCCACCAGGAACAACAAGGTGGCTGCATTGAACGCCGCCGGCGCAATCCACGGATGGGCGCTGGCGTCGAGCACGGCATGGTAAGCGTCCAGGAAGGCTTGTGTGGAGCGGCGGCGGAATTGCACCAGAAATTCGTCCAGGTGCGTGTCCACGCCAACACCGGCGCGGGCCGCGGTGCCTTCCTCGCCACGTGCCGACACTTCGCTGGCGTAATCGAGCGAGCGCAGGAAGCCGGCCACGTCGCGCAGCGGGCTGGCCTTGGCGCGGCGTTCGGCCAGCGGCTTGGCCGGCTCGCCTTCGAAGTCGATCAGCACCACATCATCGAAGGCCACCAGGATCTGGCCCAGGTGGAAATCGCCATGCACGCGCGTGAGCAAGGAATCGGCCAGCACGCTCGGCGCCTGGGCGAGCAAGGCATCCAGCTGCGGGCGCTCGGCGAGCACCGCCTCCAGCGCCTCGCGTTCGGCGCTGTCTTCGCTGCCGGCCAGGCGTGCGTTGACGGTGTCCCACATCTCTTCGACCTGGCGTCCCACGCCGGCCACCACATCGTTGGCGGTCGGCAGGTCGATGCGTTGCGGCGCGAAGTCGGCATCGTCGGTGGCGCGCGACAACGCTTCGTGCAACTCGGCCAGGCGCTTGCCCACCACGGCGGCGAAGGCATCGTAGCCGGCGACCGCTTCGGCGCGCGCCTCGTCGGTCTGCGCGGTGGCGTATTCGTCGAAGCTGCGCGCCAGATGGTCCAGCGTCCAGCGCCAGGCATCGCCCTGGTTGCGGATGAAGCCCTGCAACAACGCGATGGTGGTGACGGTGCCCTGCGCGTCGATGCGGCTGACGCTGCCCAGCAGCGGCGCGGCATTGGCATAGCCCATCTCGGTCAAGCGGCGGCCGATCTCGATCTCCGGGTTCGCGCCTACGGCCACATGCCGCAGCAGCTTGAACACGGCCTTGTCGGCGACCACCAGCGAGCTGTTGCTCTGTTCGGCCGACAACCAACGAATCTCCGGATCTTGCGGGATATCCAGCGTTGCCAGTGCCGGGGTGGCTTCGAAACAGACCTGCCCCTGTTGCGAGGCATCGTCGCCGTCGCAGAAGTCCAGCGCTGCATTGCTGCGCAGCGCATCGATCACACCGCGCACCATGGGCTTGAGCGCAAACGCATCGGTGAGATAGCCCACCTCGCGGCCCTGGCGCACGCGCGCCAGCGCCAGCTGCTCGGCCAATGTGCTCGGCTGCTCGCGCTCCCACACGATGCCCACCGGCAGCATGTAGCGCTCGTGGCGGCCGTCTTCCAGCTCTACCTCCAGTTCCAGCAGCGTCATCGGCTCATCGCCCGGCAACGGCGTGCGGCGCGCGATGCGCACGCTGCGCAGCGCCTGGTCCTTGGCCGAGAACCAGCGTCGCGCCGATAGCCACGCCGGCAGGATTTCGCCTTCCAGGGTGGGCAGATGCGGCAGCAGTGCGGCGCTTTCGTCGGCATCGCTGCGCAGCACCAGCGTGCGGTAATCCGGCAGCGGCACCGGGCTGGGGACATGCCAATCGGGCAATGTGCCTTCGCTGACCAGCTGGAAGGCGTAGAAGCCGAACGGCGGCACCGTCAGCAGATAGGTCAACCGGCCGATCGGCGGGAAGCTGCCGCCACCGATGATGTCCACCGGCACCCGGCCTTCGAACTCGGACAGATCCAGCTCCACCGCCTGCAACGTATGCGAGAGGTTGGCCACGCACAACACGGTTTCATCCTGATAGCAGCGCAGGTACGCCAGCATGCGGCGGTTGCCCGGGTACAGGAAGCGCAAGCTGCCGCGGCCGAAGGCCTGGTAGCGCTTGCGCACGCTGAGCACGCGGCGGGTCCAGGTCAGCAGCGAATGCTGGTCGCGCATCTGCGCTTCCACATTCACCGCCTGGAAGCCATACAGCGGGTCCATCACCGGCGGCAGCACCAGCTGCGCCGGGTCGGCGCGCGAGAAGCCGCCGTTGCGGTCGATCGACCACTGCATCGGCGTGCGCACGCCGTCGCGATCGCCCAGGTGGATGTTGTCGCCCATGCCGATCTCGTCGCCGTAATACAGCACCGGCGTGCCGGGCATGGTCAGCAGCAACGAGGTCATCAATTCGATGCGGCGGCGGTCGCGCTCCAGCAGTGGCGCCAGGCGGCGGCGAATCCCCAGGTTGATGCGGGCGCGGCGGTCGGCGGCATAGGTCTGCCACAGATAATCGCGCTCCGAATCGGTCACCATTTCCAGCGTCAACTCATCGTGGTTGCGCAGGAAGATCGCCCACTGGCAGCTTTCCGGAATCTCCGGGGTCTGGCGCATGATGTCGGTGATAGGGAAGCGGTCTTCGCGCGCGATGGCCATGTACATGCGCGGCATCAGCGGGAAGTGGAACGCCATATGGCATTCGTCGGCATTCTGGCCGAAATACTGCTGGGTATCTTCCGGCCACATGTTGGCTTCTGCCAGCAGCATGCGGTCCGGGTATTCCGCGTCCAGGGTGGCGCGGATCTTGCGCAGGATCGCGTGGGTTTCGGGCAGGTTTTCGTTGGAGGTGCCCGGGCGCTCGATCAGGTACGGCACCGCATCCAGACGCAGGCCATCCACGCCGCGATCCAGCCAGAAACGCATCACTTCCAGCACCGCTTCCAGCACCGCCGGATTGTCGAAGTTCAGATCCGGCTGGTGCGAGTAGAAGCGATGCCAGAAGTATTGCCCGGCCACCGGATCCCAGGTCCAGTTGGATTTCTCGGTATCGCAGAAGATGATCCGCGTACCTTCGTATTCCTGGTCGGTGTCCGACCATACGTAGAAGTCGCGCTCTGGCGAGCCAGCGGGCGCATTACGCGCGCGCTGGAACCAGGGGTGCTGGTCGGAGGTGTGGTTGATCACCAGCTCGGTGACGATACGGATGCCGCGCGCATGCGCCTGCGCCACCAGCTGCTCGAAATCCTCGATGCTGCCGTAGTCCGGATGCACCGCCATGTATTCGGCGATATCGTAACCATCGTCGCGGCGCGGGCTGGGATAGAACGGCAGCAGCCAGATGGTGTCCACGCCGAGTTCGGCGATGTAGTCCAGCTTGGAAATCAGCCCCGGAAAATCGCCGATGCCGTCGTCGTTGGAGTCGAAGAACGACTTGACATGCACCTGGTAGATGATCGCGTCCTTGTACCAACGCTGGTCGGCAACCACGGCGGACTGCTCTGCGTCGGCTTGTAACGATGCCACTGCATTCATGCGACCTCTCCTGCGCGGATGCGCCATAACGCGAACGGTCGCGTTGCCTCTAGACGGATGTGTTGGTATTTGCCGTGCCACGCGAAACGATGGCCATCCCACAGATCGTCCACGGCGACGCTGGCGTGATCGGGCAGGCCCAGTTCCCACAACGGAATCTCGATATCGGCGTCCTGCCCGGCGTGCGGATCCAGATTGATCGCCACCAGCACCATGCTGCGGCTGCGCGACAGGTAGCCGGCATCCAGGAATTTGCCGTAGTACAGCACCTGGTCGTTATGCGCCTGATAGAAGCGCGTGCCCAGGTGCGACTGCAGTTCCGGATGCATGCGGCGCAGCTGGTTGAAGCGGGTGATCTCCTCGACGATGTCGCCGGGCGCACGTTCGGGCCAGGCGCGCAGCTGGAATTTTTCCGAGTCCAGATACTCTTCCTTGCCCGGCGCCAGCGGTGTGGCCTCGCAGAGTTCGAAGCCTTGGTACATGCCCCATAAGCCTGAGAGCGTGGTGGCCAGCGCAGCGCGGATCAGATGGCCGTTGCGCCCACTGGTCTGCAGGAACAGCGGATTGATATCCGGCGTATTGACGAAGAAATGCGGGCGGAAGCATTCGCGCGGCACGCCCTCGTTCAACTCTTCCACATAGGCCTGCAGCTCGTGCTTGTGGTTGCGCCAGGTGAAGTAGGTGTAGGACTGCGAGAAACCGCATTTGGCCAGGCGGTACATCATCTTTGGCCGCGTGAAGGCTTCGGAGAGAAACACCACATCCGGGCGCCGGCCACGCACATCGGCAATCAGCCATTCCCAGAACGGGAACGGCTTGGTGTGCGGGTTGTCGACACGGAACAGCGTGACGCCTTCGTTGACCCAGAACAGCACCGCGTCGCGCAGCGTATTCCACAGGTCCGGCACCGCGCCGCTGGCGTAGAAATCGACGTTGACGATGTCCTGGTATTTCTTGGGCGGGTTCTCCGCGTACGGAATCGAGCCATCGGCGCGCCAGGTGAACCAGTCCTTGTGCTCCTTCAACCACGGGTGATCCGGCGCGCACTGGATGGCAAAATCCAGCGCCACTTCCAAGCCCTGCGCTCGCGCGGCCTGGATCAGGCGTCGAAAGCCTTCCAGTCCACCGAGTTCGGCGTGAACTTCGGTATGCCCACCATCGGTCGCACCGATCGCGTATGGGCTGCCGGGCTCGCCTTCCACCGCCGTCACCGAGTTATTGCGGCCCTTGCGGTTGTTCAGGCCGATCGGATGGATCGGCGGCATGTACAGCACGTCGAAGTTCATCGCACGGATGTGCGGCAAGCGCTTGATGACGTCATCGAAGGTGCCATGCCGGCTCGCATCGCCACTTTGCGAACGCGGAAACAGTTCATACCAACTGGCAAAGTGCGCCGCGCGGCGCTCGGATTCCACCCGGAAGGTGACCGGATATTCCGAGCGGAATGGCTTGTCGTCGGCCTGCGCCATCGCCTGCGCGGTGTCCGGCTCCAGCACGATGGCCAGCTGCTGCAGGGGTTCGCTCTGCGCACCGATGCGGGCGAGCACTGCCTGCAGGCGCTCGGCCAGCGCACCGTCGCTGCGCGCCTGTGCGGCCTGCACTACCGCAATCGCCTCCTGCACATCGACCGGCAGCACCGTACTGGCAGCACGTTTCTTTTCCAGATCCGCATGCAAGGTGGCGAAGACGTCGCGCCAGGCTTCCACGCGAAATTCGTAGGTGCCGATGCGTTCCAATGGAAACTCGGCGCGCCAGCGGTCGTTGCCCAACGCACGCATCGGCGCGCTGGCCCAGGTCTTGGCGTCGGCCGGACGCCACAGCACCGCCACCGCGATGCGGTCATGCCCATCGCAGAACGCGTCGGCCTCCACGCAAATGCGGTCGCCCACCGTGCGCTTGACCGGAAAACGGCCGTTATCCACCGACGGCGTCACCGACTCGATGCACACGCGTGGCCAGGTACCGGCGGTCTGCGCACGCGGGCGCATGCGCGGCACAGCCAGTACATGGCGCGCCGGCACGCTGCGATACACGCGCACTTCGCCCGGCTCCAGCGCCTCCAGCGTGGCCCCGGACAAGGTGCGGCCATCTTCGGCCACCAAGGCCTCGGCATCGCCGAGCAGCCGCAACAAGTCTGAGGCCGGCACCGGCACCACATGCCGGGTGTCGCCGTTGATCAGTAACAAGGAGGGCAAGCCGCCAAGCGGCTCGATCGCCACCGCGGTGAGCCCGGTCGCCTCACGCAGCAGCGGGCGCAACCGCATGCCTGCATTGCTGGTTGGCAGGCCGTTGGTGATGCGGATCGACGATGGCAGTGCCGCCAGGTGCGCATCGTCCAGCAGCCATGCCCCGCCCAACGCCAGTGCCAGTTGCCAATGCTGCTCGGGCGCCGCGGCGCGCTTGCCATCGGGCGCGTCCAGCACGGCAACGACCTGCGCGGCCAACGCACGCAGCGCGCTGTCTTCGTCGAAGAACCAGCTGCCGCGGCCATCCCACCAGGCAAGCGACGAAAACGCCACATCGAACCCGGCACCGGCCAGCTCCTGCAATGCCTCCAATCCCAGGCCCGGCGTCCACGCCGCAAACACCACCTCCGGCGCCTGCGCGTGCACGCGCGCGATCAACTCGCGCCAGCGCTGTACCGGCACCTGCTGCGGCTGCAGCAGCCGGAAGCCACCCACGCCCTGGCCCACCCACTCCAGCAGGCGCGCAATCCACCATTCCACCAGCGCCGCACCTTCCTGTGCGTAGGCAAAGCGGGCTTCGGCCACTTCCGGCGTCGCACGCGGCTGACGCGGGTCCGGAACCGCGGTGCTGCGCGCGCGGAACCACTGTGGGTTATCGCGCACCACCGCACTGGCGCCGCCCACTTCGTCCAGGCGCACATCGATCAACAGCTTTACCCCCGCACGGCGCGCCGCCTGCACCGACTCTTGCAGGCGCTGCATTTGCGTCGGGGCACCGGCCGCCGGCTCGATCAAACGGCCTTCGGCATCGCGCTCGAAGGGCGCGGCCATCACCACGTAATCGCAGCCAGCCTCGCGTGCCGCCACGCAGCGCTGCTCCAGCCCGGTCGGGTCCTTCAGTGCGTCATTGAGAACACAGATGCGCATGGCGCCCCCTCAGCGAACAACGGCGCGCAGGGGCGCCATTACGAGTGAAGCCCGCGCCTGCTTGCCGTTTGGCAGTGATGCGAGCCTTTGCTCACCACACCCCGCACCATCGCCTACACGTACCGAACCTTGCCGTATTGACACATGCCGGCACGCTGCCCGACCGACCCTGCCACCCGTGACTGCACTCATGCGCGACTCCGCAACGATTCTTGACCCATGCAGTCAAGCACCCCCACTGCGAATTTCATGTGTCGGTGGAATTGACGAAAATCAAACAAGCGCGGCTGTGGTGTGTCAGTGGAGCGCCTACCATTACCGTGGCGATCGCGTGCGCTTCTTGGTGACAGGGGCCACGTAAGAAAGCCTGACCCACACACTGCAGGCCAACATCTCGACCAACTGAGGAGTACATCAGCTGGGTCGCTGCCACCGAGACAAGCGCGTCTCTCAACGCCGTTCGTCTCGCTGGCCAATGGCATCGGATCGAGCAAGTACCTTCAGTATCAGACCTTGCGCATCAGTGGGCCTGACGTCCATGTGACATAACGCTTGAGCGATACCAGGAACACGGCGTGCTCTGCTGCATTCACGCTGCGTGCTCGTCCAATGACAATGGACCGCTAAAACCATTCCATTGATTATTTTTCAATTGATTTGCAGGCAAGTCTCTCTGCATTCGACACCAAGCATGCTCGGCCGGTCTGCGTCGATTGCATAGATGCGCTCGCAAGACGAAGTACCCGAGCGGCCCGCTTTTCATTCGTAGCGAGCCATGTCTCGTAACCAGACCTTACGCTACACAATCACACGCAGCTCACTTTTCAATTGACAACATGTTGTCGACTTGAGAAAGAGCCTTCGTATGCAGACCGACAACGAGCATGTCCGCGAGTTGGCGCTAGCAGTGTTCGCGGCCAATGGCCGCTTGGTCAGCGCTGGCAACGAGCTGGTTGCCCATCTGGGGCTCACCAGTGCGTGGTGGCAAGTGCTGGCCGCCCTGCGTTACGCACCAGCGCCGCTACCCGCGGCTTCGATCGCGCGCAACATGGGCCTCACCCGGCAGGCAGTGCAGCGCATCGTGGATGTACTTGCCGAGCAGGGGCTTGTCGAGTTCCAGCCGAATCCCCATCACCTACGCGCCAAGCTCGTTGTCCTTACCCGCGCAGGCATCAAGGCCGTCAGCGGCGCCGAAAAGGCCGTTGCCCCCGTCGATCAAGCAATCGCGGACAAGATCGGCATCGATCGCATCCGCGATGCCGTCCGCACCCTTGAGGAGATGAGCGCTGTCATCTCGGAGTATCTGGGTGAAGCGCCCAGCGCTTCCAGTTCCATCGTCAAACTGCAGGAGTAATGCAATCATGATTCTGGTATCAGGTGCCACGGGTGGTATCGGCGGCGAACTGTGCAAGCTCTTACAAGATGTCGCCACGCCATTCCGCGCGATGTGCCGCAAGCAGGAGCAGGTGGACAACCTGCAGCAGAAGGGCATGGACGCCGTGTTGGGCGACTTCGACACACCCGAAACGCTGCAAGGCGCAATGCAGGGCTGCCACACGCTGTTTCTCATTACCCCGCCCACTCCCGAGCAGGTCGCTCAGGAGACGGCCGCCATCGATGCAGCCAAGCGCGCCGGCATCGGTCGGATCGTGAAAGTGTCGGCATCCGATTGCAACGTGCGTTCGCCGGTGCCATGGGCGAAATCGCATGCCCTGATCGACCACCACCTGCGCGCCTCAGGCATCGCGTGGACCATCCTCAAGCCTACCGCGTATATGCAGAATTTCCTGTGGTTCAAGGATCCGATCGCCAAGGGCGTGTTCCCGATGGCGGCAGGCCGGGGCAGCGTGTCGTAGATCGACACCCGCGACATCGCACGCGTGGCGGCCACGGTACTGACCGAAGAAGGGCACGCAGGTGCAACCTATTTCCTCACTGGTCCCGAGACGCTCGACATGCAGGCAGCAACCTCGCGCCTATCGAAAATCATCGGGCGCAAGGTGCGTTATCTCGACCTGCCAACGCCGGTGTTTCGCGTATTGATGCGTGCGACCGGCAACTCGCCATGGATGGCCAAGGGCCTGACCGTGCAATTCGCAGATGTGGTGGCAGGCCATCACGACATCGATCCCACGTTCGAGATCGAGCGGCTCACCGGGAAGCGCCCGCATACATTCGATGACTTTGTTCGCGATCATCGGCAGGCGTTTGTGGGTTAGCCGTTGGGGCCAGAGCAAGGGCTTCCAGTAGGTCCGAGCCGCCTTTTTGCCCAGATTCTGCTTCCAGTGGACCTATTTAACGGCCTAAACCCGCCCCCTTTTTCTTGCCCTTTCTGTTTTCAATTTTATCCAGCTCTGGGAGGCCGCCGAAAGGGATCATGCTGGCTTCAAGTTAGGTTTCCCCCGTACTCTCAGCGGGTATTTTGCGTGAAAAATAGCCAACGCACCCGATGTCCACCGTGGAAAAATATTCTCCCTGCGGCTCTTCCATATCCGGACGCCACAACGCAAGCTCAAGTGCTGGAAACACGTAGCTGTACCCCAACTCTTTATCAAAAGAATCGAAAGGAGTAACTGCAAGGAATTTCTCGACGAGCCTTGATGCTGGCGTACTAAATACACGTTGGCCGAGGCACAGAACCTCAAATCCGCAATTCGCGGAGAGCTCTATGAACTCCACGCTCGGCTCGATGCCCCCATAAAAAACCTGAAACCCGTTGTGATGCCATGCGTCTGTAGGATAGGCAGACGTGGGAACTTTTCTGAAGCTAGTTGAAGGCGCCCCCATGACAGCATGAACTTCGGCGCGGGACATGCCGAGCTTTACAAGGCCGACACCAGCCGATGGAAAAATTTCAATAACTGTCATAACACCAGACGGATAGATTAAGACAAGTTCTGCAAAGCACGACAACGGCGATAACGGGCTCAGATTAAGTTTTTAGGTAAACCCGGCACCGTTTCTTTCACGTTATAGATAAGCGCATAGCGCCTGCCACGCTCACTGGGAGCACAGCCACCTGAGCGAGCAAAACAGGGCAGAATGTGCCCCATGCGCACGAACATACAACGCTACTGCGTTCACTTCCCACTGATCGAGGCGTGGGAGCTCAACGGCGCATAAAGGTGTTGTGTGTGGTGCGATGTCCATGGCAAACAGGGCGTGGCGCTATTCCCGCTGGCTCAGAAGCAAATTCCTGAGTCAGCGGGCAAGCCCGTCAAGGTGTATAGCCCCACTGCCCGATGATGGCTTCCAGGGTGGCTTGATTCACCGGGACGACACCTGGACATGTCATCAGATATGTCCGGCGCGCCGCCGCTGTGGCCGCCGAATCGAAGTGCGGGTCCCATATCTGGATGGCGTGGAAGGCTGCGATCGGCGCTGCACATTCGGCACTCGGTGTGCCGAAGCCGGACACGGCGGCCATGCAAAGAAAAACCGAGCAAGGATCTGCGGTCTGAGCGCGAGCTGGGGCAGCCAGGCCTAGGCCGAGAGCCACAGCTAGTGCAAAGGTGGCGCCAATAGAACGTGGCTTCATGATGAATACCTCCCTGGTAATGGTTGAAATGACATGCATGTCTCTGGGCAACTTGCGCTAGGCGTGGCTCAGCGAGACAGCTCCCAACGCCGCTTGCTATGGCGTCGGCTGGTCACCTGGTTTTCCGTCTTCGCCGAATGGCGGTGGTCAGGTTATCACGTCGACCGTGCGCGGTGTGAGGATTTGGCACGGCTGGCGAGCCACCGGGACAATGGACGCTGGCGGCCAGTCCAGCCCTGCGGGGCGTCAGACGCGCGCCGCCTGATCCTTCCGTCTGTGACTGCATTCGACCGCGGCCGCCATGCTCATGAGCGACATGAACCAGCGTTGCAAGGGTTCTGCCATCACGACGCCCTGTGACCGCCGCGTAGTGATGGGATGTGGGCGAAGACTGCAGTTAATTTGACTTACTAGTTGCTCCTGACTGCGTTGCTCTGCCGCATGAAACTAAATACAAAACTCCAAATATTGATCGGCTCATACGCCTCGGAGATGGGCGTGCGATCGAGGTAGCGCCGCGGCGTGATCGAGGGGTCGAGCGAGTGCCAGCCCATTTCGTGGGCGGCGGCACAGTCGCACGCATCTGACCTCTGGGTTAAGCCGCTCCCCAAAACAGGTTGGCATTTAATAGATCTGCTAACGTGATAGAGGATCTCTAGCTGGTTGGATCATAGATATCCAGGCCTAAGGAAATACCTCTTTGTCCGAGCGCCAGCATGGCTTTAGCGGAAAGTGCTAGACCGTCATTGCTCTTGGCCATGAAGATGCCGCAAAACAGGTCGGGCTGATAGCGACTGCTCAACTGTGCCCACATACTCAAGTCTTGGGTGAGCTGGTCCAGGATTTCGAAGATCTGTGCTTCAAGATCCTCAGGCTCACGTCGCGTTGCAGTCAGCCTCCAGCTACCAGTCTTGGCAATACCCACCACGCCGTTCTTCGACTTAAGTTCTTGCCCCTTATGCCTGGAGGCCGTTGGGCTGCCCGAAAGCAACGCGCTGATCTCGTCAGGCACCAGATCGTCTCCAAAGAATCGGAGTGTTGCTACGGAATACTCTAGTGCTCCCATTGGACCCCAATGTCTGAATTAGCCCGCACCGCGAAGCGGCGTCGGCTTGGACGAACTACCAGGCCTACTTCTGCGTTGACGCATGCGCGGCCAGGAACTTGGTGATGCTATCAGGCTCGCGCTTGGATCCAGGCAGCCATTGAGGCAGCCACTCAGTGATCCGTGCGCCGCTTTGGTGCTAATAGACGCCTGGACTGGGTTCATTGATCGATTCCAGCTGCCGCACCAAGACCACGGGTGGCTCGGCACCCTTGTGCGCCTGCGAGAAGGCCAACGCCGACTCGTATTGCGCGAACGCGGCGAAGTAGTCATCGTCTCCAGCCAGTGGCACCGCCCCCTGCTCGGGATGGAGCCAGACTCTGTACTCAAGGATGTGGTCATAGAAGTAGCCACCCCCGGACTTCGACCGCCCTGAATAAGTTCCGACAAGCGATGGCTCTGTTGCCAACGGATAGCGGCTCTGCTGTGATACAGACTGATCAACGTGTGCAGGTGAGAACGGAGCGACTGGACGAGAGCACGCCGCGACGACAAATGCCAACAATACTGCGATAAAAAAGTTCGCTTGTTTCATCGCTGCCAAAGTAGGATCTGGCCTCTTTGTAAAGCCGAGTCGGGAAGCAAATTTGGCTTACATAAGTTGTCAGGATACCCCGGTAGTCCAAGCACCACCTCAAGCACAGCGCTACGCATGCTGGTGTGCAGTGGTATCAGCATGAAGCTCGTCGAGTCGGTGGCTACCGCCAATTGTTGGCTGCCTTGTCTGTCGCCTTCTCGCCATCATCCGCCACGCTGACGACCAGCTCGCCGTTGCGCATGCTTATGTTGAGTTTGCTGCCGATGGTGAAGCCGAGTTGTTCCAGCCAGCGGCCGCGCAGGCGCAGGGTGGGGATGCGTTGATGGCTGTCGGGGTAGTAGCCGTAGCCGACGGTGCAGTGTTGCGGGGCACGCGGGTGGCCTGGGCGGCGCGGCTTGCTGGGATCGGGGCGGGGCTCGGGGATGGGGGTGCGCTCGAGGTAGGGCCGCGGTGGGATCGAGGGGTCGAGCGAGTGCCAGCCGACTTCGGTGGGTAGCGGTACCGTGGCGCGCTTGCGCGCTGGCTTGGGACTGGACGTGGATCGACGCATGGCAAAGCCCTCCTTGACGAACAGGCCCCGCCGCCGGGTGGCGACGGGATGTCGGGAGGTTAGAAACCGCAGAGAGGCGGCGAGCGTATTTCCCCGAAGGGTGTTGTATTAGCCGCCCTCCCGACGCAGGCATCGCGTCGGTTGCGCCCGCAAGAATCTGCAAGCACAAAAAATCCACCGGTTTGACGGAGGTGGGTACCGCTCTCTGAGGAGTTTCTACGCTCCTTGTGGTAGAGATTGCTGCGGGTTTGTTGGGTTGTCAACTGCTTGTGGCAGAAGAGCGCTGATAAGTATCTGAGATTGCCTTCCTGCCGATGCGGAGCGCGGAAGATATTCAAGAGCGTTATCTAGCCGCCTTATCTCAAGAGGTGAACCTAACCCCGTTTCTCAAAGTTTACGCGACAGCGACAGACGCTGCCGGCCCCTTTTTACGAACTACTTCGGTTGCAACAGAACGCGCATTCACCTCTTTGATAAAGCTATCAAAAGCGAGGATATCTGCCAGAAGCTCGTCCGGATCCGGCAACGCTACCCCCGCGATTTCCGGGCGGTCATGGGCGTAGTTCGAGCATTTAGTCATGCCGTCATTCACTCGCGCGTAGTCCCCATCTGAGACCGTAACTCCCGATAGGCGCTGTGTGTCGACACTCTTACGGAAGCGAATGACTACATTGCGAAGCAGCACTTCTTCGACGGACCGCTCCCAAGCGAGCCTCAGCAAGGTGTATGCCCTAACCGTATGCATCTCGTAGTTCTCTTGGTCGTTCTGGCTGTAAGCCTTGGCTGCGAGAACTTGTATGTTCTTCACGACGCCCACCCGTTGACTGCTCGTCTTGCCTTCAAATGGGAGATCCGCGCTGGTCACACCAAACCCTTGCTGCTGCCTGCTCACGCTTTGGGTCTGGACACTTACGCCCAAGCGCTTGCCGTCGTCTGCAAGGAGCTTTAGGAAGTAGAGGTCATGAGTAAAAACGATGACCTGCCTCTTCGCCGCCTCTTGAACCAGACGCTTTGCTACAAGCTCGCGCCGCCTGTGGTCGAGCGAGCAGACCGGATCATCGAAGATGATGCCGCTCGTTTGCCCATTCAAAGAGATCTCTGCCAAGAAGGACGCAATGGCGATGGCCCGCTGTTCGCCCTCGCTTAATATCTCCGAGGGTGTCCGCGATTGGGGAAGCTCAAGGCGAAGCCGATGAAGTGGCTTACCGCGTTCGGAGCGACTTTGCGTACTGACCCGCAAGGCATTGACTTTGAGTGCTGCGAATTCGCGATTGAGCGCATCAGCTAGCTCTTGGGACACGACCTTTTCAGCCAGCTCAGACGCCTTTGTTGATATGCCGTTTGTGCGAAGTGCAGGTAGGCAGGCCTTCAGTCTTGCCAAATGAGCAAGTTTGGCCACGGCTGACAACACCGCGTCCTTGACCAAGCCGAGCTGAGCCCTGGCGTCAAGTTCCCCGAGCTCTGCTTGCATTGCCTTGCGTGCAGCCTCGTCAGATGCTTCTTCCAATGCTTTCGCCGAAAGATCAAGCTGGACCGATAGCTGTGAGAGTCGCTGGCTGAAACTAGTAGCGAGAGACAGCACGACACTCCAATCATTGCTCTCAGCTGCTTTCCGGATTGATTGCTGTCGATCCAGAAGCGCCGTCTCATGGGTAGGTAATTCTTCGGCAATCCCCTCATCTTCCGAACGAAGCGCCAAAAGAAGCGCCTCGTCCAAACCAAAGGCGATGGGGTGCTTGGTCATGGGGACGTAGACAACGGCCAACGCCGCCTTTTTGGCGGCATGAATCTTTTCTGCTTCGGCTTGAACGAACGCTTCGAAGCGATGCATCCGTGCAGCTCCCTCTTGCAAGGGCTGCTGGCAAAGAAGACAAGCATCTTCTGGCGTGAGATCCACAATAGTCTTGCCCGGGTCGACTTGCACTGAGAAGCGTTTGGCCGCCTCGTATAGCTCGCGCCACACATCACCGCCCGTCCCTGGCAAGAGGCTCTCGCCTTCGCTATGAAGTTGCGCGGCGAGCTCAGCAGCAGCTTTTGCAGTCCGATACTCATCAGCTGCTTGGCGAACCACAGCCAGCGCATCATCGCTAAGGCGAGCTTCCTGCTCTGCGACCTTGGCCGCAAGCGCTGCCCAACGACGTGCGCGAATGCGCAGCGCGTGGGCTTTCTCCTTGGGATTGTTCTCCTTGAGACTCGTCCCAAGCTCCGCTCGCCGCGATAGCTCTGCGGCACTAAGTGTGGCAAGTGACTCAATTGCCTCCGGCTTCGACTTGGCTGTGAGCGCTGCGATCTGCTTGCCAACCGCTGTCTCTCCGCGCAGGTGAGCAAACACACCGAGGTCAACTGCGCCTGCCAGGATCTGCTGGTCGACCTTCAACTTAAGCCGTTGACTCAGACGCGCGAGTGATCCAAAGACATCCAAACCGTAAGGGACATAGGAGAAATCATTCTCCTGTTCCAGATACGATTTCGCGCAGCGCGCGTCGAATACTGCAATGGAAGAGAGTCCAGCAGGTGGTGCCGCATCGAGCCGCCAGACGATCTCTTGGTTAGTCCCGTTCACCGAGATCTCAAACGTTGCTTGGGCAACCCCGCCTTGACTGGCCGGCAGATTCGCGTTGGGATGGATTGGCTCTGATTGATCCCGTGCACGACATGCGCGCTTCAACACTCGCGAATAGCCAGACTTTCCCGAGCCGTTGTCGCCGTAGATGACAGTGACGCCGGAAGGCGCCATCATAATCGACTGATCTGATGCAATGGCATTGACGTGCTGCAAGTGCTTCATCGTATGAAGCAGCACGACATCCCCTGGAACAGCAGCGGCGGGCACTTGGTCCTGTGACAAGGGCTTAGCAATCCGTCCTTCAGGGTCGGGAATTCCATTTTCTGAATAAAGCATCGCAAGCAGATCGTCGTCATCGCTGTAATCGAGATCTACCTTCGTCAGAAGACGTCCAACCGCATCACTTTGCCAAGGTGGAAGCGTCGTCGTCCATTTGAAAATCTCTTGCAAAATACTCATAACAGCCCCCTGTTAAGTTCATTTATTACACTGTTCGGGCCAGTAGCCCACCCGCGATCGAAGCCCGTGACCAGGAGACAGGTTTATCTCAAGTGAACCTGACCCCTTTTTCCATCAACTTCAAGAAAATTGGCAAGACGATCTTTTACAGTCACGTCTTCTTGAGCCGAATGATAAAGCCAGTCAACAAGGGCTATCGATGTAGAAGCTGCATTTATAGCCGCGTATAGTTTGGCGTCCGTGACGTGCATGGCGCTTTCTGGAGCAACGCCGAGCCGGACCTTGTCCGGCATGGCTTTCATCAGTTCAACCTCCCAATTGAGCTTCCGTAACACCTGCCAAGTATTGAGAAGGCCTAATGTGCGGTCACTAGCATTGATACTCATGTTGCACCTGATGGCTAAATTATGCCGCATCACCACCGTTCGTTAGACTGATCTTACGTATTTGCGCCGATGAATCGCGCAACTTCCTTTTCAAGGCCGAGAATTTCCTTTGAGTTGATAGCGACACCGATATTGTTTGGTATCTGAGTAATCGGTACCGGCAAGTTTGATGTGGGAGCGGTGACAATTCTAATTTCACCAGATGCAGTGTGCATTGCACCGGCATAGTGAATGCCCAACAATCTAATGCGACTAGTTCCCATATAGGCATTGCCCTTATTATCCATATAGCCGCCAAGGTTGGCGATGAAAACGGGCGACCCGCTGGATCCTGGAAAACTGGCAATGTCGGTTAAAAATTCGCAATTGCCGTTCCACGAAACGCCAGCATGGGTTGCTGTGATGCCTTTTCGTATGACTGGCAGGTTGTTTTTTGCATCCCAGATTCCATTTGGGTAACCGATCATAACTATGTCTTCCATTGATGAATAACTTTCACGCTCTTGATCACTTGGAATCAGATCGGTTAAAAGTGGAATATAAAATAAATCCACTCCCGCCTTTTGAGCCTGATTCATGAGTGGACCAATTAAAAATGCAGCCAAATCAACATTCGGATCAGGGTGCTTAATGCATTGCTTTTCAAAATTCGAGAACTGAAACTGCTGGTGCTTGCCTGAGTCAGGTAGGCCGTTAGCATTGGCCAGCGTTACATGAAACTTTCCGATATTTGCATTGGCAATCACGTGTTTATTCGTAATGATCGCTGGCACGAAGGTTGTGTCATTTTTCAGGAGGTTCATGTAAAAACCTGTACCTGTTGATACGCCTCCGCCATGCAAATTTGTTTCTATTCTCACCGTGCTGTGGGTGAGTTGCTCCATGATGCCAAGACTCATTCCTTTTCCTTATGCATAAATATCCCAAGCTAAAATGGAAGATAGCATCAGCGGCCAACTAGAACTTCTTCTCCCCTTTTTTATCTCAAAGTCCTCAGATCCCGCCAACCTCACCAGACTCCAATCGCTTATCGGAGTAGCTGATCCTGTTGCCTCTGAGTAAGACATAAGGTCTATGCTGAAGAATATCTATGGAACGAACCGAGACTGAGGCAATTAATTTTTTACTCACTGAACTCTTTGCCAAGAGGTTCCATCCTTATGCATTACAACGTGGCTTGCGCTGTTGGGGCAAACAAACCGAGTTCGGCTACTGTCAGTGCCACGATGCTCCATGCCTTGCTCAACATTGTTTCTTCCCCCTGAAGAAATGTGTGGCTTTGCGGCTGCATTAGATACTGCGTGACTTGATCCTCGCCGAGTTTTTGGGTTGCGTCAATGCGCTTGCGCGAGTGATCGTTGGCTCTATCGGCTTTGCCCTCATCCGCCCTTCGGGCACCTTCTCCCGCGTGCGGGAGAAGGGCTTGGTGTGTTGGGTTATTGGCGGTTCTCTGTGGTTGCCGGCTTGGCTGGGGTGGGTAGCGCGAGACTATTGTTGAGGCCGGTAATCTCTGGGACGTTGCCTTCGGTCATCACACGCAGCTGCACGGTTTTTAGATTCGCGGCGTTGGTTAGCGGCAGGCGCACCTGGGTGGTGATTGGCTGCAGATCGCGTGGTGCCGCGAGTGACGGGAACGGGGCTCTTGCCAGCTCCCTGCCACGCGCATCTTCCAGCACCACAAACCCTGCTGGTGCATCAGCGTGGCCGAGGCTATGCACGGTCACTTCAATGGCATCAGCAGTCACGCGCACATCGCCGTTGCCGATGCCAAGGTCCGGGCGTAGTTCGACCGGGGTGGTGGCTGCGATGCGTTCGAGCTGCAGGATGGTGGTGCGGCCTGCGGGGAAGTCGATGTCGATGGCCGCACTTTTCTCGAAGGCCACCTCGCGCGTGGTGCCGGTGCCGTCGATCTTGCCGTCGCCGTCGCTGTCCACGCCTTGGGTGATGCGCCATTGGCCCGGGGCGACGTTCCAGCCGGTCATGCTGGCGCGCTGAGTTTTATTGGAGGTGTTATAGGCGATGACAGTGAAGCGGTCTTGCTTTGGTGCGGGGATGGCGATGGCCACTTGGGTGGCGGCTTCGGGATCGGCGAAGCGCCAGCTGACGGTGTGGCCGGGGTAGGTTTGGTTGCGCTTGAGGGCCACGCCGCCAAGGCGTGCGCGTTGCAGGTTGACCGTGGGGGATTCCACGCGGTCGCTCCACCAGTGGCCTTCGGTGTTCATGTAGAAGTTCTGCAGTTTCTCTCTTGCCTCGCTGCGGTAAATGGCGGCGAGATAATCCAGGTTGCCGGTTTGCTCCCAGGCCACATGGTGCGGGAAGTCCGGGGCGCTGCCGTCGTCTTTGTTTGCGGCGTCGATCAACTTGCTGGCCCAGTCATTGCGCTTGCCCATGACGTCGAGAAAGTTTTCGTTGAGCAGCGATAAACCGTTCGGGCCGCTGTTGGCGACGCGGTAGTTAATGGGTTTGAGATAGCGATCTTCGCCGGTGAAGCGGTAGGCGGCCCAGAAAGTGTGCAGCGTGTCGGCGCCGCCGCTGCCTTCGAACAGCTCGCCGCCGCGGGTCTTGCGGGTTTGCCAGTTGATCTCGTTGGGCAGGGCCCAGTTGCCCTTGGCGTTGGTGTAGGCGTGGGCGAGATAGCCGTCGGCCAGGCCGGTGACGATGCGGCGGCTGTTGGGATCGGCGTTATAGCCGCCCAGCAGGATGGCCGGGTGCACGATGGGGAAGGAGTACGGTTTCTGCCATTGCCAGTTGGGCTCGCGGTAGACCTTGCGGCCGCCGAACCAGTTGCTGGCAAACAACAGGTGGCCCTGCGGGTTGACCTGGATGATGCTGTCGAAGGCTTTGACGGTTTGCATCAGGCGCTCGACGGTGCGCGGGTCGCCCCAGTTGAGGTACAGCAGGGCGCTGTTGAGGTTGATGCCCTCCTCGTACGAGTGCAGCTCGTCGGTTTCGATGGTGGACAGGCCGTTGGTGAACATGCCGTTGCGGTAGTTGGCATCGGACAGCGCCAGCATGGAGGCATTGAGCATGTCCGGGTCCACACCCATCAGCGCGACGCCGGGCCATTGCTGTACCAGGTCCGAGTCGTCGGAAATGCCGCCGCCGAAATCGCCGTAGGCCACCTGGCGCTGCTCGATCCACCAGCGGATATAGCGGCGCGTGGCCTTGAGGTCCTGCAGCTGCCAGAACGCCCAGGCGGGCACGCCCTTGGGCACGGCCGGCATCTCGACCGGCAATTCGCTCTGGTTGGCGTAGCTGATGTCGTTCCAGTATTCGCGGCCAAGCGCGTTGTCCGGGTCCACGCGCAGTAGATCGGTGATGTCGGCATCTAGCCGTTTGTAGAGCAGCTGGCGCTTGGAGGTGGTGTGTTCTTCGACCAGAAAGCCCCAGTTGTCTTTGACCTGGTTGAAGCGGTCGGCAACGTGTTCTTTGATGGCCTCAGCGCGCGGTTTGAACACCAGCTGCAATTGGGTGCCGTCGAGCGCCTGGGCATCGAAGCCGGGTGCGGCGGCGGCGATGCTGAGCATCAGGCTGTCGTTGCTGAGGATTCTGTCGCGCAGATCCAGCCATAGCGTGCGCGCTTGACCAGGGACGACTGCGACCGAGACATCGATCATGTCGCGCGCGGGCCAGATGGGGTCCTTGATGCGGATGTTGAGCGGGATGCTGCCGTTGTGGGTGGCTGGCAGGTTCAGCGCCGGCAAGGTGATGGCGATGCCGTCCAGGCCGTCGTGCATGTTTTCCCAGCCGTAGGACCAGCTGCGCATCAGCGGCTGATCCGGCGGCGGGTCGCCCAGGCTGGAGGGCACCAGGATGTGCACGATGGGGTGCTGGTTCGTTGTTGCGGTCTTGTCGCTGGGGCGCTTGCGGGCCGGCGCCTTGGTGGGCAGCGCAATCACGGTCTGGCGTTCGCTTGGTGGGTAGCGGCCAGCGATGACAGCGCGCAGTTCGGCGAGGTTGTCGTAGTCGGGCTGGATGTCGCTGCGCACGGTGTAGCTGAGTTGCGCGCTGCCTTTGGGCACCTCGCCAGGCTGCACGTCATAGGCCCAGATTTCCTGGATGGGGGTTTCCTGCGCGGTGTTGGCAAAGCGCAGGGTGCCGCCGCGGCGCTCGGGGAACTGATCCACGCTGCGCACCACGCCTTGTTGACGTGCGAACAGGGGTTGCGGCTGTGCATTAGGTGCAGCGTAGGTGGCCTGGCCGTAGGCGGCGCCGCGTAGTTCGATACGGTTGAACGGCTCGTCCGGCAGGGTAAGGTCGAGCGCTTTTCCGCCTTCGACATAGGTGTTCCAGTCGGGCAGCTGGAAGTAGTCGTTGCGTCCCGGCAGCCGCGAGCGGTTGTAGACGCCGGGCCAGGTGGTTTCGGCGATGCCGTCGGTGGCCTTCCACATCCATTGTTTGAGGTCGCGCGCGTCGGTGAATTCCACCTTGCGGATGCGCGTGACCGGTGCGGTCAATGCGGGCGGTGCATGGCCGTTGTCCCAGCCGTAGCGATGCAGGAAGGCGGCGTATTGCGCGTCCGCAGCGATGGCGGGTGCGGTGGTGGGTTCCTGCAGGCGCGCGAGTGCGGCCGCGCCGCCGGCGTCGAGCATGCGGTCGTAGATGCGAATCTCGTCGAAGTCGCTGCCGCGCAGGAAGTTATAGCGGCTCTGCACCTGGTGCGGCGACATCACGCGGCCGGCAAGGCCGAACTGGTCGAGCGCGGCGTCGTAATCGAGCGAACCGCCATTGGCGCACGGCGCGCCGCAGTGTGCGCGTGCGGCTTCCTTGCCATCGACATACAGGCGCACGCCGCGGGTTTCGTCCCAGGCAAACGCAATGTGGGTCCAGTCGCTGGCGGCCGGATTCCTGTCGAGCTTGAACGAGACGCGGGTGCGCGCGAGATTGGCATCGGTGACGAAGGCATCGAAGCCGTGGCCGTTCCAGTCGATGCGCAGCCAGGCCATGTCCCAGCTGGTGTGGTCGGCATAGCCGACGCGGAAGATCACGAACGGCGCTTCGCCGACCGGGTAACGCGAACGCCAGAAGAAACTGAGCGTGCCGCGCTGGGTGTAGAGGTTGCCGGGCGCATTCCACGACAGCACGCCGTCGTCGGCCCACTCGATGGCGTTGCCGCGTTTGCCGGTGGGCACCAGCGCGATCTTGTCGCGGAAATTGGGCACGCCATCGCCACGGGCCACATCGGCTTGCAGGCTCTGGTCGGCCGAGACGCGGAACAACAATTCCGGTGCATCGGCGGCGGCCGCACGCATCGGCAGCGCAATCAACAACAGCACACTCGTCCACCACTTCTGCACGCTCACTGCCTGACTCCTCAAAAAGCATCGCCGCACGGGGTCACCGCGCGGCGAATATTCGAAACTGCATGGGGATGACAGCCCCACGCCGGCACGGGTCTGCCACATGTCTTGCCCGGCGCCGCGATGGCCTGCATAGACTACGCGGTGCCAGCCTGCGCGTGCATCGCACCTTGGTCGCCACTGGATGCACGCCGATGACCAGGGCAGTGCGTTGTGCGCGGCGCGGGCAGGTTGCCATCCACCACTGCATTGCGTGCAGCGGTGTGCGGCCAGCGGTGCGTCGTACAGATGCGTTGCACCGTCGATCTCGCGCCCGCTACGCGATGTACGTAGCGGACGGAGATCTCTTGGCGCGACTTGGCTGCACTTAGAACTTGTAGCGCAGGCCCAGCAAGTACTGGCGGCCGGTTTCGGTGTACTGCAGCGGCAACTCGCCGGTCTGCGGCGACCACACCCATTCGTCGGACGCTTCGTTGGTGAGGTTGATGCCCTCCAGGCTCAACTCCAGCTGCTTGCTGATCTTGTAGCGCAGCGAGGCGTCGATCATGGTGGTGCCAGTCATGCCGTGCACGCCATCCACGTTGAATCCCGCTTCCGTGCCGGGGGCCTGGGTCAGGTAATCGTCGCGATTTGTGGCCGAGATGCGGCCAGCGAAGGACTCGCCCTCGTAGAACAAGGTCGCATTCCACGACGAGCGCGACAGCCCGGTCAGGTCGTTCTTCATCACCGGTGCGCCGGTGCTGGACAGGTACTGGATCTGCGAATCCACCCAGGTGTAGTTCAGTTGCACGCCCAGGTTGGCCCACTTGCCCGGCAGGAACGTAAATGGCTGGACATAATTCGCTTCCACGCCCTTCAACTCGCCACCGGGTGTATTCAACGGAATGCTGAAGGTGAAGTCGTCGTTGATGCTGGCGCCGGTGCCATCCAGCAAGGAGGCCGGCAGGCCACTGCTGGAATACGGACGCACTTCGCGTGCGGTCTGGATGAAGCTTTCAATGTCCTTGTAGAACACGCCGACGCCCAGCATCGCGCCTTCGTTGAAGTACCACTCCAGGCCAAGATCGACATTGGTGGCTTCGATCGGATCCAGATCCGGGTTGCCGCCTGACACGGTGCGTGCGCCGCCGGCCACGGCCACGGTCACACCGGGCGTGAGGCTGCCCAGGCCGGGACGCGACATCACCTTGGCCGCGCCCAGACGCAGCAGCAGGTCGGGCGCGAGCTCGGCCACCAGGTTGAACGAGGGCAGCGTGTTGTTGTACTTGCGGCCCACCGTGTTCAGCGCCGGCGCGTTGTTGATCAACGCATAGCCGGTGGACTCCTGCTCGGTGCGCACATAGCGCACGCCGAAATTCCCCGACAGCGGGATGGATCCCAGGTCGGTGGAGAACTCGCCCATCAACCAGACGCCGCGGTCCTTTTCTTCGACGCTGCGGGTGTTGTTGGCACGCGGCGCCACGGCGTAGGTGCCGGTGTTGCTGTAGATGCCGAGCTGGTTGGCCACGGCATCCAGATTGGGAACGACCCAGTTGGACGGGCTGCCGTTGATGCCCTTCAGGCCTGCCTGCTCGGTCAGGTCCGTCGGCACGATGCGGGTGCCATTGGCAAAGGTCGGCACCGACACTTCGCTGGCGCGACGCAACTCAACCGTGCTGAAGGTGTAGTCCTTGGCCAGCACGCCACCCTTGAGGCGGAAGCCGGGGCTGATGTTCCAGTTGAAGTCGATCTGCGCCGTATCGAAATCGTTGTCCACCGTCTGCGGACGCAGGCGGATTTCGGCCAGTTCCCACCCGGCAGGATTGGTCGGGTCGATGCCGTAGTTCAGCACCGGCGCGCGGTTGTTGCCACGATAGTCGTAGCTGTACCCGTCGACGTCGTACTTGTCCATGATGATGGTGGTCTGCACCGGGTTCTCGTGCGCCGAGCGCGAGGTACCGACACGGCCGGACACGGAGAAGGCATCGCTGAAGCGATGCTCCAGATCCAGGCTGACCTGCTTGAACTCGGTGTTCCACTCGTCGTGGCGGTTCTCCGAGCGGATATCGACATTGTCGAATTCGCCGTACACCAGCGCGTTGTTGCGGATCTCGCCGTTGCGCACGATGGTGGCCGGCTTGCCGTCGCGGTCGGCGCGGCGCGGCGTGCCGCTGTCGCGACCGCGGCTGAAGGAGATGGCCTCGATGTAATGCTCATCGCGCGTGGCGTCGATCTTGGAGTACAGCGCGTCCAGCGAGATGGTGGTGCGGTCGGTGGGCTTCCACTGCAACGAGCCGGTGACGCCCAGGCGCTGCTGGTCGTGTTCCATCTGCACATAACGCGGGAAGCGCGGGTGGTACACGTCGGCCGAGCGTGCGGCCGCAAATGGCGATGCCGCACTGAAGTTGCCGTTGCTCGTCCCGTTGGCCCAGCGGCCGGTGTTGGAGCCTTCTTCCAGCACCTGCCGCTCGGTGTAGGCCACCGACAGCAAGGCGCCGAAGGTGTTGTCGGCCCAGGTATTGGCGATCAACGCAGCCACACGCGGGTTGGCCTTCTCGGCCATGGCGTTGTAGGCCGCCTGGCCACTGGCGGCAAACGTAAAGCCGCTGTAGTCGAACGGGCGCGCGGTGCGCAGGTCGACGGTGGCCCCCAGCGAGCCCTCTTCCACATCGGCCGAGGCCGTCTTGCGTGCGATCAGCTGCGAAAACAGGTCCGAGGCGAAGACGTTGAAGTCGAAGCCACGGCCGCGGTTGGTGCCGCCGCTCTGGTCGCCGGCGCCCACGGTGGTGAGCGCTTCCATGCCGTTGATGCGCACGCGGGTGAATTCCGGGCCCAGGCCACGCACCGTGATGGCGCGGCCTTCGCCAGCGTCGCGGGTGATCACCACGCCAGGAATGCGCTGCAGCGACTCGGCCAGGTTGAGGTCGGGGAACTTGCCGATGTCCTCGGCCACGATGGCATCGACCACGCCGGCTTCGCCGCGCTTGATGTCCAGGGCCTTCTCGACGCTGGCGCGGTAACCGGTCACCGTGACAGTGTCCAGGTCAACGGCGGGCTCGGCGGGCGATTGGGCAGCATCTTGTGCGGCAGCCTGGCCGCTCAGCGCCAGGCCGATCGACAGCGCAAGCAAGGTAACCGGTGTCTTCCGGCTGGTGGTCCGAAATTGCATGTCCTCCCCTCCCAAGGGTCCATGAACAATGTGAAATAGCGGGTTGAGAGCGGCAATGACACCGCTGGTCAAAACGACGTTACCAGCTGAATCGTCCCGTAACATCTTGCAGCGCAGCAGAAAACGCCGCCAAATTTCCGAAAAACGGGTGCAAACGGTCACTTCACGTCGCATCATGGCCGTAGCAGCCGGCATTTCGTGCCGGCTAGCATGACACCGATGGTCATCCAAATGCGTGGCGGCGCCCCCACCGCGTCACGCATCACCCAGCCGAGGTAATTGCCGCATGAGCCGTGCCCGTATCCTGTGTTTTGGTGAGTTATTGCTGCGCCTGGGGGCGCCTGGTCATGAGTTGCTGCTGCAGCAGCCTCGGCTGGACGTGCATTGCGGCGGTGCGGAAGCCAACGTCGGCGTTTCGCTGGCGCACTTCGGCCACGAGGTGGCCATGGTCAGCACGGTGGCGGACAACCCGTTGGGCGCCGCGGTGCTGGGCGAACTGCGCCGGCACGATGTGGATACCCGCCATGTGCGGCGCGTGGACGGCCGCATGGGCCTGTATTTCTTGACCACCGGGGCGATCCATCGCCCCAGCGAAGTGATCTACGACCGCGCCGACTCGGCCTTTGCGCTGGCACCGGCCGACGCCTACGACTGGCCGCGTCTGCTGGAAGGCGCGCAGTGGCTGCATCTGTCGGGGGTGAGCCCGGCATTGGGCGCGGAGGTGGCGCAGGCCACGTTGGCGGCGGCACGAGCCGCGCGTGCGGCCGGGGTGAAGGTGTCGTTCGACGGCAACTACCGGCCCAAGTTGTGGCAACGCTGGCAGGGCGATGCGCGCGGCGTCCTGCATCAGCTGTTTGCCTGCGCGGATGTGGTGTTTGCCGACTACCGCGACATCGGCGTGGTGCTGGGCGGCGAGTTTGCGCAGGACACGCTGGAAGCGCGCGTGGAAGCGGCCGCGCAGCAAGCCTTCGCTGCCTTCCCGCAGCTGCAGTTGATGGCGTGCACGCAGCGCGTGGCGCACAACGTGGACCACCACAGCCTGGGCGCGATGCTGCTGCCGCGCGATGGCGCGGTGGCACGTGCGCCCAGCGAGGAACTCACCCCCATCATCGACCGCATCGGCGGTGGCGATGCATTTGCGGCCGGCGTGCTGCATGGCCTGATCGAAGGCTGGTCGTTGGAGGACACGGCGCGCTTCGGCCTGGCCGCCGGTTGCCTGAAGCATTCGATTCCCGGCGATTTCAATCCGCTGTCGGTAGCCGATGTGCAGGCCTGCGTGGGCGATGCGCGGTTTGATGTGAAGCGCTGACGCGCTGGGAATCGGGATTGGGGAATCGGGAATCGGAAGAGCGCTGGATTTCTGCGCTTTTTCTAAAGGTGGTAATCACAACACGCGGTCTCTAATGACGAGCAGGCGTTGCGTGCCAGCAGGCGTGGTCTGCGGGCAGTGGGCAGATGCTCGCTAGGTGTTGTCTGCAGCGCTCACGGGTTTCAAGCCGGTCTGCGTGCGCGGCGTTTGTTGATGATCCATGCCATTGCGGTACTCACCAACACCACGCAGACCGATGCCGGAATGCTGAAGAACGACGCAATCAACAGCGCGTTTTGCCACGGCGGTGCCGAGCCGTCCTGCATCACCACGGCGCAGACCACGGTCGTGGTGATCAGCAGATTGATCAGTGCTTTGAGCGCGCCGTGCATCCGGATAAACCGCAACAGCACGGCGCAGACGCCGCTGACCAAAAGGGCCAGGACGAGATGGGCGATGAGTTTGTCCATTGGGGGCGGAGTTTGGGATGAGGGAGTGGGGATTCGTCACAGCAAAGGCAACCAGCATCGCGTGCCGGTTGTCCTTGCCGCAAAACGTTCGGGTCCGCCGAAGATCAGCGATGCAGCCATCCACCGCTCTTGCCAATCCCTAATCCCCAATCTCTAATCCCGGCAATCAAGCCAACTCGATGCAATCGAACTTCACATCCGTCTCCACATCGGCGTCGTAATCCACGTCGGTGCGCTCGAAGCCGAACAGCTTGAGGAACTCGTGCTTGTAGCCGGCGTAGTCGGTAAGCTCGAACAGGTTCTCGGTGGTGACCTGCGGCCACAACGCCTTGCAGGCGCCCTGCACGTCGTCGCGCAATTCCCAGTCGTCCAGGCGCAGGCGGTTTGCGTCGTCCACCTGCGCCGGCTGGCCGTCTTCGCGGTACAGGCGCTCGCGGAACAGGCGGTCGAGCTGCTCGATGGTGCCTTCGTGCAAGCCCTTTTCTTTCATGATCTTGTAGACCATGGAGATGTACAGCGGCATCACCGGAATGGCCGCGCTGGCCTGGGTGACCACCGACTTGAGCACCGCCACATTGGCGCCGCCACCGCGCTTGGCCAGGCGTGCATTCAAGCGCTGCGCGGTGTGGTCCAGATCGACCTTGGCCTTGCCGAGTGCGCCATGCCAGTAGATCGGCCAGGTGATTTCGGTGCCGATATAGCTGAAGGCCACGCTGCGCGCGCCATCGGCGAGCACACCGGCGCCTTCCAGCGCGTCGATCCACAATTCCCAATCCTGCCCGCCCATCACGGTGACGGTATCTTCGATCTCCTGCGCGCTGGCCGGCTCGATCGAGGCCTGGATGATGGTGTCCTTGTTGGTGTCGATGGCGGTGGCGGTGTAGGTCTGCCCGATCGGCTTGAGCGCCGAGCGCTTCACTTCGCCGCTGCCCGGCAGCTTGCGCACCGGCGAGGCCAGCGAATACACCACCAGGTCGACCTGGCCGCCCATCTCGGTCTTGATCAGCTCGATCACCTGCGCGCGTGCGGCATCGGAAAACGCATCGCCATTGATCGACTTGCTATACAGCCCGGCCGCCTTGGCATGTTTGTCGAATGCGGCCAAGTTGTACCAGCCGGCCGTGCCGGCCTTGCTGGCGGTGCCGGGCTTTTCGAAGAACACGCCCAGCGTGTCCGCACCGAACCCGAAGGCAGCGGTGATGCGCGAGGCCAGGCCGTAGCCGCTGGAAGCGCCGATCACCAGCACTTTCCTGGGGCCGTCAGTGCGTACGCCACGCGCACGCGTTGCGGCAATCTGCTCGAGCACATTGCGCTCGCAGCCAAGCGGATGCGTGGTGGTGCAGATGAAACCGCGCACTTTGGGATGGATGATCAACGTGGACTCCTGGTCAGCAAGATGCTGGCGGCATCTTAGTGCGTGTGGCGCGCGCGAAACAGCCTGATGCGTAACACACGCCGCTGTATGGAAGCACGTGAGGCCCACCGCGGGGCAGCCTGACGCCAGCACCTGCGCGCGCGCCGTAACGAACAGCGACCGCAATCGACTTACCCGGCAGCGGGCTGTGCTACGTTTCGGCCCTGCCGTGCCGTGCCTGGCCGCGCCTGAGGGCGATTGTCGAGGCCCCTTCCAGTTGTGCGACCGGTTATTTGAGCGATGTCTCTTCGAAGCGAGCGCGTCACGCAGCTGGGCTCCGTTCCGCGGTTCCGTCTTGGGCCATTGCTGGTCGAGCCCGAGCGGCTGACGCTGATCGACGACGGCCAGACCATCACGCTGGAACCGCGCATGATGGAAGTGCTGATCGCGCTGGCCGAGCGCGCCGGCGAGGTCATCAGCGCCGAGCAGTTGTTGATCGAGGTGTGGCACGGCAGCTTCTACGGCGATAACCCGGTGCACAAGACCATCGCCCAGCTGCGCCGCAAGCTCGGCGACGACAGCCGCCAGCCGCGCTTCATCGAAACCATCCGCAAGCGTGGCTACCGGCTGCTGCCGAAGGTGGTGTTTCCCGACGATTACCGCGGTGCGGTGATCGGTCCGCAGGCGTGGGGGCACGGCAACCCGTACATGGGGCTGCAGGCATTCGACCCGGCACATGCAGACGTGTTCTTCGGCCGCAGCCATGCGATTGCGCAGGTGCTGGGCGCGTTGCGCGCGCAATTGCACAGCCAGCGTGGCCTGGTGCTGGTGAGCGGCGCCAGCGGCTGCGGCAAGACCTCGTTGCTGCGCGCCGGCGTGGTGCCGTTGCTGTGCCAGCCCGGCGGCCTGGATGGGCTGGAGGCCACCGCGGTGGCGTACTGCAACCTGGCGCAATGCCGCGGCGGCGATGTGCTGGATACGCTCGCACGCGCATTAAGCGAGTGGGCACCAGGCGGGCGCGCGGTGTTGTCGCCAGCGCAGACGGCACGCCTGCCCGAATGGCTGCAGCAACCTGCGCCGCTGCATGCGGCCATCGACGAGGCGATGCGCCAAACCGGCCCGGCGCGCGAGAACGTGCACACCCGGCGCCATCTGCTGCTGGTCATCGACCATGCCGAAGCGATGGTGGCCACGCCCGGCATCACGGCCGCCGATCGCGCTGCACTGGCGGCCGCCTTGCACGCGCTGTGCGCCAGCGCGCACGTGGCCGTGCTGATGCTCACCCGCAGCGATTTTTATCCGCGCCTGATCGATGCGCTGCCGGACATCGTCGAGCTCAAACGCGGCGATGGGCACGTGGATCTGCTGCCGCCACGCGATGGCGAGATTGGCCAGATCATCCGCGTGCCGGCAGCGATGGCCGGGCTGCGCTTCGAAGAAGACCACAGCGGCGCCGGCCGCCTGGACGATGTGCTGCGCGATGCCACCACGCGCCAGCCCGATGCGTTGCCGTTGCTGCAACATCTGCTGCATGCCCTGCATGCGCAGCGCAGCGACGACGGCTTGCTGACATTTGCCGCGTATCGCGCCCTGGGCGGCCTGGAAGGCGCGCTGGCGCATCATGCCGAGCAGACGTTTCGCGCATTGCCCTCCAATGCGCAGGCCGCGTTGGGCGAAGTGCTGACGCTGCTGAGCGTGATCCACCCCGACAGCGATGCCGTCACCGCACGGCGTGCGCTGTGGTCGGCATTGCCGGCGAGTGGCACAGCGCGCGTGCTGGTGGATGCGTTCGTGCATGCGCGCCTGTTCGTCAGCGAGCTGGTGGCCGGCGAACCGGGCTTTGCGGTCGCGCACGAAGCCTTGTTGCGACAGTGGCCGCGTGCGGCCGAGTGGATCCATGAAAACCGCCGCCTGCTGCAGGCGCGCAAGCGGCTGCAACTGGCGGCACAACGCTGGGCCGCCGAAGGCCGGCGCAGCGATCACTTGCTCAACAGCGGCCGCCCGCTGAGCGAAGCACGCGAGGCTGCGCGACGCATGCCGCAGGATCTGGACGCCCTGGATCATGCCTTCCTGCGCGCCTGCGAACGCTCGCAACGCCAGCGCCGCAGCGTATACGCCGCCGCCGCCGCACTGCTGGCGGTGCTGGCCAGCGCCTCGCTGCTGCTCGGCTGGCAGGCGCGCCAGGCCCAGCAAGTGGCCGAACAACGCCGCGATCAAGCGCAGCAACTGGTGGGCTACATGCTGGGCGATCTGGCCGAGCAGTTGCGCACCGTGGGCAACCTCAAACTGCTCGATAGCGTCGGCAGCCGTGCGCTGCGGTATTTGGAGGATCTGCCCGAGTCGGGCATGGCAACCGGTGATCTGATCAACCACGCACGTGCGCTGCGTACCACCGGCGAAGTGCTGATGAATCAGGGCAAGCTGGAAGAGGCGCAGGCCGCATTCACGCGTGCCGCGTCCACTGCCGAGCAGGCGCGTACCCAGGCGCCGGACGCAGTGGAGGCGCATGCGGAAATAGGTCAGACGGCGTATTGGCTGGGCAACATGGCCTATCGCAGCAAACAGTTTCCGTTGGCGCGCACCCATTGGTCGCAGTATCTGGCCGCCAGCGAATGGTTGGTGCGCACCGCGCCGGATGATCCACACTGGCAACTGGAGTTGTCGTACGCGCTCAACAATCTTGGCACGCTGGCGCGTAGCGAAGGGCAGGCCAACACGGCGATCGGCTTGTTCGCCCGCTCGATCGCGCTCAAACGCCAAGTATTGGCGCGTACCCCAGACAACGCGTCCGTGCGCTATGAGCTTGTCGACAGCCTTTCCTGGCTGAGTCTGGCGCAGGAAACCCAGGGCCTGCTGGCACCGGCCGAACAGGGCTATCGCGAACAGATCGAAACACTGCGCCTGCTAGTGCAGCACGATCCCGATGCCAACGCCTGGCGACGGCGCATGGCCACCTCGTTGGTGCGCACCTCCAATCTGGCGCTGGCACGCGGTCACCTGGCGCAGGCGCAAGCCGACGCGCAAGCCAGCGTGGGGATGCTGGAACCACTGGTCGCGCAACAGCCGGACAACCGCACCTGGCGCCGCGATCTGGCGCATGCCTATGCGCAGGCCGGCTGGGTGGCCGCGCTGGACGGGCACGCCGCTGCTGCCACACGCCAACTCACCCAGGCGCGGCAAACGCTGGCAGGCGTGCTGGCGCACCAGCCGCTGCCGGAATGGGAATGGCTGGACGCTATCATCGCACTGCGCTTGAATCGGGTGCAGGGACTGCACGGCGACCGTCAGACGGCCAGTCTGGCGGCGATCGTGGCGCGGCTGGATGCCTTGCATCAGGCCAAACCGGCCGACCTGATCGGCGTGTCGGCGCTGGCGACTGCATTGGTCTGGTATGGCGAACAGCTGGACGCCAGCGGCGATCACGTCGGTGCACGCGCCGCCTGGCAACGTGCCGTGGCAGTGCTCGGCGCCGATATCGGCAATAGTCGCGACAAGACCTTGCTCGACCCCTGGATTCGCGCACAGATTCATCTGGGTCGGCGCGCTGCCGTGACGCAACAGCTCGGATGGCTGTATCAAGCGGGCTACCGCCACCCGGGATTCGTTTCCCTCTATGCCCCGCTCTTCAAGGAATCACCAACGTCATGACCGATCCCAAGATCATCCCCATCACACTGACCGTGGCGCACGTTGAGTTCGGCGGCAATACCGGCAGGGGCGCCTACTTCTACAGCTTCTCGCCGGACCTGCTCATCTGTGGCAAAGGCGAACAGGGCGTGACCCTGCGCTACGCGTTCTGCAAATCGGTGCCCCACCGCTTCAAGATCATCAGCCTGCTGAATTCCGATTCGACGGGGCAGATCGGCCCGGCGGAAATTGCCTCCGACGGCAGTTGGGTGCAGGTGGTCAATGCCAATAAAGACCGGACACTGATCTTTTTCAGCGTGGTGGTGAAAGATACCCACACCGGCACGCATTTCAGCTGCGACCCCCAGGTCGGCAACGATCCGGAAATTTCGCCGACCGAATTCGGGCGTCACTGATCCTTGGGTCCATCTCCGTCCGACGGTTCGCCGCCGGACGGGAGCCGCCGCGCGATCGAGCGATGGCTCAGTTGCACACAATAAGAGACCCGGCCGCCGCGGACCTCCTGCGCGATGCGCCTGCATGCAGGTGCTCAGTTGGTGTCCCGAACGTAGGTATCGATTGCCTTGGGCGTCAGGGCAATCACGCGACCGGCAGGAAAACTGGATATCACATAGTTGTCTGGCGCATCGCTTTCGAAAGGCACGTCGAACGTGGACGCTAGAGTGCGCGCCCACCCTTCCGGGTAGGTGCTGCCGCTGACATGGACAACACTCATCGAAGGCCAATGCACTTGGCGTTTTGTCTGCGGATCCGTCAGGTCGGCCTGGCCGATCAGCACCCGACGCGATTGGAGAGGACGTGTTTTGGCACGTGCTGCCGGCTGCAGCTTGAAGCTATAGGTTCCGCTTTCAGGGTAATGCAGCTCGATGATCGATGCCGGCGAGGCAACGGTGACTTGAAATTCTTTCTCGTACCCGGCTTTGGTTGACCTGGCGCCCTCAAGCAGGCGCCACTGGTGATCGGCAATCGGACGCGCCGATACGATGACCGCGCCCCCTTGTTCCAGTATCGGCGCGTCGAGGGTCACGATCAGTCGCGACGATAACGTCGGCTGCTTTGCACAGCCGGTGGCGGCCATGAGCAAACATGCGATAGCCAAAACGGCGCAGCCAATCCGATACCTGCCCATCGTGTCACTTCCTCAACGCTGCACACCAGCATGGCCGCTCCATGCGGCCTTGCGTCTTTATACGTCCCTTCGCATCGACCGTGTTGCTGCGCGTCTAGCGCGTGTCGCCCGATCCTGCAGGATGACGGCGTGCTGCTGCCAGCCCGCGGCATCGATCTGGCGCCGCATGCACTGCGTGGCTCCTGCTCCTTGCCGCCGCTGCGGGCGTGGTGCATCCCAGGTAACCCTAGGAGCGTGGCTAGATGTCGGCCAACCTGCGCAGACGCTCGTCGCGCTCGGTTCCGTTGCTGAAAGCCGGCTTGATCTGGCCACGGCTCGACCACGTGCCGGCCGTGCCCGTGCCGATGCCCGCGCATTCAGGGTCATCGGTTTGGCCGACCTGGCGTGGGCGACTCGCCAGACCTTGCCGGCAACCTTCTCCATCGAAGCGCCTGATCAGTCGATCACAGGCATGGGCAGCAGTTCCCTGCACTGCCGACGCGCATCCCACGACGACCCGCATGTCGCGTTCGGCGACCGTTTGGATCGGCAGGGCTGCGCGGGGCCAACTGACCGGCAATTCGGCCTGGGTCGACGCCCCCCAGGCGCTGGTGAACAGCACGACGATCAACACGAACCACGACCGGACCAGGCGCATGACGGACTCCGCAGCAGACCGGAGCGCGGCGCGTCCGCGGGCGGCGTCGCTGGCCGCCGGATCACCTTCATGCGCGGCCCCGCGCCAGACCTGACGGCAACCTTACGGTTGCCGGCCGAAGCTGACGGTTGCCCATAAACCCTTATGGAACAGTCACATAGAAATGCAGGCCTGAACGAGCTCGGCACTCGGGATAGCGTGTCTGGGGGGCGAAACGGCAGCAAGTGGTATTGGCCGTACCCTCACCCCCAACCCCTCTCCCGAGGGGGCGAGGGGCTTGCGTCGTGTCGGGCAGCAAGCGAACTTCGGTCCTTCTACCGCGGGACAAGGTGGCGCGTAGTTACAGGAAGACGGTGCAAGGCTGTGCACTGTTCTGGGATGCAAGGCGGGATCGGCCGGTGAGGCCTACTGCAAGTTTAGGCCACGGCTGAGCTCGTTCGCGTTGGCTGTCTTCCGCCGTACCCTCACCCCAACCCCTCTCCCGGAGGGAGAGGGGCTTAGGTTCCCTTGCTCTAGGGCTTTCCGATCCGGTCCCCACCTGCCCGCTTTTCCGAATCCCAAATCCCGATTCCCCATTCCCCATTCCCGATTCCCCGCCCTCAAATCACCCGCAACGTGATCGCCTTCAACACCGCCCGGGTGCGGTCGCGGGTGCCCAGCTTTTCCAGGATGGTGGAGACGTAGTTCTTCACCGTGCCTTCGGCCAGGAACAGGGTGCGGGCGATTTCCTTGTTCGAATAGCCGCCGGCCAGCAGGCGCAGGATCGCCACCTCGCGTTCGTTGAAGGTCTCCCGCGGGGCCTGCTGGTCGCGGAACTGGTAGCGGGCGCGCACCGGGTCGGTGCTGACCGGCTGCAGCAGGGTGTCGCCTGCGGCAACGCGCTCGATCGCCTCGCGCAGGTCTTCCGGGGCGGCGTCCTTGAGCAGGAAGCCCTGCGCGCCGGCCTCGCTGGCGCGTAGTAGCAGGTCGCTGTCGTCGAAGGTGGTGAGCAGCAGCACGGGGGTGCGGTCGCCGCGGGCGCGCAGCTGCTCCAGTGCCTGGATGCCGTCCAGGCCGGGCATGCGGATGTCGCTGAGCACCACGTCCACCGTATGGATGGTCAGCGCATCCAGCAGGCCCTGGCCGTCGTCGGCCTCGCACACCACCTCCACGCCCTGCTGCTGCAGCAACGCGCGCAGACCGGCGCGCACCAGGATCTGGTCGTCGGCCAGGGCAATACGACGTGAACTCATACCGGTAGTCTCGCAATCAGGTGCATGCCGCCTGTGGGTGTGCGGCCAAGGTCCAGCTGGCCATGCAATGCGGCCAGGCGTTCGCGCATGCCGGTAATGCCGTTGCCTTCGCGGATGCGCTCGGCGCGGCGGCCATCGTCGCAGATGTCCACGTGCAACTGTGCGCCTACGCAATGCAGGTGCACGGCCACTTCATCGGCGTCGGCATGCCGCACGGCATTGGTCAGCGCTTCCTGCACCAGCCGCAGCAGCAGCTCGGCCACGCGCGCATCGGTGACACGCACGTCGGCATCGATCTGCAGGCGCAGCGTCGGGCGCGGGAACGGGGCGGCCAGCGCGCGCAAGGCGGTCTGCAGGTCCAGGCCCTGGTCGTCGCGCAGCGATTGCACCACGTTGCGGATGTCCGACAGCAGTTCAGCCGATAACTGCTCCACCACCGCCACCTCGTTGCGCTGCGCCAGGGCCGGGTCGGCGCTGAGCAGGCGCAGGTTGATGCGCATGGCGGTGAGCTTGTGCCCGGCCACATCGTGCAACTCGCGCGCCAGCCGCAAACGCTCGGCATCGCGCGCACTGTCGGCCAGCAGCGCGCGGGTGGCCAGCAGATCGGCGTTGACGTAGGCCAAGGTGTCGCGCGCCCGCTCGGCACTGCGGGCGTAATGCGCGGTGAGTGCGGCAAAGGCCTGGAAGCCGGCATAGATGCTCACGATCAACAAGGCCCGATCGAAGCCGGCGTGCACTAGCACCGCGTACATGCCCGCGTTCAACACCAGCGCCAGCAGCAGCACGCGCAACGGCGGCCAGGTCATGCCCGCCTGCGCCACCAGCATCACCAGCAGGACCGGCGCGGTGCCGGCATGCGGCTCCATCCAGACCAGCAGCAAGGCCAACGCCGCTTGCAGCAGGGTGGCCACCGTGCGCAATGCATGCGTTTGCGGCAACACGGTGTGCACCACGAACAATGCGGTAAAGCCGGCCAGCGCGCCCCAGCGCCAGGCACCGTAGGCAGACGCATCGGGCATGAACGACAGCGCGACCGCGGCAATGGTGAACGCAGCGGCCAGGCGCAGGGGGTGCAACAGGTGGCGGAAGGAATAGTTCATGCGGCGATGCTGACCGCCATGCAGGCGCTCGGCAATGGTGCGCAGGCAGAAGGTGACTTCTGGCAGGTGGGATCGATGACCTGCGGCCCCTGGTATGGGTGCAGTGCGCGCGCAGACTGGCCTCATCCACTCACCGCGTTGCCAAGGAGTCACACCATGTCCGCTTCCAGTCTGTTCATCGCGCTCAATCTGGTCTGGGGTGGCTATGAGCTGCTGCTCAGCCGCCGTCGCCGCGCCGGCGATGGTGGCGCGCACGATCAAGGCACCCTGAAATACCTGTGGCGCGTGTTGTCTGCGGCGGTGGCCGTTGCAGTGATGCTGGCCTACAGCGGCCTGGCGCACTGGCCGCAGGGTTGGGCGGGGTCGCTGCAGTGGACCGGCTGCGCCTTGATCGGCAGCGGGCTGGCATTGCGCGTGTGGGCCATCCAGGTGCTGGCGCGCTGGTTCACGGTGGACGTGACCATCCAGCCCGATCACCAGTTGGTGCGTCGCGGCCCGTATCGCTGGCTGCGGCACCCGTCGTACACCGGCGCGCTGCTGGCGTTTTACGGGCTGGCGCTGGGCATGGGCAATGCGTTGTCGGTGATGGCGATCGTGGTGCCGGTGACCTGGGTCTTCCTGCACCGCATTCGCATCGAAGAGGCCGCGTTGCAGCGCGCCTTCCCGGTGGCTTACCCGGCGTATGCGAAGCAGAGCCGGCGCCTGCTGCCGCTGGTGTGGTGACGGCGCAGACAGCAGCGGCGTCGCGCATGGATGCCAGGCAGTGCTTCGTCTGCTTGCACCCAGGTTCGGCCCACACGACATGCAACCTGGCGTGCTGCTGCAAGTATGGGCGACCCCTCACGGTCCGATCTGCGACGGCCGCCAGCGCAGCAAGGTGGATACGCTGCGTACGATCGGTCTCACCGCGTCGCATCCCTATCGTTGCCAGGAGAGTTGCATGCTCGCCCGTCCCTATCCCGTTGTTGCGCTCGCATGGCTGCTCGGCAGCGCCGGCGTGCACGCCGCCGACCTGAACGTGGACGTCAGCGGCTTGCGTTCGCAACAAGGCAAGCTGCGCATCGCGGTGATCGCCTCGGCCGCACAACTGGACAGTGCACAGCCGCCGGTGCAGGCGCAGACGCTGCCGATCACCAGCAGCACACCGCACATCCAGTTCAAGAATCTTCCGCCCGGCCGTTATGCCGTGATGATCAATCACGACGAAAACGCCAACGGCAAGCTGGACACCAACCTGATCGGCATGCCGGTGGAAGGATATGGCTTCAGCAACAACCCCACCGGCATGCGCAAGCCTGGCTTGGACGAGATCGTCTTCGACCTGCCGGCCAGCGGTAAGCGCATCAGCGTGCAAATGCGCTGACACCGGCACGCGATAGGAGCGCTGCCATGCACCGTCGTCGCTTTCTGCAATCCCTGTTGGCCGCCGGCGGCAGCGCTGCGTTCGGCAGCTGGATGTTACGCAGTCTGCCTGCACACGCCGCAGAAGCGGCAGCGTTTCATACACAGGTGCAGCGCACACCGTGGCTGCTGGGCTGGCGCAGCGTGACCAGCCCCACCTTCGGGCCGACCACCACGGCAGTGCAGGGCAAGCTTCCCGAAGGACTGGCAGGCAGCCTGTATCGCAATGGCCCGGCCTGGACCGAGCGCGCCGGGTTCCGCTACGAACACTGGTTCGATGGCGATGGCATGGTGCATCGCTGGCAGCTGGGCGGCACCCAGGTGCAGCACGTCGGGCGCATGGTGGCGACGCATAAATTCACCCAGGAACAGCAGGCCGGACGTTTTCTGTATCGCGCCGCTGGCACCTCCGTGCCCGACATGCAGCCGGTCCGCAATAACGACGACGTCAACACCGCCAATACCTCGGTGGCGATGCTCAATGGCCGGTTGTTCGCATTATGGGAAGCGGGATCGGCGATCGAGCTGGATCCGGATGCGTTGCGCACGCTCGGCCCGGTGACCTGGCGCGACGATCTGGCTGCGATGCCGTTTTCCGCACACCCATTGATCGACCGCGACGGCAGCGCATGGAACTTCGGCTCAATCAATGCGGCAGGCGCCAGCGGCGTGGTGCTCTGGCACCTGGGCGCAGATGCCACGTTGCGTCACGTGCAGCTGCTGCACACCGACGCCCCCGGCTATATGCACAGCTTTGCCATGACAGATCGGCATTTGATTCTGGTCATGGCGCCGTACCGCCGGCTGGACGGCGAGGGCGCGTTCTTCGAAAGACTGCGCTTTACGCCCGAAGCGCCATCGCGGATTGCGGTGGTGCCCAAGGATGCGTTGGACCAACCACGCTGGTTTGAAGCCGACTTTGCGGTGGCATACCACTTTGCCGACGCCTATGCGCATCGCGACCGCATCGTGGTGCGCGCCATCGTGTACGACGATCCGGAGCAGGCGCGCTCGCCAATGCGTGCGGCCATGCACGGCGACCCGGCGGCCGCACCATCACAGGTGCAACTGCGCAGCCTGCATCTGGACCTGAGCAACGGCCGCGCGCACTGGCAGCCGCATCCGGTGGATAATCTGGAATTGCCGTTGTACGACCGCCGCACCCCGACCACCACCGGCGCACGCCTGTATGCGCCATGCATCGATGGGCCCGACAACTCGCCGTTCCTCAATGCCGTGGCCGGCTATGACCTGGAACGCGACCGCCGCCAGGTGCATCGCTACGGGCCGGACGTGCTGGCCGAGGAACATGTGTTCGTCCCCAGGCCCGGCAGCGACCGCCCAGACGATGGCTGGTTGGTCGGCACCGTGCTGGACACCCGCCGCGGCCGCACCGGGCTGATGGTGCTGGACGCACGACATATCGATGCCGGGCCGGTGGCCCAGGCATGGCTTCCGTACGCGCTACCGCTAGGGTTTCACGGGCATTTTGCGCCCGCCTAGGCGGGCGCACAGCAACGGGCATGGCACTGCGTCGAGCCACATCCAGACCTAGAGTGCCGACTCGCTGCCCCGGTGCCGTGCCGTCTTGGATGGATCGTCTTACACTCGGCCGCTCCCCGCCGCTGCCGTCCCGTCTTCGATGATCATTTCCGCCGCTTCCGACTACCGCGCCGCTGCGCAAGCACGCCTGCCGCCCTTCCTGTTCCATTACATCGATGGCGGCGCGTATGCCGAACACACCTTGCGGCGCAATGTCTCGGACCTGGCAGATGTAGCGCTGCGCCAGCGGGTGCTGCGCAATATGTCGGATCTGCGCCTGAGCACCGAGCTGTTCGGCGAAACCCTGGCGATGCCGGTGGCATTGGCGCCGGTCGGCCTCACCGGCATGTATGCACGCCGCGGCGAAGTGCAGGCCGCGCGTGCGGCGGCCGCGCGCGGCATTCCCTTCACCCTGTCCACGGTGTCGGTGTGCCCGATCGAAGAAGTGGCGCCGGCCATCGAACGGCCGATGTGGTTCCAGCTCTATGTGCTCAAGGACCGTGGCTTCATGCGCAATGCGCTGGAACGGGCCAAGGCCGCGGGCGTGACCACGCTGGTGTTCACCGTGGACATGCCCACGCCGGGCGCGCGCTACCGCGATGCGCACTCGGGCATGAGCGGGCCCAATGCCTCGCTGCGGCGCATGCTGCAGGCAGTGACGCACCCCCGCTGGGCGTGGGACGTGGGCTTGCTCGGCAGGCCGCACGATCTGGGCAACATCTCCGCCTACCGCGGCAGCCCCACCGGCCTGCAGGATTACATCGGCTGGCTGGGCGCCAACTTCGACCCGTCCATTGCCTGGAAAGACCTGGAATGGATCCGCGAATTCTGGACCGGGCCGATGGTGATCAAGGGCATCCTGGACCCGGAGGACGCACGCGATGCGGTGCGCTTCGGCGCCGACGGCATCGTGGTCTCCAACCACGGCGGCCGTCAGCTCGACGGCGTGCTGTCCAGCGCACGCGCGCTGCCGGCCATTGCCGATGCGGTAAAGGGCGAACTGAAGATTCTGGCCGATTCGGGCATCCGCAGCGGGCTGGATGTGGTGCGCATGCTCGCGCTCGGTGCCGATGCGGTATTGCTGGGCCGCGCGTTCGTCTACGCGCTGGCGGCCGCCGGGCAGGCCGGCGTGGAAAACCTGCTGACCCTGATCGAAAAGGAAATGCGCGTGGCGATGACGCTGACCGGCACGCATTCCATCGCCGAGATCAGCGCCGACGCGTTGAGCCGGGTGACGCGCGAGCGGGCAGAGACGATCTCGCCTTGACGCCGCAAGACCGTCGCGCGTGATCGAGCGCTGTGAGCGGTTCGCCAGGCAGCTGACAGAAAGTGCCTCACCATTCGCGGCCAAGCGCGCGCCGACAGGCGGGCATGCCGCCCGTACCGTCCGTGCTGCGCCCCCGCCTATCCCGCCTTGCGCCTGGGCGCGGCCGTCTTGGCGGCAGTCTTCTTGGCCGCCTTGCCTGCGGTCTTCCTGACGGCTTTCTTCGGCGCTTTCTTGGTCGCCGCTTTCTTTGCAGGTGCGCTTGCCGTTTCGGCCGTGCTGGATTTCTTGGCTGGCGTGCGCGTATTGGCCTGCAGGCTCTTCTGCAGCAACGACATGAAGTCCACCACGTTGGTGGTGGCGTCTTCGTGCTGAGGGGGTTCCACGTCCACGGTGGTCGTGCCGCCCTTTTCCTGGATGCGCTTGCGCAAGATCTTTTCCAGCTTGCCGCGGAATTCGTCGTGGTAATCCTCCGGCTGCCAGGTGCCGGACATCGACTCGATCAGCTGCTTTGCCATCTCCTGTTCCTTGGGCGTGATGCGGTACTCGCCCACCGCACCGGCCGGCAGCTTGAAGTCCTGCGGGTCCACCACCTCCTGCTGATAACGCAGCAACAACAGGATCAATGCATCGCCCTGCGGCATCACCGCCGCCAGATACTCGCGGGTGCGGATCACCACCTTGGCAATGCCTACCTTGCCGGTGTCGCGCAAAGTTTCGCGCAACAGCACGTACCCCTTTTCGGCCTTCTTGCCCGGCACCAGGATGTAGGGCTTTTCGAAATAGCGCGGGTCGATGTCGGCTGCATCGACAAAGGTTTCCACCTCGACCGTTTCATGGCTTTCCGGCGCCGCAGAGCGGATATCCTGTTCTTCGACGATGACGTAGCTGCCCTTGTCGTATTCGAATGCCTTGACGATCTCCTTCCACGGCACCTCATCGCCGGTGTCGGCATTGACGCGTTCGAAGCGGATCGGTTTTTTGTCGCGCGAATCCAGCATTCGGAAATGCAGATCCACCTTGCGCTCGCCCGACATCAACGACACCGGCACGTTGAGCAAGCCGAAGGAAAGGGTGCCGGTCCAGATCGGTCGTGCCATCAGTGCGCTGCTCCATGAATTGCGGCTTCGGGAATGTGGTCCAGGGCCAGCCAGGCATCTTCGACAATGTCGCGCACATGCGGCCAGTCCAGTCGCGAGGCTCCACGCATGCTGTCCCACTGCGCAGCCAGGGCCTGCTCGCAATCGATATCGGCCCCGCGCGGCCAATCGGCAGCGTGGGTGATCCGCGCAAACGCATAGGCCGGCAATAAATCGCGCCAGGTGGGCCCGCCACGCCGGCGGCGGCGCTGGTAGTCGGCCAGGCTGTAGCAATGGAAATCCTGCGCCACGCCAGCCGTATCCGGCATGCGTGACTTGCGCGGCGCGCGCCTGGGCGGAGCGGGCTCGACATGGGCACTGAACAGGCGACGGTCGGGACGGCGATCCTGGGGGCGCATGGGCGGCTCCACGGTGCGGCATGGGGGCTGACATCAGTAACGCCGCTGCCGTGAGCCATGCGTGAGAAATTCGCTTGCATTGCGCGATTTGCGTGCCCTTCACCGCAGGCGCGGTGAACTGCTCGCCCATCTTGCTGTCAGGAGTCCACCATGTCCCGCGACCCGTTACGCGACCAACCCACCCAGCCGGGCGAACAACACGGCAAGCGCGACGCCGAACACTATGAAGACCGCGGCGCCGGCGATGCGCCCGGGCGCCTGATTCCTGCCGATGACCAGACGCCGGCCAAGAAGCCGGGAAGCGCGCCATCGACGGGGACCGATGACTGAAGAGGTGTTCCTGGCGGGTCTCTGGCTGAAAGCGTGGGTTGAAAGACAAACCAACCTGCACCAGGCCGATCCGTGATCACGGGGCAAATCTCACCGCGTGGCTCACGCCCGGCCGGCCTGCTGCAACCGTGCGAATTCATCATCATCAAACAGCCGCGACCGCACCAGGAAGCGCACACCTTCCCCATTTTCCAGCGAAAACATGCCACCGCGCCCCGGCACCACATCGATGATGAGCTGGGTGTGCTTCCAGTATTCGAATTGCGGCGCGCTGATGTAGAACGGCGCGCCGCCAATCTCGCCAAGCAAGACGTCGCGGTCGCCGACGATGAATTCGCCGACCGCAAAACACATTGGCGAAGACCCATCGCAGCAGCCGCCGGATTGGTGGAACAACACATCGCCATGCTGGGCACGCAGCTTGTCGATCAGCTGCAGTGCCGCCAGCGTGGCCGTTACCTGGGCCGGCAGCTCAGTGCGCGTGGTGCTGTCTTGCATCGGCTAACTCCTGCGGCCGCTCCGGCCGCCTTGTCGAGCACCATACCCTGCCGCTATGTGCGGGCGTGCATGCACGCGGACACCGTGTGCATGCCTTTGCATCGATGGTGCAGCAGAACAAGCCCGGCTGGCTTTCGTGTGCGCAAACATCGAGGCGGTCAGCCACGCAGCTGCCGTTAGAAAAGCCCCAGCGCCTTCGGCGAATAGCTCACCAACAGGTTCTTGGTCTGTTGATAGTGGTCGAGCATCATCTTGTGGTTTTCGCGGCCGATGCCCGACTGCTTGTACCCGCCAAATGCAGCATGCGCCGGGTAGGCGTGATAGCAGTTGGTCCACACGCGGCCAGCCTGGATCGCGCGGCCCATCCGATACAGGCGCGAAGCGTCGCGACTCCAGAGGCCGGCACCCAGGCCGTATAGCGTGTCGTTGGCGATCGCCAGCGCGTCGGCTTCGTCCTTGAAGGTGGTGACCGAGACCACCGGGCCGAAGATCTCCTCCTGGAACACGCGCATCTTGTTGTGCCCCTTGAACACCGTGGGCTTGACGTAAAAGCCCCCGGCCAGGTCGCCCTCGAGCGTGTTGCGCTCGCCGCCGATCAGCACTTGCGCACCTTCCTGCTTGCCGATATCGATGTAGGAGAGAATTTTTTCCAGCTGCTCACTGGACGCCTGCGCACCGACCATGGTGTTGGGATCGAGCGGATTGCCCTGCTTGATCGCCGCCACGCGCGCAAGCGCCTTTTCCATGAACCTGTCGTAGATGGATTCCTGGATCAGCGCGCGCGACGGGCAGGTACACACTTCGCCTTGATTGAAGGCGAACAGCACGAAGCCTTCCACCGCCTTGTCGAGAAAATCGTCGTCTTCGGCCATCACATCGGCGAAGAAGATGTTGGGCGATTTGCCACCCAGCTCCAGCGTCACCGGAATCAGGTTCTGGCTGGCGTACTGCATGATCAGCCGGCCGGTGGTGGTTTCGCCGGTGAACGCAATCTTGGCGATGCGCGGGTTGCTGGCCAGCGGCTTGCCGGCCTCCAGGCCGAAGCCGTTGACCACGTTCAACACGCCAGGCGGCAGCAGGTCGCCGATGAGTTCCATCAACACCAAAATCGAAGCCGGCGTCTGCTCTGCCGGCTTCATCACCACGCAGTTGCCGGCGGCAAGCGCCGGCGCGAGTTTCCAGCACGCCATCAGCAGCGGGAAATTCCACGGAATGATCTGCCCCACCACGCCCAACGGTTCGTGGAAGTGATACGCGATGGTGTCGCTGTCGATCTCGGAAATACCGCCTTCCTGCGCGCGGATGGCACCGGCGAAATAGCGGAAGTGGTCCACGCACAATGGCACGTCGGCATTGAGCGTTTCGCGCACCGGCTTGCCGTTGTCCCAGGTCTCGGCGTACGCGAGCAGTTCGAGATTCTGTTCGATGCGGTCGGCGATCTTGAGCAGTACGTTAGAGCGCTCGGTGGTGGAGGTCTTGCCCCACGCCTCCTTGGCCGCGTGCGCAGCATCCAGCGCCGCTTCGATATCCGGAGCGGTGGAGCGCGCGATCGAGGTAAAGACCTTGCCGTTGATCGGCGTGGTGTTGTCGAAATACTGACCATCCTTCGGCGCGACCCACTTGCCGCCGATGAAGTTGTCGTAGCGCGGTTTGAAGATCGACTGCGGATCGGTGTTGAGCGGCTTGGTGGCAGGTTGCGCGTTCATCGTGATCTCCTGGCAAGTGGTCCGATGCGAACGTGTATACCCGCGCAAGTGCTAGCGCAATGTCATGTGCGATGCTGTTGCGCTGCGTCATCGTGGAACCGGGATTGACCCTGCCATTCCCGCAAAAAATACGCTGCAGCGCGTCATCGGCCTGACGCCGATGGCACTGCAGCAGAATGGCGTATGCCGCGCCGTTTCGTTTGGCCGCCGGCTTGCGGCATCTGTCGCAACGCAGGTTCGCCAGTGAGGCACTGACACACTGAACATCGGCGAGGAGAGCAAGGCGTGTAGCGCACGCGGCAAGCACGTCGAGTCAATCAACGCAACGCGGGCGGTGACACGACTGCCAGGCTTGTGCATTCACCGAGCTGACGCTGCCAACCGCGCTAAGGTTTGCCAGTTACCGTCACACCGTGCTCTGCTGCCGTGCCGATGGCCATGGATTGCTCCGGTGGCACTTGGCAGTCGGTTGCCGTTTGTAGCCGGTAAGAGCGCAGCTGCCATGCGGCACTCCGACCGGACTGCTCCCAGGAATAGACCCAACGATGGCGTTGGCCGGCAGTACAGGCGTCGATCGTGATTTCGTCGCGCGGCTGGCCGCGTGCGGGCAGCGGCGCGGCGTTGCTGATGTCATCGGCGCGCGTATTCAACGGACGATCGAAGATGGCGGTGCTGATGCGCACCGCGCCCAGCGCTGCGGCATCGGCCGGCGGCGGCGTTTGCCTGGGCTGCGTCCCCAGCCTGGATTGCTGCTGCAACCACGCGTGGATTTGTGCAATGGCCGGAGTGCCGGCCGGATAGTCGCGCACGATGCGCATATCCACGTGGTCTGCCCACGCGGCGTTGCAGACCAGCAGGCCGGCCGCCATCGCCGCCAAGTTGACCGTTCGCTTGCAGACCATCATCGTCGCGCTCCATGCCGTGAATGCGTGGCAGAGGCTAGCATGCCGATCTGACGGTGCCTGGCTCGGCGCCGACTTGCTCGGACTTGCGCAGGAGGCTGTCTACCAGAGCGCAACGCGCTGCGAGCATGCACAGGCAGCAGCGCAACCTTCAGTCTCGCCATCGGCTAGTCCCATCGGCACGGCGCAATAGCGCACTAGCCGGCCGCGGTACTTCCTCTCGCACGCCATTGACGCACTGCCGCAAGCACGCGCTTGCCGTCGGTCGCGCTGCTGTCGCGTGCAGCGTAGTCGTGTGGCCGGGCTTGAACGTGGGCCGCCAACGTTGCGCAGGCGGCATGCTGGCCTGCCAGCACGGCGGCACGCTCGGTGGCGTCCAACAGCAGCAGGATCGAAAAGCCGGCGGCCGAGATCGTGCAGTTGATATCCAGCCAAGAGCGATCGCCCTCGGAGAGAAGGAACCAGTCGGCGGGGGCGTGGTCGATGACGATCATGCTGGTGCGGTATAGCGTGGGGAACGGTCTGATCGGGACAGGCTCGTCGCGCCCGGGGGCGCTCCTACGAGGCCACGGTGCGTGGTGGTGTGCGGTGCGTGGAATGTTTCTCAGCCGCCAAAATCCCACTGCAATCCCACCGTGTAGGTGCGGTCCGGGCCGGGCTCGTAGTAGCGGCCGTTGCCATCGTTGACGATGACCGAGCCCACGTACTGCCGGTCCAGCACATTGTCGATGCGTGCGAAGGCGCGCAATGCGCCCTGCGTGGTGGTCCAGCGCCGGGAGGCTTCCAGGTTCACCAAGGCGTAGCCGGGTGCACGTTCGGTGGCCAGGTCGTTGACCACGGTGGCGCCGGAGGCCACCGATTCGGCAGCCAACTGCCATTGCGCCGGCTGCCATTGCCAGCGCGCAAACAGTTGCTGGCGCGGCACGCCCGGCAGGCGCGAACCACTGGCCACCAGTGCGGTGGGCGTGGCGCAGCCGCTGCTGGCACAGGTGAGGTAGCCGTCGCGCACGGTGGCATCGACGAAGGTATAGGCCAGCTGCAGCTGCTGGGCGGCACCGATCGGCTGTTGCCAGCTGAGCTCCGCGCCCTGGCGCCGGGTGGCGCCGATGTTGCGATAGGTGCTGCGCCCGTTGGTATTGCTGGCCACCGCCAGCTCGTCGTCGGTATCGGCGTGGAAGACCGCAAATTCCAGCGCCGCGCCGCTTTGCGCGCGCCACTTGCTGCCCACTTCGTAGTTGCGGCTGGTGGCCGCGCCCAGGTCCAGCGCCAGGCCGGCGCCGCCATCGCTGCGGTACCCCAGTTCGTTGAAGGTGGGCGTTTCGAAACCGCGCCCGACCGACGCGTAAAACCGCAGATCCTCGTCGGCGCGGAACACGATGCCGGCCACCGGCGTGGTCGCCGAATAAGCGCGCTTGCCGCTGTCGTCGGGATTGCGGCCCACGATGTAGTGGTCGTCCGATTCGAAGCGCACGTCGCTATGGCGCACGCCCAGCAGCGCCGACCAGCGCTCGCTCCACTGCCACCACAGCTGCGCGAACTGGTCCACGTTCTGGACCTCATCGCGCTGGTTGCGGCGCAATGCGCCCTTGATGCCGAGTGTGTCGCCGACGAAATTCTCGTAACCGGTGCGGTGCTGGCGCTGGCGGTCGACATTGGTGCCAACGGTCAGCTGCAGCGGCCGGCCCAGCGCTTCGCTCTGCCAGGCCCAGCGCGCATCGGCCCCTTCGTAATTGCTATCCAGATCGATCACCCCGCCCGAATGCAGCGGATTGCGCTGCACCGCCACCGGAATGGCCAGGAACTGCTCCACGCTGCGCTGGCCGCCATAGGCCATCAGGCGCAGCGTCTGGTTATCCAATTGCTGGGTGAAAATGGCGCCTGCCTGCGACTGGCGCACCGACTTGCGGGTATCGAACTGGGTGGCCACCGACGTGGCCTGTGCCGGGTCGGCAGTGAACTGGGCGCGGGTCAGACCGAGCGGGTCCTGGGCATCGGGTGCGTCCAGATAGTTGAGCACCAGGTCCAGCCGGCGGCCCTCGGCCAGATCGAAGCCGAGCTTGGCGTTGACCGAGTCGCGCCTGGCGCGGCTATGCGCACGGAAGCCATCGGTGTCGAAACGATTGGCCGCCACGTTGTAGTGCACCGCGCCCTGCTGGCCGAGCAATTGCGCACCGACGTTGACGGTGGCGTTGCTGCCATAGGTGGCGCGCAGACGCCACGGGTCGTCCGGCTGGCCATCGGCGCTCCACAGCTGCAGCACGCCGCCGGAAGAGTTGCCGTACAGCGCCGAAAACGGCCCGCGCAGCACTTCCACCCGTTGCGCGCCCAGCACGTTGAAGTGCGACAGCTGGCCCTGGCCGTCGGGCATGCTGGCCGGGATGCCGTCCACCAACAGCCGCACGCCGCGCACGCCGAAGGTGGAGCGCGCGCCGAAGCCGCGGATCGACAGCTGGGTGTCCTGCGCGTAGTTCTGGCGGTCGCGCGCCACCAGGCCGGGGATGCCGTCCAGCAGCTCGGACACCTGCGCGCCACGGCGGTTGTCGTCATCGGCCGCCACCACGGTGAACGAGGCCGGCAGGTCGAAGTCGTCCACCCCGCGCACGCGCGCTGCGTCCACCTGCACGGCGGGCAGGCGCTGGATCGGCGTGGAGGCGGGCGGCGCCGGATCGGCGGCCAGGACGGGCGATGTGGCGCCCGTGGCGAACAGGCCGCAGGCGGCGGCCAACAAGGTGAGTCTGGACATGCAGGTAGTGTCCCTCATCCGTACTGGCAGTGCATTGTTGCGTACGGAACGAAGCATGCTACGCCGGCCATGGGCTGCTACGATGAAGTGGTTTGGCCCAGCAGCGGTCAACGATCCGGAAGTACCCCACTCTTTCGTCCTTCAGCGAGTCATGCCGTGTCCTTCTTTGCAAACGTGGAACAGGTTCCAGGCGACCCCATCCTGGGCCTGACCGAGGCCTACAACGCCGACAGCCGCCCCAACAAGGTCAACCTGGGCGTGGGCATCTATTACGACGAAAACGGGCGCATCCCGCTGTTGCGCGCCGTGCACAAGATCGAGCAGCAGCTCGCGCAGGACGCCAAACCGCGGGGTTACCTGCCCATCGACGGCCTGGCCGCGTACGACAAGGCTACCCAGGAGCTGCTGTTTGGCGCCGACTCTGCGCTGGTGACCTGCGGCCGCGTGGCGACCTCGCAAACCGTCGGCGGCAGCGGCGCATTGCGCGTGGGCGCGGACCTGCTCAAGAAGCTGCTGCCCACCGCCACCATCGCCATCAGCAACCCCAGCTGGGAAAACCATCGCGCGGTATTCGGCGCGGCCGGCTTCGAGGTTGTCGATTACACCTACTTCGATGCCGCCATCCATGGCCTGAACTTCGACGGCATGCTCGCCGACCTGGCCAAGCTCGAACCGGGCACCGTGGTGCTGCTGCACGCCTGCTGCCACAACCCCACCGGCGCCGACCTGAGCAAGGAACAGTGGAAGCAGGTGGCCGGCCTGTTGAAGGAACGCAACCTGTTCCCGTTCGTCGACATCGCCTACCAGGGCTTCGACAAGGGCATCGAGGCCGATGCCTATGCGGTGCGCCTGCTGGCTGCCGAAGGCATCGACAGCTACGTGGTCGCCAGTTCCTATTCCAAGTCGTTCTCGCTGTATGGCGAGCGCGTGGGCGCGCTGTCGGTGGTCTCGGCCACCGCCGCCGAAGCCAAGGCGGTGCAGTCGCAGGTCAAGCGCATCATCCGCACGATCTACTCCAGCCCGTCCACGCACGGCGCCGCCCTGGTGGCCGGCGTGCTGACCAGCCCGGAGCTGCGCGATCTGTGGGAGCAGGAACTGACCGACATGCGCGAGCGCATCCATTCCCTGCGCGCCGGGCTGGTGGAAAAACTCGCCACGCTGGGTGCGCCGGAGTTCGACTTCATCCAGCGCCAGGCCGGCATGTTCTCGTACTCGGGCCTGACCAAGACCCAGGTGGACCGCCTGCGCGACGAGTTCGCGATCTACGCCGTCGGCACCGGCCACATCTGCGTGGCAGCACTGAGCCAGCGTAACCTGGACTACGTGGCCCAGGCCGTGGCCACTGTCAGCCGGGTCTGAGCGTTGAAATCCATCAGGTGTTCTTAATTCTTCGTTATTTTAGCTATGATATTAATTTTCTTGCATTTTTGATGTAGCCATGAAACCGTGATTGGACACCCAACGTAAGGATACGAAAATGCGGCCCTCCCTCTCATTACTCCTCCCCTGTCTCTTTATCGCACCCACTGCGATGGCAGTTACAAAGACCTGCGATGGTTGTACAGAAGCAGAAATGAGCTCCATGGTCTCGCATATACTAATTTTTGAAAGCGGGGCATATAGAAATGCGCGCCAACCTGCGTATGTAGCAAATCCTCAATCAAGGTCTGTCATGAAGGGGATTTATAGCTGGAATTATGAGGCAGATGGCGAGACCATTGTTCAACATGTCAGCATGAGCAATGTAGAGTCCCAGATTTTTGGCTTTGTTAATACTTTAGCCGATGCATATGGCGAAAGGATGCTAACTAGTAACGCCGTAGGTCTAGCTGACTTCAATCGCCCGACTTCCATCTACGACGTCATAGATAACCCGTCGCGCGAGCAACAAGTAGTCAGTGCGATCGAAAATTCAAAGGCCGATTTTTTCCAAAGGGCAGCGGAAGCTGCGAAAATAGTAAATCCCTTTCCTGGCTTTAATCCAGGCGGCGTGAATTTGACGATAAAGTTTATTTTTGACGATAAAAGTACTGCAACTTATACTTTTGATAGCCAAACGAAGTCCTGGGTCCGCGTGAAAGACAGCCAACGCGACTCCAGTGGCAATATAGTGCCAATAACTAAATCTGACTTTTCGGGAGGCGAAGGCGGCACACGCACTTACGATTTCAGCAATAGCCAGGCAGATATAGATAAATTCTATGCCTGGGCTAATCGAAGTGGCATTAAATTCAACCAACCTACGGGATCTGGAACGAGAACAGGCATAACATGCGTAAGCACAAAAGATGGCGTCATCTGCCATATAGTTGCTTATTAATTGCATGAAACTTTCAAGAAAGTCAGCAGGGATCTGGTGGTCCCTGCTGTTTTTATTTCTCGCTATTGTCGCTCTCATTATTTTCCTCTTTCGCGACTTAGAAATTTTTCCTGCTGAACAACAATCGAGACAGCCCTCTAATCAGGTCATTGACGTACATTCCGAGCTGAAATCGGATAGCGCATTTGCCGGCGCTGCTCCGGCCAGCAATGTTCCCGCCAGGATGTCGCTGAGCGACCTGGAGATGCGCTCCAGACGAGGGGATGCCGCAGCGGCATGCCATGTGGCAGCCATCTATGAGCAGTGCCTGCTACTGCTACGACAGTATGACGACGTATTGGCGATGATTGAGACAAAGAATCTGGGCGCCGCCGGCTATTTCGAGGCGCTGCGCCCGCGAGCGGAGTATTGCGCCGGCATTTCGATAAACGCCAGGGACGCCATCGATAAATGGAAGGACGCAGCGAAAAAGGGCAACCTCAACGCCATGAGAGGCTACGTCAGCGGGTCTGCTTTCCTGGGAATTTCGGACGCCGCAAAGTATCGGACGGCTTTTCACGCCTATTCCCAATTGGCAGAGGGTTTTGCATGGAAGCTGGCAGACCAGGGCGATGTCAACGCAATGCTCGCCCTGGCACACGCTTATGAAAGCGGCCCCACGCCAGCCGGGCCGCTGCTATCGCAAGTCGTCAACAAGGATCCGACCAAGGCTTTGGCAATCTTCTACTATCTTGACGATGTCCCGTCCCGGACGCCAACGCGTTCGATTGCGGAAAACCGTGTCAGAGAGCTTGCATTGACATCCATCAAGGCGATGGAATCCAGCTTGAGTGCAGCATCGATTCGCGCTTCCGCACTCATTGCAGGTGATCTGCGGCGGCGCTGGACCAAGCCATTGACGTATGAAAAACTTTTCATGTCCACGCTTGAGGATGGCAGCTTGCGTTCCGCCCAGGCCGAGGACTGCGACGACCAGGAGAACCGACCGTGAGGAACAATCATAGCCTGTGTATCATTGCGGTGCTGTTTTCCCTCGCCTCGCTGTGGGCGACGCAATTCAGACAACTCAATACTTATTATTTTGTCCCTATTTTACTCTCAATCGCTTCCATTGGCTTGATAAGCCTGCAAGAGAAAGGCCGGCTCCGACACGTTGAAATGGTCGCGGCAGTCACGATCCTGGTCATCGCCATTCTTGTCGGCGCGCAGAAATATTCTCCGTGAGTGCAAGTGATTTTCTTGATGATGAACCAGCGCATCGATGCTACAGCGGTGGCATCGTCAGCCGGTGCTGAAGCGACGCGTCCTGGGGCGCGTTGGCTCTCTGTCCATTCGCAGTCTCAAGCGGAGGATCGTGGGGCGCTTGTATCCTCATCGCAGCCCTCTCCAGCAAGCGTGAGCGCGGTTATCGGTCACCGCTGGTGTACAGCGAACGCCGGCCACATAAGGTTCAAGGGGTGCACTCCTGAAGTCGCTGCAGAGCAGAACGCGCACCCGATGATCGAAATCTAACGCCGCAATGGCGACAATGGCGGCCCACTTCCTACACAGGCTGCCCGTTCCCATGTCGCGTCCCTCGCTGACCCGCTTCCTGATCGAAGAGCAACACGCCGGCCGTATCGATGCGGAATTGCGCCAGCTGATCACCATCGTCTCGCGCGCCTGCAAGCGCATTTCCATCGCCGTGAGCAAGGGCGCCCTGGGCGGCGTGCTCGGCGATGCCGGCACCGGCAACGTACAGGGCGAAGCACAGAAAAAGCTCGATGTGCTCAGCAACGACATCCTGCTCGAAGCCAACGCCTGGGGCGGCCATCTGGCCGCGTGCGCGTCCGAAGAAATGGACCACAGCCAGCCGGTGCCCGACCAATACCCCAGCGGCGATTTCCTGCTGTTGTTCGATCCTTTGGACGGCAGTTCCAACATCGACGTCAATGTCTCGGTCGGCACCATCTTCTCGGTGCTGCGCGCACCCAAGGGCACCGAAAAGCCGGGCGATGAGCACTTCCTGCAGCCGGGCACCCAACAGGTCGCCGCCGGCTATTGCATCTACGGCCCCAGCACCATGCTGGTGCTCACGCTGGGCCACGGTACCCACGCCTTCACCCTGGAGCGCGAAGAAGGCAGCTTCCTGCTGACCCAGGCCAACATGCGCGTGCCCGAAGACACCGCCGAATACGCCATCAACATGTCCAACCAGCGCCACTGGGAACCGGCGATGCAGGCCTACGTGGGCGACCTGCTGGCCGGCAAGGACGGCGCACGCGGCAAGGATTTCAACATGCGCTGGATCGCCAGCATGGTGGCCGACGTGCACCGCATCCTCACCCGCGGCGGCATCTTCATCTACCCCTGGGACAAGAAGGATCCGGGCAAGCCGGGCAAGCTGCGCCTGATGTACGAAGCCAACCCGATGAGCATGCTGGTGGAACAGGCCGGCGGCGCCGCCACCACCGGACGCGAACGCATTCTGGACATCCAGCCGACACAACTGCACCAGCGCGTACCGGTGTTCCTGGGCTCGAAGAACGAAGTGGCCGAAGCGACGCGATATCACCTGGATGCCGATAAGGCGTAAGGCAGCGGGTGCAGCTTGCAAGGCACGCAAACTGGATTCCACAAGACACCCGCCTAGTGCGGGTGTCTTGGTTCATGGCGCCCGCTGATTGCAGCGCTCATTAGACGATGGCAAACGAGGGCCGCCGGCGCGACATGTCTTCATGGGTCGTCATTTGACTCCACGTGTGGCAGCAGTGAGTATCGCCCTCGGGCCGGAGCCGGAGTGGGACGGTCTACGCGAAGTCGATTCCAATCGCACTGCCTTGCACCAGTCGGCCGACTGACCGCAAGGATCACGTCTGGATCAGGGAGTTCTCATGAAGACCGCACGCGTTGCACTGGTGGCTGCCGTCCTGTTGCAGGCCACCCCCGCCTTCTCCGCATCAACCACGCCATCACCACTGGTCGGAACCTGGCTGCTGGACACCAGCAGCCTGCCGATGCCGGAAGCTGTACGCCCCAAACGTGTCGTCCTGCAGTTCAAGCAGGTTCCGGGTAACAAATGGGCAACCACTGCCGACATCGTTGAACACGACGACACGAAGTTGCAGGCGCAATCCACGCTACTGCTGGACGGCACACCGGGCCAGGCGTCGGGCACCTACCTGGTGGACCGTGCCGCGGTCAAAATGCCCGAGCCCGGAGTGTTGGTGATGCAGTTGATGTATCAAGGCGTCCCGGCCTCCACCCGCACCTATACGGTCAGTGCCGACGGCAAGGTCATGACCGAAATCGAAGCGTATTTCAAGGACGGCAACCCGATGATGCGCACGGCCTATTTCAAGCGCGCGGCAAGCCAGTCCAAGTAAGCACAATCGAGCCGACGCCGCATCGCGGCGCGGCTCGATTTACTTGAGGAGCAACGGCAATTTGAAGGCAGGAAGCCTGTATGCGACATCTTTTGCCGATCGATATTCCAGCTACATTACGGCGCAGCACGTCGGTCGAGCAGTTTCTCGGAAAAAGCCCAGTCGATGCAGCATACGTTCGCCATGTCGAGCTACGGCCGGCAAGCGATTGCATCGAGGTATGGATGTATGACGTCGAGGACGTTGGCAGCGAAGACTCTTCGGATCTGCATGACTTCGCATATTTCGAGCCAGACGGGCCTTGTGCCCCTGCCGCCATCTTTGCGGACGCTGCCGCTGCCGTGACGTATGCCAGCACATTCCTGGCGGCGGACCCTACTCGCTGGACCAAGCTCGGGATTGCCGAGTCCGAATACCTTGACTACATTCGGGCAGGGCGGCCTTCCCGCTGGCCGGTTGCCATCTGACCCTTCATCTCGATGCCGACCAGCAAGTGATTGGGTTCAACCGCCAGCAATCGCTCCAAGCTGCCGGTGTCGCGACGCAAATCGCCCCGATACCGCGGTTGAGCCAGCCAGAGCATCCATGATCGAGATCAAATTCAGCGAAGGCGAGTGGGCGGCATCACGCGTAAGATCCAGCTGTATTTCACCGAGGAACTGAAGCAGCAGATAGGACGCTTCGATGCGGAGTTTCTGCTGGATTTCTTCACCGAAGAGGTGGGAGCCTATTTCTACAATCGGGGTATCTGCGATGCGCAGGCCATCGTTGCCAAGAAGCTGGACGACTTGGGCGAATCGATATTCCAGCTGGAACGACCCACCGATTTCATAAGGTAGGACCCTCTCCGGTTCACGCGCATGCGCTAGCGTTTCCTCTTGAACGACAGGTAGGGAAGACTGCAATGACTTTAGCGAGTGCCCGCTTCCTGCTCGTGATCGCCGGCGTGGTGCTGCCGTATGCGGCACGCCTGCCATTCGGACTGGGGTGGTTGCGCCAGTACACGGATGTCGGCCTCGGTGGTTGGCTGTTGTTGGGTGGATTCAATGCGATCGCCTGGGGTGCGCTGCTGTGCATCAGCTTTTTGTACCGGCGGCCGATTGCATTGTTGGTGCCGTGCCTGCTTGGCTTTGGTGTGCTCGCCTGGGCGCATGCAACCCTCGATTTACGCGCCGATGCACAGTCGGCATTGGCGCTGATCTTCATTCCGATTTACGCGTTGCTGCCGATCACATTGGGCGGCGTACTCGGCTATGTACTGGACCGAAAGCTCCGCCGTAGCGGGACGCCCTGAGACTGCGCTGAAGTGCCGGCTTCAACATCCCGTCCGACACTGTCCGGTAGTGCGCCTGCGCCCAGATGCAGTGCAGTGCAGTGCAGTGATTCGAGGGTGTCGTCGAATTTCCCTGCGTACGATAGACAGCGCACGCCCCGCTGGAGCGCTGGTACATCCGCAGCCGAGTCAAGGTTGCGTCGTCGCGGCCCACCGCCATGCGCACGATTCACGCTTGCTCGCGTTCGCTTATGCGGGCCACGTTCGGTTTGCATTGCAGGGAACTGTTTGGATCGAACACCGCTAGCACTTGACCAAATCGGTGTACGCGGTAACGCTCGGATGCCGGTGTGCGCCTCTCGCGCTGCACGCATCGATTGGAGAGACCGCACGTGGACCGTCGTACCTTCCTCACCCTGTCCGGCATCGGCGCCGCCGGGCTGCTACTCCCCAACACGCGGCTAATCGCCGCCGAGCAGCTGCTTGCCCCAGTGGATGCAGCACGCAACCGGCGCCTTTCAGATGCCGCACTCACCACCGCCAAGGCTGCCGGTGCCAGCTATTGCGACGTGCGCGTGGGGCGTTATCTGCGCCAGTTCGTGATCACCCGCGAGGCGCAGGTGGAAAACGTGGTCAATGCCGAATCCATCGGGGTGGGCGTGCGCGTGCTGGCCGATGGCGCCTGGGGGTTTGCGGCCACCAACACATTGACCAGCGATGGCGTGGCCACCGCCACGCGGCAGGCGTTGGCCATTGCCAAGGCGAATGCGCGCTTGGGCGGCACGCCGGTGCAGCTGGCGCCGGTGACGCCGGCCGGACAGGTCAGCTGGAAGACGCCGATCAGGAAGAACGCCATGGAAGTGCCGCTGCAGGACAAGGTGGCGCTGCTGATGGACGTCAATGCAGCTGCGCTCAATGCCGGGGCCACCTTCGTGGCCTCGCGCATGTTTGCGATCAATGAGCAAAAGTATTTCGCCAGCAGCGATGGCTCCTACATCGATCAGGACGTGCACCGGTTGTGGCTGCCCTTCACCGTCACTGCAGTGGACAAGGCCAGCGGCAAGTTCCGCACCCGCGATGGGCTGTCCTCGCCCATGGGCATGGGCTACGAATATCTGGATGGCGATGCCGGCCAGAAGCACCAGCTGCCAGGCGGGCTGATCGGTTACGGGCACAGCTACGATGCGCGCGAAGATGCGATCGCCGCGGCCAGGCAGGCGCGCGCCAAACTCACCGCGCCGTCGGTGAAGGCAGGCAAGTACGATCTGGTGATCGACCCGAGCAATCTGTTCCTCACCATCCATGAGTCGGTCGGGCACCCGCTGGAGCTCGATCGCGTGCTGGGTTACGAGGCCAACTACGCCGGCACCAGTTTCGCCACCCTGGACAAGCGCGATGCAGGTTACCGCTGGGGCAGCGATGCGGTGACCTTCGTCGCCGACAAGACCCAGCCGGGCAGCCTGGGTGCGGTGGGGTACGACGATGAGGGCGTCAAGACCAAACAATGGGAGCTGGTGAAGGACGGCATCCTGGTCGACTACCAATGCACGCGCGATCAGGCGCACCTGCTCGGCAAGACTGCGTCCGATGGCTGTAGCTACGCCGATTCGTGGTCGAACGTGCAATTCCAGCGCATGCCCAATGTGTCGTTGGCGCCAGGCAGGACGCCGTTGGCGGTTGCCGACATGATCAGGAACGTGGAGCACGGCTTGTACATCCATGGGCGCGGTTCGTATTCGATCGACCAGCAGCGCTACAACGCGCAGTTCGGCGGGCAGCTGTTCTACGAGATCGAAAACGGCCAGGTCACCCGCTTGGTGGAAGACGGCGCCTACCAGATCCGCACGCCGGAATTCTGGAATGCCTGTAGCGCCGTGTGCGACCAGCGCGACTTCCGCCTGGGTGGCTCGTTCTTCGATGGCAAGGGCCAGCCGAGCCAGGTCTCGGCGGTGTCGCATGGCGCGTCCACCGCGCGCTTCGATGGCATCAACGTGATCAATACCGCGCGTTCGTTGGGTTGAGGGTTGGTGGATCGACTGCGTGGTGATTGAGTTGTCTGCGTTGGCTCAGCACATTTAGGCACTGAGATTGTGTTTGTTGCGGTCGCTTAACTATCTTCAAGCTTGGTCAGTCGAGCGCGCGGTGCCCTCACCGCTCGCGGGACACGCCGTGAACCCGTCCATGGGGGCTCGATGGCGGCATCCATGCCGCCAACGGTCCCGCAATCGGCGAGGACACCGCACCAGAAAGTCCGCTGGTTGCTTGTTGAAAAACAGAGAGCACCGCGCGAGACCATTGCTGTTTGCTTGCTGAAAACTTTGCACACCGACCAACTTGACTGGTCCTTGCCTGCTCACCGTCGCGGGACCCTTGGCGGCATGGATGCCGCCACGGAGCTTACAGGGACGTACTTGCAGCGTGTCCTGCGATGGTGGGCGGGCAAGGACCCTGCAGTGAGCGCGCAGAGCATGCGCTCTGCACCTGATTTAAGGAATGGATCTGCGCATCCAACGTACAGCGATAGTCATCGCACACCGCCAGCCGCGCTCGCCATCCACTCGATGCACGCCGGTTGTGCCACGCCATCGGCCTGCGCACAACGTTTGCACACGCACCCCTGCCGAAAGTCATTTGACGCAGCATTCATCGCCCGGCAAGAATCGGCCGATACCGCGCGCAGAGCCATGTGCGTGTCACCACACCACCTGCGCGCCGCGCGGGACTATTGGGGAGTTGCCCGTGCAGCGACGTGATTTCCTGGCCCTCACCGGGCTGACCATGGGCGGGCTGATCGTGCCTGCCTACTTCGGCAAGGCCATTGCCGCCGAGCAGTTGCTCACGCCCTTCGATGTGGGCCGCAAGAAGCGTCTGGCCGATGCCGGCTTGAACGCGGCGCGCCAGGCCGGAGCGAGCTATTGCGATGTGCGCATCGGCCGCTACCTGCGCCAGTTCGTGATCACCCGCGAAGACAAGGTGCAGAACGTGGTCAACACCGAGTCCATCGGCGCCGGCATCCGCGTCATCGTGGGCGGCGCGTGGGGCTTTGCCGCCACCAACGAGCTCACCGAGCAGGGCGTGGCCAAGGCCGCCGCGCAGGCGGCGGCAATCGCCAAGGCCAATGCCAAGGTGCAGGGCACGCCGGTGCAACTGGCGCCGACGCCGGGCGTGGGCGAGGTGAGCTGGAAGACGCCGATCAAGAAAAACGCCATGGAAGTGCCGATCAAGGACAAGGTGGACCTGCTGCTCGGCGTCAATGCCGCCGCCACTGCGGCCGGGGCCAATTTCGTCAACTCGATGCTGTTCGTGGTCAACGAGCAGAAGTATTTCGCCAGCACCGACGGCTCCTACATCGACCAGGACGTGCACCGCATCTGGGCGCCGATGAGCGTGACGGCCATCGACAAGGCCAGCGGCAAGTTCCGCACCCGCGATGGGTTGTCCGCGCCGATGGGGCTGGGCTATGAATATCTCGATGGCGCCGCCTCCGGCAAGTTCGTCTCGCCCAACGGCGTGGTCAATTACGGCCTGTCCTACGACATGAAGGAAGATGCGATTGCGGCGGCCAAGCAGGCGCAGGAAAAGCTCAAGGCGCCGTCGGTCAAGCCGGGCAAGTACGACCTGGTGCTGGATCCCTCGCACACCTGGCTCACCATCCACGAGTCGATCGGTCACCCGCTGGAGCTGGACCGCGTGCTCGGCTACGAAGCCAACTACGCCGGCACCAGCTTCGCCACGCTGGACAAGCTCAAGGCCGGTTTCCAGTACGGCAGCGACAAGGTGCATATCCTCGCCGACAAGACCCAACCCGGTAGCCTCGGTGCGGTGGGCTACGACGATGAAGGCGTCAAGACCAAGCAGTGGGACCTGATCCGCGACGGCAAGCTGGTGGACTACCAGGCCATCCGCGATCAGGCGCATATCCTGGGCAAGACCGCCTCCGATGGCTGCTGCTATGCAGATTCGTGGTCGAGCGTGCAGTTCCAGCGCATGGCCAATGTGTCGCTGGCCGCCGGCAAGACGCCGCTGAGCGTGAGCGATCTGATCAAGAACGTGGAAAACGGCATCTACATCATCGGCGATGGCTCGTTCTCCATCGACCAGCAGCGTTACAACGCGCAGTTCGGTGGCCAGCTGTTCTACGAAATCAAGAACGGCGCCATCACCCGCATGCTCGAAGACGTGGCCTACCAGATCCGCACCCCAGAGTTCTGGAATGCCTGCAGCGCCGTGGCCGACCAGCGCGACTACCGCCTGGGCGGCTCGTTCTTCGACGGCAAGGGCCAGCCGAGCCAGGTCTCGGCGGTCTCGCACGGTTCGTCCACCGCCCGCTTCGATGGCATCAATGTCATCAGCACCGCCCGCTCGCTCGGCTGACAGGAGAAACCCACATGAGCATCCTTACCGAAGCGCAGGCCAAGGCCATCCTGGACAAGGTCATCAAGCTGTCCAAGGCCGACGAGTGCACCGCCACGCTCACCGGCTCGATCGACGGCAATATCCGTTTTGCGCTCAACAACGTGTCCACCAGCGGCATTGTCGACAACACCGACCTGCAGGTGCAGGTGGCGTTCGGCAAGCGCGTGGGCGTTGCCACCATCAACGCGTTCGACGACGCCTCGCTGGAGCGCGTGGTGCGCCGTGCCGAAGACCTCGCACGGCTGGCGCCGGAAAACCCGGAATTCATGCCGGCGGTCGACAAGCAGACCTACAGGCCCAGCCCAACCTTCAGCGAATCCACGGCAGCGGTCGATCCGGCGTTCCGCGCGCAGGTGGCGGCCGACTCGATCGCCCCATGCAAGGGCAAGGGGCTGATCGCCGCAGGCTTCCTCGAAGACGGCCAGAGCTTTACCGCATTCGCCAACAGCAAGGGCAACTTCGGCTATCAGCGCGGTGCGCGCTTCGACTACACCTGCACCGTGCGCACCGAAGATGGTCGCGGCTCGGGCTGGGTGGGCCGCAATTTGAAGGATGCTGCCGACTTCAAGGCCGAGCAGGACATCCGCATCGCGATGCGCAAGGCCAGCGATTCGGCCGAAGCCAAGGCGTTGGAGCCGGGCAAATACACGGTGATCCTGGAGCCGGCGGCGGCCGCAGGCCTGATCTCGTTCATGATGAATTTCTTCGATGCGCGCATGGCCGATGAGGGGCGCAGCTTCCTGTCCAAGAAAGGTGGCGGCAACAAGCTCGGCGAACAGGTCTACGACCCGCGCGTGAACATCACCGCCGACCCGTGGGACCCGCGTGCGGCAGTGATGCCGTGGGACGAGGAAGGCCTGCCGCGCGAGAAGATGTCCATCGTGGAAAACGGCAAGATCGCCAACCTGCAGTATTCCCGCTTCTGGGCGCAGAAAAACGGCAAGCGTGCGGTCGGCGAGCCGGGCAACCTGCTGATGGCCGGCGGCGACAAGAACATCGCCGAGCTGGTGCGTGGTACCGAGAAGGGCATCCTGGTCACGCGCACCTGGTACATCCGCATGGTCGACCCGCAGACCGTGCTGCTGACCGGGCTCACCCGCGACGGCACGTTCTACATCGAGAACGGCCAGATCAAATACCCGGTGAAGAATTTCCGCTTCAACGAATCGCCGGTGATCATGCTCAATAACATCGATGAGTTGGGCAAGCCGGTGCGCGTGGCTGGCGATGAATCCAACTTCGTGATGATGATTCCGCCGATGCGGCTGCGGGACTTTACGTTTACTTCGTTGTCGGATGCGGTGTGAGTAGGAGCCGGGAATCGGGAGTCGGGATTCGAGAATGGGAGAGCACAGCAGGCTCTCTGCATCCTGATACTTTTCCTGCACCTTCCGTTTCCGGTCTACGTCACTTGGCGGCGCCTGCGACGCGCCGCCACTTTCTCGGCCTGTTGCTCGGTAGCGTCGCTGCGTTGGCGCTGCCGCAGCGCGTGCGGGCGGCCGGCAATTACGATTTCTGGTTCACCCGGTTGCGCTACGACTCCGGCGATTGGGATGTGGACGCGCGCATGCCGTCCAATCTGATTACCTCGCTGATCGACTACACCCAGCTGCGGGTGGACCCGCAGGAACATGTGCTGGATCTGGCCGACCCGCGCATGTTGCAGGCGCCGTTCTGCTATCTGTCCGGTCACAAGCTGGTGGAGTTCAACCCGGCCGAGCGGCGCAACTTCGAGCGCTATGTGCGTAACGGCGGCTTCGTGTTCGTGGACGATTGCAACCACGATATCGACGGTTTGTTCGCCACCTCCTTCGAAGCGCAGATGACCTCGATCTTCGGCAAGACGGCGTTGCAGAAACTGCCCAAGAACCATCGACTCTACAGCGCCTTCTTCACCTTCCCCGACGGCCCGCCGGCCACCGGTTTCGAACTCAATGGCTGGGGCGACGACCTGGTGCACGACTATCTCAAAGGCATCAGCATCGATGGCCGGCTCGGGGTGCTCTACAGCAACAAGGATTACGGTTGCGAATGGGATTACGACTGGCGCAACAAGCGTTTTCTGGCCGAAGACAACACCAAGTTCGGCGTCAACATCGTGATGTATGCATTGACCAATTGATCGCCGCAGGGTGCTCGCCATGTCGAACCAGGCTTGCGCAATCAAGAATCACCGCTGAGGCCTCGCGCGCAAGCGCGCCGCGCATCAGCAACCATCCAACGAGAATTCGCGCATGACCTCCCCCAACGACGACATCCTCACCGCGCAGCTCGCCCAGCTGGGCACGTTGCGCGCCGCCCTGGCCCGGGCCGTGGTGGGCCAGGACGCGGTGGTGGAGCAATTGCTGATCGGCCTGCTCGCCGGCGGCCATTGCCTGCTGGAAGGCGCGCCGGGCCTGGGCAAGACGCTGCTGGTGCGCTCGCTCGGGCAGGCGCTGGAACTGCAGTTTCGCCGCGTGCAATTCACCCCCGACCTGATGCCCAGCGACATCCTGGGCACCGAGTTGCTGGAAGAAGACCACGGCACCGGACATCGGCATTTTCGCTTTCAGCAAGGGCCGATCTTTACCAATCTGCTGCTGGCCGACGAACTCAATCGCACCCCGCCCAAGACCCAGGCCGCATTGCTGGAAGCGATGAGCGAACGCACGGTCAGTTATGCCGGCACCACCTATGCGCTGCCGGCGCCGTTCTTCGTGCTGGCCACGCAAAACCCGATCGAACAGGCCGGCACCTACCCGTTGCCCGAAGCGCAGCTGGATCGCTTCCTGCTGCATGTGCGGGTGGATTATCCCAGCGAGCAGGAAGAGCGCGACATCCTTACCCAGACCACCGGCAGCACGAGCGCGCAGGTGCCCAAGGTGATGGACGCGGCCAGCGTGCAGGCGCTGCAACAGCATGTACGGCAGGTGCATGTGGGCGCGGAGTTGCTGACCTGGATCAACCGTCTGGTGCGTGCCAGCCGTCCTGGCCCGCAGGCCAGCGACGAGGTGCGCCAGTGGATCAAGTGGGGCGCCGGCCCGCGCGCCGGGCAGTCGTTGGTGCTGGCGTCCAAGGCGCGCGCACTGCTGCATGGCCGCTTTGCAGCCACCCGCGAAGACGTGGTGGCGCTTGCGGCGCCGGTGATGCGCCACCGCCTGTTGCTCTCGTTCGCGGCCGAGGCCGAACAACGCACAGCCGACGACGTGGTCGCCGCATTGCTGCGCGCCGTGCCATTCCCTACCTGAGGCGTCGCGCGGCGTGAGTGTGGACGTGCCGGCATTAATTCCCAGCGACGTACGCAGCCGCCTGCGTGGCCTGCAGCTGCGCGCGCGTCATGCACAGGGTGCGCACGGCATCGGCCAACATGCCAGCCGTAGCCGCGGCGCTGGACTGGAATTTGCGCAATACCGCGCCTACGAACCGGGCGATGCGCTGCGCCAGATCGACTGGAAACTCTACGCGCGCTCGGACCGCTTCTTCGTGCGCGAAGCCGAGCGCGAAAGCCCGCTCACGCTGTGGTTATTGCTCGACGCCACTGCGTCTGCCGGCCAGGCCGATCACGCGCGCCCCGGCAGCACGCGGCTTCAAACAATGGCGATGCTGGCGGCCTGCGCTGCAGAGATCGCGCTGCAGCAGGGCGATCAGGTCGGCCTGTTTGCGGTACACGGCGGCGGGCTGGTGGCAGTGCCGGCCGGTGGCGGTCCGCGGCAGCGCGACCGGCTATGGCTGGCCCTGCATGGACTGCGCGCCGGTGGGCGTTGGCCGGGCATGGCCGCCGTGCGCCCGTTGTGGGAACGCATCGCCACGCATGCGCTGGTGCTGTCGATCGGCGATGGCTTCGACGAAGACCTCAACGCTGCACTGGAAAAACTCGCCGCCGCACGCCGCCAGGTCATGCAACTGCAGGTGCTGACCTGCGACGAACGCGATTTCAGTTTCAGCGGCGGGCACCGGTTTCGCGACCCGGAAACCGGCGAACAATTGCTGGGCGATGGCGCGGCGATGCGCGCCGATTATCTGCAACGCTTCGGCGCGGCACAGCGCGCGCAGCAGGCGCGCTGGCAGGCCGCCGGCATCACGCACGCAGTGCAGTATCTGGACGCAGCACCCGACGCGGTATTGCGCCGGTTGTTTGGATCCGAAGGTGCGCAGCGATGAGTTGGCCGTTCGGCCGCGACCACGCCGCCAGGCGGGTGCCGCGATGAACCTGCTGTTGCTTTTCCCTACGGGACTGGCCGCGTTGGCCGCGTTGCTGCTGCCGCTGCTGATCCATCTGGCCCGGCGCAGCGAACACCGGCCGACCGACTTCGCCGCGTTGCGCTGGTTGCGTGCGCTGCCGCGCCCACGCCACCGCGTGCGTCTGGACGAATGGCCGCTGCTGCTGGCGCGCTTGTTGCTGCTGGTTGCGGTGGCGCTGCTGCTGGCCGAACCGGCCGTGCGCGATCACGACGATGCACGCCCACGCATTGCGCTCAGCCCGGGAGTCGATGTGGCCGCCGCACGCCAGCTGCGCCACGCCGCGAACGCGCAATGGGTATGGCTGGCGCCGGGTTTCCCGCCGGTCGATGCAGATGCGGATGCCGATACCCACAAGACACTCGCTAGGCCTGCAGGCGCGACGCAACCGGTCTCCAGCCTGTTGCGCGAGCTCGATGCCAGCCTGCCGGCGGATGCGGCGCTCAGCGTGATCGTGCCGGCCCAGTGGGGCCCGCTGGATGCGCAACGGCTGCAGCTGTCGCATCAGGTGCGGTGGCAGGTCGTGCCCGGCCAGTCGCCGCTTGCGGCGCCCGCCGCTGCCGCGCCGCTGCGCCTGCAGGCGATTGCCGACGACAGCGCCGCGCCGGCCCTGCGCTATCTGCGCGGCGTGCATGCCGCCTGGGCGCTGCCGGGCAGCTTGCCGATAAGCACGCCGGCCAACGCACAGCCTTCGCGCTGGGGTCCCGGCACCGTGGTGGCGTGGCTGTCGCGCAGTGCCCCGCCGGCGCCGGTGATGGCCTGGGTCGCAGCCGGTGGGCAGCTGCTGGTGGATGCGCAGACACCCGTCCCGCCCAACCTCGCCGCGCTGCTGCAGCCCGTGCAACAGACCGCCTCTGGCGCGCCATGGCTCGATGCCGCAGCGTTCGGCCGCGGACGCATGCTGCGCTGGGCCGCACCATTGCAACCGCAGCAACTGCCGGCACTGCTGGATGCCGGCTTCCCCACCCGTTTGCACGACGCTCTGCAACCAGCACCCACACCGCAGCGCGCACTGGCGCAGACCCAGCACCCGCAGCGCGGTGCCGCCGCCCGCCTGACGACCACCCCGCGACCGCTGGCGCCGTGGCTGATCGGCCTGGTGCTGCTGCTGTTTGCGCTCGAACGCTGGCTGGCCACCGCGCTGCGCCGGGCCACTCCCGCATGAGCACGCCGGCACTGCAGCGGGCGTGGCAGGCGGCACGGCGGCGACAGGCCGCAGGCGTGCTGTTGTTCGGGCTGCCGTGGGCAGCGCTGCCGGCGGCGCTGGCGTGGCGCGCCGGTGCGCAGGTCGCCGTCGTGGTGCTGCTGCTTCTGGGCCTGCTGGCACTGGGCGGCGCGGCGCTGCTGGCCGCGCGGCGTCTCGACCAGGCCTGGCTGATCCGCCGGCTGGACCGCGATGCAGATCTGGAGGACAGCAGCGATTTGCTGTTCGCGCCGATCGCTCAACTCGGTCCGCTGCAGACCCTGCAACGGCAACGGCTGGAGCAGCGCCTGCGCAGCACCCCGCGCGATCTGCGCCCGGCCTGGCCGTGGCGCCGCGCCTGGCCCTGGAGCGTGCTGGGTGTGCTCGCCTGCGGTGCGCTGCTGCTGTGGCCGCAACCGGCCACCCAACGCACCCCGCCAACCGACCGCGTTGCCGCCGCGCGTGCCAGCAGTGGCGCCCCCACGCTGCGGCAGGCGCAGCTACGCAGCAGCCCGCCGGCCTACACCGGTCTGCCGGCCGCGCGCCTGCCCGGCCTGGATGCGAAGGTGCCGGCCGGCACCCGGCTGGACTGGCAACTGCAGGTCAGCCCGGCGCCGCGCAGCGTGGCCCTGCGGCTTACCGACGGCCGCACCGTCGCGCTGGCGCGAGAAGGCAGCAGCGAGACGTGGCAAGGCCATTGGGTCGCCGAGCGCGCCACCCTGTACCGCATCCTCATCGACGGCGCGCCGGCCGACCGCCAGCTGCATCGGCTGGACGTGCTGCCCGACCGCCCACCGCAGGTGCGTGTGCTCGCCCCCGAACAGAGCCTGGTGCTGTGGTCCCCGGCCAACCGCAGCTGGACGCTACGTTTCGAAGCCAGCGACGACTACGCCGTGGCCGCCAGCGCCGAGCTGCGCCTCACCCTGGCCCAGGGCAGCGGCGAGAACATCACCTTCAGCACCCAGCGCCGCACGCTAACCGGCAGCGGCCCGGCCCGGCAACGCGGCTTCGCCACCACTGTGCAGCCACAGGCACTGGGCATGGCCGCGGGCGACGACCTGATTGCCCAGCTCATCGTCCACGACACCCGCCAGCCCGGCCCGCAGGAAGGCCGCAGCGCCAGTGTGATCCTGCGCTGGCCGCCGCCCGAACAGACCATGGCCGCCGGCCTGGAAGCCAGCGTCAAGCAGACCTTGCCCGCCTACTTCCGCAGCCAGCGCCAGATCATCATCGACGCGCAGGCACTGCTGAAGGAGAAACCGCGCCTGGACGCGGCCAGCTTCCTCAAGCGCTCCGATGCCATCGGGGTGGACCAGCGCCTGCTGCGGCTGCGCTATGGCCAATTCCTCGGCGAAGAGAGCGAAGGCGCGCCGCAAGGTCCGCCGACTGCCGACGCGCCACCCACCAGCGACGCCCCCGCCGACGATTTACCCACCGCCGACATGCCCACCGCCGATGCGCCAAGCGCGCCGGCCGCTGCTTCGGACACGCACGCCGCGCATGACCACGACGCCCACGCCAGCGAGCCCGGCGCCGCCGCACTGGACGACCACGACCACGACCATGGCGGCAGCGACGGCCGGCCCGAGCGCAGCAGCTTCGGCCAGGCAGAGAACGTGCTGGCCGAATTCGGCCATACCCACGACCACGCCGAAGCCGCCACCCTGCTCGACCCGCAAACCCGCGCCCTGCTGCGCGCGGCGCTGGACCAGATGTGGCAATCCGAAGGCGAGCTGCGCCAGGGCCACCCCGAGCGCGCGCTGCCGTACGCCAACAAGGCGCTGGGCTTCATCAAACAGGTGCAGCAGGCCGAACGCATCTACCTGGCGCGCGTGGGTACGCAGTTGCCGCCGATCGACCCCAGCCGGCGGCTGAGCGGCGATCGCGCCGGCCTGGGCGACCGTGCCGCCGGGTTGGACACCCGCCCGGCCCCGGACCCGTCCGCGCTGCAGCTGTGGGATGCGCTGGGCGAGGCAGCCCCGGTGCCCGACGCCACCCTGGCCCGCTACGCGCAGTGGCTGCAGACCCAGCACGACCGCCTGCACGACCCGCTGGGCCTGGCCGCCGCCGTGGAAACCCTGCGCGCCGAACCCGATTGCGCCCGCTGCCGCACCCAGCTGCGCCTCCAGGTCTGGCGCACCCTGCTCGCCCCGTCGGCAGCACCGCATCGCCGCGCCGCGCCCGACGCTCGGGGCCAGCGCTACCTGGATGCGCTGCGGCAGGAGATGCAGCCGTGAGTCCCGCCCTGATCCGCCTGCTCCCGGTGCACCGCTCGATCGGACCGAGGTGGTCTTTAGACCTGGCAGCAGGCGGTCCGCCGTCGTGGGCGCGGACCGCATCGCCAAGGCTGTACGGCGGGCGCTTTCAGGATGCATTGCGCCCGGAGCACCAACCATGACGCCCTCCTTGCCCTGGTTGGTCGGTGCGGCATTGCTGCTGATCGCCGTCATCGGCTGCGTGCGCCTGCTGCGGGCGCACCACCGGCAGCCGTATGCGCGCACCCGGCTCTGGCTGCTGTTCGCCGCCCAACCGTTGCTCGCGGCACTGCTCTATCCGGTGCTGCTGCCCCCGCCGCGCGCCGGTACCGGTGGGGAACTGCATGTCGCCACCGCCGGCACCGCCGCCGGGCAGATCTCCACCGGCGACCTCGCGCGCTGGGTCGCCCTGCCCGAGGCGCCCGCATTACCCGGCGTGATGCGCGTGCCGGACCTGGCCACCGCACTGCGGCGCGCACCCGGCACCACGGCGCTGGTGGTGCATGGCAGCGGCCTGCCCGCGCGCGACCGTGAGGGCCTGAACATTCCGCTGCGGCTGAAGCTCAGCCCCGCCCCACGCGGCGTGGTCGCGGTCTCGCCCCCACCGCCACTCGCCCCGGGCGACACCATTGCGGTGTCTGCGCAGGTGCAGGGCCTTCCCGACGCGCGCGTGGAACTGCTCGATCCGGCCGGGCAGGTGGTGGACAGCGCCGTGGCCGACCGCGCCGGCCGCGTGCGCCTGCGCGGCCTGGCGCGCGCGCCGGGCCAGGTGCTGTTCGCCGTGCGTGCACGCGATGCCGCCGATGCAGAACGCAGCCGCGTGGAGGTACCGGTGCTGATCGCTGCGATGCCGCCGATGCGCGTACTGCTCCTGGCCGGCGCGCCGCAGCCGGAGCTGAAATACCTGCGCCGCTGGGCCAGCGATGCCGGGCTGGACGTGCGTAGCCAGATCGCGGTCGGCGCTGGCGTGCAACTCGGCGAGGGCGCTGCGCTGGATGCGGCCAGCCTGGACCGGCTGGACCTGCTGATCGTCGACCCGCGCCGCCTGGTCGCACTGGGTGCTGCGCAGCGCCAGACCTTACGCGCCGCGATCCAGCGCGGCCTGGGTGTCTTGGTGCGCACCGACGGGCCGCTGGACGCCGGCACCCGCGCTGCGCTGGCCGCGCTCGGCCTCGGCGTCAGCGGCGGCAGCACCAGCAGCCCGGTGCCGGCACCGCAGCGACTCTCACCGCCGGCCGCACCTGCCGATCCTGCCGGCGGCCCCGGCGACGCCCCGACGCTGGCGCCGCTGCAACGTCGCGACCTGCAACCGCAAGCCACCGACGCCCTGGTCGCCGCCCGCGCCGACGATGGCAGCGCCCTGGGCTGGTGGCGCGCCCAGGGCCGCGGGCGCATCGGCATCGGCCTGGTGGAAGACAGCTTCGCGCTGGTGCTGGCCGGCCGCAGCGATCTGCACGCCGCGCTCTGGGCGCAGTTGTCCGGCGCCGTCGCCCGCCCAGGCGGCGCGCTACCCACCCCGGTGCAGGAAGGCTGGTCGCAACACCGCATGCCGCTGTGCGACCTGCACGCCGACGCCTTGGTGACCGACCCTGACCGGGCTCGCCACCCATTACTGCCGGAGCGCAATGGCGATGGGCCGCGTTGCGCCGGCTACTGGCCAACAACCCCCGGCTGGCATCGCCTGGAGAGCGGCAACACCCAACGCTGGCTCCATGTCCGCGCGCCCAATGAAGCGCCGGCCCTGTACGCACAGCAAAGCCGCCTCGCCACCATCGCCCTGGCGGCCGGCGCTGCCTCCGCACCCATTGCACACCCTGCTACCCAACCCGGCGCGCGCTGGCCGTGGCTGCTGGTCTGGCTCGGCGCGGCCGCCGCGTTGTGGTGGTTTGAGCGAAAGCGACCTTCGCAACGGGTGCCGTAACAAGCGCTTGAACGACCTAGGAAAGGCGGCGTTGCAGATCGACGTTGCCAAGGGCGGAATGGCCCGCTGCACAGAGTCGCGTGTGGTCTTGAATCCCGCGGTGCGATTCGCAGCAGACGGCTCACCGGTGCGTCATTTGCGCCTCGCGACGCAGCACGCGTTGGATTCCACACGCAAATGCGCAGGCTTGTCGCTACACGGTGAGACTTCGCGCCAAACCAACATCATGCCCATCAAGTCCGCCCAGCAGTGCCGGCGATTAACTCGCCGCCGTCAGCCGCCGCCACACCCGGCAATGATTGTTCGCCGGCAAGGCCACGTCATCGATCAACTGCAACCCCACCGATGCCGCCAACGCATCCACCGCTTCGGCATCGCGAATACCCGAGGCAGGGTCGCGCTCGCGCAGCGAGGTGTCGAAGGCGCGATTGCTGTCGCTGGTGAATTGCCCATCGCGGTTGAACGGCCCGTAGATCGCCAGCACCGCATCGGGCGCCATCACCGCCGGCAAGCCGGCAAACAAGGCCTGCACCTGCGGCCAGCCCATGATGTGCAAGGTATTGGCGCTGTAGATCGCATCGAAGCCGCGCTGGCCGCCACGCAGCACCGGCAGGCTGGGCGGCGGTGCGAGCCCGGGCGTGGGCGTGGGCACGGCCTGCAGTGCAATCGGTGGCGGCGTGTTCGGCAGCGCCGCCTCGTCCAGCCATTGCCGCATGCCGGCAAGATGATCGAGGTGATCGCTGGCCTGCCACTGCAACCATGGCATCGCCGCAGCGAAATGCACTGCGTGTTGCCCGGTGCCCGCACCGATTTCCAGCACCTGCTGCCGGTCGGCGAAATGCGTGCGCAGTACCTCGAGAATGGGGTCGCGGTTGCGTGCGGACGCTGGCGAAAACGGTTTGGGCATCATCGGTATCTGTCGTGGTTGCGGCGATTATCGCGCCCAGGCATCGCTTGGCGGCAACCGTTCGGTGAACCGGATACCGCGGCCCTTCGCCCGCAGCGCGTTGCGTTGGGCTGCGTCGGGCCAGCGTCACCCGTGGCTGCGACACCTACTGCACGATGACCTTGCAGTCATCTGCGACCTTCGCATGCAGCGGCACGCATCACCGCGGTGGCGGCAATGCCTCGTACGCGCGCCGCACCGCATCTTCGCCGAAGCGGCGCTCCAGCCGACGCACGATGAAATGTCCGCGCGCCATCGCCTGGAAGTGGCGCATGAACACGGTATTGAGCGTGGCGCCGCTGACTGCGCCGACCAGCGGCACTGCCTGCACGGCGAGTTTTTCGCCCACGTTGACCGAAAACTTCGCCGCGATGCGCGAGACCAGCGAGACCAACGCCGGTGCGCCCTTGCTGGCAAAACCGTGCGCGGCCACGTAGCTGGCCGCCGCACTCAATTGCTGCGCCATCGCCGCACGTACTGCGAAGTAGCCGGATTCGGCGCCGTCGTCGCTGGCGCTGCGCCCGCCATGCGCCAGCACTTCCAGGCACGCCAGCGCGGTGTCGGGGTCGTGCAGCGATTCACCTTCGGCACGGGCGATATCGGCGATGGAGCGCAGCATCACCGTGGTGGTCACCGGCAGCTCCACCATCAAGCCCGGCAGGCCGAAAAACCCGCCTGCACCGCCGGAAACCGCCACCGCCAGCGTATGCCGCGTCGTGGATGCCGGTTGCTGCGCATCGGCCTTGCCGCGCAGGCTCAGCAACGCCGATTTCATCGCCACCTGCAGTGCGCGACGGGTCACGCCATCGATGCTGCGGGTCACTACCTTGGGAAGCCGTTTGGTGATCAGGCTCTCGATCGGCGCGCCCAGCGCATTGGCCAGTTGCGCTGCCACGCCGGGGTTTTCCAGCAATGCGTGGGCCCTGGCCAGATCGCGCTGCGCGGCAGCGTCCATCACCGGTATCGGAAGCGTCGTCATGCCTGCTCATCATGGTTGGGACCTGGCCGATGGTACCCAGCGCGATGTGAGTGCCGCACAAGCGAACCGGACCCTGTTGGGCCTGCAGCGCAATTGGCTGTTAAAATGCGGCAATCATCGGCGTCCAAGCAGCGAATGCTCACCAGATGAATTGCGAGATCCGCCACAGCATCGTCATTGCCGCCGCGCCGGAAGTGGTCTGCGCTGCGTTGTCCGAGCCCAGGCAGCTTGCGCGTTGGTGGACCCGTGAAGTGAGCCTGGCCGACGATCTGGTGCGCCTGGACTGGAGCCGGCAGGGCTGGCGTGTGGAACTGAGCATCGACGAAGGCGCCGATCACCAACTGGTGTGCTGGCGCTGCCACGACTCCAACATGCTCGACACCGACGCCTGGAAAGGCACGGTGATGCGCTTTGAACTGCGCTCCATCAGCCAGGGCACGCAGGTGGATTTCGTGCAGTCCGGGTATCGCGATTCGCCGTGCAAGGAGGCCTGCGCGCGCGGCTGGCGTTTCTTTCTCGGCAGCAGCCTCAAACGCTATGTGGAAACCGGCGAAGGCGCGCCATCGGCCGATATGCGCATGCCCGTGTTGCCAGAGCACAACCCGTACACCGCACGCTAAAGGCAGCAGCGGCGAACCGCAGCATCGTGCAACGCGCTGCGTCGATCACGGGCAACAGCATGTGGACCTGAAACTTGGCGAAGCGACGTTTCCACCCATCCTGTGCGTGACGAACAAGCACAGCCAACACCGCTGCTACGCAAACCGCCAAGCGGTTGCTGGCGACGGTTTTATTAGCCCGCCGACCGTCACCTTCGAAGGTTCCGGCCGTCGCCTGCCTTCAGATTGGCGGCGATGCGCAGCGTCATCGCCCGCATCGCCTCTGGCGTGATCTCACCGGTTGCTGCAACAGCACCGCATGCGCCTGAAGCCACAAATGCATGCCGTGCGAATCGCCGACAACTCACGCCGTGCGCGGTTGGCCCATCGACGCTGTGGTGGTGACCGGCAATTGCGCATCCACCGTCACCGGGCTGTCGGCCTGCAGCAGGGCGCGCGCTTCGGCATCGCTGGCCACTGCCGGCGGCGAGCCGCGTAGCGGCAATCCCGCGGTTTCGCGCACGAACAGCATGGTCAGCAAGCCGATCGCCGCTGCGCCCATCAGGTAGTACGCCGGCACCAGCGGGTCGCCGGTACGCTCCACCAGCCAGGCGGTGACCAGCGGCGTGGTGCCGCCGAACAACGACACCGACACGTTGAAGGCAATCGACAACGCGCTGTAGCGCACCGGCGTGTAGAACAGCGCCGGCAAGGTGGACGGCATCGAGCTGGTGAAGCACACCAAGGCCAGGCCAAGCAGCATCAGCCCGGCGAAAATCAGCCCGTCGTTGCCGCTACCGACCAGCAACAGGCACGGGATCGCCAACGCAAACAGCGTGATGCAGGCACCGATGATCATCGGCCGCCGGCCCAGTTTGTCGCTGAACATGCCGCCGACGATGTTGAGCGGCATCATCACCAGCATCACCAGGATGATCAGCAACAAGCCCTTGCTCTCGGCGTAACCCATCGTGACGCTGAGATAGCTGGGCATGTAGGTCAGCAGCATGTAGTCGGTGACATTGAACACCAGCACCAGGCCCACGCACTTGAGCAGTTGCGGCCAATGCAGGCGCAGCAGCGTGGTCAGGCCCTGCGCGGCGGTCTGCCGTTCGCGCTGCTCGGATTGTTCGGTATAGGCGCGAAATGCCGGGGTCTCTTCCAGCTTCATGCGCATGTACAGGCCCAGCAACCCCAACGGCCCGGCGATCAGGAACGGCACGCGCCAGCCCCAATCGAGCATCTGCGCCGGAGTCACGCTCATGTGCAAGGCGGTCACGGTGGCGGCGCCGGCGATGTAGCCACCCAGCGTGCCGAACTCCAGCCAGCTGCCCATCAGGCCGCGATTGCGATCGGTGGCGTATTCGGCAATGAAGGTGGCCGCGCCACCGTATTCGCCGCCGGTGGAAAATCCCTGCAGCAAGCGCGCCAGCAACAGCAGTGCAGGCGCCCATAAGCCAATGCGCTCGTAAGCTGGAATCAGGCCGATACTGAAGGTGCCCAGCGCCATCAGGATCATCGTGGCGGCCAGGACTTTCTGGCGCCCGTAACGGTCGCCGAGCGGTCCGAAGACCATGCCGCCGATCGGCCGCACCAGAAAGGCCACGGTGAAGGTGGCGAAGGTCGCGATCAATTGTGCGGTGGGGTTGCTTGCCGGGAAGAACACCTGGCCCAGCGTCACCGCCAGATAGCCGTATACGCCGAAGTCGAACCACTCCATCGCATTGCCGAGCGCCGCAGCGCCGACGGCCTTGCGCAGCATGCTGCGGTCCACCACGGTGACGTCATCCAGTTGCAGCTGGCGGCGGCGTTTGAACCAGCCAAAGTGCGAACGCATCGCGCGGGCATCGTGCATCTATGGTCTCCGTAAGTTGCGCCCGGGATATCTCGTCGGGCGCAGGCCGTCGCTACCCACTCGCCCTGGCAACGCACAGGACACGGCACATCACGCAAGCACGGCAACGCATTGCACTCAGATGACACCGGAGGCATTCCCGGACGGCCGCGTGGATTCAACGACGCTGCGGGACAGACGACCAAGGGATGGGCATTGCCCAAGGGCTTGATCAGTGCGCTATGTTACTACAGCCGGCCGATCGATGCAGGCGCGACGGCGCCAGGCGCGCAAAACACCTTGTTTTCTGGCCGATTCATCTGCACTGGTGCGCCATGCGTACGCGCCCGTCCGCTGTGTACGCATCCGCTGCGACGATGTCGCGCACGCCCTGCGTGACGCAGCACCTGCAGCAGCACGATGCATCGCAAGCCCGCTTTTTACAGAGAATGAAAACCTGCTGCGCCTGCGTCAGGCGACCGCACGCCAACGTTCGTCAGCGATGCTCAGCGCCGTGCAAGCGCATCTCAAGGCGATGCGATGTTGCGTGCAATCAGGCTGCATCCAGCAGCGACAACAGGTCTTGTAGGTCCTCACGCGTTTGCGGTCTGACTGCGCGCGCCAGTTCCTGCCCGTCGCGCAGCAGGATGATGGTGGGCCACAGTTTGACGCGAAAAGAGCGGCCCAGCGGCCGCCCTTTCCCGTCTTCGATCTTGCGGTAGTCGATCGCTTCGTATCCGCCCAACAGCTTTTGCAGCAGCGGCTGCGCCGCAATGCAGTGGCCGCACCAGTCGGTACCGAATTCCAGAACCTGCAAACCGGTCTGTGCCTCCACCGCGCTGCGTTCCGGGGCCTGGGTGGCGTACTGGCGAACGAAGCCCATCGTCTGGATGCTCCGCTTGATTACGACAAGGCGCGCTGGATATCTTCCAGCGGCAGGTTGGTCAGATCCTTGGCCAGGTCGCCCACCAGGCGCTGCTGGGTTTCCTTGTGCAGCAGCGGGCGCACGCGGCCCAAGGTGGTCGGGTCGGCCACCAGCACCAGGTGCGTGTACTCGTGCTTCAAGGCGCCATCGTTCAAGGCGTGCGAGAGCTGCTTGGCGAATGTCATTTCGTCCAGGTCTGTTTCGGTGAGATCTTGCGGCGCCTTGCCGGCCGGGCCGTCGTCATCGACGTTCTGCACGTCGGTGCGCGCGTGCTGGCGCAACACCACCTTGGATTCGTTGCCGGTGTTGGTGAACCAGCGGGCTTCGCCGCCGTCGGCCACCACTACCAAAGCGCCCTGAGGAATTTGCAGACTCATCCGATTTCTCCTGGTCGATGTTGACGCTGCCACTGCAGCGCCAGTCGGTCTCAACCTAGGCGAGAAGATGTAAGGATTGCGCCTAGCCGGTGTCAGCAGCGCGTTAGGGCTGCGCGTCGAACTTCGGCAACGGCAGCTGCGCTGCCTGCTGAAAAAAACGCGCGATGGCGCGTTGCGCCTGCTGGCTTCTTCCGTGGGGCGTAGAAAATGGAAGCTGTGCCGCGGCCGGCCGCACCCGCACGGCGGCGCGCGCAGGTGTTGTTCGTTGCTGGGCGTCTGCTCGGCAACGCGGCGTCATCGCGTGCGCTACGCCCGGCAGTGTCCGAGCGAGGGACGTGGCGCCCTCACCTGAGCGATTGCATCGTCGTACACCGGGCACTGCATCAGCCCAGATAGGGGCGCTCGCTGGCAAACAACAGCTGCTGGGCGCCACGCCGCCATGCATCCGGGCAGCGCTGGCCCAGCAGGACCGCCGCCATCGTGTAGGCCAGGCCGCGGCCGACCAGGCTCACGCCGCCCAACGCCGCTTCGGCCTGCTGCTGGCTTCCGCCAGCCTGTACCGCGTCGAAGAACCGGGCGATGTAGGCGCCATCTTCGCCGGTGCCTTGCAGGGTTGCCGCACGCAACGCATCCGTCTGCCAGCCCTCGCGCGCGGCCAGTGCCCAGGCGCTCGGTGCAGTGATCGGGTCGAGCCCGGCGCTTTCGGGTAGCACGCGTGCCTGCTGCAGCAATGCGGCGCTGGCGCCATGGGACGCGGGCGCGAGCCGGACGATGCGCGCCTGCACGTCGGCATCGGCGGCCGCCTCTGTCACTGCCATGTCCAGTTGCCCGTGGGCCAGGGCGTAATAGCTGTGGTACGGCGTGCCCTGGGTGCGCTCACCGCCCTCCAGTGCCACGATCGATGCCAGTGATGGCGACTGCTGCGCCATGCCTGGCAGATCCATCGCCAGGCCGCGGTAGCGTTGCAAACGCGCCAGCAGCGGCAGTACGTCATCGGCCAGTGCCGGCGCGCGCGCTGCCTGTTCGTACAGCGCCTGGGCTTGCGGCAGATGCAGCTGACCGACCTGCACGGCCGCTGCAGCGCGCTGCAGCCACGGGTCATTCGGCCAGCGCGCCTGTGCGGTGACAAACGCCTGGTCGCGCTCGGGGGTATCGCTGCGGCAGCGGATCGCCGCGTACTGCAATGCAGGCGCATCCGGATGCGCCTGCGCAGCGGCGGTCTGTTGGCCGCACACCTGCGCCCGTTGCTCGGGCGTGGCGATGTCCTGCTGCATCCGCAGCGCCACCACGTCTTGCCGGTTGCGCTGCAGGCGCTCGGTCAAAATGGCGGGCAAGGCCTGTGGCGCTGCGCTGCGCAATTGCTCCATCCACTGCTCCAGATACGCCGAGTCCGCAGCGTCCCAGCGCGCGTGCGCGGTGATCAGCGCCAGATCGCGCTCCGGTCCCAGCTCGCCCAACAGCTCGTGGGGCGAACGCCCGGACACGGCCGTGAGCACGTCGCGGTACTGGCCGCCCTTGCCGCTGACCTTCTGCGGCGGCTCGCTGAAGATGTCCTGCGCCTGGGTGCGTTCCCAGCGTGTGGTGCTCAGGCTGCGCGTGGTGTCTTCGCTGGCCGAGCCGTAGCTGGCACGCCAGTTCAGCAGCAGCGCGGCACCGGCCACGTTGTAGGCGAACTGGCCGCCGTGGCCGCCGCTGGGCGCATCGAAACGTTCGATCGCCGCGCCGTTGGCGGTGCGGGTTTCCACATGATGGGTCGAACGCTCTGACAGGCGAAACACATGGCGCTCATTGGCCGGGATGGTGGCCGACTGCCCGTCGATAGCCACCGTCACGGTCTGCTGCAAACCGTTGTAGGCGACCACTTCGGCCATGCCCACCGCGCCGCCGGCCCACAACACGCCAGCCACGATCGATGCGGCCACCGCCACCCGCGCCACCGACGGAAACACGCCGTCGGCGGCCAGAAAGCGCTGCCACAGGTTCTGCCGCAGATCGCGTTGGCGCATCTCGCCCGGCAGGCGGATCGGGTAGTCGGTCGGTGCCGCCGGAGGGGTGGCGTCGGTTGGCGAGGTGTCGCCGCTGCGCAGTCGCTCGGCCACGGCGTTTTCTGCACGCAGCAACTCTTCCAGGCTGGCATCGCGCAATGTGCCCAGGGCGTCCAGGGTGACTTGCACCCAGCTGCCGGCGGCCTTCATCCAGGCATTGATGTTGTTCTCGTCGGCCTCGACCAGACCAAATTCCGGCAGGCACTGCGACCACTGCGGCTTGCCCAGGGCCTGCGCCAGCGGCGCGTTCATCTGCACCTGGCCGGCTTGCGCATACACCTGACCCAGCGCGCGTTGCACCTGATTGCAGGCCGCCACCAGCTTGCGCAATTCCTTGGACGAGACGCGGCCATCGGCGATCACGCTCTGGAAGGTCTGCAGGTACAGCAGATTGGCGTCTTCCAGATCGGCGATGGTGTGGTCGGTGTAATGCAGCACGGCCAGATAGCCACGCAGCAGCGCCGGCCAGCCGCCGCCGATACGGTTGGCTGCCGCCAGGTGCACGCTGCGGCAACGTTGATCATGGCCGCTGACGCGCGCACGCAGCACCCGTAGCTCGTCGTCCAGCTCGGCGATCACCGCCGGCAGCTGCGTGCGCGACAACGTGGTGCCCTTCCAGGTCACCACCCCGCCGGCGGCGCGCAACCCGCCATCCATCAGGCCTTGCAAGGTGGCGCGTTGGCGCTCGCGCTCGCGCAGTTGTTCGATCGCCTGGCCATCGTCGGGCAGGTACAGGCCGTCCAGCGCCTGCAGCAGGTCGCCGGACGGCAGCGGCGTGGCATACAGCTCGTCCAGGGTGCGCGCGGTACGCGTGCACGAGCGCCCCAGGTACAGCCCTTGGTAGCGCCGCGACAACGACAACGCGGCGAAGTCGCGTTCCAACTGCTCCAGCGAAACGGCAGTGTCCACGCAGGTGGGCGCCTGGCCGTTGAACATGCCCAGCGAGACGCGTTCACGCAGCGCCTGGGCGTCATGCAGCAGCTCCATGGCCGGGCGCGCATCGATGGGGCAGGCGATGTAGCGGCGCTTGAGATTCTCCTCGCGTGCGGCGCTGGGCGGATGCGTGGCCCACATCTGCGAGGGCTGTGCGATTTCGCCATGAAACAGCCGGTGCATCGGCGCTGTCTCGGTCGGTACCGCCGGCACCGCCCCATGGCCGGGGTCGTTCAACACCACGCGCATGTGTTCGATGATGCGCGACTGGATGGCGAACAGATCCTTGACCGGGCGGTCCTGGGCGAATTCGCGCGCGGCAAAGCGCAGCGCGCGCTGGAAGCCGTCATCGGCCGCTTCCAGCTTGTGCAGTGCATGCACCAGCGCATCGCTGCCGGTGAGCGATGCGGCGACCAGATCGGCCTGGTATTCCATCTCGCGCGAAAGTGCGCGCTGCGCCAGTACCACGCCGCGGAAGGCGATTTCGACCAGCGAGCGGATCGACCACACGATCAACGACAGCCCCCAGCCGATCCACGCCACGCGCAGGTCGATGCGCGACAGCGTGGCCAGTATGCGGTCCAGCGCATCGCGCTTGCCCACGATGTGCGCGGCAATCTGCTGGGCGATATACACCCAACGGCCGACCGCCATGGTGCGCTGGGCGAAATGCCCGAATTCATGGCCCAGCACCGCCTTCAATTCGCCCAGGTTGAGCACATTGACCAGGCCCAGCCCGATATCCAGATTCTTGCGCGAGGGCAGCAGCAGATTGATCAGCGACAGGTCGTAGAACACCCCGGCGTTGACCTGCGCCGACAGGTACACCTTGTGCGGGCGCGGTGCCCCGGCATCGTCGGCCAGCCGGTACAGGAAGGCGAACAGCGCCGGCTGCTCGGCGGGGGTGAGTTCCAGCGCGCGGGTGTCGCGTTCGGCGCGCTTGTTGAACACCAGCGCCTTGGCCATGAACACCGCCAGAAACGCCGCGCCGGCGGCCACCACCCAAAGCCAGAACGCCTGCTCGCCGCCGGAACCCTGCAGCAAGCCGGCGACCAGCCGGTAGGCGGTCCAGCCGAACCACACCAGCAGGCCCAGGTACACGGCGATGAAACCGCCCAGGCCGAGCATGGCCAGCCAGGCGTTGCGACGATAGTTGCTGCTGGGCGCAGTGAGCTGTTCCGGCACCACGGCCGGGCCTTGCGGATAGAGCGATTCCATTCGTGTCCCCTGATGAGTGGCCGGGCGCCACGCAGTCGTTCGGCATCCCGGCCGTACGATTCGATCCGCCGGGCGCGCTGTCCCCTCGCCCCGGCAGCGCAGAAAATAGCCGAGCGCGGCGACAAAATCCATGTGACCTGCGCGGCGCAGCACATGCCCGCCGCACGAGAGCCGCAGCGCGGCTGTCAGGCAGTCATGCCCGGGCTGCGGCGCGCTTGGCCTGCACCTGCTGCACCTGCTGCACCGCCTGCATGGCCGAGCGGGTCAGTGGCGTGGGCAGGGCATCGAGTGCGAACCAGCCGAGTTCCAGCAGCACCTGCGGTTCGCGCAGCACCGCCTGTTCCGGGCCCTGGATGCTGGCCAGATACACCGGCGCCACCCAATGCTGCGGCGGGTCCATGTCCGGCTCGAAGTGGCTGACCACGCAGAGCACGCGCTGCGGGTGCACCTGCAGGCCGGTCTCTTCGAGCACTTCGCGCACCACCGTGGCTTCCACGGTTTCCATCCAGTCCACCTTGCCGCCGGGCAGCCCCCAATGGCCTTGCTCGGGCGCACGCCCGCGCAGCACCAGCAACAGGCGGCCATCGGCGCGCTGGATGAAGGCACCGCAGCCAACGCGCGGGCGTAACTCGGAAGACATCGGCATCAGCAACTCTCGCAGACTCTGGCCCGTCAGTGTCCTAGATGTGGTGGCTGCGGGGAATGCTGGCCGGCATGTTCGATCGCCACGCCTGGCACTGAGGAGCACCACCCAGGAAGCAACGGCGGCAGCGCGCAACTGCGGAAGGCATGCGCCTGTCGCGGTATGGCAGTGCGGGTGCGCGATTACACCGCCTTAGCACCGCATTGGCGAGGATGGCCGCCTTTCCGCGCCATGTCGGCGCGCAGCTGTTGGAGAGGTGCATGTCTCGAATTCTCGTCATCGGTGGTCACGGCAAGGTGGCGCGCCTGCTCACGCCGCTGTTGGTGCAAGGCGGGCATCAGGTCACCGCGCTGTTCCGCAACCCTGCACACGAAGACGACGTGATGGCCGATGGCGCCACGCCGGTGGTGTTCGATATCGAACACGCACAGACCGATGCCATCGCCGCGCAGCTGGCCGGTCACGATGCGGTGGTGTGGTCGGCCGGGGCGGGCGGCGGCGATGCGGCGCGCACCTATGCGGTGGATCGCGATGCGGCCATTCGCTCCATGCATGCGGCCGAGCAGGCGCGCGTGCGTCGCTATGTGATGGTGTCCTATCTCGGCGCCGGGCTGGAACACGGCATCGGGCCGGACGATGCCTTCTTCGCCTATGCGCAGGCCAAGGCCGCTGCCGATGCGCACCTGCGCAGTACCACGCTGGACTGGACCGTGCTCGGCCCCGGCCGGCTCACGCTGGACCCACCCTCGGGCCGCATCACCCGCGACCCGGGCAGCGATGCCGAAGGCGGCGTCTCGCGTGCCAACGTGGCGCAGGTGATCGCCGCCGCACTGGCAACGCCGGGCAGCATCGGCAAAACGATCGGCTTCATCGACGGGCAGACCCCCATTGCGCAGGCGCTGTCGCAGCTGGAATGAACGCAACACCCCATGCGATCCGCACTGCACGCGGCCACCGGCGCCGGCTAACGAATTCCTAAAGCCGGCGCCCGCATAGTCGCTGGCGCAGCCATTGTGGAGGTCGCTTATGTCCGCGTTTGTCAGCGCGCGCCGCGCCGGGATCCTGCCGCCGTACCTGCTCGAACATGTGGCGCAGGCTGCGCCCGCACACGCGCGCCAGTGCGCGCTGCTGTCGCGGCAAATCACCGCCCAGCTACGGCAGCAGCGCGCACTGGGGCTGCTGGCACGCGCCGATGCGCCGGCGGCAGATGCCAAGGCGCAACAGACCGCCCCGGCGGTGCAGCGGCGCATCTACGATGCCCAGCGAGGCACCGCCCTGCCCGGCACCCTGGTGCGTGACGAAGGTGCCGCCGCCACCCAGGACGTGGCGGTGACCGAAGCCTACGACTACCTGGGCGCGACCCACGATTTTTTCCAGACCGTGTACGGGCGCAATTCGATCGACGCGGCGGGCATGCCGCTGATCGGCAGCGTGCATTACGAGCGTGGCTACGACAACGCGTTCTGGAACGGCGAGCAGATGGTGTTCGGCGACGGCGAGGTGTTCAACCGCTTCACCATCGCCCTGGATGTGGTCGGGCACGAGCTCACCCACGGCGTCACCGAGCGCACCGCCAACCTGATTTATCAAGGCCAGTCCGGTGCCTTGAACGAATCGATTTCGGACGTGTTCGGCGTGCTGATCAAGCAGTACACGCTGCGCCAGAGCGCCGACCAGGCCGACTGGATCATCGGCGCCGGCTTGCTGATGCCCGGCATCAAGGGCGTGGGCCTGCGCTCGATGCAGGCGCCCGGCAGCGCGTACGATGACCCGGCCCTGGGCAAGGACCCGCAGCCGGCGACCATGGCCGGCTATGTCGACACGCAAGAGGACGATGGCGGCGTGCACTACAACTCCGGCATTCCCAATCACGCGTTCTATCGGGCCGCCGTCGCGATCGGTGGGGCGGCGTGGGAGAAGACCGGGCGCATCTGGTATCGCGCGCTCACCGGTGGCGAGCTGGCCGCCGGCGCGGACTTCGCCACCTTCGCCGCGCTGACCGTCGAGGTGGCCAGCGCCGAGTACGGCGCCAACAGCAGCGAAACCGCAGCAGTGCAGCAAGCCTGGCGCGACGTGGGCGTGCTCGCATGAGCCCACAACGGCCACCGGTGGAAACCGGCGTGACCTTGCGACTGGCGCGCGAAGGCGGGGTGGCGGCGTTTCCGGCCATGCGCCGCGAGCGCCAGTTGGCGATGGATGCGCTGGACGATGCGCAGCGGGTGCGACTGCGCAGCGTGCTGGATCAGTGCATGGCGCACGCGTTGCCGGCGCCGCAGGCCGGCGGTGGCGATCGCCGCTATTTCAGCATCGTCTGGGATGGCGCCAGCGAGCCGCTGCGCATCCCCGAAGAACATGCACCTGCGGAAATCGTGCAGCTGTGGAAGCAGGGCACGCTGTAGCGCAGGTCGACGGCCGCGGTGTGACCTGGAAGGCACCGCCTTACAGCGGCGCGTGCGATGCGCGGCATTGGCTTCTTACCCAAACGAAGACACCGCGCGGTGCGCGGTGTCTGTCGGTGAGCGAATGTGGTCCAACTGCGGATGCCTGCACCCTTTAAGCTGCCTAGATGCTCTAGGGCTGCACAGCTGGTGATGCATAGTGGCGCGCACCGCGTTAGCGCGACGTGCAGCGCAGCGGTCAGTCTGAAGACATGCCCCTCATCGCTGCACTGCACCAAGCACGCGGTGCGTGGCAGCCGATCAATTCTCCGGATGCGCTTCCACCAGATGCGCCAACAGCATCAACGAATCCTGCCAACCCAGGTAGCAGGCGTGTAGCGGAATCTGCTCGGGAATGCCTTCCTGCACCACGTGCAGATCGGTACCGCACGGCAGCGTATGCAACTGCACCGTGGTGACCATGGTGCCAGGCAGCGAGGGGTCGTCGAACGCATCGTCGTAGCGCAACAGCACGTTGGGTTGCAGCTCGCGGTAGGTGCCGCCGAACGCGTGGCGCTGGCCATTGGCGAAATTGGTGAACGCCATGCGGAAGGTGCCGCCGACATGCGCGTGCAAATGCTCCACGGTGCAGGTGAAGCCATTGGGCGGCAGCCACTTGGCCACCGCATCGGCTTGGAGGAAGGCGCGATAGTTCCGCTCGGGGCTGGCACGTATGACGCGGTGGAGCGTGACTGTGGACATGGGCACTCGCTTGGGCAGAGAACGTCTCTGCATGCTAGCCATGAACCGGCCGTTGCACATCATCGGCAGGCCATGGCCCGCGTGCGCCAGTATCACGCCCGGGCGGCGGCGGCTCGGCGGGGTATGAGCTGCTGCCTGCTGCACGCACTGCGTTGCCCCAGCCCGCAACGACGCGACGGTGGCCTGCTGCATGTGCGCGCCAGCTTGCCCGACCGTCCGACGGCAATGCCCAGCGACACACGCTCGCATTGCCGCCGCGACCGGCTTCGCGGATAGTCGCCGCACTGATCAGACGATTTTTCCATGATGCTCGTCACTGTGTTGCTGCTCGCCGCCGGACTGCTAGGTGCCGTTGTGCTCGCCGGAGGTCTGTGGTGGTTGCTGGCGCGACGCCGCGACGCCAAGGCCGATGACATCGCGACGCCGTCGGCAAGCAATGCGTCCACAGCACATGCGTCGCCCTCGCCGATTGCACCGGCACCATCGCCTGCCGCGCCGCTGCAGCAGCCCGTGCCGCCGCCCGCTGCGCAGACATTGCAGATCGAACCACCGCCGATGCGCCCGCTGTTGCGGCGCATGTATGCGGCGGTGATGGCCACGCCATCGCTGGCCGAGGGCACGCTGCCCGGCGACCCAGCCCAGGCCGAGGTGTTGGCCGCCGTCGCCGCCGCGCTCGAACAAGTCGACCTGCGGCCGCAATTGCTGCCGCGTCGCCCGCACCTGTTGCCGCAGCTGATGCGTGCGGTGAACGATCCCGATGCCTCCGGCCGCGGCATCGCCGCGATCATCGCGCAGGACCCCGCGTTGGCAGCCAACCTGCTGCGCATCGCCAACAGTGCGCTGTACCGCCCGCAAGGCGGCCCGCTGGAAAGCCTGGAGCGCGCGGTCGTGCATATCGGCACCGAAGGCGTGCGCCAGATCGTCGCCGCGGCCGTCATGCAGCCGGTGCTGAGCCTGGATGGCGGGCTGTACTCACGCCTGCCTGCCGCCGTGTGGGATTACGCCCTGCGCACCGCCACCGCCGCTGCCGCCTACCTGCGCGAACGCGGCGGCGACACCTTGTCCGGTCAACTCGCCGGCTTGCTGCAGGGCCTGGGCGCGATCGTGATCCTGCGCGTCCTGCGCGACACCTACGCCGACCGCCGCGGCGTGCCCTACAACCTGGAGGTAGCCGCCGCCCTGGTCGAACGCCATACCGCCGCAGTGGCCAAGACCATTGCCACCGCCTGGGACCTGCCGCCACAGCTCGGCACCGCGCTGGACGAACAGCGCCCCGAACACGACACCAGCCTGCTCGCCACCCCGCTCGGCCTGGCCCTGCGCTACGGCCGCCTCGCCGCCGCCCTGGCCATGCTCGCCCGCCACGGTGCCGAGCACGAAGACCACGCGCTCGGCATCCTGGCCACCCTGCAGCCGGACAGCGACGCCAACGCCGCACTGTGGCAGCGGCTGGTGGCAGCGAGCGTGGAGTGAGTTGCAGTAACGCTACGGCCGTTGCTTACCGCAGCATCCCAGCGTCAATCAGCCGATGACCATGTCCACTGCATGCCTTGAAGATTCGGCTTAGCCAGGCCCTGCTAGCTGCAGCTGGCGCAAATGCACTAACGCAATTAGTGCATTCGCAACTGGGGCATCCGGATGCAAGCGCACATCATGCTCACGCCGGCGCGCACAGACTGGCCGGGTTCCCCAAACGACGAGCAACATCCATGGATAAGAATCGTATCGACGGTGCCGCCAAGCAGGTCAAGGGCTCGGTCAAGGAAGCCATCGGCCGCGTCACTGGCGACAAGAGCACCGAACTGGAAGGCGCCGCCGAAAAGAATGTTGGCAAGGTGCAGCGCAAGGCCGGCGAAGTTGCCGATGACGTGCGCGACGCTGTCAAATCGAATAAGTAAATCGGGTGCATGATCGGTAGGCGGATGCCTGCCGTGCTGTAAACCGCATCAGGACTATGCGTCGCGTACATCGCACGCAGTGATGTAGCGCAAGCAGCGCTCGATCACCAACGCCCCGACCTGGTCGGGGCGTTGGCGTTTTGGCACGCGGCGCTGACGCTGTATCGCGCGTATAGAACAGCAGGCTGGCGTGCATACCGAACCGGGTCTGAAGGTGGGTATGCATATTGGCGATCGCCTTGCCAGCACCGGGACTATGGGGGCTACTCACTGATGGCAGCGCCTGGCGTGACGGATGCGAGACGGAAGGTAACCATCTCATCACCCGCGGCCGCAGCTTCGCTGCCTCACGCCAGCTGCTACGCAGTGCAGCACGCGGCAATGCGAGCCGCACCAATGCAGCAGCCTAGGCGATGTTTTCCGCATTGCAGAAGACATCGGCACCTGCACCGCAAGCCCATATACTGATGCCGATGCAGGATTCGTGGCCGCGCTGGAAGCGGCGCGGCGGCGTGAACACGAACGGCGTGCGGGAGAGACAATGCGGTGAGCGGGCGGTCGGCGCGTTTTCGGGTATCGGTCGGGGCGAAGGGTGGCGATTGGAGGCGACTTTTTAGGTCTTCTGGTTGTTGACAATGGGAGTTAGTAAAACTAACGTCGCTGGCGTTGAAGCATCTCCCGGAATGTAGGTAATGGAAGACCGGCAGAAAGCGGCAGGCAGTGTGACACAAGCAGGGTCGCTGCACAGATCATCCCAATCCCAATCCCAGGCCGTGGCGTTATTTAGAAAAAATCGAGAAGGTACGTGTGACACCAGCCTGGCACTGCGTCACGTGCTCTTTAATAATAGTGGCACAATCGAATACCTACGCCCAGATGACCCTGAGTCTGACATCGCTAAAGTACGATGGTCTGCCTACGTGTACGGATCGCTTATGAGACTCAGCAAGGTTGCAATGTTTTCGGTTGGCATTCTCTGCATAACTTCGCTATGTGCATGCGCACATACGCCCGGCAACCCAATTTCGCCACTTCCAAAAGAGCCGCGCGCAATGACAACGCCTAATACTTCAACGGTCAACCCTACGCTTAGCGCTGTTGAGATTGGTGAAAGATTTCTGAAACTGCTGGGAGGTTTGGACTCCAGGAAAGATCTGACAATCGATCGGGTCCGCGAAGTTACTGGCATTTCTCTGAAGAAGGTTTCCTTCCCCTCTGAGGGTCTTGAGTCGTATATCCACGGCCAAGCGCTTAGTAACGGCTGGAGCTACTTATTGGAGCTTACTCCCGAGTCTCGCGCTCTCAAGCAGGGCATTGGCCTGTCTTTTGTCAACGAAGATGAAGGATCTTCAAGTCTTCAAGGTAATTGCGTCGACTTTGAGAAATACAGAGATTCGCTTATTGAGATGGGATTTTTGGATTCGCCCGTGCATGGTGAAATTGGCCAGTTACAAAGCTGGCGATTTGCTAAGTTGGCCAACGACGGAAGCGGAAACGATATTGTGATCTCGCTTGTCCCCCAAAATGAAGCGCCTGGTTCTCCCGGCAGGCTATGTGTTAAATCAATTGGAACGTTGAACTAACCAAGGATGGAAGCTGATGGCAACGCCTAGCCCGCAACTCGAAGCAGCTCTTGCCAGCTTTGCTGCATCCGGAGCCAGTCAAGATCAGGTAGCGCAGTTGCGCGGAGCGCTGGTTGCTGATCCTAAACTAATGCAGCAGTTCGATCAGGAAGCAATAGCAGGCCATCTTCGGGGCTTCGCACTACAGGCGGCTAACAGTTCGACACCTAATCTTACCGGAACCTACAACATACAGAGCGGGGTCGTTACCCTTCCCGCAATAGGAATTCAATCTACAGGGACTGTAGCAAACAGTGATCTAAGAGCCAGTCTTCAAGTTCAGCAGATGTCTATAGCGTTTGCACGCAGCGCTTACCAGGACGCTGCAAGAACTAGCCATCCTGTGACGCAAGATATGGTCGACAATTTGCAGTCCACCATCAATGGCTCGCCGTTTTTGGCTGATGAAGTCAAAAAGGCAGCCACCACAATTGACCAATCGGATGGACAACGCCCCAAGAGAGCACAACTCGAGGCTTTTGGTTTCCTTGGGCCAGGCATGGCGGCTGGCGGTACCTACGATGGTGGCAACAAGATCATGAACTTGCCGCCGCTGGGTCTTCAAAGTAGCTCGGCCACCAACCTACATGGCAGGTTTAATGATAGAGACATGACATTTGTGTTGGGACACGAGATCCAGCATAGCTTTAATCATGCATCTAAGGCGCAGGCGACACAGAAATTTCTATCCGATGTCGAAGCTCAGTCAAAGGTGCGAGGCCCCATACATGACTACACAGACGAGCTCCGGGCTTACATACAGGCCGGACGTGAGGACGAAGCAAAAGCAGAGATCGCAGGCTGGAACGCATTGCTGAGTCAGCAACAGCGTATCAATCCGCATGCAGGCCTCAAAGCAATGCAGGCAACGCAGATTGATAGGGTTAATGACTTTGTCACGACAAATCCTTTAACGGGCGTTGCCGCCGGAAAGCAAGGTTTGACTTTCAATCAGGACGGGAGCCTTTCTCAGACGTCAGGAAACATTGCGGCGATGGGTCATCATTATTTTGATCGACCCTCTCCGCTTTACTCGCAGCCTGGTCAACGTCCGGTAGGCATTGGCGAGCATCGCAATGCGATGGGTGCTCTTCAACCGACAGCAGACTACCCCAACTACTATGGCACCTGGGGAATAGAGCAGATCCTGCAAGCCGAAGATCGCGCGAACGTGATGTATCAAGGTGCCCGGCCGCAAGTGACCATCGATATGGCAGCGCTGGGGCTCAAAGAACATTTGATCGAGAACGAAGGGCTGGACCGAGGCGTCAACAAGTCACCGTTTCCGTATCAGGACACAAGTACCCGGCCGCCCACGCTGCATCATTTCGACCATACCCAGGATGGAAGCGTGAATCCCGCGCACGACCATACCTATGTTCCGGTTGTGCCCAGTGCGCCTGCTGCAACGGGCTCGCTCGGGCCGGACGATCCTGCGCACCCGGATCACCGCATGCTGGAGCAGATTCGCAGTGGCGTCCGCAAGATCGACGAAAGCGTGGGCAAGCCGTACGACGACATGAGCGAGCGCGTCAGCCGTAGCCTGCTGGCGGTGTGCAAGGACAACCGCGAGGCCTACCCGGCTGCAGGGGATCGCTCGCTGGCAGACAATGCGTTGAGCCGCGTGGACCATGTTGTGATGGGCAAGACCGGCAACGTGTTTGCGGTAGAAGGGCGGCTGGATGACCCAGCGCACAGGCGGGTGCACGTGGAGATCGACCAGGCAATCCGCACCCCGGTGGAACAGTCGGACCAGAAACTCCTGGCGGCCAACCAAGCCATTGCGCAGGAAAGGGCGCTGACGCAGCAGCAAGAGCTGGCGCGTGGAATGAACGAGCCTAACCAGGGCAGCCTGTCCCGCTAGATCGCACGCTTGCGGAGCACCACGACGCCATCAGAGCCCGATGGCGGTCTGCGTTGCATCACCTCACACCGCTTGATACACGCCAAACCCGCAGTACGCATATGCTAGTTGCGCACCGGCGCAGGGCGAGCGCTGTAACTTGACCCTAGCCACCACCGCCCGCACACTCCCGCTCGGAGCCTAGAAACTCCACGCAGACAGCGGCACCCACCTCCGAGAATTTGGTGGGTTTTTTGTGCCTGGCCGAAAGGCCTGGCACGGCTCGGCGTTCTTGCGCCGGGAGGGCGGCGAATACAACACCCGCAAGGGGAATAAGCCCGCCGGCTGTCTGCGGTTTCTAGCCTCCCGGCATCCCGCTGCGTTGTGCAGCGGGAGCCAGCCCATGGCAAGGAGAGCGGCATGCACGACGAACCCGGCTACTGGATGTCCGAAGGCACGCAATACCACCTGCTACGCGTACGCGACCAACTGCGTCTGCTGGCCACCTTGGCCACACCGCGCACCCGCGAGGAAGGCGCCATGGGCATGCCGGCCATTCCCCTGCAGCAGTGGGCGCATTGCCTGCAGCACTTGGCTGAGCAGGTGGATGATGTGCTGGGGGATTTGGGCACCGCCCGGTAACGCACTTTCTTCGATGCAAGCAAGGCGCCATGTGATCGAGCACGCAAGCTCGCACCGTCAAGCGACCTGATCCACACGCGCATGCAGCGCGTGGGCTAGGATCGGTGCATACAGGGGGAACACCATGGACAGGATCACCACCATCGCGCGATGCCTCGTGCTGGCAACGTCAGTGCTGTGTGGCGCGGCATACGTGCAGCCGGCGCATGCACAAGGCATGCGCTCGGCCACCGGCACGGCAACAAGCAAGTACATTGCGCCAACGCAACAGCCGTATAACTCGATGGCGCACGACACCACGCCCTTCAACTGCGAGCAATACCGCACGCACCCGCATCCGGGCATGGTGCGTTACTGCCAAGGCGTCGAGAACATGATGCTGCGCAATGAAGCGCAACGTCAGGGGCGCCCTGCCCCATCGGACTCCGTCATCACATTGCCGGGTCTTGGCACTGCAGAAGCCAAGCAGCTGGGTTATGCATGCGTGGGCGGGCAAGCGATGAAGCGGCTGCGCAATGGATGGGAGCAGGTGGCGGCTCCTGCCGGTGGGTGGCAGCGGTGTTTGGGTGGGTAAGTAAACCTGACCCCGTTATTTTGGACAGAGGAAGAACGTTGAGCATAGACCACTCAAATTATCGAATAGTCCCTACGAGGGTTATTGGCAAAGGCGGATTTGGTATCGTCCAAGCCGTCGACCTATTTAATAACGCGAACCACAAATGCGGTGAGTACGCTATCAAAACATTTTCGCCCCCCGACCAAGATCACGATGAGGAGCTTCTCTCTCGTTTTTCACGCGAGGTTCGCTACCAAGCATCCTGTGCACACGAAAATATCGCGCAGATATATATGTATAACGATAAGATCCAGGAACCTTGGTTCCTTATGGATCTAGCTACATGCGACCTTCAGTATGAAATAAGCAACAACAGCTTATCGGATAGCGAGAAAATCAGAATAATGAAGATGACCCTCCAGGGAATTCATTATATGCATTCACGAAATTTATTGCATCGTGACATCAAACCGAGGAATATACTGAAATTCGACTCACCATTGGGCCCAGTTTACAAGATATCTGACTTTGGTCTTGCGAAGAACACAGACCCCGCAGGCGAAAGTAACTTGTTAACGAAGATTGTCTTGGGTTGGGGGACCGAAAAATACATGGCGCCGGAAACGCAGTCTGCTTGGGATTTTTCCGTGAAGTCAGATATTTTCTCTATGGGCGTGGTATTCGAAGATTTAAATCCTTCGGAAACCCCAGCGCTGAGGAAGATTATCGATAAATGCACTCATCGAAGGCCAAACTTAAGATACGATAGTGCTCAAGCGATTTATGAAGATCTCGTCGCCATCGCGGTATAAATTTAAATGACCAAATTAATTGAATGCGGTGGATTTAGTCATCCGAAGAATCAGGGTGGAGTCAATCAAGATTCTTGGCTACTTCCAAGGAAACTTGGTTCCGGATACATTATGGCAGTTGCGGATGGCGTTGGCTCTTATTCTGGTGCCGAATTGGCATCACGGGCTGTAATACGTTACCTCTCGGAGATTAAGACTCAACCTTCAGACGGTTTAATTGTTTCGAACATAATGCGCGATTGTCGCGAAGAGATATCGCGAATTTCAGAAGCGAAGCCAGCATTGAAAGATGCTGCAACTACTTTAACCTTCTGCCACTTATCAGATAAGGGTTTGTTGATAGGCCATGTTGGAGATAGCCGCGCCTATCTAAGATCGAACAATAAATTGATTCAGATTACTAAGGACCATACGCAGCATCAAAACTTATTTGATCAAGGGATTTACACAAAAAGAGAACTAAAAAATCATTCTGGAGAAAACATATTAACAAGCGCTTTATCCAGTAGGATCGAACCAAATTTTGAAGATATATTCATACCACATTACGCTTTGGGCGATTTAACAGGGGTCGAGATATTTCTTATGTCCGACGGTGCACACCGCTTCTGGACATCAAGACCGCAATTTTCGATATCTACTCTAGCTTCACCCACGCGATTTTCAAGTGCCCTAAAAAGACGGATTGATCGTTCGGGTGCGACAGACGACCAAACGTTAGTTTGTGGAAAATTTGTTCTTACAAGCAAAGATGCTATTCAAGACCGACTTTTTTGATCTCAAGGATTCCCTACAATATATTTTAATTCAGTATCTCATTGGTGTACGCATAAGATGGCTGAACAGATCGAGACATTCATTCTGCCAAACAAGAGCCTTGTTTTCACTTTTATTCACTCGTTTGCGCACCTTGCTTCAACGGCCCTTCTCCTATTTTGATAACAAAATCAAGATGGCTTTTTTAATTTCTTCAAAATCAGAGGAAAAAGAATGTGTGACCGTATCACATAACTTAGACATACACTGAGAGCTGTTTAATCCTATGTGGCTGGCAACTTCGTGAAATTCGTCATGCTTACCTGCTTGCAGTCCGTACTCAAGGATATCTGTTACCTCATCAGCATCTAACAATAGAGATTCAGAAACTTTTTCTAGGACACTGGTGTCTAGGCACTTCTGAATAACCCACGCTTCGGGCCAAGTTTCACCTGGTAGAAACGCACATCGGCTGGTAAACCATTCGTCGAAATCAGCTTTAGGATTTTCCGCCATATTTCGCGCATGCTTTAAATTTTCAGCATACTTACTTCGCTGATCTCCATCGAATATTGCTAAAACTGGCCTAGCATCTTTTCTAACATAATGAGCTGCAAGTTGCCTTGAGATGGCAGTTGCTGATCCTATTATCTGTACGCTCACTCTTGATCTCAGTGTAGCTGGTAGCGATGAAAGTATTAGGCAATGGGCAACGGGGTCTTCTACGAAAATATCTAATTCACCGTTTTTTGCCCCACTAAGCTTTGAGAAGGCAAACTCGGATGAGACTCCACTTGTAATGCGGGTTTTTCCGCCGACTGCTTCGACGAAGAATCTCGCATCTTCAGGTAAACAATCAAATATTTCTCGAGAGTGCGTTGTGCATATTACCTGCAAATTCATTTCTACACACACATCTTTTAGCTTCTTTATGAATAAACGCTGTGCTTTAGCATGAAGTCCGAGTTCGGCTTCATCCATGACTAGTAGCGCGCCCTTATTGCATGAATAAATTATCGAGAATATTTCGAATAATGCGTTTTCCCCAGCTCCCATATTGAACCCGGAGTAGATAAGAGGGCCGCATTTAACCAGAGGCAAGTTGTATTTTGAATGCTCTAGATATCTAAAATCATCATATTTTTTATTTAAAATAGTCCCTACTGCTTCTTTAACTTTCGCTTCCCAGCCTTTAAGTGGCGCATCCTTGAAAGATCGTGAGTAAGACTTTGATTGACTTCGCTCGCTATGAGGAACAATTCGTTCGATCCCTAGAAAAACCACATCTCTTTTTATTCTTTTATCGTAATCATTCCATTTCCCCCCTTTCTTCTTTACTCTGGACTGTGCAGCCACACCTACACCGCTGGGAACAGCATCAGTTTTTTTCCAATTGTTGTGTGCTATTTCATACCTTATCTCAATACCGTCCGGCGCAATTTCGTCCGAGTGTTGTACGAAGAAGTCTTTAAATGTGTAATAAGTTGTTTGCCTTTTTTTTAGCTTATAACCGCCGGGGTTATTATGAAAAGCGCAAGAAGCAAGAGCAAGGATTGTTGACTTACCCGCTCCATTTACGCCTGCAAATGCAGCTATTGGATAATGAAACTCGATGTCTAGAGAGTTAATTCCTCTTATAGACCCTTTTATTAACTTTATGCCCCGCAGCAGCGCTTTTGTATTATCACTAATAAACCAGGCTCTAAGTCCTTTGTCGGCTTGACTTTCTCGGTATGCCATCCCCCCCCCCCAGTTATATACGCAGAATTGCGGAAATTTTGGAGTATGGGCTCCGGTGCGATCCCATAATTCATAATCTGTCAGTTGAAATAAGCATCAGTGCTAATACACTGGCTCTAACTTGCTGGCGTCCATTTGTTGGACTGCACCAAGGTACGGCACGAGGACCTGCCCGGCAATAGATCAAATTGGTGCCAGCCTTGACGGCTAGTGCGGTAAAGGGGTTCATCAGATTACGCAACTGGTATCTGCCCACATTTAGGCTGGCGCGACTTATCACTAAAAGCCCAGCATCATCCGATAGACGCGGGCGAATGCTGCGGGGGTTCCTTGATTGAATCCTTATGTGAGGCGGCTGTGACAGGACCCAAGACACGCCGTCAATGAGGGCGACCGCAGTGTCAACACCCACAGCGTATCCAGGCGGCCATGATAATGACCGCACAGCCGCGAACCCGGTACTTCCGCATCTGCTTTCCATGCATGAAACCCCCGTTCTAGTTTGCACCCTACCGTTATTTAGGGGTTTTGTCAGTGGGGTACCCGACATTTTGTGCCAATGATGTGATCCGCTGCGATTGCACGCGTTGAAATCACTTGGGTAAGAGGCGCTCATGCTTGGTCGAACACCTCCACCGATTTATGCAGCGCTCGCTTAATTACTTCTTTTTTTTCTTGTCCGACGCTTGCTTGCAGCCTTTTTCGCTTTAGGTCCGGTTTTCTCGTTGGTAGCCATGCGCGTGACCTCCCTCGCCATCCACATGGCGGCGAGGCGGCGCTAGGCCGATTAAGTTGACCGCACAAGTCTGGTTGCAGCACGATACGGCAGATGCTGCGAGACCACCAGTGCGTTGCCTGTGTCTGCTATCTGGCGATGTTCGCAGTGCTACGTGCCTGATGTCTGCCCAGCTGCGTGCCTGCGTGCCTAGGCGCACGCCCAGGCGCGCTTCCATCTCGGCGATGACCTTGGTGGCGGTGGAGCGCGGAATTTCCATGTCGTTGGCCGCTGCAGTGAAGCTGCGCCGCTCCACGATCCGCACGAACAACCGCATGGCGTCGAACCGATCCATGACACTCCTTGCCCACTGTTCGGGCGCTGGATACAGTGCTGTGCAGTTTAGTGTGATGATCGTCGTGTCATTGCATTGGATAGTTCCGCAACGCCGCAGCCCGCAGCATAACGGAAGAACATGCATGACTCAGCAGCACACTGTTGCAGTGATTACCGGGGCCTCTCGCGGTATTGGCGCTGCCATCGCGCAGCGATTGGCCGGCGATGGCTTTGCCGTCGTGCTCAACTACGCCGGCCATGCGGATGAGGCCGATCAACTGGTGCGCAGCATCGAAGCGGCCGGTGGCCGCGCGATCAGCGTGCAGGCCGATGTCAGCGACCCGGTCGCCGTCGAGCGCCTGTTTGCCGCGGCCGAGACTGCGTTCGGCGGCGTGGATGTGCTGGTCAACAACGCCGGCATCATGCAGCTGGCCACGCTGGCCGACAGCGACGATGCCTTGTTCGACAAACACATCGCGATCAATCTGAAAGGTACCTTCAACACGCTGCGCCAGGCCGCACGACGGCTGCGCGACGGCGGCCGCATCGTCAACCTGTCCACCAGCGTGGTCGGCCTGAAGCTGGAAACCTACGGGGTGTATGCGGCCACCAAGGCGGCGGTGGAAACACTGACGGCGATCCTGTCCAAGGAATTGCGCGGGCGTGCCATCACCGTCAACGCGGTGGCGCCTGGCCCGACCGGCACGGCGCTGTTCCTGGACGGCAAGTCGCCGGAATTGATCGAACGCTTGTCCAAGGCCAACCCGCTGGAACGTCTTGGCTGCCCGGACGACATCGCGGCAGCGGTGGCGTTCCTGGTCGGCCCGGATGGCGGCTGGATCAACGGCCAGGTCCTGCGCGCCAACGGCGGCATGGTCTGACCCGCTGTGGCGCGCGGCAGTGCGCACGCTGCTGGCTTTCCCTCTCAAGGAGCAATGACATGCGCAAACGCATTCTGGTGACTGGCGCGTCCAGCGGCTTTGGCCGATTGGCCGCACAAGCGCTGGCCGCCGCCGGCCACACCGTCTACGCCTCCATGCGCGATACCGCCGGCCGCAATGCCGGCGTGGCGCAGGCGATGGCCGACTTGGCGGACAAGCAGCAGCTGGCCTTGCACACGGTCGAGCTGGACGTGCAATCGCAGGCCTCGGCCGACGCGGCGGTGGCATCCATCGTGGCGCAGGCCGGTGGGTTGGACGTGGTGGTGCACAACGCCGGGCACATGGTGTTCGGCCCGGCCGAGGCGTTCACCGCCGAACAGCTGGCGCAGGTCTACGACATCAACGTGCTGGGTACCCAGCGGGTCAACCGCGCGGCACTGCCGCACTTGCGGGCACAGCAGCAGGGCCTGTTGGTGTGGGTGTCCAGCAGCAGCTCGGCAGGCGGCACACCGCCGTATCTGGGCCCTTATTTCGCGGCCAAGGCGGCGATGGACGCCTTGGCGGTGCAGTACGCACGCGAATTGGCACGCTGGGGCGTCGAGACCTCGATCATCGTGCCCGGCGCCTTCACCAGGGGCACCAACCACTTTGCCCATGCCGGTACGCCCGACGATACCGCGCGCGCCGCTGCGTACGAGGCCGGCCCGTATGCGGGCTTTGGCGAACAGGTGCAGCAGGCATTTGCGCGCCTGGTGCCCGAAGACGCCGACGTGGCCGAGGTGGCGCAGGCGATCGTGCAGGTGGTGAACGCACCGTTCGGCAAGCGGCCGTTCCGGGTGCATATCGACCCGGCGGGCGATGGCGCGGACGTGGGCTTTGCGGTCCTCGATCGCCTGCGCGCGGAGATGCTGCACCGTGTGGGATTGGATGATCTGTTGGCACCGCGCGTGGTGGAATGATGGGATGCGGCAGGCGCTTGGAGTGCCTGCCGGCCGTAGAGCGGCTAACAGAAGGTGGCGAGCAGTCGTCAGCTGGATGTGGACGGCGCACTCACAACCGAAGTGTCGGCGCGGTGCATGCCGCACCGAGCACCGGCCGCGCCCGCCTGGTGGCTGTGCCGTGGTTTTGTTGGCCGCTCTTCTTAGCGTGAAAGACGGTTCCTGCGAAGCGCGCGCTCCCACCGCATGACGTGCACCAGCACAATGTGCTGCCCATCCACGCGGTAGAACACGCGGCAAGGTGGTTCGACAATCTGGCGATAGCGCGAGCGCTTGAGTTCCTGTGGCCGGCTTCCGCTGTCGGGGTGTTCAATTAATTGCTCAACCTGCGGCAACACCCATTTGACCAGCGCCGCCGCTGCAGCGGGTGCGTTATCGATTGCGATGTAGTCCGCAATTGCGTCCAGATCAGCCAATGCCGGCACCGACCAGATTATTTCAGCCATCGCGCCATGTGTTGCTGTGCCTGTTCATGGCGCAGCGTACGGCCTTGCGCGACTGCCATTTCTCCACGGGCGATTCCTTCCAGGAGCGCAATGCGCTGCTGCATGCGCTCATCGCTGGCAACATCCACCACATAGGCTCTGGGTAAACCGTGCTGTGTGATCAGGATTGGCTCCTTGTCGCGCTCTGCAGCTGCAAGGGGTTCGGTCGCCTGACGCTTGAGCGTGGTGACAAGTTCGGTGCGCATGCAGTGACATTAAGTATCACTTCGGGCGGGGCAAGCGGCCGGCCCGAGGACGCCACACTGCGTGGTCACCCCTCGCCCAACGGCCGCAGGCACAGCCAGATGGCGCACCAGTGCGACAGCGCGCCGCCCAGCACATGGGCGTGCCAGATGGCGCGGTTGTAGACCATGGATTTGCGCACGTAGAACGCCACGCCCACGGTGTAGAAGGCGCCGCCGGCAACGATGAGCCACAGCACCGCGCTGTCCAGCCCGGCGATCATCTGGTTGATCACCACGATGCCGGCCCAGCCCAGCAGCAGATAGATCGCCACCCAGAAGCCCTTGGCGATGCCGGGCAGGCACAACTTGGCGAACACGCCGAACAGGGCCACGCACCAGACGCTGAGGATCATCACCCAGCGCCAGGTGCCGTCCAGCGCCACCAGGAAAAACGGCGTGTAGGAGCCGGCAATCATGACGAAGATGCCGGCGTGGTCGAACTTGCGCAGCATCGGCTGGCGCTGCGGCGGTGCGAAGTTGTAGGCCGCCGAACAGGCGAACATCACCAGCAGCCCCAGCGCGTAGATGCAGGTGGCCAGCAGCATGGTCTGGTTGGCGTGCGCGCGCACCACCATCCAGGCGCCGCCGACGATGGCCAGCAACAGGCCGGCGGCATGCACCGCGATATCGGCGCGGCGGGCAGAAACGGACTTGTAATGCGGAGCAGTGACGTTGGCAGGCACGGGCACGGCGTTTCTTCGGTGTGGGGGATCCCACAGCGTGCAAGGCAGCCGTGACGCTGTGGGGGCGACAGGATACCCGGCTTGCTGAATCCGCTCAGTGAGGCAGGCTGGGCGCGGGCGCGCCGGTCTCATACCCTGAGACATCCTTTTCGTTTGATCTCCCTCTTTGGGAGCCCTTGCCGTATGCCTCCGTTTGCCCTCGCTCCCCGCACCGAAACCGCCGAACGCGCACTGGCCACCACCGACGGCCGGCCCAGCCGCGACGGCGCGTTGCTCACGCAGCGCCTGGAACGGCGTTACCACGACCGCATCACCGGCAGCTTCACCATTCCCGGGCGCGCGGGCTGCTATGCGCCGATCCCCGATGATGTGCCCAGCGCACTGGCCGATGCGCTGCAGGCGCGCGGCATCAGCCAGCTCTACAGCCATCAGGCCGATGCCTGGGCAGCGACACAGCGCGGCGAGCATGTGGCGATCGTGACGCCCACCGCCTCGGGCAAATCGCTGTGCTACACGCTGCCGGTGGTGAGCGCGGCGATGACCAGCGGCGCCAAGGCCTTGTACCTGTTCCCGACCAAGGCGCTGGCGCAGGACCAGGTGGCCGAGCTGCTGGAGTTGAACCGCGCCGGCGAGCTGGGGGTCAAGGCCTTCACCTTCGACGGCGACACGCCCGGCGATGCGCGCCAGGCGATCCGGCTGCATGGCGACATCGTGGTGAGCAACCCGGACATGCTGCATCAGGCGATCCTGCCGCATCACACCAAGTGGGCGCAGTTCTTCGAGAACCTGCGCTATGTGGTGATCGACGAGATCCACACCTATCGCGGCGTGTTCGGCAGCCACGTCACCAATGTGCTGCGCCGGCTCAAGCGCATCTGCGCATTCTATGGCGCCACCCCGCAATTCATCCTGTGCTCGGCCACCATCGGCAACCCGCACGCGCACGCGCAGGCCTTGATCGAAGAGCAGGTGCATGCCATCACCGAATCGGGCGCGCCCACCGGCGACAAGCATGTGCTGTTGTGGAACCCGCCGGTGGTCAATGCGGATCTGGGCCTGCGTGCCTCGGCGCGTTCGCAGAGCAACCGCATCGCGCGCATTGCCATCAAGAGCGGCCTGAAGACGCTGGTGTTTGCGCAGACGCGCCTGATGGTGGAAGTGCTGACCAAGTATCTGAAGGACATCTTCGACCACGACCTGCGCAAGCCGGCACGCATTCGCGCCTACCGCGGCGGCTATCTGCCCACCGAGCGGCGCGAGGTGGAGCGTGCAATGCGTGCCGGCACGATCGACGGCATCATTTCCACCTCGGCGCTGGAACTGGGCGTGGATATCGGCGCACTGGACGTGGTGATCCTCAACGGCTACCCCGGCAGCGTGGCGGCCACCTGGCAGCGCTTCGGCCGTGCCGGGCGTCGCCAGCAACCGGCGCTGGGCGTGCTGGTGGCCAGCTCGCAACCGCTGGACCAATACGTGGTGCGACACCCGGATTTCTTTGCCGATGCCTCGCCCGAACATGCGCGTATCGCGCCGGACCAACCGCTGATCCTGTTCGATCACATCCGTTGCGCGGCCTTCGAGCTGCCGTTCATTGCCGACGAGCCATTCGGCCCGATCGACCCGCTGGTGTTCCTGGAAGCACTGGCCGAAAGCGAGGTGATCCACCAGGAAGGCGACCGCTGGGAATGGATCGCCGACAGCTACCCGGCCAATGCGGTGAGCCTGCGCTCGGTGGCCGATGGCAACTTCGTGGTGGTGGACAAGAGCGACGGCAAGCAGCAGATCATCGCCGAGGTGGATTATTCGGCCGCTGCACTCACCTTGTACGAAGGCGCCATCCACATGGTGCAGAGCACGCCCTACCAGGTGGAGCGGCTGGATTGGGAAGGCCGCAAGGCGTACGTGACGCGCACGCGTGTGGACTACTACACCGACAGCATCGACTACACCAAGTTGAAGGTGCTGGACCGCTTCGACGGCGGCGTGGCCGGCCGTGGCGATTGCCACCACGGCGAAGTGCACGTGGTGCGGCGCGTGTCCGGCTATAAGAAGATCCGCTACTACACGCACGAAAACATCGGCTACGGGCCGGTGAATCTGCCCGACCAGGAATTGCACACCACCGCGGTGTGGTGGCAGTTGCCGCAGGCCACGCTGGGCAAAGCCTTTGCATCCAAGCAGGATGCGCTGGATGGATTTCTGGGCGCTGCCTATGCATTGCACGTGGTGGCCACGGTCGCCGTGATGGCCGATGCGCGCGATCTGCAAAAGGCGGTGGGCAATGGCGACGGTGCCTGGTTTGCAGTGGCCGACCAGACCGGGCGTGGGCAACTGCGCGGCGTGGAAGAAGGCGATGCGGCCACGGTGGAATTGCAGCAGGCCTTCGTGCCCACGGTGTATCTGTACGACAACTTCCCTGGCGGGGTGGGCTTGAGCGAGCCGCTGTGGCTGCGCCAGGCCGAGCTGCTGCAGCGCGCGGACGAATTGGTACGGCGGTGCGATTGCAGCGCCGGCTGCCCGGCCTGCGTGGGCCCGGTGCTGGCCGCACATGAAGCCGCCAAAGGCGAATCGCCCAAGTCGCTGGCGCTGACGGTGCTGGCGTTGTTGTTCGATGCCGATGCGCCATTGCGGCATGCCACACAGGTGGACGAGGACCTGGCGCTGGACGTGCTTGCATGAATGTGAGTGCGGACCGGCTGCGTTTGTTGCGGCGTCAGGCCGGGCAGGCTGATGTGCCTGCGCCGGCGAAGGCTGACGATGGCGATGGCGATGCGCTGCACGATGCGCCGGCGGTCGATGCGCAGGCTGCGGATGCCGCGCCTGTCGATGAGGCCGCGCAGCCAGCTTCCGGCGTCCACACGCAGGGCACGACGCCTGCGCCTGGTCATGCCCCGGGCGTTAGCGCCGAACGTCTGCGCCTGCTGCGCCGTCAGGTTGGCGGCCTGACGCCGGCAGCGCGCAAGGACGATGCGATCATGCCGACACGTGCACAGCGGGCAGCGGTCTCCGGCGCCGCGTTACCCACTGCGGGCTTGCCGCTGCGAGAGAACGCCGCTGCACGTCATGGCGCCGTGGCCGCTCGCCCCAACGAGGCGCGCGACGCATCAACACGCACGCGCCGCGCCTTGCAGGCGCCCATGCCTGCACCGCCTGCGCGCGAGGCATCGGTCTTTGCGTGGGTGGAGCACGATGTGCGCCACAAGCCGGCGCTGCCTTCGAATGTCGATGTCGATGCAATCATCGCCGTGGAGGCGGATAGCGCGCGCCCTTGGCCCACAGCGCGCAGCACAGCGACAACATCGCCCGCATCGATGTCGCCGCCACCACCGGTACAGCGCCGCACCGATATCGCCGGCCTGCGCAAGATGATCGGCCTGCGCGAACGCGCGGTTTCGGCGCATGCACCCATCCGCGCGCCATCCACCGACCGATCTCTGCCTGGCAACGAGATCGCGCCCGGCCTGCATCTGATCCAGGCGTTCCTGCCACAGGCGATTCCCACCGAGGCGCTCTCGCTGGCCTTCGCCAAACGCGATGATGCCGTCGACCCGATGGACCTGCTGTTCTTCGATACCGAAACCACCGGCCTGGCCGGCGGTACCGGCACCCGCGCCTTCATGATCGGCGTGGCCGATTGGGTGGTCGATGCCGTGCAGGGCAACGGCCTGCGCGTGCGTCAATTGATGATGTCCACGATGGCGGCCGAAAGCGCGATGCTGGATCTGTTCCGCACCTGGCTGACGCCGCGCACCGTCCTGTCCAGCTACAACGGCCGCTGCTACGACGCCCCGCTGCTGAAGACGCGCTACCGCCTGGCACGTCGCGGCGACCCGATTTCTGCACTGGACCATGTGGATCTGCTGTTCCCCACGCGCCGGCGCTATCGCGGCACCTGGGAGAACTGCAAGCTGTCCACCATCGAACGGCAACTGCTGCGCGTGGTGCGCGAAGACGACCTGCCCGGCTCCGAGGCCCCGGCCGCCTGGTTGAGTTACCTGCGCGGCGGCAGCGCGCGCAACCTGCGCCGCGTGGCCGAACACAACCACCAGGATGTGGTGACGCTGTCGCTACTGATGCAACGGCTGGTGGCAGTGGACGCGCAGGAGCGCAATGCGCTGACGTTGGCGCGCACGCCTTGACCGGTCATGCGATCTAAGTGGGGAGTTGGTGCGGGGCAGGAGGTTGGCCGGACTTGCCCCACGACAAGGCGCTTGACGCACACTGCACTCCACGACCACCCGTCCGGTCATTCATTGCGGCGTGTTGAGCCGCGTGGCGCGCCAGCCATGGGTGGATGCTTGCGGTGGACGACATGCAACGCCGTGATGGCGCACCGCAGGCGTCTGCGGGTCATTTCGATCAGGCCACGCAGTCGCCTCCACCGATGAATCGATGGGAGGCAACGGCGGATGCGTATGCAGGTAACGCGGCGGCGCACGCCGCGGCACCTGCACGCAGGGCACTGCAACGCGGCTGATCGGCCGCCCCACCGCTCCCGGCGCCGGCTTGCCGGTACAGGCGCGTGATCTCTCCCAATCCCTGACGCTGCCCGAGCGTGGCTTGGAGCATCTGCATGCTGCCCCACACGCTCGACCTGCCAACCGAAGCCGTGATTGGAAGGTTCAATCCGTCTCCGTCTGCCTGGCCTGCTCATTGAGATAGTGGGTCACAGGCGCGCCACGGTATTTGTCGGTCAGCAAACCAAGCGCTTTGGCGCGCTTGTCCAGCGCACGCGTTGCCGCAGGGTCATTGACCATGTCTGCGGTGTGATCGTGTTGCTTGCCTTCGCGAACCGCGGAGATGTGGTTCGGGTCAGCGGGGATGGAGCTGGCCTGAAATTGCTGGGTTCGCTGCTTCACGATCTCGGCATCCCGGTTGATATCGATGGGCGTTTCCGGCGGCACGTCGAGTTCATTGCCGGTATGGCCCCGGGCCAGCGCGCGGTTTTCCAGGATGGCGAGCAATTCGGCCTCGGGCTGATCGGTCAACAGGCTTTCGCCATCGTCGCGAAACGCGCCGGCCGTGGTGCGCTTGACGCCGAAGGCCTCGTTGGTGAGCTTTTGCAGTTCACCGAAGTTGCGGTAAACGTAGTAGTCCTTGTCGTGATTGGCGCGCGGCACGGAAAAGTCCTCATACCGGTAGCTCACCGAATACGCGGCCTTCGCGTAGGCCGAGTCCGGCTGGCGCATCCGCGTCCGAGCCATTTCCATGGCCTTGCCGGCATCGCTGTCGTCGGTGGCCACCGCCTCCACGATCACCGGGCGCATCTTGGTCCAGCTGTCCAGCCACTGCATTGCGGTGTCTGCGAGCCCCGCGGCGCCCTGCTCATTGCTTCGAAAGAAGCCGCGCAAGCGCTCGTCGTTCAACATGCCCTGGCTCAAGACCGGCACCACGTTGATCTTGGCCAGCAAGCGATCCAGCGCGGCGCGGCGCGGCGCATCCTGCGAGTGCAACGGGTTGATCTGGTAGTGCTTGTACAAATTGGACAGGAATTGGTCAAAGCCGCCCGTGTAGTACTTGGCATAGACCTTGATCGCCGCAGCCTTGCGCAGGTCCGGCCGGCGCATCAGCAGCATCGCCACTGCTTCGCCGGTGTTTTCCTTGCAGTCCAGCGCCACCGACATCGGCTCGGGCTTTTTGAGCACGTGCTCCAGCATCTGCTCCACACCGGCGATGGTCTGGTCGGTCTTGACGTAGTTTCCGTCAGACGGGTTGCGAATCACCAACGGCATTTCACGCAGCTCGGCAAACGGCACCTGCGACACCAACCGGTTCTGCGGGTCGCCTGCCATGCGGCCGATGCTGAAATCGTGCATCAACACCGGCACGCCATCGGAACTGACTTCGACGTCCAGCTCCAGATTGCGGTAGCCCTGCTCGTAGGCATGATCGATGGACGCCAGCGAGTTTTCCGGAATGCCGGCGTGATTATCGAACAGCCCGCGATGCACCATGACGTCCTTTCCGAACGCACGCGTGCTGGGTGCTTCGAAGTAGTGGTTGTGCACGAGCGACTTTTGATGATTGCGCAACAGCACTTGCTTGCCTTCCAGCAGGCGATGGTCGTTGGCCTTGAAGAACCCGGCGCCACCGTCGCGGGCCGGCACCTCGTGGCCGTGATAGCGCGCGGCTTGCTGCAGCTTGCGCCGCCCCGGCGTGCCTGCGGCAGGCTGCAGCCAGTTCGGCGTTGCCAGCCCGTGGCCGGAAAGATTCAACTGCTTGCCAAGCGCGGCAAGCGCCGCGTCGCTGAAGGTGTCGCCAGGCGCAAACGCGCGCTGCAGATTGAAGATGATGCGACCTTGTTGTGCATCGATCAGCACCGGGCCTGCGGCCGCACGTGCGCGTGCGGGCAGCCCGCGCGACATGGCATTGAAGGCGGCGGTATCCAGATACACCGGCTCCAGTGTGCCGGCAGCAAAGCGTGCCGCAATGCTGTCGGGTTTGAGCGCCGTGCCGGCCTGCGCAAGATGCGTGGCAAGCTTGCCTTGCAGGGTCTGCACGGTGATCTGGCGCGCCTGCACTTCGGCCAGACGCTGCTCGGAGAATTCGCTGTCGAGCGCCACCAGGGCCGGCTTGCCGGTCATCGCGCTGTCGTTCAACGGCACCAGCGGAGGCATATTGCCGGCGCGGCGACGCGGCCTTTCTCGCAGTGGCGGGGTGTTGCCCGGCATGTGCGGCACCTGCGTCGGGCTGATCGCACTGGTGTGCGTCGGTAGTGCCGGCGCGGCAGTGTGCGCGATAGAAGGTTGCAGAGGACCGATACGCATGATGACCTCGAAAACGCGGCGGGCGGCCAGTAAAGCGCGTGGCATATGACAATTGGCAAATTAGGCGAAAAGTACCGCCCGGATGCGAAACGATGCCTGCGTTGCGCGCGTTGGCAGGCGTGCGGCGCAGGCGTTGTTTGGACGCGTTGCCCAGCACTTGGCGCGTATATCGCCGCGCATGCGGTGCGCTAGAACAGCGTTTCCTTGAACGGCAGCATGGCCGCGCCCAGCACGGTGGCATGCGCCGTCACCTGCCCGACCTGCAGCGTGGGATACGGCAATGCAACGCCACGCCGCGGCGCAGGTTCGAAGGCGATGCGGGCGATCAGCCGTTGCGCAAGATCGGTGGGCAGGCGCGCGCCAAAAACAATCACACGCGGATCGATCAACGCAATGATCGCCGCCACCGCAAGCGTCACTGTCGGCTCCACTGCATCCAGCCACGCATCGATCTGCGGCCAGGCCGCATCGTAGTGCTGCAGCATGGTGTGCAGGTCCGGCAGCGCGTGGCCATCGGCGGCCAGCGCCTGGCGCAGGCTTTCCAGGGTTGGCCGCGCCATGCCGGTGATGGCCGAGATGCGCCCCAGTTCGCCCCCATTGCCGTGCGCGCCGCGGCGCACGTTGCCGGCCGCAATCACGCCGGCAGCAAAGCCGTCGGAGATCGACAGATACACCAGGTCCGGCGATTGGCGGCCAATGCCGTACACGGCCTCGGCCAGGGCGGCGCAATGGGCGTCGTTGTCCATCCAGACCGGTAGCTGCAGGCAATCGGCGACAAACCGGTCCAGCTCCACCTGCATCCATTCCGCTGCCAGCGACAAGGGCGGATTGACCCGGGTGCCGTCGCCGATGCGCGGGCCAGTCATGCTCAGACCGACGCCAAACACATGCTGCCGATCCACGCCGGCCGCCGTTAGCAGTGCCTCCACCAGGGCCGGCAGTTGTGCACGCACCACCGCCAGCGTCAGCGGGAAGGCCGTGAGCTGGCGCATGCCGCGGACCTGGCCGGCGAAGTCGATCAGCACCACCGCAAAGCCATCGACCATCACCGACACCCCCACGCTGTATGCATACCCCGGCACCAGGCTCACCTGCGCGTTCGGTTGGCCACGGCCACGCCGCAGCGAGGGCCGCAGCTGCAGCAGGCCGTGCGCCACCAGCGGGTCGACGATGCCCTTGATGCCGGGCACGCTGAGCCCGCTGGCGCGCGGCAGATCCGCACGCTCGAATTGCCCTGCCCTGCGGATCAGATCCAGCAGCAGGCGCTCGCTGGAACCGGCGGCCTGCCCATCGCTGCGACGACGGTAATGCGAACGAATGGCTGCGTTTGCGAACAAAGAGGGCATGCAGGGCGAAACGTTCGTCGTTGTCATAATTGCTTTAATTAAGCAGCTTAATTTAATCCGTCCGCGGCCCTGCGTTGGGGCCACCGACGTTGATATCGTGCCATGCGCCTGTTGCATTCCCCGTCCCGCCCCCATTGCGCTGCCCCGTCTTGCCCACCGCCTCCGCATGCGCTGTCGCTTGCGCTGGGGCTGGCCTTGATCGGCTGGCTTCCCTCGCACGCCACCGCCGCCGACATGTCCGGCGGAGGCGACGCGCTGACCATGGACGCGGTGCAGGTGCGCAACCCGTTCCAGTCGCAGAACACGCGCGCCATCGCCACCAAGCAGGCGGCGCCCACCATCGTCGATTCGGTCGCCGCCGACAGCATCGGGCAACTGCCGGACTTCAATGTGGGCGATGCGCTGCGCCGGGTCACCGGCGTGAGCACGGTCGAGTACCAGGGCGAACCACGCTATGTGACGGTGCGCGGCCTCAACGGCAACTACAACAGCATGCTGATCGACGGCTTTGCCTTCGCCAGCAACGACATCGGTAGCCGCCAGGCGCTGATGGATGTGCTACCGGCCAACTTCGTGGACCGCATCGATGTGGTGAAGTCGCTGCTGCCGGAGAACGATGGCGGCGCGATCGGTGGTGTCACCAATCTGGTCACCGCCACCGGCTTTGCCCGGCCCGATGGCCTGCTGACCGCCTCGGCCAAGGGCGGCGCCAACCTCGTGGGAAGCCGCTATGGCGGCCGCACGCCGGTGGGCGAAGGCGAGCTGAAATGGGGCAAGCGCTTCGGGCGTGACGGCCAGTTCGCGTTTTTGGGGGCGGCCAGCGTCTGGCGCCGTGAGATTTCGGTGCCGCAGCAGGAAAATGGCGGCGCCCTCAATTGGTACAACGCCGACGGCACGCGCGCGTCGTCGGCCTATGGCGGCACCGGCGCGGCGGTGCCCAGCGAACGGCGCTGGTACAACTACGACAACACCCGCGAACGGCGCGGCGTGACCGCACGCGTGGATTGGCAGCCGGATGGTCCGCTCAGCGGCCATGTGTCCGGCTACACGTTCGACCAGCACGAATCTTCCGACCGCAATGCCCAGGTCGCCCAGGTGCAGAACAGCGCGCGCCTGACCCGCAGCGGCCCGCAAAGCGGCACGCTGGACAATCTCAACCAGCTCGTCGAGTTGGGGCAGCTGCGCTGGAAGCGCGGGCTGTCCGGCATCAACGGCGAACTGCTGGCCGAGCTGCCTGACCAGTGGCGCGGCGCGCTGCGCGCTAGCACCTCGCGCGCCACGGTGGACAACCCGCAGACCTGGGACCGGTTCCAGCAGAATGGCCTGGCTTACGGCTTCGATTGGAATGGCACCCTGCCGGCATTCACGGCCCTGGACCCGGCCCTGGCCGAGGACCCGACCCGTTACGCCAACCTCAACCACCAGCAGGAGCGCACGACCTACGCCGAACGGGTGAGCGACCTGCAACTGGAACTCCGTCGCAACATGGACGAAGACAGCCAGGGGCTGGGACTGGCCTTTGGCCTGCGACAGGTGCGCACGCACATGCAGACCGCGTTCCAGCGCACGACCTGGAGCGGGTTGCCTTATTCGCTGGCCGATGTGCTGGGCAACGCCACCTGCGCCCTGGGTTGCAATGCGCCCATGTTGATCATCGACCCGGACCTGGCCGACGCGCGCTGGGATGCGGTGTCCGGCCAGGCGCGCGGCGTGGCGGACATCACCGCGCAGAACAGCGGCACCTACAGCGTGGATGAGCAGGTGCGCGCCGGCTTCGCACAAGCACAGTGGCGCGGCGAGCGCTGGCGGTTGGCCGGCGGCGTGCGCCTGGAGCAGACCCGCTTCGGCAGCAGCGGCCAGCAATTGAGCGGCACCGTCTGGGCGCCTGTCAGTGCGCAACGCACCTACCGCAACTGGTTGCCATCGCTGGCCGGCCAGTTGCAGACCAGTGCCAACGGCACGCTACGCTTCGGCGCCTCGCGCTCGATCGGGCGACCGCGCCTGGACCAGATGGCGTTGAACGGCGGCGTGCTCACGCTGGGCAGCAACCCGCCCACGCTCAACCAGGGCAACCCGGACCTGCAGCCGCGTCGCTCGCAGAATCTGGACCTTGGCCACGACTGGACGTTCGACGACGGTGGCAGCCTGCTGTCGATCGCGCTGTTCCACAAGACCATCGACAACGAGATTTTCCGTTACGGCCAGCTGCAGAGCATCGACGGCGAGCAGGTGCTGGTCACCCAACCGCGCAATACCGACCGGCCGGTCCGCATGCGCGGCGCCGAACTCGGCGCGATCAAGGAACTGGGCCCGTGGCTGCCCGCGCTGGCCGGGCTGTCGGTCGGTGCCAATGTCACCTTCCTGGACGTGGACTACCCGGTGGTGCTCGGCGATGGCAGCCGCACCACCTTGTCGGTGCTGCCGCAGCAGCCCAAGCAGCTGTGGAATCTGACCCTGAACTACGCCCGTGGGCCGCTGCGCAGCACCCTGGCCTGGAGCCGTACCGGCGAGCTGTGGGACGACCGCTACCCCAACTACAGCAACCAGCAGGAGTTTTATCGCAACCGCTACCAACAGCCGCTGGACCGTCTCGACCTGAAACTGGCCTGGGATGTCTCGCCGGCAGTGGCAGTGAGCCTGGATGTGCTCAACCTGACCGGCCAGGGCTACGAATACCGCATCGGCCGCCACCAGGAATACGTGCAATCGGCCTGGAAAATGGCACCCACCGTGATGCTCGGCGTCAACGTCAAACTCTGAGGGTTTTCCCATGTCGTCGTTTCTGGACACACGCATCAGCCGCCGTCGCCTGATGGCTGCCGCCGGCACCTCGCTGCTGGCCACCAGTCTCGCCACACCGACCATGACGCCACCGCCCTCGGATGTGGGCCGCAAGTTTCTGCGCTCGCGACGGCCGATGCCGTTTGCCGGCAATACCTTCGTGGGTCATCTGGAACAACAGGGCGATGGCTACGACAGCTTCGACCGCGTGCTGAACATCTACCGCCAATTCCCCGAGCAGCGCTTTGCCCACAAGTTCGCCGTGCTGCCGCCGAGCAGCTACCACGTGACCTTGTTGGGCGGGGTCAACGAGATCGATCGTGCGCGTGGGCCCTGGCCGAGCGATCTGCCGCGCGACCATGCCTTGGCGGATATCAACGCGGCCTATCTGGCGCGGTTGAAGGAGCGCGCCGCACCGCCGCTGGGCGCTTGCCGCTTCCTGGTCAACCCGACCGCAGCCAGGACCGGCAATAACGACAATCTGCTGATTCCGTTGAAGCCGGCCGACACGCAAACCGCGCAGCGCCTGGAAGCTGCGCGCCAGGCGCTGATGCAACTGACACGCTTGCAGCGCCCCGACTACACCAACTTCCAGTTTCATATTTCGCTGGCCTACCTGTGCGACACGCTGGATGCGGCAGAACAGACGGCGTATCGCTCCGCGGTGCGCGGCTGGCTCACACAGCTGGCAGCCGCGGGGCCGATCACGGTGCCACGCTTTCATTTTTGTACGTTCAACGACATGGACGCGTTTCGCACGGTGCAAGAGGTCTGAGGTTGCGTGGAGTCGGCGGCGCAGCGATGTGCGCCGGCCACGTGGTTTCAGAACTCCCCCCGCGCACAGAGCGCTTGGTTTTCTGCCTGGCGTGCTCGGCAAAGGCCTGGCGCTGCGCTCGTCTTGCGCATCGCCCGCTACCGGTGCGCTTGCGTCACCGCCGTGGTCATCTGCCACGCGGCACACTCCTGCTCGAACTCGGCCAGCGTCAGCAGCCCCATGCAGGCATGCGCACCGATCGGCAACCGATGCCCGGCGGCAAGTTTGCGTATCAGCAAGACCGCGGCGAAACACGGAATTTCCGGGCCGTGCAGCATTGCGGCGGTGAGGTCCCAGTGCAGCACCAGCGGGCGGCTTGCCCCGTCCGTGCCATCGCAGGTGCCGCGCAGCTCCACGCGCATGCCGCCCAGATCGGTGCCGAAGCGGTCGAACCAGCGCCCGGCGTTGGCAAACACATCGGCCAGGCGCTGCATCGGTAGCGGCACGCCGCGTCGACGTAGCCAGGCGACGCCGGCCAGGCAGCGCTGCAGGAACGGCACTTCCAGCGCCGCACGAAATTGCACGGTCTGCACGCCGGGATAGCGCTGCGGCAACAGGTCGTGATCGGGCACATCGCACGGCGAGGCCAGGCGTGGGGCGAGCTGCGCGAAGTGCACGCGCGTGGGGCGCGCCCAGCCCACCACCTGCTGCCAGCGGCCGGCCTGCCACCAGTGGAAGGGCGTGCCGCAATACGACAGCACCGCACGCACCGTGGCCAGGCCCAACGGCGTGCCCTGTGCGGGCGCGATGACGATGCCGATCTCGTGCAATGCCGAAAAGCGCGGCAACAGCGCATCGATCACCGCGCTGGACAACGCCGGCAAGGTACTGGCGCCGCTGATCGCCACGCGCTGGGCCTGCCGCGCGGCGGCATCCATCGCCGCGGGGAAATCGCGGACGAAGGCGCGGCCATCGGCCAGATCGATGTAGTGCATGCCGGCCTGCAGGCAACAGCGGGCCACCGCGTACTGCTGTCCCTGGAACGGCCCGGCGGTATGCACCACCGCATCGGCACCGGTGGCCGCCAGCTGCGCAGGGAAGTCGCTGGCATCGATATCCAGGCGACAGGTGGAGATGCGACCGGGTGCGGCACCCGGCCATTTGGTCGCGACATCGCCCGGATGCCGCCCTGCCGCGATGACATGGATCTGCGCCGTTGCCGCCAGCGCACGCACGATGCGTGCGCCGAAATGACCGAAGCCGCCCAACACCGCTACCCGATACGTCATGGCCTGCTCGCCGCCTGTGTCTGTGCACAGTATCGGCGAGCGCACCGTCATCTGCGCTTGTGCTGTTGCGCGGCCGGCACTCTGCCACTAACCGTCGATACGCGTCGCGCGCCCGCTTCTCAGTGCTTCGCGCAATACCTTCAATGCCTGCTGCGTGGCCAGGCGGGATGCACCGACCTGCTTGCTCGCCAACTCGGCCTGCCGTTGCGCCAGTGCCTGTTGCTGCCTGGACAACGCCTGCAGCGCATCGGGGGTTGCAGGCGGCTGCGCCGAGGTGGAGGTCGTGGCCGATGCGGTGCGTGTCGAGGCCTGCAGCAGGCGCGGCGCGGCATGCGCAGACAGCTGCGCGGCGAGTGTGGCCTGCCGTTCGCTCAAGGCCTGCTGACGTGCGGCCAACCCGGCTTGCGCGTCGGCCAATTGCCGGCTGCGCAGATGCGCCACGGCCAGCTGATGGAGCAAGGTCGGGTCACGCACCAGGTACTGCTTGCCATCGGCGCGAAACCACAACACCCGTCTTCCATCGCCAGCGTAGCGGCGCGCCGTCTGCAGATCATCGGGCGTGCCGTGCATCACTTCGCGATCGCCATGTACCAGCACGTAGGCATCGCCTTGGCTCTGCGTGTTTGCAATGGCATGGCCGCAGGATGTCGGCATGCCCACGCGCGGCCGTGCCGGCACAGCGGCTGCAGTCGGTGCAGCGGGAGCGACCGGTGGCGCTGGAGAAATGGCAGGTGCAGCGGGGGCGGCAGGCGCTGCGTTGGCCGCGGGCACTGCTGGTGCCGTCCGGGCACCGGCGACGGCAAGCGCAGGCGTCATCAAGGCGGCCGGCGCTAGCGCAGCGATCGCAGGCGCGCGCGGTGCAGCGACAACCGGCGCTATTCGCGCAACGGTACTCTCCGGTGTGACTGGCGCAACCGTTGCGATGCCACCCACAGGCAAGACATCGGCAATGGATGCAAGCTGCGTTGTTGCTGACGCAGCAGAACCAGCAAATACCGGTGCAGCAGGTGAGCTGCGCACACCGGCAACTGCAGGCACGGCAGAGGCGTGTGCGATGGCCGCGCTGCCGGCAACTGCGGCAAGGGCCAACAGCAACGCCGAGCGCAGGCACAGCACGGGGGAAGTGGTCTGGATCATGTGAGATCTCCACGAAAGGCACAGTGAGTTGAGTGCCGCCTGCGCAGGGCACGCAGGCGGATGGAAACAGCGATCACGCGGCCACGGCGTTGCCGACGCTGCAGGCGTCGTGACGCAGGAGTGCTGGGCTGTGGCGGGCCCGTGGTGATGCAGGTGCTGCCGTTACCCAGGCGATGCCAATGCAGTGCGCCGGCCGCTGCTTGGCGTCGGGACCTGCGCCGAAAAGCAGCGAAAGGTGACTCCACTCACCGCCCGGTGGGCGCCGGGCGGTGCTCTGAAACGGCATGTACCGCGCCTACACTGCGATTCCGATCGCGCTGGCCACGCCCACCCGACGACTGCTCGCGACGCTCTGTTCTCCGCTGTTACTGCGGCCGCGCGTGTGCCGGCCGTGCACGGCCGGATGTGCAGCGGGCTGCATGCCATGCGTTGCTGCTCCGTGGCCAACGGAACTCATCGCCGCGGTAACGTGCGGTCTACCGCGGCCCGCGCTGGTTCTCCCTACTGGACCGCTGCGGCAGCCGGCAAACCGGTGCGAACAGCTGTCGGCGATGGCGATCGGCTGGCGTAATGTGCGCGCCAAGAAGCGATGCGTTCCCGAACCTGCACGTGGTGCATGCCGACTGCTGGTACCGACCATGCGCACCTGACGGTGAGCGCAGCCGTCTGGTCAATCGCGCCTAGTTGTTCTTCGCCCGCTCTGCCTCTGCTTGCGCTTGGTCTGCCTCTGCTTGCGCTTTTTCGGCCTCGACCTGCGCTTGCGCTGCCTCGCGTTGCGCTTGCGCCGCTTCCCGTTGCCCACGTTCGGCCTCGGCGCGGCCCTGAAGAGCGGCCTGCTTGGCCATTTCGACCTGGTGCCGCGACAGCGCGTCCGCCTGGCGCACCGCGGCCGCATACGCGTATTGCGCCTGACGATGCTGTTGCGTCATTTCGCGAATCTGCTGCTCGGCTTGCCGCGCTTGCTGTTGCGCTTCCTGTTTGGCCTGCGCCAGTTCCGGGCCTAACGAGGCCAGTTGTTCGCGTGCGTCCTGCAATGCGTCCTGCGCGGCCTGCATGCGGTCTTGCTGCAGTTCAAGGTCGTGGTTGTCGGCAGCGAGCGCATCGTGCACGGCGGCTTGCGCGTCACGGCTGGCATCGCGGCGGATGCGGTCCAGGTCGAGATTCCAGCCGCTGTCTATCGGGTCTGCGTCCTCGTCATGCAGCGGTTCGGCGCCCAGCACATCGGCGATGACACCGTGCGTGGCAGGGGCGGCCACTTGCGCAGGCGCAGCTGGCAGCGCCGGCAACGCGCGCATCGGCGCTGCGGCGTCGGCAGGCTCCGCCGTGCTGCTGACCTGTGCACGCGGCGCTGCCGGGGCCGTCACCACGACCGGCTGCATGCCGGCAGACGTCACCGGTGCCGGCACCGGCATGGCCACCAGGCGCAGCGGCAGCACACCGCAGACCGCCACCGCGGCCAGAATCATCGCGGCAGCCAGCCGCGGAAACGCGTGGGTGTCCTGCAACATCGACAGCCTGCGCTTCAAGCTGATGAACGAAGGCGAGGCACTTGCCACGCCACCGCGCGGGCGCGGCGCCACACCCAGTTGCAGCAACAAGCGGCCGTAGTCGTGGCGGCAATGGCGGTGCCCGGCGACCACGGCGGCATCGCAGGCAGCTTCGCGGGCGATTGCATATTCGCGCGCGGCCAGATGCACCAGCGGGTGGAAGAAGAACAGGTGCTGCGCCAGCGCCGGCAGCAAGCCCCACCACAGATCGCCACGACGCAGATGGATCAGTTCATGGGTCAGCGCCATGTCCAGATCGTCATCGGCCATGTGCGGCAAGCGTGCAGCGGGCAGCAGCAACACCGGTTGCCACGGGCCGATCAACTGGGGCGAATCGATCTGCGCCGACAGCCGCAGCGCCGGCGGACGCGACAAGCCATGCGCTTCAGCAGCCATCTGCAACGCCTGCACCAGGGCGCGGTCGTTGCAGGGCTGCGCGGCGCGCACCAATGCACGGCTGCGCAGATAGGCGCGCGCCGTGCCGGCAGCCAGCACCAGCACGCCGGCCGCCCACAGTGCCAGCAATGCCACCGGCCAGGTCGACCAGGCGCCAACCTGCATGTCCTGCGCGGTGGCGCCTGCATGCGCGGCCGTGGATGCCGCGGCGGTGGCGTTTGCCAGTGGCGCCAGGCTGTCGGCCGAGCCCAGCGCCGTGGTCACGCTGTGCGCCGGCAGCACCGGCAACTGCACCGGGTTGCTCCACACCAGGCCCACCACCGCCTGCACGCCCACCAGCCACCACAACCAGGTCTGCGTGGCTGCCGGCAGGCGGCGCACGCCGCGGCACAGCGCCCACACCACCAACACCAGCACCGCGGTCTGCACGCTGGTGGCGCCAAGCTTCCACAACACCGCTTCGATCAGGGGCGACATGACTCAATCCTCCTTGCGCTGCGATTGCAGCTTGGCGACCAATGCTTCGAGTTCGGCCAGTTCGGTATCGCTGACTTCGGCGCGTTGCGACATCCACGCCACGAAAGGCGACACCGAGCCCTGCAGGGTCTTCTCGACGAACTGCCCCACCGCCCCGCGCACCACATCGTCCTGGCCGGCGGTGGCGCTGTAGCGGTACACACCCTCGACCTGCTTGCGGCGCAGGAAGCCCTTGGCCCGCAGCCGCTCCATCATGGTCAGTACGGTGGAGCGGGCGAGCCCGCGCGGCTCGCCGAACGCCCCCGCCACCTCGCCCACGCTGGCATGCCGCTGTTCTTCGATGTATTGCAGCAGGGCCAGCTCCTGGTCCCCGATGGTCTTGCCGCGCATGGCGCTCTCCATGACTACAGTTGTCGCTACCGTAGGGCTGACGACAGCTGTAGTCAATAGGTCGGATGGCAGGGGGGCGTGTGGGTGGCCGTGGTGTCTGTGTGCCTTTGCCAAGGCCCGATGGCACGGGCAACCGCTTGCGCGCAGAGGTTCGCCACGCGCTGGCGGACCTGGCGCACGTTCAACAGAACGGCGCCACCGCCCTACCCCTTCAACACCAACGACGCGTCCGGATAGCGGGCGCAGATGAAATCCACGAAGGCGCGCACCTTCGGCGCTGCCAGGCGCCGGGAGGTGTGCAATACCCACAACGCCGGCGCCACGCCGGAGATCGTTCCCCACTGCAGCAATTGGCCGCGGGCGAGTTGCTGCCACGCGATCGACTGCGGAATCAACGCAACGCCGCCACCGGCAATCACCGCATCGCGCACCATCAGGAACGAGGAAAACCGCATCCGCGGAATCGGCTCCAGGACCAGGCGCCCACCATCCAGCGTCCAGGTCGTGGGCTCGAAGCTGGACATCACCACGCCCGGCACCGGATGCACCGCATCGCCAGACGGCATGGCGATGGACGGTGCGGCCACCACCACCAACCGGTCCTTGGCAAAGCAACGCCCGACCAGGCGGCTGTCCGGGCTTGGGTTGATGCGGATGGCGACATCGAACTGCTCTTCCATCAGATCGACAGTGCGGTCCTCGGCCACCACCTCCAGCGTGATCTCCGGATAGGCCGCACAGAAGTCGGCGCCGATGTGCCCCATCGCCAGTTGGGAGAACAACACCGGGGACGCCACGCGCAAGCGGCCGCGCGGCGATGACAACCCCTCGCGCGCGGCTGTCATCGCCTCGGCCACCTCGCTCAGCGGCACCTGGGTGCGCTCCATCAACTGCTGTCCTGCCTCGGTGAGCTTGAGTCCACGGGCACTGCGCTCGACCAGGCGCACCCCCAGCTGTTCCTCCAGCTCGGTGATGCGCCGCGACAAGGTCGCCTTCGATCTGCCGCTCGCGCGGCTGGCCTTGCCCAGCCCCTGGTTGGCGGCCACCAGCGAGAAATCGATCAGGGCATTGAGGTCCATGCTGTTCCACATCTGAAACGGGATGTCTACATCATGGCGTCTTCGTACTGGCAGTGCAACGGCATATCGTTGCCCCACCCACCAGGCGGCCGCACCGGCAGCAGCACCACCGCACCGGCCGCTTCGCTCCGATCCAACCGTCCATCCAACGCAGGAGATTCACCATGAGCATTCTCGTCACCGGTGCCACCGGCACCGTCGGTTCCCTGGTCACCCAAGGCCTTGCCGACGCCGGCGCCCAGGTCAAGGCGCTGGTCCGCCAGCAAGGCAAACGCTCCTTTCCGGCAGGTGTCACCGAAGTGGTGGCAGACCTCACCGACGTCGCATCGATGCGCGCCGCACTGGCATCGGTGCGCACGCTGTTCCTGTTGAATGCGGTCACCCCCGACGAAGTGACCCAGGCGCTGATCGCATTGAATCTGGCCAAGGAAGCCGGCATCGAGCGCATCGTGTATCTGTCGGTGATCCATGCCGACACGTACACCAACGTGCCGCACTTCACCGGCAAGCACACCGTCGAGCGCATGATCGAAAGCCTGGAAATTCCGGCAACGATCCTGCGGCCGGCGTACTTCATGCAGAACGAAGGCATGGTGCAGCAGACGATCACCAAATACGGCCTCTACCCGATGCCGATCGGCGCACAGGGCATCGCGATGATCGATGCGCGCGACATAGCCGATATCGCGGTCGTCGAGCTGCTGCGCCGCGACCGTGCAGACGGTCCGTTGCCACCCGTCACGCTCGACTTGGTCGGCCCGCAGGCACTGACCGGGGTGGATGCGGCCAAGGTCTGGAGCGCAGCGCTTGGGCGCGAGATCGCCTACGCCGGCGATGACGTGGCCGCCTTCGAAGCACAGCTGGCGACGTACGGCCCGTCGTGGCTGGCCTATGACATGCGCCTGATGATGGCCGGCATCCAGCGCCTGGGCATGCACGCGGCAGAGGGCACGGTGGCGCAGTTGCAGGCGCTGCTGGGACGTCCGCTGCGCACCTATGAAGCCTTCGTGCGCGAGGCGACTGCGCCGGCGTGAGCGCAGGCGGCGTAGCAAACGCGGGGATTCTCGCGCTTGCTACGCGATGTGCGCGGGATCAGGTCGGTTCGCGGTTGCGTTAGTGCGCCTGCGCAGGCACCAGGTCGAAGATCTGTTCGGTTGCCGCATCTACCGCAGCGCGCGTGTACAGCAGCGGGAAATAGCGTCCCTTGAGCCATAGCGGTGCGAGGTCGCGGTAATGCGGGCTGGCCGGGTCGCCGGACTGGCCGGGGTAATTCATGGCGCGAGAGTTATCCCAATTGCCCAGGTCGATGATCAATCGTGCAGAAGGACCGATCGTCTGGCGAAAATCGGCAGGGTCGTAGCTGGACTGATTCGGCGTATAAGGGCTGCCGCCCTTGGCGAACGGACCGACATCAAGCAGCGCGCGATCGGCCCCGGCCACCGCGCTCATCGCATGCGAGATCTTGTTGGTATGCAGCTTGCCCCATTGCCACTGCGAGGCATCGGGGCCTTGCAGCGAGACAAGCGCCTGGTACGCACTGCGCAACGACTGCAGCAGCAACTGGTCGCGGCGTGCGGCCGGCGCTGCGCCGAACGCGGCGCCAGGATGTTCCAGCGCATCCAGCATGGCCGCGGCATCGGGCGCGCCGAAGCTGTCGGCCTCCGACGGCTGTAATCGCAACGCTTTGTATGCATTGCCCAGATAGCGACTGAACCAGACCTCTTCCAGCGCTGCGGCGGGGGACGTAGCGCTGACCTCGCCATTCCATGGCCGCAGCAACGTCAGTGCGGCGCTGATATCAGGGTCCTGCGAACGCAGCGGTCGCAACAATGCGGCCAGGCGTTGCGCGGGCAACGAGACCTGATCGTTCTGCAGTTTTTGCGAGTCCTCCAGCGTCACCTTGGGCAGCTGCGAGAGCACCTGGGTGATACGGGCATGGCGAGCCTCATTGGCCCACTCGAAGCCGAGTTTGCGCTGCGCAACCGGGTAGCCGGCGGGCAGGTTCATCTCGTTGGAGGTGGTGATGAAGCCGGCTTTGGGATTCTTCGACCAGGGCAACACCGTGCCGTCCCAGAAGCCGTTCCATTCGTAGTGGCCATCGCCGGGCACGGGCAGCAATCCATCGCCGTGATCGCGGCGCGGGGTCATGCCGGCGGTGGCCCAGCCGATGGTTCCGCCGACATCTGCATAGACCTGGTTGACCGACGGCGCTCCCAATGGGCGAGTGCGGCCTTGAACTGCACGAACGCGTTGCTGCGCAGGTAGCGTAGCGAGCCCAGATAGGGCGCCGCGCCGGGCTGGCTCCATACCGACCGCAGCGCATACGCCACATGTTTTTCGACATCGACATAGATCACCGGCCCGTGACGGGTGAATTGCAGCTCTGTTGTCACCGGCGCGGCGCCGCGCACGGCGATCTGTTCGTGCTCGCTGCGCAGCGGCTCCCATTTGCCCTGGTACCAGTACGCCGCGTTGTCGTCTGGACGCAACCGATACACGTACAGATCTTCCTGATCGATGTTGAAGATGGTCAGGCCGAACGCGCTGGTTCGGTTATGCCCGATCGCGATGCCAGGCGCGGTGGGCTCGCCGGCACCGATGATGTCCAGACCAGGGCTGTTGAGATGCACGAAGTAGCGAAGACTGGGCACGTTGTAGGCCCGATGCGGGTCGTCCGCCAGCACCGCGTGACCGGTGGCGGATTTCTGCGACGCGATGACCCAGTTGTTGCTGCCTTCGGCAGAGGCGTCATCGTCAATGGCCGATAACGTCGGTGCGATTGCCGCAAGTTGCGTGCTTGCGCTCAGCTTGGGGCTTTGCGTCGCCAGCTCGTAGACCTTCAGCACGTCTTTGGGCAGACACGGGTCCAGCCCGTCCGGCAGCGTGGTGGTCCAGGCCGGCTGCAGTCTCAGGCGTATCGCATCGACAGCCAGCGAGGCCTTGCAGGCGACGTTCGCACGCGCGACTTCGCTTTTGACATTACGGCTCAGGCCGGTGGTGCGGATGCGCAGCACATCCTCCGGCGCCCAGCGTTCGGGGCGATACCCCAGCTTGTCGAATTCGTAGGGCAGTGCCTGCGGGTGACTGTCCAGCCATGCGATATACGCATTGATGCCGGCGACGAATCGGCCCACGTCGCGCCGGGCAGTGGGCCCGTAACTGCTCCATTCCTGTGCCATGTCGCCGCGATACAGAAACAGCCGCGCGGCACGGTCCTGTTCCACATAGGTTGGCCCGAACGCATCGGAGAGATGGCCCAGCCCTTTGCGGCGAAGTAGATCCAGCTGAAACAAACGGTCTCGCGCCACATTGAAACCCTGCACGAAGAACGCGTCGTCGTCGGTCTGCGCGTAGATATGTGCCAGGCCCCACCTGTCCACGCGGATCTGCGCCGGCCGTTGGAGACCTGCCACCGTCATGGTGGCCTGGCTGGGCGCGGGCGCTGCACGTGCAACCGAAGGCGGCAGCGCCGCGCAGGCAACCAATGCAAGCAGCAGCGGTTTGATGGTCATGCTACCGATCGTCTGGGTTGGAAGCACGAGTCTGCACCTCTCGCGCTGCTGGGCGAGGCGCTGTCCGGAAACGCTAGATTGGCAAGCGAATCCAGGTAGCCCAGCGTTGGCGCAGCGTGTCCGGCGCGCTGACGATCATCGGCAGACACGGGTGAGGCCCGTCTCTGACACGGTGCCGCGCAGCATCTTCATGCCATCCCGACAACGCCACCTTCACGCTTGCGGCATTCTTGCCCTGGAGCTTCCCGATGATCCGTGTCCTCGCCCCACTCGCTGCCGCTGCGTTGTTGTCGGCCTGTGCCTCCAACCAGGTGGCGCAGGTGCAGCCCATCGACGGCGCCATCTCCGGCCAGTGCCATAGCGACAAGGTGCGTGGTGCGGTGGGTCTGGCGGCGGCCGCGCAGACCATCGAACGTGCACGCGTGGATAGCGACAGCCAGCGCGTCATCGTGCGCCGCGGCGAGCGCGCGACCGGCGGCACCACCGCCAGCGGCCTGGCCGACCCGGCTCAGGGTGCCAGCGAAAGCGGCGGCGATCAGCTCACCATCGAAACCGGCCCGAACAACAGCATCACGGCCATCTATTGCGGCTGAGGATTCGGGATTCGGGAATCGAAATTCGGGATTCGGTACGGCACTCGCTGCTGTCTGCGTCCCGAGGCGGCCACCTGGAATGGTTGACACCGCGTCGCTGATCGTCGCCAGGCGGACATGAGCGACGCGCAGGAACCGGCGCGCGCGCGGTACGCGATGCCCGCACACGCCGACACCCTGGCTGTGGCGAATGCCGTGGGTGTCAGCCTCGGGCGCTTACGCCGACTTGCGCCTTGCCGCAGACGTCGACTGCGTCTTGAGCCTGCTGCGCGAAGCGCTCAAAAACTTCAGCGTGGCCGCTTCCCACTGGCGCTCGCCACGCACACCGGTTGCCATGGCCTGCAGCTGGCCCGCACGCCAGCCTTCGAAGACGCATGGGTCGATGTAGGCCTTGCGACACACCGAGGGCGTGTTGCCCAAGGCATCGGCCACCTCACGGATGACATCGTTCTGCACTTGCTTGAGCGCACGTTCGCTGCTGCGCTCCGGCAGCGGCAGCCGGGCCAGGCGTTGCAGCGCGGCCAATGTGCCGCCCCAGGTGCGGAAATCCTTGGCGGTGAAGTCTTCGCCCATGGCCTCGCGCAGATAGTCGTTGACCTCGCCCGAGTCCACCGGCTGCAATTGGCCATCGTCGTCGCGGTACTGGAACAGCGATTGCCCCGGTAGCTGCTGGCATTGCCGGATCAGTTCGACCAGTTGCTTGTCGTCCACTTCGATATCGTGGTCCTGGCCGCTCTTGCCACGGAATTTCAGCCGCGCGCGTCCGCCCTTCAGAAATTCCATGTGCCGGTTGCGCAGCGTGGTCAGCCCGTACGAGCGATTGCTGCGCGCGTATTCGGCATTGCCGACGCGTACCAGGGTGTCGGCCAGCAACGCCACCACGATCGCCAGCACCTTTTCGCGTGGGAATCCCGGCAGCACCAGATCGCGACGCAACCGCCGCCGCAACTTGGGCAGCGCAGTACCGAAGGCGATCACGCGTTCGAACTTGCCTTCGCCGCGGACCTGCGCCCAGTCGGCGTGATAGCGGTATTGCTTGCGCCGCCGCGCATCGCGCCCGGTCGCCTGCAGGTGGCCATTGGGCTTGGCGCAGATCCACACGTCGGTATAGGCCGGCGGAATCGCCAGCGAACGGATGCGCTGCAAGGTGTCGGCATCGGCGATGCGTTGCCCGTCGGCATCGCGGTAACTGAAGCTCTTGCCGGCCTTGCGGCGACTGATGCCGGGCTGTTGGTCGTTGACATAGGTCAGCCCGGCCGCACGCGCGGTCGCCTTGGCCTGCGCCACAGCGGCTGCGCTTGCCACAGCGGCCGTGGCGACGGCGGCGCCGGTGGCGACCGCCGCGAGCTTGCCGGCCGTACTGACGGCGACTGCGGCATTGCGAACAACACGTTTGGCTTTCATTGCGCACAGGTCGAGGGACTGGCCGCGATTGTTGGCCGCAGCAAGACTAGGCTGCGTCAACGCTACGACAACGCCCTGTGCGCAAGCCATGCCCGTCGCGTGACTTTGTGCTTATGCTTGGGCATCCCCCTTTGCTGGAGTGATCGATGCGCGCTGTTCTACCTGTTGCTCGCCTGACCTGCACCCTGGTGATGCTGGCTGCATTGACTGCCTGCAACAAACCGCAACCCGATGAGCAGGAAGCCGTCACCGCCAAGGCCCAGCACGCGGCCGAACAAGCCGCTGCGCCCGCACCGGATGCAGCGCCGGAAGCGCCGCCGATCGGCACTTGCGATGCCACCCAGGTGCAATCGCTGGTGGGCCAGCCGTTGACCGATGCGGTGGGCGAACAGGCACGCAGCGATGCCGGCGCCAAGTCGGTGCGTGTGCTCAAACCCGGCCAGATGACCACCATGGAATTCAATGGCGAACGGCTCAATCTGGAAGTGGACGCCAAGAACGTGATCACCTCGGTGCGCTGCGGCTGAGACGGCCTTGGCGCCTGTCGCAAGACCGGCGCCAAGCCTGCTGGCACAAGGGGTTGCAGCGGTTCTCGTTGCAGCTGTAACGGTGTATTGCGGCACCGCATCAACTGTGGTCTAGTCGATCATCCGGTGACCTCTTCGAACGCTCCACGGATCGAGCGCTGCGACGTCGTCGCCGCTCTCCTAAGATCGCAAAGAGGCAGACATGGCCCCCCGCACTCGCCAAGGGCTCAACGACTACGGTCTCTACAACAGCGTGCGCGACGAGCGCGACGCGTGTGGTTTTGGCATGGTCGCCCAGTTGGACGACCAACCCTCCCGCGCGCTGGTGGATACCGCGATTGCGGCGCTCTCGCGCATGACCCACCGCGGCGGTGTCGCCGCCGACGGGCTCACCGGCGATGGCTGCGGCCTGCTGATTCGCAAACCCGATGCATTCCTGCGCGGGCTCGCGCGCGATGCCGGCATCCCCCTGGGCACGCGCTACGCGGCCGGTGTGGTGTTCCTGCCGCTGGACGAAAGTGAGGCCGCGCGATGTCGCGCCGAACTGGAAGCGCAGCTGCAGGCCGCCGGCGTGCAGCTGCGCGGCTGGCGCGTGGTGCCCACCGACGACAGCGTGTGCGGCCAGCTGGCGCGCGACACCTTGCCGCGCATCGAGCAGCTATTCGTCGATGCCGGTGCGGAGCAGACCGAAGACGGCTTTACCCTGGCGCTGTTCCTGGCGCGCCGTCGCGCCGAGCAGCAGCTGCAGGGCGTGCCGGACTTCTACGTCACCACCCTCTCGCCCAACGGCATCAGCTACAAGGGCATGGTGCTGCCGGACAAGCTGAGCACGTTCTACCCGGATCTGCAGCGCAGCGACCTGTCCTCCAGCGCAATTGTCTTTCACCAGCGCTTTTCCACCAACACGCTGCCGCGCTGGCCGTTGGCGCACCCGTTCCGGCTGCTCGCGCACAACGGGGAAATCAACACCATCGAAGGCAACCGGCGCTGGGCGCAGGCGCGCAGCAAGGTGTGGCAGACCCCGCGCTTTGACATTGCCGAATTCGATCCGGTGATCTCCATGCACGGCTCCGATTCGCAGAGCCTGGACAACATGCTGGAGCTGCTGATCGCCGGTGGCATGGACCTGCTGCAGGCGCTGCGCATCCTGGTGCCGCCGGCGACCCAGTCGCTGGAGTTCAAGGACGCCGACCTGGCCGCGTTCTACGAGTTCTACGGCCTCAATACCGAACCCTGGGACGGCCCGGCCGGCATCGTGGCCTGCGACAGCCGCTACGCGGCCTGCATGCTCGACCGCAACGGCCTGCGCCCGGCGCGCTGGATGCTGACTTCCGACCGCCACTTCCTGGTCGCTTCCGAAGCCGGCGTGTGGGAATTGCCGGCCGAGCGCATCACCCGCAAGGGCAAGCTGGGCCCGGGCGAGATGATGGCGATCGACCTCAAGCGCGGCGACCTGCTCGATTCCGATGCCATCGACCGCATCAACCGCGCGCGCGCCCCGTACAAGCAATGGCTGCAGCAGGGCGTGACCTACCTGCAGACCGAGTTGATCGACCCCTCGCTGGTGGAAGAACCCTTCAGCGAGCAGACCCTGCGCAGCTATCACAAGCTGTTCCAGCTCAGCACCGAGGAAGTGGAACAGGTGCTGCGCCCGCTGGCCGAGACCGAGCAGGAAGCCACCGGCTCGATGGGCGACGACACCCCGATGGCGGTGCTCAGCCGCCAGACCCGGCCACTGTACGACTACTTCCGCCAGGCGTTCGCGCAGGTCACCAACCCGCCGATCGACCCGCTGCGCGAAGGCATCGCGATGTCGCTCACCACCCAGCTCGGCAGGGAGACCAATATCTTCCATGCCGGTGCGGAGACGGTGAACCACGTCATCCTCAACTCGCCGGTGCTCAGCCAGCGCAAGCTGCGCCAGCTGCTGAAGATGGAGCAGTACGTCGAGCGCAACCGCCTGATCGACCTGTCCTACAGCCTGGAAGAAGGCCTCAAGGCCGGGCTGGAGCGCATCTGCCAGGAGGTGGAAGCCGCCGCGCGCGACGGCGCGGTGATGCTGCTGCTGTCGGACCGTTACCCGGTGCCGGACCGGCCGATGGCGCATGCGCTGCTGGCCACCGGCGCGGTGCATCACCACCTGTGCAAGGTAGGCCTGCGCTGCGACGTCAACCTGATCATCGAGACCGGCACCGCGCGCGACCCGCACCACATGGCCTGCCTGCTCGGCGTCGGCGCCACCGCGGTGTATCCGTACCTGGCCTACCAGACGCTGTTCGACCTGGGCCGGCGCGGCATCCTGCAACTGAGCAAGGGTGGCGAGCAGTCGCAGATCGGCCGCCGCTACCGCAAAGGCATCTACAAGGGCCTGTCCAAGATCATCTCCAAGATGGGTATCTGCACCATCGCCAGCTATCGCGGTGCGCAGCTGTTCGAGATTGTCGGGCTGGACCCGGATGTGGTGGACCTGTGCTTTGCCGACACCCCGGCGCGCATCGGCGGCGTGGATCTGGCACGGCTGGACACCGAGGCGCGCGAGCTGACCGTGCGCGCCTGGAACGACCAGCTCAAGCCGGAAGTGGGCGGGCTGCTGAAGTACGTGCACGGCGGCGAGTACCACATGTACAACCCCGACGTGGTCATGACGCTGCAGCGCGCCACCCGCACCGGCGATGCCGGCGATTGGCAGAAGTACGTGGACGCGGTGCATGCGCGCCCGGCCTCCACGCTGCGCGACCTGGTGCAGCTCAAGCGTGCCGACACCCCGACGCCACTGGATCAGGTCGCCCCGGCCGAAGATGTGCTGCGGCGCTTCGACAGCGCCGCCATCAGCCTGGGCGCGTTGTCGCCCGAGGCGCACGAAGCGCTGGCCATTGCGATGAACCGCCTGGGCGGGCGCAGCAACTCCGGCGAAGGCGGCGAAGATCCGGCCCGCTACGGCACCGAGAAGCGCTCCAAGATCAAGCAGGTGGCCTCCGGCCGCTTCGGCGTCACCCCGGAATACCTGGTCAATGCCGAGGTGCTGCAGATCAAGGTCGCCCAGGGCGCCAAGCCAGGCGAGGGCGGCCAGCTGCCCGGCCACAAGGTCAACGAACTGATCGCCCGGCTGCGCTACGCCAAGCCCGGCATCGGCCTGATCAGCCCGCCGCCGCATCACGACATCTATTCCATCGAAGACCTGGCGCAGCTGATCTACGACCTCAAGCAGGTCAACCCGACGGCGCTGGTCTCGGTGAAGCTGGTGGCGCATGCCGGCGTCGGCACGATTGCCGCCGGCGTGGTCAAGGCCGGCGCCGATCTGATCACCGTGTCCGGCCATGACGGCGGCACCGGTGCCAGCCCGGTCAGTTCGATCCGCTATGCCGGCGTGCCGTGGGAACTGGGCGTGGCCGAGTCGCACCAGGCGCTGGTGGCCAACGATCTGCGCGAGCGCACCATTCTGCAGACCGATGGCGGCCTGAAGACCGGCCTGGACGTGGTCAAGGCCGCGCTGCTCGGCGCCGACAGCTTCGGCTTCGGCACCGCGCCGATGATCGTGCTGGGCTGCAAGTACCTGCGCATCTGCCACCTCAACAACTGCGCCACCGGCGTGGCCACCCAGGACGAGCGCCTGCGCGCCGGCTACTTCACCGGCCTGCCGGAGCGGGTGGAGCACTTCTTCCGCCTGCTGGCCGAAGAAGTGCGCCAGTGGCTGTCGTACCTGGGCGTGCGCTCGCTGGACGAGATCGTCGGCCGCACCGACCTGCTGGAACAGCTGGAGGTTTCGCCGCGCCCCGGCGTCAAGGTCGACCTCTCGCGCCTGCTGACGCATGCCCGCTACGACGGCAGCCACTGCGCCGCCCAGCGCCTGTACGAATCGCCGGACAGCCTGGCCACGCAGATGGATGGCCTGCTCGCCGATGCAATCGCCAACAAGCGCGGTGGCGACCATCGCTTCCTGATCCACAACACCGACCGCTCGATCGGCGCACGCCTGTCCGGCGCCATCGCGCGCGTGCACGGCAACCACGGCATGAGCGATGCGCCCTTGAATCTGCGCTTCCGCGGCACCGCCGGGCAGAGCTTCGGCGCGTTCAACGCCGGTGGCCTGCAGCTGGAGTTGGAAGGCGAAGCCAACGACTACGTCGGCAAGGGCATGGCCGGCGGGCGATTGGTGGTGCGTCCGCCGCGCGGCGCGCGCTTCGAGGCACGCAACACGCCGATCGTCGGCAACACCTGCCTGTACGGCGCCACCGGCGGCGAGCTGTTCGCGGCCGGGCGGGCGGGCGAGCGCTTTGCGGTGCGCAACTCCGGCGCGCTGGCGGTGGTGGAAGGCGCCGGCGACCACTGCTGCGAATACATGACCGATGGCATCGTGCTGGTGCTGGGCAAGGTGGGCCTGAACTTCGGCGCCGGCTTCACCGGTGGCCTGGCCTACGTGCTGGATATCGAACGCGACTTCGTGGACCGCTACAACCACGAGCTCATCGACATCCACCGCGTCTCGGCCGAAGGCTTCGAGAACCATCGCCAGCATCTGCATACGCTGATCAGCCGCCACCGCGAGCTGACCGGCAGCATCTGGGCGCAGCAGATCCTGGACGAGTTCCGCGACTACATCGGCAAGTTCTGGCTGGTCAAACCCAAGGCCGCCAGCATCGAGTCGCTGACGGAGTCGCTCAGGCGGGCGGCGTAGCCGCCGCCGGGAATCGAGAATAGGGAATCGGGAATTGTAAAACCGGTTCCCCGACCCTCTTCCCGTTCGTCGCGACCCGCTTTTCCGATTCTCCATTCCCCATTCCCCATTCTCGATTCCCAGCGTCTATGAGCCGCAAGCAAGCCTTCCAATTCCTCGACCTGCCCCGGACCATGCCCACGCGCATTCCGGTGGAACTGCGCACCTCCGGCGACTGGGGCGAGTTGTACGGCAAGTTCGACAAGGCCGATGCGCAATACCAGGCCGGCCGTTGCCTGGACTGCGGCAATCCGTATTGCAGCTGGAAATGCCCGGTACACAACGCCATCCCGCAGTGGCTGCAGCTGGTGCAGGAAAACCGCATCGAGGAAGCCGCCGCGCTATGCCATTCCACCAACCCGCTGCCGGAAGTGTGCGGGCGGGTGTGTCCGCAGGACCGCCTGTGCGAAGGCAGCTGCACGCTGGAGGAATTCGGCGCAGTCACCATCGGCGCGGTGGAGAAGTACATCGTCGACACCGCCTTCAAGATGGGCTGGCGCCCGGACCTGGGCAACGTGCAGCCGACCGGCCACCGCGTGGCGGTGATCGGCGCCGGCCCGGCTGGGCTGGCGTGTGCGGACCGGCTGGCGCGTGCCGGCATCGAGGCGGTGGTCTACGACCGCTATGAGCAGATCGGCGGGCTGCTGCAGTTCGGCATCCCCAGCTTCAAGCTGGACAAGTCGGTGATCGGCAAGCGCCGCGAGATCCTCGAAGGCATGGGCGTGCAGTTCCGCCTGGGCGTGGAGATCGGTAAGGACGTCAGCATCGAGCAGTTGCTGGGCGAATACGATGCGGTGTTCTTAGGGACCGGCGCCTATCGCTACACCGACGGCGGCCTGCCCGGGCAAGACCTGAAGAACGTGCTGCCGGCGCTGCCGTTCCTGGTGCAGAACAGCCGCATCGTCAGCGGCAACGACCCGCACGGCCGGCCGATCGCCGGCTGGGAAGACCAGCTCGCCCTGCCCGACCTCAGCGGCAAGCGCGTGGTGGTGCTGGGCGGCGGCGATACCGGCATGGACTGCGTGCGCAGCGCCATTCGCCTGGGCGCGGCCAAGGTCACCTGCGCCTACCGCCGCGACGAAGCCAGCATGCCCGGCTCGGCGCGCGAGGTGGCCAACGCGCGCGAAGAAGGCGTGCGCTTTTTGTTCAACCGCCAGCCGCTGTCGATCGAATCCGGCGCCGACGACGAAGCCATCGACGTGACCGTGGTGGAAACCAGATTAGGTGAGCCCGATGCCAGCGGCCGCCGCAATGCCGTGCCGGTGGAAGGCAGCGAATCGCTGCTGGAAGCGGACGTGGTGATCATCGCCTTCGGCTTCTCGCCCACCCTGCCCGATTGGTTGGCCTCGCAAGGCGTGGAAGCCGGCAGCAACGGCCGCATTGTCGCCCCGGCCGACTGCAACGGCCGCCTGCCCTACCAGACCAGCAACCCCCGCCTGTTCGCCGGCGGCGACTGCGTGCGCGGTGCGGACCTGGTGGTCACCGCAGTGGCCGAAGGCCGCGATGCGGCGGGAAGCATCGTGCAGCTGCTGGGGGTGAACGCGCAGGTCAAGGAGCCGGCTGCGGCGTGAGGGCGTGAGGGCGTGAGGGCGTGAGGGCGTGAGGGCGTGAGGGCGTGAGGGCGTGAGGGCGTGAGCGTATGCTACGCGCCATGGCCAATTCCACCACAAATCTAGACAAGGCATCAAAGCGCGTCGCCTGGTGCTGCGCGCTTGTCACTGCCGCATGCACTGCGATAGCTGTCGACTGGTCCTTCTTCGCAACAACAGGCCAGGTGTTGATAGCGCTCCTTCTATTTGGAGTTACGGCGTTGCTTGGAGTAACTCCGTACGCCATTTATTCTTTTTTCTTGCCAATATCAAACGCAGGCCCGGCACAGAAGCTGTTTGTGTTGTGCACTCTCATCGCACTTTCACTCGTGCCAAACGCGTGGTGGATTGCAACAACTGCCCGCACCGATGGCTGGAACTTTTTCATCGTTCCGGTGCTGCAGATCTTTTATCTTCTCATTATCGTTCCTTTCATTATCGTGCTCACGCATGCTCTTTGGCGCAGATTGGATCGCAGGCGCTACAACTAGCAACTAAGCTAAGCAGACGCCCGCTCCTGACGAAATTCGATTTATGCTCACATGCGTGGATGTGGATAGCTGTATTTCCATCTTGGTTAAGGTAATGAGATCGCATCCGCGCCAGACGTAAATGTCCGTCTGAGTGCATTGTGCCGAGACGATTCAATCTTATTTGCTGATCCACAGAAGGATCGCATCATTGGAGCTACAGCCTAATGGGAATTTCGTCGCCAACTTACGTCTTGGCCGTTGCCATACCTCCAATGATGTGGGTCGCTTATCGGTTCTTCTGGAAACGGTATGCCAAGCCGAAAATTCGCTCTCGCCTTGTCCTTGGCAGTGTGTTGTCATTCTGCCTGGGTGTAATCCCGGCATTGATGGTCTGGCAGGCATTGGTAGCCGGTACGGTGCCTTGTAGAAACTGTGCCGCTGGGCTTTTTGCCGCTTCTCACGATCCGTTTCAGTATTGGCTGACGGTCCTAGTTCTGTATGCGGCAGCGATCATGTGCCTAGCGGGCTTTGTTTTCTCCATTGTTTCAATCATGCGCTGGTCACGACATCAACATTGACAAGACGTTTGCGCATCAAATCCGCTAGCACGACGTAATGCATAACCTGCGCTTGCAGATCTGTCATTTGCGTCGTCTCCTTTCTCGCCAGTGGCACGTCGCTGCGCGACACCGCTTGCGTTCGACGACGCAAGCGGTGGCATCCCTCACCTGGATAGGCGATCAGGCCGCCTTATCCAGCGTGGCCATATCGATCACAAAGCGGTACTTCACGTCGCTCTTGAGCATGCGCTCGTAGGCCTCGTTGATCTGGTCGGCGCGGATGGTTTCGATGTCCGAGACGATGTTGTGCTTGGCGCAGAAATCCAGCATTTCCTGGGTCTGGCGGATGCCGCCGATCAGCGAGCCGGCCAGGGTGCGGCGCTTCATCACCAGGTTGAACACCGCCGGCGACGGGTGCGACTGCTCGGGCACGCCTACCAGCACCATGGCGCCGTCGCGCTTGAGCGCGTTGAGGAACGGGTCCAAGTTGTGCGGCGCGGCCACGGTGTTGAGGATGAAATCCAGGGTGTTGTACTGCGCAGCCATCTGCGCTTCGTCCTTGGAAATCACCACTTCGCTGGCGCCCAGGCGCATCGCATCGGCGCGCTTGCTCTCGGAGGTGGTGAACAGCACCACGGTGGCGCCCATCGCCTTGGCGATCTTCACCGCCATGTGGCCCAGGCCGCCCAGGCCGACCACGCCCACCTTCTGGCCCGGACCCACCTTCCAGTGTGCCAGCGGCGAATAGGTGGTGATGCCGGCGCACAGCAACGGTGCCACCGCGGCCAGGTTGTCGCTGTGGGTGATGCGCAGCACGTATTTCTGGTCGACCACGATATGGTCGGAATAGCCGCCGTAGGTGTTCTCGCCGCCACCGAACATCGGGCCGTTATAGGTGCCGGTGAATCCCTGCTCGCAATACTGTTCTTCGCCTTCCTGGCAGGAGGCGCAGCTGCGGCAGCTGTCGACCATGCAACCGACACCGGCCAGGTCGCCGACCTTGAAACCGGTGACCGCATTGCCGACGGCGGTCACGCGGCCGACGATCTCGTGGCCGGGCACCGAGGGGTAAAGCGTGTTGTGCCATTCGTTGCGTGCGGTATGCAGGTCCGAGTGACACACGCCGCAGTAGGCGATGTCGATCTGCACGTCGTGGGGGCCGGGCGCGCGGCGTTCGAACACGAACGGGGCAAGTGGTTGATCGGCGGCCTGGGCAGCGTAGGCGTGGGCTGTGCTCATGGGAAAACTCCGGGGGGGTGTTGCGTCGTCGGCAAGGCGCGCCAACAACGGGAAGAAAGGGTCGGTAGCTTAAAACGCGCGGATGTCGCACTCCTGCGACAGTGCGTCTTACCTGGTCTCTTGCGAACGCGAGCGCAGCGGCATGATGCGCCTTGCGCGTGTTCGCACGCGGTCAAATCCGCGCCATGCGCGTGAATGGCGCACTAACGTGCGAGCTCCCAGACTCACGCAGCAGCAGATGGCGCTGCACCATCTGCGCTGGCCGTGCCCTCCCCCGCGGCCGCCCACGTCGATGCCGAAGGAGACTCCCATGTTCCGCACTCCCCCGCACTTTCCCCGCTTGCGCATCGCCGCGCTCGCGTTGACCTTGCTCGCCGCCACCCCACTGGTCCAGGCCAAGGAGCCGCCCGGCCCGAAGAAGGACACCGCCGGCCTGAAGTATGTCGGAGTCAATCTGTCCGGCGCCGAGTTCAACTCGCGCAAGAAGCCCGGCACCTTGTTCAAGGATTACACCTACCCTGCCGCCTCGGATTTCAGCTATTTCGCCGGCAAAGGCATGAATACGATCCGCCTGCCGTTTCTGTGGGAACGCGTGCAGCCCGAGCTCAATGGTCAGCTGGACCAGGCCCAATTGGGCTTGATCAAGAAGTCGCTTGAAGCAGCCAAGGCCAACAAGCAATACCTGATCCTGGATCTGCACAACTACGCCACGTACAACGGCAAGCGCATCGGCACCAGCGATGTGCCGGCCGGCGCGTTGGCCGATCTGTGGCGCCGGCTGGCGCTGGAGTTCAAGGACGACAAGGCGGTGATCTTCGGGCTGATGAACGAGCCCAATGGCATTTCCGCACCCGACTGGGCCAATGCCGCGCAGGGGACGATCAACGCGATCCGCAAGACCGGCGCGAAGAACCTGATCCTGGTGCCGGGCACCGCCTACACCGGCGCACACAGCTGGCGCAGCACCAGCTACGGCGTCTCCAACGCAAAGGCGCTGGAAATCCTCAAGGACTCGGGCAACAACCTGGCCTTCGAAGCGCATCAGTACCTGGACAAGGACTACAGCGGCACCAAGCCGGTGTGCACCAGCGACTCGGTAGGCCAAGAAAAGCTGCAGGGCTTCACTTCGTGGTTGCGCGAGAACAAGCAGAAGGGTTTTCTGGGCGAATTCGCCACGGCCAACAATCCGGTCTGCGACAAGGCGCTGGAAGGCATGCTGACCTACATGGAAAAGAACAGCGACGTGTGGCTGGGCTGGACCTGGTGGGCGGCGGGCGCCTGGTGGAAGCCGGACTATCCCTTCAACGTGCAACCGGGCAAGGACGGCAGCGACAAGCCGCAGATGGCGATCCTGAGCAAGTACGCACGCCGCGCCGGCAAGTAAGCAGCGGCGCAGCCAGAGGTGGTCGCAACCAGTGTTGCGGCCACTTTTTTGTCATTGCCGCAGCGCGTGGGGCCGCCTGCTTCGGAGAAGGGCAGACCGCCGCTGGCTCGCTGCGGGCAGCAGAAGGCAGAGGCAATCGCGCGCCAGCTCACGCGCTGCGTGTTGCCGATGTGCGCTGTTCGATGACATGCAACAGCCCGGTATCGAGCGCTGGCCATATCGTCCATGCGCTGGTGCAACTTGCAGTGCGAGGCTGCCGTCTCGGCGACGCCCTGATGCGACGCCTGCGCGCCACGATGCATGGACGACGCGCGAGCGATCTCATCCAATCCGCGCTATCGCGTCGACGTCCGCACTAAACCTGCGCACTGTCTGCCGCTGTGGCTGGCATTGCCCGGCGACAGCATCGCCAATCAGGCAACCCATCGTGATGGACAGATAGGCGCTGCAGCGCAAAGGCATTGCACGAATGCAGCTGCATTCGCCCGCGATGTACAGCACGCCATCGCGCAGGCGATGCGCGCCACTGTTTGAAGCGTGTGCAAACGGTGCGGTACGTTCGCGCCATGCGTGCGCGCTCTAACACAAGAACTGCGGGTCACTGCACAGCTTGGCCGATTGATCCCTCTCAACCGTGGTTTGTGCGGGCGTATACGCCTAGTCTGGTGATGGACGCGTTGCTGTCTTACATCGAACGAGCTCATACCCGCATCAGCGCGCCGTCCTTGCACAGGTCTTTCGCACGCAGAAGTCTCAGGAGTTCCCCCATGAAATCCCTCACCACGCGTACGCGCCGGCCGCGTTGCCGCGCGCTGTCTTTGCTATTGCTTGCCCTCATGCCGCTCGCGCAGGCGCAAAGCACTTCCGGCCTGAAGTATGCAGGCATCAATCTATCCGGCGCCGAGATCAAATCCTCGCAAAAACCCGGCGTGCTCAACATCGGTTATCACTATCCGGCGGCCGACGAATACGCCTACTTCGCCGGCAAGCACATGAACACGGTTCGCCTGCCGATCCTGTGGGAACGGCTGCAGCCAAAAGCGGGCGGCGAGCTGGATCCGGCGCAGCTGGCGTTGATCCGGCAGGCGGTCGCCAACGCCAAGGCGGCCAACATGTACGTGATCGTGGATGTGCACAACTACGCCAAGTATTACGGCCACACCATCGGCAGCACGAAAGTGCCGATCAGCACCTTCAACGATCTATGGCGACGGCTGGCGATCGCGTTCAAGAGCGACAACGCCGTGATCTTCGGGCTGATGAACGAGCCTTACGACATCGATCCGCAAGCGTGGGCAAGAGCCGCGCAGGCGTCGATCGACACCATTCGTAAAACCGGTGCAAACAATCTGATTCTGGTGCCGGGTGCGTTATGGACAGGCGCGCATAGCTGGTACTCCACAGTGGCCGGGCAATCCAATGCAGTGGCGATGGCATCCATTCGCGACCCGCTCAATCGGTATGCCATCGAAGCGCATCAATATCTGGATGCCGATTCCAGCGGCACCAGCGGCGGGTGCGTCAGTGCCACGATCGGGGTCGAGCGCCTGCGTAGCTTCACCGAATGGCTGCGCCTGAACAAAAAACGCGGGTTTCTTGCCGAATTCGGTACCGGCAACACGGCCACCTGCAATCTCGCGCTCAACGGCATGCTGGGCTACATGGAATCCAACAGCGATGTGTGGATGGGCTGGTCCTGGTGGGCGGCAGGCGCGTGGTGGAGCAGGGCGTATCCGTTCAACGTGCAACCGGATGCGCAGGGGCGCGACAAGCCGCAGATGTCGATATTGGGCCCACGTGCGCGCCGGATTACCGATTAAGCGCGACCAACGCGCCTAGCAAATAGTCGTCAGCTGGGCGCGGATGGCACGCAAACCACACCGTAGATGTGTCCACGCAAACGCCTGCGGCGCCCGCCTGACGCCCGCGCGCAGGTGCTTTCGCTGCTGTTCGCAACGACAGCGCCAGTGCAGGCACGTGCGGGCGCCGCAGGCAATCGTCATCACACGTCGCTCTTCCATCCGGTAGCGAGCGCGCTTTCTACCGGGCTGAGCATTGCCGCGATTGGCCACTTTTCCTGGTCTTTTCGCGGAAAGATCGAGGCAGCCTATGCCTGCAACCTCGGTGGCACTTCAATGCGGCATGGCGTCATGGACATGACGTCATGCCACTGACGGCAGGCGCTTCCATACGACGCAAAGTCGACAGCACGGACGAACCCGTGCCGCACTTGCGCAAATACCGGCCCATATCTCGCGCTTTTGTGCGGCCTATCAATCTCGACAACGCGCCTTGCGGAGTGTGACTGCGATGCAGTTCGCATATTGGCGCTGAACTGGCCACCGGCAGCAATTGGGCACGGCTGATGCATTGACTTAGACCGATGCAGTGCATCGCGCGTAACGCGCATGCACTTACCTGCATCGCCCCCCGTCTGAGGAGTTGTGTCATGTCTGCTGTCTGCTTTTCGTTGCGCGCGCTACTGCGCTCTACGCTGCTTTTCATCGTGTTCGGGAGCCTGTCGCTGGCCCACGCGCAGACGCGCGCGCTCACTTATGCCGGCGTCAATCTGTCAGGTGCCGAGTACGCATCTTCCAAGAAGCCCGGAGTCCTCAACAAGGACTATATGTACCCCGCGACCAACGATTACACCTATTTCGCCGGTGTCGGCATGAATACCATCCGCCTGCCCATCCTGTGGGAGCGGCTGCAGCCCACCGCGAACGGCGAACTGGACCCGGCACAGCTCGCGTTGCTGCAGCAGGCGGTGGCACGCGCCAAGGCAGCCGGTATGTATCTGCTCATCGATATCCACAACTACGCCAAGTATTACGGCTACAAGATCGGCGGCCCGGAAGTACCGGTGGCCACGTTTACCGATCTCTGGCGTCGTCTGGCACTGGCATTCAACAGCGACAACGCGGTGATGTTCGGGCTGATGAATGAGCCCAACAATATTTCGGCCAGCGAATGGGCCGGCGCAGCGCAGGCCGCCATCGATGCCATCCGCAGGACCGGTGCCAATAACCTGATCCTGGTGCCCGGCGCATTGTGGACCGGCGCGCACAGTTGGTATTCCCCCACGAACGATGGCTATTCCAACGCCACCGCGCTGACCGCCATCTACGACCCGCTCAATCGCTACGCCTTCGAAGTGCACCAGTATCTGGATGCCGATTCCAGCGGCACCAGCAGCACCTGTGTCAGCAGCACCATCGGCGCCGAGCGCCTGCGCAACTTCACGCAGTGGCTGCGCACCAACCGCAAGCGCGGCTTTCTGGGCGAATTCGGCACCGCCAACAATGCGGTGTGCAACCAGGCGCTGCAAGGCATGTTGGCACACATGGAAACCAATGCAGACGTGTGGCTGGGCTGGACCTGGTGGGCGGCCGGTTCGTGGTGGAACCTCAGTTACGCGTACAACGTGCACCCCAACAAGGACGGCACCGACAAGCCGCAGATGGCGATCCTGTCGCCACAGGCCGCACTCGCCACGCGTGCACCGGTTGCGACTGCCGTGGCGCGCAGCTCCGCTGCATCGACCTCGGCAACAAGCACATCCGCTGCACGCACGACACGCTGATGCGAAGCAAAGCCGCCGCAAGGCGGCTTTTCCAGCGCACGCAGCGCGCGCGAGCACACGGCGTCGGCAAGGTGAGAAGCACACGCACGTTGCTGCGATTGCGATCGTGGATAACACACGATGCGTGCTCAGCCGCGACATCCGCGTCGATGTAAACATCGCGTGCATCGCAGGTGAGCAAGCACCTCGGCGTTTCAGCTAACTGAACTTTCGTTGCGGCCGCTTGCCCGTTTTTCACCTGATGGCGATAGGCCGCCCTCCAGCATGAGCGCACTTCACTGCAGGAGCATTCCCATGACACAGCGATTGATGAAGACCGCACTGATCGGCGCCCTTGCCTTGCTGTCGCAGGGTGCGTTGGCACAGGCGGCCGACAAGCCGGCCAAGGCGCTCACCTCCGGTGAGGTCACCAGCATGCTCACCGCAAAGGGCTACACCAAGGTGCACGACGTCAAGTTCGAGCATGGCGTCTGGACGGCAGACGCGCGTAGCGGCGACGGCAAGGACGTGGACGTGCACATCGATCCGGTGACCGGCCGCGTCTATGGCGACCAGACCACCTCCAAGCTCAGCGAAGCCGACGTGCGCGCATCGCTCTCCACCGGCGGCTATGCCGATGTGCACGACCTCAAGTTCAAGGATGGCCTGTGGAAGGCCGATGCCAAGCGCAACGGGCAGAAAGTCGAACTGCACGTGGATCCGGAAGACGGTCACGTGGTGAGCGTGGAGAACGATTGAGTGGCGCACGTCTCGTTCGTCTGCCAGGCGGGTAGGGTAGATCGAGCGTCGCAGAGAATGCGCGATTGCCGCATGGCCATGCGTCCCATCCATGGGCTGAGATGTAAGGTCAGTGCAGCAGGCCCCTGATCGCGCAAGATCGCAGCTGCACGATGTGGCGTGGCTGATCGCCAGAGGCCTCATATGAGGCAACAATGCAAAAGGCCTCCGGTGGGAGGCCTTTTGCGTAACAGATTGGTTTCCAGCGATGGTCGCGCAAGGCAGGCCGCTGATGCAGTCGTGCCACACCGTGCCACACCGTGCGGCAATGACGGCGCGGCAGCCTCAGCGTGGAGATTGGGCCTTGTGCGTCTGCGTGGCCGCGCTGTCAGCGTCGGCCGGCTGCGCGGTCGCCGCGCTCGCGCCAGGCTTGCCGGCCATCATGCGATCGCGCGCGGCCTTGAACGGGTTGCCGGGGTACCAGTTGGGCCAACGTTCGCCGGCAGCGACCTCCTTGCCCACGCCATAGACCACCTGCAGGTCTTCGATGGTTCCATCGAGCTTCCAGGTGGAGGCGTCGTATTCGTCGCCCGGGGCGTGATAACGATGGCGTCCGTAGTCCTCGGCCGCGGCACGTCCGGCGGCAGTGCCGCCCTCGCGCAGGTCTTCGCCGCCATCGGCATACAACGCCGGCACGCCGGCCTTGGCGAAGTTGAAGTGATCCGAGCGGAAGTACGAGCCGCTTTGCGGGGTGGCTTCTGCGTGCAGGGTGCGCCCCTGCATGGCAGCGATCGGCTTGAGGATGTCCTCCAGCTCCGAGCTGCCCATGCCCACCACGGTGACATCGCGTGCGCGCCCGGCCACCGACATCGCATCCAGATTGATCACCGCCGCGATCTTGTCCAGCGGGAAGCTCGGGTTGGCCACGTAATACTTGGAACCGAGCAGGCCCGATTCTTCCAGCGTGACCGCCAGGAACACCACCGAGCGCGCCGGCTTGGGATCCTGGTGCGCGAATGCATCGGCGATTTCCAGGATGCCGGCCACGCCGGTGGCGTTGTCCACCGCGCCGTTGTAGATGTTGTCGCCGCGTTCGCCCGGATGCTTGCCCAGGTGGTCCCAGTGCGCCATGTACAGCACCGCCTCGTCGGCGTGGCTGGTGCCCGGCAGCACGCCGACCACGTTGCGCGAGGTCTTGGCCGCGATGGTGCTCTTGAGATCGACCGACCAGCTGGCCTTCAACGGCACCGGCTTGAAGCCGCGCTTGCTGGCGTCCTTGTAGGCCTGCGCCAGGTCCAACCCGGCGTTGGCGAACAATTGCTTGGCGGTTTCGGCGCTGATCCAGCCCTGCACCGGCAGGCGCGGGTCGGGGTCGTCCTTGGCCGGCAAGTCGTATTGCGGGCCGGACCAGGAATTTTTCACCACGTCCCAGCCGTAGCTGGCGCCGGGCGTGTCGTGCACGATCAACGCCGCAGCCGCGCCCTTGCGTGCGGCTTCTTCGAACTTGTAGGTCCAGCGCCCGTAGTAGGTCATGCGCTTGCCATCGAACAACTTGGCATCGTCGGTGTGGAAGCCCGGGTCGTTGACGAACATCACCACCGTCTTGCCCTTCCACTCCTGGCCGGCATAGTCGTTCCACTGCTGCTCGGGTGCGTCCACGCCGTATCCGACGAACACCAGCTCGCTGTTGTCCAGCTTGACCTCGGCCTGGCCGGTGCGCGTGCCGACCACGATGTCGGTGCCGAAGGCGAGTGTGCGGGTCTGCTCGCCGCTGCGCAGGCTCGGCGCGGTGGATGCATCGGCGGTGGTTTCCACCATCGGCACTTCCTGGAACCAGCTGTCGCCATTGCCCGGCTGCAGCCCGATGCGCTGCATCTGGTCGCGGATGTAGGTCACGGTCTTTTCTTCGCCCGGCGTCCCCGGGCCGCGGCCTTCGAAGTCGTCCGACGCCAGTGTCTTGACCAGTTCGGCGAAGTCGCCCGTGGTCATTTCCGGGGAGAAGGTGTGGCGGCTGACCGGCGCGGTGGGCGCGCGCTCGGTCGGCGTCTGCGCGGCAGGCGCGCCGGGCGCAGCGGCGGGTTCGCGTTTGCAGCCGGCCAGGGCCAGCGTCGCGGCCAGGCACAACAGGATCTTGCGGGGCATCGGAACTCCTCGTGCGGCGGAATCCCGATCTTAGAGCGTGCGTCGGACGGCGGGGTGAGCGCGCGGCTGCGTGTGCTGCGGTTGCATGGCGGGCCGGGCAGGGCGCCTGGAGCGGGCGCCCTGGATCCGGCGCACGCACCGGCAGGTGCGTGCTGCGTCGGTCAGTCCTTCGGTGCGACGTCGCTATCGAAGCTGCGCGCGGTGGCGCCGCTCACCGCGCCGATCTTGGCGCTGCGGTGCACGTACAGGTTGACCTCGCGCTCGAAGTGCAACGGCCCATCGACCACCGCATCCGGGCCGATCACCACGCGCGGCTTGCGCGAGGGCTGGAACGAAAAACCGAAGCTCGGCTTGCTCACTTCGATGCCACCGCGCACGTGCGAGCCCACCCCGACAGTGATGTCGCCGTTGACCGTTTCGATGCCCTTGCCGAGCTCGGTTCCCACCAGCCCGATGCTGCCATTGACCGTTTCCACGCCGCCGCTGATCTGGCTGCCACGCTCGGCCAGGATGCTGCCGTTGACCGTCTCCAGCCCGCCGGACACGGTGACTTTCTGGCCCAGCGTGATCGAGCCGTTGACCGTTTCCACGCCACCGGTTCGCGCGTTGTCGCCGATGCGGATGCCGCCATTGACGGTTTCCACGTTCTTGGTTTGCGCACCGGCACCGATCTCGATGGAGCCGTTGACCGTTTCCAGGGCGCCGTAGGTCTTGCCGGCATCTGCGCTGATCTTGCCGTTGACCTTGCTGACGTCCTCATCGGCCCAGGCGCTCGTGCAGACCAGGGACAGTGCCAGGAGGAGAATTTGGGGCTTCATGCTGAACCTCGCGCGGCGGCGGTAGTCTGGGGCGTGGCGGCGATCACATCATGCTTGGCTACAATCGCGCACCTGCCTGAAGTCACTGGATCTTTCGTTGCCCCCTTCGTCCGCACCGCTGCCGCGCCTGCCGCTCGCTCCCGCCACCGGCCGTGGGCGGATGTGGCTGGCGGCGGGTGTGCTGGCCTGCACGTTGCTGGGCAGCGTGGGCGCAAGCGCGCAGAGCCAGCGCGAGACCGAGCGCAAACTGCAGCAGCTGCGCGATGAGCTCAAGACCATCAGCGCCGATCGGCGCGAACTGGAAGGCAAACGCGGCACTGCTGCGCAACAGCTACGCCAGGCCGACGAGAAAGTGGCCAAGACCGCACGCGCCTTGAGCGAAACCGAAGCGGCGATGCGCGCGCAGGAACAGCATCTGTCCACCCTGCAGCAGGAACGCGCGCAGTTGCAGCGCGGCCTGCAGAGCCAGCGCACGCAGCTGGCAGCATTGTTGCGCGCTGCCGATCAGGTGGGCCGCAATGCACCGTTGAAGGTGCTGCTGTCGCAGGACACGGTGGGCGATGCCACGCGCATGCTGGCCGATCACCGCTATGTGCAAAACGCACGTGCGCAACGCATCCACGCCCTGACCACGCAACTGGATACCCTGGCGAAAGTGGAACAGGACATCGCCACCCGGCGCCAGGCGCTGGATGCCGCACGCGCGCAGCAGAAGGCGCAGGCGGCCACGCTGCAGAAGGACCGCTCGCAACAGGCGGCCACCGTCGCGCAGCTGGACGATCGCTACAAGCAGCGCGCCGAGCGCGAAAAGGCAATCGGCCAGGACGCCAAGGCGCTGGAACAACTGCTCGCCAATCTGCGCGCAGCGGCCGCCAAGGCCGAAGCCGAACGGCGCGCTGCCGCAAAACGCGCTGCCGCCGAAGCCGCCGCGCAGGCCAAACGCAGCAAAACCGAGCGTTCCGATCGCCCCGGCAAGACCCCGCCCAAGGTGGTCGCCAACGCACCGGCCCCCAAGGTCGGTGGGCTCAGCTGGCCAGTGGCGGGCAATCTGCTGGCGCGCTTCAACGCCACCTTGCCCGATGGCCACACCAGCAAGGGCGTGCTGATCGGCGCGCCTAAGGGCACCACCGTGACCGCAGTGGCCGATGGCACGGTGGTGTTTTCCGACTGGATGACCGGCTACGGCATGATCCTGATCGTGGACCACGGCAACGGCTACATGAGCCTGTATGCGCATAACGACACCTTGCTGCGCGATGCCGGCGCATCGATCAAACGTGGCGACGCGGTCGCCAAGGTCGGCAGTTCGGGCGGGCAGGGCGTGCCGGCGCTGTACTTCGAATTGCGACGCAACGGGCAGCCGGTGGATCCATCGAGCTGGCTGCAACGCCGCTGAGCGCCGCGCACCGCCCGCGATTCAACGCGGATTTACCGCTGCTTCGCGCATAATCCGGTCAGCTCCGCGCTGCGGGGCGCCTTATCTCTTTGTCGGAGTGCTTCATGCGCGTAGCCGTCCTGTCCGTTGCCCTGTCGCTGGCCCTGTTCGCGTCGCCTGGTTGGGCGCAGAAGGCCGGCCCCGCCGCCGCCCAGGCCAGCGCGGACGATCCGGAAGCCAATGAAGCCGCTGTTTCCAAGGTGCCGCTGGATGAGATCCGCCGTTTCGTGGCGGTCTACAACGCGGTCAAGCAGGCCTACGTCGACCCGGTCGAAGACAAGAAGCTGATGCACTCCGCCGTGCGCGGCCTGCTCTCGGACCTGGACCCGCACAGCACCTATTTCGACAAGGAAGATGCCGAAGCCTTCGACGAACAGGCCACCGGCGCCTACGACGGCATCGGCGTGGAATTGCTACAGCAGCAGGACAACACCCTCAAGGTGATCGCGCCGATCGACGACACCCCGGCCGCGCGCGCCGGCATCCGCGCCGGCGATGTGATCGTGGCCATCGACGGCAAGCCGATCGATGCCAGCAAGGCGATGGAGCCGCTGCGCGGCGAATCCGGCAGCAAGGTCGTGTTGACCATCATGCGCGACAAGACGCCCAAGCCGTTCGATGTGACCCTTCAGCGCGAAACCATCCGCGTGGCCAGCGTGCGCAGCAAGCTGCTGGAGCCGGGCTACGGCTACATCCGCATCAGCACCTTCCAGGCCGACACCGGTGCCGATTTCCAGAAGAACCTCAAGCAGCTGCAGGCCGGCGGCAAGTTGCGCGGGCTGGTGCTGGACCTGCGCAGCAACCCCGGCGGTCTGCTGACCTCGGCGGTGCAGGTGGCCGACGATCTGCTGGACAAGGGCAATATCGTCAGCACGCGCGGGCGCATCTCGATCAGCGATGCCAAGTTCGACGCCACTCCGGGCGATCTGCTGAGCGGCGCACCGGTGGTGGTGCTGGTGGATGCCGGTTCGGCCAGTGCGTCGGAAGTGCTGGCCGGCGCGCTGCGCGATAACAAGCGCGCACGCATCATCGGCAGTCGCACCTTCGGCAAGGGCTCGGTGCAGACCGTGCTGCCGCTGGATAACGGCGACTCGGTCAAGCTCACCACCGCGCGCTATTACACCCCCAGCGGCAAGTCGATCCAGGCCAGCGGCATCATGCCGGACGTACTGCTCACCCCCGAACCGCAGCCCGGCGATGCCGATGTGCCGGCCAGCCTGACCGACTACAGCGAAGCCACCTTGCCGGGCCACCTGCGCGGCGACGACGAAGGCGAAGAGGGCTACAGCGCCGGCGACGTGCTGCCGGGCGACGGCCCGATCGCCGAAGCCCTGGCCGAACTCAAGCAACCCGGCTCCGTCGCCAAGGCGCAGGCTGCACGCAAAGCCAAGGCGCAGGCCGCGCAGAAGGCCAAGCCAGCCAAGACCGGTGCCGATCCCAAGCCCGCCGCAGCGCGCCCGGCGACCACGGACAAGCCCACATCGGCCGAACCGGCAGGCAAGGCCAAGCCGGCCACTGCACCCGCAGCGCCAGCCGAACCGGTGCAGCCGGCGCCGCCAAAGGACACGCCAGCGTCCACCGAACCGGCCAACTGAGAGCGGCCCATGCAACGTCGTGGCCCGTCGTCAGGCGGGTTTGGTCGTCTCGCAGAGGATTGGTGTGGGAGTGGTGCATGCGGCACCCAACATCAATCGCCGCTCACCTGGCAGCAGCGCGCGCGGCTGGTCGGCTGCTTGCAAGCCGCGTTGACCCAGCGGGGAATCACACCCGCTGGGTTGTGGCCAACACCTCAGGATTGACCAGGTTGCGCGGTGTGCCCGCCGCGAACGCCAGCACGTTGTCGAACGCCGCGGCGAAATACAGCGCGTAGCTGTCGCGCTCCACGTACCCTAGATGCGGTGTCGCCAGCACGCGCGCATGCCGCAGCAGCGGATCGCGCGGGTCCAGCACCGGCTCGTGCTCGAACACATCCAGCGCGGCCTGCGCCGGCCGGCCCGCGTCCAACGCAGCGAGCAGGGCGCCAGGGGCGATCAACTCGGCACGGCTGGTGTTGACCAGCAACGCGTCGGCGCGCATGCGCGCCAGATCCTGTGCGGTGATGTCATGACGTGTCTGCGCAGTCAGGCGCCGATGCAGCGACAGCACGTCGCTGCGTTCGAACAGTTCCTCGCGGCTGCCCGCAACCGCGAACCCATCGCGCGCTGCCTGCGCACAGGATGCCGGCCCGCCCCACACCAGCACCTGCATGCCGAACGCGCGCCCGAAGCTGGCCACGCGTTGGCCAATCCGCCCATAACTCCAAATCCCCAGCGTGCGCCCATGCAGCACGCGGCCCAGGCCGGGATCGCCAAGCGCCTGCCAGCGTCCCTGCTGCAATGCATGCTGGTAGTCGGTCAGCCGACGGCTGGCCGACAGGATCAGCGCCCAGGTCAGCTCGGCCGGCGCCACCGGCGAGCCGACGCCTTCGGCCACCGCCACACCCGATGCGGTGCACGCCGCCACATCCACATGCGCGCCAACGCGCCCGGTCTGGCTGATCAGTTTCAACCGCGGCAGCCGTTGCAGCAGCGCCGCATCCACGCGCGTGCGTTCGCGGATCAATACCAATGCGTCGGCGTCGGCCAGAGATGCGGCACGCGCGTCGAGCTCCGCGCCCAACGCGCCCAGCACCTGCACCGGGTGGCCCTGCATCTGCTGCAGGCAGGGCAGCTGAGCGACGGCGCCCTGGTAGTCGTCGGGCACCACAATGCGCATCAGCGTGGCTTGATCGGCGAGGGAAACGGGGTGACCACCTTGTCGCCGGTGGTGGCATCGCGAATCACCGACTGGCCTTTTTTCTCCACTTCTTCGATCCGCACGATGCTCTGCATCGGCAGGTGCAAGGTCTTGGTATTGCCGAATTCCTCGCGCAGGCGTTCTTCGGTGGGGTCTACCACCAGCCCGTCGTGCACGTCGAACACCAGCTCGCCGATCTGGTTGAAGCCCCACAGATGGCTGCCGGTGACCTCACGCGCGTAGAGCTCATACACCTTGCCGTGATTGAGGAAGGTGACTTTGTACAGAGACTTGGACATGCACACGATTATAGGCGCGCGCCTGGACAGCGACGTGCGCAGCATCGTGCCGGTACCTCGGCCACGCATGGGGTGCGGCCTGCCGCTACAGCCCGGATGCTGCGCGGCTCAGAAACCGTGGCGCTTGCGCAGCCGCCGCGCGATTGCCGCGCGCACGTACAGGCCGTACACGATGCCGAACACGAAGCCGGCGATGTGTGCCGACCACGCCACCATGCCGAACGCCGGGCCGATATAGGCGAACACCACCTGCAGCAGTGCCCAGGCGCCGATCAATAGCGGCGCCGGCACACGAATGAATTCCAGAAACACGCCCAGCGGCAGCACCACGCCCAGCTTGGCGCCCGGAAACAGCGCCAGATACGTGCCGATCAACGCCGACACCGCACCCGAGGCGCCGATGATCACCCGGTCCGGCGTGCCGATGGCAAAGATCGCCGCCAGGTTGGAGGCCGCGCCGCCGACCAGAAACAGCAGCAACAACCGCCACGGGCCCAGGATGCGTTCGGCCGGCAGCCCGAAGATCAGCAGGAACACCAGGTTGCCGAGCAGATGCGACCAGTCCGCGTGCAGGAACAGCGCCGTGAACAGGCGCAGCACGCTGCCGTCGCGCAAGGTGGCCCACCAGTCGCCCAGATTGGAGACCCCGCTGGAGAGCGCGCCCCAGTCCAGCCACAACGTATTGCGCGCCTCGCCCGGCCGGCTGATCGACCACAGATACGCCAGCCACACCGTGGCGAACAGCAACGGCACTGCCCAGCGCGGGGTGGGTTTCTTGCGGGAAGGAAGAGAGACGAACATCGGACGGCGACAATAGCCGGTCCACGCTGCTGAACCCAGCCCTAACCTGACGGCACGTTCAGCGCGCGCCTCGTTATTGTTCGGTTAATCGTCATGGGTATACTGCGTACGGCGTCGTATGTCGGGGGGGGGTCTCCGGCGCGCTCCGGGCACTGGATTGGTGCTGGACGCGGGCGCTGAACCGACCATTGCAGTCCTTATCCGGAGAGCTACAACTTATGTCTACCGCTTCCACTCTCAGCCGCGCCACCCTGTTGGCCGTCGGTATCGCTGGCGTGCTGGCCGTTGGTCAGGCGCACGGCGCCGCGTTCCAGCTGAAGGAAAACAGCGCCAAGGGCCTTGGCCGCGCATTCGCAGGTTCGGGCAGCGCCCCGGATGATGCCTCCATCATCGCCAACAACCCGGCAGGCATGCGCCAGCTGGACGGTCGCCTGTTCCAGGCCGACGTCAGCGCCATCAGCTTCTCGGCCAAGTTCCAGCCCGACACCGCGGCCTACGCCAACGGCGCTCCGGTCTCCGGCGGCAACGGCGGCGACGCCGGCATGATCGCGCCGGTCCCGGCGATGTACTTCCACGTGCCGTTCGGCGAGAACGACAACATGCACCTGGGCACCTCGCTGACCGTGCCGTTCGGCTTCAAGACCGAATACGACCGCGACTGGGTCGGCCGCTACCACGGCACCAAGACCGAGCTGCAGGCGATCGACTTCAACGTCGCGTTCTCCTATGACGTGAACCCGTACGTGTCCTTCGGTGCCTCGGTGTTCGCCGAGCGTCTGGATATCGACCTGGCCAACGCCGTGGATTTCGGCAGCGTGCTGGCTGCGCGCCGCGTGCCGGGCTTCGCGCCGGGCAGCGCCGATGGCTACTCGCGCATCAAGGGCGACAGCACCGAAGTGGGCTTCACCCTGGGCGGCTTGTTCAGCATCGACGAGAACACCCACATCGGCTTCAGCTACCGCTCGCAGGTGGAACACAAGATCACCGACGGCACCGCCGACTTCACCGTGCCGGGCAGTGCTGCCGCCGTGCTGGGCGTAGCCGCGCCGGGTACCTTCGTCGACACCAAGGGCCGCGCCACCGTCAAGCTGCCGGCCAGCGCCACCGCCAGCTTCACGCATAACGTGAACGAGCAGTGGTCGATCATGGCCGACGTCACCCGCACCGCCTGGAGCAAGTTCGACCAGGTCACCGTGGACTTCGCCTCCAACCAGCCCGATAGCGTGCTGGACTTCTCCTACCGCGACACCACCTTCGCCTCGATCGGTGCCGACTACCGCATGAGCGACACGGTGACCCTGCGCGGCGGCCTGGCGTACGACCAGACCCCGACCACGGCCGAACACCGCGACGTGCGCGTGCCGGACGCGAGCCGCAAGTGGGTTTCGCTGGGTATGAGCTGGCGTCCGTCGGCGCAGACCGAGTACAACTTCGGCTACACCCACCTGTTCACCAGCGACCCGACCAGCGACACCCGCAGCGCCACCGGCGACCGTCTGGCCGGCAGCTACGACGTGAAGGGCGACGTGCTGGCCGCTTCGATCAACTACAAGTTCTGATCGCCGCAGCACGCGTTGCGTGACGAAAAACTCCGCTTCGGCGGGGTTTTTCTTTGGCGCCTTGCATGCTCCACCCACGACACGGGCAACGGGCAACAAGCAACAAGCAAAGCAGGCAGGACACATCCCCTCGTCACCGCGCTTGCCCACCGTGCGCGGTGACGCTACCGGGCCACACACGGGTGATCCCGACAACTTCGCGTGCTGATCCCGCCGGCACGCAAGGCCTGTCGAACGCTGCAGCCGGCGCGCCGGATTGCTATGGTCAGGCGCATGAGCCAACCCGACTTCATCCAGATCACCGACAACGCCATCGCGCGCGAAGAGTGCGTGGCCATCGTGCAGCGCATGCGCCAGAGCCAGCAGCTGCATCCCGGCCGCATCGGTGGCGGCGTCTTTCCCGACCTCAAACACAGCCGCGACTTGCGCATCAGTGGGATGGCCGAATGGGCGGAAGTGGAAAACCGCCTGCAACAGGCCGTGTTCGATGGCGTGCTCACGTATCTGCGGCAGTATCCGCAGGCGTTGATTTCACCGCTGATGCTGCAGGTCACCATGGCCGATGGCACAGCGCATCGCCTGGTGGCCGAGGATATCGTGCAGATGAGCGACCAGGCGCTGGGCGATCTGGCACGCACCTGCCTGCGCCCGGGTGCGATCAATCTGCAGTGGTATACCGCCGACCAGGGCGGCTACCCGTACTGGCATTGCGAGCTGTATCCGCGCGATGCCAATGCCGACACGCTGCATCGCCATCTGCTGTGGACGCTGTATCTCAACGAGGAATTCGAGCAGGGCGAAACCGAATTCCTGTTCCAGCAACGCAAGGCGCGCCCACGCACCGGCAGCCTACTGATCGCTCCCACCGCCTTCACCCACACCCACCGCGGCAACCGCCCGGTCGGCGGCGACAAGTTCATTGCCACCAGCTGGATTCTGTTTCAGTCGGCGCAGGCGCTTTACGGCGGGGATTAGGGAATCGGGAATAGGGAATGGGGAATCGCAACGGCGGCGCTTTCTGCTGTTGCTGTTGCTGTTGCTGTTGCTTTCCCGTTTCCGTTTCCCGTTTCCCGATTCTCCATTCCCCCGCTGCGACTGCGCCCTGCACCGCGTCGTAGCGGTTGTGCTCGCTCCTCGGACCGGTACACGTTGCTTGCACCAGGCTTCGTTAGTAAGAATACTAACGGCATGCAGAAGAACTCTTTCCCCGGCACGAGCGCGGCAGCTGAGCGCGATGTCCGCAGCTCGCGTACGGTCATCAAGGGGCGCGGCACCACCGCCTACGTGCCCGGCCGCTTCGCGGTCACCACCGCCGTCGAGATAGACGATGGCTGGGGCGCGCTCGATGCCGACGGCGAGGCCGCCATGCGTCCCAAGACCGTGGTGGCCGAGGAAATCGCGCGCAGCATCATCAGCCGCAACAACTCGCCCGACATCGGCTTCTCGCAGTCGGTGAACCCGTACCGGGGATGTGAGCACGGCTGCGTGTACTGCTTTGCCAGGCCCTCGCACGCGTATCTGGATCTGTCGCCAGGGCTGGATTTCGAAACGCGGATCTTCGCCAAGCCGAATGCGGCAGCGCTGCTGCGCGCAGAGATCGCACGCCCGTCCTACCAGTGCTCGCCGATCGCGTTGGGGATCAATACCGACGCCTACCAGCCCACCGAGCGGCGCCTGCACATTTCCCGGCAATGCCTGCAAGTGCTTGCGCAGGCCCGTCACCCGGTCAGCTTCGTGACCAAGGCAGCGTTGATCGAACGCGACATCGATGTGCTGGCCGAGATGGCGCAGCACAACCTGGTGTCGGTGTATTTCTCGGTCACCACGCTCGACAATCGCCTCGCGGCCAAGATGGAGCCGCGCGCCGCCGCGCCGCACGCGCGACTGCGCGCGATGCAGGCGCTGCACGCTGCCGGCGTACCGGTGGGCGTGCTGGTCGCTCCGGTCATCCCGATGATCAACGACAAGGAACTGGAGCGCATCCTGGAGGCGGCCGCAGCCCACGGCGCACGTTCGGCCGGCTACGTGTTGCTGCGCCTGCCGCACGAGCTCACCCAGTTATGGCGCGAGTGGCTCGAGCTGCACTATCCCGATCGTGCCAAGCATGTCATGAGCCTGATCCAGCAGATGCGCGGCGGCAAGGACTACGACAGCCGCTTCGGCAAGCGCATGGTCGGCGAAGGCCCGTTTGCAGAACTGATCGCGCAGCGGTTTTCCATCGCGTATCGGCGCCTTGGATTCGGGCGGCTGCCCAGGCTCGATACCACGCAGTTCCGTCCACCCAGACCGGACACGCCGCAGCTTAATCTTTTTTAATTTTTCTGTGCGGTTTGCGATGCTAGTTCGAGTCTGGCTAAGAATCGCAGTGTCTCCTATCGTTATGGGGAGATAGGCGGGTATTCCGAGATCGGGGTTAATTGCACCTCGCCACGTTGAAGCCCCGGATCCGAAATAGCAGCGCACATCCAATCATTAGGCTATGTTTATTTGCAATGTTGGACCGATCGACCGGGATTGCTTACTGTCAATCGCCGCCGGATTGAGGAAGGACAACGGAGATAGGGCGGTTGCCATCCGCAGCTTGGAAAGCACCGGGCCAAAAAGCGATGATGCCAGCAGCACAGCTGCCTCTTTCGCAGTGAACTGTGATGTCGCCGGAGTTTTCCGGATGAACCGCTGCCACTGCGATCACGACCGCTAGGCTTCCAGCCAAATAGCAATAGAGGCTCATCGATCGTTTCCTAGCGAGCAGCACTGAAAGAGAAAAGAGAGCGGCAAAGAAGCCCGCCCCCAGAAGCGCTTTAAGCCAGGTGCCCAAAAAAATGTGGGCGTGCACCAAGCCAGAGAATGCATAGGTGGCGAGGGCTGAAAACGTAAGCCAAGCAGCAACAGCCATGATGAAGGCCGCCCCTGCGGCCTTATGTCCACGCCACACCAAATCTGCTTGCAGCACAAAAAACGCTAAAAGCAGAATGGGAGCTACTGCATAGCACAGCAGTCCGATCTGGCTTTGAGTCGCCACAAAGAGCACAGAGCAAGCCAACGTGCCCGCGAGCAGAACTGTTTCACGAAAGCGCAGGCTTAACCTGCGCTCCCTGATGCGGATGGTCCTCATTATTTGACCTGGACCACATCGCCGACAAGGACAGTGCCACTCCCTACCGTGACTGTGCCTCCAGAGATGGTGGCTGCACCACTTGACGTGAGCCAGTCTATGCCGCGCTGGTAGTCGGGCCGAGATGCTGCGCCCGGGCTTTCGTAGGAGCTGTAATCGACATTGATCGGCTCACTGCTGGACGTCCCAATGAGATTGCCCGCCGAATCGTAGGCTTCAACGTAAACAATGGCGCGCTTTGCGGAATCATAGGCGAAAATCGCTCTGCTCTTGTCGTTGAACGTGGTATCGATGCGGATGCTGTAGTCCTCCGAACTCCTCCATTTATAGGCATTGGAGAGAACCTGTTGGATGAAGAAGATGAAATTTTCGCCAGTATTGGGCACTTGCCAGTCGTTTTTTTCAAGCCACTGGATGACTTGTTGACGGGTCGCACCTTCCCGGCGTACGTCGAAGGCGCTGGCGAAGGCAGACGACTCGTCGGACGCCACCTCAACCATTCGGCTGACCGAACTCGGTGCAACAGTTCCATTCGCCAAGTCGATCTTTACGTTGAGCGTGCCAATATTTCCATAGCTCCGATACACCGACGAGTAGATCGCGAATTGGTCGGCATCCGCTTGAGACACGGGCTGCTCCTGAATCCCGGGTGGTGCCACCGAGACGGGGCCGTTTACAGTATTGACTGTGTAGAGGTATGGAACGCCTGTAGTGCGATCACCGATGTAGACTTGGCCAAGACCGGAGGTCAGCTGAGTGGCTAGTACTCCTCGCTGCGTCTGCGTGCACGAATCACAGAAGTGAATGTCATTTGCAGTGGCTTTTCCGACAAATCCTAAGAGCACCAAGCTGCTGAATATTGCGATCATCTTCATCATCAAAAGCTCCGTTTCGATCCCCTGCTGCACGAGTGTCACTGCCTTCATGGCTACCGTCAAACCTCAATCCAGGCGTCATTTGCGAAGGTCGAGCTTGATCACATTAGATTGTTGTGATGTCCGAGCATCCTGCGAACAATCACGCGCGATCATCGGAGCTCGAGCAGCACTGCGGCAGTCCAGGCGCCGGTCAGACCGCTGCTGCGGCTCTTAGAATCCGCGCATGCTCGCACTTGCACAGGGCGCGTGGGAGTGGCTGGCCACCATTCCCCACCTCGAAGCGCTCCTCCTGGCCGCCTATGTGCTGTACCTGCTATGGATCGCCGGCTGGATCGTGCTGCAGAAGCGCGAACCGGTGGCCACGCTGAGCTGGGTGTTGTCGCTGGCGGCGCTGCCGTACCTGGGGCTGCTGATCTACTACTGGCTGGGCCCGCAAAAGGTCAAACGGCAGCGGCTGCGGCGCGGGCGCTCGCGCTCGGGCATGGAGAGCTACAGCAGCGTCTGCCCGCCGGATGCCGACTGTACCGAGCTGGCCAAGATCGCCCAGTCCACCACCGGGCTGGCGCCCAGCAGCGCCACCGAAGTGCACTGGCTGGTGGATGGCGCTGCCACGTATGCCGCCATCATCGAAGCGATCCGGGGCGCACGCGACCATATCCATCTGGAGTACTACATCTTCCAGCCCGACCACAGCGGTACCGCGATCTGCGCTGCGCTGATGGAACGTGCCCGTGCCGGAGTCAAGGTGCGGCTGCTGATGGATGCGATCGGCTCATCGGCAATGACCCGACGCGCCCTGCGCACGCTGCGCGAGGCCGGGGTGGAAACCGCCTGGTTCCATCCCTCGCAATTGCTCAAGCCATTCAAGCGGCCGTGGTTGAACCTGCGCACCCACCGCAAGGTGATCGTCATCGATGGCCGCGTGGGTTTCACCGGCGGCATCAACGTCACCGACGACGAGAACGAACAGGTGCGCAAGCAGGCGTATCGCGATCTGCACGTGCGCCTGCAAGGCCATGTGGTGCGCAGTCTGCAGCTGGTGTTCCTGGAGGACTGGCTCTATGCCACGGGCCAGGGCCGCGCGGCCTTCCACGGCCAGCAGCTGTGGCCGGACGATGTGCCCACCCGCGCGCAAGGCACGGTGGATGCGCAAGTGCTGGTGTCCGGCCCGGATTCGTCGTGGGAAGCGATCCACCGCCTGATGGTCGCCGCCATCCATGAAGCCAAGCATCGCGTGTGGCTGGTCACTCCGTACTTCGTGCCCGGCGAAGCAGCGCGCATGGCGCTGACCTCCGCCGCACTCGGCGGGCTGGACGTGCGCCTGCTGGTGCCGCGCGTGAGCGATTCGCGCCTGGTCACCTACGCGGCGCGTTCGTATTTCGACGAGTTGCTGGAAGCCGGTGTCCGCATCTACGAGTACGGCCCGCGCATGCTGCATACCAAGGCGCTGCTGGCCGACGACGATGTCTGCATCGTCGGCAGTGCCAATTTCGACAGCCGCAGCTTCCGGCTGAATTTCGAGTTGTCGATGCTGTTCCGCGACCAGGCCGTGGCAGCAGAGATGGCCGGGCTGATCGGCACCGATCTGCAGCAGGCGCAGGAGGTGCAATTCGCGCGGCATCGGCCGTTATGGCGCTCGCGCCTGCCGGAGGCCTTCGCCCGGCTGTTGTCGCCGCTGCTCTGACCAACGGTGAGGCGCCCACGTGGAACCGCGCCGGGCGCGGCGCTACACTGCCGCCACTCAACGGGGGAGCGCGTCATGCACTGGCTGTTTCTGCTTATGGCACTGGGTGCGCTGGTGCTGGCTTTCAGCACGCCGCACGTGTGGTTGCTGGTGGTCTCGCTGCTGGTGGCGTTGGTGCTGCTGCTGTTGTGGACGCGCGGTTGGTTCGCCTCGCGCATGGGCGACACCCAACGCGATACCAGCAGCATGATCGACCCGGCCGAGCTGCGCCGCCTGCGCGAGCTGGCAGAAGCACGCAAGTCGGCCGCCCTGGCCGCCGCACGCGACAGCGAGCCGCAGGCCTGATCACCGCATGACCACCCAGCTCAGCGTCAACGTCAACAAGATTGCAGTCCTGCGCAACTCGCGCGGGGGCGCCGACCCGGACGTGGTGCAGGCCGCACGCGCCTGCATTGCCGCCGGCGCACACGGCATCACCGTGCATCCGCGCCCGGACCAGCGGCATATCCGCGCCGACGACGTGCTGGCGCTCAGTGCACTCACGCGCGCGCAGGCGGTGGAATTCAATATCGAAGGCAACCCCTTCGCGCCGCCGCGCGCAGGCTACCCGGGGTTGCTGGAATTGTGCCGTGCCACGCGCCCGCAACAGATCACCCTGGTGCCGGACGGCGACGGGCAGCTGACCTCCGATCACGGCTTCGATTTTGCGCAGGACACCACGCAGCTCGCCGAGCTGATCACCGCGTTCAAGCAGCTGGGCAGCCGGGTCAGCCTGTTCGTCGATGCGGGTAACCCGGACATCGCCCGCGCAGCCGCGCTCGGTGCGGACCGTATCGAGTTGTACACCGGCCCGTATGCCCACGCGCACGCCAGCGGCCAGGCCGATGCCACGTTGGCGCTGTTCGCCGATGCCGCGCAGCGCGCCAGTGCCGCAGGCCTGGGCATCAATGCCGGGCACGATTTGTCGCAAGCCAACCTGGGCGATTTTCTCGCCGCTGTGCCGGGGGTGCTGGAAGTATCCATCGGCCACGCCTTGATCAGCGAGGCCTTGTACCAGGGATTGGATGCAAGCGTGCGCGCGTACGTCGACATCCTGCGTGGCAGCCACGTTAGCGCTTGAGTCCATGCGCTAACGTCGGCATCGATGATCGATGCCCGGGTTGGCGACAACCACGTTCGCGTGGTGGATGCTACGCAGGAACATCACGACGAGCGCCTGGTTAGCGACGGCCAGCTGCTGCCGGTGAGAAACAACCTTTGTTAACTCCCCGTGCCTGTCGTATCCGAAGCCGCGATGCGGCGCCTGGGCGACGCGCATCGCGCGTTGTTGCATGCACTGCACGTGGCCAAGCGCAATACGCGCTTGCACAAACACTACTGCACAAAGGCGATGCGCTGCACTTGCGCGTTCTTCGCTGCCGCCAGCACGCTGGCCACCCCGGCATACTCGGCGTCCCCACTGGCGGCGATGCGCAGTTCCGGCTGATGTCCTGCAGTTGCCTGCATCTGCTCGATCAACCTGGACTGGAGTTGCTGCAAGGTCACCGGGTTGGCGTTCCAGAACAGCTGTGCGTCGGCATCCACACGCAAGGCGATTGGTGCAGCCGGCTCCGGCCGTGTGGTCACTTGCGAACTGTGCTGCGGCAGATCCACCGCGATTGTCCGCGTCACCATCGGTGCGGTGACGATGAAGATAATCAACAACACCAACATGACATCCACCAGCGGCGTGACATTGATCTCCGCCAGCGGTCCCCGATTCCCTGTCGTACTGAAAGCCATGACTGCCTCCCGTGCTGTGATCGTGGGTGCTGCACGGCCGAGCACACACCTGCGACCTGCACCGGCAACTCGACGCGGGTGCGCTGGCGGCACGGCATCGGCTCGGCAATGGGGTGCTGGGCGCTGAAGGGTCTACAAGCGCTGCCATTAACGCGCTTGGGTCGAAGCACACATAAAAAAACGCCACCGTTTCCGGTGGCGTTGCAGTCGCGTCATGACTGTTGTGTTGCGGTCTTGCAGATACGTTTACTGCTGCATGAAGCCGATTTTCTTCATCTGCGAGTTCTTCGCAGCGGCCAGCACCTTGGCCATCACCTCGTACTCCGCATCCGGATTTGCATCGATGCGCAGTTCCGGCTGATTGGTCGGATCGGCCTGCACCACTTCTTCCATCTTCTGTTGCAACACATCGACCGGAGTCGGGCTGTTGTTCCAGAACACCTGGTTGCTGGCGTCGATACGCAACTCGATCGGCGGCGGCGGTTCGGTCGTCTGCGGTGGCGGGTTGAGCACCCGCTGCGGCAGATCCACGGCGATCGGGTAGGTCATGATCGGCGCGGTGACGATGAAGATGATCAGCAGCACCAGCATCACGTCCACGAGGGGCGTGACGTTGATGTCGGCCATCGGCCCACGGCTTCCACCAGTACTAAATGCCATGGCTTACTGCCCCTTCACTTTGGTTGCAACGAAACCGACGTCCAGCATGCCCTGACCCTGCGCGATCTTGGTGATCTCGTTGATCGTACGCATCTTGGTCGTGCGGTCGCCACGCAGGTTGAGCGGCGGCTGCGGGGTCTGCTGTGCGGCGGTGGACAGGCGCGACTCCAGGGCTTCCTTGGAAATCGGCTCGTCGTTCCAGTACAGCGACCCATCTTCCTTGACGGCCAGAGTGATCGGCGCGGCGCGTTTCTCCGCATCTTCCTTCTGGATCAAGTTGGCCTCTGGCAGCTCCACCTTGACCTTATGGGACATCAGCGGTGCCGTAATGATGAAGATGATCAGCAGCACCAGCATGACGTCCACGAGGGGCGTCACGTTGATGTCGGCCATCGGGCCACCGCTGTTTCCACTACTGAAGGCCATAACGGGCTCCGTCTAAATCGTTGCGAAGGCGTTCTTGACGACCGGATTAGCGAACGCGCGAACCGGTGGCGAAGAAGTCGTGCAGGTCGTGGGCAAAGGTGTCGAACTTGGCGATCACCGAGCTGTTGACCTTGGAGAAGAAGTTGAACGCGAACACGGCCGGGATTGCGACGAACAGGCCGATCGCGGTCATGATCAGCGCTTCACCCACCGGACCGGCAACGGCGTCGATGGAGGCCGAACCGGTTGCACCGATCTTGATCAGCGCGCCGTAGATGCCCCACACGGTACCGAGCAGACCGACGAACGGTGCGGTCGCACCGACGGTGGCCAGCAGGGTCATGCCCGACTGCAGCTTGGTGCTTTCGCGGGTCACGGCCTGACGCAGGGCGCGGTCGACGAACTCCGAACGGCTCAGGCTCTCGCCCAGGCCACCGGTGCTGCCTTCGGCACGCTGGTGGTGCGCAGCAGCCTGGGCGGCGTCCAGCGCGATCTTCGAGAACGGCTCGGAAGCCGGCTGTTCTTCCATGGCGCGGATGGCGTCCTGTGCATTCGGGGCATCCCAGAACGCGGTGGTGACGCGGTCAGCCGCGCTCTTCAAGCGGGTGGCACGGAAGATGTTGATGACAGTCCAGTACCAGGAGGCAGCGGACATGGCGATCAGGGTGATCAACACGACCCAGGACACGGCGAAGTCGCCGGGGCTGGAGGTCATTTCGGTGATCAAGTGCTCGAAGCCCATCTGCGACAGAGCGGCCGACGGATTGGAGCCCCCTGCAGCGGCGGCGATAAAGAATTCCTGCAGCATGACGCTTACCTTTGTTGTGTGTGGTGATGAAGGGTGGAGCGAAAGGAAGACAGGATCCTGGGCCGACCGTGGCCGGCCCGTGGGATCAGTTCAGAGCAAAGTTGACCGGGACGCGGACACGTCCGGCGGCTTTCTGCCCGTTGACGGTGGAGGCGTTGAACTTCCACTTGCGTGCTGCGTCCATCGCGGCACGGTCAAGGTCGCGGTTGCGGCTGGACTTTTCGACCGACACGTTGGTCACGTTGCCGCTGGCATCCACATCCACGATCAGGATGACCTCACCTTGGACACCGGCACGGAATGCAGCCGGCGGGTACTTCGGCGGGTTCATGTTCTTGGACGAGATATCGACGCTGGCGCCAATGTCGCTCGGCGGAGCCGGAGGGCTCGGCGGGCTCGGCGGCGTGACGATATCGCTCGGACGCGGTTCGGGAACGTCGACCACCGGAGCTTCCGGCGGCGGCGGAACCGGTGACGGCTTCGGCGGCGACAGATTCTTGACCGGCGGCGGCGGCTTGTCTTCCGGCGGCGGCGGCGGCGGCGGCGGCGGGGGAGGAGGCGGTGCATCCACCAAGGTGACCATGGTGGTGCGCTCCTTCTCTGCCGGAGCCTTCGGCGCCACTGCAGGGATCAGCAACATCATCAGTGCAGTGAGGTGCAAAGCAATTACAAAAGCAATGCCGATAATGCGGGCCCAGCTCAGACCCTGGTTCCCGGCATCGTAGTCATGCCTGTGGATAACGAGTTGTTCCGTCATGCGCCAATGGCTCTTTCAGTGGGGGCCCGGATCACTGTGATGATCCCCAGGTTTTCGGACGGCTTTGACACCGCAGGAACTCCCAAGCTTATACCAATCCCGAGTCCTGTAACCACTAAAAACACAGGGATTTCGGGGGTTTATTTTCTTTTTTTACTTCAGGTTGATGATCTTCTTGGCGTCTTCGGGTTTTTTAACACCCTTGGCGATCGCCTGCTGTGCGGCCTGCTTGGCCTCGGGGATGCGACCTTCCGAATGCAGCACCTTGGCCAGATTCAAATAGGTCTCGCCATCCTTGGAAAGCGGTGCGGCCTTCTGCCAGTTTTCGATCGCCTTCGGGACATCGTCGCTGTAGTAATACGACTGGGCCAGGGCAAGGTATGTCTGATAATCAGGCTTGAGGATGCCTTTTTGCATACCCTCATTGATGACGGCAATGACGTCCTTTTCTTTGTTCTCGGTGTTGGCGTAGATGGAATACAACTGCTTGTATTCCTTTTCTTCGGTCAACTGGCCGGAGGCACGCAGCTTGTCCATCACGCCTGCGGCCTTGTCCATCTGGTCGGCCTGCATGTACATGTTGGCCAGGTTGAGCTGCGCCTTTTTGTCGTTGGGCGTCTTGGCGGCCAGCGCCTCGGCGGCCGCAACGGCCTCACCGGTCTGGCCAGCTTCGGCGTAGGACGCCATCAGCAGCTGGTTCCAGCTGTCCTTGGGCTCGGGCGAGGCAGCGATGGCCTGCTTCAACACCGGAATGGCTTCCTTGTAGCGCTCGGTCTGGTACAGCGCCTGGCCCTTGAGGATCAGGTCTTCCGGACGCTGCGACTTGCTCTCTTCCAGATATTTGTCCAGCGTGGCCAGACCCTCGGCCTGCTGGTCGTCCTGCATCTGCAACTGCGCCAGCATCAGCATCGACTGGAACTGGCCGTTGTTGTCCAGCGCGTTCAGGCCGATGGCCTGCTGCAGGTACTTCTTGGCAGCGGCGGTGTCGCCCAGGTTGTAGGCAGCCTGCGCGGCCAGCTGGGCCGCCAGCGCCTTGTCGGCGTCGTTGGCAGCGCTGTTGGCCAGGATCTCATCGGCCTGGGTGCGCACGCCTTGGTAGTCCTCGCCCTTGTTGAAGGTTTCGATCAGCTTCTGCAGCTTGCTGCTCAACTTGGAGGACGGCTTGATCGTCGGTGCCTGGCGGGTCGACTGCGGGTACAGCTCCTCGGCCTTGCCGCTTTTGGATTTGCGGCTGGCGCGTTCGGAGGAACGGTCCGACTGCGCGACCGCATCGGTGACGACAGCCCCACCCAGCGACGCGGCGATGAACAGGGACAACAGGGCTTGCTTGCGGTTGAGCAGTTTCATGTTTCACCTCGGACGATCCGCCGTCGGGCGGTACGAAAAGCGGAATGGGCGCTGTACGAAAAATCTGAGCCGGCAAACTTAGCAGAAAGTCTCAGTTCCCGAAAACGGTTTCCATGTTGTGTTGCGGCAATCAGAAGCAGGGAACCGATGTCTTAGCGTCGCTAACAGACCTTGACCGGTGTAGCGGCGCGTACGCCACCAGGGGAGGCAAGCAAGCGTCGCATCGAATCGGTGTTCGTCCAGGTTGACGGCGGCCGCACGGATGTCGTTAGCAGCACTAGCCACAACGCGGCACGCGCCCGCTCCGCCTGGCCTGCTAGTACACCGGTTCGAGCTGGGCAACGTCGGCCTGCAGTTCGCGGATGCGGTTGGCAGGGTCGGGGTGGGTCGACAGCCACTGCGGTTGGCGATTGCCGCTGGCGGCCATCATGTTCTGCCACAGCGTCACCGCCTGCGCCGGATCGAAGCCGGCCTGGGCCATCAGACGTTGGCCGACCACATCGGCTTCGCTTTCCTGGGTACGCGAGCCGGGCAGCAGGAACACTGTCTGGGCAGTCATACCGCCGACCTGATTGACTGCGCTGGCCGCCCCGTCGCCATAGGCAGCGCCGGCGAGTGCGCCGATGATGCCCAGGCCCGTCTGCGCGCCGAGCTGACGGGTGATGCGCTCTTCGTGATGGCGCGAAATGACATGGCCGATCTCATGCCCGAGCACGGCGGCGAGCTGATCCTGGGTCTTGGCGACAGTAAAAATGCCCGTGTTGACACCGACCTTGCCACCAGGCAGGGCGAAGGCATTGGCTTCGTTGTCCACGAACAGCGCGGTTTCCCACTTGGTTTCACGCCATTGCGGCTGCAGTTGCGCCACCAGCGCGTTGACCACGCACTGCACGTAGGCGTTCTGCTTGCCGTCGGTGCTGACTTTTTCCTTGGCCTTGGTCTGCGCAAAGGATTGCGCGCCCAACTGGTCCAATTGCTGTTGCGATACCCCGCCCACCACCTGTCGGCGGCCGGTTGGCGAAGTTGTGGTGGCACACGCCGTCAGTGCAAGCACGGCAACAACGATCAACAGCCTAGCTTTCATTCGATCCCCCTAGAACCATGGGGGCATTCTGGCAGGCTCGTCTTAACTTTTCGTCAAACGGTTCCGTGCGGCCGATGACGCGTGCCCGGCCGGGGCGATCGGCTGTCCAAAGCGTGCGGATTTATCCGGTGCCCAGGCGCCACGCCGCTGCGGCTGGGTTCTCGCATCTGACCGCTTGTGGACTCAGCCAAGCCCGAAAAAGTACAGCGCTGCCAGGGCCGTGGCGTTGTTGATGCCATGCGCGGCAATTGGCGCCCACAGCGTACCGGTGCGCCAGTACAGCCATGCGAACGCCGCGCCCATGCTGCCGTACACCAGCCACAGCTGCGCGATCGCGGCCGGGCCGTTGCCGCTGATGCCGGGTACTTCGTGCACCAGCGCGAAAATCGCCCCGCTCAGCACGATGCCCAGCCAGGGGCGGCCGGCAGCGAGCAGGCGCCCGAACAGCACGCGACGAAACAGCAGTTCTTCGTAAGCCGGCGCGATGACCACCGCAAACAGCGTCAGTGCCAGCGGCCACTGCTGGAGCGCGTCTTCCATCAACGGCAGGTTGGTGGGCACCGGCTTGATGCCCAACGCCGAAGCCGCCACGCTGACCAGGTTGCTGAGCAGGAACACTGCGGCGGCGACCAGCGCGGTCCAGCCCCAGGTGGAGGCGCGACGCGCGGCAGCCCGCGAGGCGGTCTGTTCGGCAGCGGTGGCGCGGCGGCGCCAGTAGTACAACAGCAGCGCCGGCGTGGCCGTGCTGACCAACGCGGTGAGCAGCTGCACCATCACGCCGGGTTGGCCAATGGCGGCCATGACCTCGGTGGGCGAGGGGGTCAGCCCCTGCGCCTTGGCCGCCTGTACGTGGCCAAAGCCACGCACTGCGCCCCACAACGCAAAGCCGGCCACGCTGAGGGTCAACAGCAGGCCGGCGGCGATGAGCACGTCGACCCAGAAACCCACGAGCACGGGCAGCAACGGCGGCTTGCCGGCAACCGTGCGTGGTGCCGGGGGCGGTGGAAGATCGGTGCGCATCATCAATCCTGCGAACACCGCACCGGCCACCACGCCGCGGTTGCGACGTGCCGGCCGATGCGGGTGCCTCAGATATCCAGGTTGGACACCTTCAGCGCGTTGTCCTCGATGAAGTCGCGGCGTGGCTCGACCACATCGCCCATCAAGGTGCTGAAGATCTGGTCGGCGGCCACCGCGTCCTCGATGCGCACCTGCAACAGGCGACGCGTGTCGGGGTTGACCGTGGTTTCCCACAGCTGCTCGGCATTCATTTCGCCCAGGCCCTTGAAGCGCTGCACCTGGCGGCCCTTCTTGGCCTCGTCCAGCAACCAGGCATGGGCCTGCGCGAAGCTGGTGATCGGGTGGCTCTTGTTGCCGCGCACGATCTGGGCACCTTCGCGCACCAGGTCGTGCAAGGCCAGCGAGACCTCACGCAGCGGACGCAGCTCGCCGCTTTCGAACGCACCCATCGGCAGCACCTGGGTGAACTCTTCGCCCATGTGGCGGCGGATGGCCACCAGGGTGGCAGGCGCGTTCTCGCTGCCGGGGTCGAAGCGCAACTGGTAGCGCGCGGTACCCAGGGTGCCGCGGTTGAGCACTGCCTGCAGTGCATCCAGGGTCGGATGCTGGTCGCCTTCGGCCTGCAGTTTTTCCACATCCAGTGGCGGCAGGTCGATCAGCGCGGTGAGCAGGGCCGGGTCGTAGCGGTGTGCGTTGCGCGCGATCGCTTCGTTGGCGCTGGTGAACAGCATCAACAATTTCTCCAGCGCTTCGCCGGTGATCGGCGGTTCGTCGGTGGCCGGAATCAGCGCCGCGCCCTCGACCGCATTGCTAGCCAGGTAGGCGTTGAGCGCCGCGTCGTCCTTCAGATACAGCTCGCTCTTGCCCTGCTTGAGCTTGTACAGCGGCGGCAGGCCGATGTAGATGTAGCCGCGCTCGATCAACTCCGGCATCTGCCGGTAGAAGAAGGTCAGCAGCAGGGTGCGGATGTGCGAGCCGTCCACGTCGGCGTCGGTCATCAGGATGATGCGGTGGTAGCGCAGCTTGTCCGGGTTGTACTCGTCGCGACCGATGCCGGTGCCCAGCGCAGTGATCAGCGTGCCGACCTGGTCGGAGGCCAGCATGCGGTCGAAGCGGGCACGTTCGACATTGAGGATCTTGCCGCGCAGCGGCAGCACGGCCTGGTTCTTGCGGTTGCGTCCCTGCTTGGCCGAACCGCCCGCCGAGTCACCCTCGACGATGAACAGTTCCGACAGCGCCGGGTCCTTTTCCTGGCAATCGGCGAGCTTGCCGGGCAGGCCGGCGATGTCCAACGCGCCCTTGCGGCGGGTCAGGTCGCGCGCCTTGCGGGCGGCTTCGCGCGCGCGCGCTGCATCGACGATCTTGCCGGTGATGGCCTTGGCTTCGTTCGGGTTCTCCTGCAGGAACTCCTGCAGGCGCGCACCGAAGGCGTTTTCCACCGCCGGGCGCACATCCGAGCTGACCAGCTTTTCCTTGGTCTGCGAAGAGAAGCTGGGGTCGGGCACCTTGACCGAAAGCACCGCGATCATGCCTTCGCGCATGTCATCGCCGGTCAGCGCGACCTTGGCCTGCTTGGCGATGCCGTTCTGTTCGATGTAGGTGCTGAGCACGCGCGTCAGCGCCGCACGGAAACCGGCCAGGTGGGTGCCGCCGTCCTTCTGCGGAATATTGTTGGTGAAGCAGTACATGGTTTCCTGGTAGGCGTCGGTCCATTGCAGGGCCACGTCCACCATGATGCCGTTGTGCTCGCCGGTCACCGAGATCACATTCGGGTGCAGCGGCGACTTCAACTGCGCCAGATGCTCCACGAAGCTGCGGATGCCGCCTTCGTAATGGAAATCGTCGCGACGGCCTTCGCCGCGCTCGTCGATCAAGGTGATCTTGACGCCGGAATTGAGGAAGGACAGCTCGCGCAGGCGCCGCGCCAGGATGTCGTAATGGAACTCGACATCGCTGAAGATGGCCACGGACGGCTTGAAGCGCAGCGTGGTGCCGCGCTTGGTCGAGGCTTCCAGCTGCTTGAGCGGGTACTGCGGTTCGCCCAGCGCGTATTCCTGCTGGTAGTGGAAGCCGTCGCGCCAGATATCCAGCCACAAGTGCTCGGACAATGCGTTGACCACCGAGACGCCTACGCCATGCAGGCCGCCGGAGACCTTGTAGCTGTTGTCGTCGAACTTGCCGCCGGCGTGCAGCACGGTGAGGATCACCTCGGCCGCCGAGACGCCTTCTTCCTTGTGGATGTCGACCGGTACGCCGCGCCCGTTGTCGGAGACCGCCACCGAGCCATCGGCCAGGATCTTCACCACGATGTCGTCCGCATGCCCGGCCAGGGCTTCGTCGACCGAGTTGTCGACCACCTCGAACACCATGTGATGCAGGCCGGTGCCGTCATGGACGTCGCCGATATACATGCCGGGGCGCTTGCGGACGGCCTCCAGGCCACGCAGCACGGTGATCTTGCTGGAGTCGTAGGTGCCGTTGGGTGTTGGCGGGATGTTTTGTTCGTCGGTCATGCGCGTGCCGTTGGCTCCACAACACGGGCGAAGTCGGCGATAGCCGCTCCGCACCGTGGGAAAAGGGGGATAGCGAGCAAATTATACCAGCCGGCACGAGCCGGCCGTCGCGGCTCAGTGGGCCGCTGCCTGTCGCGTAATGTGGCCGTGTTCCACGTGGAACTGCTGCAATAGTGCGCCGGCATCTGCAAGGCCAGGCGGGGTTTCGGTTGCGGTGATGAGCACCTGTGCCGGCGCGGACGCGAGCCGCTGCAGCACACGCCCCTGATGGTGCCGGTCCAGCTCCGAGCCCAGATCATCCAGGGCGATGACCGGCCACTCGCCGCGTTCGTAGGCGAAGTCCTCCGCCTGTGCGAGCAGGCAGGCGAGGGCGGTGAGCTTGGCCTGTCCCCGGGAAAGCGCGTCCCGTCCAGGGAGTGCCTGAAAGCTGGGCACCCAATCTGCCCGGTGCGGGCCTTGCGAGGTGTAGCCATTCTGGCGATCGCGTTCGCGCGCAAGCAGCAGGGCGTCTGCCAGCGAGACCTCGTGGCGCTTCCAGCCGGGAGCGAACGTCAGCGCAGACAGTCCCAGCGCGGGCGCGATCGCGTCTGCCACGGGAACCAGCCGCTCCTGCAGGCGTTCCAGGTAGCGCGTGCGCCGAGACGTCAGGCTCTCGCCGGATTCGGCGAGTTCGTGGTCCCAGGCGTCCAACATGCGTGGCTGCGCGCCCTGCTTCAGCAACGCATTACGTTGCTTGAGCGCCCGGGCGTAGCGGCGCCACATGGTGAGGAAATCGGGTTCCACGTGGAACAGGCCCCAATCCAGGAAGCGGCGGCGAGGTTCGCCACCGCCACTGATCAGCACGTGGCTGCCGGGCTCGAACGTCACCACTGCCAGCGCAGCGCAAAGCGCGCCAAGCTGCGCCACGTCTTCACCATCCAGACGTCCCGTCCATTCCTGCCCCCTATGACGCAGGCCGGCTCGACGCGTCCGTTCGCCCGCAGCGCCGTTGCCTTCTTTCCATTCCACGAAAACTTCAAGGTCGTTGGCGCCTTGTTGGATCAGGCCGTCACGGACGCGCCCGCGGAAGCTGCGGCCGTAGGCCATCAGATGCAGCGCTTCGAGCACGCTGGTCTTCCCCGCACCGTTGTCGCCGGTCAGCAGATTCAAGGTACTGGAGGGATGAAGCTCGACGGTGTGAAACCGGCGAAGCCGATGAATGGACAACCGCACTACATGCATCGATCGGTGTGCTCTGGGCTGTAATCCGGCATGCCGGTCGGGTCGAAGGATACGGGATCGGCATGAAACGCGCGCAGTTGTGGCCGGCAACAACGGCGGGACAGGCAGGGGATAACATGTGGATAAAAAAGGGGCGGAGGGCGGTGTTTTTTCTTATCCACAGCTTGTAAGCCAGAAAACAGGTCGATAAACACAGGGTTTCGACCCCCTAATTCCCTTTAAGAACAATCACTTGAGGTGTTTTTACGCGAAATCTGCGCCTACCATCACCACAAAGCTCTTAAGTTATTTATAGATTTAAAAGCAAAGCGCGATGTGCATAAGTCAAAAACAGTAGGGAGCTGAACAGCTGGACACCGGATCTCGCCGACATGTGCGATAGCAAATCAATTGATTGCCTTGAAATGAACTCATTCAGGTTAAACACGCAGAGCTTCAAAACCCAATGGCGCATGAGAGACAAGGTGTCCTGTTCTCTCCCTGCTTTCGCTGTGTCTCGGACCAAGCCAGCTCGACGATCAAAGACCGGGCGAATGAACTCGGCTCCGGCCACGTTGAGACTTTCGAACCTCGCTGAGTCGCCAGGTGCCAGGCCCGTCCAAAATTTCAGGACACTGCAGACGTAACGCGAAGATGCGTGGCGACGGAAATAGTCCGTAGAGGTCCTACTTACGCGCCGCGGTGAATCTTGTCCTGACGTTTGACCGAGTCGGAGCTGGGTCCGCAGCCGCTCATGTAGATTTTGAAACTCGATGTGTACCGAGTCTCAACCCTGGCGCCGATGTCCAGCCAATACAGCAACGCCGTTGCAAGCGCGTGGAGCGCGTTTGGTCGATCGACCGGATCGAAGGCATAGCTCCCACGCTTACGTCAGGGCTTATCCCTTCAGATCATGCACAGGCGCCATAGCTCGGCCCACGTCCCATTTGGTCGCCACAGACGACTTGGCCACGATGCTTAGCTAGAACAACAAGCCCCCGAATGGCGCAAACAAAAAGCCCGGCAGATGCCGGGCTTTTGCGTGTTCCACGTGGAACGGAGCGTTAGAGACGCAACGGCATCACCACATGGCGCGACTTCTCGCTGCTGGCCTCACGCACCAATGCAGACGAATTGGCATCACGCAGCTGGATCACCACGTGCTCATCGCGCAATGCCGACAGCGCGTCGAGCAAATAGTTGACGTTGAAGCCGATAGCCAGGTCGTCGACCTTGGTATCGGCCTCGATCTCTTCCTGGGCCTCTTCCTGCTCGGGGTTATGCGCGCTGATCTTCAGCTGACCCGGCGACACTTCCACACGGACGCCGCGGTACTTCTCGTTGGACAGGATGGCCGCACGCTGTAGCGATGCGCGCAGCGCTTCACGATCCACCTTGACTTCACGATCGGCACCAATCGGAATCACTGCCTCGTAGTCCGGGAACCGGCCGTCGATCAGCTTCGACGTAAAGGTCACGTCGCCGCGCTTGACGCGGATATGGCTACGTCCCACTTCCAGCTCGACCTCGCGATCGGCACCTTCCAGCAGACGCTGCAGCTCGGTCACGCCCTTGCGCGGCACGATGATCTGGCGCTTGGCGCCGCCGGCTTTCTCCAGCTCCATCTCGCACAGCGCCAGACGATGACCGTCGGTAGCCACGCAGCGCAGCAAGCCGTCGCGCAGGTCGAACAACAGGCCATTGAGGTAGTAGCGCACGTCCTGCTGGGCCATGGCGAACGCGGTGCGCTCGATCAGCTCCTTGAGCCCGGCTTCGGGCACCACGACGCGCTCGGTCGCCTCGACCTCGTCCACGGACGGGAAGTCGTTGGACGGCAACGTCGCCAGGGTGAAGCGGCTCCGCCCGGCCTGCACGGTGACCTTGTCGCCGGTCTGCGAAATGGTGACGCGGCTGCCGTCGGGCAGGGCGCGCAGGATGTCGAACAGCTTGCGCGCCGGAATCGTGGTTTCGCCGTCCTGCGCGTCCTCCACCAGCGTGCGCGAGATCATTTCCACTTCCAGGTCGGTGCCGGTCAACGAGACCTGTCCGTCCTTGACCTGAACTAGCAGGTTAGCCAGGACGGGCAGGGTTTGACGCCGTTCGACCACATTGACCACTTGTGCCAATGGTTTGAGGAAGGCTTCGCGCTGCAGTGTAAAACGCATGTGGTTCCGTGCCCCTATGCTTTAAAAGATATGGAATAAATCAAAAGCTTGGTGGTGATGGTAGGGCCGTTTTCAGCGGATAACCACCGTAACTATTTGTTTCCAAAGACATTTCAGCATCTGAAACGCGTTGGACTAGTGCGCCTGAGCTGGTCGGAAAACCTGTGGATAGTTTTCCAGCCGGACTGCGGTGCAACGTTATCCACAGATTCTCCCGCATTTGACCCCAACGTTTCCACGCTTTTTTCCAGCCTGGCGCCGATGGCAGCCAATGGCCTACTCGCTGAGCTTGCGAATCAGCTTTTCCCAGTCCTCGCGGAGCTTGCCGTCGGCCTCCATCAACGTGCGGATCTGCCGGCAGGCATGCAGCACGGTGGTGTGGTCGCGGCCGGCGAACGCGTCGCCGATCTCCGGCAGGCTGTGCTCGGTGAGCTCCTTGGCCAACGCCATCGCCACCTGGCGCGGGCGCGCCAGCGAGCGGGTGCGCCGCTTGGACAGCAGGTCCTTCATCTGCAGGCCGTAGTAATCGGCCACGGTCTTCTGGATATTGGGAATGCCGATCGCCTGTTGCTGGGCGCGCAGCAAATCGCGCAGCGTCTCCTGGGCAAATTCCACCGTGATCGAGCGGCCGGTGAAGTTGGCGCGCGCCACCAGGGTGTTGAGCGCGCCTTCCAGGTCGCGCACGTTGGAGCGCATCTTCTTGGCGATCAGGAATGCCACGTCGTCGGGAATTTCGGCGCCGCGCTCGCGTGCCTTGGCCAGCACGATGGCCGCGCGGGTTTCGAAGTCCGGCGGATCGATCGCCACCGACAGGCCCCAGGCCAGGCGCGACTTCAGGCGCGGCTCCAGGCCCTCCACTTCGCGCGGGTAGCGGTCGCAGGTCAGGATGATCTGCTGGCGGCCATCGAACAGCGCGTTGAAGGTGTGGAAGAACTCTTCCTGGGTGCGGTCCTTGCCGGCGAAGAACTGGATGTCGTCGATCAGCAGCGCATCGATCTGCTGGAACTGGCGCTTGAACTGGTCCATCGCCTTGTCCTGCAGCGCCCGGATCATCGCGCTGAAGAACTGTTCCGAACGCAGGTACATCACCTTGGCGGCCGGATTGGCCTGACGCAGCGCATTGCCGGCCGCGAACATCAGGTGGGTCTTGCCCAGGCCGGTGCTGCCGTACAGCAGCAACGGGTTGTGCGCGCGGTCGCCGGGCCTCTGCGCCGCCTGGATCGCGGCGGCCAGACCCAGCTGGTTGCTGCGGCCTTCGACGAAGTTGGCGAAGGTGTAATGCGAATCCAGGTTGCCGGCGAACGGCACCATCGGCGCAGCCTGCGGCGCACTTGGCACCGCCGCCGCTGCGGGGGCCGGCTCAGGCGCACGTGGACGCGAACCGACCGCCAGCGCGACTTCGCCGTTGCCGGCGAAATACGCCAGCAATTCGCGGATGCGCGGCAGGTACCGTTCGCGAACCTGGTCGACGATGAAGGCGTTCGGGGCGTACAGCACGATGCTGTCGCCGCGATCTTCGGCTTGCAGGGGTTTCAACCAGGTGTGGACATCTTCGGGCGGGAATTCGGCTTCGAGACGTTCCAGACAGCGGGGCCAAGCATCCATCAACGTGTGATCATCTGTTGCCGGCCGCGGGGCGCAGAAAAGCGCCGTGCTCGCAGCCCGGTAGTGAAAAGAGGATGGACCAGACTAGCACCGAGGGCAGGGTTTTCCCAGAGTTATTCACAGGGCCATCCACAGGCCGCCGTCGTCCTCTTCCGCGGTAAGGCAAGCAGGGTGTTGACCTGCGGCGCGGCAGGCCTATAGAATTGCCGGTTCTATTCGTCTCCATTCATGCAGAGGGCCCCATGGCCACCAAGCGTACTTTCCAACCCAGCAATCTCAAGCGAGCACGCGACCATGGTTTCCGCGCACGTATGGCAACCGCCGACGGCCGCAAGATCCTGGCTCGCCGCCGCGCCAAGGGCCGCAAGCGCCTGAGCGCTTGATTGCCGCGCCGCTCCCTGCGGCCGAGGCAGTCCCTACCGTGAACGCATCGAACCCGTGCAGGCGATTTCCTCGCTCTGCGCGGGTTCGTACGCGTGCGCAATATACGATCGTTTTCGATACTGCACGTCGCACCTCGGACCCACTCCTGAGCCTGCACTGGCGCACCGGCGATACGCCGCCGCGCCTGGGCATGGCCGTGTCGCGCAAGGTCGATACGCGCGCGGTCGGACGTAACCGCATCAAACGTGTGCTGCGCGATGCCATGCGGCATCTATTGCCCGAGCTGGCCGGTGGTGACTACGTCATCGTGGCGCGCTCGGCGGCGGCAAAAGCGACCAATCCACAGATCCGCGATGCCTTCGTGCGTCTGCTGCGCCGTGCCGGCGCATTGCCCCTGCCTGCTGCGCCCGGCACAATGCCGCCCGCCAGGACGGTGCGCCCATCCTCCCCTTCCCCGACAGAGCCGGAACTGTAGTTCCGACTGAGCGAGTTGCTGCCCGATGAACCAGACCCGTGTTTTCCTGATTTTTGCCTGGCTGATGGTCGCGGCGTTGCTGTGGATGGAGTGGGGCAAGGACAAGGCGGCTGCCAATGCGCCGGTGGCCGCGGCCACCCAGGCGGTGCCGGCGGCGCGCGATCCGGATGCGGCAGCGCCGAGCGCGGCCAATGTGCCTTCGGCCCAGCCCATTCCGCAGGCCGGCGCGCCGGGCACGGTGCCGGCGACCAGCAGCACTGCGGCAACACCGGCCGCTGCCGGCGCTGCGCCGGTGGTGACCCTGACCTCGGATGTGCTGCGCCTGAAGCTGGATGGCCGCAGCGTGCTCGATGCCGAGCTGCTGCAATTCCCGCAGACCAAGGACGGCACCGAGCCGGTCAGCCTGCTGACCGAAGATCCGGCGCACCCGTATAACGCCACCAGCGGCTGGGCCAGCGAGCATTCGCCGGTGCCGGGTGTAGGCGGCTTCCGCGCCGAGCAGCCGGGCACGACGTTCGAAATGGCCAAGGGCCAGAACACGCTGGTGGTGCCGTTCGTCTGGAATGGCCCCGACGGCGTCTCGATCCGTCGCACCTTTACCCTGGAGCGCGGCCGCTATGCCATCTCGATCAAGGACGAGGTGATCAACAAGAGTGGCGCGCCGTGGAACGGCTACGTGTTCCGGAAGCTGAGCCGGGTGCCGACCATCCTCAGCCGCGGCATGACCAATCCGGATTCCTTCAGCTTCAATGGCGCGACCTGGTACAGCCCGCAGGAAGGCTACGAGCGCCGCGCGTTCAAGGACTACATGGACGACGGCGGCCTGAATCGCCAGATCACCGGCGGCTGGGTAGCGCTGCTGCAGCACCACTTCTTCACCGCGTGGATTCCGCAGAAGGACCAAGCCTCGCTGTACGTGCTGGCCCAGGACGGCCCGCGCGACGTGGCCGAGCTGCGCGGCCCGGCCTTCACCGTGGCACCTGGCCAGACCGCCAGCACCGAAGCGCGCCTGTGGGTAGGCCCGAAGCTGGTCAACCTGATCGCCAAGGAAGACGTCAAGGGCCTGGACCGCGTGGTCGATTACAGCCGCTTCTCGATCATGGCCATCATCGGCCAGGGCCTGTTCTGGGTGCTGAGCCATCTGCACAGCTTCCTGCACAACTGGGGCTGGGCCATCATCGGCCTGGTGGTCCTGCTGCGCCTGGCGCTGTATCCGCTGTCGGCTGCCCAGTACAAGTCCGGTGCCAAGATGCGCCGCTTCCAGCCGCGCCTGGCGCAGCTCAAGGAGCGCTACGGCGACGATCGCGTCAAGTACCAGCAGGCGACGATGGAGCTGTTCAAGAAGGAAAAGATCAACCCGATGGGCGGCTGCCTGCCGCTGCTGATCCAGATGCCGATCTTCTTCGCGCTGTACTGGGTGCTGGTGGAGTCGGTGGAACTGCGTCAGGCGCCGTGGCTGGGCTGGATCCAGGATCTGACTGCGCGCGACCCGTACTTCATCCTGCCGCTGCTCAACATCTCGATCATGTGGGCGACGCAGAAGCTGACCCCGACCCCGGGCATGGACCCGATGCAGGCCAAGATGATGCAGTTCATGCCGCTGGTGTTCGGCGTCATGATGGCCTTCATGCCGGCCGGCCTGGTGCTGTACTGGGTGGTCAACGGCGGGCTGGGCCTGTTGATCCAGTGGTGGATGATCCGCCAGCACGGCGAGAAGCCGAGCAAGATCATCCAGGCCAACGCCAAGTAAGTTCAAGAAGGCCCGCCGCAAGGCGGGCTTTCTGCATGTCAGCCCGCATTGAGTGCCTGTTGTCTCTTTCGCCAAGGACGCCGTCGTGACCACATCGCCGTTGCATCGCCTGTTGCTGTGCGCAAGTTGCGTGGGAGTGCTGGCGTTGGCCGGCTGCGGCACGCAGGACGCCAGCGATGCTGCCGGCGCTGCGAAGCCCGCGGCTGCAACGAGCGCTGGCACGCAGGCGGACAAGACCGGGAACGCCACCGGTGCATTGATCGCTCAACTGCGCGAACAGCTGGACCGGCACCGCCGCATCATCGTGCTGCTGGCCGATGAGGACAAACAAACGCCACGCGATCGCGCCACCTCCAGCAGCGTGGGCCAGCAGTTGTTTCACGAAAACCTGGAGCAGCGCGAACGCATTGCCGCATCGTTGGACACGATTCTGGCTTCCAAGGATGCACGCCGGTTCGCGACGATTTCCGCAGTGCTGGACGAGGTGGAATCTGCGTCGGATCTGTTCGATGCCGACCGCCTGGCATTTGCCGAGGTGCTGCGCGATCTGCATGCGCGCATCGGCCGCGACTCTGCATTGCCGGCGGTGAAACTGCATCAGCGCATCGGCGAGGATCTGGAGGCGCTGGACGAGATCGAGCGCAGCTACAACAAGGAGTTGACGCAGATCTTCAGCCGTTTCGATCGCAGCCGCGCCATCGTGCCCAAGCGCGAGAAATGGGGCGACTACGTGGCGCAGTTGCGCACGCTCTATACGCGCGAGAACATCCTGCGCGACCATGGCGTGGTCGAGCCGTACCCGTTCGCCGCGCGCGACAGCGACAGCGAAGTGTTCGGCCGCGACCTGCCGCCCAAGACAGTGGTGCTCACCTTCGACGATGGCCCGCACAAGGCCTACACCGAAGAGATCGTGGCGATTCTCAAGCGCTACGATGTGCCCGGCGTGTTCTTCGAAGTGGGGCGCAACCTCGGCAGCCTGGATGCCAACGGCAAACCGCAACTTGCGCCGCTGTCGAAGATCAGTCATTCGCTGATGGAAGAAGGCTATGCGGTGGGGAACCACAGCCTCACCCACGCACAGTTGTCCAAGACCACCGGCGATGCACTGCGTCGCCAGGTTCTGGATACCGACACCTTGCTGCGTGCAGTGGACGACAAGCGCGCGCCGCTGTTCCGGTTTCCGTATGGCGCACGCAATGCGGAAGGCTTGCAGCTGCTGGGCGAAGCCGGCCTGAAATCGATCATGTGGAACATCGACTCGCTGGACTGGGCCGATCCGGTGCCGGAATCCATCGTGCAACGCGTGCTCGATCAAGTGAACAAGGACCAGCGCGGCATCGTGCTGTTTCATGACATCCACGACCGCGCAGTGAAGGCGCTGCCGCAGATTCTGGATCGTCTCATCGCCGACGGTTACCAGTTCGCCGGCTGGAATGGCCGCGAGTTCTCGGTCGCGCGCGCACCCGGCGCGGCGGCCGATGCCACGGTGACCACCGGCTATGCGAAATCGTGGGCGATCGTGATCGGCATCGACGACTACGCGCATTGGCCCAAGCTGGACTATGCGGCCAACGATGCGCAGGCGATTGCCAGTACCCTGACCGGGCCGTTGGGGTTTCCGTCCTCGCAAGTGATCGTGCTCAAGGACGGGCAGGCCACGCGCAACAATATCCTGGCCGCATTCCACGACCGCCTCGGCGAAGGCCGTGCACAAACCAACGACCGCGTGTTCGTGTTCTTTGCCGGGCATGGCGCCACACGACGGCTCGCTTCCGGTCGCGATCTGGGTTACATCATTCCGGTCGACTCGGACCCGCAGCATCTGGCCAGCGATGCGATCGCAATGAGCGATTTGCAGAACATCGCCGAAAGCCTGCAGGCCAAGCACGTCTTGTTCGTGATGGATGCGTGCTACAGCGGGCTGGGATTGACGCGCGGCGGGCCGACGTCCAGCGCGTATCTGCGCGAGAACGCGCGGCGTATCGCGCGCCAGATGCTCACCGCCGGCGGCGCCGATCAACAGGTGGCCGATAGCGGGCCCAATGGGCATTCGGTGTTCACCTGGGTGCTGTTGCAGGCATTGGCTGGCAAGGGCGACCTCAATGGCGATGGCTTGATCACCGGAACCGAACTGGCCGCGTACGTGGCGCCCGCGGTGTCGGCAGTCTCGGCGCAGACGCCGGCATTCGGCAGCCTGCCCGGTTCGCAAGGCGGCGAATTCGTGTTCCAGGTTCCCAGCGGCGAAGAATTTCTCACTGCGCAGACCGCGCAGCTGTCGGCCGATGCGATTGCGCTCAACTCACGTGTGGACGCAGCGCGCCCTGTGCCGGCCGCAGCCGGTGTGGCAGTGGCTGCAGTGCCGGTGACGGTGAAGACACTGCAAGGTGGCCAGGCCACGCTGGTGTTGCCCACCGCAGCGAAGAGCAGCGATCGCCAACGTGCACAACTGGCCAACGAACGCGGCCTGCAGTTGTACAAGGAAAAGCGCTATGCCGATGCGGCCGAGCAATTTGCCGAGGCACTGAAGCTGCGTCCGGATTTCGCGCTGGCGGCCAACAACCTGGGCTTTGTGTATTACCGTCAGGGGCGCTTTGCCGAATCGGCGCGCTGGCTGGAAAATACCTTGAAGATCGATCCCTCGCGCGCGGTGGCCTATCTCAATCTCGGCGATGCATATGCCAAGGCAGGCGATCGCGACAAGGCGCGCAAGGCCTATGCCACCTACCTGGAATTGCAGCCGCAAGGCAGTGGTGCCGAGCAGGCGCGCGCACAGCTGCAATCGTTGTGACCGGACGCGCGACACGACATGGCGTGCAGACGCCAGACAGCGCGGATGTCGTCATGGGAGGTGATTCAAAAGTGCCCGCAAATATGTGGGTCGGCGTTGTTGACTGCGCCGTTTAAACTACAGGTGTCCTTTTTCAATCCACGTAGAGCAGTGCCCATGTCGTCTTCCGCTTCGACCATCGTTGCCATCGCCAGTGCTGCCGGAATCGGCGGCGTGGGCATCGTGCGCCTGTCCGGGGCGCAGTCGGTGCAGATTGCAGCGCAACTGGGAATTGCGCGGATGCAGCCGCGGCATGCGCACTACGCGCGTTTTCGCGACGGGCAGGGCGCCGTCATCGACGATGGCATTGCGCTGTGGTTCAACGCGCCGCACAGCTTTACCGGCGAAGACGTCGTCGAGCTGCAAGGCCATGGCAGCCCGGTGCTGTTGCGGCAACTGGTTGCCCGCTGCATCGAACTGGGCGCCCGCCAGGCACGCGCCGGTGAATTCAGTGAGCGTGCATTTCTCAACGGCAAGCTCGATCTTGCACAGGCCGAGGCGATTGCCGACTTGATCGCAGCCGGCGACCTGCGGGCGGCACGCGCCGCGCGGCGCGCACTGGACGGGGTGTTTTCGCGACGGGTCGATGCGGTGGCGGACACACTGACCCGCCTGCGTATCCACGTGGAAGCGGCCATCGACTTTGCCGACGAGCCGCTCGACACCTTGGGCGGCAACCAACTACGCGATGGTCTGGGTCAGGCGCGCAACGTGCTCGCCCAGCTGCTGCGCGATGCCGAACGCGGACGCAAGTTGCGCGACGGCCTGCATGCGGTGTTGATCGGTCCGCCCAACGCCGGCAAGAGTTCCTTGCTCAATGCGCTGGCCGGTAGCGATCGGGCGATCGTCACCGATGTCGCCGGCACCACCCGCGACACCTTGCACGAAGCCATCCAGCTCGACGGCTTCGAGTTGACCCTGGTCGATACCGCCGGCCTGCGCGATGGCGGCGATGCGATCGAACGCGAAGGCATGCGCCGTGCACGCGCCGAGCTGGAGCGCGCGGACCTGGCACTGGTGGTGCTGGATGCACGCGACCCGCAGGCCGCCCGCGATGCCATTGGCGATGCCATCGATGCCGTGCCGCGTCAGCTGTGGATCCACAACAAATGCGATCTGCTCGGCAATGCCGTATCGCTCGATGCCAATGCGATCGCTGTCTCTGCCGTGACCGGACAGGGACTGGAGCAATTGCACATCCGCCTGCGCGCGCTTGCGCTCGGCGATGGCGTGGACAGCGTCGAGGGCGAATTCTCTGCCCGCACACGGCATGTTCAGGCGCTGCGTCGCGCCGAACAACACGTGGACGCTGCCGATCTGGAACTGGGTTTCGAGCAGCTGGAACTGGCTGCCGAAGAACTGCGCCTGGCGCATGAAGCACTCGGCGAGATCACCGGAAAGCTCAGTGCCGATGACCTGCTCGGCAAGATCTTCTCGAGTTTTTGCATCGGCAAGTGATGCGGCGATGCCCAGCGCGATGAGGCGCGCGGGAACCGTCGGAACCGGGCCGCACCCAGACGCAGCTGCCGCCGCACATCATCTGCGTGGACGGCGATGCGGGCGCAACCTCTCGCACATCGTCCGAGCACCGCAGGCGCATCGGCCATGCGCTTGCGGTGGACTACAGCACCCCAGGCAATGCGGTCCCTAGCGCTTGGTTTTCCGCGTTGCACGCAGCCACCGAGGACGCAGCCGGCTGCTTGGCCTGCGCCTGTTCGATCTCGCGGCGTGCGGCGGCCAGGTCTTTTTCGAACGCAGGATTGGCGTGCAATGCGGCGACCGTGGCAGCGCCTACCACGCGGCCCTGGGTGACATCGCTCTGCCAGTGCACGTTGCAGACCAGGCGGCTGTCGCCGAAGGCGCGGCCGCGCGCGAGCAGGGCGTCGCGGTGGGCGGGGGCGATTTCGGACAGGATCAGGCCCCAGGTCCAGCCGATGGCGGTGTGGCCGGAGGGGTAGGAACCGTTCTTGCGCAGGGCCGCGTCATCGGCCGGGGTGCACATCGGTTGCGCGTTGCGCATGAAAGGACGCGGGCGTTGATAGCGTGCCTTGGCGGCGCTGGTCGCGGTGCTGGCATCGCGCATGCTGCGTTCGAGCAGACGGATCAGATGCGGGGTGCTGGCCTGGTCGATCTGTATGCCCAGCGCGCAGCTGAAGTGCGTGGCCGCAGCCGGAAAGCTCAGCACCGCGTCCTCCGCGGCCAGCTCCCAGCGCGGTGTCCCGCGCAGGGCGAGCATGGCCTTGGCGACTGCCTCGTCGTTGGCGAGCGCAGCGCTGCCCTCCTGCGGTGGCGGTGGCACCAGCTGCACGCTGTCGGGCAGTTGTTGTTTCTCCAGGTACCCATGCGCGTCGGTGGCTAGCACCGAATCTTTCGCGGCTGCCTTGTCCCGTGCACTTGCGATGCCGCTGCCGATCAACAATGCGGCGATGGCAACGCTGACCAGCGTCCGGTGAGAGTGGCAAGCAATGCGCTGCGACATGGCAACCTCAGACAACACAAATGGAAGAGCCCGCAGATTACGACGGCTCGATGACAGCTGCATGCCAACGCGACGCAGCAACGGCCAGGGATGCGAAACGGTTGTCGTTGCACTGTCATGTTTCGGTCGCATCGACGCAAGACAACTGTCGCACGCTTGCCGCCATCTTTTGACTCGTCCCCAACGCCGCTCATGCCCAAGACCCATCAGTTAAGTGCCGCCGTTCTCGCCGCGCTCGTGCTCGCGCCTGCCGCTTACGCCGCCGACCCTGAGGTGTCTGCCGATACCGGTGCGACCGTGCAGCAACTCGATGCGGTGTCGGTGATCGGCCAGGGCGAAACCCGCCAGGTGCAGCGCATCACCCCGCAGGACATTGCGGTGTTGCCACCGGGCACCAGCATCCAGAAGCTGCTCAACCGCATGCCGGGCGTGAACGTGCAATCCAACGATGCGTTCGGTGCCAACGAAGAATCGCAGACGATCAGCCTGCGCGGCTTCAACGGTACGCGCCTGGGCTATACGCTCGACGGCCTGCCGTTGGGCGACAACGCCTATGGCAACTACAACGGCCTCAACATCAGCCGCGCATTGATTGCGGAAAACTTCGGCGGCGTGGAGCTGGCCTCGGGCATCGGTGCGTTGGGCACGGCGTCGACCAGCAACCTGGGCGGCACCATCCAGTATTACTCGGCCGATCCGTCCAGCGTATTCGGCGGGCAGGTGTCGCAGACGGTGGGCTCCGATGCCAATCGGCGCACCTTCCTGCGCGTGGATACCGGCGATTACAACGGGTTTTCGGCGTATGTGTCCGGCATCAACGCCGAAGCCGACATGTGGGCGCGCCCGGAATCGCCGACCACCACGCGGCAGTTCAATGCCAAGGGCGTGTACCAGTTCGATGGCGGCAAGCTGACCGCATTCGCCGATACCTCGCGTACTTCGCAGGCCGACTATGCGTACCTGTCCAAGAGCGGCATGGCGCGCGGCCTGGGCTGGGACTGGAATCTGTACGCGCCGGACTGGAACCGCGCATTGGCTGCGGCGTATTGCGCACCGGCCACGCGCAATGCCGCGCGTTGCGGTTTCAGCGGCGGTGTCGACAACATCGACGATGCGTACTACTAGAGCCGCGCCTTGCGCGACGACGACCTGTTCTACGTGGCCGGCGATTTCCAGCCCAACGATGCGATCAGCCTGCACACGCAGGTCTATCACCACGAGAACAAGGGCCAGGGCCACTGGTGGTCGCCGGGCCAGGCGTCCAATCCGGGTACGCCGCAGGCATTGCCGATTTCCATCCGCAGCACCAATTACTGGATCAACCGCACCGGCGGCATCGCTTCGCTCGGTTGGGACCTTGGCCCGCATCATCTGGAAGCGGGCCTGTGGTACGAGCGCAATCACCACGATGTGGAGCGCAATTTCTACTGGATCGATGGTCCGGTCAGCGACGACAAGTTCCTTCAGAATCCCAATCGCCGTTTGTTCTCGCAGAACTACATCATCACCACGCGGCAGTTCTACGTGCAGGGCAATTTCAAGTTCCTGGATGAGCGTCTGAGCCTGGACCTGGGCATCAAGAGCCCGAGCACCGAAATGACCGCGCGCGAGACGCCGGGCGTGGCAGTGGAAGCGCCGGTGGCCACCGGTTCGCTCAAGGCCAGCGAATCGGTGTTGCCGCAGATCGGCGTGGGCTATCGCCTGGCCGAAGGCCAGGAAGTGTTCGCCTCGTACGCGGAAAACATCGCCGCGTTCCAGGGCGGCGGCGCCGGTGGCCCGTTGTTGGTGACCCAGGCCTCGTTCGATGCCAGCGTCGGCGCATTGGAGCCGGAGAAATCGCGCACGCTGGAAGCCGGCTATCGCTTCGTGCGCGACCGCTTCGAAGCCTCGCTGGTCGGCTACGACGTCACCTTCGATAACCGCCTGCTTTCGCTCAACCCCTGCGCCAGCATCCAGCAGGGCACCACGCCCGCATGCACCACGCGCTTCTTCAACGTGGGCTCGGTGAGCAGCCGCGGCGGCGAACTGACGGTGATCTGGAAGCCAACCAGCTACCTGCAGTGGTACAACTCGGCCTCGATCAACCGTTCGACCTACGACGACAACTACGTGCAGAACGGCGTGGTGATTCCCACCGCCGGCAAATACACCGTCGACACGCCCAAGCGCATGTTCGCCAGCGAACTGGCCTTCAATTACGGGCCGTGGAATCTCAACCTGCGCGGCAAATACACCGGCCAGCGCTACTACACCTACACCAACGACCAGGGCTTCGGCGGCTACACCGCCTTCGATGCGGGCGGTGGTTATGACTTCGGCCAGGTTGGCGTGCTGCAGGGGCTCAAGCTTTCGCTCAATGTCACCAACCTCACCGACAAGCGTTACGCCTCCAACCTGACGGCCTTCGCCAATAGCGATCCCAACGGCCGCCAGCTGGCCTTCCATGCCAGTGCGCCGCGGCAAGTGTTCTTGACGCTGGATGCGAAGTTCTGAGGACGGGAATCGGGATTGGGGAATCGTAAGAGCCGGTCTTGCGGTTGCTTACCGAATTCCGGTTTCCATCGACGCAGACAGCTTTAGGCTGGCGAACAAGACGTCGCGAGTGATGTTCCGGCGGGTGCGGACGATGCAGCGGAAGCGGGATGTACAGTCGTACCTCCCGCGCCGCCTATCGACCAGACTCGCCCGGCGGTCAGGCGTCGATTCGGTACCTGTTTTTCGTTGGAGAGATGCATGATGCAGTTCGGTCGTATCTGGTTGGTGGGAGCGATGATGGTTGGCATGAACGGCCCGGCAGTTGCCGAAGCGCCGCTGGCCAAGACGGTGCAGATCTTTGCGCACCGCGGCGCCAGTGCGCTGCGTCCGGAACACACCCTGGCCTCCTATGCCAAAGCCATTGTCGATGGCGCCGATTTTGTCGAGCCGGATCTGGTGTCCACCAAGGATGGCGTACTGATCGCGCGGCACGAGAACGAGATCGGTGGCACCACCGATGTGGCCAGCCACCCGGAATTCGCTGCGCGCAAGACCCGCAAGACCATCGACGGTCAGGCGATGGAAGGCTGGTTCACCGAAGATTTCACCCTGGCCGAGTTGAAGACGCTACGTGCGCGCGAGCGGCTGCCGCAGCTGCGTGGCACGCGCTGGGATGGCCAGTTCCAGATCGTGACCTTGGACGAGATCATCGATTTCGTCGCGGCCGAATCTGCCGCGACCGGCCGCACGATCGGGCTGATTCCGGAGATCAAGCATCCCAGCTATTTCAAGGCGCTGGGCCTGCCGATGGAAGACAAGATGCTGGCCACCTTGCAGGCGCATGCCTATACCCGGACTGCGCCGGTGATCATCCAGTCGTTCGAGACCGGCAATCTGCGCTATCTGCGCGACAAGATCGGGCGCACCAGCAACATCGGCCTGCTGCAGTTGCTCGGTGGCGCGCAGATGGCGCTGCCCGCCGGCACGGACGATGCGCCGAAGACCTACGGGCAGATGATCACGCCGGACGGCCTGAAGCAGGTCGCGACATATGCCGATGCGATCGGCCCCGACATCCGCAGCATCATCCCGCTGGATGCGCAGCAACGTTTGGGCGCGCCCACCAGCCTGGTGCACGACGCACATGCGGCCGGGTTGCAGGTGCAGCCGTATACGTTCCGTCCAGAAAATTATTTTCTGGCCGCCAACAACCGCAGCAGCGGCGCGGTGACCGAGCGCAACGACGCCGGTGCGTTGGTCGAGTTGCAGGCGTATCTGGATGCGGGCATCGATGCGTTCTTCGCCGACGACCCGGGCCTGGCGCGGCGCGCATTGAGCGGGCGCCCCGCGCGCTAATCAGCATCTGTAGGAGCGCGCCAGAGCGCAACGGGCTCTAGCGGTACAGCCCGTCGCGCGCAGGCACGCGCCTACGCAGGGGATCGACCGATTCGTGGTTGCCTGATCCGTCTCAGGCACCTGGTGGCCGTTCGCGCGGCGGGAAATGCAGCACCACGTTGTCTGAGCCATCGTCCTGGCGCTGCCACAGCACCGGCACCTGACGCGGCGGTGGAGGTTCCAGCATCGCGTGCTCAGGGTTGCTCACCTCCCAGGCGGCGTCTTCGTCCTCGTCTTCCCAGCTGTAGCGCGGCTTGGCCTGTTGCGGGTCGCGCAGGCGCAGCAGCAGGGCGGCGATCAGGCCGGCCACCGCACCGCCCAGATGCGATTGCCAGGACACGCCGGCTTCGTGCGGCAGGATGGTCATCAGCATGCCGCCGTAGAACAGGAAGGCGATCATGCTGGTGGCGATCGCGGGGCGGTCGCGGCGCAGCAGGCCCAGCACGAACACCAGGAACATCAGCCCGTGGGTCACGCCGCTGGCGCCCAGATGCCGGCTGCCGGGTTCGCCCAGCAGCCATGCGCCCAGGCCCGAGCCCAGCCACAACAGCGGCAGCGCCATCACGGTGGCACGTGGATACACGCTGCCGGCCAGCGTGCCCAGGATCAGCAGCGCCGCGGCGTTGGCGCCCAGGTGGGCCAGCGAACCATGCAGCAGCGGTGCGGTGAGGATGCCGCGCAGGCCGTCGGCCTGCAGCGGTGCCACCGCCCAGGCGCGCCAGTCGAACATGCCCTGGGCGGTGAACACCGCCACCAGCAGCAGCACGGCGGCAAGGCTCACATTGAAGGCGCGCAAGACCCGGGAACGATCCAGGCGAGCTTGGGCGGTGGTGTCGGCGGCGGCAACAGGATGCGGTGTCATACCTTCACGGATGGCGTCGCGCGGGTTTTTTTACAAGCCTCTCAAACTCGGGATAAGCAGGCCCGGCGGCGGGATAATCCAATCCCGCCGCCGAATCCTGGCGTCGTCTGCCGCGCATGACGCAAGTGGATGAGGCGCGGCACCGCACGTGCCGCGCCATCCGCCATCTGCAAAGTCCACTTCCGGCCGATCTGCAGCTTGGCTGCAGGGCCCTTGCCCGCCCACCATCGCGGGACACGCTGCAAGTACGTCCTTGTAAGCTCTGGCGCGGCATCCATGCCGCTCAAGGTCCCGCGACGGTGGGCGGGCAAGGACCTGGCGAGATGGTCGGTGCGCATGGTTGCCAGCAGTGCAGGCTGCGCCACGATTCCCGATTCCCGATTCCCGATTCCCGATTCCCGAACCACCAATCCCGGCCCCTCAGTGCCCGGCCGGCCTGGGCGGGCGCAGCAGGCTCAGCACGATGGTCGCCACCAGGATCGCAACCACCACGCCCAGCGACACCAGCACCGGGATCTTGTACAGATCGATGATCATCATCTTGATGCCGATGAACACCAGGATCACCGCCAGGCCGTAGGGCAGCAGGTGGAAGCGGTCGGCCATGCCGGCCAGCAGGAAGAACATCGCGCGCAGGCCCAGCACCGCGAACACGTTGGAGGTGAGCACGATGAACGGGTCGGTGGTGATCGCGAAGATCGCCGGGATGCTGTCCACCGCGAAGATCACATCGATCACCGCGATCAAAATCAGTACCACGAACAGCGGCGTAAACCAGCGCTTGCCGTCCTTGATCACGCTGAGCAGGTTGCCGTGGTACTGCGGGCTCAGGCGCAGGTGCCCGCGCATCCAGCGCAGCACCGGGTTGGCTTCCAGATCCGGCTCCTTGCCGGCGGAGAACCACATCTTGATGCCGGTCAGCAGCAGGAACGCACCGAACACGTAGAGCAGCCAATGGAACTTGGCCAGCAGCATCGAGCCGGCAAAGATCATGATCGCGCGCAGCACGATCGCGCCCAGCACGCCGATGATCAGCACGCGCTGGCGCTGTTCTTCGGGCACGCCGAAGTAGGTCATCACCATCAGGAAGACGAAGATGTTGTCGACCGCCAGGGATTTTTCCACCAGGTAGCCGGTGAGGAACTGCAGCCCGATCTGGTCGGCCTGGGCGTCGCCGACGCTGCCTTGCAGGTACCACCACAGCCCGGCATTGAAGGCCAGCGCCAGCAGCACCCAACCGATGCTCCACCAGGTGGCCTCCTTGAAAGTGACCTTGTGGGCGCCGCCGTGGCGCATCAGCACCAGATCGATCAGCAGCGCGGCGATCACCACCACCGCGAAGCCACCCCATAACCACACGTTGCCAATGGTTTGCATAAGAATCCCGAAAAAAGTGAAAGCGGCCTGGACAGCCGGCGGGCTGAGGCCTTGTGACACGGAAATCGTGGATTCCGGGTGACGGACCTTCGCCTGCGCGGCGAAGGTCTCGCTCGCAACCGGCCGGGCCGGTTGCCGTTGCACCGGAGCGCTGCACATGGCGGGCTCGTAATGACGGCGACAACGCTGGGAGCTACTCCCCTTCTGCGCCCGATTCTGCGTGCACGGCGCAGGCACGTCAATCCAGCCGGATACAATGGACCGATGAATATTCCAGTCCCCGTCGTCCGTCTCAAGAATGCCTGGCGCTCCAGCCACCCGTGGATCTTCCAGAAGCTGGTGGAAAAGCCCGCCGCCAAGCCCAAGCCCGGCACCATCGTCGATGTGGTCGGCGTGGATGGGGAATGGATTGGCCGCGGCTTCTACAACGGCCATTCGCGCATTGCCGTGCGCATCCTGGAAACCGACCAGTCGGTGCCGGTGGATGCGGGCTGGTTCTCGCGCAAGATCGCCGCGGCAGTGAGCCTGCGCCGCGACTGGCTCAAGCTCGATGGCGTGTCCGACGCCTGGCGCGTGGCGCACAGCGAAGGCGATGGCCTGTCCGGCCTGGTGGTGGACCGCTACGGCGACCTGGTGGTGGTGGAGTTCTTCGCCGCCGGCATGTTCCGTCATCGCGAATGGATCTACGAGGCGCTGCGCGAACAGTTCCCCGGCTGCCGCTTCCACAGCTTTGCCGACGAACATGTGCAAAAGCAGGAAAGCTTCGATTTCCACAGCAACACCACCACCGAAGCGGCGGTGATCACCGAGCACGGCATCAAGTTCCGCGCCGACCCGGCCGGTGCGCACAAGACCGGTTTTTTCGCCGACCAGCGCGACAACCGCCAGTGGCTGAGCGAGCAGGTCGAAGGCAAGAGCGTGCTGGACCTGTGCTGCAACACCGGCGGCTTTGCGGTGTATGCCGCCGCGCGCGGTGCGGCCGAAGTGCTGGGCGTGGACATCGACGAAGACGTGATTGCCATTGCCAAGGGCAACGCCAAGCTCAATAACGTGCGGCCCAAGTTCGTGCAGGCCGACATCTTTCCGTGGCTGCGCGATGCGGCCAACCGCGGCGAGCAGTTCGATGTGGTGATCCTGGACCCGGCCAAGATGACCCGCGACCGCGATCAGGTGATTCCGGCGCTGAAGAAGTACCTGGACATGAACAAGCTGGCCTTGGGCGTGGTCAAGCCGGGCGGCCTGTTTGCCACCTTCTCGTGCACCGGCCTGGTGGCCGAGCAGGAGTTCCTGGACATGCTGCGGCGCGCGTCGTATTTCTCCGGGCGCACCATCCAGATCCTGAAGGTGGCCGGTGCCGGTCCCGATCATCCGTTCATGGCGCACGTGCAGGAATCGCGCTATCTGAAAGCGGTGTTCTGCCGGGTGATGTAGCAGCGCGTTGCGGCGAAAGACGCCCGCTGCCGTGTGGCAGGCAGCGTCTTTCGCGGCGCGATGCCATCGCCGGCCAGCAGTAGGTCAACGCAGACATGCAACCAGGAGCCGGCAGCCGATGACCTCCAGCGACGAAGACGAACGCAAGGCCCTGCGCCGCTTGCTGCGGCAGATCGAGCGGCCCAATGCCAGCCTGCTGGCCAGCAACTGGCCGGTGTTCGGCGTCTGGCTGCTGTTTTCCGGGGCTTTCATGTATCTGTTCCAGACTGGCGACGGTTCGCCGCTGCACCCGTTGCTGCTGGCGCTGGGCTCGACCTGTCTGGGCGTGTTCGGTGCGTGGATCGTGTTCCGTTCGGTGTGGGCGCGGCAGTGGCCGCATGTGCGCGAACACATCGATGTGGACAGCGTGCGCGCGCGTCTGGCAGAACTGGACGACTGAGCGATACAGCGCGCGAGGCGGTTTGCTCGCGCTGCCAGGCAGATCAAACCGATCTGCAACGACGAGCGGCCGCCCGCGCCGTGGTTGCCGGCATGGCGGCGTCGCTCGACAGCATCGCGCGTGCGCACGCCATCGGCATCGCCGCAGAACTGCGCTTGCAGCGCGCGTATCGCACGCCACGCCGTGCGGATCGACCGCAGCGCTGCAGCGTCCCACGTGTGGCCGCAGTGCGTGTAGCCAGCCGCTATGATCGGCTCACCCCCACTGCCTGTGAGATCGCATGCACCTGCGTTCGCTTTGCCTGTCTGCCACGTTGTTGCTGGCCGCTGCGCTGCCCGCACATGCGCTGGAGTTTTCCAAGGCCGAACTGGCGCGCGCGACTGCCCTGCAGAAACGCCTGGTCACGCTGGATTCGCATCTGGATACGCCGGCCAATCTGGAACGCGCCGACTTCGACGTCTTGCAGGCGCATGCCGGCAACCGCCTGTCCCAGGTGGATTACCCGCGCATGGTCGAAGGCGCGCTGGATGGTGGGTTCTGGGCGGTCTACACCGGGCAGGGCGATCGCAGTGCGGCCGCGCACCTGGACGATCGCGATGCCGGTCTGCAGCGCCTGCTGAAGATCCACACATTGGTGGCCGCGCAACCGCAGCGTTTTGCACTGGCCACCACGCCGGCCGACGCCGCGCGCATCAAGGCCGCCGGCAAGCGCGTGGTGTACATCAGCATGGAAAACGCCAGCCCGCTGGTAGCCGACCCCACCTTGCTGCGCTTCTATTACGCGCAGGGGCTGCGCTTGATGAGCACCGTGCACTTTCTCAACAACGAGTTCGCCGACTCGGCCACCGACCCCAAGGGCGCGGAGTGGAACGGCCTGAGCCCGGCCGGCAAACAGCTGGTGCAACAGGCGCAGGCGTTGGGCATCGTGATCGATCAATCGCATGCCTCCGATGCGGTGTTCGACCAGTTGATCGCGCTGTCGCCGGTGCCGATCGTGCTCTCGCACAGCGGTGCGCGCGCGGTCTACAACCACCCGCGCAATATCGACGATGCGCGCCTGAAGGTGCTGGCCGCGCATGGCGGGGTGATCCAGGTCAATTCCTACGGCGGCTACCTGGTGGACAGCGGCGCCAGCCCCGAGCGCAAGGCCGCCGAGAAGGCGCTCACCGACCAATACGGCGGCTGGGAGCACGTCAAGATCGCCGACGGTACCAAGCTCAGCGCCGCGCTGAAGGAGCTGGATGCGCGCTACCCGATCAAGCGCGCCACCGAAGAAGACTTCTTCGCGCATCTTGAGCACTTATTGGCAGTGGTCGGGCCCGAGCACGTGGGCATCGGCATGGATTGGGACGGCGGTGGCGGGGTGGTGGGCCTGGAAGATGTCTCCGACCTGCCGCGCATCACCGCGTGGCTGTTGCGCAAGGGCTACACCGAGCAGCAGATCGCCGGCATCTGGGGCGGCAAACTGTTGCGGGTGATGGGCCAGGCGCAGGCGTATGCGGCCGGGAAACGGGAATCGGGAGTGGGGAGGTAGTGCTGGGGGACCAGGGATTCGGGATTCGGGAATCGGGATTCGCAAAGCCGAGGCGGTGTGTCGTGTGGGGCTGGGTGCTGGCCGCCGGCTTGGTTGTGGGTGCAGGGCTGGGGTAGAGGCAGCGTTGCTGCCGCGGGCTCCTTCGCCGGATGGGCTGGTTGGGGCGCGCGCGGAGTGCGCCGCTAGGTGTCAGCCAAGCGGTGGGTCACGGGGCGCCGTCGCTGCATCGGGGCGGCCAGCCCTGCACCAACAGCATGGTGGCTGTTGCGTTCCGAACCCGGCACACGCCGGGAGCGGTTGCAGTTGATTTGGGCATTTGCACGAAAATTTGCGCGTGCCAGCCCGCAGACAGGCAACACCCTGACGATGATTCCGGGAAAACGCTCAATCTAGAATGCGTCGACCACCTGCCTGGTGTCGGTGCTGCCGCACTGCGCACCGGCTGGCCTTCCGACTGCTGGAGCGTGCGATGACCCAAGCCACCCGGCCCCTGCCGCCCTCCGATGACATGGGTCCGACCTACCGCAAGATCCTGTGGCGGCTGATCCCGTTCCTGTTCGTCTGCTACCTGTTCAATTACCTGGACCGGGTCAACGTGGGCTTTGCCAAGCTGCAGATGCTGGGCGACCTGGGCATGAGCGAGACCGTGTACGGGCTGGGCGCGGGCATTTTCTTCATCGGTTACCTGGCCTGCGGGGTGCCGAGCAATCTGATCCTGCAGCGCATCGGTGCCCGGCGCTGGGTGGCGATCATGATGGTCAGCTGGGGCCTGCTCTCCACCTGCCTGCTGTTCGTGCGCACCCCGGCCGGGTTCTACACCCTGCGCCTGCTCACCGGTGCGGCCGAGGCGGGCTTCTTTCCCGGCATCGTGCTGTACCTGACCCGCTGGTTCCCGCGTGCCCGGCATGGCCGGGTCATGACCGTGTTCATGTCGGCGATCCCGATCTCCGGGGTGCTGGGCGGGCCGTTGTCCGGCTGGATCCTGGATCACTTCTCGGCCGGGCAGGGCGGCCTGGCCGGCTGGCAATGGATGTTCCTGCTGCAGGGCCTGCCGACCGTGTTGCTGGGCATCGGGGTGTGGTTCCTGCTCAGCGACGGCGTGCAACAGGCCAGCTGGCTCAACCCGCAGGAAAAACAGGCCTTGGCACGCGTGCTGGCCGAGGACGAAGCAGGCAAGCCAGCCGGCGCGTCCACCTCGCTGGGCGCGGTGCTGCGCAATCCGGCGGTGTGGCTGCTGGGCACGGTGTACTTCTGCATCCAGAGCGGGGTGTATGCGATCAACTTCTGGCTGCCGTCGATCATCCAGGGCAGCGGTGTCACCGACCCGATCCGCATCGGTCTGATGAGCGCGATCCCGTACCTGGCCGCGGCGGTGTTCATGGTGCTGATGGGCCGTTCGGCCGACCGTCGCGGCGAGCGTCGCTGGCACTTGGTGATTCCGTTGCTGATGGGCGCGGCCGGCCTGTGCATCGCCGCCAGCGTCACCGACAACCTGGGCCTGGCGGTGTTCGGCATGACCCTGGCCACGATGGGGGCGGTCAGCGGCTTGCCGCTGTTTTGGCCGCTGACCAACGGCTTTCTCACCGCCGCCGCCGCCGCCGGTGGGCTGGCGCTGATCAATTCCACCGGCCAGGTGGCCGGTTTCCTCAGCCCGTATCTGGTGGGCTGGATCAAGGACACCACCCACAGCACCGAAGTGGCGCTGTACGTGCTGGCCGGCGCCATGGCGCTGGGCGCCGCGCTGGTGCTGCGGGTGCCGGCGCGGGCGGTGAACCGGTGATGCGTCCGTCCCAGCGAGTGTCCGCATGAAGATCGTCATTGCCCCCGATTCGTACAAGGAAAGCCTGCCCGCGCTGGAGGTGGCCACGCAGATCGAGGCGGGCTTTCGCGAGGTCTTCCCCGACTGGCAGTACCACAAGGTGCCGGTTGCCGATGGCGGCGAAGGCACGGTCGATGCGCTGGTGGCCGCCACCGGCGGGCGGGTGATCGCCTGCACCGTCAGCGGCCCGCTCGGCACCCCGGTGCAGGCGTTCTTCGGCCTGACCGGCGACGGCCGCACCGCGGTGATCGAAATGGCCGCCGCCAGCGGCCTGGCCCTGCTGCCGCCGGCCGCGCGCGCGCCGCTGCGCACCAGCACCGCAGGCGTGGGTGAGCTGATCCTGGCCGCCCTGGACGCCGGCGCACGGCGTTTCATCATCGGCATCGGCGGCAGCGCCACCAACGACGGCGGCAGCGGCCTGGCGCAGGCCTTGGGCGTGCGGTTGCTGGATGGCCAGGGCGAGGCGATCGGTCCAGGCGGCGGCGCGCTGGCCACGCTGGCGCGCATCGACACCGAAGGCATGGATGTGCGGCTGCAGGATTGCCAGTTCGAAGTGGCCTGCGACGTGGACAACCCGCTGATCGGGCCGACCGGCGCCTCGGCGGTGTTCGGCCCGCAGAAGGGCGCCACCCCCGGCATGGTGCGCCAGCTCGATCGCAACCTGCAGCACTACGCCGACCTGTTGCAGCGCGACCTGGGTGTGCGGTTGCACGCGCTGCCCGGCGGCGGCGCGGCCGGCGGCCTGGGCGCGGCCCTGGTGGCGTATCTGGGCGCGCAGCTGCGGCCCGGGGTGGAGATCGTCGCCCAGGCGCTCGGGCTGGACGCGCTGGTCGCCCAGGCCGATCTGGTCATCACCGGCGAAGGCCGCCTGGACAGCCAGAGCCTGCACGGCAAGACCCCGGTGGGCGTGGCGCGGGTGGCGCAACGACACAGCAAGCCGGTGATCGCCATCGCCGGTTGCCTGGGCAACGGCGCCGCGCTGCTGCATGGGCACGGCATCGACGCGATGTTTGCGGTGGTGCATCGCGCCTGCACGGTGGAGCAGGCGCTGGCCGAAGCCGCCAGCAACGTGCGCATCGCCGCCCGCAATGTGGCCGCGGCGCTGCAGCTGGGCGGGGCATTGGCACAGGTCGGGTCGGGGCGCGAGCGGGGCTGACGGCAGTGCCCGGGTGGCTCGGAGGGGTGGGGCACCTGCGCTTGCGTTCGGGGCGGCCTCCTGGACAGGGTGCGCGCCCACTGCATGTACGGCCGATCCGCAAAGGTAATCAGCGTTCTTCGCACCGATCCCGGGCATCGGCCGCAACTCCTCCCGTCATACACCTGCCAAACATCCGCGAAGCGAACATGCCACCGTGACCGCCCCTGATCGCGGCAACAGACCCCCGCCCATGCTCACGCTCGACCGCACCCTGGCGCAGTCCATTGTCGACCGCGCGATGACCATCATCGACGGCAACGTCAATGTGATGGACCACTCCGGCGTCATCATCGCCAGCGGCGAGCCGGCGCGGATCGGCCAGCTGCACGAAGGTGCGTTGCTGGTGCTGTCCCGGCAGGGCCGGGTGGAGATCGACGCCGCCCTGGCGCAGCAGCTGGATGCGGTGCGCCCCGGCGTCAACCTGCCGCTGATCGCCGAGGGCCGCATCGTCGGCTGCGTCGGGCTGACCGGCGACCCGCAGCGCATCGGGCAGCAGGCCGAGCTGGTGCGCATGGCCGCCGAAGCGATGCTGGAACAGGCCGGGCTGCTGCGCCTGCTGGCCCGCGACGCGCGCCTGCGCGAAGAGGTCACGCTGGGCCTGATCCGGCCCGACGGCCCGACCCCGGCGCTGGCCGGCTGGGCCGAGCGGCTCGGGATCGCGCTGGACCTGCCGCGCGTGGCCGCGGTAATCGAAGTGGAAAGCGATAGCCTGGACCTGGACGCGATGCTGGTGGAACTGCAGCGCCTGCACACCCTGCTGTCCACGCCCGAGCGCGGCAACCTGATCGCCGCCACCGCGCTCAACGAGCTGGTGGTGCTCAAGCCGGCACTGGACCGGCGTGGCCACTGGGACGTGGCGGAGCAACGCCGTCGCGCGCACAGCCTGCTCGAGCGCATGCGCGCCAGCAGCCGGCTGCGGATCCGGCTGGCCCTGGGCCAGTATTTTCCGCAGTCCAACGGCCTGGCGTTGTCGCACCAGATCGCGCGCACCACCATGCGCATCGGCAAGGCGCGCACCCCGTACGCCGACGCCTTCTTCTACGACGATTACCGCCTGCCGGTGCTGGTGGACGACCTGCGCCAGGCCTGGCAGGCCGAGGAATTGCGCAAGCCGCTGCAGGCACTGCTGGCGCAGGACCGTCGCAGTCAGTTGCTGAAGACCTTGTCGGTCTGGTTCGGCGCCGGCATGCGCATGGCCCCCACCGCCAAGGCGCTGGGCATTCATCGCAACACCCTGGATTACCGCATGCAGCGCATACAGGAACTGTGCGCGGTGGACCTGGGCAACACCGACGACTGCATGCGCCTGTACCTGGCGCTGCGGATGCGCCACGACAGCGCCGCAACCACGCCGAACACCGACGCGCACGCCCCCGACTGAGCGGCGCCACAACCGCCGCAACGCTGCCCTGTGCAGTGGCGCACGGAACGCCGCCTTGGCTGGTATGCGCAGTCCGCTAGACTGCGCGGATTGCCCGGCCGCGAGCGCTCCGTTGAACCAGTGCGATACCGTCGTGTCATCTGCGTCTAGCGAGGTCCAGCGCCTGGCACGTCTGGCGCTGTTGCAGGTGGTCGACACCGCCGCCGAGCCGTTCTTCGACGCGCTGGCCGCTGCCGCGCAGGCGATCGCCGGTACCCCCATCGCGCTGGTCTCGCTGGTGGACGAACATCGGCAGTGGTGGAAGGCCAACATCGGCCTGCCGGGGGTTTCGGAAACCCCACGCGAACTGGCGTTCTGCGCCCACACCATCCAGGGCGATGCGGTGATGGAAGTGCGCGACGCGCCGGCCGACCCACGCTTCCACGACAACGCCCTGGTCACCGATGCGCCCGGTATCCGTTATTACGCCGGCGCCCCCATCGTGCTGCCGGATGGCTTACGCATGGGCACGGTGTGCGTGATCGACCAGCGCCCGCGCGCGCTGGAGCCGGCGCAGTTGCAGGCCTTGCAGCAACTGGCCAGGGTGGCCGCCGAAGGCCTGGAGCAACGCCGTGTGATGCTCGAGCGCGAGGCGGCCAATGCCCAGCTGCAGCAGCGGCTGCGCGAGAGCGAAGCGTTTCTGGAGCGCACCGGCCGGGTGGCCGGGGTCGGCGGGTGGGAGGTGGACGTGGCCAGCGGCACGCTGATCTGGTCGGACCAGACCTGCCGCCTGCACGATGTTCCGCCCGGTTACCGGCCCAGCCTGACCGAGGCGATCGGCTTCTATCCGCTGGAGGCGCGCGCGGTCATCACCGAAGCGGTCGAAGCCTGCGTGCGGGACGGCACGTCCTGGGATCTGGAGCTGCCGCTGACCAGCGCCACCGGGCGGCGGCTATGGGTGCACAGCACCGGATCGGTGGAACACGTGGATGGGCGCATGCGCCTGATCGGTGCGGTCCAGGACGTGACCGACCGGCACCAGGCCGTGGACGCGCTGGCCGCCAGCGAGCGCAAGTTCCGCAAGATGTTCCAGTACAGCCTGGGCCTGATCTGCACCCACGACATGCATGGCCGGCTGGTCAGCATCAACCCGGCCGCCGCACGCTCGCTCGGCCGCAGCGTCGAGCAGATGGAAGGCCGCTCGCTGGTGGAATTCGTGCGCCCCGAGCGCCACGCCGCCTTGCGCGGGTACCTCTCGCGGATGGTGCTCGATGGCCAGGATTCGGGAGTGATCGAACTGGTGGCCGGCGACGGCAGCCTGCGCCATTGGCAGTACCACAACGTGCTGGACGTGGAATCCGACGCCACGGTGGTGCTGGCGCATGCCCAGGACATCACCAACCAGTACCGGCAGGAGAAGCAGCTGCTGGAATGGTCGTTCACCGACCCGCTGACCAACTGCTACAACCGCCGATTCCTGGACGAACTGGACAAGCGCGACCCCAGCGTGCGCTGGGGCTGCATCGTGTTGGACCTGGACAAGTTCAAACTGGTCAACGACACCCATGGCCATCAACGCGGCGACGAGGTGTTGGTGCAGATGGCATGGTTCCTCAACCAGCCGCTGCGCACCCAGGACCGCCTGGTACGCCTGGGCGGCGACGAATTCCTGGTGTTGCTACACCAGGCCACCCAGGCACAGCTGGATGCGTTGACGCGCGACTACATGGGGGCCATCGAGGACGCGCCGATCCGCTTCACCCTCGGCACCGCCCTGCGCCAGGACGGCGAAGCGCTGGCGGCGGTGGTCGATCGCGCCGACCACTCGCTGTACTCGCTGCGCCGCGCCCGCCGCGGCACCGGCACCAGCGACCAGCGCTGAGCTTGCGCGCACCTGAAAGCTGCACCGGACCCAGGTGACCGGCTGCGGGAACGCGTGCCGATGAATACGCGATCGCCTATCATGTAAACGTTTACAACTACATGGATTGGAATGGATACCTTCGATCGCACCCAGCTCAGCCCCAAGTGGCAATTCCGCGTCGCCTTCTTCGACCGTCACGGCGGTCCCAGGGACCCTGCCTACAAAGAGGCGCTCAAGACCCTGCCGTTCGGGGAGAAGCTCAAGGTGGGCATGAACTTCTACGCGTTGTTCTTCGGCTTCATCTATTTCTTCATCCTGGGCCTGTGGCGCAAGGCGCTGGGCCTGATCGGCGTCGGCCTGGTGGTCGGCATCGTAGCCTCGTTCCTGCCCGCATCGATCGGTAACGCGCTGAGCATTCCACTGGCCCTGCTGGCCGGCATGAGCGCCAACTACGCCTACTACCTGGACAAGGTGAAGGGCAGCACCAGCTTCAACCCGTTCGAAGGCATGCGCTGGTAAGCCACCGCCGGGCGCGGACCCTCCCACCGACGCCCTGCCGCCAAGCCCGGTCCTGTGACCGGGCTTTTTTGTGGGCCAAGCGCGCCGGCCTAAGGACAAGCATATGGGCATCATTTGCATGCCAGATGGCAGAGGATCGCGGGAAAAGCGCATTCAACCCTCGCCGTACGCGACTCATGCCGCGCGGGCACAGACGCGATCGCAGCAGCGCCAGGATTTGAGAATAGGCCTCGCTGCACGGCCATGCGTCCTGGGCAGCCTCCCGCGCACGCTGCGAGCGGGTTGTCGGCGCAGAGCACCCTCCGATCCGGCAGCGCCACGGCTGCCGAAACGGCGCTTGGCCCTGGAAATGGGCGCCGGACCAACTGCCGTCCCGGCAGCGTCGGAAGTCACAGCCGGGCTCATCCGTTAGCGAAGCTGGCAAGGCGTTTGGGTCCGATACTCCAAACCATTGATCTAAAAGACTTCTCTACCTCGAAGATGCGCTTGAGCCCGCCAGGATTGTTGCGTCGCGGCGTGGTGTGGGTGCTGCCGCATGCTTAATCTTTGCCAACACATGACACACCGCTCTGCTAGTTTTAGATCGATCCAAGCGCGTCCATCGCCCGCAAGTGTTTGAAAGAGATTGTCTTTCCGTCGCACTATCATCCTCGACGAGACGCTTGAATGACCGCTTTTCGCCATTGCCGCCACACCCGCCTGTCGCAGGCGCTGCTGCTCGCATCACTGTCGCCCCTGGCTGGCCTGGACCAGCAGACCCCCGCCCCGCAACAGCTGGACGCGGTCACCGTCACCGGCTCGCGCATCAAGCGCGTGCATGCCGAAGGCCCGGCGCCGGTGCAGATCATCGGCGCCGACGAGATCCGCGCGCAGGGCTTCACCACCGTCTACGACATGCTCGGCACCCTCAACCAGGCCATCGGCACGGTGGAGGCGGACGTCAGCTGGGGCTCGCATACGCCCAATGCCAGCCCGCTCAACCTGCGCAACCTCGGCCCCAACCGCAGCCTGTTGCTGGTCAACGGCCGCCGCGTGGCCGATTACCCGTTGCCGTACGACGGCCAGAGCAACGTTTCCAACTACAGCAACATCCCGGCCGCGGCGGTGGACCGGGTGGAAGTGCTCACCGGCGGCGCCTCGGCCATCTACGGCTCGGACGCGATCGCCGGCGTGGTCAACGTGATCCTCAAGCAGAACTACAGCGGCGATCAGTTCCGCATGCGCGGCGGCACCTCCACCGAGGGCGGCCGCGACACCGCCGACGTGTCCTGGGCCGGCGGGCGCACCGGCGACCACTGGAGCGTGACCTACGCGCTGCAGTACACCAGCCGCGACCCGCTGTTCGGCCGCGATCGCCCGCAGATGGACGACGCCAGCGATGCGCCCTACAGCGCCTGGACCACCGAACAGCGGCGGGTGGGGTTTCGCCCCAGCAGCGGCATTGCGCTGATCGACAATGCCACCGGCACCCGCCAGGCGCCGCCGCCCGGTGCCTGCGATCAGTTCGGCGGCGAGTACTACCTGGCCGACCGGCTGCTCTACAACCGCAATACCGGTGTCACCACCAATACCGGCCAGCTGTGCGGGCTGAGCGCCGACTACGGCCAATGGCTGCTGCGCAGCGGCAGCAAGGACCTGTCCGGGTATCTGTACGGCACCTGGGAGTTCGGCAACGGCGTACAGGCCTGGACCAACCTGGCGGTGTTCGACTCCGAAGCGCAGTGGGGCACCTCGCCGCCCTATGTGCAACTGCCGGCCGGGCTGGACTATCCGGCCTTTTACGATACCGCCAGCGGCCAGCAGCTGATCGGCGTGCGCCAGTTCACCGCCAGCGAGGTCGGCAGCCAGGCCGGCCTGCGCAACCGCAATCGCGAGCGTTCCTGGGACATCAGCGCCGGCCTGCGCGGCACCCTGGCCGACGGCCGCTTCGACTGGGAAGCCTCGCTGGGGCGCTCGTACTACCGGGTACAGGAGCGCATTTCCACGGTCGATTGGCAGCGCGCCAACGACTACTTCCTGGGCCCGCAGCAGGGCACGGTGGACGGGCTGCCGGCCTACACGCTGGACCGCGCGCGCTGGTGGACCCCGCTGACGCCAGGCCAGTACGCGCAGATCGGCGCGCATTCGGTCAACCGCGCCGCGTCCTGGGTCAACCAGGGAGCGCTCAGCCTGAGCGGTCGGCTGTTCGAGGGCTGGGCCGGGCCGGTCGAATTCGCCGCGGTGCTGGAAGCGGCCCAGCAAGGGTATCGGCTCAATCCGGACCCGCGTGCCAATGTCGATTACGAAGTGCAGAACGTCGACCGCGGCGGCGGCGAGCGCACCCGCTACTCGGGCGGCCTGGAGTTCGGCGTGCCGTTGACCGCCACGCTCACCGCCACCCTGGCCGGCCGCTTTGATCGCTATGGCGACTACACCGCATTCAACGACGCCGCCGACCAGTTGGACATCGGCACCCAGAAGGAATCCACCTGGAGCGTCGGCCTGCAGTGGCGGCCGATCAACAGCCTGCTGCTGCGCGGCAGCTACGCCACCAGCTTCCGCGCCCCGGACATGCATTACTTGCTCGGACAACCCAGCTCGGCGCAGGTGCGCACGCTCGACCAGTACCGCTGCATCGCCAGCGGTGCCTACCAGATCAACAACTGCACCGGCGACAACACCGAGGTGACTTATCCCTTCGCGATCAATCGCCGCGGCACCCCGGATCTGGAGTCGGAACTGGGCAATTCCTGGACGGTGGGGTTTGTCTGGGATGCGTTCGAGAACCTGTCGTTGACCGCCGACTTCTGGCGCATCCATCTGGAAGAAGAGATCCGCGACATCGATGAAACCACCATCCTGCGCGACGAGGCCGGCTGCCGCACCGGGCTGACCATCACGCCTGGGCAGGCCTGGTCCAACCCGGGCGGCGCCGATTACTGCGCCTCGATCCTGGCGCGCGTGCAGCGCAATGCGGCCGGCGCCATCACCGCCATCGAGCGCGGGCCGATCAACCTGGCCCAGCGCGATGTCAGCGGCATCGACCTGTCGGCGCGCTATCAGCTCAAGACCGGTATCGGCGACTTCCAGATGGGGCTCGACTACACCAACCTGCGCTCGATGCGCGAGCAGACCTACCGTACCGACCCCAACCCCGAGCGCCGCGACCGCGATATCCGCAGCAAGCTGCGCGGCAGCGTGAGCTGGCTGTACGGCAACTGGAATGCCACCGTCTATGGCGATCGCGTCGGCGCGGTGCCGGGCGTGCGTTCGCACTGGGGCCTGGACCGGCTGGACAACCCCGGCGGCTGCGTGCCGTTTGCCGATGGCGGCGTGCCCGACGACCGCGCCAACTGCACCGACACCGATCCGGCCAGCCCCACCTTCGGCCAGAGCACCCGCAAGTACTACGGCCGCATCGGCCCGGCCATCACCTGGAATGTCAATGTCGGCTACCGCATCACGCCGGCGATGAAGCTCAACCTGTACGTCAACAACGTTTTCAACAGCACCGGCTACAACCACAAGGATCCGTACAAACTCGATTACGAGTTCTATAACAGCCGCCTGTTCAGCCCGGCCGGGCGCGAGATCGCGGCAGAATACGTGTTCGATTTTTGAAGCGCGCAATCGGCGACGCGTGCGTCGGATATGGACAGGTGGTGTTTGCGGCATCGTCCGGGCAAGCAAGATGCCTGCCGATTCCGGGCACGGCCAAAACGCACGACGATGCCGGCGCTTGGTGTCTCGTGTTGCGCGCACGTGTCGTGCGTCGGTCGCTGCGCATCGCAGCGGCGGGCACGCGCCTTCCACCTGCGGCTTTGGCCGCCCTCTCCCCCAAGGGGTTCTGCATGCTGTCAGTCGTACCGCCCAACCGTTCCACTGCGCGTGCTGCGCGCACGTCGTTCTGGCGCCGCGCCGCGGTCGGTCTGTGCCTGCTTGGCGTGGCCATGTCCGGCCCGCTGGCCGCGCAAGACCCGGCGCAGGTCAATACCTTCATCGGCAGCAAGGACGACGGCAATACCTATCCGGGCGCCTCGGCGCCATTTGGCCTGATCCAGGTCAGCCCGATCGGCGCGCACTACGCCGGCTGGCGCTATGACGACCCCAGCATTCGCGGCTTCGGCCATTCGTTCCTGTCCGGCGCCGGATGCTGGGAGCAGGGCGGGCAGGTGTCGATACTGCCGGTGACCGGCCGCATCGGCCCCGGCGGCGACTTCGACACCAACGATGCCAAGGCCTTCGACCAGAAACGCTATGCCGCGCGTTACACGCACGATGGCGAAGTCGGCCAGGCCGGCTATTACAAGGTGCGGCTCACCGATTACGGCAGCATCGACGCCGAAGCCAGCGCGCTGACCCGCGCCGCGACCGAGCGCTACACCTTCGCGCCGGGTGCCGACACCGGCCATGTGCTGGTCAACGTGGCGCAGGCCAACGACCGCCATGTGGTGATCGGCAGCCAGGTGCAGATCGTCGGCGACCGCGTGGTCGAGGGCAAACTGACCACGCAGAGTTTCTGCGGTGGCCACGAATACACCACCTGGTTCCGGCTGGAATTCGATCGCCCGTTCACCGCGCATGGCGTCTGGGGCGAAGAGGGCGGTGTGCCCGGCGCGCGTCACGGCATGGGCGGCGAACTCAAACCCAACGGTGCCTGGCTCAGCTTCCCGCTGGGCAAAGACAAGCGCGCGCGTGCGGTGACCGTGGTCAGCGCCATCTCGCATGTGGATGCGCAAGGCGCCCGCAGCAACCTGCGTGCCGATGGCATGCAGGGCGGCAAACTGCTCAGTCTTGAACAGATGCGCCAACGCGCGCAGCAGGCCTGGCGCAATGCGTTGGCCAGCATGCAAGTGGAAGGCGCCAGCAACGACGAGCGTTCCGTGGCCTATACCGCGCTGTATCACGCCTTGCTGCAGCCGCTGACCGGCAGCGATGCCGATGGCCGCTATCGCGGCTACGACGATGCGATCCATCGCGCCGATGGCTGGACCTACTACGAGTATTTTTCGCTGTGGGATACCTACCGCTCGCAAAACCAGCTGCTGGCCTTGCTGCAGCCAACGCGCGCGCGCGACATCGGCCGCTCGTTGCTGGCGATCCAGCAGCAAGGCGGCTGGCTGCCGCGTTGGGGCTATGCCAACTACGACACCAACATCATGACCGGCGACCCGGTCACCCCGTTCCTGGTGGATCTGTGGCGCTTCGGCGCGTTGCAGGGTAACGAGGCGCAGGCGTATGCAGCGCTGCGCCAGAATGCGTTCGGCCAGCCGCCGATCAATTCGCGCCACGCCGGGCGCTCGGGCAATGCCAACTATCTGGCCAACGGCTTCGTGCAATACGACCGTGCGTTTCCCTCCAAGGGCATGGACGTGGACCCGCATCACGGCGGTTCGGCCACGCTGGAATACGCGCTGGCCGATTGCGCGCTCGCACAGATGGCGCAAGCGCTGGGCCACGGCGATGACAGCGCGCAGCTGCGCAAACGCGGCGGCAACTGGCACAACGTCTGGGATGCGGATGTGCGCGATACCGAGACCGGCTTTGCCGGCTTCCCGCGCCCGCGGCTGGAAGACGGCAGCTGGTATGCGCCATCCGACGATCGCTACAGCCCACGCTCCGAGCACGGCTTCCACGAAGGCACAGCCTGGCAATACCAGTGGCTGGTCCAGCAGGACATCCCCGGCATGCTGCAGGCCATGCATGGCCGCGAACACACCGGTAAACGCCTGGACGCTTTCTTCGCCTACGACGATCTACTGAAAGATCCGCTCACTGCCGCACGCACGCACTGGGTGGTCGGCCCGTACAGCTATTACAACCAGTACCGCTACAACCCCAACAACGAACCGGACCTGCACGCACCGTGGATGTACACGCTGATCGGGCAACCATGGAAGACCGCCACCGTGGTGCGCGCCGCGCAGCAGTTGTTCACCAATGCGCCCAACGGCGTCACCGGGAACGACGACCTTGGCACCATGTCGGCCTGGTATCTGTTCAGCGCGCTCGGCCTGTATCCGGCAGTGCCGGGTAGCGGGCAATTCCTGCTGCATGCGCCGCGTTTCAAGCGGGTCACGCTGAATCTGGGCAACGGCAAGCGCCTGCGCATCGACGCGCCCGGGGCCAACGGCCGCGCGCTGCAATACGTGGACAGCGTGCGTTGGAATGGAAAGCCGCAGCCGCAGGTGTTCCTGGATTGGGCGCAGCTGCAGCAGGGCGGCACGCTGTCGTTTGCGCTCACCCCGCAGGCGCCCACCCAAGGCTGGGGTACGCAAGCGGATGCATTGCCCACTTCATTCTGCGCCACACCTCAGGCGCAGTAACACCACGGCGGTTGAAGCCCTCTCCCTGCGGGGCGAAAAGGCACAGCTTGCGCGCTACTGGCGCGCGTGCCTTGGAGAGAGAAGGACGCTCAGCCCGCCTGATTCAACCGGCTATTGCGTCGCCCATATGCCAGGTACACCACCACGCCCAGCGCATTCCATAGCAGGAACCAGACCTGCGTCTTGCTCGGCAAACTCCAGAACAGGTACAGACAGCCGCCGATCGCCACCGGTCCCACCACCCACGCCAGCGGCGTGCGGAAGGCGCGCGCGCGGCCGGGCTCGCGCACGCGCAACACCAACAGGCAGGCCGCCACCGCGGTGAATGCGGCCAGCGTGCCGGCATTGGCCAATGCGGCGATTTCGTCCAGCCGGGCCACGCCCGCCAGTGCTGCCACCAGCACCGCGGTGAACAGCGTGATCGCCACCGGCGTGCCGGTGCGTGCATTGACCTTGGACAGGCCGCGCGGCAACAAGCCATCGCGCGACATCACGAAGAAGATGCGGCTCTGCCCGTACAAGAACGCCAGCAACACCGTCGGCAACGCAATGATCGCCACCGCACCGATCACCAGGGCCGCCTTGCCGTGGCCGAGTTCGCGCAGGATCAGCGCCAACGGCTCGGGGCTCTTGCCGAACACGGTAAAGCTCATCGCACCCACCGCCGCCAGCGCCACCAGCACATAGATCAAGGTGCAGCCGATCATCGAACCGACGATGCCGATCGACAGATCGCGTCCCGGGTTCTTGGTTTCTTCGGCGGCGGTGGAAATCGCATCGAAGCCATAGAACGCGAAGAAGATGATGGCCGCCGCTGCCATCACGCCGCGCTCCACGCCATCGGGACCCATTGCCTTGGAGAAGCCATACGGCATGAACGGCTGCAGGTTGGCGCTGTTGAAGGCCGGCAGCGCAATGGCCACGAACACGCCCAGCGCAATGATCTTCAGCACCACCAGCACGGCATTGAGCGTGGCGCTTTCCTTGGTGCCGGCCATCAACAGGCCAGCCACCAGGAAGGTGATCACCACCGCCGGCAGGTTCACGATGCCGCCGGCATGCGGCCCGGCAATGAGTTCATGCGGCAAGCCCACTCCCAACCATTGCAGGAACCCGACGAAATAGCCCGACCAGCCGACCGCCACGGTGCTGACCACCAGCGAGTATTCCAGCACCAGGCTCCAGCCCACCACCCAGGCGATGCTCTCGCCCAGCGCGGTGTAACTGTAGGTATACGCACTGCCGGCAGCCGGCATCATCGTGGCCATCTCCGCATACGCCAGCGCCGCGCAGGCGCAGACGATGCCGGCCGCCACGAACGACAGCAGCACCGCGGGGCCGGCCTTGTCGGCGCCCACGCCGATCAGCGTGTAGATACCGGTACCGACGATGGCGCCGATGCCCAGCGCGATCAGATGCGGCCAGCTCAGGCTGCGGACCAGTTGCCGGCCAGTCTCGTGCACGGTGACCTGATCGATGGATTTGCGCCTGAGCCAAGACGACATGCGGACCTCGCGGGAATCAAAAGAATGCGCGAGTGTCGCCCAACGCAGCGCAGCAAAGCTATCGGTCCGAGGTCCTTCGGTGGCTATGCCCGGGCAAGGCGGGCACGCGACGGCATCAACTCATGCGCGGCGCATCGTGCCTATCCTTGGCCAAGCACCACCATCCATCACGGCGTGCGCGATCGACGGCACGCGTTCGCCCACCACATTGCCGCTCACTCAATCGAGGCGCGATGCGGCGGGCGCGCGTTGCGATAGATCAGCTGCACCGACCAGGCACCGGCAAGCCCGACCACACCGGCAGCGAAGTGGCTCCAGTCCAGCACCCGCGGCGCCGCGCCATTGGCGTCATGGCCCCACAGGTTGAACCACAGCAGCACCAACGCGGTGATGCCCATGCCCATCCAGAACCACAGCCGGGTTCCGCCGATCGCGTAGATCAAAAACGGCAACGCCGCTCCGATCAGAAAATGCACCGGAAAAAAATACGCCGTGCCGTAGGGGCGCATCAGGTACCAGACGATCGCTGCGAAGGTGCCCAGAAAAACGAACAGGCCAAGCGCCAGCAGGCGGGTTTGGTTGGTGGCAGTGGTCATCGGCAAGTCTCGCAAAAGCAGACCCTCACCCTACCCATGCCCAGGTCAATGCAGTGCGAGCGTGCTGCATGCATCGCTTCGGCGGTCTGGTTCGCTTCGCACAAAGGCGACGTGCAGCATCACGGTGCCGTGCAGCCATGGCGCTGAAATCCGGCGCGTGTCTGCAAGTGTGCGTAATACGCCGCCACCGCAGGCAATGCCGCATGCGCGATGGGGCTGGCGACCCAGCGCTGTGTCGACACCCCCAGCACGATGTCGGCAAGCGTAAAGCATGCGCCCAGGACGAACGGACCGCCGCGCTGCAGCTGCGCATCGAGGATCGCCATGTGGCGGTTCCACTGCTCCACGCTCGCCGCAATCGCCTGCGCATCGGTATGCGCGGCGCTGCCACGCACGGTGGCCATGAATGCGTAGCGCCAGGCGGTATTGAGTTCGGTGGCCTGCCAATCCATCCATTGCTCGACCAATGCGCGCGCGGCGGGCGCGGCCGGCAGCAGATCATCGCGTTGGCTGTGCGCGGCCAGGTAGCGGCAGATCGTGTTCGATTCCCACAGCACCAGTTCACCCGCGCGGATGACCGGCACCAACGCATTGGGGTTGAGTGCGCGAAATTCCGGCGTCTGCACCGACGCAAAACCGCTGCCATAGGCATGCAGCGTGTAGTCCAGCCCCAGCTCATCGCACAACCACAACACTTTGCGCACATTGATCGAGCTCGGCTTTCCGTAGATCTCCAGCATGTGTTCCTCGGTGATGCGCGTGATGGCCGGCCGTTGGCGGTGGTGATCCGTGCTGCCTGCAACCCGCACGCGCCTTGTGCAGCGCGTGCAGCCGAGTGCATCCATGCACGCTGCGGTCAGTCGCAGAGCGGTGCATTCTCACCGCTGCACTCTTGCGCCGCTACAGCTCGATCTTGCCCGCGTATGCATCGCGCACGGTCTGGCTGATGTAGGTGCTCAGCCCGCGTCCGGCCGTGGCAAGCCGCTGCATGGTCGCGACCGCCTCGGCACCGGCGCTATCGGCGGTATACACATAGGTCTCGCCGCTGCGAAAGCGCACGGCGATGGCGTCGTCGGCCAGCGCGTAGGCCACCACGCCCGAGTGGCCGTCGCGATTGCCATAGCGCTGCATGCGAACCGGGCGGGGTGCGGTCATGCCGGCAGGCTAGAACCGCTGCAGTGATGGGCGCTTCAACGAACACGGCAATAACGCGCTACAGCCCGCAGGCCATGCGACATCGAAACAGGTGTGCTGGCCATTTCAGCGTCATGGCGCAGCCGTGCAGCCACCGTTTGCACGCCGGCCACGCGAGGGCCGCCGTGATGGCAGGTACCGCGCGTGTGGCAGATGGCGCAGCGCATGCAGGTGTGGCGCGTGGATGATGTGCGTTCGCGCGCGCATCGCATCGACCGCCGGCCTTCTGTCTAGCCAAGCGATCGCGCCGATCGCGCCACTGCGATCACCGCATCACCCCATACCAGCCCCATCGGCCTGCAGCGGGTACAACGCCGTCAGCGCCTGGCAGCGCTGCGCAAACAGCGCATGCAATTGCCGGATCGCCGGCGAAAACTGCTTGCGGTGCGGGCACACCAGCTGCAGCGGCAGCCTATCGCCGCACTCGGGCAACAGCGCCTCCAGCCGCCCGGCCTGCACGTCTGCGCACACATCCAGCCACGACTTGTAGGCAATGCCTTCGCCGGCGACTGCCCAACGCCGCACCACATCGGCGTCGTCGCACAGCATCGCCCCGCGCACCGGCACCACGTGGCGGCGGCCCTCCAGGTCGAATTGCCAACGGTCGTAGGCGCGCCCGGCCAGCACGTACAGCAGGCAGGCGTGCTCGCGTAGCGCATCCAGCGTGGCGGGGCGCCCGTGGCGCTGCAGGTAGGCGGGCGCGGCCACCAGTACGCGGCGGTTGTCCGGTGCCAGCGGCAATGCCACATGCTCTGCATCGTCGATACGGCCGAGCCGAAATGCCACATCCACCGGCGCGCGATACAGGTCGGCCACCTGATCGGACAGGTGCAGGCGCAGGGTCAGCTTCGGGTGCGCGGCGCGGAATTCGGTCAGCCACGGCAGCAGCACGTTGCGGCCCAGGTCCGACGGCGCCGTCACCTGCAGCAGCCCCTGCAGCGCACTGTCGGCGCCCCGCACATGCTCGCGCCCGTCGCGCAGCAACTCCAGCACGCCGCGCGCATAGGGCAGGTACTGCTCGCCCTCGGCGGTCAGCCGCAGGCTGCGCGTAGACCGGGCGAACAGACGCAGATCCAGCGCGCGTTCCAGCCGGGCCACCGCCGCGCTGGCCTGTCCCGGCAACAGATCGGCCTCGCGCGCTGCGCTGGAAAAACTGCCCAGCGCCGCGGTCCGCACGAACAGCGCCAGGTCGTCGAAGCGGACCATCTTCACTCCAGTGGTGAAAGTGCTTGTGCAGTTTGCCGGTTTTTTCGTGAATCCAGGTGGTTGACGATGCAACTCCCTCCCGCACGACGCCTGCCATGAAAGCCATCGCCTACCCGCAACACGGCCTGCCCATCGACGATGCGCGCGTGCTGATCGAACTCGAGCTGCCGCTGCCCACCCCCGGCCCGCGCGACCTGCGCGTGCGCATCCACGCCGTGTCGGTCAACCCGGTCGACACCAAGGTGCGCAGCAACGCGGCGGTGGATGCCCCGCGCGTGCTGGGCTGGGACGCCAGCGGCGTGGTCGATGCGGTCGGCGAGGCGGTCAGCCTGTTCCGCCCCGGCGATGCGGTGTACTACGCCGGCGCGCTGACCCGCCCGGGCACCAATGCCGAGTTCCACCTGGTCGACGAGCGCCTGGTCGGGCGCAAGCCGGCCACGCTCGACGACGCTGCGGCCGCCGCATTGCCGCTCACCGCCATCACCGCCTGGGAGCTGCTGTTCGACCGGCTCGGCATTGCCGAAGGCGGCGGCGAAGGCCAGGCATTGCTGGTGGTCGGTGCGGGCGGGGGCGTGGGCTCGATCCTGGTGCAGCTGGCACGCACGCTGACCAAGCTGACCGTCATCGGCACCGCCTCGCGCCCGGAAACCCAGGATTGGGTGCACGCACTCGGCGCGCATCACGTGATCGACCACAGCCAGCCGCTGGGCGAGGGCCTGCAGCGGATCGGCATCGCGCAGGTGCAGCACGTCGCCAGCCTCACCCACACCGACCAGCACTTCGCCCAACTGGTCGAGGTGCTGGCCCCGCAAGGTCAGCTGGCGCTGATCGACGACCCGGCCACGCTGGACGCGCTGCCGCTCAAGCGCAAGAGCGTGTCGCTGCACTGGGAGCTGATGTTCACCCGCTCGCTGTTCGAAACCCAGGACATGATCGCCCAGCACCATCTGCTCAATCGCGTCGCCGAGCTGGTGGATACCGGCGTGCTGCGCACCACCCTGGGCGAGCACTACGGCCGCATCACCGCCGACAACCTGCGCCGCGCCCACGCCGCGCTGGAATCGCACCGCACCCGCGGCAAGCTGGTGCTGGAAGGCTTCTGAGCGCAGAGGCCTCACGCACGACAGCGCTCTGGCATGGCCGCTGTCGTGCAGCCGCACCCTTCAGCGTTGGCACGCGATCGCCGCTGGCCAAGATCCGCGACGCAGCTATTGCGACAGGCGCCGCTACACTGCGCGCATGTCATCTCAATCCCTGATCCTTCTCGGGCTGCTTGTCGTAGTCCTCGTGTTGCAGCTGCTGGCGCTGCTGCGACGTCCGTCCACCACCGCGCTGGAACATGCACTGCGCGCCGAGCAACGCGATGGCCGCGGCGAATTGCGCGAGCAACTCGAAGGCCTGGCGCGGCAGCAGGACGCCCGCCTGGAAACCTTCGCGCGCAACCTCACCGAGTTGTCCACGCGCACCGACCAACGCCTGGACCTGCTGCGCGACGCGCTCGGCGAAGATGCCCGCAAGGCGCGCGAAGAAAGCGGCCTTGCACAACAACGCACCGGCGAGCTGCTGACACTGCGGCTCACCGAATTGCGCACCCAGCTCGAAGGCTTCGGCCAGCAACAGGAAACCCGCATCCACGTGTTCGGCCAGCAACTGACCGAACTGATCGCGCGCACCGATACGCACATGGCCGCGCTGCGCGACGCGCTGGCCGAAGACGCCCGCAAGGGCCGCGCCGAAGCCGGCCAATCGCAACAACGCTTCACCGAAGCGCTGGGCCAGCGCTTGAACGAACTCACCCAGCGCAACGAACTGCGCATCGGCGAGATGCGCGCCACGCTCGAGCAACAGCTGGCCAACCTGCAACACGACAACGCCAGCAAGCTCGAATTGATGCGCGCCACCGTCGATGAAAAACTGCAGACCACGCTCAACACACGCCTGGATGCCTCGTTCAAGCTGGTCTCCGAACGGCTGGAACAGGTGCAACGCGGCCTGGGCGAAATGCAGCAGCTGGCCACCGGCGTGGGCGACCTCAAGCGCGTGCTCACCAACGTCAAGGACCGCGGCGGCTGGGGCGAAGTGCAGCTGGACAACATCCTCGAGCAGACGCTGACGATGGAGCAATACGCCCGCGGCGTGCGGGTCAAGCCCGACAGTGCCGAAGCGGTGGATTTCGCAATCCGCCTGCCCGGCCGCGGCGACGAGCAGGTGGTCTGGCTGCCGGTGGACGCCAAGTTCCCGCGCGAGGACTACGAACGCCTGATCGACGCGCAGGAAAAGGGCGACCTCGACGCGATCAAGCAATCGACCGCGCAACTGGAACGCGCCATCCGCATCCAGGCCAAGTCGATCAGCGACAAGTACGTCTGCCCGCCGCACACCACCGACTTCGCGGTGATGTTTTTGCCCACCGAAGGGCTGTATGCCGAAGTGATCCGCCGTGCCGGCCTGGTCGATCTGCTGCAGCGCGAACACCGCGTGGTGCTGGCCGGCCCCACCACGTTTACCGCCTTGCTCAACAGCCTGCAGATGGGCTTTCGCACGTTGGCGATCGAGAAGCGTTCCAGCGAGGTCTGGCAGGTGCTGGGCGCGGTGAAAAGCGAGTTCGGCAAGTTCGCCGGCATTCTGGAAAAGGCCGAGCGGCAGATCAGCACCGTCGGCAAGAGCCTGGGCGAAGCCAGCCGCAAGACCCGCACCATCGAACGCCGCCTGCGCGGGGTGGAAACCCTGGCCGGCGAGCAATCGCAGGCGCTGCTGAACGATGGCAGCGACGACACCGGCACCAGCAGCGAAGACGACAGCACCGACGAGCAGGCGTGATTGGCTGCCGACGCCGATGCATGGCCTGCACAGGCGACAGCACACGTAGGAGCGCACCCGGGCGCGAGCCGCTTTACCGATAACGCTTCATCGCGCCCGGGTGCGCCTCTACGAATGCAGGTTTGCGGCACGTGCTTGCGCCGATCGCCAGCACATCGCGCAGACATCGCCACCGCGATGCTTGCACCCACCTGATTCAAGACGAGAGTTTCAACATGGCGACCCGATGGATCCACGCAGGGCTCTGCGCGCTGCTGCTGACTGCCTGCAGCAATGCGCCAACCGCCTCTCCTGCCTCGCCAGCCGCGCAGGCCCCTGCTGCACAAACGAGCGCCGACGCCGCTGCCTGCACCGCAAAGGGTGGCCAACTGCGGCCGGTCGGCCGCATGCAGGTTCCGCGCTGCATCGTGCCGTATGCCGATGCCGGCAAGACCTGCACCGACAACAGCGATTGCAGCGGCGACTGCCTGGCCACCAACATCGTGCCGACCGGCGCGGCGGCCACCGGGACCTGTCAGCGCGACAGCGATCGTTTCGGTTGCCGCCAGGAGGTGGTCGGCGGCAAGGGCCAGGCGGCGTTGTGCATCGATTGAGGGCTTCGAAAATGGCCGAACGCGGGTCCTGGCCGGTCAGCCGTTCGGCCCGTGGGCGTCGCTGCAGACAACCGCCAGCCGCGTGAGCCAGCGGCATCGCTCGCTCCACCCTGGCCGTTTATGCTTTCGGCTCTACCTGTCCAGGACGCATCGATGAGCCAGACGCTGTACGACATTCCCGTGACCCGCATCGACGGCCAGCCCACCACCCTGGCCGACTACCGCGGCAAGGTGCTGCTGGTGGTCAACGTCGCCTCCAAGTGCGGCCTGACCCCGCAGTACGAAGGCCTGGAAGCGCTGTATCGCGACAAGCGCATGCAAGGCCTGGAAGTGCTGGGGTTTCCGGCCAACGACTTCAACGCACAGGAGCCGGGCAGCGAAGCGGAAATCGCGCAGTTCTGCCAGCTCACCTACGATGTCACCTTCCCGATGTTTGCCAAGATCGCCGTCACCGGCGACCAGGCGCACCCGCTGTATCGCGCACTGACCAGCACGCACCCGCACACCACCGGCGACGGCCCGATGCGCGAAAAACTGGCCGGCTACGGCATCGCCCCCAACCCCGCGCCTGGGGTGGTGTGGAACTTCGAAAAATTCCTGATCGGCCGCGACGGCAAGATCGTCGACCGCTTCGCTCCGGACATCCCCGCCGACGATGCGCGCCTGCGTGCGGCAGTGGATGCGGCGCTGGCCACCCATGCATAGCGCGCTGGCGGCATTGCGATGACGCGTCACGTTCTTATCGGGAGCCAGGGAACAGGCAATGACCTTCAATCACTTCTTCAGCTCTTCAATGCTCGCGTTGTCGATGGTGACTGGCTGCTCGCACATGCCCGGCACGGCGTCCACCCCTGACACGCAGGCAGCGCGGTACATCGTCGACTGTTCTCGCGACTGGGCAGAGTCTGTCGTGACAGGAGATCGGTCAAAGCGCAGGATTTACTTTGCCGACGACTTCATCGGGACTGACACCAAGGGCCGCAGATACGATAAATCCCAGGTCACTCGCGAGACTGGTCCTGCCAAACAGATCATGTCCAACACACTCGACGAGATAAACGTCAGATTCTTCGGAGAGACCGCAATCGCGCACGGGAGCGAAACGTGGACCCGTAAAGACGGGTCTACGGGCCGGTATGTCTGGACTGATATCTGGATCAAGCGGAGTGGTCGGTGGCAAATCATCGCTGCGCAGGATGCAGCGGTACCGGTACCGGTACCGACACCGCCTCGCAACGACGGCACCTAGCACTGCTGTCACACCGAGGCGCTTGGCAATGCGGGCGTTCGTCGTGACCTCGCAACGGGTCCGCCTGGTGCCCAACACACAAAAAGCCCGGGATCGCTCCCGGGCTTTTACATTCATCACTCGCCAAAACCCTAACCGCTCAACGCACCCAGTTCGGAATCGGCATGGCGTTACCCGGCACGGTATTGTCCTTGTCGTCGCGCAGGTATTCCGGCAGCTCGTTGTTCTTCTCGCGATGGCTGCGCAGATCGCGGGTGATCTGGTAATTGCGGCGCTGCATCCACGCATCGCGGGTCAGCGCGTATTCGTCCGGCGCCTGGTCGCGCAGCGAATCTAGCGACATCAGCTGCGCGCGCGTGTCCACCAGCTGCAAGCCCTGCAGGGCGAAGCGCGTACCGCCGTCGTCCACCTGGCGAATCCACGACAGCGGAATATCGCCCGCCAGCCCGAAGGTGTCGCGCACGGTGCGCGGGCCGAACAACGGCAGTTCGAAGTAACGCGAATTGCGCCAGCCCCACGCGCCCAGCGTCTGGCCGAAGTCTTCGCTGCGCCGCGGGATGCCGGCTGCCGAGGCGGGGTCGAACAGCCCGGCCACACCGAGGGTGCTGTTCATCACAAAGCGCCCCATCGACTGCATTGCATGGACCGGGTGGCCTTGCAGCAGCTGGTTGACCATGGTCAGCGGCGTGCCCAGGTTGTCGAAGAAGTTGGTCACGCCCAGGCGCGCCGGGCTCGGCACCACCTTGGTGTAGGCCGTCGCCAACGGACGCGCCACGCCGCGGTCCACCGCCATGTTGAAGCGGTGCATGCCGCGGTTGTAGCGCTCCCACGGGTCGTATGCCGGCGCCGCGCCCGGTTGTGCCGGCGCACCGTTGGCACCTGCTTGCGGGGTGGTCGGGCCATACAGCGCGTCGAAATCGCTTTCGGCATCGGTGGGCGCGCCTGCAGCGGCGGTGCTGGTACCCGCCGCGGCCTGCGCATCGGCAGGAGCAGCAGCGCTCGCCGGCACCGCGTCCGGGGCGGCCATCCCGGCGGCGGCCGGCTGCGCGGTCACTCCGGCATCGTCGCGTACCGGCGCCTCGGTCGCAGGCGCGATGGCGGTACTGCCCGACGGCGGTGGGGATTTGGGCGCCTGGCTGGCGCAGGCACCCAGCAGCAGGCTGGCCAACAACGGAAGAGAACGGAACTGGGTCATGGGCTGGCGCTCAGGCCTGAAAATCGAGAGTGGGGGACAACCGGTAGGCGGCGCGCAATTCGTCCAGACCGGACGCCTCGCCCACCACCGCGCCGCTGCCGGCTTGGCGTAACCGGGCAGCCAGTTCGGCCAGCATCGCCACGCCGGCACTGTCCAGGCGTTGTACACCCGACAGGTCCAGCGTGCGCGCGCCATCCAGCTGTGCGATCGCCTGCGGCCAGGCCGCGGTGACCGCCGCACGGTCGAGCACGCCGGTGATGACCAGCGTGTCGCCCGTGCGTTGCACGGTATCAGTTGCCATTGGCCGGTGCCGTACCGACCTGCAGGTTGCCGCTACGCAGCTCGGCGGCCACCTTGGCGATGCCCTTCTCGCGCAGCGGGCCGTCGAACTGGGTCTTGAAGGTCTGCACGTAGGAAATGCCTTCGATCATCACGTCGAAGATCTTCCACTGGCCGCCGGTATTGCGCATCAGGTAGTCGACCGGGGTCGGGTCGTTGCCGGCACGCAGCAGGTCGGTGGAGACCTTGACGCCGCGGTTGCCCGGCAGCGCGCTCTCGGACTTGGCGCGGAAGGTCGGCTTGCCTTCGAAATTCAGCAGCGCGGTGCCATACCGCTGCATCAGGTTGTCGGCCAGCGCATCGGCAAACAGCTTGACGTCGGCATCGGAGGCGCCACGGCCATGCACGCCCAGCACCAGGCGGGCCGAGTAGTCGCGGTCGAAGGCCTTGTTCAATTCGCCATTAATGAACTGACGCAGCGCCGCCGGATTGCTGCGGAACTCGGCACGGCGCTGGTCCAGCGTGCTCAGGATGCGGGTGCTGCTGTCGATGACGGTCTTGGTCGCCGCGCCCTGCGCAGGTGCGCTGGCAGCGGCCGGCTGCGCCAGCACGGTGGCCGGTGCGCACACCAGCAGGGTCGAGGCCAGGACGGCAGAAAGCACAGTGGTCTTCATTGGTGTGGTTCCGTAGAGGGAGGAGCGGTTTGGGCAGGCGCAGGCGCCTGGCCGTTGGCGGCGGCCGGGGCATTGCTGCCGCCACCGCCACCACTGAACATGTATTTGCCAACCAGCTGCAGCAGATCCACCGCCGGCTGGGTGAAGCCGATTTCGTCGCCCGGCTTGAGGGTGTCCGGGTCGCCGCCCGGCTGCAGCCCGATATAACTCTCGCCCAGCAAGCCGCTGGTGAAGATGCCGGCCGAGGTGTCGGCCGGCAGGTCCTTGTATTTGGTATCCAGCGACAGGGTCACGATCGAATCGAACTTGGTCGGGTCCAGGCTGATGTTGGACACCTTGCCGATGGTCACCCCGCCGATCTTTACCGGTGCCTGCGCGCGCAGCTGGCCGATCTGGCTGAAGCGGGCGGTCAGCGTGTACTGGCTGGAGCCAAAGCCCCAGCGCTGGTTGGTCGAGGCCACCGCCAGCACCAGCAGCGAGGCCAGGGTCAGCAGCAAAAAGGCGCCGACGGCGAATTCGAGTCGTGGTCCACGCATGGCCATAGTTATTCCACTCACCTAAACAACATTGCAGAAAGGACGAAGTTGAACATCAGCACCAGCAACGAGGCATTCACCACCGCGCGGGTGGTGGCGACCGAGGTGCCTTCGATGGTCGGTTCGGCATGGAAGCCCACGTAGGCGGCAACCAGTGCAGCGGTGCCGCCGAAGATTGCCGACTTGAGCATCGCCACGCCGAAGTCGTCCCAGACGTCCACGCTGTTGCTCAGCCCGGACCAGAACGTGCCGTTGTCGATGCCCAGCACGTGCACCGCTTCGAAATAGCCACCGGTGATGGCCAGCGAGCAGAACACGCCGGTGAGCAACGGCACCGTCAGCACCGCCGCCCAGAAGCGTGGCGCCACGGCCTTGGCCACCGGGTCGATGGCCATCAGCTCCAGCGCCTTGATCTGGTCGGTGGCGCGCATCAGGCCGAGCTCGGCGGCGATCGAACTGCCGGCGCGGCCAATGAACAACAAGGCGGTCAGCACCGGCGCCAGTTCGCGATACAGCGACAGGCCCAACAAGGTGGACAACGCATCCGACGCACCGTAGGTGGTGAGCGTGCGATAGCCCTGCAAGGTCAGCACCAGGCCGACGAAGGCGCCGCCCACCGCAATGATCGGCAGCGAGCGCGCGCCGACCTTGTAGATCTCGCGGACCAGTTCGGCAATGAAATCGCGCGTGGGCAGAGAGCCGCGCAGCACCGTCAGCGAAAACAGCCCGGCGCGGCCGAAGGCGCGAATGGAATCGGCGAAGGCCATCAGGCAGCACTCCGGTCGCGGCGCGGGGCGGCATCGAAGGCGATCGGGCCGTCCGGCTGGCCGTGCAGGAATTGCTGCACCAGCGGGTCGGTGCTGTCCTGCAGCTGCGCCGGCGTGCCGGCGAACACGATGCCGCCATTGGCGATCACCACCGCCTGGTCGCAGATCGGCAGCGTCTCGTGCACATGGTGGCTGACGATGATGCTGGTCAGCCCCAGGCTGTCGTTGAGGCGCTGGATCAGGCTCATGATCACGCCCGAGGCGATCGGGTCCAGTCCGGTCAGCGGCTCGTCGTAGATCATCAGCGGCGGGTCCAGCGCCAGCGCGCGCGCCAGTGCCACGCGCCGTGCCATGCCGCCGGACAACTCGCGCGGCCAGGCATCGGCTGCGGCCAGCAGGCCCACTGCATGCAACTTCATCTGCACCAGGCGCTGCAGCACCGCTGCCGGCAACCGCGTGTGGGTGCGCAGCGGCAGTGCGACGTTCTCGGCCACGCTGAGGTCGGTGAGCAGGCCATTGCCCTGCAGCAGCACGCCGACGTTGCGACGCATCTCCAGCAGCGCGCGGCTGCCGGTGGGAATGGGATTGCCGAACAACGTGACCGTGCCTGCGACCGGGCGCAGCTCGCCGGTCAGCGCCGCCAGCATGGTGGATTTGCCGCTACCGGACGGACCGAGCACGGCCGTGATGCTGCCGCGTGGCACCTCCAGCGACACATCGCGCAGGATCGTGCGCCCGCCGCGATCGATGCGGACACCGGACAACTGCACGACAGGGGAAGCGGAAGCCGTCATCGGTGCCTTTAACAAAATTACAACGCGATAGAGTAGCCCGTGCACCGCTGAACATAACCAGACTGGCGCGTGCAGTATTGTCGCATTCACCGAAGGGCGATGTGCGGGTTGCGTGTCGCTGTCTGCGTAACAGCGTGTCCTGCAACGCAACCAGGCCCACGCATACGGGCGTGATCGGCAAACGTACGCTGCGGTAGGGACGTAAGCGACGTTGCCACAGCACGCAGTGTGTACCTTGAGACTGGCATGTGCCCCTGGTCGTCTTGCCTGTCGCAGTTGCGCAACGATCTGCCTAGCATGTCGCGTTGTCGGCAGCGGCATCTTGTCGAACCGGCCACAAAACGTGACGATCCACGCTACTTCGTCGCTGCAGGAATCTTCCATGGAGTTGCTGACGCTTGAACACTTTGCCGGCAGCGTCAACGAGACCTTTGCCGCCGCTTTGAATGAGGGCGAGGTGCCGTTCGTGCTGGTGGAGGCGCGGCCCTTGCAGCACGCGCGCAATTCGCAACGTGCGCCGTTCTCGCTGCTGTTTCGGAATGGTTCGGCCTTTTTGTTTCCGCAGCAGACCTATCAGATGCGGCATGCGCGGCTCGGCGAGATCGGTATCTTCCTGGTGCCGGTGGCGCGCGAGCGCGACGGGTTCTTGTATCAGGCCGTATTCAATTGAATACGGCCAGCTGCACGTTCAACTGAGCAGGTGATCGTGCCGATGCCAGTGCATCTGCAGATGGGTCTGGGTGCTGTCGCCTGCAACGAATCCGAGGCGGGCATACAGGCGTTGCGCGGCGGGGTTGGCGTGCAGCACATGCAATGACATAGCACATCCCGCATCGCGGGCGCACGCCTGCGCATGTGCAATCAACTGCGTGCCGATGCCCTTGCCATGCCAGTCCGGCAGCAGGCTGATATCGACCAGCGTGTGGTGTGCGGCGCCGCGGTGCAGATACAGCCGGCCGATCGCTAGAGCTTTGGTCTGCACGATCAGAAAGTCCGCATCGGCAAACTGCTGCCGGTAATGCGCGCGCTGCAGGGCGAACTGCTGCTGCAGGAAGGCGCGCTTGGTCGCTTCCGGCCAAGGCACCGGTGCCAGCTCCTCGCGACGCGTGCTGGCGTACAGATCCTGCAACCAGGGCAGATCCGCATCCTGCTCTTCGCGCAATGCAATGGCGTGCGCACCCGGCAACGTGGTCTGGCTTGCGCCGCCGGATGCCTTCACGACCTCGCCGGAAAGCGGGCGTGTCATGACATCAACTGAAGACAGGGTAGTCGCCGGATAGCGCGATGCAGAAGTTCACCGCCAGATACGGCTGCCGGTTCTCGTGGGCCTGGCCGTTGCCGGTGGGAATCAACATAACGGGAGAGAACTGCTTGTCGGGCGCAATTGCGTTATATGGACGTGCGCTGCTGCTACCTGGCGACGACAGCGCGGCGCCGCCGACGGGCGCACCGCTCTTCTTCGTCTGGTCCGCTAAGGAGAACGAGTTGACGCCGTGCTGGTGCATCGGCATCTCCGAGCCCGACAGATTCACCCCTGCGGAACCAAAATTGCTGCCCAGCGTGTGCGGGGTCAGGCCAGGGCCCGGGCCCTGCTGGCAGCCAGCGCGCGCGGTGAAGTTCGGCAGCTGAAACGTACTGGAGCCATTGCCGCCGTAGGCGATGCCGAGCAGCGAATACAGCGCGCTGTTCTGCGTGATCGGCAGGACGGCACCATTGCACAGGGCCCAGCCGTAAGGGTTGTAGTCGAAGCCGAACAACTGGATTTCGCCGAGATAGGGTTCGGTCATGAGCGGATTCCTCCGATGGAGCGGATGCGTGCCGCAGCCACGTCGACGCGGCGCATGGGATCAGGCTTGCTGCGGAAAGATGCCGGTGGTGGCAATGCAGTACTGCACCGTCAGTGTGGGCATGACGTTGTCGTGCGGCTGGTTACCACCGGCGAATGAGGTGCTCTGCCCCGACATCGCTTGCGCCGTGGCGCCGCCGGTGGTGGTGAGATAGAAAGTGTCGCCGCTCACCGCTGCAGGCAACAGGCCCGAGGGTGCCGTCGCTGTCGCCCCCGCGGTGGTAGCTTGCGCGACGTGCGTATGCGCCGGCATCTGCAGATCGGTCAACGTCACCGTCTCGGTACCGGCACGCTGGGCAAGCACGTAGTTGCTCAGTCCCGGCCCCTGGCCCTGGTGGACCGGCACGCGGCCGCGCAGGTCAGGCACTGCAAAGGTGCTGGTGCCATTTCCACCGTAGGCGGTGCCGAGCAGGACATATAACGGCTCGTATTCGGAGATCTGCAGCAATGAGCCATCGCACGCTTGCCAGCCCTGAGGAGTGCGGCCAAAGCCGAACAGGCGGATTTCGCCGATGAAGGGAGTACCCATGAGATTCTTCCTGGTCGATGAGGTGATCCGCGCACCAGGTGCGCTGCGCACCCGAGTGCGGATGCGCCTAGCTGCGCGAAGGGAAGATGCCGGACAGCGCGATGCAGAAATTGATCGTGGTGTATGGCTGCACGTTCGGATGCGCCTGGCCGCCGCCCTCTGCGCCTACCGTGGCTTGCGAGAGCGGGACCACGCTCCCCGGCGCGGCGTACAGCGGTGTCGCCGTTCCCGACGTGGCGCCATTGTTGGCGAATAGGCGCCCGGTTGGGTTGCGGTTATTGCCGGCGGCGCTGGCGCATTCCATTAGATGGAGGTGTGCAGGCAACTGGTTTTCCACCAGCGTCACCGTCTCCGCACCAGCGGCCTGACCCATTGGCATCGCCGTCGGCTGCCATGCCGGATCCGCCGACGGCCCATAGCCCATCGGCGTGCGGCCGCGCATGTCCGGCAGCGCGAAATTGGTCTTGCCGTCGCCGCCGAACCGCGTGCTGAGCAGACTGAACAGGGCCTGGTTTTGATTGATCGGCAGCAATTGTCCGTTGCATTGCGCAAAATACTTCGGCGCAAACGCGAAACCGGTCAGCATGATCTGACCGATGAAGAACTCGCTCATGCGGATCTCCCCTAGGGTGTTTGACGCCGACATCGCGCCTGGCGCTGCTCTACTTAATCACGTCTTCTGCGCAATGCAAGCATTGATAATGCTGAATCGGACAGGGGCGACGTATTTGGTGCTTTACGAATACGTAAATTTACTGTTCAAATGCTAGCGCAGCATGGTGGGGAATATGCCCTTCAAGGCCTATAACCATGCTGTCTGAGGCACCAGGAGCGTTGCCGGCGCCAGTGGGTGGCGTGATTTTCCGGGGAAATGGAATATGTCTACGAATTGCACCAATATGGCTGCAGGCGTGCGCGTCGTTTTGCGTTGGCCGCTGGTGTTCGCGCTGCTGCTGTTGAGTACGCTGTATTCCGGCAAGGCCGCAGCAGCGGCGTCGCAATATTGTCCGACGTTGAACGCCACTGTAGTTCAGGGTGGCTCGGTGCAGATCGACGTCACCACCTGCGACGGCACTGGCGTAGACGACATCGGCGTTGGCTGGGACGGAGTGCAGCCTCCCCACGGCACTCTGACCGTTCCTAATCCAAGCGGAGCACAGGGAACGCAGATCGTCACATACACGCATAATGGCGACAGCGCCACCAGCGACACGTTTCCGCTGGAAGACGGCGCTGGCGATACCATCACAGTCAATATCACGATTACCCCCTCGCGGACCGCCAGCATCGCGGTTAGCCCGTCCGCCGCCAACGAGGACAGCGGTACCTCCTTGGTCTACACGGTGACGCTGAGCCAGACCAATACCTCGGCGACCACGGTCAACCTGACCCGCAGCGGCACCGCGACCAGCGGCACGGACTACTCCGGCGCTGTGACCAGCGTGGTGGTGCCGGCCAATACCGCCTCGGCCAGCTTCAGCGTTACCCCGATCGCCGACACCGCGGTGGAAACCGACGAAACGGTGATCTTCAGTGTCGCCAATGGCACCGGCTATTCCACCGGCAGCCCGTCCAGCGCCACCGCCACCATCGTCAACGACGACTTCCCTTCCGCGAGCATCGCCGTCTCCCCGGCCAGCGTGTCCGAGGACGGCGCCACCAATCTCCTCTACACGGTCACCCTGAACCAACCGTCGCCCACCGCGCTGTCCATCGGCTTTGGCGTGAGCGGCACCGCGACCTCGGGCACCGACTATGCGGCCGTCAGTTCGCCGCTGGTGATCGCCGCCGGCCAGACCACCGGCACCATCACCATCAATCCGACCGCCGACAGCACTGTCGAGCCCGACGAAACCGTGGTGATCAGTCTCAACACCGGCAGCGGCTACACGGTCGGTTCGCCGAACAGCGCCACCGGCACCATCCTCAACGACGACCAGCCGGCGCTGTCGATCAACGATGTCTCGGTCAACGAAGGCAATGCCGGCACCACCAACGCCACCTTCACCGTGTCGTTGAGCGCGCCGGCTGGCGCCGGCGGCGTCAGCTTCGATATCGCCACGGCCGATGGCACCGCCACTGCGGGTGTGGACTATGTCGCCTCCAGTCTGACCGGGCAGACCATCCCGGCCGGCAGCAGCAGCGCCACCTTTACCGTGCTGGTCACCGGCGACACGCTGGCCGAGCCGAACGAAACGTTCTTCGTCAACCTCAGCAATGTCACCGGCGCCAGCGTGAGTGACGGGCAGGGCCTGGGCACGATCGTCAACGACGATGCGCAGCCGGCACTGTCGATCGACGATGTGAGCGTCAACGAAGGCAACAGCGGCACCACCACGGCCACCTTCACGGTGAGCCTGAGCGCTGCCAGCGGCCAGACAGTCACGGTCAACTACGCCACCGCCGACGGGACCGCCACCGCCGGCAGCGACTATGTCGCGCGCTCCGGCACGCTGAGCTTCGCGCCGGGCGTGACCGCGCAAGGCGTGGCCGTCACCGTCAATGGCGACACCGCGGTCGAGCCCAACGAAACCTTCAGCGTTGGCCTGTCCGGCGCCAGCAATGCGACCATCGCCCGCGCCACCGGCACCGGCACCATCCTCAACGATGATGCGGTGGTGACGATCTCGCCGGCGTCGCTGCCCGCAGCAACCGCAGGCAGCGCGTACAGCCAGACGCTGAGCGCCAGCGGTGGCACCCCCGGCTACAGCTTCGTGATCAGTGCCGGTACGTTGCCGGCCGGAATGACCCTGAACGCCGCCGGGGTGCTGTCCGGTACGCCGACTGCCAGCGGCAGCTTCAACTTCACCGTCACCGCAACCGACAGCGGGGCACCGACCAGCGGCAGCCGCGCCTATACCCTGACCGTGGCCGGCGCCAACGTGATCTTGCCGGCCACCACCTTGCCGGCCGGCACCGCGGGCCAGGCCTATTCGAGTGCGATCACTCCGGCCGCCGGCGGCATTGCGCCCTACAGCTACGCGCTCACCGCCGGCGCGTTGCCCGCCGGCATCACGCTCAATAGCGGTAGCGGCGCATTGAGCGGCACCACCACCAGCGTGGGCAGCTTCAGCTTCACCGTCACTGCGACCGACAGTACCAGCGGCACGCCCTCGCAGGGCACGCGCGGATACACGTTGAACATCGCCGCGCCGACGATTGCAGTGGCGCCGTCCACGGTTCCCACCGCAACACGTGGCACCGCCTACAGCCAGACGCTGACCGCCAGCGGCGGCACGGCGGCCTACACCTACGCGATCACGAGCGGTGCATTGCCGGCCGGGATCACCTTGGCCAGCAACGGCACCTTGTCGGGCACGGCCACGCTGGAGGGTACGTTCAACTTCACCGTACAGGCCACCGATGCCAACAGCTTCACCGGCACGCAGGCATACAGCCTGACCGTGGCTGGCCCGAACCTGGTGTTGCCGGCGTCGACCTTGCCGGCAGGGACGGCCGGGCAGGCCTATGCGGCTGCGGTCACGCCGGCCACCGGCGGCACTGCGCCGTACAGCTATGCAGTCACTGCCGGCGCGCTGCCGGGTGGCGTGGGACTGGACGCTGCCACCGGCGGCCTCAGCGGGACGCCGACGGTGTCGGGGACCTTCACCTTCACCCTGACGGTCACCGACAGCACGCCCAGCCCCGCCGCGCAGGCCAGCCGGAGCTACTCGCTGACCATCAACGCCGCAACGCTGGTGCTGGGGCAGCCCACCTTGCCGGCGGCCGTGCGTGGCACCGCCTACAACCAGGTGCTCACCGCCAGCGGCGGCGTTGCGCCGTACCGCTACAGCATTGCCAGCGGCACGTTGCCGGCTGGATTGACGCTGGCCAGCGACGGCACGCTGTCGGGCACGCCAACGGTACAGGGCACCACGTCGTTCACCATTGCGGTGGCCGATGCGGGCAATGCCAGCGCCACGCAGGCCTACACCTTCACGGTGAACGATGCGGCGCCGGTGGCGGTGGCCGATGTTGCCGCCACCATGACCGACACCGCCGTGACCGCAGCGGTCACCGCCAACGACACCGGCAGCATCACCGCGATCGCCATTGCCAGCGCGCCCACCAACGGCACGTCCGTGGTCAACGGGCTGGAAGTGGTCTACACGCCGAACGCCGGCTTTGCCGGCACCGACGTGCTGAGCTATACCGCCAGCGGCGCAGGCGGCACCTCGGCAGCGGTGACGCTGACCATCACGGTCAACGTGCGGCCGGTGGCGGTGTCGGTGACTGCGGCGGCAGTGCCGGGCGAAGCGCAACAGGTGGACATCACCCGTAACGCCACCGGCGGGCCGTTCGTGGCGGCTGCGGTGGTTGCGGTGTTGCCGGCCTCGGCCGGTACCGCCACCATCACCCGCGTGGGCGGCACCGCCAGTGCGGCGGCGGCGCGTGCCTCCGGCCTGTCGCCGGCGGCCGCTGCAATGGCCGAGACGCCGACCTTTACCCTGACCTTTACGCCCAACCCGGCCTTCGTCGGCCAGGCCACGGTGCAGTTCACCTTGTCCAACGCATTCGCCACCTCGGCCCCGGCCAGTGTGGTGTTCAACATCGCGCCACGGCGCGACCCGAGCGTGGATGCGGAAGTGCGTGGCCTGATCGATGCGCAGTCCGAGTCCACGCGGCGTTTTGCGCGGGCGCAGATCGACAACTTCCAGCGCCGTCTGGAGGCCACCCATCGCGGCGGCGGCAGCTTCACCAACGCAGTGAGCTTCCAGCCGACCTCGCATTGCCGCCAGGCCGAGCGCGGCATCAGTGCGCAGCCGTGCAGCCCGGACACGCAGGACGTCGACAACGACTTCCGCGATGCGCCCGCGGCGACCGGCACCACCGGCAGCAGCGCGCAGACGCAGGGTGACCTGGGCCTGTGGGTGGGCGGCGCAATCCGCTCGGGCAGCCTGAACCGCCAGACCAACAGCAACGGCGTGGATTTCCAGACCGATGGGTTGAGCGTGGGTGCCGACTACCGTGTTGCCTCGTCGCTGGCGATCGGCGCGGGCCTGGGTTGGGGCCGCGACGACAGCGATGTGGGCAACAACGGCAGCCACAGCAAGGCCACTGCCTACACGATGGCGTTGTACGCCAGCTTCCATCCGGGCAAGGCGTTCTTCTTCGACACCTTGGTCGGCTACCAGCTGCTGTCTTACGACCTGCGCCGCTTCGTCACCGATGACAGTTCGCTGGCCGAGGGCAACCGCGACGGCAAGCAGTGGATCGCCTCGCTGTCCACTGGTGCCGACCTGCAACGCGGCACGCTGCAGATCACCCCGTACGCACGGGTGGATGTGGCACGCGCCACCTTGGACGGCTATGTAGAAGCAGGCGTGGCCCCGTTCGCGCTGCGCTATGCCGACATGGATGTGGCCACCACCACCGGAAATCTCGGCCTGCGTCTGGAATGGCGTCGCGAGGTTGCCTGGGGACGGCTGACCCCGCAGTTGCGCGTGGAGTACCAGCGCGACTTCCAGGGCCGTGGCGATGCGATCCTGAGCTACGCCGACCTTACCGGTGGCCCGTTCTATCGCACCGCGCAGAGCGCGTTCGACCGCAACCGGTTGATGGTGGGCATCGGTGCAGCGCTGTTGACCGAACAAGGCCTGTCGACGCGGCTGGAATACCGCGGCATCACCGACGGCGACAGCAACAACGATCAGACCTGGATGATCAATCTGGAAAAGAAATACTGATCGGGTTGTAAGCCACGCGGTCATGCAACGCGATGGGCCGGGCGAACACCCCCGGCCCATTGCGTTTGTGATGTCGACGGCGTGTTGCGCGCGTGGTTGCGATGACGCTCGCGGACGCAGTGAATGGCTGCGTTGGGCGCCTCGAAGGTTGCACGTAACGACCGCAGTACATCGAATGCGGTGTGGAGCCCGATGGCAGTGGGTGACGCACGGTGTGGCGCGCCGTCGATCGGCATCTCCCGCGCAGCGCTGTTGCACGGTGCCGTGCGGCCTTGCGTCTCAGCGCGGTGACCTGGCCGCCGACACGGCGGCCAACAACGCCTCACACGCGCATCCGGCACAATGCGCCACGCATGCACGCCACTTCCGCGCCCGATTTCCGTCTTTATCCATCCAATGCGCTGGATACCCTGGCCGCCTTGCTCGCGCAGGAGTTGCGCCGGCCGATGCCGGGGCAGCCGTTGCTGCAGCCGGAGGTGGTGCTGATTCCGCAGGTGGCGATGCGGCGCTGGTTGCAGTCCACGCTTGCGGCCGAGCACGGTGTTGCGGCGAATCTGGAATTTCTCACGCCCGGCGAATTCGTCGCGCGCGCGCTGGAGCGCAACCTCGGCGCGGCCGACGACGACCTGGACATGGCCACCACGCAGTGGCGGTTGTATGCGGCCCTGCAGTCGGACCTGGGCAGCGACGCGGCCCTGGCCCCGCTGGCCGGATACCTGTCCGATGGCGATGCGCTCAAGCCATGGGCGCTGGCCGGCGAGCTGGCCAGCGTGTTCGAGAAATACCAGGCATGGCGCCGCGACTGGTTGCTGCGCTGGGAAGCAGGCGCCGACCCGGACGACCCGCAGGCACGGTTGTGGCGCAGCATCGCCACCGGCCGGCAATACCGCGCCCGGCGCATCGGCCAGTATCTGGATCGCCATGCGCGTGCCGACGGCCCGTTGCCGCAAGGCCTGCCGCCGCGCGTATTCGCGTTCGCCATCTTGAACATCTCGCCGGACGTCCTGCGCGTGCTGGCCACGCAGGCGCGCGTGGGCACGCTGCACTTCTATCTGCCCACGCCGACGCAAGGCTACTGGGGCGACCTGCAGACCTTGTGGCAACGCCGGCGCGAAGACGGCGCCGTGCAACTGTTCGCCGAGCAGGTACAGGAAAACCCGTTGCTGCAGGCCTGGGGCGCAGCCGGGCGCGATTTCATGGCGTTGGTGGGCGATTACGAAGTGGTGCACCCGCTGGCCGAAATCGCCGCCTACGCCGACCCGCTCGAATCCGGCCGCCGCACGCTGGCCGATGGCGGGTTGGGCGACAGCCTGTTGCGGCGCATGCAGAGCGATCTGTTCCATCGCCGCGCGCCTGCGGCGGAAGCGGTATTGCCGGCGGTGAATCTGCACGACCCCAGCCTGCAGGTGCATGCCTGCCACACGCGGCTGCGCGAGTTGCAGGTGTTGCACGACCAACTGCGTGCGCTGCTCGACGATGCACGCTTCGACCCGCCCCTGCAGCCGCGCGAGATCGCGGTGCTGTCGCCCAATATCGACCCGTACGTGCCGTATCTGGATGCGGTGTTCGGCAGCCATGGCAACGACGACGCGCTGCCCTATGCGCTGGCCGATGCCAGCCCGTTGGCGAGCGAGTCGCTGGCCGAGGTGTTCCTCACCTTGCTCGGTTTGCCGATCGCGCGTTTCGGGCTGCATGAAATCCTCGACCTGCTGGCCAGCGCGCCGATCGCCGAAGCGGCCGGGTTGGACGAAGCCGGGCTGGAACGCCTGCGCAGCTGGCTGCACGCGGCCGGCGCGCGTTGGGGCCTGGACGCAGCGCACCGGCGGCAGCACCAGGCACCGGGCGACGATGCCTACACCTGGCGTTTCGCGCTGGACCGGCTGCTGCTCGGCCATGCCAGCGGCGCCGACGAGGACATCGATGGGGTGGCGCCGTGGCCGCAGCTGGAAGGCAGCGCGCTGGCCGCACTGGACACCTTGTTGCGGTTGTTGCGCGTGCTCGAACGGCATCAAGCCGCGCTGGCCGAGGCGATGACACCGGTCGAGTGGCGCGAGCGGTTGCTGGGCCTGCTCGAAGCATTGATTCCGACCATGCCGACTGCGCCGCGCGCGCAACGCGCGCTGGATCGCTTGCGCGCGTTGATCGTCCAATTCGCCCGCGACGCGATGCGCGCCGAGTACGCCGGCAAGGTGCCTGCCGAGGTAGTGCGTGCGCATTTTGCGGCGGTGCTGGGCGAATCGGATACGCGCGCGCCGCTGCTTACCGGCGGCATCAGTTTCGGGCGCATGGTGCCGATGCGCTTGCTGCCGTTCCGCGTGATCTGCCTGCTCGGCATGAACGATGGCGACTTCCCGCGGCGCGACCCGGCCGCCGGGCTCAATCGCCTCACCGCGGAACTGGGCACCGAGCGTCGCCGGCACGGCGACCGCTCCACGCGCGAGGACGACCGCTTTTTGTTCCTGCAGTTGTTCGCTTCCGCGCAGGACGTGTTTTATCTGAGCTATCTCGGCGCCGATGCGCGCGATGGCAGCGTGCGCGAGCCGTCGGTGCTGGTCAGCGAATTACTGGCAAGCGCTGCGCAGTACCACGCCGCCAGCAACGCGCTCGACACGCTGGTGGTGCGACACCCGTTGCAACCCTTCGCCGCTGCCGCGTTCGGCGCGCTGGGCGACGAGAGCGATGCCGGAGCCGACCCGCGCCGTTTCAGTTATCGCCGGCAGTGGCGGCCGGCGGTGGACAGCCTGGTCGGCCAGCGGCAGCCGCTGGCGCCGTGGGTGGCCGGTGCATTGCCGGCCGAAGGGATCGCCTTGCCGGCCAGCATGTCCATCGACGCGCTGCGCCGCCTGTTGACCGACCCGGCCGGGCAGTTCCTGCGTCATCGATTGGGCATGCGCCTGCCCGATCCGGCCGGAGAGGACGCCGATCTGGAACCGTTGCTCGCCCCCACGCGCGGGTTGGATCAATACGGGTTGCAGCAGCAGATATTCGACGCTGCATTGGCCGGCGACACCGAGCACCTGTACGCGCGTCTGCGTGCCCGCGCGCTGCTGCCGTCCGGCCCGCTGGGGCGGCGCCAGCTCGACGAGCGCGTGGCGCAATTGCGCCCGTATGCCGATGCGTTCCGGCAGTGGCGTGGCGAATCCCCGGCCCAGTCGCGCCGCCTGCAGGTGCAGATTGACGAGATCGAATTGCACGGTCGTGTGCCGGGCTGGTACGCAAGCGGCGTGGGGCGCGTGCAGGTCGGCGCGCTCAGCGGCCGCAGCGCCATTCGCCACGGCCTGGAATGGCTGCTGCTGCGCGCCGCCGGTGAGCACGCGCCGTACGTGCGTTTCTTCGAACACGACGACGGCCTGGGCCCGCATCCCATCGACGCGCAGCCGCTGTCGCAGACACAGGCGCGCACCGCGTTGGCCGAGCTGCTGCAGCTGTATCGCCAGGGCTTGCAGATGCCGCTGGCGTTCGCGCCGTACAGCAGCTGGAAATATCACCAGGCCGCGCGCGGCGGCGACCTGGACAAGGCCATCAAGGAGGCGGCCGGGCAGTGGCAATCGGGCTTCGGCTGGAGCGAATCGCACAGCCCGGAGCTGCGCCTGGTCACCCGCGGCCGCGACCCGTTTGCCGACGCGCAACGCTTCGCCGAGTTCGCCGCCACCAGCCATCGGGTGTATGCATTGCTCGAACAGGGAAACACCGGCGCGCCGCTGGAGACCGAGCGCGTGATCGACAGCTGGCGACACTGGCACGGCGCGCAGGAGGATGTCGAATGAGCGTCAGCCCCGTCACCGACCCGTACCTGCAGTTGCCGCTGCACGGCGTGCGCCTGATCGAGGCCAGCGCCGGCACCGGCAAGACCTTTACGCTGGCCACGTTGTTCACCCGGCTGGTGGTCGAGCGTGGCTTGCGCATCGGCCAGATCCTTGCGGTGACCTTCACCGAAGCGGCCACGCAGGAGCTGCGCCGCCGCATTCGCGAACGCCTGGTGCTGGCCGCAAGCCTGGTTCCCGAGGCGCCATCGCCTCTCGCAGGAGCGGCTTCGGCCGCGACCGAGTCGTCCGCAATCCAGTCGCCCGACGCCCCATCGGCTTCTGCAGGAGCGGCCCTGGGCGCGACCGACCTCGCCGATGCCCCGTCGCAGCCAGGGCCGCTCCTCCATGAAGCGCCCGACGTGTTACTCACCCGCGCCATCCTCGCCACCCATCTGGGCGGCGGCAGCGAAACGCCCGTCGCCTTGCGTCGCCGCCTGCAGCAGGCGGTGGAAGAAATCGATCTGGCCGCGGTGTTCACCATCCACGGCTTTTGCGCGCGCGTGCTGCGCGAACACGCACTGGAAAGCGGCCAGGCGTTCGCCGCGCCGGAACTGCTCGCCAACGATCGCCAATTGCTTGGCGAAGTGGCGGCCGATCTGTGGCGGCAGCGCGCCGCCGATGCGGTGATGGCCGAAGATCTCATCGCCCTGTGGTCGGGCGGCCCCGAGGCCTTGGCCAGCGATCTGCGCGCGCTGGTGCGGCACCCGACGCTGTTGCCGGCAGTCGCCACAACCACCGACGATGCACCTGCCTTGCTGCAGGCCGCGCACGCGGCAGCCAACGCACTGGCCGCCGCATTCCAGACGCACGGCACCGCATTCTTCGACGCCATCATGGCGGCCATCGAGGGCGGCATCCTGAGCAAGGTCAGCTACAAACCCGAGTGGCTGGCATCGCTGTGGCACTGGTTCGAAACCTTCGCCGCTGCGCCTGCGCTCAACACCGCGCCGCATGCCAAGTTGCTCAAGTTGACCGCGGCGGAACTGGCTGCCGGCACCAACAAGAAGTTCGTCGATCGCACGCCGTCTTCGCCGATGAGCCACCAGATCGATGGCTATCTCACTGCGCTGGCGCGCGTGGAAGAATGGCGCAGCCGTCGCCGTATCGCATTGCTGCACGCGCTGCGCGACGATGCCATCGCACGGCTGGCGCTGCTCAAGCGGCAACGCCGCGTGCAGACCTACGACGACCTGGTCGATGGGGTGGCGCACGCATTGCAAGGCGCGCAGGCCGACGCCTTGGTCAAACGCCTGCGCACGCAATACGCCATCGCGTTGGTGGACGAATTCCAGGACACCGACGACCGCCAGTGGTCGATCTTTTCCAACGTGTTCGGCGAAGGCCCGCTCGCACGAGCAGCAGGGCTGGAACCGGCGCTGTTTCTGATCGGCGACCCCAAGCAGGCCATCTACGGCTTCCGTGGCGGCGATGTGCGCACCTATCTGGCCGCGGCCGTCACCGCCGAACTGGCGCCGCCGCTGAGCCACAACTTCCGCTCGCGCCCCGGTGTGCTGGCGGCCATCGACGCGCTGTACGCACAGGCCGGCTACGCCGATGCCTTCCTCACCGACGGCATTGCCTTCCATCCGGTGCGGGCCGGGACCAAGCGCGTGGATGAAGACCTGCAACGCGATGGCGTCACTGCGCCGGCACTGACGCTGTGGCGCGCGCCGGAACCGCCGCCGCCTGCGAAAGGTAAGCCCAAGCCCTGGAGCGCCGGCCGCGCACGCGAGCTGGCCACCGCCGCCTGCGTTGCCGCGATCCGCGGCTGGTTGGCCGGCGGCCGCGACGGCACGGCCACGGTGTGCGGCCGGCCGGTGCAGGCCGGCGATATCGCCGTGCTGGTGCGCAGCCACGGCGAGGCCACGCGCATCCAGCAGGCGCTCGGCGCGGTGGGCATTCCGGCGGTGGCCGCCGGCAAGCAAAGTCTGTTCGCCACCGAACAGGCGCTGGAAGTGCTCGCCTTGCTGCAGGCCTTGCTCGATCCGGGCGACGACAGCCGCCTGCGCGCCGCCTTGGCCACGGTGTTGATCGGCGAAGACGCCATCGCCATCGCCGCACTTGAACGCGACGGCGAGCGTCACCGCCACTGGCAGCAACAGGCGCTGGACTGGCGCGAACGCTGGCAGCGCGGCGGCCCGCTCGCCCTGATCGGCGAACTCGGCGCCACCCACGGGCAACGCCTGCTTGCCCTGGTTGATGGCGAACGCCGCCTCACCAACTATCTGCAACTGGCCGAACTGCTGCAGGAAGCCGACGCGCGCGCACTCGGCCCGCATGGCCTGGTCGACTGGCTGTCGCGGCGCATCGCCAATGCCGACGACAACGACGAAGCCCAGCAGTTGCGGCTGGAATCGGACGCACGCCGCGTGCAGATCGTCACCCTGCACAAGAGCAAGGGCCTGGAATATCCGCTGGTGTTCCTGCCGTATATCGGCATCGGCCGCAGCGACAAGGGCGCCGGCCGTCATTGCGTGGTGCATGCGCCGGACGTGGGCCGCCAGTTGCACTGGAAGACAGAGCGCGACGACCCGAGCTGGAGCGCCGCCGAAGCCGCCTGGAAACAGGAACAACGTGCCGAAGACGCGCGCCTGCTGTATGTCGGCCTGACCCGCGCCGAGCACGCGCTGTGGATCGCCAGCGGCCCGTTCCATCAGCACGAACGCACTGCGTTGTCGGCCATGCTGCGTGCGCTCGATGCGCTGCAGGGCGCGGCAGGCGAGGGCACCGTGGTGGTGGACACCAGCACGCCGCCGGCCCACTTGCCGCGGCTGCCGGCGCCGATCGAGGCGCAGGTGCCGCCCGCGCGCAGCGCGCAACGGCACATCGCCCCGGAATGGTGGGTGTATAGCTTCACCCAACTGGCCAACGCCGATGCCGGCGCGGCCACCGACCCGATGGCCAGCGCCACCGTCGTCGGCAGCGGCGGCAGCGATGAACCGTCCGGCAGCGAGGCGGTTGCCGTGGCCGTTGCCAGCGACGCCGAGCCGTTCGATCCGCGCTTTGCCGGCAACCGCTTCGGCGTGGTGATGCACGATGTGTTCGAACGTTGCGACTTCGCCGCCTGGCAGGCCTGGCGGCCCAGTCAACCCGCGCCCGACGGCCAGGCCGCACCCATCCTCCAGGCCCTGCAACGCGGCGGCTACGCCCAGGACGACCTCGACGACGGCCTGCGCATGCTCACCGCGCTGATCGGCCACACGCTCACCGTGGCCTTGCCCGAAGGCACCCGCCTGGCCGACGTGCCCGAACCGCAGCGCCGCAACGAAATGGAATTCCATTTCGCCATGCGGCCCACCCGCGTCGATGCGTTGCTGGCCCTGCTGCATCGGTTCGGCGTGGTCGGCGACCGCCAGGCCTTCGGCGCGCGCCAGCGCCTGGAAGGCCTGATGACCGGCCTGATCGACCTCACCTACAGCGTGGACGGGCGCTGGTATGTGCTGGACTACAAATCCAACCGCCTGCCCAGCTACGACGCCGACGCCCTGGCGCGGGCCATGGCGCACAGCGAGTACGAACTGCAGGCGCTGATCTACACCGTAGCGTTGCACCGCTGGCTGCGCTTCCGTCTGGGCGAGGCCTACGACTACGCCCGCGACTTCGGCGGCGTGCGCTATCTGTTCTGTCGCGGCCTGGATGCCGGGCGCCCTGCGGAGGCTGCCGGGTCGGAAGCCGTTGCCGAAACCCCTGGCCATTCCATCGCGGGCCAGCGCATGTCCGCAACCGCGCGCGATTCCACGGGCGACAGACCCGATTCCGCTCCGAACGCCGGCGCCACCACCACCGGCGATATGCGCGCGCCGCTTGGCGATCCGGCACCGGGCATCCACGCCTGGCGCTTCGAACCGGCGCTGGTGCTGGCCGTGGACGCCTTGTTCGCCGGCAAGCTCGCAGATGCGCTGTCCAATGACGCGCCAGCGCAAGGTTCCCGCAACGGCCTCGAGCCCCTCTCCCCCCGGGAGAGGGGTTGGGGCGAGGGTACGTCCGCACCAGGGACCCCCACACCATGAAGCAACGCACCACGCCACTGGCATGGCCGACCCGCACCGCGTCCAAGCCTCTCCGTGATCGCGCCGAGCAGGCACCGCCCGCGAGCCACGGGCGCCAATGCCGCTGCGCGCCCGCAAAGCAAGCCAGCGCCGCGCATGCCAGCACAGGTGCGCGGAGCATGACGGGGCGCGAGCGCGCGTGCGCCAAGGGAATGCCGACGCCATGACCCATCCAAACCTGCTCGCCGCCCTCAACCAGAGCGGCGCCCTGCGCACCTTGGATCTGGCCTTCGCGCAAAGCCTGCAACGCCTGGAGCCGGACACCGACCCACAGATGCTGGCCGGCGCCGCGCTCGCCTCGCTGGCGGTCACCAGCGGCCACGCCGGCCTGGACCCCGCCCGCGCCGCCATGTTGCTGGACGCGCGCGACGGCCCGCCGCCCACCTTCCCGGACCCCGCCGACTGGCAACGCAGCCTGGCCGCCTCGCGCTGGGTCGACCAACCGCAGCCCGACGCCCCGGCCGCCGCCGATTGCCCGCTCGTCCTCGAACGCGGCCTGCTCTACCTGCGCCGCTACCGCGAGTACGAACGCCGCCTGGCCCTGGGCCTGCAACGCATCGCCGCGCAACCGCTGCCGCCGGTCGACGCCGCCACGCTGGCGCCGCTGTTCGCGCAGTTGTTCCCGAACGCGATCCCAACCCCTCGCACCGCGGAGCCAACCCCTCTCCCCCCGGGAGAGGGTGCCCGACGGGCGGGTGAGGGTACGGGCCTGCCCGCGCCAATCCACTACCAAGAGGGAACAACCCCCCCCACGCCATCCCACCCCCCGGACCGCCAGGCCCAGGCCGCCGCACTCGCGCTACGCCGCGCGTTACTGCTGGTCACCGGCGGCCCGGGCACCGGCAAGACCACCACCATCGCCCGCCTGCTGTTGCTGCGCATCGCCCAGGCACGGGCATCCAGCACGCCGGCCCCACGCATCGCCCTGGCCGCGCCCACCGGCCGCGCCGCCGAGCGCATGGCCGAAAGCCTGCGCGCCGCCATCGCGCGTGCCATCGCCGACGGCATCCAGCTCCCGGCCGCCGGCTCGCTTCCCGCACCATCGGGAAGCGCCGGCCTCATCACGTCCACGCATCCGACCAACGCCGCCGCGCCCGCGTCCACCGGCGCCGGATTGGAACTGCAGACGCATGCCGCCTCAGAGCAGGGCGGGCCGCCCAGCTGGGAAGCGCTGCTGCCCAGCGGCGCCAGTACCCTGCATCGTCTGCTCGGCGTCATCCCGGATTCCCCGCACTTCCACCACAACGCCGACAACCCGCTGCCGTTCGACCTGATCGTCGTCGACGAAGCCTCCATGGTCGACCTGCCGCTGATGTGCAAACTGGTCGACGCCGTCGCCGATGGCACCCAGCTGATCCTGCTTGGCGATGCCGACCAGCTGCCTTCGGTGGAAGCCGGCGACGTGCTGGCCGCCATCCTGCAGGCCGCCGGCCCGGGCGATGCCCTGCAGCCCGAAGACGCCCAGGCACTGCAATCGCTGCTCGGCAGCGCGCCCGTCGAGCGTCCGCCTGCGGTCACCTCCGCCACCCGCAGCGGCGGCCTGGACGGCCACCGCGTGCACCTGCTGCGCGGCTATCGCCAGGCGCAGGATTTCGCACTGGCGCCACTGGCCGACGCCATCCGCGCCGGCGATGCCGACACCGCCCTGGCCCTGCTGCGCAGCGGCGAACTGCCCGGCGTGCACTTCCACGAAGACGGCGAAGATCCGCTGGCACTCGGCCGCGACGCGCTGCTCGCGCACTGGCGCGCGCTGGCCAACGCCCAGGACCCCGCCGCCGCCCTGCGCGATGCCGGCCGCCTGCGCCTGCTCACCGCGGTGCGTGCCGGCCCGCAAGGCGCACGCGGCCTCAACGCCCGCATCGAACAACTGCTCGCCGACACCGGCTCCGGCGCCCGCCGTCTGGGCGGCGCCTCGCCCTGGTTCCAGGGCCGCCTGCTGCTGATCACCGAAAACAGCTATCGCCACGGCCTGTTCAATGGCGATGTCGGTATCTGCCTGCGCAGCGACGCGGGCCCTTCCCCCGGGCAGGGCGACGCAAGTGCCGTGACCGCGCGCGGCCACGCGGCACCGTCGTCAAGGCCGGGCCACGCTGGCGACAGCGCACGCCATGACGCCCCCGCCACCGACCGCCGTGCCCAAGGCCCCTTGGTCGCCTGGTTCGAAGGCGACGGCGACGGCCAGGTGCGCGGCTTCCACCCCGCCGCACTGCCCGCGCACGAAAGCGCCTTCGCCATGACCGTGCACAAGGCCCAGGGCAGCGAATTCGACGAGGTCTGGCTGCAACTGCCCACCCGCGACGCCCGCGTACTCAGCCGCGAACTGCTCTACACCGGCATCACCCGCGCCCGCCGCGCCCTGCACCTGGCCGCCAGCGAAGCGGTCATGCGCGCCGCACTGGCACGCCACGCCGCGCGGATCTCGGGCTTGGCGTGGCGGTTGGGTGCAAAAGACGACAAGCCACCGCCGGTTCCAGCACCCACGCCAGCGCCGCTTCCACAACCGCCGCCCAGTGCGCCTGTGCAAGGTGCGCTGTTCTGATCAATCCAGTCGGTGCCGGCGCTGTCCCGCAATGGCCGACTGCACATTGGTCACATGATCAGGAGCTTTACTGACAAGGAAGCCGAAAAGATCTGGGCTGGGTGAGCGTTCCCGCCGGTTGCCTGCCGACATCCAATTGGTCGCGCGCCGCAAGTTGCGCATGCTCAATGCCGCCGCGCATCTCGACAATCTGCCGATTCCGCCCGCCAACCGGCTGGAAGCGTCGAAGGGCGAGCGGCCCGGCCAGTACCGCATCCGGATCAACGATCAATGGCGCATCTGCTTCCGATGGATGGAAGGCGATGTGGTCCAGGTCGAAATCGTCGATTACCACTGAGCACGAGGCATCTGTCGATGACGGTCCTACCCAATATCCACCCTGGCGAAATTCTGCTTGAGGAGTTACTCGAGCCTCTGGGCATCAGCCAGAACGCACTGGCACGCGCCACCGGCGTCCCGCCGCGCGGTATCAACGAAATCGTGCTAGGCAAGCGCGGCATCACTGCCGACACTGCCATGCGTCTGGCCGCCGCGTTGGGAACCTCCGAGCGCTTCTGGCTTGGCCTGCAGGCCGACGACGAACTGGAGCAGGCGCATCGCGCGCTGGGCGACTTGCCGGCGCGGATCAAGCGGCTGGCGGCATGATCCGGGCGGCTTCCAGCACATGCTGCTAAGTCGGCGCAGCGTGTGCGCTGCTCGCGAACACCGGCGTCGGGTTGGGCTGATGCGGCGGCGTGCCGGCCGGTGACGCTTCGTCGCCGCACACAGGAATTCACCACGCCGCCCGGGCGCTGCGCTGGAGGTGGGTAACGTTGCGAGCCTGGCCGTCCGCTGGATCGCGTGATCGCGCCGTACGCCATTGCCGCGGCCCACGGTCGCACGCGTGAGCGCGAACACGCGACTGTTCGTGTTGCCGACGGGGCTGCCAGCACCGCCTTTCACTGCCAGAGGTCCTCCCATGCAGCCCACCGCAATCCGTTCCACCGTCGGCTTGCCCGGCGCAGACATGACGGCTGACCTACGCGATCCTGCACCCGTCGCCGTGCCGGCACATTCCGCCGCAGACGCGGCCGCGCCGCCGCCGGGCGCCTTGCAGACCATCGTTGGCCGTCCTCCTCGCCCGGACGGACCACGGCACCGCCGCACGCAGAGCTTGCCCGCGCGATTGACGCCTGCCCAGCGCAGCATGCTGGCCGAGCTCGGCGTGGCCGACACGTCCGTGCTGACGCCCACCGAGGCGGCCGTGCTGCGGGAGCTGCGTCTGCACCGGCCGCCGTTGCCGCTCGACACGCTGCTGTTCACCGACCCGAACAAGGACCCCGACGATGTCGTGACCTACACCATCGCCAAGCAGCTGCAGGCCGAAGGCTTTTTGCGTCTGACCGACGTCGTCGTCACCCTGGGCGATGCCGACATGCGATCGCAACGCGCGCAGCTGGCCAAAGGTGTCTTCGATCGCCTGGCATTGCCGGAGGTTCGCGTCGCGCGCGGTCAGGACTATCCCATGACGTCCACGCAGGCCCGGGAGCATTCCAAGTTCCTCGCCGAGGGAGCCGCGCTGCGTGCGGCGCCGGACGCGGTGCACACCGATGGCGTCCGCGCGATGCGCGCGCGCCTGGCGACCTCGGCCCACAAGCTCGGCATGGTGGTCATCGCCGGAATGACCGACGCCAGCGCCTTGCTTGCGGAGGCGGGCGATCTGGTGCGGGAAAAGGTCGCGTCCATCACCATCATGGGGGGCATCGACCCGGCCAGGGACGCCGATGGTCTCGTGCAACCGGACACGCGCGCCTACAACAACGCCACCGACATCCACGCCGCCCGTGCGCTCTACCGCCGCGCGCAGCAACTCGGCATTCCGCTGCGCATCCTGACCAAGGAGGCTGCCTACAGGGCCGCCGTACCGCCGGCGTTCTACGAAGGCATCGCACGCAATGGCCACCCCGTGGGCGAGTACCTGCGCGACGTGCAGAAAAACGCCTTGAAAGGCCTGTGGGAAGGCATCCAGGCCAACCTGATCCCCGGCCTGGATACGGCGTGGTTCTTCCGTACATTCGTCGCAGCACAACCGCAGGATCCAGCGGCAGCGGATCAGCAAGGCGCCCTGAGCTTCGACGCCATCTGGCCGCAGGTGACCAAGCTCAATCTCTACGATCCGCTGACCCTGCTGGCAGCGCTGCCCGGCGCCGCGCGCCTGCTGTTCCAGCCAACCCCCATGCACCGCGAGGGCGCAAGCCCGGTGGAGCACGTGGGCCACGCCGAGGTTGTGCGTCCGGAAAAAGCCAGGCTGTTGCTATCGGCGCTGGCCAAGGCCGCGCTCGCCCAGCAGGACGAGGGGCAACGCGGGCGCTGAGCGCTCCGCAGCTTTCGCGGAGTGGCGCCGTCGGGCGTCATCCGCGAAGCGCGAGGTTGGGCTTCCCCTCCAGTTCGTCCGCCTGCCAACAGGCCGGGCGGCTTACTTGCCCCTCTTTTCCTGCTTGGCCGCGCGCTTTTCTTTCAGCGTCTTGGTCGGCTCTTTCTTCTGGTTCTTCTTCTGGTCCATCCCCTTGCTCATGACACCCTCGTGGTTGCTGGATTGAACGGTCGGGCAGCGCCGGACCCGGCGTGCCAGCGCACTGTAAGGCTTGTGCGCCATGGAAGGGCAGAGGGTCTGGCGCAGTGGAAGACGCGACAACCGGTGGCGGCAGCCGGCGCCCATCGCCTCAGCGTGGCGCAAGCAGCTTGGCCAGGGTGTCGGGCCGCCCGGCCAGCCGCTCCAGCCGTGGGTAGCGCAGTGGTCCGGTGTACTGGATCTGCACGTTTGCACGCTGCTCGTCCTGTGCGATGCCCAACACGATGGGGCGGCGAATGGAGTCGCGCACCGCATCGCGCAACGCGTCCTGCTCGAACGGCGATCCATTGACGGTCAACACGCGCGTGCCCGGCCGCAGTCCGGCCGCGAAGGCGGGGCCGTTCCAGGCCACCGTGCGCACCATGCCGTCGGCGCGTACCGTCAATCCGATCGAGTATGTGAGATCGGCAACGCCAGCTTCCGCTTCGCTGGCACGCGACGCGGCCGTCGGCGTGTCGGTGTAGACCAGCGCCCAACCGTGTTGGGCCAGGCCGCGCGTGGTGTCCAGTTCGTCGTGGGCATCGATCCACCCGCGCAGGAAACCTGCCCAGTTCGCTGGCGCCACCGCATGCAACGTGGCGCAGATGTCCTCGAACGTATAGGTCCGCGTGGGCGCGTCCGGCGTGGCGCCGGCGAAGAAGCGCTGCGCGAAATCGTCGATGCTGCGCTTGCCGCCGCTGCGCGCGCGCAGTTCGGCATCCACCGCCAGCCACAGCATCACGCCTTCGGAGTAGTAATCGCGCCGGCGCTGCCAGTCGCGCCACGCCACCGGCTGGCGCAACATGAAAGCCGGGTAGTGCACGTCGTCGGATAAGGAGCGCCATGCCCGCCCGGGCCGCGTTGCGATCTCCGCCGCTTCCAGCGCCAGGCGGTCGCGCACCTCATCGGGCGTGAACTGGCCGGCCCGTGTCGCCAGCACGCGGCCCCAGAACTCGGTCTGTCCCTCGTACATCCACAACAGGCTTCCGGAGACCGGCACGTTCGGCGTCGGTGCCCATAAATCGGCAGGCGTCCGGTAAAAGCCGTTCCAGGCATGCACGATTTCGTGCGCAATCAGGTCGCGCGAGAGGATCTGGCCCGGCCAGTCCTGGAAATGCGACGAGGCCAAACCGTTCTCGCTGGACGAACGATGCTCGGTGCCGCCAGCCGACCCCTCATCGCTCAGCCGCGCCAGGATGGCGTAGCGTGCAAACGGTGGCGGACCGAATACCACGCCCAGCTGCGCAAGCAGCGAACGTAGTTCGGCCACACGTGCGGGCGGCACCTGCAGGTCGGCGGGCCGCTGCGCCACGATATCCAGCGACACCGCCCCGCTCAGCGGCAGCTGCGCGGCGTATCGGCCGGCGAGCACCGGCGCATCCAGCAGCGTTTCCAGCGATGTCGTCTTGAAGGCGTAGTGCGTGCCGCGCACGCGCTCCACGTCCAAGGCACTGAACGGTCGCAGCCCGTCGGGCAGCGTCAACATGGCGGCCACAGGAATGTTCCGCGCATACCAACCGGCCGGATACAGCACCAACCGCTGCCAGGGCACAGACACGATGTCGCGTGTCAGCAACTCGCCGCCGGCCACCATCTGGAACCGCACATCGAGCTGCTGCACGCCGGCCGGCACCTGCACGTGGAAGGCATGCGGCTCATAGGCATCGCGCCGCCATGCCAGGCGGCGGCCCGCTGCACTGACCTCCAGGCCGGCAAGATCGGTCACCGTCAGGCTCGGCCCATGGCTGGCGGCCTCCCAACGTGGATACAGCAGCGTTATTGCGCCGCTCGCGTCTACCGGTATCTGCTGGCGCACAGCGAAGATGCGGCGGGCTACGTCGGTGGCATCCACGTCCACGCGCATCACCCCGGCAAAGGCGTGGTCTACCGGCGGCGCAACCGTCGGCGTCGGGGCAACGTACGTCGGGCCGTGACTGGATTGCGCGAACCCTTGGCCTGCCAACAGTGCGAGCACCACCGCCAAGACCGACGCACGCGCAAAGCGGGAATAGGGAATGTGTCTTGAATGGATGCGCATTGCACGGCCTCGAACAAGGCCGTGATCCTATACGCCTGCAACACCACGCAGCCATCTCGAAAGCAGTGCGCTGCTCCAGCTCGCTTCGGCGCATGCATCCGCATCGACGGACACACACACGTGCCCAGATGCCGAACGCCCGCGTGCGGCCGTCAAGGGCTGCACGCGGGCGCCGGTGACAGCCGTGGCCTTAGAGCGGCTAACAAAACGTAGGCAGCAGCCGTCAGGCGGGCGCGGACGGCGCGCTCAGAACCGCAGTGTACGGGTGGTACATGCCGATTCCGAGCGCCGACCGCGCCCGCCTGGCGGTTGCGCAGGCGTTCTGTCAGCTGCTCTTATTTGGCCGGTACGCGCTCGTACTGCTCACCACCGGTATTGAGATGGCCGTTGCTCTCGTCAATGGCGAAGTTCACCGTCTCGCCATCGTTGGTGACCTGCAATGCGCCGTCCTTGTATACCGCCGGGTAGCTTTCGGTCTTGGGCTGGCGGCTGAAGAACTTCGGTGTGGTGCTGCGCACCATGAAGGTCTCGCCATTGCGCTCGATGTCCATCGTCTCGTCCTGCGACTGCAGGTTGACCCAATGCCCAACGAACTTCTCGCCTTCCACCTTGGCGCAACCGCTCATCAACAATGCCGCGGCCAGCGCGGTGCCCATCCACTTCATCATCGTGCGTTCTCCAGTTGAGGCTGCAGCGAGGATGGCGGGTGGGGGATGTATGGGAGGTCAAGGCGTATTCGCCCAGGCCTCGAATGCGAGCACCGATGAGGTTGGAAGAAGTCGACCCGACTCTTGTCCTACGTCAATTCTGCCTCTGCTCCCGCACCTTCCGCCAAGTGCGAAAACGCGTCACATGCGAACCTGTTGCGACAAAAGACCCCCTCAAATAGGCTGTTTGAACTGCCTTCGCAAAAATTACGGAGATAACGTGAAGCACATATGGATCGCTGTTCTGGCGACAGGATGTGCCATTGTCTCGGCCTGGGCCCAGGCCGTTGCAATCCGGTGCGACACTTGCCGAGTAGACAGCGATTTTCGTGCTGAAGCGGTGCGCAGGGGACCCGGCACCCACATCGTCTACAACGTAGAAGATAACCTGGTTCAACAGTGGTACGTTGGATCAGACGGCGACACAGTGCCCGCATCGGTGAAAGCTCCACCGACGCCAATCGCGCAGCAGCAGACGCCATCCGCTGGAGCGACTCAAGAGCTCGCCAACGCGCACACGTTTCACGTGATCGATGGGGGCACCATTCGACCTATTTACAATATCCCGATCGAGATGCTGGGATTGAATTCTCATGCACGCGAGAAAAGCGCATACGATTACGTCACCGACGCAAATCTCAGGGCCATGGTTGAATCTGCCACGGGCAGCAGCTTGCTGATACAACAGGTCACAGGCTCCGGGACCACGGCGTCGCTGGCCAACCCGCATCGGGCAAACTTGCTTTTCAGAGTTGTCTTCAAGGACGGCTCATATGTCGGCGTGATCGTCGATGTGAATCAGGCCAACGGAAAATCCGAACCCGGTAGCGAAAGAACCGCAGCGGGCCAATCGATTCCGAAGCAAGCCAGCGAACTTTCGGGTACCTGGACCAACAACGGGGGCGACAACCTGGCCCCGATGGTGGCACTCATGCAACGCCTTGGCGGCACTGTGAGCGACGCGGGGTCTGCGGGCGCAGGCGGCACAATCACTGCCATCGTGTGCGTGGCTCAGCACTGCACGGTAGCGCGTTCGGCGTCGTGATCGACCGTTGGCATGCATTCCAGTCGCTTACGACGACCGTTCGCTGGGCGGCTGGAGTGCTCGACATGACACAGGCAGCAAACCGGAAAAAACTGCGCTCAGGCTTCACCCAATGGCGCGCTGCAGGTTCGGCGCCACGCTGGAGCAGATCGATCGGCTCTCGGTGTCGTGACGCACGGCCAGTGCGCAAGGCGACATGGCGTGGCGACGGGATGCCGGAGTACCCCCTGATCGGCGGCAACCATTGGACGAGGCCACCGAAAAAGTAACCCCGGCCGCGTTTTCAGCAAACATGGCGACAACCGCCACCTGCGGGCGATCGAGCGCGCGGTCACCCTGGCTGATCGCAGCGCTCTGGCAGCGGCCTAAATCGCCATGACTCCGCCATCGATAAACAACTCGTGCCCGGCGATGAAGCTGGACGCGTCCGAGGCCAGGAACAGTACCGCCTCGGCGATCTCTTCGGCGTCGCCCAGACGCCCGAACGGAATCATCTGCTTGAACGCGTCCTCGGCCCCTGCATTGGCTTCCAGGTAGGTCTGCATGGCCGGTGTGTGGACCATGCCGGGCGACACCACATTCACGCGGATGCCGCGGCTTTTCAGGTCGCTCGTCCAGGTGCGCGCGAACGAGCGGATGGCTGCCTTCGTGGCGCTGTAGACCGAAAGCGCGCCGATGCCCTTGCTGCCAGCCACAGAGCCGGCCAGGATCACGGCGCCGCCGCTGGCCATCAGCGGCAGCGCCTTCTGCACGGTGAAGACCGTACCCTTGATGTTGGTCGCCAGCAGGCGTTCCAGGTGCGCAACGTCGATCTCGCCAAGCGCGGCCGACTCGGAAACTCCCGCGTTGGCAAAGACGACATCCAGCCGGCCGTGCTCCTGCTGGATGCGCGCATAGAGCCGGTCCATGTCCTCGGGCACGCCGACATCGCCCTGCACGCCCACCGCGCCGCCGATCTCCGCCACCGCAGCGTCCAACCGGTCCTGCCGCCGCCCCGTGACGTAGACCTGCGCGCCTTCGGCCGAAAACGCCTGCGCGGTCACCAGCCCGATGCCGTCCGTACCGCCAGTGACCACGACCACCTTGCCTTCGAATCGCTTGCCCATGGTGTTTCCTAGTAAGTGGAGGATTGCTCCACTTAGTATATGGAGGTAGCCTCCACTTCCACAAGTCTCGCCGGAAGAGCCCGTTGACCGCCAAAACTCCCTTGCGCGCCGATGCTCAGCGAAACCGCGAGCGCCTGCTCGCCGCGGCCGAGGAGGTATTCCTGGAGCGCGGCGCCGAGGCGTCGATGGAAGACGTCGCCAAGCGCGCCGGTGTGGGCATCGGCACGCTGTATCGGCGCTTCCCCACACGCGAGTCGTTGTTTGCCGCGGCCTATAGCGGGCGCTTCCTGTCGCTGGCGAACGCCAGTCACGCGCGCGCCAGTTCGCTCGACGCGCTGGCCGCGCTGCGCGCGTATCTGGAGGATCTGGCACTGCACACCAGTGTCTATCGTGGGCTGGCTGCGTCGCTCGGCGCCGTGCTGCAGAGCGGCACGCCAGGGTGCGAGGCCGTCAGCAAGGAAGGGCAGCAACGTTTGCGTAGCGCGCAGAACAGCGGCGTCGTCCGCTGCGATGTCTGCTTCGACGATCTCGTCGTCGTCGCCATCGCCACCTCGCTGGCCACCGAACAGCATGGCGCGCCGAAGACGCGCATCGCGCATCTGATCGGGCTGTTCGTCGACGGCATTGCAGCGCCAAGGGCGGCGTCGGCTGCATGAGGCGGCTGACACGATGACGCCCGGATTGCCCGACCGTTCGTGTCGGGTGGTGAGGGCTCGGAACCCACGCACGCGCGAGCGTTGACAAGGGAGAACGATCGTTCTACCTTGGCGCCGTGGACAAGCCAACCAACGACACCCAACAGAAGATCCTGGCAACGGCTGAGGCGCTGATCTATCAGCACGGCATCCATGCCACCGGCATGGACCTGCTGGTGAAGACCTCAGGCGTGGCGCGGAAAAGCATCTACCGCCACTTCGACAACAAGGACGAGGTGGCCGCCGCGGCACTGAGCGCGCGCGACGTCCGTTGGCTCGAATGGTTCAGGCGCGAATGCGACAAGGCCGACAGCCCCGAGGCGCGCATCCTGCGCATGTTCACGGTGCTCAAGGAATGGTTCCAGTCTGCCGGTTACCGCGGCTGTGCCTTCATCAACACCGCAGGCGAGGTCGGGGACCCCGACGATCCAATTCGCAAGATCGCCAAGCATCACAAACAGAAGTTGCTCGACTACACGCTGGAACTGACCGGGCAACTGGGTATTACGCAGCCGGCCGCACTGGCGCGCCAGCTGCTGCTTCTCATGGAAGGCGCAATCACCGTCTCGCGCGTGATGGGTGACGAAGACGCCGCAGACACCGCAAGGGATATCGCGCAGTTGTTGCTAAAGCAGGCCACCGGCTAGCAGCCTGACGCTCCGTCGCAATTTCAAAACACCGATGTATCCACTTTGATTGGAGGCCTTGCCATGTCCAACGCTCACGCTCGCCCGCCGCTTCCCCCCTTCACCCGCGAATCGGCGATCGAAAAGGTACGACTCGCCGAAGACGGTTGGAATTCCCGCGATGCCGACAAAGTGTCGCTTGCCTATTCGCTCGACACCCAATGGCGAAACCGTGCCGAGTTCACCAACGGTCGGGAAGAAGCGCGGCAGTTTCTTGCGCGCAAATGGAACAAGGAGCTTGAGTACCGCCTGATCAAGGAACTGTGGGCCTTTACCGAAAACCGTATTGCCGTGCGCTACGCCTACGAATGGCGCGACGATTCAGGCAACTGGTTCCGCTCCTACGGCAATGAGAACTGGGAATTCGGCGCCGATGGCCTGATGGAGCGCCGCTTCTCGTGCATCAACGACATGCCGATCAAGGAAAGCGAGCGCAAGTTCCACTGGCCGCTGGGCCGTCGCCCGGACGATCATCCGGGGCTGTCTGATCTGGGTATGTAGGGGTTCTAGGCGACTGAGATGCAAGCCCTCGGCGGTGCTTCTGCACGGGGGCTTTTGTCTGGCCCCGGCTGCGTCATTGGCATGCAGGGGAGGCGGCAAGGAAACAGGGTCAAGTTCACTCAGAAAGTAAACCTGGACTACCCCTGATATCTCGGACACCCAAAAGCGAGGACAATCCTCGCACGGAGGTGTTCGATGCAGAAGCGTCAGCAATTCACTGCCGAGTTCAAGCGCGAAGCCGTTCGACTGCTTAGGGCCGGCGATCGACCAGCA